>Ga0272449_1000003_pt1 | contig 570240 bp, 429 predicted proteins | sample YNPCB0241_FD_198679 | JGI IMG/M metagenome (GOLD analysis project Ga0272449, IMG submission 198679) | Hot spring sediment microbial communities from Yellowstone National Park, WY, United States - YNP-CB-024-1 | ecosystem: Environmental > Aquatic > Thermal springs > Hot (42-90C) > Sediment... | reverse complement strand
TCAATGATTCTTTGTCTATACCTTGTTGCTGTTGAGCAAGCTGTTGCAATACTTTCTGATTGTATTGTTGAATTTGTTGACTTTCTTTGTCGGCTATTTTTTGTTGTAGTTCGTTTTGCCTCTGTTGTTGGTATTTGAGTTTTTCATTGTATGATAAAATATCATTATGATATTTATCATCAAGTTTTTTTTGTTTTTCTAATAATTTATTCCTTTTTTCAATAACTTTATTATTATATTTCTCAATCTGGTTACTTTTATTTTTACTTTTTTGAATATTTCTTAAATTTTGTTTTTCAAGTTTTTCATTATATAGTGCAATATCTTTTTGATACTTTTCTTTTGCTTTTAAATACTTATTAAATTCTTTTTCTTTCTTTTTTTCAATTTGAGCATTCAGCTTGTCAATCTTTTTACTTTCACGATGTAGTTTTCTAAGCTCTTTATATGCTTGTTTTTCTTGATTTTTAAGTAATTTTTTATTATAATTATTAGAGAATTTGCTATTTTTCAAAGATTCTTTTTGTTGTTGTTTTTCTAATTTTTTATTCAATCTCACTTCATGTCTTTTTTTTATATTAGCTTTAATACTATTTATTTTTGCATTTACTCTATATTTTAAGGGTACTCTGACTTTATAAATTGATTTTTTTTTAATACCTTTTTTTGCTTGTGTTTCTTCTGGCAAGGGCAAAGTTTGTGGTTCTTGTGAGATAATTTTTATTTCGGTGATTGTAAAAATTAAAAAAAACAATAAAAATAACTTTTTTAATTTTTCCATTAACAGTTTGATTTCAATTTATAAATCAAAAATAGTTAAAACAAATAAAAAAGCAAATTAAATGATAATCAAATATTTTTTATTTAAAATAAATGACTAAATTTGTAAAAATAGTCATATATTAAATAAAAAATTAAAATTTATGCCGCGGTCTTTTAATGATAAAGAGAAAGAATGGATAAGAAATAAAATAATTGAAGAAGGACAAAAGTTATTTGAAACATATGGTTTTCAAAAGACAAGTATAGACGAGATTATTAAAAAAACAGGAATATCAAAAGGATCATTTTATGCATTTTTTCCCTCAAAAGAAGTTTTGTTTTTTGAAATATTAGAAAAAATTGAAAAAGAGTTTAAAGAGAATTTATTTAATATTAGTTTTGAAAAATCTAAGAATATAAAAGAGACTTTCAGAAATTTTTTAATTAAGAGTTTTGAATTCATTGAAAAAACACCGTTACTTAAATACATTACAGGTAAAGAGATTGAATATATTATGAGAAAATTGCCAGCAGAACTGATAAAAAATCATATGGCAAAAGACATGAATCAATTTAAAGATTTTATTATTAACAATCAAAAAAAAGGATTTTTCAAACAAATAAATGTTGAAGATCTTTTATGTTTTCTTAAAATGATATCATATATATTGTTTCATAAAGATGAATTTACTCCAAAAGAATATATCGCTGGTCGAAATATTATTATAGACATGATTGTAGAATATCTTATTTCTGATAACATCAATAAATAAAATATGATGAACTATATTATTGAAACTCGTAATATTAGTAAACATTATGGTAATTTAATAGCAGTTAATAAAGTTTCAATAGGAGTTAAAAAGGGTGAGATATATGGTTTTTTGGGATTAAATGGAGCAGGAAAAACCACGACGATCAAAATGTTGCTTGGAATGATTAAACCTACAGAAGGAGAAGCAATTATATATGGAAAAAAAATATTACCTGGAGAAATTGAAATTTGGCAAAAAGTTGGTTATATAGTTGAAATACCTTACTCATATCCTGAATTAACAGTAAAAGAAAACTTAGAACTATTTTACAAACTACGTCAGATGAAAGAAAAAAATATGATTGATAGAATAATCCAAAAACTAAAACTTAGTGAATATTGTAATGTTAAAGCACAACATTTATCACAAGGAAATTTGCAACGACTTGGTCTGGCAAAGGCACTTATACACGATCCTGATATACTTATACTTGATGAACCTATTAATGGCTTAGATCCTGCTGGCATTGTAGAAATTAGAGAAATGTTAAAAGAGTTATCATGCCAATATCAAAAAACAATATTTATTTCAAGTCATATTCTCTCAGAAATATCGAAATTGGCTGATAGAATTGGAATTATTCAAGAAGGAAGGTTAATCAAAGAGATTGATGAAAAGCAATTACAAAATGAATTAACAACGAAATTAATTGTTAAAACGAGAGATAATACAAATGCTTTGAAAATTTTATTATCAAAAAATGTTAACTCGAGGTTAATTAATGATCATTTGGAAATATTTGATAAAGAATTGATTAAAAAACCTGAGGATATTACAGTGTTGTTAACTAATTACTCTTTACCTCCATTTTTGATACATACAGTAGAGGAAGATCTTGAACACTATTTTTTAAGAATAATTGGAGTTAAAAACTAATTAATATGAAAAAATTTATAAATGTAGTTTCCGCAGAATTAATAAAAGTTATAAAATCAAAAATTTTTTATGGTTCTATAATTTTTATGTTATTTGTTTCTTTCATAATAGGAATATTATTTTTTATTGTTAAAAATCCAGAATTATCAAAAGCATCAGTTATCTTGCGTGCAAAAGCAAATATTATTGAAAGTGCAGATTGGAAAACATTTTATGATATTATGAATTTAATGATTGCCATTATTGGATTTTTGGGATTCAGTGTTATAACAACATGGACTTTTGGTAGAGAATATTCTGATAAAACAATAAAAGATATAGTATCATTGCCAGTGTCAAGATCATGTATTGTTATTGCCAAGCATATTGTCATAATTCTGTGGTGTATATTTTTAGCTTTGATATTGTATTTATTTTCTTTTATTGCTGCTTATTTTGTTGGATTAAATAATTTCAAAACTGAAATAATATTAAGTGGATTTAAGACATATATATTAGTTGTAATGATGAATATCATTCTGGTTCCAGTAATATCATTTTTGTCAAGCTACGGAAGGGGTTATTTTTTGGCTTTAGGTTTTATTTTCTTGATTCTATTATTAACGAATTTTGCAATTAATATTTCTGAAAATGCAAAATATTTGCCATGGGCAATACCACTTATTTATGCTGGATCTGTATTAAAAGAAGGAATAAGCATAAATTTTATAAGTATAGTTATTTTACTCATAACATGTATTTTAGGATTTATTTCTACAATTTACTTTTGGAAATATGGCGATCAATACTAGTTCAATAATTGTTTTTTTAAAAACTTGCTATACTCTACATATTTAATTTTGAACTTTTTTAAAACAAAATAAATTGCTTCTGAACGACCTCTTTCATATGGCTCATCTTCTGAAAAATATAATTTTTCAAAAAACTCTAGTTCTATATTCCCAATAAAAATTTGATAAATTTCATCTTTAAATTTGTTTTTAAAAAATTTGAATAACTTTTTTGCTGCTTCAATAGCATATTCTCCTTCTTCTTTTTTATCAATTTTCAAAAATTCAAATATTGTTGATAAAATTTCATTTGTCAACATATCTTACAAATGACATTTTAAAAATAATATATACAAACATTAATTAATAGAAACGTTTTTTTTCTAATATTAAAAATAAAAAATTTTTTATTTAAAAATTAATTCTTATATTTACAGTGTAATAGTTTAATAGTAAAGTAATACAAAATAAAATGATTGAAATATCTGGTTTGTCATTTGGTTATACAAAGCAAAGAAAATTGTTTAACAATCTTGAAATCAATTTTTTAGATGGTCATATTTATGGATTATTAGGAAAAAATGGTGCAGGGAAAACAACTTTATTGAAAATTATATCAGGTTTATTGTTCCCAGATGAAGGTTATTGTAAGATTAATAATATTGATACCTATTGTCGTAATCCTATTGTGTTACATAAGTTGTATATCATTCCCGAAGAATTTGATTTACCATCGATAAAAATTAAGGATTATGTAAAAACTAATTCTGTATTTTACCCCGATTTTTCGAACAATACTTTTATAAACATTCTTAAAGAATTTGAAATTGACTTATATGATCGTTTAGATACTTTATCATATGGGCAGAAAAAGAAATTTTTGCTTGCTTTTGGCATTTCTACTAATTCAAAAATTTTGATAATGGACGAACCTACAAATGGATTAGATATTCCATCAAAAACTAAATTCAGAAAGGTAATATCAACTAAATTTTCTGAAGATAGATGTTTTATTATATCAACACATCAAGTTAAAGACCTTGAAAATATAATTGACACAATAACAATTATTGATAATGGCAAAATTATTTTTAATTATACTATAGACGAAATATCAAAAAAATTAATTTTTAAAGAAGTTGAAAGTAAAAATGAACTTAATAATGCAATATATATTGAAGATATTTTTAACAAAAAATATGGAATTCTTAAGAATATTGATAACATTGAAAAAACTAAAATTGATCTTGAATTACTTTTTAATGCTGTTATTTACAATCAAATGTTGATAAATGAAATATTAAAAACAAACTAATTATGAATAAAATTCTTAATATTAATCGCCTTAATCAATTGATAATTAGACATTTAGTTTATAACTTAAAGTCTATTACATTGTTTTACATTGTTTTTAGTATTATTATGTTTATTGTTTTTTTCTTAGTTAGTTTAATCAGTAAAGAGATTAATTTTGAAAAACAATATTCTACTTTCTTTTTTTGGTACATTTTGCTTGGAGCATATTCTTCAAGTAGAGCTTTTTCAGAAACACATGAAACAGGAAAAACTTATCAATATTTAACTTTACCTGTTTCCAATCTTGAAAGATTTCTTTCAATTACAATTATTTACTATATATTTTTCTTACTTGCTGGTATATTGATATTTTTATTTATATCTTTTATGGCAAATAGTCTAATAGCTTCAGTTATTAATCAACCATTTAAATTTTTAGATTTTGCACCATTGAAATTTATAGAAACCTCTGGATCTTATTTATGGTTGTTTTCAATTTTTATGGCTGGTAGTATTTCTTTTAAACGGCACCCGTTTTTAAAAACAGTCTTTGCTTTGGTAATTTTTTTTATTTTGATAAGCATAATTTCAGCAATAATATTTAAAATTATTTTTTTAGACGTCGATTTAAGAAAAATTAATTTTTATACTAATGATTTTAATTTATTTGCAAATTTTAAGTATTCAGTTAATAAAACTTTTTCGATTATAATATCAATTTTATATTTAATTCTTATATGGTTGTTTACTTACTTTAAATTACAAGAAAAAGAGATTTAATAATTATGAAATTCGATAATAAAAAACCTATCTTTATACAAATTGCTGATATTGTTTGTGAAAAAATTTTAAAAAGTGAGTTTAAAGAAAATGATAAAATTCCTTCAATTAGAGAATTAGCATCAGAACTAGAGGTAAATCCAAATACTGTAGTTAAGGCATACAATTATTTACAAGAGTTTAATATTATAGAAAATAAAAGAGGACTTGGTTATTTTGTATCTACAAATGGTTTCGAACATACATTGAATTACCTTAAAGATGAATTCTTTAATCAAGAATTACCAATTTTTTTTAGAAAAGTTTGTTTACTAAAAATAGATATAAATGAATTATTAAATAAGTATGAAATTTTTTTAAAAACCCTTAATGATTATGAAAATTAAAAATAGCAATGCGATTTTATTGGCAATTATTCTAATAACAGTTTTATTAATAATTTTTTCTGGAGTTAAGATAAAAAAAGAAATAAAAAGGCTAAAATCTTTGCAAGAACAACATATCTAAAATTAAAATATACAAGAACACAAAGAAAGACTGAGAAAAAATTAATAGTTTTTAATTTTTTTATTTTTATTGTTATTCAAGAAAATTAAATATGCTTTATTTAATATCAATCATGTATATTATTATTTAATTTTCAATAATGTGTAGCAATATTTTGAATACATTAAAAAAAATAGTATAAAATCATTGATTTTTTTTAAATAAATAGTTATCTTTTTGCAAACAATTCAACACTAAATGACCATTTTTCCTTTTTACCGACAACTTGATAGCATGGATTGTGGACCTGCGTGTCTTAAAATGATAGCCAAACATTATGGTAAATATTATTCACTTGAGACTTTAAGAGAAAAATCTCAATTATCACGTGATGGCGTTTCATTGTATGGGATTAGTGAAGCAGCACAGAGTATTGGTTTTTCGACAATTGGAGTAAAAGTTAACTTTAACCAATTGAGTAGTGAAGTTACTTTACCTTGTATTGCACATTGGAAACAAAATCATTTTATTGTTGTCTATAAAATAAAAAAAAATAAGGTATTTGTTGCTGATCCTGCAATTGGAAAATATATTCTTGATAAAGATGAATTTTTGAAAGGATGGGCAAGTGATGTTATTGAAAATGAAAAATATGGCATTTGTCTTATTTTGGAACCAACATCCAGCTTCTATAAAAATAAAGATGAAATACATGATAGAGAAAATATTTTTTCAATATTATCATATTTCAAATTTTTTAAAAATTATGTTTTTCAATTATTGGTAGCAGTTATAATAACAATAATTTTACAAATTTTATTTCCATTAATTTTTCAATCTTTAATAGATAAAGGTATTTTATTGACAGATAAAAATTTCATTTTTCTTGTTTTTATAGCGTGGTTAATTATAATAATAAGTAGACTTATAGTAGATTTTTTGAAAAATTGGATGTTATTGTATTTTGGAACACGTATTAATGTAGGTTTAATTACAAATTTTTTAATTAAATTAGTTAATCTAAAAATAAAATTTTTTGATATTAAATTAACAGGTGATATTTTACAAAGAATATACGACAATCAAAGAATTGAATTATTTTTAACAAATACTATTTTAAATTTCTTTTACAGCTTATTAACTACAATTATCCTTGGTTTTGTTTTATTACTCTTTAATTTTAAAATTTTTTTAATATTCATTATAGGAACTGTTTTGTATTTATTGTGGATTGGATTGTTTATGAATCAAAGATATGTTTTAGATAATGAGCGTTTCATTAAACAATCAATTAATTATAATAAGTTAATTCATATTACTCAGGGTATTCACGAAATAAAATTGAATCAATGTGAACAGAAAAAAATATGGGAATGGCAAAGTATTCAAGCTTCGATATTTAAAATTACTCTTAAAAGTTTATTATTATTTCAATATCAACAAATTGGAGCAACTTTTCTAAATGAATTAAAGAATATTGTAATTCTATTCTTTGCTTCTAATGCAACTATGAAAGGTGAAATCACTATAGGGACCATGATGGCTATTGCATTTATAATTGGACAACTCACATCCCCAATTGAAGTAATAATTAGATTTTTTAATTCTTATCAAGATGCTTCTATTAGTTATCAAAGATTGAATGATATCAATAAATATCCTGTCGAAAATTTCCCTAGTATAAATATAGTTAATGATTTACCAACATCAAAAAACATTACTATTTCAAATGTTACTTTTAGTTATACTGGTGATATATCGGATGCAGTTCTACATAATGTAAATATTACTATACCCGAAAATAAAATTACTGCTGTGGTTGGATCAAGTGGAAGCGGAAAGACTACATTATTAAAACTTTTATTAGCTTTTTATGAACCTCAAAAAGGAGTTATTAAAATTGGTGATGTAAATTTAAATAACATATCAAAAAAATATTGGCGAAAATGTGTTGGTGTTGTATTGCAAGATGGATATTTGTTTCCAGATACCATTGCAAGAAATATAGCACCTGGAGATGAATATATCGATAAGAAGAATTTAATATACGCTGCAAGTATGGCTAATATACTCGATTTTATTTATTCTTTACCACTTGGATTCAATACAAAAATTGGCGATGAAGGTATTAAATTAAGTCAGGGTCAAAAACAAAGAATTTTAATAGCAAGAGCAATTTATAAAAATCCTTTATATGTTTTTTTTGATGAAGCGACTAATGCCCTTGATGCTTCGAATGAAAAAATTATTATAAATAATTTAAGAGAGTTTTTTAAAAATCGTACTGTTTTAATTATTGCTCATCGCTTGAGTACTGTAAAGCATGCTGATAATATTATTGTTATCGAAAAAGGTGTTGTTGTTGAAGAAGGTAATCATGAAAAATTAATACAATGCAAAGGTTTTTATTATAACTTAATAAAAGATCAATTGGAATTGGGTGAAAACTAAATTGTTATTTTTTATGAATGAAATTGTTGATGATTTCGAATTAATAAATGAAGAGTTGTCTGAATATATAAACAAACCTCCTTCGTGGTGGGAAAAACTTGGTTTATATCTTTTATTATTTGTGTTTTTATTAATTATATTTTTTTCTATTGTTATTAAATATCCCGACAAAATTATTGCTCCTATTATTATTACTTCTATTAATCCTCCTGTAAAAATTTATTCTGAAGTTGATGGCTTTATTGATAAATTATATGTCGTTGATAACCAAAAAGTTAATAAAAACCAATTATTGGGAGTAATAAAATCTTCATGCAGTTATTATGATATTTTGTTTGTCGACTCATTGTTGGAATCAGTAGATAATGATTATATATATTTTAAAAAAATCTTGTTTGAAAAAAAATTGATATTAGGAGAATTGCAAACTTATTATGTTGAGCTTGAAAAGGCGATAGAAAATTATTTAAATTTTATTTCATTATCACCATATCCAAAAAAAATAAAAGCAAAAAATGATGAATATCAGAAGTTTATAAAATATCTCGATAATCTTAAAAAACAGCATGTTATTTATTCAAATAGTTATATGGTAACTTATTCGAAATTTAGACGAGATTCTATATTAAGAATAAATAATGTAATTTCAGAAGTTGATTTTGAAATATCTAAAAATAATCTCATCGAAAAAGAATATGAACTTAGTAAAATTGAAGTAGATATTTCTTCTGGTATTGTTGCTTTAGAAAAAATAAAACAGGAAATAATAGATCTTCAATTACAATATGAAGAAAAATTAAAAGATTATTTAATTGAAATTGAAAACTCAAAAAATATTCTAAAAGCTGCAATAGCCGAGTGGAAGAAAAAATATCTTTTTATTTCTCCAATAAATGGGATTGTATCTTTTACTAGGTACTGGCATGAAAATCAATATATTTTTAAAAATGATTTAATTCTTACTATTATACCAACCAATCCTAATTTATTAATTGGTAGAGTAAAAGTTAAACCAGTTGGTCTGGGTAAAGTTTCACACGGAATGTGTGTTTTTGTGAAATTAGATAATTATCCATATCATGAGTTTGGAAGTATTAAAGGTTACATTTCAAATATTTCTGTCGTTCCTGTTGATAATGAATATATTATTGAAGTAAGATTTCCCGATGGATTAAAAACAAATTATAACAAACAAATTCTTTTTAATCAAGAAATGCCTGGTATAGCAGAAATTATAACAGAGAAAAAATCATTGTTTGTAAGAATTTTATCTCCTATAAAATATTTGCTCAAGTATCAAAAAAAATTGTAATAAATTTATAATATCTATTTACTTAATGATAACAATTTTTTTACTTATATTTATTTCGTTACTAATTATATTTACAAAGTAAATTCCCGTGTTCAATCCTTCGGTTCTAAATAAATTTTGACCATTATATACAAAATTTACATCTTTAAATATTTTTCCATTTACATTGCTTATTATTAATTTAAAATTTTTTTGTATTTCAGTTTTCGGCATTTCAATAGTAAATATATCAGTTATTGGATTGGGTAATATATTTATATAATTTGATATAAATTTATTTTCATTTTTTCCTGTTTCATTAATTATTTTGAATCTCATTACATTTACTGAATATGCAGGGAAACTACGAGAAAAATTCATAGGATATGTGAAACTAATATTTACAGGTGCAACTTTATAAGGATCTGAAAATGAGTTTTCATCAGTTTTATTATCAGACGTTAAAACATAATTTATTCCTTTTATCATAGTACCTGTTTTGTTTTTTATATTAATATTTGTAGATACTGGGTTTTCTGTGACATTAATAACTTTCATAATATATTCATCAGTTTGTGTGTTTTTTGTTGTTGATACATATAACAATTTGTTAGTTTCTGGAATATAATCATGGATTAAGATATTATCAAGATAACATTTTATTCTTCCATTGTTTAATTCTATTCGTATATCATACCACTTATTCGTAACAACACTACCATTTACATTTGCTATTTGCGATTTTGAGCCATTTGTACATTTTTCTATTGCATGACGAGTATTATTCCAACCACCTATATTCCACCAATAAAAATTGTTATCATCTTTATAGCCAAAAATAATAAGAAAACCTTCATTGCCCGAAGTTTTTTTTGCTTTCAACTTAATTGTATACGAGTTTTCAGATATATATTCTGCAATAGCCCTACAATCTTCTAAATTACTTGATTGTGCAAAAGAACCATTTTGTATATTCCATGTACCTTTGTATATATACCAGTTAACATTACTTTTTTCAAAATTATCAAAAAAAATAGTGTCATTTTTATCATTATTTATTACCAATATATCATCGTATAATGATTGTGTAATCCATGTACCAATACCAATTTTTCCTATTACTGGTAAAATATTTTGTTTATTATTTTCTTCTTTTATTGGTATATAAAGATCTCCTATATTATTCGAAAACATTTTTTGCACATAATATGAAGGAGTACCATAACATTGAGAAGAATTGAAGTTTATGAGATCGGGATTCCATGCTCTATTGTTAACATTTACAAGAAGTGGTGCATACGATGACATGTGAACTATATCTGCATTTTTTTCAAAACCCGTCATAAAGGCAGCCTCGGCTACTGCAGCAATTAAATTGCCATATCCACATCCTGAAGTAACAGCATATTCACCAACATAGACTTTTGGAGTATTTCTATCATATTTATCATAACGTGTTGACATATCTATAAACCATTGAGGGTCACGATAATAATGTTCATCAATTAAATCTACAGGTGCATTGATTTTCCATGACGGATAATCAGTTCCCCATGCTTCTACATTACCAATAATTTTTAAAATCGGATATTTAGCTTTGATAGCATTGTAAAAAGCTATATATCTTTCAGCATAATGATCTCCATAAGCATTTTCATTTCCCAATTCTATAAATTTTAAATTGAAAGGTTGTGGATGACCATTCTGTGATCTTAGTTTCCCATATTTTGTAGTTGTATCGCCAATAGCATATTCAATAGCATCGAGAGCTTCTTGAATTAACGAATCAAGTTGATTGTAAGGTACATAATCATTATGTGCTAATCCAACATTTACAACAAACATAGCATCGGCCCCAATATCTTCAGCAAATTGCAAATATTCATGATATCCCAATCCATCTGTAGTTCTGTATCCCCATAAATTCCAATGTCCAGGACGATTTTCAATTTTCCCAATAGTTTTTTTCCATTGAAATCTATTAACCATGTAATCACCTTCAACAAAACATCCTCCTGGAAAACGCATAAAGGATGGCTTTAAATCTTCAATCATTTTTGCAATATCCTGCCTTAAACCATTTTCTCTGTTTTTATATGTTGGTGGAAATAATGATATTACGTCAAACCATATTGTACCGATTGTGTCAACTGAAATAACAAGTCGTCCTTGACTTGTTGTACCATTTGATATTAATGAACAATTAAATTTATTCCAATTTGTAGATAATCCTGTAATTGTATTTTTGGCAAAAATAGTTTTGCCATCATAACTTTCTAAACTAACTGTTATTTTGCCTTTAAAGTTTTCATAACTACGTGCATAAAAACTTAAATTATATTTTTCTCCATACTTTATATTTATTCCCCAAAATCCATAATTTGAGATACCTGCTCTTGCATTTTTAGGTATCGAGGTGATTTCAAATTTTAGACAATAATTTTGAGCATCGTTTAATAAATTTTTATTGTCTAATGAAATAAAACCATTAGCCCCATTTTCAAGTATTAAACTCCAGCCAACAGGATTTGTGTGGTCATCTTCAAAAGACCTATTTGATATCATTTCTGCATATAAACCTCCATCTGCAGCATGATTAATATCTTCAAAAAAAATTCCATATAAATATGGGTTGACATTAATGCCAGTCGTGTCTGTATTAAGTGTTATTCTAACTTGTGAAAGAATATTTGTTAAAAATAATATAAAGATTACAATAATTATAATTAATTTTTTAGAAATCATAAAAATTCTTTTTACTAAATATAACATATTTTTTACTATTATTTAATTGAAAAATTAATTTCGACGAAAAAACATTTTTTTTTGATTAATTTGCATTTGTTTTAAAATAAACTAAAAAAGCCAGGTGTTACCTGGCTTTTGGTTTTTGTTTTTATTTATTATTAATATCTTTTGCTTAATACTTCTTGTTCATATTTTTGAATTTCTCCTATATAATCTTCTCCTACAGGTACTTTATTTTTTAAACAATAATAGTCCCATACAGCACCAAATGGCTTTGATTTTACTTCTTCGAGAAGAGCGAGCTTTTCAAATCCTTTTCCCTCATTTTCATATTCTCTAAGTTTATCAATAGGATCTAATAATGCCAATAATATAGATTTTAATGCAGCTCTTGTACCGATAACATATGCACCAATTCTATTAATACTAGCATCGAAAAAGTCAAGTCCAATACAAACTTTATCAAGTTTGTTTGCCCACACAATTTCTTGCATTAGAGATCTGATATCATCGTTTAAAACAACAACGTGATCACTGTCCCATCTTACTGGTCGTGTAACATGAAATAATATTTCATCAATATATTGAAAAACAGCAGAGACTTTGTCGGATACTTGTTCTGTTGGATGAAAATGACCTATGTCTAAACATAACATAATTTTACGAGATACTGCATAACCTAAATAAAATTCATGAGAACCAACAGTAAATGATTCCACACCAATGCCAAATAATTTTGATTCAACCGAATCAATCATAAACGAAGGATCATATTTTTCAGCTAAAATTTCATCGAGAGATTCTTTCAAAATTTCACGATGTTTATATCTATCAACAGTTATATCTTTTGTTCCATCAGGTATCCATATATTGTGAACTGTACGTTTACCAGTTTCTTTCCCAAGAAATTCACTTATAGCTCTGCATCTTTTTACGTGTTCAATCCAAAATTTTCTTATTTCATTATTTTTTGAAGATAAAGTAAATCCACTATCGGCTTTTGGATGAGAAAATAAGGTACAATTAAAATCTATTCCAATCCCATGCATTTTTGCCCAATCTGCCCAGCTTTTATAATGTTCACTGGTAATTTGGTCTCTGTCTACTATTTTTCCTTTAAAATCGCCATATATTGCATGTAAATTCAAACGATGTTTGCCTGGAATTAATGAATAGACTTTTTCAAGATCTTGCCTTAATTCATCAATGTTTCTTGCTTTACCTGGATAGTTCCCTGTAGCCTGAATACCACCAGATAATGTCGTTGAAAGTTTTTCAAAACCACTAACATCATCGGCTTGCCAGCAATGCAATGAAATTGGTGTTTTTGACAATATTTCTAAAACTTTGTCGGTGTCTACTCCAATAGCAGCATATTCTTCACGTGCTATTTCATATGCTTTTTCTATTCTTGTTATTTTATCCATAATTCTTATAATTTTATTTTATAATTATAATAAAGTTTTAAAAAATTCATAGGCATTATTCCATTCATGTGTATTTTGAGGCTGAAAAGACTCAAAATCAAAAGAATTTTTAATAATTTTTCTGATTTCAGATAATGACGTTGCTTCGCCATGAGCCATAGCTTGAACCATAATATTACCAATTGCTGTTCCTTCGGCTGGCCCTGCTATTACTTCGAGTCCAGTAGCATCGGCAGTAAATTGACATAATAATTTGTTTTGTGATCCACCACCAATTATATGTATAGTTTTAAAATTTCTTTTTGAAATTTCTTTTAAACAGTCTAGTGTATACCTATATTTCAATGCTAAGCTTTCAAATATGCATCTTGCAAATTCACCTGGTGACTCAGGAATTGGCTGTTGAGTTTTCTTACAATATTCAGTTATAGCTTCAAGCATGTTAACTGGATTATAAAAACTATTGTGGTCGGGATCTATCAATGATTGAAATGGCTTTGACATTTTAGCCATTTCTACAATTTCTGTATATGTAAATTCTTTTTTATATGAATCCCAAATTCTTTTGCATTCTTGAATTAACCACAAACCCATAATATTTTTTAAAAATCGAAATGTATTTTCAACACCACCTTCGTTTGTGAAATTATATTTTAAAGTAATATCAGAGATCAATGGTTTTTTCGATTCGATACCCATTAACGACCATGTACCCGAGCTGATATATACAAAATCTTCGTGTTCTGCAGGTATAGCAGCAATAGCAGATCCAGTATCATGTGTAGCTGGTGCAACAATATTTATTTCTCCTGTTTTTAACTCTCTTACTAATTCTTGAAGTAGTTTACCAATAATTGTTCCAGGAGGTACAATTTCTTGCATAATGTTAATAGGTACATCAATGGCATCGAATAATTCATTTTCCCATTTTCCAGATATTGGATTAAACAATTGAGAAGTAGTAGCAAATGTAAATTCAGTTGTTTTTACTCCCGACAACATGTAATTAAATATATCAGGAACAAATAATAGGCTATTGGCAATATCCATAATAGGTAACTTATCTCTTTTGGCAGCATATAATTGATATAATGTATTAAACTGCAAAAATTGAATGCCTGTAAGTTGATATATGCGTTCCCGAGGAATAATCTTAAATACCTCTTCCATTGCCATGTCGGTTCTATGATCCCTGTATGCGTAAGGAATTCCAATAAAATTTCCTTTTTTATCTAATAGTGCATAATCAACACCCCACGTATCAATACCTATTGATCTTATATTAATATTTTCATCCACACATTTTGCAATACTCTTTTTTATTTCATCATACAGACGAAATATATCCCAATAATAACTGCCAAGCAAATATGTCATACCATTGTAAAATCGGTGTATTTCTTGTAAATGAATTTTTCCATTTTTAAGTTCACCAACTACAGCTCTGCCACTTGATGCACCTAAGTCAATTGCTAAATATTTTGTGCTCATAATATTTTTATTTTAAAACTGTTTGTTCGATTTTGATATTTTCTTTGTTTTTTAAACCCTTACCAATGCCAAAAACAATTGTTGAAGATATCAAAATTATCAAACCTATAATGAGTGTTCTCATAGTATTTTTACTAACACCTTGCCATTCTTTAGTAATTATGCCCCACATGTTACTGAAAATAATGCTTGATGCCATTAATAAACTCCAACTCGCAACTCCTGATAGTATCGATTCTCCCATTCCATAAAAAAACATTTGTAAGTACCACAAAATACCTGCAAGTGCCGAAAACGCATAGTTGTTTAAAAGAGGTGGCTTACTAAAGTCTTTAAATGTAATATTTTTAATTTGAAGATATAAACACCAGAATAAATTAACTAAAAAACCACCAAACATAATAAGTATAAACGAAGGATTGTTTTGAAAAACTGGATTTGTCCCTTTTGATGCTGTAATTTCAGCAAGAGGTTTACCAGCAGCAACCCCCATTGCAAAAGCTGCACTCATCAAACCAGAAAATATGGCTACTAATATACCTTTTTTTATATCAAAATCTTTAATACTTTCTTTCTTTAATTCTTCAGAAACTTCTTTGTCTTTCATAATTCCAGCTTTTCCATTTATTGCAATGCCTATTATACATATTACAACACCAAGCAGTGTAACGAGTCCAGATGTTGTAGATATCATTTCTCCAAATGAAACTGTATCAGGAAATAAGTTACTAAAAAAAGATGGATATATCGAAACAAGAATTGAAGGTAATAAAGCACCAAAAACAAGCGTTAATCCAAGTGCAATTGACATTCCTAAAGCTACTCCTAAATATCTCATTGATAAACCAAAAGTTAATCCTCCAATACCCCATAAAATACCAAAAACAAAAGGCTTAACTAAAGTCTTGAATGTCGCCTCTTGAAAAACCTCTGAAAGATTGGGTACTGTAAAAAAAGAAAATACCCAAGGAGATATAATCCACGAAAAAATACCTCCAACTATCCAATATACTTCCCATGACCAGTTTTTAACTTTTTTGTATGGGATATAAAAAGAACCATTGGCAAAACCGCCAAGTAATACAAATAATGTACCTAAAATTATTTCCATAATTTTTATGAGTTTAGTTATACTTTTTTTATTGCTTTAAAAATACAAAAAATTAATATATTTGAAACAGTTGACTATTAGATTTATTAATGAAAATTTTTACATCCTGAAAAAATAAAAATAAAGTATTTGTAACTTCAATAGGAATAGAAATATATTTATACAAGTAAAAAATTTTTTTATTTTAAGTATCAAAACTCTATCTTTAGTTTTAAATTATAAATTCTACCAGTTAGGTTATTTGGAACTGCAAACAAATATGGTAATCCTTCAGAATTTTGACTAATAGTTTTTATCCATTGATATGATCCAACATTATTTAGATTGAAAAGGTTATATATTTCAAAACTTAACCAGCTTTCTTTACAATATTTCAAAATCCATAAATTATTTAATCTTCTTGATATGCCTATATCTATTCTTCTATAAGGTCGTAATTCAATATTAATATCAGGTCGACTATAATCTGGTGTACCATAAGGTATTCGACTTCCATATGTTCCCGAAAGAAAAAATTTATAGTCAGGAAATAAAGGAAAATAATCTTGTATAAATGCAGTAAAATTAAATCTTTGATCCATTGGTCTTCGATAAAAACCTATATCGGCTACAGTTTTATCTTTTCTTATAAAGTAATCTCTGTAGATATCTTCTTTCGTATCAAGTAATGTCAATGACAACCACGATTCAGCATTTTTTATAAATTCACCGTTTAGCCTAAAATCTATACCTTTTGCATATCCTCTTGCTATATATTGAGGTAAATACTGAATATTTACATCTTCAACTTTATAAGGGATTAGATTCCATAAATGTTTGTAATATGCCTCACATGTGAAAACAAATGGATTGTCCCATGCTTTAAAATAGACTTTTGTCCCTGCTAAATAATGAATAGATTTTTGGGGTTTAATGTTCAGATGCAAATTTCCTTCAGGATCTTTAAATTCCTTATAAAACGGTGGCTGGTAATAATAACCTGTTGCTAAATAAAATTTGATATCGGGATTAGAAATAAGTTCGAAATTTATAATTATTCGTGGACTGAAAACGATGTTATATATATTTTTTATGTTCCAAAAATGAAATCTTATTCCATAATTTAAATTATAATAAAACTTGTTACTCTTTAAATTAATTTCATTGAGTATGAATCCCGAAAAATGCCTATTTATTAAATTGTAATTTGAAATTTTTGATTTCCATAAAAGTATTTCTTTCCCTGTATAAGGTAATGAATATCCTGTCGAATCAATCATTTCCCATTCGCGTGTTTTATCATTTATATATTCTTCTTTATAGTTTAATCCATTTTTGATTTTATAACCATTTTTTAGATAAAAGTTACATTTTAAATCAATGTTATAAATTTCACTTTTTATTAAATTTCTGCCATATTGTAAATAACTTCCAACACCTATATTAACAAGACTATCTTCTCTTTTTGCAAGATCTTTAAAATTAATCCAGTATTGTCCAAGAATATTGTATTTTACCTTTTCAATATTCTGTGTATGACTGCCAATTATTTTTATAGATATTTTGTTTGATGGAGAATATTTGAATATTATAGCATTTATATAAGTATTAAATATATCATCTTCCATCCCCTCATAAAAAATAGTAAATTTTAAAGGTATTTGAAAAGTTCCAAATTCAGTCTCCCTCGATGATGGAATTATTAAATATCTGTTTGTTGTAAAATTATTAAGATATGAAATTGTTAAATTTCTAGTTATTAGTATATTTAAATATGTTTGTAAATCGTAAAATTCTGGTTTATAATCGGCTTTCGTTTCAAGATTTTTTAAAAGATAATTATTTCTCTTATATCGAAATGATGAAATTATAGATATGTTTTTTTTCTTTGTTATTCCTTCAAAAGTTGAATTAAAACCTAAAAAACTTCCAGTAAATGATAATTTTGTGGAATCAGGGCGTTTGTATTGTATATCCAACACCGATGCCATTTTATCTCCATAAGCAGCACTAAAACCCCCAGCCGAAAAATATATGTTTGATATCATTTCAGGATTGATTATGCTTAATCCTTCTTGTTGTCCCGATTTTATGGATATTGGTCTATAAATTTCTACATCGTCTATGTAAACAAGATTTTCATCATAATTTCCACCACGAATTGAATATTGTGATGTAAATTCACTTTTAAAAATTGCTCCCATTGCACCTAACAAAAATTCAATATTCTGACCTGGCACTGGTATATTTTTCAATGTTTTAATATTTATTCTTTCAAAAGAAATATCTTTTCTTGCAATGATTTTTACATCTCCAATCTTTTTTATATCAAAGTACATTTTTTCTATAAAAAACAAATCTTTTTCAACTTTTAAAGATTTATTGATTGTTTCATAGCCAATATGTGAGATTTTTAATGTTATTAGTTCATTTTCAGGAACTTGTAATTCAAAAATACCATTAGTATCAGTAACAATTCCAGTTCCTGTTTCTTTAATAATTACACTAGCCCCAGGTATAGGTTCTTCATTTTCATTTATAATTTTCCCTCTAATTTTTATTAATTTTTGTCCATAACTATTTATTATAATAATTAATAATATTAATTGGAAAAATATCTTCATTGTTATCAATAACAAATTATTATATATAACGCGAATTATTTATTTTTCTTATTATTGAAATCACCTCTTTTTAAAGCTTCAAAAAATTTTGCCCATGCAAATGGATTAAAAATTTGATATGAAGGATACGACCATTTATTGTAGGTAGCTTCTACTTGTTGTTGCATTATATATCTATAATTGGCAACTGCACTTGGATTATTATCAAGAATTATTTGCGTTTTAAGTAATGCAATATTTTTTCTTGCTCTATCCATATCATCTTCTGGTAATTTTAAATTTAAAAATGCTTCTTTAAATTGTTGATAGTTTTTCCATGGATAAATAACTACTTCTTTTATCATTATTGTATCTGTTTCTAGTATTATTTGTATGTTTAAAAAAGGCTCTTGCAATGTGTCGGGTATTATTAGTTTTCTCGATTTGTATCCCAAACTCGTAAACATAACAGTGTCATGAACTTTTGTTACCAAAGTAAATTTACCATATGGATCAGTAATTGTACCTCTTGAACTATTCAAAATAAAAATATGAGCATAGGGCAAAGGTTCTAAATATTCATTTTTGATAATCCCTGATAATTGAACAAGATCTTTCTTTTTTTGCGATAATAAAGCGATTGAATTCAAAAAAAATAAACAAAAAATCAAAATTTTTAATTTCATAATATGTCTTTATAAAAAATTATTCTCCAAAAATAACAAAAGTTAATTTTAAATATTATATTAAAAACACTTTTGTTATTTTTGCTCACAAAAATTTAAAATTATGGCAATATTAAACATTAAAAAACCTGAAGAATGTAAATATGATTGTATCTCCTTAGGAGAAGTTATGTTACGTCTTGATCCTGGTGATATGAGAGTCCGTACTGCACGCTTTTTTAGAGCATGGGAAGGCGGAGGAGAATACAATGTTGCTCGAGGTCTTCGTAAATGTTTTAGAATGCGTACAGCTGTAGTAACAGCTTTAGCAGATAATGATATTGGAAGATTAATCGAAGATTTTATTATGCAAGGTGGAGTAGATACATGTTATATTAAATGGGTTCCTTATGATGGTGTAGGAAGAACAGTAAGAAATGGTTTGAATTTTACAGAAAGAGGTTATGGTATACGTGGTGCTCTTGGTGTTTCTGATCGCGGTAATTCTGCAGCTTCACAATTAAAAAAAGGTGATATAGATTGGGAACAAATCTTTGGGCGCGATGGTGCTCGTTGGTTTCACACAGGAGGTATCTTCGCAGGTTTGTCAGAAACCACACCTGAAGTTATTCTTGAAGCAATGCAAACAGCTAAAAAATATGGAACTATTATATCATATGATTTAAACTATAGACCATCATTATGGAAAGCTATTGGTGGACAAAAAAAGGCACAAGAAGTTAATAAAGAATTGGCAAAATATGTTGATGTAATGATTGGTAATGAAGAAGATTTTACTGCTTCTTTAGGTTTTGAGGTTGAAGGTCTTGATGAAAATATTTCAAAAATAGACCCTTCAAACTTCAAAAAAATGATTGAAAAGGTAGTTAAAGAATATCCAAATTTTAAAGTAGTAGCTACAACATTGAGAACTGTAAAAACTGCAACAATTAATTCTTGGGGTGCTATTTGTTGGGCAGATGGTAATTTTTATGAAGCAACTTTACGTGAAGATCTTGAAATTTATGATAGAGTAGGAGGGGGCGATAGTTTTGCATCTGGATTAATTTACGGTCTTATGACAAAAGGTGATCCTGCAATTGCTGTTGAATATGGGGCTGCACATGGAGCTCTTGCTATGACAACTCCAGGCGATACATCAATGGCTTCACTCGATGAGGTTGAAAAAATAATGAAAGGAGGTAGTGCTCGTGTTGTAAGATAAAATTTTTATAATTCCAATTTATTATAGGCTGTTTTATGCAACAGCCTTTTTTATTTTACAAAATTTTATCTGCAGATGTTATAAAAATATTACCCCCCAGATGATGAAGTGTTTTGCCTTCATCTTTTTCACATAAAAGTCTGTCAGCAAAAGATTCTTGATTAACTTCAGCAAATATAGCTTTGCCAATAAAAATTAATACCCCATCTTCTTCATACTCTTTAATTAATTCACATTCAATATATCCAATACTACCTTCTGGTATAATGTATTTATAATTTTTTGATAAAAAGTAATTTACTTTAAGTTTTTCTATTTTGTTAAATTTATTTCCTGTTATGTTTCCCGATTCAATTACTAATTTCTTCTGGGATTTGTGAGGTATTACTATTACAAATTTTTTGGTTTCTTTTATATTATTAGATGTTTTATGATTACTGTCACATACAATTAGAATTTTAGTTACAGGATCATAGTCAACAGGTGTCTGCCAAGCAATAGGAGCTATGTTTTTATTACCATTTTTATCTGATGTACTTACTATAATCAAACAACCATTATTCAATAATTTGTATATTTTATTATTCTCAATCTCGATATATTTTATTTCCATTTTTAATACTTTTTTGTCAATTCAAATTTAATTTTTATCATATAATAAATAATGTTTATCAAAAAAAATTTTTCATTTTGTTAAAAACTTTTTTTTAAAAATAATTATTAACAATAATTTTGCATTTAAAATAACTTTATTTTCAAAAAATTTCATAATAATGAATTCTACATTGGTGATAGATCTTTTGATCTTTAGAAATAACCTGGAAAATTTATCAGAAGATGTAATTACATCAGTTAAAAAATGGTTGACATATTTTTCTGAAAATAATTCAAATAATGTTGAAAGTTTATTTCAATCTCATGATGATCATATTTCTAATTACATATGGGAAAATAAAACAATTCTTATTGCTGAAGATGAGGAAGCAAATTTTCTTTTTTTGAAGGCTGCTCTCGCTCGTACTAAAGCTAAGATTTTGTGGGCTCGAAATGGATTTGAAGCACTCAAAATTGTTAATTCTAATGAAAACATTAATTTGATTTTGATGGATATCAAAATGCCTGAGATGAACGGATTGGAAGCATCCTTAAAAATTAAGCAAATCAAAAAAGATATACCAATTATTGCACAAACAGCTTATGCATCTAATGAAGATATTTCTAAATATACTGATGCAGGTTGTATCGATTGCCTTGCAAAGCCTTTTACTAAGGAAAAATTATTGAAAATGATTGCTAGGTATATTTAAAGCTTGTTTATAATACTAATAAATTTTTCATTTGGTACTATTCCATATTCATCTGCAGAATATTCTGGTTTTAGTCTTGTTACAAAATACATATCTATTTTTCCTATGTTTTTTGCTTCTATTTTTCCTCTATATATACATTCAAAGTAATCTTTAATATAATTGTATGTTGATTCTGATATGTTTACCATCCCCATATGCCCCGATTCTTCCATTCTACTAGCTATATTTACAGTTTCCCCCCATATGTCGTATAGAAATTTTTTTCTTCCAATGACACCAGCTACTACCGGTCCTGTATGAATTCCTATTCTTAGTTCCCAAATTGGCATATTTTGGATAGCTTTATAATCATTCAACTTGTTCATATAATCTTGAATTTCAAGAGCTGCAAGAACGGTATCGAATGGATTACTTTTATTTCTTAAAGGCAATCCTCCTGCCGCCATGTAGGCATCACCTATAGTCTTAATTTTTTCAAGATAATGTTTTCCGATTATTTCATCAAATTTTGCAAAATAAGTATCTAAAATATTTACCAAATCTTTAGGATCAAGAGTTTTGGAAATTCGTGTAAAATCTTTAAAATCAGCAAACATTACAGTTACCATTTTGTAATATCTGGTTGTTGCAGAACCTTTAGTTTTTAATTGTTTAGCTATTTCCAATGGAAACATATTTAATAAAAGCTTCTCGGTTCTTAACTGTTCTTCCTGTAATAATTCTTTTTGTCTCATTATTTCTTTTTTTTGCTCTTCTAATAAACGGTTAGCCTTTTCAAGATTTTCCATTATTATTTTCATTCTCTGATTTTGTCGATTAAGCTCTTCTTCTTTTAGTTTAAGATTCGTTATATCTACTTCAGTAGCTAGTAGCGATTCAACTTCGTTGTTGTTTAACTTTGGAATTATTACCATTTGTAACCATTTTTCTTCTCCGCTTTTAGCTTTTATTTTTGTTACAAAATTTATTGTTATTTTTTCTTTTATTACTTTATTAAATAAAATAAAAATCTCAGGATCCTTACAAATACTAAAAATTGTACTTCCATATATATTTTTAAATTCTTCCAATGTATATCCATGTAGTTTTTGAAAACCTTCATTAGCCCATATTATTTCTCCATTTAAATTCAACTTAATATATGCATTGTTTGAATATCTGGTGATTATATTGAGATCTTCGTATTTATTGCGATTTTCTTCATAAAATTTGATTTTCTCTTTTATTGTTTTAATTGAATTTTTAATTTCTAATGCTTTATTAATTCTGGACAACAGTTCTAATTTGTTAATTGGTTTTTTAATGTAATCAATTGCACCGTGTTTAAATGAATTTTTTAAATTATCTTCAGTATCATATGCTGTTATTATTATTACAGGAATATCTTCAGTTTGGGGATCTTGTTTTAGTAATTTTATTGTATCAATTCCATCAATTTCTGGCATTATAATGTCCATTATTATTAAATCTGGCTTAAAATTTTTAGATATACAAATAGCATCTTTACCATTATAAGTTTCTTCTACTAAAAATTCGTTTTCTGAATTTTTTAAAATTTCTTTTATAAGTTCACAATTTATTTTGTTATCATCAACTATTAAAATTTTATAAGACATAAAATGTTATATTGTAATATTTGTATACGTATCTTTTGAGTTTATTGTTTTATTTAAAAACTTCTTCTAAAATTTGAAAAACTTCTTCCTGAGTAAAATTTACTGGTGAATTTTTTTGATCAAATTTTTTTGAAAGTTTTTCAATAAAGTATTTAGTATTTTTTAAATAATTTTTTAAAGGTTTAAGTTTAAATTTTTCAGGAATATTTTCAAAATATTCAATAAGTTTGTCTAATGCATAATTATTATCATCTACATTGTAGATGCTTTTTGCAATTTTTAAGTATTTTTCTAAAGTTTCTATATTATTACTATTATATAATTTTTTTATTATTAGTTTGTTTATAGGTCCAATTAAACTACCACATACTAGACCATGAGGTGCAACTATTGTATGTCCTATTGGCGATGCAAGGCCATGCACCAAACCCAACCCTGCATTAGTTAGACAAATACCTGAAATTAATGCTGCATATGATAAATTATTTCGTATTTCTATATCATCTGGTTGGCTAATTACTTTTTCAAGATTTTGTATCATTTTTATAATAGCATTTTCGGCTATTGAACAAATGTATATATTTGATTTTGTTGAAGTATATGCCTCAAGCAATTGACTAAGAGCGTCAAGACCACTCATAATTGTGGTTTCAATAGATAATGTTGTAGTAAACAATGGATCGACAATAGCAATATCTGGAATCAAATTTTCGTGACGTAACGATTTTTTAAAACCATCTTCACCTGGTTTCATTATTACAGCATTGTTTGTTGCTTCGCTTCCTGTCCCTGCAGTTGTAGGTATTGCAATATATTTTATTTTGATTCCTGGGTGTTTTTTATTTCCAATTCCTTCAAGGTAATCAACTATTGATGATTTTATTGGTAACATTGCTGAAACAGCCTTGCCCGCATCTAAAGCACTACCTCCACCAAAACCTATAACAATATCTATTTTTTTATTTATGTATCTGTTTACAATGTTATCGATATCGAAGATTGTTGGTTCTGAAAATATTCTTTCGTGATAAAATTTTGTGCTAAGACTTTTAATAATATCAATTAATTTTTTTGAATGTTTGTTTTCAAATATTTTTCCTGAACCTGTAATTAATAATATTGATGGATTGTTAAATTGCTTTAAAATATTATTTAAATTTTCAATGCTATCCTGACCAAAAAATATTTTTGGAACATTAAAAATATTAAATTTATCTACCATAGTTCAATGTTTAATGGTCTTATGACATTACATTTATTACTTTCTCTTGGTTTAATCATCCAATTTTCTACTGTTTCTTTCCATTTCTTATAATGCGCAGTCTCTTTGTGTTTTTTAGCAGCATCTTCGTTTATGTATGCTTCATACAAAATAAATTTTGAAGGATCATTTTGATCTTGTAAGATATCAAATCGCAGATTACCTTCTTCTTTAATTGAATTTTCATGATTTTCTATTGTAATTTCGATAAATTTATCAATGTATTCTTTTTTTACCCATATATGAACTATCGTTACTATCATAAATTTTTGTTTTAAAAATTTTTTAATAAAATTAATTTTGTTTTTTGAAAATGAAATCAAAAATGAATAAAATTATTCAAAATTCAAAGAATATAAAAATAGGTTGGATTGGTACGGGTGTTATGGGCATGCCTATGTGTAGTCATCTAATTGAAAAAGGTTATAGCTGTTATGTTTATAATCGAACATATGAAAAAGCTATTCCATTAATTGAAAAAGGAGCTATATGGTGTGAAAATCCTCAATTAATTGCAAGTAATACAGATATTATTTTTACTATGGTTGGATTTCCTTCAGATGTTGAAAATGTTTATTTTGGTATAAATGGTATATTTAAAAATATTAAAACAGATATGATACTTATTGATATGACTACAACTTCGCCTGAACTTGCAATAAAGATATATAATACTGCAAAAAGTTATAATGCATATGCTTTGGATGCACCTGTCTCAGGAGGTGATGTAGGTGCTCGTAATGCCTCTCTTTCGATAATGGTTGGAGGTGATAAAGACATTTTCGACTATGTAAAACCTTTTCTTGAAATTATTGGAAATAATATTATTTATCATGGACCTGCAGGAAGCGGACAACATGCTAAGCTTGCTAATCAGATTTTGATAGCTAACAATATGATAGGAGTTTGTGAATCTTTGGTTTATGCCGAAAGAGCAGGTCTTAATTTGAGTTTAGTAATTAATTCTTTAAGTTCGGGTGCTGCATCTTCATGGAGCGTGACAAATTTAGCTCCCAAAATTGTTGATGATGACATGAAACCTGGTTTTTATGTCGAGCATTTTGTTAAAGATCTTGAAATAGCAACTTCTATGTGCGAAAAAATGAATATTCAGTTGAATGGACTAAATCTTGCAAAAGAATTATACAAAGAACTTATAAATTGTGGATATGCAAAATTAGGAACACAAGCTTTGATATATGCAGTAAAAAAAATAGCAATTAAAAACAATCTATGATATGTGTTTTTCTATAATACCAACAAAATCCTTGTATGAAATAGGTTTACTTATATAATCAATACAACCAGCTTTTAAACATTTCATTTTATCATCTAAAGAAGCAAATGCAGTTTGAGCAATAATTTTAAGTTTTGGATTAATTTTAAGTAATCTTTTAGTTATTTCCAACCCATTAACATCAGGTAGCCTTATGTCCATAAATATTAATTGAATGTTATTGTTTTTTTTACAAAATTCTACAACATCAGAACCTTTATAGAACTTGATAACATTCAAATTTAATGTAGCAGCATATTCTGCCAGCAATTCGGCATTCTCTTTATTATCTTCAACAATTACTATAGGCATTTTTTCTTTTGTGATTTCAAATTCTTTGGTTTCCAGTTTTTTGGTTTTAGTGTCTTCATAATCTTTATTTTTAATATCTTTATCTATAATTGATTTTTTTATTGGAATTTTAATTGTTATTTTAGTACCTTTATTAATTTCAGAGTTAATGTCTATATTTCCTTGCATTAAATCTACTAAACCTTTTACAATAGCTAGTCCAAGTCCAGTCCCTCCATATTCTCTTGAATGACTATAATCAATTTGTCTGAAAGTTTCAAAAATGATCGAAATTTTATCTTCAGGAATACCAATGCCTGTATCTTGTACATATATTTCAAGTAAGTTTTCATTTAAAATGTACCCAAATTTAATTTCACCTTCTTTAGTGAATTTAAAAGAATTATCAAGTAAATTTTCTAAAATTTGCTTTATTCTTTTTTGATCACTTATTATAAAATCCTCATTAAAATTTTTTCCTTTATATACCTTTACATTAATCTTTTTACCACTTTCATTAATTTTTTCTAATAAAAAATTATAACAGTTATCAATTAATGAATTAAGTGAAAATTCAGATTCATAAAGTTGTAATTCACCTATTTCAAGTCTGGAAATATCAAGAATGTCGTTTATAACATTTAACAATTGATCAGAACTTTTACGAATATAATTTAGATATATTCTTCTTTGCTCTAATGATATATCTTCTTGGCACAATAGTTCGCTAAAACCAATGATCCCATTCATTGGGGTTCTTATTTCATGGCTTATATTTGCAAGAAATGCACTTTTAAGTCTATCACTTTCTTCAGCTTTTTCTCGTGCTTTTTGAAGTTTTTTAATAAGTTTTAATCTCTCTCGTATATCTCTAACTGTGGCAAAAATCATCATTTTTTTGTCTTCTTCATATAAATGCAAACTTAACTCTACAGGTATAGTTTTGTTTTTATAGTTTATAAAATTTACTTCAATGTATTCATGTTGGAATGAAGATAGTTGTGTTAAATTTTTTTTAGTTTTTTCAAGATCTTCAGTAGTAATTAAATTTGAAATTGACATATTTAGAAATTCTTGCCTTGAATATCCTAGAATTTCAATCATTTTTTGATTAATTTCTAAAAATTTTGAATTTTCCCAATTGTCACAAAATTCTAAAATAAATGCCCCATCATTTATATTGTCAAAAAAGGTGTGATATTTTTTTTCGCTTTCTGATATTTTTTTTAATAATTCTTCCAATTTTTCTTTATTATAATTTAATTCTTTATTCAAATTTTCAATCTGTTTTTTTTGTTCTTCAAGAGATGAAATTATTTTAATATAATTAGTTATATTTTTAAAAATTAGTATTATATATTCTTGATTTTCACTATATATTTTTTTTACTTCGTAAGTTTGATCATTGATTTGAATTAAATTATTTGACAAATCTGTGGCTTTTATAATTATATTTTTGATATAGATTAATTCAGGATTTATTTCAATTATTGAAAATATGTTTTCCCCAATGTATTTTTTAATATTTAAATTGTTTTGTAAATATTTTCCTTGATATGCTATAAGTGTATATTTTTTATCTATCAAGAGAACATCAAAATCTTCAATATTTTCTATTATAACATTATTAAATTTGTTGTAATTTTCAATAAGCCTAATTAAATTATTTTTTCTTTTTATTTCCTTGTAAACTAGAAAAAAGATTAATAATGATGAAATTAAAACATAAAAAATACCTTTAGAAGTTTGAATTTTGGTAATATTAAAAGGATCATTGAATAGCATCAACAATATTCTATCAGAAAATATTATCCAGAAAACTCCTAAAATAAAATAAATAAAAGTTATTTTAAAAGCCTGGTTTCGTATATTTAGCATATTCTAGTTTATTCAGAATTCAAATTATTATTTCTTAAATTATTTAAAAAGTCAAGTATAATATTTTTGTATTTTTCTTCACTTTCAATATATCCCCAGCCTTTTTGCATCTGAAAAAGACCATCATATGCCGAGTCATAATAACTTCTTATTATAAAAGGAATATTATTTGTACTCAAGAAATCTTTCAACAAATCAGCTTCCATTTGATTATTAAGTGTTGTTATTTTATTCATTATAATCAAATTAAAATTTATATTAAACTAAATATAATAAAAATTTTAGACATTAAAAAATACTTAATAATAAAAAAAGAGATTATCATCAGTTTGATGATAATCTCAAAATAGATTTATAAATAAAAATTTAAAAACTTTTTACTTTTTTGTTGAGTAAAAATCTTTCAAAATATAAAATGCTTTTTTCTTCATTCCTGTTTCTGCTCCAATAAGTCCTTTTCTGTTCCAACCGTCTTGTATTCCCGATAAATTTCTTCGTGGCGATCTAAAATCAGCCAGTATCCATGGAGTAATTCCCCTAAGATTTTTTATTTTTGATAACATTACTAAAGTTTTTATATATAAGTCTTCTTGAAATTCTTCTGTCCATCTTGTTGTTTTATCTCCATGTAATCCTTGTAATGCACCGCCACCAAATTCTGAAATAATTACTGGCTTTTCTTTTACTATTTGCCATTCAATATCAAGACATTTATCAGGAAGCCCGTCATACCATCCTATATATTCATTAAAACTAATAATATCAGTATAATTTATTAAAGGATCATCTACAATGTGTATATTTTTTTTATCTTTTAATGAATGTTGTTCAAGTGCAGCACTTACCAAACGTGTGTTATCATATTCTTTTGCCGTATTAATTAAACCTATCATAAATTTATTTCTGTTTTCATTTATAGGTGTTTCATTACCAACACTCCATATTATTACAGATGCTCTATTTTTATCTCTTTCTATTAGATCTATTAACTGTTTTTTTGCTAGATAAAAAGTATTTTCATTATTCCAATCTATTGTCCAATATACTGGAATTTCTTCCCATAACAATACCCCCATCTCATCAGCTACTCTTGCCATATATTCGTTGTGAGGATAATGAGCCAAACGAGCAAAGTTTCCATTTAATTCCTTAACCCAATTTAACAACATTTTAGCATCTTCAATGCAAAAAGCTCTGTTAGCTCTTATTGGATTTTCTTCATGAATACATATTCCTTTTAAAAAAATTGGTTTACCATTTAATAATATCTCAATTCCCTTGACTTCTACTTTTCTAAACCCAATTTTATCAACAATGGTATCTTTATCTGTTGAAATTATTACATCGTATAATTTTGGAACTTCGGGACACCAAAGTATAAGATTTTTAAAACTCTCTTCAAAATTTGCAATTCCTTCAGTATTCGTGGTGATAGTTATTTTTTTCTTTAATTCAGGTATTTCTATATTTATTTTTATTTTACTTATGTCATTGCCATTGAGTTTTATATAGCCACCTATAGTTTTTTTATTTAAATCTCGTAATTCAAATTTATAATCTTGTATATAAGTTAAGGGAGTTTCGATTATAAATACATCTCTTGTAATACCGCCATAATTAAACCAATCGGTATTTAAAGTTGGTACACCCTCTTTTTTTCTTTTATTATCGACTTTTATGATTATAAAATTGTCTTTTTCTTTAACAATATTTGTAATATCGAATGTAAAAGGTGTAAAACCTCCCTCATGTTTACCTAATTTCACTCCATTCAAATAAACATGTTTTTCATAATTAGCTCCTGCAAAATATAAAAAATATTTTTTATTGGGCTTTTTTTCTAAATCAAATGATTTTTTATACCATATAGTACCTTCGTAATAAAATAGTTTCTCGTATTGAGTATTCCAGTCACCAGGTACTTTTAAATAATTGTCATTATCAAAAGAATATTCTATTAAATCAGATTGAGAACTTGGTTTGCGATATTCGAAATAACCACCACGCCAACCTGTTTCATCATAAGGTTGATATCTGTAATTGTAATACCCACATTCATATGGATCTACAATATAATTCCATTTGCCATTTAGGCTATAATGTTTTCTTAAATATGCTCCTTGAATGTTGAATTCAAGGAGTTGATTAAATGCATTTGTATATATCAAAATAAGTAACTGAACAATTAGATACTTTTTCATAATAATGAATTTTATTTAAGAGGAATTAAATAAAAATTAAAATTATATATTCCAGGATATATCATATATTCATCATGAGGTCGCGCGCCCCAGCTATCGTCACCACCAACTCCCATTTGCATTAAGTCAATTTTTACTTCAACATAATCACGTTTTTTAAGATCAATCGTATGTCTATTAATTTTTCTTTCTCCTTCATCAAGATCTTCTATTGAATAATTTAATGCAGATGTACAAAAAACAGGTAAACCTTTTATCATTAATCCTTTATTGTTTTCATCCATTAATTTAAGATATCTTACATCTGTTTTGTATCCTGTTTCTTGAGGCCTAATGTATGGATATAATTGTTCTTCTACTGTAGATTTATACATGCTAACTAACGCAGAGGTTTTTCTATCAATGTAATTTTCATGTGGCCCTCTACCAAAATATTCTAACTTATTAAACTTTTGTGGTAATCTTGTTATAAAACCAATTCTTGGAATTTCTGGTAGTCTATTATCATTCAAAAAGAATTTGCTTTTTACCAGTACAATTCCATCACCATTTATTTCATATGTTATCACAGCTTTAGTTTTTTCTCTACCTTCTACCAGATTTCTTATATCATATTCATATTCAAGGAAAACTTTATTTGAATATGATGTATCTATATTAAAATATGTCAAATTAAATTTTGTTGCAATATTTTTCCAAACTTTACATCTTTCTTGCATTCTGTTGCCAAAATCATTATCTGTTGGAGCTCGCCAAAAAGATGGTTCGATTGGGTATATAATTATTTGTTCACCTTTTATTATATAACTATCTATCCAACCTCGTTTGTTTAATGATATTGAAAAATCATTTCCGTTTATTGAAATTTCATGATCAGTAATTTTGCATTTTAAATTTTTATCCGATGTAAAAACAATAGGTGTTTCTAAATTTATTGGTAATTTAAATTGCTCATATGCTATGATATGTCCTTGTGGTATAAGATAATCACTTTGTTTTTGTCTCATTTCTATTATCAAAAAATATTCTGCATTAACTTCTGGTTTTATTTTTGGCAATTTTAAACGAATAACCTTACTTTCTAATGGTGATAAATTTATATTAAGATTATCGGTGTGAATAATATTTCCATTTTTTTCAATTCTCCAATTAAATTGGTATTTATTTAAATTGCTAAAACTATAGTAGTTTAAAATTTTTATTACTCCTTTTGAAATATCTATTTCTCTGAAATATACAGGCTGATATACTTTTTTAACTTCATTTAAATGCGGATTTGGTTTTCTATCTGGGTTTACCAGACCATTGATACAAAAGTTGCCATCCGAAGGCACATCTTTTGGTCCGAAGTCTCCACCATATCCATAATATTTAATTCCATTTTCTGTGGTTTTTTCTATTCCTTGATCTACCCAATCCCATATACATCCACCTTGCAATTTCGGATATTTATAAATTACATCCCAATAGTCTTGAAAATTACCTACACTATTACCCATTGCATGAGCATATTCACATTGTATAAGAGGTCTATCGTCATTAGATTTTGCGTAATTTATCATTCCATCAATACGCATGTACATCGGGCAAAATATATCAGTATTAAATTCGCGTTCAGCTCTTTCATATTGTACAGGTCGAGTTTTATCTCTTTCTTTTATCCAATTATAGGTCATATACATATTATAACCATTTCCTGCTTCGTTTCCTAATGACCATATTATAATAGATGTATAATTTTTGTAAATTTCTACCATATTTCTTGTTCTGTACATATGAGCTTGCAACCATTTTGGATTATTAGCCAAAGTTCTACTTAGATCATAACCAATACCGTGCGATTCTATATTAGCTTCACAAATTACATAAATACCATATTTATCACACAATTCATATAAATATGGATCTTGAGGATAATGTGATGTTCTTATTGTATTTATATTATGTAATTTCATTAGTTGAATATCTTTTAACCGCGTTTCTTTATCTACCACATGCCCTGTTCGTGGATGATGTTCATGTAAATTAACTCCTCTTATATAAATCGGAACCCCATTAACCATCAATTTACTATCTTTAATTTCTATTTTTCTAAAACCAAATTTTTTTGATATAGCTTCTATTACATTTCCATTGTTAATTAATTCTATTTCAAGATCATAAAGTTCTGGAGTTTCAGCTGTCCATTTCCTAATATTTCTAAATGTTGCGTTGAAATTTATATTATCTTTTTTTATTTCTTTCTTTTCCTGGTAAATAATTTTTCCATTGTCAATTATACGACATAATATTTCAGTTTTTTCACTACTATTTTTTATTACATCAATATTTAAATTAAAATTACCATCTTTATAATTGTTTATTAAATCAGTGATTAAATTTATGTCATTAATATGTGTCTTTGGACGTGAAAGCAAAAATACATCTCTCTCTATTCCGCTTAGTCTCCAAAAGTCTTGATCTTCAAGATAACTTCCATCACACCACCTTAATACCATCATTGCTAACAAGTTTTTTCCTTTTTTTACAAATCTGGTTATATTAAATTCTGAAGCTGTTTTAGAATCTTCGGCATAACCTACAAAATTCCCATTAATCCAAAAATAATAAGCCGAATTGACCGAGCCAAAAATTATATATATGTCTCTTTCTGTCCAACTATCAGGTATTTCAAACCAAAATCTATACAATCCTGTTGGATTATACTTTCCTGTTATATATGGTGGATTAGGATCACCGAATGGATATCTAATGTTTGTATAAATAGGGTAGTCGTAACCTTCAAATTGCCAATCTGCAGGTACTTTAATTTTTGACCAACTATTGTCATCATATTCCAATTTATAGAAATCTTTTTCTATTTCTTCTAGATTACTGAAAAATTTAAAGTTCCATAAACCATTCAACAATTTGTAAAATTCAGATTCTTCTGGTATAGCTTTTCGAGCTTTTTCTATATTCTCATATGGTAAATACCATGAACGTGCTTTTTCTTTGTTTACTTCATTAATTTCAGGATTTTTCCATTCGTCAAATGTCTGACTATTTACTTTTTTTGTTAATAAAATAGATAATAAAAACATGATAATAAAATAAATCTTTAGCTTCATATTATATAGTTTTTAAAATTGTTTTTTTGATATAATGGATAAATAAAATATATTGTACTCAATTAAAGTTATAAATTTTTATGAACATAAATATATTTATTATATAAATCATATTCAAGAATATAAATTTGTAAATTTATTTTTTGATGAATTTTGTAGTATAAATTGATTTATTTGTGGTTATTATTATAAAATAAATACCTGGTTTAAGAAATGAAACATCTACGGTTAATTTTTTAGTTGTTGTTTGTTCAATATTCTTTTTAAAAATAGTTTCACCAACAATGTTAATTATTTTATATTCTTGCAAATTAACTGATTCAGGAAAATCAATAATAATTTCTTTATCTAAAAATGACGATTTTATTAATATTTTATGTGATATAAATTCTTGTGAATAAAGTTGAATACTAATTATCAATAAAATAGGAATTATTAATAAAAAACCTTTTTTATTCATCTTTTTTTATTTATAACAAAAATAAAAAAACTGACAATATTTACATATCGTCAGTTTTATAATTTCTTATTTTATAAAAAAATACTTATGTACAAATTATCATTCAACTATGACATCATATCCTTCGGCTTTTAAATTTTCGGCAACATTTTGAGCATATTCTAAGTCAAAATAAACTTTTGGTTTATGTTTTGCAAAAACAGGATATCTACCCACAGCATCTTCTGAATTAAGATAATTATAACCAACGAGATATAAATCTGTTCCACTTAACTTAATTTTATAAACAGGCCTGTGTTTACATGATTCAAGAATTTCTAACAATTCATATCTTGTTATTTCAGGCTCTTGTTTCAGTTTTACAGTTCTGACAATTTCATTGCTAAAAGGTTCTTTTGTGAAATGTAAGTTGAAATTTTTTACATAACAAGACAAGACAATTTTTTCGTCTTGTATTACTGCTGGTTTGTTTTCATCACCTACCAGTCTGACATTGATCCCGCATCTTAAAAATAAATTTTTTAATCTTTTATTCCTGCGAGCTATCATTTCTTCTAATGTTTCGTTTTTTCTGGTTCTGGGACTCATAATTTTTAACTCCTTATTTGTTTTCATTACTATTATGTTTTTGTAATTTTAAATAAAAATATACTTCACCAAAAATTTATACTTCAAACATAAAAATTTTTCCCCTTCTTGATTTAGTATTTAACAAATTTTGCCAAAAAATAAAGTATTTAATCTGTACAATTAAAATGTTTTTACGATAGAATATAAAAAAGGTTATATTTTTTTTAAAATTAGTATTTTTTTTTAAATTATTCTTTAATTTGTGAAAAAAAAATGATAAAAGCATCAATAATTAACATAGGTGATGAAATTTTAATTGGTCAAATCAATGATATCAATTCCTCTTTTATAAGTAAAAAATTAAATGAAATTAATATATCTGTTTATTCTATTGTCACAATTGGAGACGATGAAAATATAATTATTGAAACCTTAGATTATTTTTTTAAAATTGTTGATATTGCAATTATAGGAGGAGGTTTGGGCCCTACTTCTGATGATAGAACAAAAATAGCTCTATGTAAATATTTTAATAAAAATCTTACTTTAAATGAAAAAGTTTTAGAACATGTAAAAGAATTTTTGTTACGACGTGGATTAAATAATTTAAATGAAAGAAATATAAAACAAGCTGAACTACCTGAAAATTGCGAATTAATTCCTAATAACAATGGTACAGCATGGGGTATGATTTTTGAAAAAAATAATAAAGTATGTATATCCCTTCCAGGAGTTCCACATGAATTAAAACCTATGGTCGAAAATTATGTAATTCCATGGCTAAATGATAAATATAAAATAACATCAAATATTAAACATCATACTTTTCTAACTACTGGAGTTCCAGAATCAATAATGGCTGATATATTAAAAGATTTTGAAAACAGATTACCTCAATATATCAAATTAGCATATTTGCCTTCACCAGCCATATTAAGGTTACGATTAAGTTCAAATTGTGAAACAATAGAAGAAATTACAAATTTTGAAATTTTTAAAAATGAGCTTTTTAACATAATCAAAGATTTTTGCTTTGGCGAAAATGAAGATACAATAGAACAGGTAGTTGGAAACATGTTAAAAAAGGTAAATGCAACAATCTCTATCGCCGAAAGTTGTACAGGTGGCTATATCCAACATTTAATAACCTCAATATCAGGCTCGTCAGAATACTATAAAGGAGGAATAATAGCTTATTCAAATGAAATAAAAACAAAATTGTTAAATGTTGATAATGAAATATTAAATAGTAAAGGTGCTGTAAGTGAAGAAGTTGTGAAAGAAATGGCTTATAATGTAAAGAAAATATTTAACACAGATTACTCAATTGCAACCTCAGGTATAGCTGGTCCTACAGGTGGAACTGATGAAAAACCTGTTGGGACAACGTGGATTGCTGTTTCAGGGAAAAAAATAACCAAAACAAAAATGTTCAAATTTGGAGATGACCGGATTAATAATATCAGGCGTGCTTCAATAGCTGCTTTGGAAATGTTAATAAAATTAATTTTATTGGAAAATTGTTAAAAAAATTTGTTTATTTAATTAAAAATATTGTAAATTTGCAAACCATAAAAAATTAATACTTACTGGTATGTCAAGAATGTGTCAAATAACAGGAAAAAGATTAATGGTAGGAAATAATGTATCTCATTCAAAAAGAAGAACAAAGAGATTGTTTTTGCCAAATTTGTTCTATAAAAAGTTTTTTCTACCAGAAGAAAATAAATGGATAAGACTAAAAGTTTCAGCTCAAGGCATGAGATTAATTAATAAAATAGGATTGAAAGAAGCACTTGATAGAGCGGTAAAAAATGGATATCTAAAATCATATTAATTTAAAATTTTTATAACTATGGCAAAAAAAGGTAATAGAGTACAGGTAATTCTTGAATGTACCGAACACAAAAATAGTGGAATGCCTGGTACATCAAGATATATTACTACTAAAAATAAAAAGAATACACCAGAAAGATTGGAGTTAAGAAAATATAATCCTATTTTAAAAAAATATACTATACATCGTGAAATAAAATAAATTTAAAACTATGGCAAAGAAAGTAATAGCAACATTAAAAACAGGTACTGGAAAAACATATGTAAAGTGTATTAAAGCAATAAAATCAGCAAAAACTGGTGCATATAGTTTTAAAGAAGAAATTGTTCATGCTGATCATGTTAAAGATTTTTTTAATCAATAATATTTAATTATTTTAAAAATATTTTTAATATTTTTATTGAAGCTTTCTTTTAATAAGAAAGCTTTTTTATTTTATAAAAAGTCGAAAATGAAAAGATTCTTATTTTTTAGTAAAGCAAAAAATAAAATTGCTGAAAATAACTTAAATACGAGTGAAAATTCAATAATTGAACCATTAGATAAAAAATTAGAAAAAACCAAAGAAACTATTTTTAAAAGAATTACAAAAGCTATTTTCGGAAAAAATAAAATAGATACTGAAGTATACGATAGTATCGAAGAAGCACTTCTTTTATCAGATGTTGGTATTGATACAACTCTTAAAATATTGGATAGATTAGAAAAAAAGGTGAGGACGGGTAAATATTATGAAATATCAAGTATTAAATTGGCATTGAAAGAAGTAATATCCGAACTACTAAAAGAAAATGAATTTGGTGTTAAAACAAGTTTTGAAGATCCATTACCTAATAAACCTTATGTTATTCTGATAGTTGGTGTTAATGGTACAGGCAAAACAACAACAGCAGGTAAACTTGCTTATCATTTTAGAAAAGCAGGAAAAGAAGTATTTTTGGGTGCTGCCGACACATTTAGAGCAGCAGCTATTGACCAATTAACAATTTGGGCTGAAAAAACTAATTCACATATAGTAAAACAACAAATGGGTGCAGATCCGGCTGCTGTCGCTTATGATACTTTACATTCTGCTATAGCCAAAAATGCCGATGTTGTAATTATTGATACAGCAGGAAGACTTCATAACAAAATTAATTTGATGAATGAATTATCTAAGATTAGAAATGTTTTAAAGAAATTATTACCCGACGCGCCTCACGAAGTATTACTTGTATTGGATGGATCAACTGGTCAAAATGCTTTTGAACAAGCACGACAATTTACTTCTGCTACGCAAGTTAATTCACTTGCTATTACTAAACTCGATGGAACAGCTAAGGGTGGAGTAGTTATTGGTATTTCAGATCAGTTTAAAATACCAATAAAATATATTGGAGTAGGAGAGAAACCTGAAGATTTAAGAATATTCGATAAGGAATCATTTATTAATGCTTTGTTTGAATAATTGTTTGTTTAATGAATAATACTAATAAGTTTAATTCTTTAAATATAATAACACTTGGGTGTCCTAAAAATATTGTTGATTCAGAAAAAATTGCTGGTACACTAAAAAAATATGGCATAAATGTTTTTCTTGAAGATTCATCTCAATTTCATGATGTTATACTTGTTAATACATGTGGATTTATTAATGATGCAAAAGAAGAATCTATAGATACTATTCTGCAATGTATAAAAGCAAAAGAAGAAGGAAAAGTTAAAAAAATAATAGTATTTGGTTGCCTTGCAGAAAGATATATGAAAGAACTTAAAGAAGAACTTACTGAAGTAGACGAATTTTATGGAGTTTATGATTTCCAAAAAATAATAAAAACTATAACCGGATATAATAATGATATAATTGACAATCAAAAACATAGAATTTTGTCTACACCATCACATTATGCTTATCTTAAAATTGCAGATGGATGTAATCGTAGATGTTCTTTTTGTGCAATTCCAATGTTTAAAGGTAAATACCATTCTTTTTCTTTAAATGATTTGATTGAAGAATCTAAAAAGCTTGTTGACATAGGAGTTAAAGAATTAATAATTGTTGCTCAAGATATTACTGAATATGGAAAAGATTTAAAAAAATCATACGGTATTGTTGATCTTGTTGATAAATTATCAAGGATTGATGGCTTAGAATGGATTAGATTACACTATTTATATCCAACTACAACTTTTCCTTACGAATTAATTGATTTAATGAAAGAAAGAAAAAATATTTGTAAATATATTGATATTCCATTACAACATGTTAGTAACAGAATTCTTTCGATGATGAAAAGAGGTCATGGAAAGAATGATATTATAAATCTGATTAATAATATACGAAACAAATTACCTGAAATAACAATCAGATCATCTTTTATTGTAGGTTTTCCCAATGAAGCTGATGAGGATTTTGAAGAATTATATGATTTTATTCAAGATTATAAACTTGATAGAATAGGTGTTTTTATGTATTCAGAAGAAGAAGGAACATACGCACAAAAACATTACAAAGACAATATAAAGAATGAAATTAAGTCTGCAAGGGCTGATAAATTAATGAAATTACAGGCGACAATATCTCTACAAAAGAATAATGAAAAGATAGGTAAAATTTTACGTGTAATTGTAGATTATTTTGATGGAAAATATTTTATAGGTCGTACGGAAGGTGATTCTCCGGAAATTGATAATGAAGTTTTAATAAAGAAAGATATGAAAAAATGTCACATTGGTAATTTTTACACTGTCAAAATTACCAATGCGACAGAATACGATTTATTTGGTGAAATTGTTTAAAGTCTTAATTTTATTTATTAACTTCTGTAGATGCTGAATTTAAATTTTCATTATTTTTAACTTCTTGTTCTTTAATAACATTAATTGTTATTTCATCATTGTTTTTATCATAATCAATGAATATACTATCACCCTCAGAAACTTCGGCTTTGATAATTGATTCAGCCAATTTATCTTCAATATATTTTTGAATTACTCTTTTTAAAGGTCGTGCACCAAATTGCGGATCATAGCCTTTTTCTGCTAAAAATTCTTTAGCTTCATCAGAGATTTTTGCTTTATATCCCATCGATTCAATTCTGTCAAAAAGACCTTTTAACTCAAGATCAATAATTTTGAAAATATCTTCTTTGGATAATGAATTAAATATAACAACATCATCAATTCTATTCAAAAATTCAGGAGCAAAAGTTTTCTGTAAAGCATTTAATAAAACACTTTTTGCATATTCATTACTTTGTTCTTGTTTTGCTTTTGTCATAAACCCTATACCCTGGCCAAACTCTCTTAATTGTCGAGTACCAATATTAGATGTCATAATGATTATTGTATTTCTAAAATCAACTTTACGTCCAAGACTATCAGTAAGTTGACCATCATCAAGTACTTGCAATAAAATATTAAATACATCTGGATGTGCTTTTTCAATTTCATCAAGCAATACAACAGAATATGGATGGCGTCTAACTTTTTCTGTTAGTTGTCCACCTTCTTCATATCCAACATAACCAGGAGGAGCACCAATAAGTCGTGATACTGAGAATTTTTCCATGTATTCACTCATATCAATTCTGACAAGATTATCTATCGAATCAAAAAGATATTTTGCTAATTCTTTTGCAAGTTGAGTTTTACCAACACCTGTAGGCCCTAAGAATATAAATGATCCTATAGGCCTATTTGGATCTTTTAAACCAGCTCTATTTCTTTGTATAGCCTTAACAACTTTTTCGACAGCTTCTGATTGTCCAATTACTCTACTTTTAAGCTCATCAGCCATTTTAAGCAACCTTGCACCTTCTGTTTGAGCAATTCGTTGAACAGGTATTCCTGTCATCATAGCAACAACTTCAGCCACCTGATGCTCATCAACAACAACTCTATTTTTTATCAATTCTTTTTCCCATTTTTGTTTTTCTTCTTCAAGCAATTCTAACAACTCTTTTTCTTTATCTCTAAATTTTGCAGCTTTTTCAAAATCTTGATTTTTAACAGATTTTATTTTTTCTGCTTTAGTTTCTTCGATTTTCTTTTCCAGATCAAGTATTCTTTGAGGAACAACAATATTAGATATATGAGCCCTTGATCCAGCTTCATCGAGTGCATCAATAGCTTTATCAGGTAAATGCCTATCGGTAATATATCTATTAGTTAACTTTACACAAGCTTCTATAGCTGCAGGAGTATAAATAACATTATGATGATCTTCATATCTTTCCTTTATATTGTTAAGTATTTCAATTGTTTCTTCAATACTAGTAGGTTCTACCATAACTTTTTGAAATCTTCTTTCAAGTGCACCATCTTTTTCAATATATTGTCGATACTCATCTAATGTGGTTGCTCCAATACATTGAATTTCACCACGTGCAAGAGCAGGTTTTAACATATTTGCGGCATCTAAAGAACCAGTAGCTCCACCAGCTCCAACTATTGTATGTATTTCATCTATAAACAAAATAACATTATTTGTTCGTGCTAACTCGTTTAATATAGCTTTCATTCTTTCTTCAAATTGTCCCCTATATTTTGTTCCTGCAACTATAGCAGCCAGATCAAGTGCTATAATACGTTTACCAAACAAAACTCTAGAAACTTTTCTATTGACAATTCTTAATGCTAATCCTTCAACAATTGCCGATTTTCCTACTCCTGGTTCACCTATCAAAATAGGATTGTTTTTCTTTCTCCTACTAAGTATTTGAGCAAGTCTTTCAATTTCTTTTTCTCTTCCAACAATTGGATCAAGTTTATTTTCTTCTGCAGCTTTAGTTAAATCATACCCAAAATTGTCAAGAACAGGAGTTTCTGATGTGGATGATGAAGAACGCGATGATTCACTACCCGAGCTTTTATGACCAAATGGTGAAGGTTCGTCATCGTCTTGAGAATATTCATCTTTTATTTCAGGTAAATCTATATCTTCATCAACATTATTTTCTTTCATAATCTGGTCTTTTACTTTTTCATATGTAATATTATGATCGTTTAAAATTCTTGTTACGATACTGTTTTCATCTTTTAATATTGCAAGCAAAAGATGGCCAGTGTCTATTATATTTTTCTTTAAAGCTTTTGCTTCAAGATATACAAGTTTTAAAATTCTTTCAGACGACTTTAATAATGGTATATTATCGGTATTTGTAATTTTTATAGGTCCTGTTGGAGCAATTTCAGATTCAATATCTTTACGTAATTCATAAAGATTTGCTCCTAACGAAATTAAAATATCAATAGCAATACCTTCTCCTTCACGTAAGATACCTAAAAATAAATGTTCAGGAGCAATCTCATTATTTCCCAATCTTATTGCTTCTTCTTTACTATATGCAAGAACATCTTTAATTCTTTGTGAAAATTTTGAATCCATCTTTCTATATTTATTATTTTACAAAGTTACAAACAAATTTCATTCCATTTTAATTTTTTGTTAAAAATTATAATAAATAAAATTTTGAATAAATTTTATAAATTAATTACCTTAGCACGAATTTTTTACTTCTCATATAAATTTATTAAATTTTTACTTAAAATTAAAATAATTTAATAAGTTTGTTAAATATAATTAATATTTGAAGATGGAAAATAAGGAGAGAATTATTAAAGTTAATATTGAAGAAGAAATGAAAACAGCCTACATCGATTATTCGATGTCGGTTATTGTTTCACGAGCATTACCAGACGTACGTGATGGTTTAAAACCTGTTCATCGTCGTGTTTTATATGGAATGTATGAATTAGGACTTTTGTATGGAAGACCATATAAAAAATCAGCAAGAATTGTAGGAGAGGTATTAGGTAAATATCATCCACATGGTGATTCTTCGGTGTATGAAGCAATGGTCAGAATGGCCCAGGATTGGTCATTGAGATATCCTCTTGTTGATGGACAAGGAAATTTTGGTTCGATGGATGGCGACAATCCTGCTGCAATGAGATATACTGAAGCTAGATTGAAAAAAGTTGCAGAGGAAATGCTTGCCGACATTGATAAAAATACAGTAGATTTCCAATTAAACTTTGATGATACATTAGAAGAGCCAAAAGTCTTACCATCTAAAATACCAAACTTATTAATAAATGGGGCATCAGGTATTGCTGTTGGAATGGCTACTAATATACCACCCCACAATCTTTCAGAAGTTTGTGATGCAATTATTGCATATATTGATAATAAAGATATTACTATCGACGAAATAATGCAGCATATTAAAGGACCTGATTTTCCAACAGGAGGTATAATATATGGTATAAAAGGTATAAGAGAAGCTTATGAAACAGGAAGAGGTCGAATCGTTATAAGAGCAAAAACAGAAATTGAACATACTCATAGTGGTAGAGAATGCATAATAGTGAAGGAAGTCCCTTATATGGTTAATAAATCAGAATTAATAAAAAAGATTGCTGATTTGATAAACGAAAAAAAATTGGAAGGGATTTCCTATATCAATGATGAATCGGATAGAAATGGTACACGCATTGTCATAATTCTAAAAAAAGAAGCACAAGCTAATGTTGTATTAAACAATTTATTTAAACATACACAACTTCAAACTACATTTAATGTAAATAGTATTGCACTTGTAAAGGGACGACCAAAAACTTTAAATTTAAAACAATTAATTCAATGTTATGTTGAACATCGTCACGAAGTAATACTTAGAAGAACAAGATACGACCTTGAACAATCCGAAAAGAAAGCTCATATTCTTGAAGGCTTAATTATTGCTCTTGATCACCTTGACGAAATTATATCTCTTATAAGATCATCGCAAACTCCAGAAATAGCTAAAGATGGGTTAATAAATAATTTTGGATTATCTGAAGCACAGGCAAAAGCTATTTTAGAAATGAGATTACAAAGATTAACCGGTCTTGAAAGAGAAAAAATAAGAAATGAATATGAAGAGCTTAAAAAACATATTGAATATTTGAATAAAATATTGTCTGATGAGACTTTGCAGATGCAAATAATAAAAGATGAATTAAAAGAAATAAAAGAAAAATATGGCGATGAACGTAGAACCGAAATAATACCTGAAGCAGAAGAATTTAATCCAGAAGATTTTTATCCAGATGAAGAAGTAATAATTACAATTTCACATCTTGGATATATAAAAAGAACTCCAGCTTACGAATTTAGAACACAATCGCGTGGAGGTATTGGATCAAAAGGAAGTGATACTAGAGAAGAAGATTTTATAGAACATATTTTCAATGCTACTATGCATAATACTCTATTATTATTTACAAAAAAGGGTAAGTGTTTTTGGTTGAAAGTTTATGAAATACCTGAAGGATCAAAAAATTCACGTGGTAGAGCAATTCAAAATCTTATACAAATTGAACCTGATGACAAAATTGAAGCATATTTAAATGTAAAAACACTCGAAGATGAAAATTATATCAAAAATAATTATATTGTAATTTGTACTAAAAATGGTATAATTAAAAAAACAACCCTTGAAGAATATTCCAATCCTAGACAGAAAGGAATAACTGCAATAAACATTAAAGAAGGTGACCAATTATTGCAAGCATGTTTAACAGATGGTAATAATGAAATTATAATCGCAACTAGATCAGGAAAAGCAGTCAGATTTAATGAAAAAGATGTTAGACCAATGGGTAGAAATTCTATGGGTGTTATAGGTGTAAATTTGGCTGATAATGATGTAGTTGTTGGTATGGTTTGCGTAAACAAAAATGAAGAAAAAGAAACAACAATTTTAGTTATTTCTGAAAAAGGATATGGTAAAAGATCACCACTCAACGATTATAGAATAACTAAAAGAGGTGCAAAGGGTATTAAAACAATGAATATTACCGATAAAACAGGAAAATTAATTGGAATAAGAGAAGTAAAAGAAGATCAAGATATTATGATAATAACTAAAATGGCTATGACAATAAGACTCGCTGTTTCTGATATTAGAATATTAAGTAGGGCAACTCAAGGAGTTAAATTAATTAATTTAAAACCTGGCGATGAAATTGCTAGTGTAACAAGTGTAATGACAAATGGTAATAATAATTCAAATCAAAATAATTCTAATATAAATAATTAAAAAATTTTCTAACTTTAAAAAATTTAAAATGATATGAAAAAACAAATTTTTATAACAGCATTATTTTTAATAATTTATTTTATTGGAGCTAATGCTCAAGTTGAATCTTCTACAGTATTAAATTATTCTGCACTTGAAAAAAGATTATCAAGTAGCAATAAAGCTATTGAAAATCCAAAGAAGAGTGGAGATCCTAAAACATGGTTGTCTAGAGGTGAATTGATGATGGATATTTATGGTGTACATATTCAGTATTTACGACTGGGAATGACAAAAAATGAATTAATAATTTTGTTTGGGCAACCCAAAGAAATTAAAAGATTAGAACAAGAAGGAAAAATTATTGATGAGTATAATTATGATAGAATAAATGTAATGTTACAAAACGATAAAGTAATTAACTGGAAAGAAACATCAAGAATTTATGAAGATCCATTAAATGAAGCAATAAAATCATTTAAAAAAGCTTCTGAACTTGATGTAAATGGTAAGTTAAATAAAAAATTAAAAGAAGATTTAAAAAAACTTAAACAATACTTGGCATATGAAGCTGAATTGATGTATCGAAATAAAAACTATGAAAAATCATATGAATATTTTGCAAAAATTATTATGTTGAATGATTGGCCAATATTACAAGGAACTATTGATACAATTATGTATTATTTTGCAGGTTTAATGGCTAGTGAAGCAGGAAATGATCAGAATGCTATTGAAATGTTAAATAAAGCATTAAGCCTTGATTTTAAAGATCCAAATTTGTATGCAACACTTGCAAAAAGTTATAAATCAGTCGGAGATACAACTAAAGCTTTTGAAATACTTGATAAAGGCATAAAAGAATATCCTGATAGTCAAATACTTCTTGCCGAATTAATAAATTATTACTTAAAAAAAGGTCAACATCAGAAAGCGCTTGATTATTTGAAAAAAGCGGAAGAAGGGGATCCAAATAATATTACTTTTATTTTTGCTGAAGCTACAATATATGAAAATTTAGGTCAAAAAGATAAAGCAATAGAAACATATAAAAAATGTTTAAATATCGATCCTAATTATTTTAATGCATATTTTAATATAGGTATAGTTTATTATAACAAAGGTTCTAATTTAAATAACAAATGTCAGGAAATAGAATCAGATGTAGAATATAAAAAATGCATGAAAGAGGCTGATGAAGAATTTAAAAATGCCATACCTTATCTTGAAAAAGCAAAAGAAATTGCTACAGATATAAAAGATAAGTGTGAAACATTAAGAGCTTTAAAATCAATTTATTTTAGAATAAACGACGAAGCTAATTTACAAAGAATAAATGATGAAATATCAAATAATTGTCAATAAAGAATAATTGAAATAAAAAAGGTCGCGATTTCGACGCGACCTTAAATTTTAAAATTTCTATTTAACATAATATAAATTATATGACTTAAATTTAAATTTTTTAGAAAGAACCTTTATAAATTTGTTTATTATGGAATTTGTTTAATAATTATAAAAAAATTATCTAGCCAACTTGTAAATTTCAGAACCTGCTAACAAAAAACATCCCAAACCAAAATCTTCAAAATCAGGAATCTTATCATACAAAACAGGTTGTCCGTCTTTTGGTTCTTTACCAGTACTTTGAACATATCCAAGAAAACCATTTTTGTGTAGTGCTTTTTCTGTTATAGCATTCCAGGCTTTCATTACAATTGGCATATAAATTTTTTTTGACAATATACCTTTATTTATTCCCCATGCAATACCATATATAAATAAAGATGTTCCTGTAGTTTCTGGTCCCCCGAAATGTTCGGGATCATGTAGACTAACATTCCAAAAACCATCTTCCCTTTGAATCTTTGCTATTGCATCAACCATATTTTTATAATCTTGCAAATATAGTTCATAACCAATTGTATTATAAGGAATTATATCTAATGTTCGAATCAATGCTGCAATTACCCAACCATTTCCTCTTGACCAATAACAATTTTTTCCATTTGGTTCTTTATATGGTGGTAAAAAGTCTTTATCTCTCCACCATAAATGTTCTTCCTTGTTATATAATCCAATGCTATCTCTGGTGTAAATATACATTTCATACATTCTCTTATAATATCGTTCATCGTTGTAAATTTTTCCCAATCTTGCAAAAACTGGCATAGCCATCTGTAAAGCATCAATCCAATACCAATCATCAATTTTATTAGTATTCAACATACTATCAATACTCATTTTTATATATTTTATTCTTTGGGGTTTTGGATCCATTAAATAGAGATCAATATATATTTGTCCAGCACATTGATTATCTGCATTTCTCGTAAAAGTATTACCATCACGTAAATTCCAGTTATGGAATTCTGCCCATTTTAACATATAGTCTAGATATTCTTTTCGTGAATCTATCTTATACAATTCCATTAACCCTTCATAATATACAGCTCTTGTCCATATATTACTTGCTCTTACCCTATCAGTTACAATTTGCTTGCCCGGATCAGGCCATTTTTCCATGAAATACTTATTGGCAATAGTCATTTTTTGCAAAACATCCTGCTTAGTAGGAATTTTTACTTTTTGATTATAAGAAACAAAAGAAAAATTAAGTAAAATAATTGTTAATGTTACTAGTTTTTTCATATTATTTCAGATTTGATTATTGTTAATACTATTTATTTTTTTATTAATTTTCCTTACTATAAACGGTCCTCTATATATAAATCCGGTATACAATTGTAATAAATCTGCGCCTTTGTTTATTTTATCTATAGCATCTTCTTCTGTTATTATACCACCTGATGCAATAATAATAAATTCTTTTTTAGTATATTTATTTTTTACATAAGAAATAATTTCATCAGTTCTATATTTCAATGGTTTACCACTTAACCCTCCCCATGCAATTTTTTCAATTTTTTTTCTCGAAGTCTTAAGATTTTCATATTTGGTAGTTGTATTTGAAATGATTAAACCATCAATATTATTTGATCTTATTAATTCTATTATTTGATCAATTTGATTAAATGAAAGATCAGGTGAAATTTTCAAAAAAATTGGTTTATAAAAATTTTGATTATTTCTATTATTGTTTAGTTTTTTTAAAATATCGCTAAGAATTTTAGGATCTTGTAATTCAGAATTGTTTTTAACATTTGGACATGAAATGTTAATAGTAAAATAATCGACTAAATCATATAATTTATTGAAACATTGTAAAATATCAAAATATCCATTTTCGGGAGTAGTATCTTTGTTTTTACCAATATTAGCACCAATTATTACGTTTTCATTTGGATATTTTTTTCTATAATTTAATATATTTTTGTATACTATTTCAACACCATCATTGTTTAACCCCATTCTATTTATTAAAGCATTATCTTTTACTAGTCTAAATAATCGTGGTAAAGGATTTCCTTTTTGAGGTTTTGGTGTAATTGTTCCAACTTCGATAAAGGCAAATCCAAATGTTCCTAATTCATATAGGTACTTACCATTTTTATCAAACCCTGCTGCAAGACCACATTTATTCTTAAATTTTAAATTTAATAAGTCGAAACTTTTACTGTATCTATTACAATAATTGTAAATTAATTTGCGTATGAAATTTATTTTAAATATAATTTTTAATGTACTAACTATTAAATTATGAGCTTTTTCTGGTGGAATTAAAAATAATAAATCACGAATAATTTTGTACATATAAATTTTTAATACAAATATAAGATTAAAAATAAAATCTAAAAAATCAATAAAAGTTTACAAAAGTAAACTTTTATTTATATGATCAGTAAATGTACCATCTTCATAAATTATTATTATTCTTTGAATTTTTAAATTTGTATCATTCAAATTATTACATTGATTGTCGATGTAATGTTCATTACCTATTTTATTTTTATTATTACCAATTTTATTTTCTTGTAATAACAAACTATTATCATAATCTTTATCTTTTTTATACATTTCACCTTCACCTAAAATTAGCCATTCAGCATTGATTCTGTTAAATCTTTTTAATATTTTCTTTATTAAATCATATCCAGGTTTATTTCTTCCATTAAGAATATGAGATATAGCTGATTTTTGAACTCCAATTTCATGAGCAAATCTTGAAGGCATTATACCCTCTTTTTTTAATATTTCTAAAATGCGATCCTTTATTTCCGACATATTTAATTTTTTATGTTTACAAAAATAACATTTTTTATTTAATATAATTCTTTTTTCTGACAAATTGAGATTGAGTTTATTTTTGTAAACTCTTTATTTTTTATTGTATTAATAATTAAAAATCTATTTTTTTTATCTAAATTATCTATAAAAAATTTTTAAAAATATAATTAAAATTTAAATTTTTTATCAATCCTTCTAATATCTAAATAATTTTGCCAAAATATTTTTCTGTACACAAATTTTGTTTTTCTATTTCTGTTAATAATATAATAAATAATCGTTCATGATTTATTTACTTTATATTATGTTATAATTATAAGTTAAACTATAATATAAAATAATAATTTATATTTAATTGATTAAACGACATTTATAATTTTTTAGAAATTATATGCAATGAATTTTCATAATTATACTAATAATAATTTTATTTGAGATGTTTATTTTGGAATGCAGTGATGAGTATACATATGTATACTTACATATAAATATATTTTTATATTTTTTTTAAAATTTTTAATTATTTAATTGTGGGATTTTTTGATTTTTTATTTTAAAATTTTTTTAATTTATTTATAGAATTATGATATAAAATTTTTGAGATTCATTATGGAGTAAATATTCCTATAAAAAAAACGTCATAAATCATTTGATTTATGACGCTTCTTTTAATTCTAAGAATTAAAAAACATTTTATTTAACGCTTTCAGCTTGTTGATTTGACTTAGCGTTGTCTTTTTTATTTTTTTTCTTTCTTCTTGGTCTTGATACTCCATATGTACCTTTAAATATTTTTCCTCTTCTTGTTCTTTTATCTCCTTTTCCCATAATAAATAAATTTTAAATATCGGCAAATTTAAAAAATTATTTGAAAATCTTAAAAATTAAGTTTAATATTAAAGTTAAAAATAAACTCAATAATATCATTGTCGTAATAGGAATAAAAATTTTTATATTATCTTTATCAATAAAAATATCACCTGGTAATTTTTTGTAAAAAAATTTTCCTTCAAAAAAATAAAAAATTATTCCAATAATCAATAAAATTAATCCAGTAAAAATAAGAAATTTCCCAATAAATTTCATTGTTAATAATTTTTTGATAAATTTATATTTATCTATATTAATACAATAAAAAGAATTCATTAAATTTTGTTAATAATTAGTCAAAAATTTTTATTTCATCTCATTGAAATATTTAATTATTTTATAACTTTGCACGCTGATAATTTATACAATCTTCAAGATCTAAGATTGTTAAACAAAAATTAAAAAATTAATTATTATGGTTTAACTTAATGTAATTTATAAGTAAAGATGAAAAGACCGATTCTTAGTAATTTGCTTCACGGTGATGCCGTTGAAGTAAATAACCTTCCGCAAGGAATGGTTGTTGGTAATCGAATTCCAAAAGATTACTTTATTACTAAAGGAACCGGTGAAAGCGACATTGCTGTTCATGCGGGTTCTTATCATTTGGCTTTGAAGAGTGCTGGTATTGAAATGGCTAACATTATTACCTACTCTTCTATTCTACCTGCCATTGCAACAAAAATCAATCGTCCCGAAAAAATCGTTCATGGTTGTGTGATGGAGACTATTATGGCTGTTGCACATGGCAATAAAGGTGAAATCACTAGTGCTGGTATTATTTATGGTTGGCTTCATGATCGTAAGACGGGTCAAAAGTATGGAGGTTTAGTATGTGAACATAATGGAAATTATACATTGGATGAACTGGAAAATAAATTGCATGCCAGTCTTAATGAACTTTATTACAATGGTTTTGAAGAAGATTACTCACTTCAAGATGTTGAAGTAATAACCGAAAGTTTTGTTCCTCAAAAAAAGTATGGAACAGCTATTGTCGCATTGTGTTTTATGAATTACTTCATTCCATTTATAAAGTAAGAAAAAAGTTGAAAAAACAATAATAAAAAATACCTGGCATGATTGCCAGGTATTTTTTTTCTAAATCGAAGAAATTGGGGAAATATCACAATTTCACCAATCTTCGTCATTGTCTGCCATTTTCAAACGATCATAATTCTCGAAGGCCTTCTTTTTAAAATTCACCTTACCTTCTTTTGACGATTTGTAGCTTCTTTCCCTTGCCTTATTAATTGGCTTGTTTTTGTAAGTACGTGACATAAAAAACTAAATGATAAAACTTTAAAATTTAAATTTATTTTACTTTAATTTATTTAACGCAAAATTATTACAAAAGTTTTTATATTTTATTAAATTTACAAATAAAATATTTTTAATTTTTATTCTTTTTTAAACAATCATACAAATCTTTTTCAATTTTAGTTATTTTTTCTTTTAATTTATTTTCATTTTCTAATAATTTTTGTTTCTCCTTTTCTATTTCTTTTAATTTATTTTCATAATTTTCTTGTATAACTTGCATTTCTTCAAGATTCTGACGTAATTCTTCTTCTTGTGCCATCAATGCTTCGGTTTTGGCTTTAAGCTCAAATTCCATTTCTTTAATTTCAGTTATATCTTTCGATACCCCGAAAGTACCAATTATATTTCCATTAGCATCACGAAGAGGAAATTTACTCGTAACAGCCCATGTAACTCGACCATCGGGATGTGTTTCTTTTTCTATCTTATTTATTATTGGTACGCCCGTTTTTATTATGTTTTGCTCATCTTCATATGCTGGTCTTGCATGTTCTTCTGTGAAAAAGTCAAAATCACTCTTACCAATAATTTCATCTACACTTTTTACATTAAAAAGTTTTGTCATATTATGACTCACTTTAAGGAATCGACTTTCAAGATCTTTGAAATAAATGTTTTCGGCACTATTCGCAAGCAATGCATCCATAAGTGCTTTTTCTCTGGCAAGTTCTTCTTGTATACGCCTATTTTCATCAAGTTGACGTTGTAATTCTTCCTGTGTAGCCTGCATTTCTTCAAGATTCTGACGTAATTCTTCTTCTTGTGCCATTAACGCTTCGGTTTTGGCTTTAAGCTCAAATTCCATTTCTTTAATTTCAGTTATATCTTTCGACACCCCGAAAGTACCAATTATATTTCCATTAGCATCACGAAGAGGAAATTTACTCGTAACAGCCCATGTAACTCGACCATCGGGATGTGTTTCTTTTTCTATCTTATTTATTATTGGTACGCCCGTTTTTATTATGTTTTGCTCATCTTCATATGCTGGTCTTGCATGTTCTTCTGTGAAAAAGTCAAAATCACTCTTACCAATAATTTCATCTACACTTTTTACATTAAAAAGTTTTGTCATATTATGACTCACTTTAAGGAATCGACTTTCAAGATCTTTGAAATAAATGTTTTCGGCACTATTCGCAAGCAATGCATCCATAAGTGCTTTTTCTCTGGCAAGTTCGGTTCGTTGTTTTTGCAATTCTTCTTGAGTAGCTTGCATTTCTTCAAGGTTCTGACGAAGTTCTTCTTCTCTTTCCTGTAACTCTCTTGCTTGAATTTTCATCTGATCAATCATTTTTTGCATTTTTTCATTAGCTCTGCTAATAGCTAATCGTGATGCAATATTTTCGGCTAACTTTTGAAGAAATTCAATTTTATATTGTTCTAATTTATTAAATGAAGCTACTTCAAGAACTCCCATCTTTTCTTCATCTTGTTTTAACGGTATAAATATAATATGACGAGGCTTCTCTTCTCCTAATCCAGAATATATTTTAAAATATTCTTCTGTAACATTTTCTATTTCGATAATACTAGCTTCATTAAAACATGTTCCAATGTATCCTTCTCCGGGTTTAAATGTTTTTGTTATCTGGGATATATCGGGTGCAAAACCACTCAAAAATTCTAGTTCATTAGTTTCGTCGTTATAAACATAAATTGCACCTGAATTTGCTTCTATGTATTCTACAATATTTGAAATAAGTTTTTGTCCCAAAACATTTAAATTGCTTTTACTTTTTGATATTATTTCACTAAAAATTGTCATTCCATCGGCATAATATCTGAGTTGTTTTTCTTTTTCCGTTTCCTCAGCATGTTGTTCCTTTATGTTTGATAATTTTTCTTCAAGTTCTTCTATTTTATATTTTAAATCATTGGCATATTTTTTTTCTTTTTCTATTAATTCTTTTTGTTTATTTATAATTATTTTATTCTTTCTTATTACATAAAACAACAAAAGTATTAGTAAAAGAATAAATAGTAAAGAAATATATATTTTGATATTAAAAATATTAAATAGTATAATTGAAAATTGAGTTGATAAATAAAATTGCTCTAATGGAAACATGTAAAATAATGATAAAAAGAATATTACATGCATAATAATTGTAATATAAAAAAATATTTTTTTCTTCATAGTTTAAATCTTTAATATGATACTAAAATTAATAATTATTTAAAGAAATGAAAATATTTACTTCAACTTTTTTTATTTATCCAGATATTTCAATAGTGAAAAAATCAATTTTAAGTCATCGTTACCCAGTACAGCAAGTTTTTCAAGAATTCTATTTCTTAACGTTGTATTAGTCATTCCTTTTTTTATTAGAAATTTTTCTACTCTTTTATATAATTCTTTAAATGATTCACTATTTTTTTTAGAAAAAATTTTACTATTAAATCGATTCTTATTTTTAAAATAAAATAATCTATGAGCATAGATATTTACTGCATGTGATAAATTTAACGAAGGATATTTTGTTGCCATTGGTATATAAGAAATAATATGACATAATGATAGCTCTTCGTTTGTAAGACCATATTCTTCGCATCCAAATAATATTGCACATTTATTTAAAAAATTTTTTTTATTTTCTAAAATTTCAGGGATTTTGTCGATTGAATAATAATCAAATTTTACTCTTCTATGTTTTGCAGATGTACCTATAACAAAATCTACATCTTCGATTGCATCTTTAAGATTTTCAAAGACTTGAGCATTTTCAAGAATTTCTTTAGAACCATGAGCAAGCTTAATAGCATTTATTGACAAATGGTCACATGGTTTAACAAGACGTAATTTATTAAACCCCATTGTTTTTAAAGCTCTAGCTGTTGCGCCTATATTTTCGGGTAATGATGGTCTTACAAGCACAAAATAAAACTCCATAATTGAATATTAGAATCGAACATTATAATTATCCAATATAGTAATTATTCAATATAGTAATTATCCAATATAGTAACGTTTTTTTATTTTTTTTGTTATTTTCCATTGACATTCCATCCCTTCTGGAAATTCAACCCAATCACCAGCTTTTATAATTGTTTCATTTCCATTTTTGTCAGTAATAATGGCTTCACCTTCAAGAATGTAACATGTTTCATTTTCAGGATAATACCATTTGAAAATTGATGGTTCTTTAATCCAGATATCCCAATTTTCTGTATTTTTTATTTCATCTTCTGTTGGTATTCTGACTATCATAACTAAAAAGTTTTTTGTTCAAATTTAAAAAAAATATAAATTACACTCTAACATCAGAAGGAGTTTTGCCAAAATGTTTTTTAAAACATCTACTAAAATATTTAGGATCATTAAAACCAAGTTGATAAGCTATTTCAGATATATTCAAGTTTGTTTGAGTTAACAATTGCATTGCTTTTTTCATCTTTATTGATACAACAAAGTCAATTGGTGATAATCCGGTAAGTGCAACAAGTTTTTTGTGTAACATACTTCTGCTTATATTCATTTTTTCTGCAAATTGTTCAATACTAAAATCTGGAGAAGAAATATACTCGTTAACAATTTTTAATGCTGTTAACAAAAAATTTTCATCAGTTTTGTTTGTTGTAATCTTATTTACATTTATATTTATGTTTTTTAAAAATAAATCCTTTAATTTTTTCCTATTATTAATAATACTTAATATTTTAGCCTTCAAAACATTCACATTGAATGGTTTTGTTATATAATCATCAGCCCCAATTTCAAGTCCTTCTATTTGATCTGTTATTTCAGATCGTGAAGTCAAAAGTATAACTGGAATATGCGAGGTTTCAAGGTTATTTTTCAATTTCAAACATAATTCCAATCCATCCATTTCAGGCATAATAATATCAGTTAAAATAATATCAGGAATATTGATTTTTGCCGTTTCGTATCCTTCTTTGCCATTTGAGGCTTCAATAATCTTAAAATTTTCTGACAGTACATTTATTAGGTATTTTCTAAGTTCAATATTATCTTCAATTATCAAAAGTACAGGTTTGTCTGATGTTGAGTTGCCTATATTTACAGAAGATTTGTCATTCTTTAATAATTCAAAATTTGATTGAAATATATTTATATCTGCATAAATTTTGTTACCTGATTTTACATTTTCAGAATGAGTGTATTTTTCTTCAGGAAGTAAATAGGTGTCATTATAAGGTATTAAAATTCTGAAAGTAGTACCTTTATTTATAATTGATGATACAAATAAAAATCCACGATGCAATTTTACCATTTCTTTAACAAGTGCCAGACCAATTCCTGTACCATAAATATGACTTTGCGAAGGATAAAATATGCGGAAAAATAATTTAAAAATATTCGATAAATGTTCTTCTGGTATACCGGGCCCGTTGTCTGTGACAACTATTTCAACAAATTCGTTAATAGTTTTATTTTTTAAAATTTTTTTATTATCAACTATAACAATTTCATTGTTTTTATGGTTAACATTTGAAGTTAAATTACAACTAATAAATACAATACCTTGATCATGAGTATATTTTATAGCATTTGAAATTAAATTATATAATATATTTTCTATTTTCTCATAATCAAAATAGGTAATTATTTTATCTCTTGATGAAGTAAAATACAATTGTATATCTTTTTGTTTTGCAAGTGATTTGAATGAATCAACTATATTTTTAATAAATGTAATTAAATCATCCTTAACACATATCAATTCTATTCTACCTGTTTCGATTTTTCTTAATTCCATTAGTTGATTAACCAGATGCAATAATCTATTAGCATTGTTTTTTATTAATTGAAGTTGTTGCTTAATATTGAAAGAAATTTTGCTGTCGGATAACAATTGTTCGATTGGAGAAAGAATGAGAGTTAATGGCGTTTTAAATTCATGAGAAATTCGAGTAAATAATTGTATTCGTTGTTGATTAATATGTTGGATTTTTTTATTCATTTCCAATAATTTGTCACGTTGTTCTTCTATTTTTATCTTTTTGATTTCCAGATCTTTGTTTACTTCAATTAAATTTTCAGCTAATCTTTGTAATTCTGCATTTTGTTCTTCTATTTTTGCAGTTCTTTCCTTTACAAGTTGTTCAAGTTTGATCTTTTGTTTTGTTAATGTTGATAATCTAATTTTGATATAAAGATAAATAGAAAACATTATTGATAAAAGTAATATAATTTTAAACCATAATGTTTTATAAAAAGGGGGGATTACTATGATTTCTAATTTAACAGGTCTTTCAGACCAATAACCATCATTATTTGAAGCTCTTACCATAAATATGTATTTACCTCCTTCTAAATTGGAATAAGTTGCATATCTATGTTTTGAGTCAGTGAGATTCCAATTTTCATCATAATTTTTTAGATAATATAGATATTTGCATTTTTCGGGTTGAGCATAATGAAGGGATGAAAATTCAATTGTAAATTCTTTTATCCTATATGATAAGATAATTTTTGGGGTTTTCGAAATGTTGTTTTTTAATATTATTCTACCATAATATTTTTTACCAACCTCAACTGGAGTACTAAAAATTTTTAAATTGGTTAATATAGGAGTCGGTAAAACTTTATAATCTTTTATACTATCGGGATGAAAGAAATTTAAACCTTCCATGTTACCAAAATACATTATTCCTTCATTATCTTTAAAAGCAGCCGACCAGTAAAAATGATTACTCAACAAACCATCATTTTTATAATAATTTCTAAACGACTTTTGAGATGGATTAAATTTTGATAGCCCATTTTCTGTGCTTAACCATAAGTTGCCGTGATTATCTTCAAGAATGCCGTATATTATATTATTAGATAAACCATCATTTTCATCAAGTCTTTGAAAAACATATTTATTATTTTCGTAGTTTTCTAATAAGTTTAATCCATTTCCATATGTTCCAAACCACAATCGTCCTTTAGAATCAAGTAATATTGAAATTACATAATTTCCGCTTAAACTATTTTTATTTTCAGGTTCATTTTTAAAAAATTTTACATAAGGATTTGTTTCTTTAATATTTTTATAATATTTATTTTCAATTAAATACAATCCATGGATTGTACCAATCCATAAATTATTATATTTATCAAATTGTAAACATCCAACTTCATTAATTGGTGGTATATTTTTATTTTCTGACTGTATATGAAAATATTTGTTTCTTTTATAATCATATATACACAAACCACCTAGAGTACCTATCAATAAATCACCATTTTCATCAATTATTATAGAAGACACAAAATTATTTATTAAACTATTTTTATTATAGGAGTCATTCAACAAGCGAGTAAAATTTCCTTTTTCAATGTTTTTTTGATATAATATGTTTATACCGCCGCCCCATGTTCCTATGTAATAATTATCCTCAATATCTTTACATATTGAAGTAACAAAATTATTACTTAGAGAAAATAAATTATAAGGTTCATGCTTATAATGTTTAAAATATCCTTTTTGCAAATCTACTCTGTTTAAACCACCTCCAGCTGTTCCAATCCATAAATATTTTTCATCTTTATATATTGAATTCACTGTACTGACACTTAAACTATTATTATTGCCTGGTTCACTTATGATTGAATAAAAAGGTTTTTGATAAACATTATATTTGTTGACGCCACCTCTTTCCGTTCCTATCCATACATTTCCCTCTTCATCGGCATATAAACAATTAACAAAATCATTATTTAGATGATATTTATCATTAAATTTGTAGGTGTAATTAATAAAATTATTTTGTTCTTTATTATAAATGCTGATTCCACCGAGTGTTCCAATTATGATATTACCTTTTAAATCTTGAGTAATTGATTCAATTGAATTATGTACAATACTATTTTTATTATTAGGATTATTTATGTACCAGTTGTAAGTTTTATTTAAAGGATTGTAAACAACAAGTCCAAATACTTCTGTACCAATCCATATTAAACCATCATTTGATTCGAATATTGTTAAAATTTTTGAATTTAAAATATTATTAATAGATGCTTGATTATTAATTGAAAATTTGTTTAGTATTTTAGAATTTTCATTAAAAATAAAAATACCAGAATCGGTTCCTATCCAAAAATTTTTTTTCTTATCCTTAATAACCACATTAACATTAAGGCTAATAGTTTTAATTAAATCCTTATCATTTACGTTTGTTAAATTTCCTTCTTTATCAATTATTTTAAATACTTCTATTCCTTTTTCTGTTGCAATCCATATTTCTTCATTGTTAATAAAAATAAAATTAACTTTTTTTGATATTGAGAAATATTTTTTAGTCGCAACATTATAAAATTTATTTTTAAAACGATCAATATCAAACAAAAAAAGATTTAAGCCTTTTCGAGTTCCAATCCATATATTTCCAAATTTATCTTCATTCAAAGCATGTATAAAATTGCTATTTAAGGAATTACTATCATTGGGATTGTTTTTATAAACTAAAAAATTATAACCGTCAAATCTATTTAAACCATACCATGTGCCAAACCATATAAAACCTCGAGAATCTTTTAAGATACAATCTATCATATTTTGTGATAAGCCATCATCAGTCGTATAATATGAAAATATCATTTTATTAACTTCTGCATAAATACTTGTTTCCATTAATAATAAGAAAATATAAAAAATTAATTTGGATGATGTAAAAAAGTTTCTCATAAGAAACAAATATTTCAAAAATATAAATTTAAAAATATTTATAAATAGCTTTCTATAATCTTTGAATATTTATATGCCATGAATTTTCTGGAATATTTATATATATTAGCAATGTTATTAAATTTAATTCCAGATGTCATATATTCTTCATACTTTTTTAAAATGAAATTATATATTCCTTCAATATCTTTATAATCAAACAATTGTCCGCTTTTTGTTTCTTTTAAAATACTTGAAATTTCGCCATTTAAAGGCCCTATTGCAAGAATAGGTCGTCTTGATGCTATATATTCATAAATTTTACCTGTTAATATACCTTTGAAATTTCCAACATTATTAATTGGAAGAATTAAAATAGATGAAGTTAATTGAATTTTTATAGCCTCGTTATGTGGTAAATTTCCTGGTATTTCAGTAAATGATCTCAATTCAAAGTTATCAATTTCATTAATAACCCTATCATCAACAATTCCAGGTAAAACAATTTTTAAATTATTTCTAAAATCATAAGGATTTTCTTTTATTAGTTTGTTTAATGCAACCCATAGAGAATGAGGATTTCTTGAATAGGGCAATGTACCTGTGTGTGTCAGACAAAATTTATTAATTTTTATTTGTTCATTAATTTTAGAATATGACTCCATTTCATAACCATTTTCAATAACTACTATATTTCTTTCATAAATATTCATAAAGTCGTTTGCCCAATTTTTGGATACTGTAACCAAAATATCGGCATTTTTAAAAATTTCTTTCTCTAGTTTTTTAATTATATAAAGAGAAAATTTTGATGGATTTAATTCGTCAATAAAATCAATATTCGACATTGGATCTCTAAAATCTGCAATCCATTGGATATTTAATTTTTTCTTCAATTTTAATCCAATAAGATGCATACTATGTGGTGGTCCTGTGGTTATAACTACATCAATATTTTCATTTTTTATATATTTTTTTAAAAACCTTATTGATGGTTTTACCCAGAACACTCGTGGATCTGGAATTATAAAATTGGCTCTTATAAATAAAGATATTTTTAAAATGATATTTTTTAAAAAAGAATTTTTTACAGTTGATTTAATTGTAAATCCTTGTCCAATTTCTATTTTTTTGCCAAAAAATTTATTAAAGTAATACCATGGATCTTTAATTTTCTTTTTTATAATAATCAATTTATCTGATATATCATTTATTAATGAATAATCATAAGATTGAAAAACTGCATTTTCGGGGGTATAGATATACACCTTATATCCCATGTTTGCAAGATGTTTCGACATATACAACCACCTTTGCACACCACTACCTCCAGAAGGTGGCCAATAAAAAGTAATAATTAGTATTTTTTTCATTCTGAAACTTCTTCTTTTTTATATTTTTCAGGATATAAAGTTAATCTTATATAATTTTCTACATCAAATATGTTAGAAATTCTTTTTATGTTTTCGGATGTAATCAAATCTATTTGTTTATCAGGATTAAAAACCAGATCAATTGGTTTCTTATATAAATACATATTAATTAATTGATTAAGCCAAAATGAATTATTTTGTTTTTGTTTTTCATATCTTCTTCGGTAAGATTCTTTTGTTGCTTTAATCTCTTCTTCTGTTACTCCTTCTCTTTGTATTTTTTGTATTTCTTTTTTTGCAAGATTAAAAAGACTGTCGGTATTTTCAGGAGCACATGGAAAAATTATTTGTAAATATGCGTAATTAAAAGGAATCTTATTTAATCTCGATTTTACCCTAAATGTATAAACACCACTTTTTTCTTCTCTTAATATGTCTATATATCTTTTTTCCAAAATCGATCTAAAAGCATCGATTAAAAATGCATCATCTTCATTCCATTTTATCTTATCATTGCAAAAATATGAAAACACGTAACTTTTAGGTTCTGTTCCTTTATTAAAGGTCTTTTCTATTTTTTGTTGAGGTGAACGTATCCCTAAATCTTTATATGTTTCTTTAACTTTTTTAGACGGCAAAGTTGCTAAATATTCTTCGATTAATGGTATAATAGAATCAATTTTAAAAGAACCAACAAAAACGAATGTAAAGTCTGATGCATTATTAAATCTATTTTTATAAATATCAAATACTTGATTAAATTTAATTAAATTAATAATTGAATCATTTGGTATTTCTAATATTCTTGGATGATTTGAATTTATTATTTTATTGAATTCACTGTATGCATAAGTGACAGGATCGTTTAAAATATTTTTATAATATGCTTTTATTTTCTTAATATATGATGTAAAAGCAGTAGAATCTTCGCGTGGACTAGTAAAATAAAGATATATTAACTGAAACAATGTTTCAATATCTTTGTTTGAAGACGAACCACTAATATTTTCTGAATATAAGGATATATTGGGATTTATATTAACTGATTTTCCTGCAAGAATTTTTTGTAAATCGTTTTTTGAAAATTTTCCTATTCCACATTCATTAATAATATCATTAACAAATTTTGCTGATATTGACAATGAATCATGCAATAATGATTCACCACCAAAACTTTCTGCATTAAACAAAATCTCATCATTTTTGTAATTGGTAGGATATAATACTACTTTTACATTGTTAGAAAGTATTAGTTCGGTAATACCTGTTTCTTTATTTATTATCTTTTTTTTGATTTTGCCTTTTCTGTTAATATTTACAAGAGAATTTTCATTAATTATTTTCTCAGTTTGCTTTTCAGGTAAATATTCATCAAAGTATTTAACTATGCTTAATATTTCAGATGAATCTGGAATTACTACACTTTCGTTAACAGGTGCATTTATAACAACTACTCTGCTTGCAGGTTTTAATATTTCTTTTGTAATATTATTTACTTCGTCTATACTAATATTAGGTAATGTTTTTATTACATAATTATATTCAAATTCTATTCCTGGAATTGGTTCATCATACAAAAAATTTCTAATATATTCACTTGCAAGAACCGAAGATTCAGTTTTGTCTTTTTCTTTATATGCAATTTCATAATTTTTTAAAAGTATTTTTTTACTTCTTTCTAATTCTTGTTCTGAGAATCCATATAAATAGGCTTTTCGGTATTCAACTAATAAAGATTTCAATCCACTAAGAATAGTAGTATCTGAAGTTAATGCTCCTAATGTAAATGCCGATTTGTTTCGAGTAATAAAATATGATGAATACTCAGAAAAACCCTGAATAAATGGTGGATTTGCATTGGATGCCAGTTCTTCAAGTCGTTGATTTAACATATTTACTATTAAAGCTTGTATCAGTGATTTACGATAGGCTTTAAGTGATTGAATATTATCAGTATTGTTTAGTTTGTTATATATATAAACAACTGAATAAGGATATTCTTTATCTTGTGCTATAGTTACCAATGTTTCTTTATGATCAGGTATATCATATTCTTTTCTTTGTGGAATATTTTCTCTTAAAATTAATTTATTAAAGTGCTCTTTTATTTTATTTTCTGCATAATTTACATCAATATCGCCAACAACTATTAATGCCATTAAATCAGGTCTATACCATTTATTATAAAATTCCACAAGTTTTTCTCTTGTTGCCGTTTCTATTATCTCTTTTTTACCAATTGGAAGTCTTTCAGCATATTTGGAATTTTTTAATATTACAGGCAAAGTTTTATCTCGTAATCTTTGACTTGCTCCCCTACCCATTCGCCATTCTTCTATTATTATACCTTTTTCTTTTTCTACTTCTTCGGGATCAAAAGTAACTCCTGCTGCCCAATCTTCCATAACTTGAAATGCAGAATTTAAAATTCTAAGTGAATCGGAAGGAACTGACAACATATATACAGTTTCGTTAAAACTTGTATAAGCATTAATTTCAGGGCCAAAATCAATTCCAAGTGATTGTAAATATTTTATCAAAGTATTTTTTTCAAAATGCACTGTACCATTAAAACACATATGTTCTACAAAATGAGCCAATCCTTGCTCCAGTTCATCCTCAAGAACTGAACCGGCTTTAACTACTAGCCTTAACTCAACTCTTTTTTCCGGTCTTTTATTATACCTTATGTAATACTTAAATCCATTTTCGAGATTTCCAATTTTTATTGATTGATCGACGGGCATTAAATCAGTTTCTTGCCCTTTCACAAAAATATTTAATAAAAAATAAATTAATATTGCAGAAAACAATTTTATATACTTCATAATAATAAATTTTATGTGAAATTAATTTTTTTTCATAACTCAACAAAATTGATTATTTAATTTATCAATTTAATGCATAATTTTTTTGTTATTGTCTATAAAAATTTTTATTTGGTAGATTTGTTTTTTTTATACAAATATCAAATATTATTTTTAAAAAAAAATAAATACTATGAGAACAGCAATTATTTCATTATTAATAGGATTTTGTTTCTTATGCATTAATGCTCAAAACCAACAAAATCAAGCTGAAAAAAACTTTTCAGGTGAATGGATTTTAAGTGAGGACAGCCAATCGGATCAACCTGGTTTTATGCGGACTAAAATTTTAGTAATTAATCATGAAGGTAATACTCTTACAATTAAAAGAACATTTGCAGGAAGAAATGGACAGGAATATACGGAAGAAGAAAAATTAACACTTGATGGAAAAGAGTGTGTTAACAAGTTTATAAATCGGGAAGTGAAATCAATAGCTGAAAAAATTGAAAATGGGGAAAAAATTAAGATTGTTTCAAAAATCAAATTTGAAAGAAATGGAAATGTTTTTGAAACTACGCGAACTGAAATATATTCATTGTCTGTAGATGGAAAAATACTGACATTAGATGTATCAACATCGTCACAACGTGGTACAAGAAGTTTTACATTAACCTACAAACAAAAAAGTTAATTTAAAATGTTAAAATTATTTTTGATTTTTCTTTTTTTTAATCAATTAGTAAATAAAGAGTCGGGGCCTTACACAACCGACTCTTGTTGTTTTATTGATACAACAAGAAAAACTATATGGTATGAGGATGATTTTTCTGATGATCTACAAAACTGGATTGTTGAACAAGTTGAAGGAGGAATTACTTATATTAATAAAAATAATGAATTGGAAATTGACGATATTGGAGGATGTACAATTTGGTTTAAACATAAATTAAAAGCACCTATATTGATAGAATTTGAAGTTACTTTAATTCATAGAAATGGGGAAAATGATCGTGTTAGCGATTTAAATTGCTTCTGGATGGCTGTTGATCCAAATTGTGAAAATATGCTTTTTTGCAAACCAAAAAGTGGAAAATTTGCAGAATATCATAAATTTAAATTATATTATGTGGGTTATGGTGCTAACAATAACACCACCACTCGATTTAGAAAATATATTGGTGATGGAACAAGACAATTATTACCTGAACATGATTTGTCGAATCCAGAATTTATGAACGTTCCTAATAAAAAAAGAAAAATACAAATTATAAGTACTACTAAATGTATTTTATATTATTGTGATGGTAAAAAAATCTTTTGCTACAAAGATGAAGATCCATATACTGAAGGTTGGTTTGCTTTTCGTACTGTTAAAAATCATATGGTAATTGATAATTTTAAAATATATTTACTTTCAGAATAATAAATAATAATAGTAACAAGAATATTATTAAAAATAAGAACCTTGATATTTTCTTGAAAAAATTTTATTTTTAAAAACAAAAAAAAACTAAAAAATGAAAGGCTTTTTATTTATATTTTTTTTAACTATTTTCTCCAACATAATTTTGTCATCATGCAATAAAACAAATAATAATATTAAAATGAAAGTGAATCAATTTGTAGAAGTTGAATTAAAAACAGATTTATCGAAGATCAGTGAGAATAATAGAAAAGTTATTCCAATTTTAATTGAAATAGCAAAAATAATGGATGATATTTTTTGGTATGAAGCTTATGGTGATAAGGAAGAACTTTTAAAAAACCACAAAAACGAAATTGTCAAAAAATATTTAATGATAAACTACGGACCTTGGGAAAGAATAAATAATGATAAACCTTTTATAAAAACCTTCAAAGAAAAACCTTTGGGTGCAAATTTTTATCCAGTTGATATGACAAAACAAGAATTTGAAAAATTTGAAGATAGTTGTAAATATTCACCATATACTTTAATACGAAGAGATTCAAGTAACAATCTGATTTGTATTCCTTATCATGTCGCCTTTAAAGAAAAAATTGTAAAAGCAGCAGAATTGATGAGAAAAGCTGCTACAATCACTGATGACATTAGTTTTAAAAAATATCTTGAATTAAGAGCTAATGCATTATTGACCGATTCATATTATGAAAGTGATATAGCATGGATGGATATGAAAGATAGTGAGATAGATTTTATTGTTGGTCCTATAGAAACATACGAAGATAAATTGTTTGGATATAGAGCAGCACATGAAGCTTTGATTCTTATTAAAAACTTTGAATGGAGCGAAAAATTTAAAAAATATATTACTCTTCTACCTTTATTACAAGAATCATTGCCTATACCTGATAGATTTAAAAATCACAAAATTACAGACGAATCGGATATATTTTTGTACGATGCAATATATTATGCAGGAGATTGTAATGCTGGAAGTAAAACTATAGCTATAAATTTACCAAACGATGAAAAAGTGCAAGCTTTAAAAGGCAGTAGAAAAATACAAATAAAAAATGTCATAGAATATAAATTTAATAAAATTTTATTGCCTATTGCAAATGTTGTAATAAACAAAAATCAATTGAATTATGTAAATTTCAATGCTTTTTTTAATAATGTATTGTTTCATGAAGTGTCTCATGGATTGGGAATTTCATATGTTTTTGATGGTAGTAAAACTATAAGAGAAGCTTTAAAAGATTATTATAATGTTATTGAAGAAATGAAAGCTGATATTGGTGGATTGTTTCTTATAAAAAAACTAATCGATATAAATGAAATAAAAAACAGTATAATTGAAAACTATACTACTTATATGGCAGGTATTATAAGGACTATTAGATTTGGTATGGCAAGTTCACACGGAAAGTCAAATCTAATCATTTATAATTTTTTAAAAAAACATGAAGCATTTACTTTACAAAAAAATACTATATATATTAATGAAAGAATATTTTCGGAAGTAATTAATGACCTTATAAAAATAATATTTGATATTCAAGGAAATGGAAATTATGAAGAAGCAAAATATTTTGTTGAAAATTATTTAATAATTGATGAAGAATTAGCAAAACTCATAAAAGCAGTAAATAAAAACAATATTCCGGTTGATTTGATTTTTAAACAAGGTATTGATGTATTAGGATTAGAATAAAAACAATTTCCTAATGGTAAAGATACTTGATAGAACAACAACATACAAATTTTCGAATAGAATATTATTTCTATTAAGTGCATTAGGAATAGCTGTTGGAACAGGTAATATTTGGAGATTCCCACGAGTTGTTGCACTTTCTTCTGGCAATGATGGAGCTGCATCATTTCTTATAATATGGCTTTTTTTTCTTTTTTCATGGAGTATACCTATAATTGTTTTAGAATATTACATTGGTTATAAGTACAAACGAAGTATTGGAGGTATTATTTATAAAATTGCAGGACCTAACAATATCTGGATCGGACTTTTTGTAGCGGCAGTATCTACTTTTATTTCTTTTTATTACGCAGTTGTTTGCAGTTGGTCTATTTACTATTTGTTTTATTTTATTTTTAATCCACCACCACAAAAAGTTGATATAGCATTTGAAATATGGCAAAATTTTCAGAATGGGAATTTGAAATATATTGTACATTTATTTATTGTAATATTGGGTTTGCTAGCAATTAGAAAAAGTGTATATTCAATCGAAAAACTATTAAAATTTATAATGCCTGGTCTTTTTTTAATAGTTTTGTTTATATTCGTTAGAACTTTGTTTTTAGATGGATCTAGTGAAGGAATGAAATTTTTGTTTACAATTGACTTTAAACAATTTAAAAATCCTGAAGTATGGTTGCAAGCACTAACTCAAAATGCATGGGATACAGGAGCAGGTTGGGGATTATTCATTTTGTATGCAGCACACCTAAAATCGAAACATAGAATGTACCAAAATGCTTTTATTACAGGTATTTTAAATAATTTAGTTTCGTTGATAATGGCAATTACAATATTTGGATTAACATTTTCAATATTATATTTACAATCAAATTTTAGTAAAAGCGAAGTTATTGACATAATGAAAAGTAGCGGACCAGCTTCAACAGGTTTGACTTTTATATGGCTGCCTATGCTATTTAATAAAATATATGGTGGAAAAATAATAAATATTTTATTTTTTATTGGTCTTGCTTTTGCTGGATTTTCATCATTAATATCAATGTATGAACAAGCAATTAGATCGTTTATTGATTTAGGTTTTAAAAGAAAAAATATTATACCAATATTTTTTGTCTTAGCATATTTTTTGGGATTAATAGCAGTAAGAAATATAAATTTTCTGAATAATCAAGATTTCGTCTGGGGAATTGGATTAATAATTTCGGGATTAATAATAATATATTATGCTGTAAAGGCTAAAATCATCAAAGATATAAGTTCGCAAGTAAATAACAAATTAATAAAAACATTATCAAAACTTATTATTAAATACTTTATATCTAGTTTGAGTATTGTACTTCTTTTGTGGTGGCTAATTATTTCAATAACCAAATTGGATAGTCAAAATTGGTTTAATCCGTTTTCAACATATAGCCTTACAACATGTATTTTACAATGGTTTTTTGTTGGATTCTTATTATTTTTGTTTAATAAATTATATATTAAATTATCAAATATCAATAAACAAATAATAAATTAAAATGAAAAAAATAATTTCAACTAAAAATGCTCCTACTGCTATCGGGCCATATTCGCAAGCAGTAGAAATAGACAATATGTTGTTTGTAAGTGGCCAAATTCCAATAAATCCAAATACAGGTGAAATAGTAGAAGGCGGCATAAAAGAACAAACATACCAAGTTTTAAAAAACATTGAGGCAATTATTACCTCAGCTAATTATAAACTTGAAGATATAGTCAAATGTACATGTATTTTAAGTGATTTAAATAATTTTTCTGAAATGAACGATGTCTATACTCAATTTTTTAAAGAAAATCCACCTGCAAGAGTAACATTCGAAGCATCAAAACTACCAAAAAATGTTTTGGTTGAAATTGATGCAATTGCAATCAAAACATTTAAATAAATCTTTTAATTCATAGTCCATGAGTAACAAAATAATTGTTTGATTGCATATAACTTTTTATAAATTCTTTAATAAGAAGTCAGCTAATAATTCACATTTTGAAACATAAACGCATGTTATAAAAAATATCAACATAAAAATCAGAAAAAGACACTAAAAAAATTAATATATTTTTAATGAAAGTAGGTCTTTTATATTTGCTAATATTACTTTTTAATTATAGTTATAAATTTTATTACTAACTTTTTCAAGAAGGTGTTATCTTGTTTTTAAAATTTTAGTTTCTTTAATTAAACCATAAGCATCTATTGGTTTTTTTGAAAATGAAATTAAGATACGATCAATAATAACACCTGGATCAATAGACCCTATTCGCAAAATATTTATTCCTTTTTCAAAAGTAGCAGTAGTATTTACCATTATATAATTCATCAAAACACCTTCTTTCCATCTTTCACTATTTACTTCAGTTTTGCAATCAAGAGTATCTATCAAATTGTTATTTAAAAATACAGAAAAACGCAAAGAAAAATCTTTATTTATTGGGTGTACTGGTAAACAATAAAAATAGATAGTAGCATCGTCGGAAGATTTTGTAAAAATATTATATTCTACAAATGAAGGTACATTTTCTTTTGCTACATCAAATATCTCATCATAACTCGATTGTATACTTGCTCCTGAATATCCCAGATATTTTAATATTTTCCATTTAAACCTTCCACTATTATCTAATTTATTATAATTTTCAGAGTATATCGAGATTATATTTTTATCCTCAATAAAACAATTATCACATAAAGGAGTATTGCTATCTGTAGACACATTTATTTTATAACTGATATTATTTGATTCGATTATAAAGTAACCATTATTTTTAGAATTATAATAACTTTTATTTATTTTCACATAAATTCTTTCTTCTTTTTTATTAGAAGATGACAGAGTACCATAGTATTTACTTAATTCTATCCATTTATCCGATACTTTGGCATTCCAATTCAAAGAATCATTATTTATTAAAAATATATCAAAAAAATAACTTTGATCAAGATTAATATTGAAAGAAGGTAAAAATATATCACCACAAATACATTTATTTCTTCTAATCTCATTATTACCTTCGATGGCAATTCCCCAACCACAATCATAACTAATATTCCATTGCGGTATGGGTAATGGATCAAATACAGGTAAATCTCGTGGATTCATACACATCATGTAATTCCATTTGCCATTACTAATTTCTTTATTATATTTTTCTGTTAAGATTTTTATGTTAATATATGCATTTTTTGAATCTAAAGAATAATCGTTTGATGATTTTCGATATTGTTGAGCATATAAAAGTGATTTTTCATAAGCAATAAATTTTTTATTCATCAAATATGAAGACATTATAGGATAATACACAAGTTGATAATATGCATCTTTACGATTTTTAGAAATAAATTTATACAATGAATCAACTTTATGTGCAATAATCTCATATTTTTTTAATCTCATATTGGCTTCATCGCCATAATTAAAATGATTAAAAAACGAAAAATTAATTTTTCTTGTAGGTTCTGTTTGATTAAATCCCATAAATTCTGGTTTTCTTTGAAAAGCCAATGCATAATAATCTAAATAAATGTTTGCAAGTATATCTGCATAATTATTATGTATATTTATCGAATACCATTTTTTCATATGTTCAATAACATCTTCTTCTGTTTTGAACTCATTCATATTCCATGCCATATCGAGAAATAGTTGTATGCTATATTCTCCCGGTTTAATATCACCAGCATTAACTACCCAAAGTTTGTTTGCTCCAGTTATATAAGCTTTTTTCATTTCGTTATACAAAAGCACTGGATGTATTGTAGATAACCAAAGATAATCGTGAGGTTTACCCCAATATGAAATATGATAATAAACACCACTCCCACCCTTTCTATTTGAGTATTCATAATTGTTCAATGTTCTAATATAACCATAATTATCATCTGGCCAAACTATTATAACATCTTCAGGAATATTAAGTCCTTTGTTCATTATATCTAAAACTTCTTTGTATGGAATAAAACATTGTGGAACATTTGTGACATCTTTATTTACATATTTTTTTAATAATTCTCTTTGATCGTTTAAAATTTCTCTCATAACAATTACTTTCTCTTCAGGATTTTTAACACCTTCCATGCCTGAGTCATGAATTCCTCTCATACCAAGAGTATATATATTTTCATATTTTGAACTTTCAATTACTCTTTCTTCCCAATATTTTAAAACTCTTTCTCGATTCATGACATAATTATATTCTCCTCTTACATTTTTGTTCCATTCATCAACATTATTACGTAGCATAGGTTCGGCATGTGAACTTCCTATAATTATTCCGTAATCATCAGCCATTACAGGATTTTCTTTATAATAGTAAAAAGCTTTCGTACAAGGATGCATAGCAGGCCATATCAAGTTACCTTTTAATCGCAATATCAATTCAAAAATTTTGGCATAAGTTTTTGGACCAATATCCCCAAGTTCTTTTTCATAAGTTTTTGCAGCCCAAGGCTGCAAACCCCAATCTTCATCGTTTAAAAATATTCCTCTGTATTTAACCGATGGAGTTTTAGAAACAGTGTCTTTTATTACTATAGTTAAATTATTACTTTTTTCTGGTATTACATCAGCCCACCAATACCATGGTGAAATACCTAATTTCTCAGAAATATTAAATACTCCATATGCCAATCCTCTTCTATCACTACCTATTATTAATAAAATTTTATTTTTATTATTTTTTAATAATTTTATTTTAAAACATTCCCACTTGTCTTTTATGTCATTAATGTATATATTGTTTTTTATTATATATTCTTTTATCAAATTACTTTTTTCAATAGTACCTAGTATTATAATATTTTTACTAAAATCTTCTTTAGAAATAAAATTTTTTATTTTAGGTTTAAAATTTGTAATTAACGATATGTCATCAGACAAGCAATGAGCTATTATATCTGCTAATTTATAATCATTACTATCGTATACAATAACAGATTTTATTTTATCTGAATAAAAAGTAAATAAATTTGAATTTGTATTTTGAGGATATAAAGATAAAGACATAATAATGAGAAAAGATAAAATTAAATACTTTTTCATATTTTATGAAGTTTTTTAATTATTAATTTTACAAAATAAAATTATATAAAACAAATGCGTATAGATATTTTAACTATTTTTCCCGAAATGTTGAAATGTTTTTTTTCAGAGTCAATTGTAAAAAGAGCTATTAAAAAAGGAATTGTTGAAATCAATTGCCACAATTTAAGAGATTTTACGACAAACAAACATCGACAAGTTGATGATTATCAATACGGTGGTGGAGCAGGAATGGTTATGATGATTGAACCTATTGATAGAGCTATAGAGTTTTTAAAACAACAAAGAAAATATGATGAAATAATCTACGTAACTCCAGATGGAGAACCATTTAATCAAAGAATGGCAAATTATATATCAACATTGAATAATATCATAATATTGTGTGGTCATTATAAAGGGGTTGATCAAAGAGTACGTGACTTTTTAATAACCAAAGAAATAAGCATAGGTGATTATGTCTTAACAGGTGGTGAATTACCTGCTGCAGTATTAGTTGATAGTGTGGTAAGATTAATTCCAGGAGTTCTTTCGGACGAAACATCGGCATTGACTGATTCATTTCAAGATAATTTATTATCACCACCAGTTTATACCCGACCATCAGAATATAAAGGTTGGAAAGTTCCAGATGTTTTATTAACAGGTAATTTTAAAGAAATTGAAAAATGGAGATTTGAAAAAAGCATTGAAAGAACAAAAAAATTAAGACCTGATTTATATAAAAAATTTATTGAAAACATTGAAGAATAGATTTAATCAATATTTTTTTGGTAGAAATAACTAAAATCTTTTAAATTCAAACAAAATAAATTACCATGATCTTCATAATTATAAAATTTGTGTGGTTTATTTAAATAACATCCATTATCAAGATTGATTATTTTTTCTTTATTTTCAATTGTATTTATAATTTCTTCTTTTTTTTTAATAAAATGACCATGAATAATCCTTCTTGAAAGATTTAAATTCACAGGAAATACTGTAATTCCTGCTAATATGGTATTAACATCAGAAAAAGGATCATTTTTATTAAAATCTAAACCAGCATGAACAAGAATAAATTTTTCATTAATTTCATAGTATAATGATAAGCTATTAAAAAAATTTAAATATTTTGGTTTTATTTCTTTATCTTCATTTAACAAAGCTGTAGATTTGCATAATCTCTCAACATAACCAACAAAACTTGTTTTATCGTATTCGTTATAAGCATCGAGTAAAAATTTTTCATGATTTCCCATTAAAGCAAAAATATTGTAATTTCTTTCTCTCAAATCGATAATATAATCAAGTACTAATGCACTATTTGGTCCCTTATCTATATAATCACCCAAAAAAAACAAATAATCATTTTTACTTAAAACAATAACATTTTCAATGAGCCTTTTCAAAGTATTGTAACAACCATGAATATCTGGAATTACATAAATATTTGTATTTTCAGGAATTAATATTTTCATTTAATTAAATATCATTATCTTCAACATATTCAGGAACAAAAACAACTTTTGTAATAATTGGTAAACCTGTTGGTTCACCTTTATTATGATTTCCATTATCTTTTATTCGATATAACCAGTTATGTATTTCAATATCAGGATACTGATAGGTTAATAATAAAGTAATTAATGTAAATGGTTTTGGACCTGCAGGAATTATAATTATTTTGAATTTGTTTCTTAAGTTTAATATCAATGAATTAATGTTTGCATACAATTCATTTAATTGTAACAAATTATAAAAAACAGTTTCTTTTTTATCAACATAATCATTAAAAAATTTGTATGAAAAATTATCTAATGATATTTGTTCATTGAGATAGTAAAATTCAGGTAAAAAAATATATATTTTATTAGGGTTAAAAGAACTAATTAATTTTTCATAATTTTTAATATATGGATTAGCACTAATAATTAAAGCAATTGGAAGATTATTTTTAATTTTTTGGGTAAATTTGAAAAGTAAATTTTCACTTATTAAATCTACAGATTTTATAAAATGATTAAATTTTCTAGGAATATATGCAAAATATAGAGATATTTTTTCAGCACTAATATCGTATTTATAAAGAAATTCAAAAATAGCGGCAATCCATAATCTAGGCATACAAGAATAATCGATCAAGATATTTATATGTTTTGCATAACATTGGTTCTTAATTTCAGTAAGTATTTTAATTATAGTTGACGTTGAATTATTTTCTGTTTCATAAATTTTAAAATTATGAGATTTAAAAAAATTATAATTAAATAATCTTTCGTTTGAATACATACTTTCATTATATGCTAAAGCAAATTTTTCAATATTTTTAAGAGATAAGTTTTTACTGATATATGTACATCTGTTTTCATATCCAACAGCACAAATTAAATAATTAATTTTTTCATTTGTAAGTTCTTCAAACGTAACTTGATTATGAAAAACAAGGTCCATTTTTAGGTTTTTAAAAAAATCAAATTATACAAAATTTTTATTTTTCAAAAAATATTTTGACTAAATAACAAATTTAATTGATTAAAATAACTATTTTATTGATTAAAAAATTATTTATGTTATTGCTTAAAAAAGAAATCTTTTTGAATTTTAGTACTGTGAAAATTTTTAATTATTTTTGTAAAAAATATCGGATGTCTACAATTTTAAATAACTTTTTCAAAATAAAAAGTACATTACCCGATTATGTCAAACTTGTTGTAGTTTCAAAAACTCATTCTGCTAATAAAATATTAGAATTGTACAATGCAGGACATAAAATATTTGGCGAAAACAAAGTACAGGAAATTAAAGAAAAAAAAGAATTGTTGCCTGATGACATAGAATGGCATATGATTGGACATCTTCAAAGTAACAAGGTAAAATATATTGCTCCATACATTAGTTTAATACATTCAGTAGATTCTTTAAGTTTATTAAAAATAATTAATAAAGAAGCAATTAAAAATAATAGAATCATAGAATGTTTGTTACAATTAAAAATTGCAAAAGAAGAAACAAAATATGGTCTTTCATATGTAGAATTGATTGAATTATTGAGTTCAAGTGATTATAAAGAGTTAAAAAACATAAGAATAATAGGTTTAATGTCGATGGCAACAAATACAGATGATCAATCAATTATAAAATCAGAGTATAAATACTTTTCTGAAACATTTGATAAAATAAAAAACATGTTTTTTAAAGAAGATATAACTTTTAAAGAAAAATCTATTGGTATGTCAAATGATTACAAAATTGCGCTTGATTATGGAGCTACAATTATTAGAATTGGAACATTAATTTTTGGTGATAGAACATAAAGATTAATTATATATTTTAAAAAAATTTTATAGCTATGAACAAAAATCTGACAACAAACTATTTAGGTTTAAAATTAAAAAATCCATTAATTGCAAGTAGTTCTGGGCTTACGGATCAGTTTGCAAAAATTAAATTACTTGAAGAGAAAGGAATATCGGCAGTTGTATTAAAATCGATATTTGAAGAACAAATATTAATGGAAATATATCAATATCCATTAGATGAAAATAGTTATACAGATGCTTATGAATATATATCAAATTATGTTAGATCTAAAAATGTAAATGATTATCTTGAATTAATTAATCAATCAAAGAAAAACACTATTATACCAATAATAGCAAGTGTAAATTGCATAACATCAAGAGAATGGATTATGTTTACTAAAAATATTGAGGCAGCAGGAGCTGATGCCCTTGAGTTAAACATTTTTTATTTACCTATTGATAAATATAAAACATCACTTGATTACGAAAATCTGTATTATGATATTGTTGAAAATGTTGTAAATAATTTAAACATACCAATTTCTGTAAAGATTTCACAACATTTAACTAATCCTTTAAATTTTGTTGAAAATTTAAAAATTAGAGGAGTAAAAGGCATTACCTTATTTAATCGTTTTTATAAACATGATATTGATATTGAAAATTTCAGTTTTACAACAGGTGAAATTTTCAGTGTACCAAATGAGCTTAGTGAAGTATTAAGATGGACTGGTATTATATCTGGTAAGATTGAAGACATTGATATATCAACAAGTACAGGAGTATATGAATATAATGATGTAATAAAATGTATTTTATCAGGAGCAACGACAGTGCAATTATGTTCTGTATTATATAAATATGGGATTGAAAAAGTTTCTGAAATCTTAAATAATTTAAATTTATGGCTTGATAATAAAAAAATTTATGATATTTCTGAAATAAGAGGCAAATTAAATTATAAAAACATTAACGATCCTGCAACATATGAAAGAGTTCAATTTATGAAATATTTTTCAAATTATAAATGATTATAATTTTCTTATAATCATATTAATAAGTTGATCATTTAAAGTATTTATTAAATTATTATGTGATTGATTATTTTGTAAAAAATTTAAACAGCTTTTTAAATTTTCTATTGTGGCGTTGCTTAATGAATTTTCGATTACAGTGAAAGCTTCTAAAGCTGTTTGAAAATCATTGGATTTAAGCATAATTTGAGCAAAAATTTCAATATATGGGCTAAAATCAAGACTTGATTGCCAACATAATGAAATAACTTCTGACTTCAAACTACCAAAATTTTTTTCTTCAATAGCTTTAATGTAATATTGTGGAGCATTTTTATCATGAACATTAGATAATATGAAGTATACTTCTTTTTTTACGTCTTCTTCAATTTGATCATTAATTAAATCAAAAATATAAGGTAATAAAGTAATTGTTCCGATTTCCTTAATTTCTTGTAATGCTTCAATTATTAAAGTTTTATTATTTGATTGTAATTTTGATATTAATAATTTTTCTTTTTTCTGTTTTTCGTTCATAAATAATTTTTTTACAAAAATACCAACTATTTTTTTAATTTAATTATTAAAGCTTTTCTTGTATTTCTGGTAATTTTGTATCGGTCATCGATTCTATATCCTACAATCCAAATTATATCATTTTTTGATAGTAATAACCATATTTTATCTTTTTCATTTATAGAAAATTTATTATCAATAAAAAAATCGCTTAATTTTTTAAAATTTTTCATTCCAAGAGGGACAAATTTATCACCTGGTTTCCAATGCCTAAGTATTAAAGGTAGTTTTATTTTTTCATAATCGAAATAACCTATTTCTGGATTTTTTTCTATCTGAGAATTAATATCCCATTCTCTAACTTCAAATATCATATTTATAGGTTTGTCAATATATTTTTTATTTATATCTATCAGATAATCAGAACTTTGTATTTCTTTAATTAATTCAATAATTATATATTCTCTATCTTTTATAAGTTTATAGTCTTTTGAATAAAAGACTTTTCCTGAATTAGCTGTCAATGAAGAATAAATTTGGTCAATTTTTTTATTTTTAAATCCATATTCACTTATAATTTTGAATAACAAGAATTTTGATGCTTTAAATTCAAGTAAGGGTTTAATTTTAATTTTAATTATGTCATTTTCTTTAACAACATTTTTTTCTTTAAAGTTATTAATAACTTCATCAACAAAAAGTAATGATTCATCAAGATAATTAATTGTTTTTATTATATTTTTTTTAAAATACTTATTAAATTGCTCAAATTTAGGAATTATCAAATGCCGTATTTTATTTCTTAAATATTTTATTTCCTTATTTGATGAATCTTCCCTGTATTTAAGATTATTTTCTATACAATAATTCATTATTTCATTTCTTGTAGCAAATAACAGTGGTCTAATTATATTTTTATTTTTTACTGATATTCCTGTAAGTCCTTTAATTCCAGTTCCTCGAACAAGATTAATAAAAAAAGTTTCTATACTATCATCTGCATTATGTGCTATTGCAATATATTTAAAATTATTTTCACATCTAATTTTCTCGAGCCATGAATATCTAAGTTCTCTAGCTGCCATTTGTATAGATAATTTATTTAAACGAGCATATTCAGTTGTTTGAAAGTCAATTGTATAAAATTCAGCACCATATTTTTTTGCCAAATTTTCAACAAAAAGTTGATCCTCATCTGATTCTTTTCCTCGAAGTTTAAAATTGCAATGTGCAATTGAAAAATTGAAATTTGCCCTAGCAAACAAGTTAGTCATCACAATTGAATCAACTCCACCACTTACTGCTAACAAAATCCTATCATTGTTATTAAATAAATTATTGTCTTTAATAAATTTTTTAAATTTTTCTAACATTTTCTTCCTGATTTATTGACTTAATTAGTGGTATAACTTTTAACAAACACTCTTCATATTCTTTATAAACATTTGACATAGCTGTTAATGCACTTCCAGCAGAAAAAGAAAGATATTTTGAATTTTTATTGTAAATAAAACTTCTAATAATTACATTAAAATCAAAATTACCATTTGGGTCGATATAACCAGCACTTCCTGAAAATATTCCTCTTTTTGATTCTTCAAATTCATCGATTAATTTCATTGCCTCGATTTTAGGTGCCCCAGTCATTGATGCCATTGGAAATAACGATTTTATTAATTGAACATTTGATGCATTATTTTCTATTTCTGCTTCTATTGTTGATATCATTTGATGAACAACAGGAAAAGTGTAAACACCGCATAAATCAACAACTTGAATTTTTTTTGTCTTATTAAATTTTGATAAATCATTACGCACAACATCTACAGCCATTATATTTTCTGCTCTTTCTTTCAACGAATTTTTAAGGTATATTCTATTTTTTAAATCTTCCTGTGGAGAATTTCCTCTTTTTATAGTACCTTTCATTGGTTGCGAAATTACCACATTTTTCATTTTTTTCAAAAATCTCTCAGGACTTGCTGATATTATATACAAATCATTAAATCTGAATAAACAAGAAAAAGGTGCAGGTGAAAATTTTTTTAATTTTTTAAAGATATTTACAGGGTCATCAATATAATTATCTACAAAAAATTCGATACAAAAATTAATTTCGTAAATATAACCTTTATGGATATAATTAATTAATTCCAACGATTTTTTGTAATATTGAGTGCTGTCAATTCTTTGTTGTATAATATATTGACGATTATTAAAATCACTTCTATTGTATTTAATTTTTTTTATGTCTTCGATTATTTGAAATAATTCAGATTCTTGAAATTTGAGTGATAATAATATTAGTTTGTTGTTTTTTAACAAAAAAATTATTTCAGGGGAAAAGAAATATAGATCGTAAAATTTGATATAATCAGGATTTGAAGAACTTAGAAGTTCTATATCATTTTTACAGTCGTATCCAATATAACCAAACCACCATTTTTTAGAATTTTCAATATTTTCAAAAGTTTTAAAAGAATCAGAAAAAAAAGATTTTATAATATCCTGCTTACCAGCACAAGCAATTAAATCAAACGAATAATTATCCTTGTAATAAGGATAATATTTGGATAAGTTATTACTATCAAGAATTGCAAAGTGATTGTAATTTTTTAACCATTCGATTAGATTTAACTTAAAATTTTCGATATCAATTATTGATAATGTAATTTCATTCATTTTTTAAATCAAAAAGAGGATTCTTTAAATGCAAATTTACTAAAGAATCCTCTTAAAAATTTTATTTTTTAGAAAGATAATCAGATATACTATCAAAATTAGGTTTTAAAGCCTCTTGACCTGGGTTTTAGTTAGCTGGGCAAACTTCACCATATTTTTCATAATATTGTAAAGCATCAATTATTCTTATTACTTCATCGATATTTCGTACAAGAGGCATATCATTAACCACTTGATGTCGTATTATTCCTTGCTTATCTATTAGGAATAATCCTCTATAAGCCATAGGGATTCCTATAAATTCGATTTCATCGTTTTCGTTATATTCATAGTATCCTGCCAGAACATCATAATTTTGAGCTATTACTTTTGATGTATCAGCCACTAAAGGATATTTAACACCATGAATACCACCATCTTTTTTGGGAGTGTTTAACCATTTCAAATGAGAATATTCAGAATCAGTTGAACATCCAATAACAATAGTATCACGTTTTTCGAATTCTGCAATCTTTTCTTGAAAAGCAATAATTTCGGTAGGACAAACAAATGTAAAATCGGCAGGATAAAAGAACAAAACAATATAGTTTTTGCCGATAAATTGTTCAAGAGAAAAATTTTCAACAATTTCATTACCATTTATTATTGCTTTTGCAGTAAATAGGGGAGCTTTTTTACCTACTAATACAGCCATAGTTTTGATTTTTAAGTTTAAGAAAATAACAATTTAAATTTTTAAAAGTTTTTTAATAATTGATAAATTTTTAATATAAATATGTATGTATGGTATAAAATTTAAAGTAAATAAATTAGTTTCTTTTTTTTAACAAAATATTTATAAATAAATAAACCTCCAATAAAACCACCTATGTGAGCCCAAAATGCAATACCAGTAGCCATACCATTAAAGAGAGTGAGTGTACCACTTAATAATTGTCCTATAAACCATAATCCGATAAAAATAAATGCAGGTACTTCAATTAATAATGGTAAAATAAAAAATATTGGAATAAAAGTAATTATTTTACTTCCTGGAAATAAAAACATATAAGCAGCCATAACACCTGAAATTGCTCCAGATGCCCCTAATGCTGGCACAGTTGAATTGTAATATAAACTACAATGAACAACTGACGCAATAATACCAGATAAAAGGTAAAATATTAGATATTTTATATGTCCCATTCTATCTTCAACGTTATCTCCAAAAATGTATAAAAACCACATATTACCAATAATATGACCAATACCACCATGCAAAAACATACTTGTAATAAATGGTTTTAAAGTATTCAATGAGAATTCTCCTGGAGTGAAGATTTCATAAAAAACTTTAGCAGGTATTATAGCATATCTACTAAGAAAAATTGACAATTCAAATTGATTTAAATGAATTTCGTTTAAAAAGACAAATACATTAATAATTATTAAACTCCAATTTACAAATGGAAAACTGCGTGATGGTGTAGAATCTTTTAAAGGTATCATTCAATTAAAAATTATCTATACAAATATACAAAACCTGTTTTATAAAATTTACCTGATGAATCAGAAATTAGAGGTCTGATAACATAAAAATAAATTCCTGTTGGTGCTTTTTCACCTGTTTCTGTTAAGCCATCCCATATAAGTTTTGTGCCTTCGGTATAATATACCAATACTCCTGTACGAGAATAAATAAAAATTTGCAATTTGATTGTACCATAAGAATCAATAATAAAATAATCATTTATACCATCTCCATTAGGTGTAAATACATTTTGAACAAGTAATTCTGGCCAAATATACTGCGTATACGTCCTTGAGTCGGTACAACCAAAATCATCATTGGTAATTGTTAATTTTACTCTAATAGTATCAGGAATTTGGTTAAAAACAAGCACTATATTTTTATTTGAAGAATAAAAACTTCCATCGATTTCCCAAAAGTAACTATAATTAGTTGAATTGTCTAAACAATTATCGAGAGGATAGCATTTTTTTACAATTCTATTGTTTTCAACAATGCTATCAGGACATTCAAAATGAGCTTTGACAGTACGATATATAGTTATAAGATTATTCATTAAAATAGTATAACTGTTGTTAATTTTTGCAGAAACTGAAAAACTTCTTTTAGGTTCTAATAAATTTTTAAAAAATATAAGTTGTGGATTAACTTCATTACTGATAATTCCATTTCCAAAATCCCATTCTATAGTACTTATAGTATCATAATCAACATTATGTATAACAAATTTAACATAAGCAGAATCGCATGCAATAGATGGATTTGCACTAATATAAGGCATCGTCCCTGGCGAAGATATATTTACAATTTTAGTTATATTACTTGAACAATTAAATTCGTTAGTAACGTATAAACTAACTAAATAATTTCCTGCATCAGGAAAAGTATGCACTATATTTTTAAAAAGAGATGAATCACCATCGCCAAAAATATATTTATAAGAATATAAGTTTTGATCTGATGAATTTATAGTAAAATAAGCTGATAATGGTTTATCAGGTAGCAAAAAATAGTTGAAATCTGCCACAGGTACTGGATAAACCGTTATATAGTCAGGTATAACTATAGAATCGGATTTATTGTTTATATAAACTTTTACTGTATATCTTCCAAACTCAGAATATGTTGTAGATATTGTTTCATTCTCATTGTTTGAATTTTGTATATTTCCATTGCCAAAATCCCATAATAAACTTGTTATTGTATCAACAGATGCAGAGCTTACAAATTGAAATTCAACATTTAAAGGAGCACATCCTGAATTATTATTAACATTTATTGTATATTGTGCATCAACGTTTATAAATACTAAAAAAAAATAAAACACAAAAATAAGTAAAATTCTCATAAACAAATTTTTAATAATTATTTTTAATTTAATAATAGCTATTATTTAATTTTTTTAAAATTTCTTTATTACTTAAAAAATTAACAATGTTAAAAATAAAAATTTTAATTTAACATATATGCTTTTAATATAAAAAATAATTAACAACTTATAAAATTATAGTTAATAAATTGCTTAATAATTAACTTTTGAAAATAGAAAAACTTTTAATCAATTTTATATTTTTACAAAAAATTCATAAAATGAAACAATATCTCGATTTATTAAAATACATTCTTGAAAATGGTATTAGAAAAAAAGATCGTACAGGAACGGGTACAATAAGCATTTTTGGTTATCAAATGAGATTCAATTTACAAGAAGGTTTTCCTTTATTAACAACAAAAAAATTACATGTAAAATCAATAATATATGAGTTATTGTGGTTTTTGCGTGGAGATACCAATATTAAATATTTAAATGATAATGGTGTAACTATTTGGGATGAATGGGCTGATGAAGATGGTGATCTGGGGCATATATATGGTTATCAATGGCGTTCATGGCCTGACTATAAAGGTGGGCATATTGATCAAATTTCAAATTTAATAGAAAACATAAAAAAAGATCCTGATAGCAGAAGACACATTGTAAGTGCATGGAATGTAGCCGATTTAAATAATATGAAGCTGCCTCCCTGTCATATACTCTTTCAATTTTATGTTTCAGGAGAGTATTTATCGTGTCAATTATATCAACGTAGTGCTGATGTATTTTTAGGAGTACCCTTTAATATCGCTTCATATTCATTATTATTAATGATGGTTGCACAGGTTACAGGATATAAACCTTATGAATTTATTCATACTTTGGGAGATGCACACATATATCTAAATCATATTGAACAAGTCAAATTACAATTAACAAGAGAACCACGCCCCTTACCTACTATGAAACTTAACCCAGATATAAAGAATATATTTGATTTTAAATATGAAGATTTCGTTCTTGAAAATTATAATCCTCATCCACATATAAAAGGTGATGTATCAGTTTAATATGAAAAATTCAGCAATACACAATATTTCTATAATTGTTGCAATAGCAAAAAATTATGCTATTGGTAAGGATAACAAATTGTTGTGGCATATACCAGATGATTTAAAAAGATTTAAAAAGATAACAAAAGGTCATACTGTAATAATGGGAAGAAATACGTATTTTTCATTGCCTATTAAACCTTTGCCTGAAAGAAGAAATATTGTTATTTCGGATATAATAGGTGAAGAATTTGATGGTTGTGAAGTTGTTAACTCTATTGAAGAAGCGCTTGAAAAAGTTAAATCTGAAAACGAAGTGTTTATAATAGGAGGTGCTTCAATTTATAAAGCATTTTTACCTTTAGCAAATAAATTGTATTTAACAATAATTGAAAAAGATTTTGAAGGAGATGTATTTTTTCCAGAAATAAATTTTGATGAATGGAAAGTTATTGAAAAAACAGAAGTACCATTTGATGAAAATCTTGGATTTTCATATAAATACTTAATTTTGAAAAAATCTTAAAAGATAATTTTTTTCAAAAATTTAAGATATTTTTTAATTGTTTATAAAAACATTTTAGATAACATAAAAAATCAAAATATAATAATTGAATGTTTTATTATTTATCAGCTAAATTAATAAAAAACAATATAATTTAATAATTCGTAAATACACAATAACATATATAATTTTTAAAAAACCCTATAATTTAGAGCAAATAAATTAATCATTTACAATTTTAAAAATTTTTTAAAAAAAGAAAATATTTTCAACAATATAATTTTAAATTTTAACTTTTTAATACATTTTTAAATATAGTAAATATAACAAAACATTTATTTATAAAAAATTACTTTCTTTTTTGATTTATGAGTTAAACTAATTTTATTTAAAAATATAAATATTTTACTTGATCATATAAAATTTATGAGTTTAATTCTTTTGATTTTGATATTATTTGATTTTTTAATTCTTGTTTATATTTAATTATTTTATCTCTTATAGAATTATCGGCGACAGATAAAATTTGAGCAGCAAGAATTCCAGCATTTTTTGCACCATTGAGAGCAACTGTAGCAACAGGAACACCTCCTGGCATTTGCAATATAGAAAGAACTGAATCCCATCCGTCAATAGAATTACTTGACTTAATTGGCACTCCAATGACAGGCAGCGGAGATATAGCAGCAATCATTCCTGGTAAATGTGCTGCACCACCAGCTCCTGCTATAATTACAAGAATTCCACGTTTGTGGGCATTTGATGCAAATTCAAATAATTTATCAGGTGTACGATGTGCCGAAACTATATCTATTTCATATCCAATATTAAAAAGATCTAACATTTCGGCAGCATGTTTCATAATAGGTAAGTCGGAATCTGATCCCATTACGATACTTACTAATTTTTTTTCCATGATTTAACTTTTAATAATTTTTTTATTTTTTCTGCTTTTTCAAAAGCATTTTCTAAGGTATTAGATAAAATGGTTATATGTCCCATTTTGCGATAGGGTTTAGTTATTTTTTTTCCATATAAATGAATTTTAGCACCTTCTATGGCCAAACATTTTTCTAGGTTTTCATAAACAACAGGTCCTTCATGTTCTTCCATGCCTAAAATATTAATCATAACAGAAGGCATTTTCATTTCAGTACTTCCAAGTGGTAAATTTAAAATTGCTCTAATATGTTGTTCAAATTGTGAAGTTATAGCACCTTCAATTGTAAGATGACCGCTGTTATGAGGACGAGGAGCTATTTCATTGACTAAAACACTACCTTTTACATCAACAAAAAATTCAACGGCTAGCAGTCCTTCAATTTGCAATAATTGAATCAATTTACTAGCAATATTGATTGCTTCTTCTGATTGCTCAGGCTTTATTGATGATGGAAAAAATATTTTTTCTACAAGATTTGCTTTATCATTAAAAATCATTTCTACAACAGGAAAACATTTTATTTCATTATTCTTATTTCTTGCTGCAATTACAGCAATTTCTCTATCTATTTCAATTTTTTCTTCAATAACAGATTCACCATTTAAAAGATACTTTAAATCATTCTTACTATTTACAACAACAACTCCACGCCCATCATATCCTCCTTTTCTTATTTTTTGGATAAATGGAAATGATATTTCTTTTTTTTCAATACCATTTATAATATCATCTTTTGATTTGTAAATTCTAAAAAATGGTGTAGGAATATTATTTTTTAAATAAAATTCTTTTTGTAAACCTTTGTCTTGTATTAATTCAAGTATATCTGGATCTGGGACAATTATAAATCCTTCAGATTTTAGTTTTTTTAATGCTTGAATGTTTATATTTTCGATTTCATATGTAAGTACATCTACCAATTTTCCAAAGTTGTATACAGCTTCATAATCAAGATGACTGCCTTTAACGTAATATGTAGCAATTTTACTTGCAGGACAATTTTCATCGTTATCTAAAACATATGTAATTATATCCCATTTACTTGCTTCTTGTATAAGCATTTTACCAAGTTGCCCTCCAGCTATTATTCCTAATTTAAGATTAGATGTCATTAGTTTTTCTATCATCTATAAAACAAATTTAATTTGATAAAATAAATTTTACAGAATATTATTTATTAAATTTATTCATAATTTTTATCCTAAAAACCTTCTTAGTTGAGCAGCTCTAAGAATATGATTTTTTACATCGTCAAGTTTATTTTCTTCTAATGCTTTTATACTAAGATCTACTATTTTTTCATGTTCTTCATTAATCTCAAAATTCAATAAATCATTAATTTTACGTTTTAATTCTTCAGGAATAAATTTACTTTTTAAATTTACAAATTTAAGAGCATCTCTCAAATCATCTTCAAAATTAATATAACATTCTTTTATAAATTTTATGTCTTCTTTATTTAGTGCGGTTAAACCTAGTATTTCTGGAGGTACGCCGATTGAATATTGAGCACATGTGAATGTTATTGCTCTAGGCAATGTAATTCCTTCAACATTCCGAGAATATCCAAAAAGCCCAATGTGTAATTTTCTTTTCCTCCTACTAGGTACAAACTTAGCAACTTTATTAATTATTGGTGCCAATTCAATTAATTGCTTACGATATTCTTGTATGTACTTTTTGATTATTTCCATACATTTATTTTCATCTAATTCATGAGGTACACTTATATTTCTTTCTCGTAATTTATTTATTGCTTCTCTAACTATATCAGGTGGGTTATCATACTTAAATGCAGATTGAATAGTAAACGTATGTACACTTGGATATTCATTTGAAATTCTATCTATTGTTTGAGGTCGCAAATTGCCTCTGAATGGTGCTGAACCAACCCCTAAAATTGGATAAATATTAATACCAGTTTCTTCCGATAATTTATGTAATTTATAAAGTGCTATTTTGTTTAAAATAAGTGCACTTATAAAACCATAATTCATAGCAGTATCTGATCTTGCTAAAAATACTCTCTGATAATCAACTTTTTTATTTTTTAAAAAATCTCTAGTTATGTTATGAGAATCAAGCATATGTTCCATGTCTTCAAATAAAGGAATTACATTGATTCGCTCTGGTTTAAATTCACCAATCCATTCAGCTATTGTAATATCTCCATCATAGCATGGTTTATTTTGTTTTCCTACAACAAAATTACAATAATATCTGTAAACTCTTTCAAGACATAAATAAGAAGTAGTCATAGGTAATATAACTTCGAAAATTGGAGGATGGTCATCATTATAAAATAATTTCGAAGCGTCGAAAGAACGTGGAATACTTTCTAATGTTTCAAGTAAGATTTTTGCTTCTGCTTTTTCTACTAAAGGATTGGGAACTCTTAAAGTTAAAAATATATCCTTACCCAAGATTTTTTCACGAAAAAAATATTCATACTTTGTTAATAATTTTCTAACCACAAAATCATCAACTTCCTTTCCTTCACAGTCCCACATCTGTTCGTCACAACCTAAATGTGAAAAAGAATAAAAAGCCTCTTGAACTTCATCTTCCCCTCCCAATTCTGGAGATTCAGCAAAAAAAGGAGGATTGACATTATCAGGATGTTGAGTCCCCATGCATCTTGGCAGTTTTAAATTCATAGGTAAACAAAAATTTTAAATTTTATTTAAAAAATAAATTTTTTCTAATTAATTTAAATCATTTAAATACTACGTGACAAAAATAATAATTTTTAAGTTCAACATTTTTAAAAAAAATTAAAAAATAACTTAATAATTATTTTGATCAAAAATTTAGATATGGTTATTTAATAATTATATAATAATTTTAAAATTATCATTAAGAAGTTTATATTTGAGTAAAATTAGTAAACTGCAGTAATATCAAATAATGTAAAAATAATTTTGACAACCTTAATTAACTATATTGATTTGAGTTGTTATTAAAAATTAAAATCTTTAGTCATATAATTTTAACAGCAATTTATTTATATTATATATCATCTCAAAAAAATATCATTTAACATGTTAAATTTTTTTATTTCCACAAATATAAATAACATGATAATTAATTTTTTAAAAATATTATCAACTTTTATAAAAATTAATTTTTAAAATATGGTTACTTTTAAAAAAAAATATGTATAATATATATAAATTTGTTTAACATTTACTAATTAAAACCCACATGATTATTTTATCTAAATAAGCTTATAATATCATAAACAAAATCAATAAATCCTGTAGTAAAAAATAAGCTTAAGGCAGATATTTGTTGTGTGGGCTGAATAAAAAATATAAAATATGAAAAGATCAATTTTTTTTATTTTAGTTTTTATAATGGGAATTTATTTTTTATCTAAATCCCAAGTTAATATAAATTTTATATTAAAAACACCTTTACCATCTGATATTGCAGAATGGCAAAATGATCCAACGGTTGCACAATTAATAATAACTAATACAACTACAAACAGTTATCAAAATGCATATTTTATTATTAAAATTATTAATGAAAAAGGTGCTGTAATAGCATTGGTTAATAAAAATAGTAAATTTCTTCCAAAAATAAATATACCAGCAGGACCAACAACTTTAACATTAAATGGCCCTCAAATATTTAATATAAATTCGGTTGATTTTGATAAAAGAATACAAAAAATTTCACTATATACAAATTCAATTCCCGAAGGTGAATATCAAGTTTGTATAAGTGTATTTGATCAATATGGCAATAATATCACTAATGGAGAGGAATATTGTACGAGAATATTTATAACTATTCCAGAACCACCTGTATTATTAAGTCCTGTAAACGATGAACTTATTTCATCACTATTTCCTAATTTTTCATGGTTACCGTTAACGAGTATACAACCTGGTACAGTAGTAAAATATAAATTAAAAATATGTCCTGTATTTCAGGGACAAACACCGCGTACCGCATTAGAGAGTAATTCACCATTGTTAGAAAAAAACGATTTAATTAATACATCTTATCAATACTTGCCTACTGATCTACCATTTAATTATTATCCGTCAGTAAATCAATTTGTTTGGATGGTGCAGGCATTTAATCAAAACAACATACCTATTGGTAAAAATCAGGGCAAAAGTGAAATTGGAACATTTCGTATTGCACCTCAAAGTACAGAAATTTCAATTTCAAATATATATCCATTGAACAACGATACCATACCATGGAATCCTCCTCATTTGATAATACAATTTTCACCATATAGTAATGATATTATAGCAATAAATTATACATTAAAAGTAAAAAACCAGGAAAATTCAATTACCTATACACATAATAAAACATTGAATTTTCCAACAGGTCCTCAAACAAGTCAAGGACTTAACGTGCCAGATAAAGCAAATTTTATAATTACTAATATTGACGAATTGAAAACATTTCCAGAATGGATGAAAAATCTTGAGCCAGGTATTAAATATACTTGGCATGTTGAAGCTACTATTAGAAAAGCCGATGGAACAACATCAACAAGTAGATCTAATGAAACATCATTTGTTATAGGTTTTAAAAAACCTGTAAATATATATCCCTCTTTAGATACATTTATTAAATCTAATACGAATTTCAATATATCGTTTAAAATACCAAATCCTTCGCAATTGAATTTTAATAACGTTGAAGTTTTAGATCAATCTTTATTTCATGCATACAATACCTATAGTAATGCACTTAAAAAATTTTCCATTGAATTTTCAAAAAAATCATCTTTCGATTCAATTTATAAAACTATAACTTTTGAAATACCTAATGATTTTGACTATAAAACAGGTAATAATTGTATTGGCCTATTTAATACTATTAAAAAACAAATAAATATCGATGATACATCAAAATATTATTGGCGAATTAATTATTTAAAACAAGATGGAAGTAGTTATTATACAGGAAATATAAAACAGATTAAAATAGTTCCTGATACTACATACACTTGTTTTGAAATGAAATCAGAAGTACCTGTCAATGGTGGAAGATGGACTACGAACAAAAATCCTAGATTTTCAGTTTCAATTAAACCTGAAATAAGAAAAGAAGCAATAACAGGCGGATGTATAAAAATATGGAAAATGAATTCACAAACACAAGATACATCAGAAATTAAAAGAAATAAACCAATCATTGATACTTGTTTTACAGGTAACGATAATAAAAAACTTTATGCATATTCAACCGATGTTTTCGGCTATACAAGGTATGATATAAATTTTATTAATTATGATAGTAGCTCAGTAACTTTTAATGCAGGTAATGATACATCATATTTATGGAATTTTACTCTTAAATATAAAAATGATTCAATAAGATTGGATGGAATTCCATGCAGAAAATCAGAATTAAAATCGAATGATGCAATATTTTTGGTTTCTACATCAGGTTCTTCTGATTCAAGCGATTGCTATGATGATTGTTATTCTCCGCTGCCTTCAAACCGAACACCTGCAACTATAACATTTGCATCGGATACGGTTATAAAAATAGGTAAATTTAATTTAAAATTAAAAAACGTAACGGGTACGGGAAACTCTCTTTCGGGAGATGGTGAAATAGATGTACCTTATTTGAGAGCACCAATACTTGTAGAGTTCAATGGTATAAAAGTTAATAACAACATGGAAGTTTATGAAGGAGAAGTTTATGCAAAAATTGATGCAAATGCACCTTATACAAAGTCAGAAGGTAATGATTTTGAAGGTAAAGTATTAAGTTTTGCAGAAGATAAATTAAAATTTCAAAAAATACATGAATATTCAAATAGTTCGGGTAAACTTGTAAGTGCATTAATAGGTTCGACAGCAGTTTCTTTGCCTATAGGTTTTGATCACAATTACGATGGTTATAATACTGTTTATAGTATCATAGGAATGAAATTTACACCTTCACAAGCTGTTTTCAATGCAGCAATGTATGTCGAGTTACCATCTTTAGGTCCTAATGTTGGATTTGGTCTTGGTGCCAAAAATATTTGTTTTCATAAAGATGGTTTTGGTAAAAATGGAATATTATATCTGGCACAAGATTTTGGATATAGAAATGAAGATTTCTGGAGCTTTTTATTTAAAGCACCAACACCTTCCGATTCAGGAACATTTGCCAGATGGGATTGTCATGGTTTTAAAGAATTTGTTATATCTGCTGAAGTTGAATTTCCACGTTCATGGTTTACCCCACTTAATGAATCAGATCCTACAAAATTGGTAAAGGCATATTTTAAAACTCGTGCAGATAAAAATGGCAACGGATGGCAATGGATAGCAAATGCAAATCTTGATGAGTGCGAAATTACAAGCCTTGAGGGGTTTAAATTGTTAGTACAAGAAATGACTTTTGATTATTCAGATATACAAAATCCTAATAGTATATCATTTCCTTCAAATTATACAGGTACAAAAAATAATGAATGGAAAGGCTTTTATATAAAACGTGCTACAATTACATTACCAGATAATTTAAGAACATTTGATGAACATAATCCTACTTTATCAATAAACAACTTGATAATTGATAAAACAGGATTTACTGCTGACATTAATGCTGAAAATGTTATTCAATACCCATTTGGTAATTTTGGTAATTGGGGTGGAAGTATTGACACAATAAGAGTAAAATTGGTTAGTAGTTCATTACAAACAGGACAAATAAAAGGAAGACTAAAAATTTCTATTGCTGATAGTTCTTTGCTTTATACTGGAACGCTATCAAGATCTTCTGATAATGGAAAATTGAAATATTTATTTTCAATTATTCCAGTTGATACAATTAGTGCAGATATTTGGAAATGTAAATTAAGTTTATTACCAACATCAAAAATAGAATTGAGTAATGAATCTGGAAGTTTTGTTGCTCAAGCAACATTAAATGGCACATTTACGCTTACAGGTGATATAGGTGAAATATCAAAATTAGGATTTAAAGGAATACAATTTGAAAATTTAAAGATATCTTCTGTATCCCCATATTTCGATAAAGGCAATTGGAGCTTTGCAAGTCCACAACATAGTATGGCTGGTTTTCCCGTATCAATTAATAATTTAGACATAATAACAGGTAGCAGAGGTGGTAGTTATGGCGTAGGAATTCAGTTTACGCTTGCTGTAAATATGCAACCCGAACCCAATACAATAAGTGGTTCAACAACTCTAAATATTTGGGGTAAATTGACTACAGGTTCAGGACCTCAACACTTTGTATTTGATGAAATTGAGTTAAATGAAGTAAATATAAATGCTAATCTTGGTTTTATTAATATAGCAGGAAATGTCAGATTATATAATTCTGATCAAGTTTATGGTAATGGTTTTCGTGGTTCATTAACAGCAACATTTATTGAACAATTAACTGTATCAGCAACCGCACAATTTGGATCCGTTAATAATTATAGATACTGGTATGTTGATGCAAAAGCTATATTCAGTACAGGTATTCCTGTATATAGTGGATTGGCTATATATGGTTTTGGTGGAGGTGCATGGTATCACATGAGTAAAACGGGTTCTACAAATTTGAATTCAACATCTTCATCTGCCGATGAAAGTTCAACTCCTGGTAACACAAACTCAGGTTATTCATACAGACCAGATAAAAATGTTGATTTTGGATTTAGCGGATTGATAGCTCTTGGTACACACCCATCTTCGGAAGCATTTAATGGAGATGTAAGCATAAGTGCAAGTTTTTTGAATTCAGGAGGTATTGAGATGATTTCATTAAATGGAAATGGATATATGCTTTGTAATATTAACGATAGAAGAAATGCAAAAATAACTGCTAACGTTGATATAGAATATAATTTTCCTACAAAAACATATCATGGTGTATTTGAAGTAGATATAAATGCATCTCCTTTTACAGGAAATGGACAAATGGTAATGCACTTTTCTCCTGAACTATGGTATATTAAAATAGGAGAACCATCTGAACGAATAAATATTAACCTAGCAAGTTGGTTAAGTGTAAATGGTTACTTTATGACTGGCCAAAGTTTACCACCTCCTCCGCCATTACCTTCTGAAGTTTCTGGTTTATTTAACTTATCTGAAATTAGAAATCCTGCTATTGAAAACGGGAATGGTTTTGCTTTTGGTGCCAATGCAGAATTTAATACAGGAAAATTGACATATCTTATTTTCTATGGACAAATTAAAGCTTTAATTGGTTTTGATTTTGCCTTGCTTAACTTACCTGGCGCTCACTGTGAAGACATAAGTGGTCCGATAGGAATTAATGGTTGGTATGCAACAGGACAAATATATGCATATTTAAAAGCTGAAATAGGTATACATGTTGATTTGTGGTTTACTGAAGGTGATTTTAAAATTCTTGGATTAGAAGTGGGAACAGCACTATTGGGTGGAGGTCCAAATCCAACTTGGGTAAAAGGTGCTGTTGAAGGACGATATGAAATTCTTGGAGGAGCAGTTAAAGGACATTGTATATTTGAATTTGAAAAAGGAGATGGTTGTCGTCCTATTTTTGAAAGTCCTTTGGCAAATATAGATCTTATATCAGATATTGATCCTGTTGATGGAAGTAGAAATGTGGATGTAGCAATAGAACCACAAATAGCTTTAAATTTTCAGCATGAATTACCTTTCGAACTTCAAGAAATGTCTATTAATCCAGACGAACCTGGAAGAATTCGTACTTTTAGAATTAAAATTGCTGATTTTAAATTAATTAATAGTGTAACAGGTGATTCAGTATTAGGAAGAAAAAATTTTTCATCAGATAAGTTTAATGTTTATTATACCCCTCACGATTTATTAAATGGTCATACTTCGTACCGATTTATTACATCGGTATATGGTGAAGAATTTATTTCAAATTCATGGCAAGTAGCAAGAAAAAATAATGGCGGTATTATTAAACAAACTGTTGAAAGCAGATTTACAACTGGTCCCCTACCCGACAAAATTCGACCAACTGATGTTGCATATTCATACCCAATAAATGGACAAAGATATTTTCTGCAAAATGAATGTAGAAATGGACGTGTTCAACTTAAAGTAGGTTATCCGCATCTATTTGGGCCAAAAGATGGTTATATCGTAAGTTTGTATGCTAGATTTATACCAATTGATTATAATTTAGAACCAATCGAAGAACCATTAACTTATAATAGTGCATCGGGTACTATTTATTTTAATATTCCTCAACTTATTAATAATAAAGGATATTTTGTTCAAATAATAAGAAAGGAATATAAAATACAAACATTTACACCACAATATCAAATGCAAGCAAGCCAGCAGGGAGAGTCGCAAACTACCACTAAAACTCCATTTCGAAGTTTTAGTACGGATGATATTAACACAACAACTTCAAATATTCATGAAAGGTTGGTATTAAACAAGTCGTTTACTACTTTATATTTAAGTCGTAGAACTATTTCTGCAACAAGGGTCAGAGCCGGTGAAAAATTACTTTATGCCTTTTATTTCAGAACAAGCAATTATAATACTTTACAGTCAAAATTAAACAGTTTTGTATATGTGGAAACTGAAAACATTAATGCCATTGGAAATTTTCAAGCGCCAAGAGCAAAATATCAAGGAACAGAAAATTTTGACTATTACGATTTTAACCCTATAAGATGGTTTAGAGGAGGTACATACAATACATATGGTCCTTTAATCAAAACTATTGCATCAGAGCGCACTTCAACATGGCATATAAATTTTACAAATCCCCAAATATATGATGAAATACAATGGATGAGAGCAAAGGGCATATGGTCAGGAAATGTACAATTTGAAAGATATTTATCATCTTCAACATTAAACTTTGTTGAAATCGACTTTAACACTTATACTCCTTCTCTTTACGAAATGGCAAATATGATATATTCTGAATCAACTTCACCTTCTTCGCCTGCAGGAAGTTCATCATCTGCTGCAACTGGTGCAGGTATGACTTTTTCACCCGCTGCATTAACAGGTAGCGTAAACATTAATAATTTGACATCTCCAATGCAGAGTGTTCAAGTACCATATTTAAAAATTCACTATAATCATGGAATTATAGTACCATTTGATTTTAACAAAATTAAAGAAAATGCTTCACGAGTATTATCAAGTCATTGGGCAGATTTAATATTATCGAATTCAGATAAAATAAGACTTAACACAATTTTAAATAGAAATTATCAATTGATGCCACGTGGGCAATATCCTTTAAAATTTTATTATAACGATTGGGGTTGTCGTGGTCCTGATGATCCATTACAAACATTCTCAAAACCATTTATTTATTAAATATTTAAACATATGCAAAGAGTTTTAATAGTTTTTATTTTGTTAGTAATTCTTAGTTTGAAATCAAAAACTCAAGAAAAAAACAAAATAATACAATTTAATGGATCTGCAAGTATAACAGACAACTTTTATTCATCTCATGGAATTGATCCACGTCAACCTTCAAATATTCTTATGACAATATTAAGGGCTAATATTACTCTTTTTGGTCAAATTGAATTACCATTTGAACTTTATTTAAGTAATCAACGAATAAAATTTCAGCAACCATTTAATCAATTTGGTATTAGCCCTAAAATTTCAAACTGGTTAACATTGCATGCAGGATATTTTTCGACACAATTTTCTGAGTTGTCATATGGTGATTTAAGAATGTTAGGTGGTGGTATAGAACTAACACCCGGTAAATTTCGTTTTAAAGCAATATACGGAAGAAGTCAAATAGCCATAAAACCAAATCGAGAAATATTAATGCCTGGGGTATTTCGACAAACTGCTTATGGAACTTCAATTGGATATGGTGATGAAACAAAAACTTTTTTTAATATAAATATTTTCCATGCTATTGATGATACAACTTCATTGAAACAAGATTCTCTTCTTATAAATCCAGCAGAAAATATTGTAGGAACTATAAATTTTGGTATAAAAATCGTCTCTCAATTTAGTATAAAAGGAGAATTTGCAATGTCTGCATTTTCAAGTAATATTTATTCTCAAAAAATAGAAGAAATAAACTTACCATCTTTTTTGTATACTCCAAACATATCATCTAGAATTGATGGTGCTGCTAAAATAAATTTTTATATTGTACCTTCAAATTTTTGGTCAATTACACTTTCTTCACAGTGGGTTGGACCAGGTTATACCACATTAGGATTTGCTCTAATGCCAAACGATTTTATGGAATTTGCCTTAGCACCAAATTTTAAATTATTAAAAAATAAGTTAAATATTAAAACAAAAGCAGGTATTCGATACAACAATATTAGAAAAAATAGGCTTTCAACAACAAGTCGATTTACAGGATCATTATCAGTAAACTGGCAAATAAATAAAAATACAGGGCTTGATATAAACTATTCCAACAATCAAATTCAATCTGGTCATAAAAACGATACATTAAAGCTATCTAACATATTTAATTCTATAAATATTTCTCCACGGTACACATTCAAAGGAATGGGAGGAACAAACAATATTAATCTAACATATACATATCAAGATGTAGCCGATAAAAATGTTTATACATCATTAACAAACAATAATAAATCGAATACATTAAGCATAAATCATTGTATATTTTTTAAAAGTTCGTGGTCATTTACAACAACAATATTATATACAAACATAAGTACTGGAAATATAAAAATAAGAGTTTTTCATTTGAGCGAGACGATTAGCAAAAATTTTGCAAATAATAAGCTTACTACTTCATTAAATATAGGTACAAATTTTGTGACAACAACTGAAAAAAATAGACAATTAGTTTTTAGATTAATAACAATTTACAGTCTGGGTAAATTAGGAACTATTAATTTTAATATTTCCAACAACAATTTTAATGGAACAAGCGAATATATTAAAAGTTATAATGAAATTTATGGATCATTACAATACAATATAAATTTTTAAATTCAACAACATGAAATCGATAACGAAAAAAATTAAAATTGAGAAAATTTTTATTTTGCTTTTAGTTTTATATTTTACATTAAGCATTTTTTCTCAAGAAAAAAACAAATTAAACGACAATCCAAGATTTGCTTCAATAAATTTAATAGCTCGTGTTGATATAGATTCAATTGTATTGCGTTGGGCTCCATCAAAACCAGGCGGATGGATAATAGCAAACAGAATAGGTTATATAGTTGAAAAAGTAGAAGTTAATACTGACAAACCTTTTAATGTAAATAATTATAAAAGATTAAACAATCTTCCACTTAAACCTTTAAGTCTCGATAATTGGAAAGCAACAACATCTAAAGAAAATACATTTTCAGCAATTGCTGCTCAGGCAGTATATGGTAAAAGTTTCATTGCCAAACCTTTAGACGAAAGTAATCTAAATGCCCTTAAAAATGCTTCAGATGAATTAATGAATCGATATTCGTTTGCATTATTTGCTGCCGATAATGATGCTTTTACAGCTAATGCATTGGGGTTAAGATTGGTTGATAAAGATATAAAAAAAGGTTCAAAATATATTTATCGTGTATATGTAGCAGAAATGACAAATGAATATTCATTTGATACAGCATATGTTTTTGTTGAAGTTAAACCTTTTGAAAAATATCCATCGCCAAAAAATATACGATACGAAAGTGGGGATGGAAATATAAAAATCTTCTGGGAAAAGCCAGAAGAATTTTCATATTCAGGATATTACATTTTTCGCTCGGAAGATAATGGTAAAACATACCATAAATTGAACAATATACCATTTGTTATTCCTTCACCAGAAAATGTTGAAAAAGAAGTTACATCATTTTTTGTTGATACTATGACTATAAACTACAAACAATATAAATATAAAATCTTTGGTGTAACCCCTTTTGGTGAATTAAGTAATAGTAGTGAAATAACAGCAATTTCAAAAGATTTGACACCTCCTCCAACACCAATAATTAAGAAAACAAAACAAATATCGGACAGAGAAGTTAAAATTTCATGGGGGTTAAATAATATTACATCCGATTTTAAAGGATTTGTAATATCACGCAGTACTCATAGTATATATGGTTATCAAATTATTACACCAAAACCTTTACCAGCAAATATAAGAGAATATATTGACGATTTATCGGGTTACGAAGAAATGTATTATATTGTAGGTTCTGTTGATACTGCAGGAAATGTTGCATTTTCTTTACCAGTATTAGCAAAAATTATTGACACTACACCTCCCTTACCACCTAAAGGATTAATAGGAGAAATTGATAATAAAGGAATAGTTACCTTAAAATGGAATCTTGGAAGTGAAAAAAATTTATTAGGTTATAGAATACTTAGGGCAAACGACCCATCACATGAATTTCAGCAACTTACAAGTAATGTTCATAAAGATACTATGTTTATTGATACAATAAATATAAAAACTCTAACAAGAAATATTTATTATAGAATAGTAGCAGTAAATAATAGATACCAACATTCTGTACCTACACCAATATTAAAAATTAAAAGACCCGATATTATTCCTCCTGTTGAAGCAGTATTTAAAGACATATTTGTAACCGATACAAGTGTCTTATTGTATTGGTATCCTTCATCAAGTGAAGATTTAGCAAAACAAGTTTTGATAAGAAAATTGAAAGAAGAAAATAATTGGACAACAATTGATACTTTACCGCCAAACATATCTTTATTTTCGGATGAAAAAGTAGAAAAAGGAAAAACATATTTATATTCAATTATTTCAATAGATAGTTCAGGATTGAATTCTGCACCCTGTGCATTTGTAATGGCAAGACCTTATGAAACAGGCAAAAGACCACCAGTAGTTAATTTTAAAGCGGATTATGATATAAATGAAGGTTTTGTCATTTTAACATGGACATATATGCCATTAAAGAATGAAAATTATTGGTTTGTTATTTACAAAGGAAAAGAAAACGAAATTTTAAAAGAATATAAAGCAATTAAAGGTGATAATTATCAATATACATTTAAGGAAATAATTCCTAAAAATACTTCACTTAATTATGGAATTAGAGTTTTAACATCAAAAGGAGGAGAATCGGAAATGGTAATTGTAAATGTAAAAATAAATTAAATCATAATAATCAAATTCATTAAAAGAATTTCAAAATATATTATATTTGAAAGACTTAAAGTATAAAAAACCTTTATCCATGAAAAGCAAAATATCATTATCAATTTTGCTTTTTATTATCATAATATCAACATATGCACAATCAAATGATGATGTTGTTGGTTATTGGTTAACCGAAGATAAAAGAGGACAAATACAAATATATAAAAAAGACAATAAATACTATGGAAAAATAGTATGGGTATCAGAAAATAAAGATAAAACAGATATTAACAATCCCAATCCTGTTCTACGAAATAGAAAAATAATAGGACTTGAAATATTAAAAGATTTTAAATTTAATTCTGAAAAAAACACTTGGGAAGAAGGCACAGTGTATGATCCTGAAACTGGAAATACTTATAGTTGTTATATGTGGTTTGAAGGCAATGATAAAAATAAGTTATATTTAAAAGGCTATATATTAGGAATGAAAGTATTAGGAAAGAAAACTACATGGACAAGAGAAAAAAATAAAAGAGAATAAATATTTGAATGTAATCGAATTCAATTACATTCAAATATTTATATTGTTAAGATAATTTTTTTACAAGTCCTTCAAGCTTTGTATAATGTTCTTTGCTAACAGGTGTTAGAGGCAATCGAAGATAATTTTTAGAAAGTCCAAGAATTTCTAAAACAGCTTTAATACCAGCGGGACTACCTTCGACAAATATTGCTTTTATTATATCTAAAAGTTTATAATGTATTTCACGTGCCTTATTGTATTCTCCTTGTAATGCATATTTTATCATTGAAGACATTAATTTAGGAAAAGCATTAGCAATAACTGAGATAACACCACTACCACCGAGGCAAACAATTGGAAAAGCAAAGGCATCGTCGCCTGAAATAAGCATAAAATCGTTTTTCTTATTTTTTATTATGCTCATTATTTGTCCCAAATCACCAGAAGCTTCTTTTATTGCCACGACATTATTAAATTCATTAGAAAGTTTAATAACAGTTTCAGGCAAAATATTTGATGATGTTCTTCCTGGGACATTATATAATATAATCGGTACGGGTGATGCACATGCTATAGCTTTATAATGTTCATACAAACCTTGTTGAGATGGTTTATTGTAATAAGGACTGACAGATAAGATAGCATCGATACCATTAAAATCAGTATCCTTGATACAATGTAATATTTCATTTGTATTATTTCCGCCTATGCCAACAACAACAGGTACTCTTTTATTAACTTTTTCCACAACAAAACTTATTACTGCTTTTTTTTCTTCATAGTTAAGAGTAACATTTTCTCCTGTAGTACCAAGAACTACTATGTAATCAATTCCTTCGTTGATTTGAAAATCAATTAGTTTATCAAATGATTTAAAATCAATACTTTTATCTTCCCTAAAAGGGGTAATAATTGCAACTCCTGTTCCATGAAATTTAGTAGACGACATAAGAATTTGATTTTAATAGTGAAAGATAATAAAGTAACTGATTAATTAAAAAATTCAATTCTATTTCAATTTCAACTCTTTTCTCAATTTCATTTTCTTCATCTTTAGAAAGTCGAGTAAAATTTTTATTTTTTTCATTTTTAATTTCTTCCCTTATCTGTAAAAGAAGATTTTTTTCTTTATTAATATCAATCATAAAATCAAGGTAATCATTTGAATCAGAAAATTTACCTACTTTAAATCGAGCTCTTGACATAATTGAGATATACTTTAAAGGGAAACAATCATCAAGTGTAAGATCAAAAAGAACATCAAATTCTTTATCAATAAATGATTTTACAATTGATAAATCTGGTTTACCATACCAATTAATATCTTTTTTTGTAAGAAATATAAAACCTTTTCGATAAAGATAATGGTCAATTAAATATTTACTATTTATAAAACCAATAACAGAAACTTCAATATGTTTTTCATTAAGCAATTTTAAAAAATTTTTAACGACATCGTAACTTATTAGATGAGTTGCATCAAATAAGATACCTGCTGTTTTTATCTCATTTAAATTTATAGATCTTTTATTTAATCGTTTTGGTCGTTTACTTAAACTTTTTTTTCTAAAAATGTTTATTAATTTTTTTTTCAATCCCACAAAATAAATTTTTTACATTTAAATTATTTTGCAATAATAATAAATTTTGTGAATAGATTCTTTTTTACAATAAAAATTTTTCAAATCATTTTATCATTTCAAAGAATTCTTTTTCAGAAATTATTTTTATACCTAATTCCTGAGCCTTTTTCAACTTAGTAGGTCCCATATTTTCACCAGCTATCAGATAATTGGTTTTTGATGTTACTGAAGATAAAACTTTACCTCCATTTTTTTCTATAATATTTTTCAATTCATCACGTGAAACATTTTTAAAAACACCTGATATAACAAAAGATAAACCTTTTAATTTATTTGATTTTAAGACATCTTTCGATAATTCCATTTTTACTCCTGCCTTTTTTAATTTTTCGATAATTTCAAGATTTTTTTCATTTTTAAAATATTCTATTATACTTCTGGCAATTTTATCTCCAATTTCTTCAACACTTATAAGTTCATCGTATGTTGCATTTTTTAAATTGTCGATAGACTTAAAATGGTAAGCTAGTTTTTTAGCTGCTGTTTCACCAACATAACGAATTCCAAGAGCAAATAGAACTCTTTCAAAGGGTACATTTTTTGATTCTTCAATACTTTTTAAAAGATTTTCGGCTGATTTATCGGCAAATCTCTCAAGCTTCAATAAATCTTCTTTTTTCAATGAATATATATCAGAAATATTTTTAATAAAACCATTTCTATATAATTGATCAATTGTAGCCTCGGCCATATTAATATCCATAGCCTTTCGATCAACAAAATGTTCTATTTTACCTTTAATTTGGGGAGGGCAACCGTTTTCGTTTGGGCAATAATGTCGAGCTTCACCTTCTTCTCTAATAAGGGGAGAATTACATTCAGGACAATTTTTAATAAACTCCACAGGTTTTGCATCAGGGGATCTAAATGACTTTTCAACACCTACTACTTTAGGAATAATCTCACCACCTTTTTCAACGTAAACCATATCACCGTAATGCAAGTCTAACAATTTTATTTGATCTTCATTGTGTAATGAAGCTCTTTTAACAATAGTTCCACCAAGATGTACAGGTTCGAGATTGGCTACAGGAGTAATTGCACCAGTTCTTCCTACTTGAAAATCAACAGATATAAGTTTCGTTAATACCTGTTCGGCTTTATACTTATAAGCAATAGCCCATCGCGGAGCTTTTGAGGTAGATCCTAACCTTCTTTGTTGAATTAGTTTATTTACTTTTATTACAATACCATCAATATTAAAATTAAGATTTTTTTTATTATTATCCCAATAATTAATATATTCAATGACTTCATTCAAATTTTTACACAATTTTATATGTTCAGAAACTTTAAATCCCCACTCTTTAGCTTTTTGCAAATTATCATAATGATTATCATAAGGTAAATTATCGCCAAGTATGTTATAAAACAAACAATCAAGCGGACGTCGAGCAACTTCCGATGAATTCTGCAATTTTAATGTACCAGCAGCAGCATTTCTTGGATTTGCAAACAAAGGTTCTCCTGCTTTTTCTCTTTCTTCATTAAGTTTTTGAAAAGCTTCACGGGTTAAAATAACCTCACCTCTTATAATAAATTTTTCAGGGTAACCATTTCCAAACAATACAAGTGGTATACTTTTTATTGTTTTAACATTTTCTGTGACATTATCTCCTACTTCACCATCACCTCTTGTAATCGCCTTTGTAAATTTTCCTTTTTCATAGACAATGCTAATTGAAACACCATCATATTTAAGCTCGCAAGCATATTCTATAGGTTCATTCAAAATTTTATATATTCTTTCATGAAAATCATATAATTCTTCTACAGAATAAACATTATCCAATGAAAGCATAGGATATTCATGTCGTTCTTGTTGAAATTTTTGATCAATATCGCTACCTACCCTTTGCGATGGTGATAAAGGATCAGAAAATTCAGGAAATTGTTTTTCAAGCTCTATCAATTCCTTCATTAACATATCATATTCAAAGTCGCTAATTACTGGTTGAGCCAGCACATAATATTTGTAATTATGTTCTTCAAGTATTTTACGTAATTGTTGAATTCTTTCAAAGGCTTTAGCTTTATCCATATTAATCTTTATTCTTTATTCTTTTACTATCAAATTTAAAATATTTATTTAACTTTTGAAAAAAGTATCATTTATAATAATTTTTATTTTATATTTTGTTGTTTTTTTAATTATTTTATAATTTTAAATTTAATTAACTAATTACCAACTTAAAAATTATAAAATATGCAAAAATTTAGTTTAAAAACGTTAATTTTACTACTTATAGTTTTAATTTTAAGTAGTTGTAAACTCACTAAAAAAATAGATGATATTATTAATAATATTTTTGGAAAAACAGATGATCTTACAGAAAAGGTATTAAGTTCGCTTGATAATGCTATAGGTGAATTAAATGCTTCGCAGGCAAATTATCAAGAAATATTACAAAACTTAATAAATGAATTACCATCAGAAGTTCAATCTACTGTTACAAATGAAGTTAGTAATTTATTAACTCGTACAGTTGCTGCAGCTGGCTCTGAATTTAGATGTGATATTGATTTTTTGAGAATAAGAGTACAACAATGTTTAATTCGTATAAAAGCTAAATTCTTAAATCAGTCATTACCACCAATTGAACCTCAACTTTGTAGTGTAGTTCCATTGGCTATTGACATGAACCTTGAACCTTCAAGAAGAAATAAAATTGAATTTTATGGTTATGATTTTGATATTACAAATATCCAGGTATTTCTAGAGAATAACAATAATAAAATTGATGTAAGTGATAAATTAGATGTACCTACACATTATCACATGACTTTAAATCTTGGCAGTAATGGTGTTCCTATTTCACAATTAAGTAAAAGAATAATTTTAAGATGGAATAATAAAGATATTTCGACTATAGCAATTATTCAACCCAATCCTGTTATTTGTGAGAGCAGTACATATCAATTTCAACCGACTTCAATTTCATATATGCCACCTTTGACTAGAGGAGATGAAGAATTTGCAGGACATGGTCCAGAAATATATGCTCTTGTTTCATTAAAAATTGAAAATAAAAGAAATTTAGTAGCAAATGTATATATGAGAGCAAAAGAAACAAAAAGCGATTGGACAACTGCTGAAGGTAATAAAAAATTTGTACTTTATACAGCAAATTCTGATAAAATAATTGAATCCATTATTGGTCCAAATTTTGCTTCATATTCATATATCGATAATAATCATAATATGGATGAATTTCCAGGTTCAGGTCCAATAAGAAGATTTCGATTCATGGGAGATGGAAAAGGTAATGATGTTGGTTACCATACCAGGGTTGAAATAGATTTTAATAATATAAAATTACAATTAAAAGACGCAAATGATTGCATTTCGACTTATATGTTAAAATCACTCCAAATTCAAAAGCCTGAGGCAATGAGTACATCACTAAAAAATATAATGAGACGTCATAATATTCTCATACCAAATGTACACAATTAAAAAATTTAAAAAATTTTGATTGATTAATTGAGGTTGTTGAAATTTTTATAATTTTAACAACCTTTTTTAATTTTTTAAAATGAATAAAAAGTTATTAAATAAGACAGTTTTAATAACTGGTGCAACTAGTGGTATAGGAAAAGAAACAGCAAAAGCACTTGCTCTTGAAGGAGCTGAAGTTATTATAATAGGTCGCAATCAACAAAAAGCCATACAAACTGTTGAAGAGATAAAAACACTTTCATCTAATGATAAAATTAATTTTATAATTGCTGACCTCTCTTCTCAAAACGAAGTCAGAAAAGCAGCACAACAATTTTTAAATAGTGGCAAACCATTACATATATTAGTAAATAATGTTGGATTATACTTTCCTCGATTTGCAGAATCTGTAGATGGAATAGAAATGACATTTGCACTTAACCACCTTTCATATTTTCTTTTAACAAATTTACTTTTGCATAGAATTAAAGAAAGTGAAAATGCTAGAATTATCAATGTATCATCGGTTGCACACAAATTTTTTAATCTTGATTTCAATGATCTTGAATGTAGAAAAAATTATATAGGATTTGTTGCATATTGCAAATCAAAGCTTGCAAATATATTATTCACACGAGAATTAGCGAAAAGATTGAAAAATACTGATGTTACAGTGAACGCATTACATCCAGGTATTGTTGCTACTTCGTTCGGCAAAATGAGTTGGTGGTACAATTTAATTATTAATAAATTATGTAGACCGTTTTTAATATCGCCTGAGGAAGGTGCAAAAACATCAATTTATTTGTGTACTTCTCCTGATGTAAACAATATTTCCGGTGAATATTTCGTAAGGTGCAAAATTGGTAAAATAAGCAAATTTGCAAAAAATGATGATGCCGCCAAAAAACTATGGGAAATAAGTGAGAAAATGACAAGGTTATCATGAAAAATGATAATTGTTTTGACAAAATAAGGTTTGAAAAAATAAAGAAAAAATATTACGAAGATATATTAACTCTTTATAATTATTATATAATCGCAACCTTAGTATTATATGAAACAGATCCTTTAAATATCAGACAATTAATAAAAAAACTACAATTAAAAAACAAAAAAACAAAAGGATATACAATTTTTTATAATAATATTTTTTGTGGATTTTGTTTATTAAAACCATTTTATCCCGAAGAAACAAACTTAAATATATTTCAGATTACTATGTATCTTAAACAAGAATATACAGGTATGGGAATAGGTACAATTGCTCTTAAGTATTTAGAAAATATAGCTCAAAATTCTGCAATTATAAGTTTAATTGCATCAATTTCTTCTGAAAATCACAGTAGTATAAAATTTTTTGAAAAAAATGGTTATATAAAATGTGGACATTTCAAAAACATGGGTTTTAAATTTAATCGTTATATTGATAATGTATATTATCAAAAGCTTTTATTTTAAAATAAATTTATTTAAAAACATATCTTATTGAAAACCCAATAAAATCGGGATATGAACCACCTGGAGGAATAATATTAAAATTAGGTTTAAAATCGAGAGATACAGTTATTGGTATATCGGGTATTTTATATTCAACACCAACAATTAAATCGATTCCCATAAATGATTCATCATTATAAAATCCTATATGACCACCACATCCAATATACCAATACAATAGTTTAGTATTTTTGACAGGCATATGATATTCATATAATCCCGATAAAACAAAACTTTCAGGAGGAAAAGATAGTAAAAATTCAAGTCCTGAATTACGATTTAAAAAAACTTTATAAGTAAAACCTGGACCTGGACTTATTCTCAATCCTAATGAATTAAAATATTCTTGAGACTTCAATTTTGGAAAAAACAAAAACATCAAAAAAATTAAAACTAATTTAAATTTCCTTAACATGGTTTAAAATTTGACACAAAAGTATAAAAAAATGATTTTTAATAATAGCAACTAAAAATTTAAAATAAATTTAAATAATTAAAATAATAATCAAAGTTTTGTAAATCTGATAGTTATATTTAAAACATTAATTAAAAAATTTTTTTCTTGACACCATAATAGTGTTTTTATGGTGTATTTTATAAACTTTTAAAGAGCTTTCATTTAATTCAATTTATTTAAAAAAGAAATATATTTGTAATTAAAATATATTAAATTAATGGCAATTAAAATAGCATTAGCTATCTCTATTATTTTGCAATTTACAACAGCAATATTAGCTTTAACCTTGATAAAAAGAACAAGATGGAATGTAGCATGGTGGCTTATATCCATTGGATTTTTATTAATGGCAATTCGCTTATTATTTGAATTCATGCAATTTATGAATTCACAAAGCAGATTAATAACAGGATTATTAAGTAGTTGGCTTGGTGTATTAATTTCAATTCTCATGTTAATAAGTCTTGTATTTGTTAAACAAATATTTAATGTTCAGAAACGAATAGATGAATTAAGAAAACAAAGCGAATCGAGAATTCTTTCAGCAATAATTAAAACCGAAGAGAAAGAGAGACAACATTTTGCGAATGAATTGCACGACGGATTAGGTCCTTTGTTATCCTCAGTAAAAATGGCGTTATCTGCAACTCGTAAAAATCTCAATGATTCTAGTACTCCTCAATTACTAGAAAATGCTGAAAACATAATAGATCAATCAATAATTACATTAAAAGAAATTTCAAATAAACTTAGTCCGCACGTATTAAACAACTTTGGATTACATAAAGCTATAAAATCATTTATAAGTAATATTCAGGCTCTTCACAATATTGAAATACACTATTCAAGTAACCTTGAAAAAAAAAGATTTCCATACAACATTGAAGTTGTTTTGTATAGAGTAGTTTGTGAATTGATTAACAATACAATCAAGCATGCTTCAGCAAAAAATATTTACATTGAACTTAATTATATAAAAAATAATCTCGCTTTATCATACATAGATGATGGTGTTGGTTTTGAAAAAAACAAGCTAGAAATTGAAAACAAAGGAATGGGATTAACCAACATATTTTCGAGAATAAAATCAATAAACGGAAATATTGAATATTACACTGGCAAAGGAGAAGGTTTTCATCTTAAAATAAATATAAATGTTTAACTAAAATTAGATATGGAAAAAGCTATAAACATTTTAATTGTAGATGATCATAAATTATTTAGAGAAGGATTAAAGACATTGTTGAAAAGCCTTAATTTTATTAACGAAATATATGAAGCCTCAAATGGCAATGAATTTTTAAAAATAATAAAAACAACAAAGCCAGATATTGTTTTCATGGATATAAATATGCCTGAAAAAGATGGAATAAAAGCAACTAAAGAAGCTATTGAAATATATCCCGACTTAAATATTGTTGCATTAACTATGTTTGGTGATGAAGAATATTACAGAGGAATGATAGAAGCAGGAGCTCGAGGATTTCTTTTGAAAAATTCAAGTATTGGTGAAGTTGAAGAAGCCATAAAAATAATATTAACAGGAGGTAATTATTTTTCACAAGAAATTCTTGAAAAAATAATAAAAGGTATTATAAAACCACGTAAAACAGAAAAAACAGAAGATCTTACAGATCGTGAAAGAGAAGTTTTGTATTTAATATGTAAAGGACATTCAAATAAAGAAATAGCTAATATATTACAAATAAGCAAAAGAACAGTTGACAAACACAGAGAAAACTTATTACTTAAAACGGGGTGCAAAAATACTGCAGGATTAGTAATGTATGCTATTAAAAACGATATAATAGATCTATAATTTATGAAAAAATATAAAAATATAATATCAAAATACATATTTAATATATATGCAATTATAGTTTTATTAATAATTACATTGATTCCATTTTTAATGGGAATTTCAATGTACAATTTTTTCTACCCATTATCAAAAAATTACAACATATTTAAGGATATTATTTTATCATATGATTGGCAGCCATTTTATAATAAATTTGGTTTATTAAACTTTATTTTAATATCTATAAAAATCATTTTATTATCGTTTTTTGTTTCGTTTATTTTATCATTGTTTACTTCAATTTTTTTAAGTCAAATTTTATCTAATATCTATTATAGAATTGCTTTATTTATTTTTGAATTTATGACTTTCATACCTTCTTTTATATTTGCCTATTGGGGAATTGTTTTAATTTTACCTTTTTTAAAAGAAATTAATGTTAATTTAAAATATTTTCCTATAATCTTTTCTTCATTTTTGTTGGGGTATATGGTATGTCCATTTATGGTGGTCCACATTACAAAAATTTTAAAAAATAATTATAATAATTATTTATTTACAGCATACAATCCAGAATTAACAAAATACGAAATATTTAAAAATATTTTGAAAAAAACATATAAATCAATTATTTTAATATTTTCTATTACATTTACAAAAATTACAGGAGAAGCAATATTGTTGTGGATGGTTTTTACTTATTTAAGAACATCAAATATTGTCATCAATACTAACAACGAACCAATTGTTTATCCTTTGAATGTTTTAATAACTGAAAATTATTCAAAAGTATTAACATTTGAGCATTTAAGACATGTAATAATACTTTCTACGTTTTTAGTATTTATATTAAATTTTGTAATAAATTTTTTTACTAATTCATACTTTGAAAAATTATTGGCAAAAGAAAATGAATAAAAAAATAATAAAAAATTACATTTTTAGGTTTACATGCTTTATTATAACAATAATAGCATTTATATTAATAGCTTCATTTTTTATAACGATAACGTTTAAACTTATTAAAATAATCAGTTCAATTATAACATATTCAAACGACTTTTTATTTGATGAAAGTTTAATAAGTGCATTAATAGGATCAATGATTATAAGCATTTTGTCAGTTATAATTTCATTTGTCATAAGTATTCCCCTGACAATATTTATTAATTTAAATTCTATTAAATACAAAAGTTTTATAACTACATTTAGAAAATGGATAAAGACAATAAACGAAATACCGGCTTTGATTTATGGAATTTTTGGTTTAATAATAATGATAATATTTAATTTAAATTATTCGTTGCTGACAGGTATTGTAGCTATGACAATCATAATAATACCATATTCATTAATGATATATGATAATTTTCTTAATAATATTGATAAAAATTATATAATATTCATTAAATATCCTGGATTATCAAATAAATATAATAAATTTTTTCTAATTATTAAAAAATCATATAAAGCAATTATAATAACATTTTTAATGTCGTTTTTAAACGTTTTTGGAAATGCAGCAACTGTTTTATTTACCACAGGATTTTCTGATTTTATTCCAAAAAGAATTACAGATCCAGTTGCTACCATCCCTTTGTATATAATTTTTAATATAAATTCTCCTTTAATATCGGAAAAAGAAAAAGTTGATTTAGCAGTATTTATTTTATTTATGATAATTGTAATAACTTACATTTTAATAAAAATATTTTCTAAAAATTTATATGGAAAATACTTTAAAAAATAGAATGCTTGAAATAGAAAATTTAAATTTTTATATCAAAAAAAATTTAATTTTAAAAAATATCAATGTCTCGATAGAAAAAAATAAAATTATAGCTTTATTGGGAGAGACAAAAAGTGGTAAAACTACATTATTAAGATGTATAAACAAAACTGCTTTATTTATAGAGAAAAGCAAAATAGAAGGAACAATAAAAATCAATGGAAATAATATATTTGAAAACCATCTCAATAAAGCATGTTATATTGTTGAAAGACCATATATTTTCCCATGTTCAATTATGAAAAATATTTTAATTGGCTTAAATATAAAAAACATAAAAGATAAAAATATTGTTTCAATGCAAATCGAGAGATATTTAAAAGAAGTTGATTTGTGGGAAGATGTAAAATATAAGTTGAATAATAACGCTGATAGATTAAATTTCTTTCAACAACAAAAACTTTGTTTAGCAAGAGGGCTTGCAATGAAGCCATTATTAATATTGGCTGATAATCCAACCAAGTATTTTGATTATGAGTCAATTATAGAATTTGAAAAATTATTATTAAAGTTGAAAAAAAATTATACAATAATTTTAATTCCAAGAAATATAAGTCAAGTCAGACGCATAAGTGATGAAATAATATTTATGTCGGATGGTAAAATAATAGAAAAAGGACCCACCACCAAATTATTGGAGGATCCTGAAACAGAGGTTTTAAGAAAATTTCTTTATATAAATTCTTAATCTTCGAGAGTAGCTACCATAATTGCTTTAATAGTATGTAATCTATTTTCAGCTTCGTCAAATACTATTGAAGCTTCTGATTCAAAAACTTCATCGGTAACTTCCATTTCGGTTATACCAAATTGTTGATAAATCTCTTTTGCAATTTTTGTCTCAAGATTATGAAATGATGGCAAACAGTGAAGAAATTTAACATTGGGATTTTTAGTTAATTCAATAACTCTTCTATTAACTTGGTAATTTTTAAGTAATTCAATTCTTTCTTTCCATATTTCTTTGGGTTCACCCATCGACACCCAAACATCTGTATATAGAAAATCGACATCTTTTACTGCTTCTTCAACATTTTCGGTAATATTAATTTTAGCGCCTGTTGTTTCTGCAATTTGTTTACAAATTTTTACAAGATTTTCGTCTGGTTGGCATTTTTTAGGAGCTGCAGCACGAAAGTCTATTCCCAATTTTGCACATCCAACCATTAAGGAATTTCCCATGTTATTTCTTGCATCACCAAGATAACAAAACTTAATTTCATTAAATGGCTTATTACAATGTTCTTGCATAGTTAACAAATCGGCAAGTACTTGAGTAGGATGGAACTGGTCGGTTAAACCATTCCACACAGGTATACCTGCATATTTTGCTAATTCTTCAACTATCTCTTGTCCATAACCTCTATATTCTATTGCATCATAATATCTTCCTAAAACTCTTGCTGTATCTTTAATCGACTCTTTATGACCAATTTGAGAACTTATTGGATCGATGTATGTAACGTTAGCACCCTGATCATAAGCTGCTACCTCAAATGCACATCTTGTACGTGTTGATGTTTTTTCGAAGATAAGTGCAATATTTTTACCTATCAATCTTTTAATTTCTCTTTTTTCCTTTTTTTCCTTTTTCAATTGACTTGCAAGTTGCAATAAAAACAAAATTTCATCGGTTGTAAAATCAAGTAATTTTAAAAAATGTCTGTTTTTTAATATTGTTGCCATGTTGATTTTAAATATTAAAATTTTTTTTCCACAAAAATATTAGTAATTTGTATTAATTATAAGATTTTTTTTTGAAAAAATTTTAAAAATTTAAAATATTTTTTATTTTAATGTTAGACATTATTAGATATGATAAAGAATTTAAGTTATCAATGTACTATTATAATAATTTCGATTATTACAAATATTTCCTGTCAAAGAAAACAAACTGATAATATTCAATATAAAGGAATATTGACGTACAAAATAAATTATCTTCAAACAAACATAAATTCAACAATTTCAAAAAAGTTATTACCACAAAAAATGGTTCTCGAGTTTGACAACAATTACTCTGTTATTACATTAGAAGGATTTATTGGATTTTTCAAACTTGTTAATATAATTAATTTCAAAACCAAAAGATGTACAACTATTCTTGAGATTTTGGGTAAAAAATATTTATCTTTTGGCGAAAAAAATTCAAAAATATGTTGCTTTGATGCTATGAAAAATATGAGAATTATTAAAACTGGTGAAAAAACTATATTACATGGTCTAAATGCTACTAAAGCAATAATTCAATTGCCTGATGAGATTTTTGAAGTTTATTATACTACAGATATAGGCATAACAAATCCCAACTTTAACAATGATTATAAAGATATTGATGGTGTTTTACTGGATTTTAGGTTAAAAATGGAAGGAACATATATGCATTTAAAAGTAGACAAATTTGAAATTATTAATTTAAAAGAACCAATAAATATTAAACTTCCAGATAGATATACTGTAATTACTCGGAAACAAATGAATGAAATAATGAAAAAATTATTAAATTAATATAATACTGGCATAATTTTGGGTTCTTCGAGTAAAACATCTGAACGTTTTGATTTAATTTCCTCAATAGCTGCTTTTAATTGATTCAAATTGCAAGGCATTGTTGCAACTGAAAATAAAGCATAGTCGTTACTATGTCTGTTATGACTAACGGTATCAATATTAATTTGTTGATTTCCAATGGCAGTAGTAACCAAGCCAGTAATACCAGGTATATCTTTTGTTTTAAACATTATAATATATGGAAAATTCAAATATTCAGCACTAACAATTGATAGATCTGTACTTTTGAATCTTTTGTAATACAATGAACCATATCTTGCAGCAAAAACAATATCAGATACAATACTACTGGCAGTTTCACTTGAACCTGCTCCATTGCCTATTAGAATATGTTTACCTCCATACTTATTAACTAACCTTACCGCATTGGTAACACCATTAACTTTTGCAAGCATATTAGAATTTTTCACCATCATAGGACATACAGTAGCATAAACCGATCCATTTATTCTTATAGCAAATGCAATTAATTTTATAGTTGCATCAATTTCTCTGGCAAAGTCTATTTCAATATTACTGATATCATCTATTCCCTTTATACAAAGATCTTCCATATTCATTGAAACTCCAAAAGCCAACCTTACCAACAAAATAAGCTTATGTGCAGCATCACGACCACTAATATCAAGATATGGATTACTTTCGGCATAACCTTTAATTTGAGCATCTTTAAGTGCCTCATTAAAAGAAAGATTGGTTGTGTGCATACTCGACAAAATATAATTACTTGTACCATTAAAAATACCTGAAATTGATTCAATTTTGTCACCTGTAAAACTTTCATTTATTGTTTTAATAATAGGAATAGCGCCACAAACAGCAGCTTCATAACCAATAAAAATCTTTTTTTCTTCTGCTTTACAAAAAATCTCTTTTCCTCTTTCAGCCAGTAATGCTTTGTTGGCAGTTATATAAAATTTTTTATTCTCAATAGCTTGAAGAGCTAGGTTAAACACAAAATCATCAGTGCCTCCAACAGTTTCTATAACAAGATCTATGTCGTTACTACTAATATATTTATTTAAGTAATTATGGATTTCTTCCATCGACAAATTTTTCCCATTTCCACAAAAATACTCAGCAGGAATTGAAAAACGTTCAATTGCTTTTTCAGGAAAAGGTTCTATAATTTTAAATAACCTAATTTCTTGACCTGCTCTAAAGCTTAATTCATCTTTTAGTTCTAACAAAATTTTTGCAACACCTCCACCCACGGTGCCACATCCTACAATCAAAACATTCATATTAGTTTTTATTTAGAATTTACAAAAATAACTTATGTTTTTTAAAAATCCATAATACAATAAATTAATTTTTTTCTAAATTAAGATTCTTTGCAAAACATTTACCTTAAATCTTTGATTATTTATTATATTTGAAAAAATGAAAATTTGATAAATTGGATGCTTATAAAATAAAAGATTTTGAAAAAGACCTTCTTAAAAATGAAAAAGAATTATTTAAGAAATTATTTAAAAAATATTTTCTTATTATAAAAAATTATGTTTATAATAATAAAGGAAATGAAGATGATGCAAAAGATTTATTTCAAGAAGCTATCATAGTAATAATAAGAAACATTGAAAACAACAAAATAGATAAAAATGTAAAATTTTTGAGTTACCTATATTCAGTATCAAAGTATATATGGTTAAAACATATTAGAAAAAATAAATATATAATAAACCAAACAGAATATGATCAAGATATAGAAGAAATGAGAGAATATTCTATATTTGTCGACACTACAGATATAATTGACGATAGTATAGAAAAAGGTATATTTCAAAGAAATTTTTTAAAATTAGGTAAAAAATGCCAAGAATTATTAAAATTATTTTTTCAAAAATTTTCATTAAAAGAAATAGCAGAAATAATGGGATTTAAAAGTGAAAATTATGTGAAGAAAAAAAAATATTTTTGTAAAGAAGAATTAATTAAATTAATAAAAAGTGATAAAGAATATCAAAAAATAATGAAAGAAAAAGAACAATAAATATTATCAAAAGTGAAAAAAAAGAGTAATATAACTATACATGATATTGCAAAAATATTAAAAATATCGCCATCAACAGTTTCAAGGGCTTTAAACGACAGCAATAGAATAAGCGATGTAACAAAAAGAAAAGTGAAAGAATTAGCCAAGAAATTGAATTATCAGCCAAATATAATTGCTACACATTTAAGAACAGGCAAAAGTAAAACAATAGGTGTTATAGTACCCCATATAAATCGAAATTTTTTTTCGAATGTAATTGGCGGTATAGAAGTCACTGCCAGTAGTTCAGGTTATAAGGTTATAATTGCACAAAGCAAAGAAACATTAAAAAAAGAAATTGAAAGTATAAATGCTTTTATAAATGCAAGAGTTGATGGCATACTTGTTTCAATTTCTATTGAAACCAATACAGTAGAACATTTTAAACTTGTAAAAAAACATGGTATACCTATTTTATTTTTTGATAGAGCTCCTGATAATTTTGAAGCTAGTAAAGTAATTATTAATGATTTTATGGGAGCGTATAAAGCAGTTAAACATTTAATAGAAAGTGGTTATAAAAAAATTTCACATTTTGCTGGTCCACAACAACTCTCGATATATCGTAATAGACTTGCAGGTTACTTGCAAGCATTAAAAGATTCAAATATAGAGATTGACGAAGATATAATTTATTATGACACTATAATTTTTGAAAAGGGTTATAAAGTTTGTGAACAAATAATAAATTCAAATAAAAAAGTAGAAGCAATATTTTCGGCAAGTGATATTTCAGCATTGGGAGCAATACAATGCATAAAACAAAAAGGTTATAAAATTCCTGATAATATAGCTATAGTAGGTTTTGCCAACGAACCTTTTGATGAAATTTTAGAACCAAGATTAACATCAGTAGAACAACATAGTTATGAAATTGGTCAAAAAGTTACTGAATTATTAATAGAAGAAATAACCACACCACAGCACCAAAGAAAATATAAAACAATTGTAATAGAACCAGAACTTATTATAAGAGAATCGTCGATGAGAAAAATTTTTCATATTTAAAAAAATTTTTTATTTTTGTTCAATCGATTGCATAAACATTTAAAAAATTATAATTATGGCAATAAATATTGAAGAAAGATTTGCTGTACACTTTGAAGAATTTAAAAAATTTGATACTCAAAAAATCAGACATCATTTTCTTATTGAAGATCTGATGCAACCAGGTAATTTAAATTTAGTTTATACACATTACGACAGATTTATTGTAGGAGGTGTTATTCCATTAGGTGAGCCAGTTAAACTTGTTACCATCGACTTACTTAAAGCACCATATTTTCTTTATAGGAGAGAAATGGGTATAATAAATATAGGTGGTGATGGCATAATAATAGCAGACGGAAAAGAATTTAAAATAAAGTTTAAAGAGGCTTTATATATTGGAAAAGGCACAAAAGACGTGCAATTTATTAGTATAGATAAAAATAATCCTGCTCGTTATTACATAAATTCTGCACCTGCACACAAAGAATATCCAACAAAACTAGTAACACAAGAAGAAGCCATAAAAGTTAATCTTGGCTCTTTAGAAACTTCAAACGAAAGGACAATAAACAAACTTCTTGTTACTCCTATTATAGAGACATGTCAATTACAAATGGGACTAACCGAATTGAAAACTGGTAGTGTATGGAATACAATGCCTGCACATACACATTCTCGACGTATGGAAGTTTATTTTTATTTCAATATACCCAAAAATCAAGCTGTATGTCATTATATTGGCCAACCCCATGAAACCAGACATATTTGGGTACATAGTGAACAGGCTGTTGTTTCACCACCATGGTCAATACATTCGGCATCAGGTACTTCAAATTATATGTTTATTTGGGGTATGGCAGGTGAGAATCTTGAATATGATGATATGGATATTGTTCAACCAGACGAACTTTTATAATTAATTTTTAAAACAGAAACAAGTAAAAAACATAAAAATATGAGTTTAAGTCTATTTGATTTAACTGGAAAAACTGCTCTGGTTACGGGAGCAACACATGGAATAGGAATGGCTATTGCCATTGGACTGGCAAATGCTGGGGCAAAAATAGTAATTAACGATATTTCGCAAGAAAAACTCGATAAAGCTGTAAAAGAATACAAAGAAAAAGGAATTGATGTATATGCTTATCTTTTTGATGTTACCGATGAAAAAGCTGTAGATGAATATATAACTAGAATAGAAAAAGAAGTTGCACCTATTGATATACTTGTTAACAATGCGGGTATAATTAAAAGAATACCAATGGTAGAAATGAGTGTAAAAGATTTTGAAGATGTTATCAAAGTTGACCTCATAGGTCCATTTATTATGGCAAAGAGAGTAGTAAAATCAATGTTAGAAAGAAAATCTGGAGGAAAAATCATCAACATTTGTTCAATGATGAGTGAACTTGGTAGGCCAACCGTTGGTGCATATGCTGCTGCAAAAGGTGGCTTAAAAATGTTGACCAAAAACATGGCTGCTGAATGGGGCGAATTTAATATACAGGTTAATGGTATTGGCCCTGGGTATATAGCTACTGAACAAACAGCTCCAATTCGCGAAGGTAATCATCCATTTAATGAATTGATAATAAGTCGTACACCTGCAAAAAGATGGGGACAACCAGAAGAATTACAAGGAGCAGCAATTTTTCTTGCATCAAAAGCTTCAGATTTTGTAAATGGACATATATTATATGTTGATGGAGGTATGCTTGCTACATTAGGTAAACATCGAGGAGAAATGTAAAAAATTTAAACATTAAGACTCATAATAAAAAAAGGCTCACACTGCATGTGAGCCTTTTTTGTTATTTTACTCCATATTTTGTTATTTAACAATTAACATCTGATTGATTATGTCTTCATTAAGATTTATGTTTAAAATATATATTCCTGAAGGTAAATTATCAATTTTATAATTAATAATACAATCATTTATTTTGTAAAGTTCATCTTTTAATAATTGCCCTGACATTGATAATAATTTAATTTTGGCATATTCATCTTTATGATTACTTAAAATTTTAATGTAACACATATTATCTACTATAGGATTTGGATAGATTTTTACACTTAAATTTTTAGAAAAATCTTTTCCAACAAAGTTATATTGTTGATTTAAAGTATATATTCTTTCCAGCCCAACTTCATAATCAAGGTTCCCATAAAATTTTCCACCACTTATATAAATATCATAATAACTGTCATGAGGCAAACCAGGTTCATCAATTAACAATGCGTAGTAACCATCTGGTACATTTGTAAAGCTAAAGTTACCATAATTGTCAGTATACGTTGTTGCTACAACTGTACCGTATTCACTTGATTTCTTAGTACGTGAAATTAAAACTACTGTAGCATTTTTTATAGGTCGTTTCATTATACCCTTGGTGCTTTTGAAACCATTAATTTTCAAAGAATCTGATTCTTGTATTTGGCCAGCCATTGAATTGTTACCACTTAGAACTAATGAATTATTTAAAATAATATCAGCATTTATAGGTTGTTGCAATAAAAATATTGGTTTGGCTTCTGTCCAATGAGCTGCAGATGGGTAATAAGTAGGTAAATAATTGTTATTATCAACTTTAGCAAATATGAAATAAACTCCTATTGGTATATTTTGGAATGTATATGAACCATCGGATGCTATGGCAACAGAATCTTCAAGAGGTGCTTTCTGATATCTTGTTTGACCAAATAATTTTACAATGCCATTTGTTACAACTTGTCCTTGTTGATTGTATACTTTCCCATAAATTATTGAATTATAAACAAATTTTGATATAAAAATTCCTGGAATTCTATTTCCGCTGATTATACCAACAGGTATTGAATCTAAATTACTTAAACCCCAATATCTTCCGACAATATAAACATTACCAAACTTATCTAAACTTAATTGTTGAAAATCTGTCCCATTTAATTCAGATTGATAAAATACGGGTTTAGTTATTTCAATGTTACCGTTTTGATTAATTTTTACATATAAATTTCCTTTCATTCCGTTTACATTGTTTATTTTTTCATTAATTACTTTTACATATGAAGCATTCGATGAGATAGGAATTATAAAATTAACAGCTCCCTTATTGTCTATTTCTATATTTGTAAATTCGTTATATCCAGGTCCATGAATTGGTACAAACCATTTAATTGATCCTGTTACATCCATTTTTATTAATACTAAATCATTAGTACTATCAACATTTGATATCTGATTATTTTCAATATTTAAACTTTCACCTTCAAAATTTGTTATTAAAAAAATTTCCCCATTTTTTGCTAACAAATCATAATTTAAATATGAGGGTTCTTTTAATTTTACATTAAATGATCTAGTCCATTGAAAATTACCATCTCCATCTATTGAAGTTAAAAACAAATCATAATTTGATGATGATGAATTTTTAATAAATGGGAGTTTCTCAATTCTAACGGAGTCACTGTTAAAGGTTGATCCTAAAATTAAATTTCCTGTTATATAATCTAACGTAATCTTTGGTGTAGATTCTGTGTATTTACCCGAAATTTTTTTCACCCATCTGAAAACACCATTCTGTGTATAACTAACCACGAAAATATCCATTCCTTCTATATTACTTAGATATTCAGTTTTATTAAAGTATACATTTCCCATTTCTCCAGCAACATAACCTACAACAAAAACATTTTCATCATTAGCTATTATTTTTTCTCCTCCAATTGATCCCATTTCTGTCCATGAGACTTCACAACTATTTAGCCATTTAACAACACCATATGGATCAATTTTAGTCGAAAAATAATTCTGGAAATATGAAGCTGAATTTTTTACAAACTTATCTCCTAATATTAGGGAATCTCCATAAAATGAACCTGTAATATATGTCTCATTTTTGTCTGAAAAATATAAATCTTTAACAAATACGGAGCCATAGTTATTGGTCCTAACATTAGAACTCTTCAACCATAATAGTTTACCAGTTCTATGAAACATCAATACTATAAAATTATAATTGTTAGTATTTGAAATATCATATTTTTCTCCGTCAATATAAATTTTTTTTGCTGAGGTATTTGCACAAATTACAATATTACCTGCCTTATTTACAGATGCTTTAATTGGATTTACATTGAATAAGCTGTCATCTGTATAAATTGATTTTATCCATAATCCTTTACCTGTTGAATTAAACTTTGCCAGAAATACTTTATTATTACCAGATGAGATAGCATTAGAAGACAAATCACCAATATTAATTGAATTTGTAGAAAATGAACCAAATAAGATAACATTATTTAAAGTATCTGTAAGAAGAGTTTGAATTGATGCATCACCACCAATTTTTGCCCATCGAAACTTTTGGGCATATTGGTTATAATTGATTATAAATATAGATAGTGAAATAAATATTGAAATTAGAATTCTTTTCATAGCTTAAGTTTTTTAATAATATACATAAATTGTAAAAATTTGTAACCAAAATTTTTATTAAATATTTTATACCATTATTATTCCAGTAAAAAATCGTCCGGTTTGATTTCCATCACGGCGAGCAGAATAATAACTCTGGCATTCATATGTACATATATTTATTTTTTTTATATTTTTTTCAGGAACTCCACATTCATTTAATTGAATTATAGCAAATTGTTTTAGATCCATGTAAAATTTACTTTCTTTAAATTTAATAATTTTATTATAAAAATAAAATTTTTCTTTTATCAAATTTACCAAGTCATCTTTAATTTCATAATGATCAAAACAAATAGAAGGTCCGATATAACAGAAAACACTATTAGGATTACATCCATAAAATTCAATCATATGGTGAATAGTATTTTTAATAATACCAGAATATAATCCTCTCCAGCCAGCATGCACAGAAGCAATAACCTTAATTTCTGGTTCATAAAACAATAGAGGTATGCAATCGGCTGTTGTCACTCCAATAATCAAATTTTTTATATTTGTAATTAATGCATCACCGTACAAAGGAATTTCATAATTAAGATTATCTATAACTAAAGGGATATTACTATGTGTTTGAATAGCAGCAACAACATTAATATTATTTTTTTTAAATATACTTAAGTTCATTGCAATGCTTTTAAAATCATAAGGTTTTGGAATACTAAAATATTTAACATCATCAAAATCCATAAAATTTTCTAAATAATTACTTAATACATTTTTAAAATTAAAAATCATATTTTCCATGAAATTTAAATTTTCAACTAAATTAAAGAGTAAATTTATTTACAAAAAGCTTATAAAAAATTTAAAATATGATAAAAAATATTTACCTTCGCTTAAAATTTGCGATTAAATAATATGTTGAAGGAAATACTTATTCTTACAATTGTTTTTGATTTGTTTTTCTTTAATTACCTTAATGCACAGAAAAAAGAAAAGTATGTTTTATATTATTTTAAAATAAGAGAGGAGATTGCTAAGCCTGTATTAAGAACGACTACAAAAGCTTTTGAAGAAGCAGAATTAAAAAATGCTGATTATATAATTATTGAAATAAATACATATGGTGGGCTTGTAAATATTGCTGATTCAATAAGGACTAGAATATTAAATTCAAAAGTTCCTGTTATTGCATTTGTTAACAATCAAGCAATTTCGGCAGGAGCTTTAATTGCTATTTCATGCGATAGCATATACATGAGACAAGGAGGCGGACTTGGTGCTGCAACAGTTGTAGATCAATCGGGAAAACAATTACCAGATAAATACCAATCATTTATGCGAGCAACTATGAGAGCTACTGCTGAAGCACATGGTAAAGATACAATAATTAAAGGCAAAGATACCATTTTAATTTGGAGGCGCGATCCACGAATAGCAGAAGCTATGGTTGATCCATCAGTTGCTATTGAAGGTGTAATTGATTCAAGTCATGTTTTAACATTGACAGCTGAAGAAGCATTAAAATTAAATTATTGTGAAGGTATTGCTGAAAATATTAATGAAGTAATAAGATTGATGAACATAAAGGATTATGAACTTATAGAATACAAGCAAACAACACTAGACAAAATAATAAATTTTTTACTTTCACCTATAATTCAGGGTATATTAATTATGTTAATGATAGCCGGCATATATTATGAATTACAAACGCCAGGAATAGGTTTTCCGCTTGCAACTGCATTTATTGCAGCTTTATTATATTTTGCCCCATTATATCTTGAAGGGTTAGCTCAAAATTGGGAAATATTAATTTTTTTAGTTGGATTAATATTGTTAATACTTGAAATTTTTGTTATCCCTGGTTTTGGAGTTGCTGGTATTTCTGGAATAATTTTACTATTAGTAGGACTATCTCTTGCAATGATTGATAATATTGCATTCAAAACAGAAGGAATAAGAGTTTTTGTAAATCTAATAAAATCTTTTACAATTGTATTATCTGGAATAGGAGGTGCAATAGTTTTTATTTTGCTTTTTAGCAAAAAAATGGTTTTTTCGTCTCCTTCCGCATTAACTTTATCAAACGTTGAAGACAAAGAATTAGGTTATGTAGCCACTAATATAAATTATGAAAAACTGATAGGTGAAACTGGCATGGCAATAACTAATTTAAGACCTTCTGGAAAAATTGAAATAAATGGAGAAATATATTATGCATCATCTGAAATTGGATTTATCGAGAAAGGCACAAAAGTAAAAGTTATTGGTAATAGAACAGGACAATTAATTGTAATCAAATCAAATTGATATTTTAATTACAAAAATAATAAAATATGAATCAAAAACAATTAATAAAAATTTTGATTTCTTTTTTATTTGTTTTTGCTTTAAGCATTATATGGTATGGTTTTAAAATTTTTAAAAAAGTTTACTTGCCTAATGTCAATATAAATGAGAAATATTATAATATTTATATTCCAACTGGTTCAACATTTGACGATGTATTAAAAATAATTGATAGCACAAGAATATTAAAAAACATGAATACTTTTATATGGGTTGCAGAAAAAAGAAATTATCACAAAAATATAAAACCAGGATGTTATCGAATAAAAAATAAAATGACCAATAATCAATTAGTTAATAAATTAAAGTATGGTATTCAAGATCCTGTAAAATTAATTATTAATAACATACGTACAAAAGAACAGTTGGCAAAAGCAGTGTCAAAACAAATTGAAACTGATTCGTTGTCACTTATTCAATTGCTAAACGATGATAAATACTTAAAAGAAATTGGTTATACAAAAGAAACAATCCTATCAATTTTTATTCCCAATACATATGAATTTTGGTGGAATACAAATGCAAAACAATTCATTGAAAGAATGTTAAAAGAATATAATAAATTCTGGAATAAAGAAAGATTAAATAAAGCTAAAGAAGCAGGACTTACTCCTTTAGAAGTGATTATACTTGCATCAATAATAGAGGAAGAGACTATCCATAATTCTGAAAAACCTATTATAGCTGGTGTTTACATAAACCGCCTGAATAAAAATATACCTTTGCAAGCTGATCCTACAATCAAATTCATTCTGGGTGATCTTTCAATTAGACGAATTTTAAAAAAAGACTTATTAATTGAATCGCCTTATAATACTTATCAAAATATAGGCTTGCCACCCGGACCAATTCGTATACCTTCAATTAGTAGTATCGATGCAGTATTAAATTATAAAAAACATAATTATTATTATTTTTGTGCTAGTCCAGATTTTTCGGGTTATCATGTTTTTTCAGAAACACTTGATGAACATAATCTAAATGCTCGTTTATATCAAAAAAAATTAAATAAAAATAAAATATACAGATAATAAATCTTTAAAAATATATTTAACAATGGAAAAATTAAAATTTGATAATGAAGGCTGTTATGGTACTATTGCAAAAGATTTTACTGTTGCAAATCTTTCAAAATTAGCATCAGCAATCTCACAATGGTTATACAAAAAATACAAAAAGCCTTCTATTGTTCTGGGTTACGATACAAGATTTGCTAATGAAATTTTTGTAGAAACATTAGTTAAAATATTTGCTTCAAAGGGAGTGAGTGTATATCTTTCTGAAAATTTTACATCTAGTGCAATGATTTCATTTGCTACTACAAAATTGAATGTATCATGCGGAATAATTATAACAGGCAGAAATGAAAATGGTTACAAAAATGGTTTAAGAATTTTTGATTCAAATGGATTTTTATTGCCTGAAAAAGATTTAAAAGATATTGAAGTACTGAATCAAGAAACATTTGAAACTGATGCCGATCTTATAAATTTGAATAATTTAATTGAACAAGGGCTAATAAACTATATAAATTTAAATACCTTGTATTTGAAGCATCTTAATGATAACTTTGATCTTTCTAAAATAAGTAATAATAAAAATATTATCATAATAGATCCTTTATATGGATCAACTCAAGATATATTAAAAAGAATTTTTCCTGGAGGTAATTTTTTGCATGACAATTTGAATCCTATTTTTGACAATTTAATACCTGAATGTGAAATAAAAAATTATTATAAATTAGCAGAAATAATAGATAATAGTGAAAATGATTTAATTGGAATAGGTATAAATGCAGAAGGTACTAAACTATGTTTATATACTAAAGAAACTGGTTTTATTGATTTTGAAGATATTATCTTATTATTAATTGATATACTCATAAAAAATCAGAAAATTGAAGAAAAAATAGTCTTATCATCATTTGTTTCAAGTAGAATATACAAGTTGTGTAATCATTATAAATATGAAATAGAAAATATAAAAAATTCAAATATTTCTTATTCTTTAAAAATTGAAGATGAAAACAGAATATGTCTGAAAAATAAATTCAATTTTAACGATGCTATATATATAATGCTATTAATCATCGACTATCTTAATCAGAGTAATGAAAAACTAAACGATTGGATTCAAAAAATTTATTTAATAACAGATAAAAAAAATACAAAGACTAAAAAAATAATGGTTGAAAAAAATAAAATCAACAAATTAATTGAAAAAATAAATAATAAAGAAATTGATAAAATAGGTAATTTATCGGTTAATAGTATTAATATTAAAGATTGTTATGTTTTTGAATTAGAAAATGATTGTATAGTATCTTTACGCATATCAGCTATTAATCAAATAATTGAATTTTTTGTAGAAACAAATGATGAAGAAACAAATAATAAAATATTAAATGATATAATGAATATAACTAAAACATTGTAGTTATTAACTTCTTCGAACTAATGAAAGACTTGACAGAAGGTAATGTTGCTAGATTGATTTTACGATTCTCAGCTCCAATGATCATTGGGAATGTATTTCAGCAATTTTACAATTTATCTGATACAATTATAGTCGGACATTTTATTGGTAAAGAAGGTCTTGGTTCAGTTGGTGCTTCTGGTCCTATTATTTTTACATTAATTTCACTCATTATAGGTATAGCATCGGGAGGTACAATAATAATTTCACAGCTTTATGGAGCAAGAAATTTCAGTAAACTACAATATGCTATAAATACATTATATATATTCATATTCCTTTCTTCAATTTTAATTGGTTTAATAGGCATAATTTTTTCTCGTGAAATTTTTAGTTTATTACAATTACCAATAGAATTAATGAAAAACGCTATTTTGTACTTCAGGATCTATATGATTGGCTTACCTATATTTTTTCTATTTTATACAACAAGTGCTGTACTTAATGGACTTGGTGATTCAAAAACACCATTATATTTTCTTATTTTTTCAACAATTTTAAATATTATTCTTGATATAGCTTTTATTGTATTATTTAAAATAGGAATTAGTGGTGCAGCTATTGCGACTGTGGTATCAGAATGTGTTGCATTTTTTTTAATTATTATGTATCTCAATCGTTTTAGTTCAGTAGTAAAAATAAATATTAAAAATTTAAATTTTAATTTAACTATTTTCAAAAAGTTTATAAAAATTGGATTACCTTCAGGAATACAACATATACTTGTATCTTTTGGCATGACGATTATACAAGCATTTGTAAATAAATTTGGAACAAACATTGTTGCTGCATATTCTGCCGCATCAAGAATTGATTCTATTGCAATGCTTCCTGCAATGACTTTAGGGAATGCTTTATCGATTTTTACAGGTCAAAACATAGGTGCAGGCAAAAACGATAGAATAAAAAAAGGGCTTCGCGCAACCTGTAAATTATCAGCTTTAATAGCCATAGTTATTTCAGCAGTAGTTGTCTTTCAAAGCGAATCATTAATGAAAATTTTCATATCTAAAAAAGAAACCGAAGTAATTTATGCGGGTAAAGAATATCTTACAATAATCGGATCTACATATTTTTTATTCTCATTAATGTTTGCGCTAAATGGAATTATAAAAGGTGCTGGCGATACTTTTATATCAATGCTTATCACATTTATTTCATTATGGATTATTAGAGTTCCATTAGCTTATTTATTATCAATTAAATATGAGTATACAGGTATTTGGATTGCAACACCTATTAGTTGGGCTTTTGGAACATTTATAACATATGCATACTATAAAACAAACAAATGGCAAAATAAAAATATAATAAAAAATTAAATTTAATTGTTTGTTGGTAATGTAAATGATATTGTTGTACCTTCACCTTCTTTGCTAACAACATTTATTATACCTCCATTCTTTTCAACAAATTCTTTACATAACAATAAACCCAAACCAGTACCCGATTCTCCTCTGGTACCTGTTGTCGGTGTGGAACCTGTAATATCAAATAATGTTGCTAACCTTTCTTGAGAAATTCCCTTACCAGTGTCTGAAACAAATATTTTAATAAAATTCTCATATTTTTCTGCATAAATCCTAATTAATCCATTTTCAGTAAACTTTATTGCATTCGATAACAAATTTCTTATTACCGAATTTATCATATTTTTATCAGCATAAACCTTTATTGTATCATAAATATCATTTTTAATAACATTGTTTTTCAAATATGCTTGTTCACGAAATAATGCAATATTTTCGTCAATCAATTCATTTATTACAAATACTTCAGGGTTCAAAGATATTGAGTGAGTCTGTGAACGAGCCCATTGTAAAAGGTTTTCTAACAACATAAACATGTTTTTTGCTGTTGTATAAATTATTTTTAAAAATCTTAATTTTTTTTCATCTTCAATTTTATTATATTGATATATTAAAATTTCAGAAAATCCTATTAAAGCGTTTAATGGATTTCGAAGATCGTGAGCTATAATAGAAATTAATTTGTCTTTTGAATTATTAAGTTTTTTCAATTCTTCCGATTGTTCTTCAATTTGTTGCTGACGTTCTTCTAACAAATTATTTATTTGTTGTAACGATGAATTTAGATATTCTAAATTTTCTTTCTGTACTTTTAATTCTTCTGCTTGTTCAATAATTTTTGTTTGTCTTTCTTCAAGCTCAGCATTTATTTTATTTAATTCATCACGTTGTCTTAACAACAATTCATTCATTTCCTGAATTTCAAATGTTCGTTCTTTAACTAGTTTTTCAAGTAATTCACGTTGTTTAATAATCTTTTTTGTTCTAATTAAAACATAAAAATAAATAATAAAAACTACAAATATCAAAATCAATATTTTAAATATAATAGTATTATAAAATGGAGGGGTAACAATAATGACGAGATCTTTACTTTTCTTATTCCATAAACCATCGCTGTTTGTTGCAAATATTTTTAAGACATATTTACCTGGTTTTAAGTTTGTATATGTAATATCATATTTATTTGATAATTCAAGCCAATCTCTGTCAAAATTTTCAAGTTTTATTTTATATTTAATTTTCACTGGTGAAACGTAATCGAGAGTTCTAAAGTGAAATGTAACTATTCTATCTCTGTGTGATAAATATAGAGTATCGATAAGATATACAGGTTTTCTTATTTTTTCTGTTGATATAGGATTATTAAAAATTTCTATATTTGTGATATATATAGGTGAAAACAATTTATTAATTTCAATTTTATCAGGATGAATTATGTTAAAACCCTTCTGACCACCAATAAATATTCTTCCTTTTGAATCTTCATACATTGAATATATATTGAAATCATTTCCCTGCAAACCATCATCTATGGTGTAAACATAACTTTCTTTAGTTTCAGGATTAAATCGACACAAACCTTTATTTGTTGCAACCCAAAAATAAGAAAATTTATCTTTAATAACAGCTCTTATATTATTTGATGGCAAGCCATCCTTTGTAAAAAAGTGACAAAATTTTTCTGTAACTGGGTTAAAACGATTCAAACCATACTCGGTAGCTATCCATATCGATGTATCGTTTTCAACATATATATCCTGAACATTTAAGTGGCTAATACCACTATTGTTTGCATAACTATAGCTTTTAAAAGTTTTGTTTTTTTTATCGAAAATATCAAAGCTACTGGGAGTTAATAACAACAAATAAGTTTTTTTAAAACCAACAACTTTAAAAATAATATTATTACCAATTGAATATTTAGTTTGATCAAAAATTTCAAAAATATTTTTTTCAGGATCAAATTTTACCAAACCTTTAAAATATGTACCTAACCATAAGCAATTATCATCATCGATCCATATTGAATATATATTATCTACTGGTATATTACTATTATTGGTAACATATGTTTTAACAACTTTGTTTCTTTGAGGGTCAAATAACATCAATCCCCCACCCCATGAGCTAATCCATAAAAGACCATTTTTTTTATCTTTTACGACTGATAAAATAGCATTGCTCGAAAAATTACAATTTTCCATATTATATACAAAAAATTTACCAGTATTTAGGTCTAATAAATTTAAACCACCACCATCTATACAGATCCATATTTTATTATTACTATCTTCGAGAAAATTTCTAATAGAATTACCAGATAAGCTATTTTTTTTTCCTGGTAGATAAGTAAATAATTGAAATGCATCACTATTAATTGTTTTTAAATTTATTCCTCCTGCAAAAGTTCCTACCCATAAATTTTTGTTATTATCTTCGTATATCGTCCAAATCGATTCATTATTTATACTTCTAACATTATTTTCATCGATTCCAAAATGTTTGAATTTTTCTGTTTTTCTATCAAAAAAATTCAAACCACCATTCTCAGTGCCAATCCAGAAATTATTTTTACTATCAATAAATAGACACTTTATATTATTATAATTTTTGCTATAAATACCAGCATTGAAATAAAACTTTTTTAAATAAAACTCATTATTTTTTTCTACAACCAGAAAAAGTCCATCAATTGTCCCGCACCATATATTATTATTTTCGTCTTCAAGAATACTTGTAATAAATAAATTATGATATTTTGATTTTCCATCAATATCAATATTAATTAATGTAAAAATTTCTTTTTCTATATCAAAAAGATTTAATCCATTACCTGTTGCAAGCCATATTCTGTTTTTTGTATCCTTATATACAAATTGTACATTATTACTACTAATAGAATTAACTGTTGAATCGTATAAATATTGTTTTAAAATGTTTTTTATAGGGTTAAAGACATAGAACCCATTATCAGTAGCTAGAAGAAGACAATTGTTGTATTCTGCTATTGATCTTACATTCATATATTTATTATAAAGTGGGGAATTCTTATCATAGTAATAACTGTCAAAATCATCGGTTATTCTATTGTATTTGCAGAGTCCATTATGAGTGCCTATATACAAATTTTTATTTTTATCTTCAAAAAAAGATTCGACAATATTATGTGGTAATGATTTATGACTAGTAGGATCATTAAAATAAACTTTAAAAGTAATACCATCAAACCTATTAATGCCAGCATAAGTACCCACCCATATAAAACCATATGAATCTTGAAAAATTTGAGTTATAGTATTCGATGACAAACCATTATCAGTTGTTATATGTTTAAAATTTAAAATTTCTGGTTGGCAGAAAACTTTTATACTAAAAACAATTTCAAAAGCAATTAATTTAAAAATCAGGGAATTAAATAAATTTTTCATTTCTAAAATATATTAAAAAAATAATGCTTATTTTTCTTTTTAGAGGATGATTAAACAAAAATAATGACTTTTTAATTAACTTTGTAAATTTTGAGTAATTATATTTTTCAAATATGAAGTTTATATTAGCATTGGTTGAACATAGAGCATTAGGTATATTATTTTATCCTTATTTAGTAAAATTCAATAATGAGAGAAGTTTTTTTGAAGTATATGACAGGCTCAATATTTCAAAAGTTAAGGTATATGAAAATTTGCTTGACCCTGAAGAAATAGAATTGATAAAATTAATTGAAAATTATAGCGACAATAACATATTTAAATTTTGGGGAAAAGGATATAGAAATTTTCAAGAATTTTTAAATAAAACTGAAAATAAGTATATAGAAAAATATATACGTCCGCATATTGAAAATACCTTAATAAAGATTATTGAAATTATACAAAATAATAATATCCCTATTTATAAAAAACTATTTCAAAATAATATTTATATAAACGATTTGCTTGAAATTACAAAGGAACCTGTAGAAACTATTTTTAATTTCAATAGAAATGATGGATTTTTAACATATTTTTTAACATTTAAATATCAGGATAAAGAGATAAAGTTAACAGGCAAAGAAATTAAAGTAATTACAAATGAACCATGTAGTATTTTGATGGATGATACTATATATGTTTTTCAAGATATTGATTCAAAAAAATTAATTCCTTTTATTAATAAAGAATATGTCATTGTCCCTCCACATACCGAAGATAAATTTTTTACAGGATTCGTAAAAAAAATAATTCAAAAATACAATGTAAAGGCTAACGGTTTCGAAATTATTAATAAAAAAATAGCTCCATCACCTATACTTTCAATAGATTATGATCTAAGTCAAAAACCAGTTTTTGTTTTAAAATTTAAATATGATGATCTTTTATATTACGCTAACAACAATACCAACATCAAAGTAACTTATAATCAAGTCAACGAGAATAAAATTTTTTATAAATATGAAAGAGATAATAATTATGAAAATGAAATTTTATTGCAATTGCTTGAACTGGGATTAATAAACACTTACAATGGATATTTAATTCCTATTGACTTAAAATATGAAGGTAATGAAAAAGATCATTATAAACTAGTAAATTGGATAAATATTAATTATAACAAATTAAAAGAATTGAATATTGAAATTGAAAACAACATCAAGAATAAGTCATATTTTTTGTCGGATATATATTTTAACTTTGAAGTTAATGATAAACTAAATGATTGGTTTGACATCAAAATTAACATTAAAGCAGGAGATTTCGTAATTCCTTTTAAAGAAATTTATAAAAACATTAAAGAAAATAAAAGAGAGTACATTTTACCAGATGGTAAAATATTGATATTACCTGAAGAATGGTTTGTAAGATTAGAAGATATAATTTCATTTGTATCGGTCAGTGAAAATAAAATATCATTAAAAAAACAATACTACACATTACTTGAAAACCTGTCATCAAATAACTTAAGTTTCTCTGAAAAAATAAAAAAATGGATTGAAAGTAAGAAGAAAGTACATCATGAGTTACCTAATGGAATTAATGCAGAATTAAGGCCTTATCAAGTTCTTGGATACAGTTGGTTATACGAACTTCATAAAAACAAGTTCGGAGGTTGTTTGGCTGACGACATGGGTCTAGGAAAAACCATTCAAACTCTTGTTTTACTTAAAAAAATAAAGGATGAAGAAATGTTAAAATATGAAAATCCAAAAATAAAAAATATCCCGGAGACAGTCTATGATCTTTTCGAAAATAATAACATTAACAATAAGAATTTTCTATTAAGAAAACCATCACTTATAGTAGTACCTACATCACTGATTCATAACTGGCTAAATGAAATACAAAAATTTGTTCCTTCGCTTCATTCTGTATATTATGGTGGCCCTCAAAGAAAAAATTTCGAACATTATTATAAAAATTTTGATATCATCTTAATATCGTATCGACTTTTACTTAATGAAGTTGAAAAACTAAAAAACTACATTTTTAAATATATTATACTTGATGAAAGCCAATTTATTAAGAACCCTTTTTCTAAAACATATCAAGCTTTATTAAATTTAAAAAGCGAACATCGGTTGGTATTAACTGGAACACCAATTGAAAACTCATTGATCGATTTATGGGCTCAAATAAATTTTGTAAACCCTGGATTACTAGGTACATTTTCATATTTCAAAAATGAATTTTACATACCAATTGAAAAGAAAAAAGATCAGGAAAAAATATTAAGACTAAAAAAATTGGTTTCTCCTTTTATATTAAGGAGAACCAAAAAAGAAGTAGCACCAGAATTGCCCGAGGTAATGGAAGAAATTATATATTGTGATATGACCGATGAACAGGCCAAATATTATGAAAAAGAAAAATCACTTGTAAGAAATTTTATTCTTGAAAACATTAAGAATAAAGAACTAACTAAAAAATCTATTATAATTTTAAAAGAATTAATGAAATTAAGACAAATAGCCAATCATCCAGTACTCATTGATGACCAATACAACTTTTCATCAGGCAAATATGAAGCTATAATAAACAATATGATAAACGTTGTAAACGAAGGATATAAAGCTTTGATATTTAGTTCTTATGTCAAACATTTAAATTTATTTATAGAATATTGTCAACAACATAATATTAATTACCTAGTAATGACTGGAAATACACCATCTGATGAAAGAAACGAAACAATTAAAAAATTTCAAAATGATAAAACTTACAAAATATTTTTTATTACTCTTAAAACTGGAGGTTTTGGTTTAAATTTAACAGCAGCCGATTATGTATTTTTGCTTGATCCATGGTGGAATCCTGCTGTTGAATATCAAGCATTAAGCCGTGCACATCGAATTGGTAGAGAAAAAAATGTATTTTTTTATAAATATATATCAAAATATACAATTGAAGAAAAAATATTAAAGCTTCAGGAGAAGAAAAAAAATCTGCAAGAAACATTTATTGAGAGTGAGCAATTTTTGCAAACTTTGAGTGAAGAAGAATTATTAAATCTGGTAGAATAAATATATTTAATTTAAATTTAATATAATGGTTGTGATTTTTCAATACGTGGTTTCATATTTCTTTTATTCATATCAATTATAACTGGTTCATATTCCTTAGATCCCGGAAATGGAAAATTTTTTCTTAAATCGTCGATCAATAAAATATAATCATTCCCACTACCAGAAGAGGGAGTAATAAATTTATTTATCTTTTTATTAAAACTTTTTAGTGTATCAATCTTAACTATTTTACCTTCTAACAATTTAAACCAGTATATTATAATATCATTACTTATTGATACCTTTTTTAAATTAATTTCTACTTCACCACCTTCGGGTAAATATACCATACAAAAACCATCACCTTTAATTGCAATTTGCCTTTTTTCTGTCGAAAGATTTGCATTATTTAAAATATTATTAGAATATTCTTTTGTATACCATGGTCTGCTTTTGATTAAATAAATTAATGAATCTAAATTATTATTACTAATTATGTAATTAATTAATTCATTGTTTTTACAAATATTTTTACAAATAGAATAATTTATTCCCGCAGCACCTAAAAAAAACTGCCATATATTATATTTTATTCCATCAGATTTTATATAAATTGAATCATTATTTTTTTGCATATTAGGGTACTCACAAGGTAAATTTAATATCATAATTGGTTTTTCTGGTTTTTGATTTTTTAAATCCATAAAAAGCAATTCTAATTTATTAAAATCGATCTTTGATGTTACAGCATTAATAGAATTAAAACTTAACCAACTACTTGATGAATATTTAACAGATGTTTGCCCTTCAAAGCCTAAGAATGTTATAAGGTGTTCATTATCAGCAGATCTTAAACCACTACCCATTGCTTCCCAAATAGGATATGTCTCTTCGTTTATTATTGCATTGCCACCTACAATCCATATAATATTTGGATATTCTTTATATCGTTGAGCCATCCATTGTGCGTATTTAAAAGCAGAAGATATTGAAAGTTTGTTATTAACGTACTTATTTTCAATAATTTTATCGTTTGTATTCCAATATAAAGATAATGCCAAAACGAGATCCTTGTCATTGGCAAATTTTATTATAGTATCAAGAAAATTAAAAAAAGTACTATCTGGTTTCAACATATTACCTTCAATAAAAGGACTATGAAAATATAAAGGTTCATCAGTTGGTAAGATCGAAAATTGAAAAACATTAAATCCTTTGTTTTTTATAATTTCAATAAAATGCAAAGATTTATTTAAATCAAACTCATATAAGAAATTCCACATTGTAAATGCTGAATATAAAAAGGGTTTTTCATACTTTTTAATATACTTTCCATTTTCAGAAATCGTCAACATGCCTTTTTTAAAAATTAAAAAAGGCATTTCACGGGGAGGTTTTTGGCCAATCAACTTATTAACATGAACAAAAAAAATTGCTAATAGAAATAATTTAATAAGCTTTTTCATCTTTTTAATAATGTTATAAAATATTGTTAAAAATATCAATTTTTTTTAAATTTATTTAAAACCTTATAAAAACATGGTTGTTAAAATAATTAAATTTGCAAAAATTTTTCAATGAAAAAAACAGTTATATCAATTATTGTTGTATTTTTTATTGTTGTATTATTTTTCCGAAGTAATGTTGAAAATAAGCCAAAATATTATGAACAAACATATAAAATAAAAGGTGTATATATTCCAGAAAATATTGATTTTGCAGGAGAAAAAATACCTATTGAAAATTTTGATATTTATGAAAGTTTAGAAAGAGAAATTCTTATAATAACATATTATCATTCGCAAACTATTCAGACATTAAAAAGAACTCGTCGATATTTTCCGTTAATAGAAAACATTTTAAAACAATACAATATTCCAGACGATTTTAAGTTTTTATGCATAGCAGAAAGTAATCTTACTCAAACAATATCACCCAAGCAAGCAGTTGGTTTTTGGCAATTATTAGAATCTACTGCCAAAGAATATGGTCTTGAAATTAATGACAAAATAGATGAGCGATACAATATCAAAAAATCAACAGAGGCAGCATGTAAATATATATTAGATTCATATAAAAAATATGGTAGTTGGACATTAGCTGCCGCATCATTTAATTTTGGAAGAACAGCTATTGACAACCAAATTAAAATACAGAAAACAACAAATTATTATGATATGTACTTAAATGAAGAAACAGCACGATATGTATATCGTGCTGTTGCATATAAAATTATTTATAACAATCCACAACAATACGGATTTTATATATCAGAAGAAGATTATTATCCACCATTACCTACAAAAGAAATTTATGTAGATACAACAATTTCTAGTTTAAGTAATTTTGCATATCAAACCGGTACTAATTATAAATTGTTGCGAATGTTAAATTTATGGATTAGAGATACATTTTTATTAAATGAAAAGCGAAAACCTTATTATATCGAGATTTTAAAAGTTGAAAACCGTAAAATAAAGTAAAAAAAGTAGCAGGATTATGAATTCTCATGATATATATTTAGAATCATCTGACAAAATAAGGGTTTATGGAGCACGAGTACATAATCTTAAAAATATCGATGTAACTATACCTAGAGGAACTTTAACGGTAATTACAGGTATAAGCGGTAGCGGAAAATCATCTTTGGCATTCGACACTATTTATGCTGAGGGACAGAGACGTTTTGTTGAAACATTATCATCATATGCACGACAATTTCTGGGAAATCTCGAAAAACCAGATGTTGATAAAATAACAGGATTAAGCCCAGTAATATCAATTGAACAAAAAACCACAATAACAAATCCAAGATCTACTGTTGGAACGATCACTGAAATATACGATTTTCTTAGATTATTATTTGCAAGGGCATCTATAGCATATTCGTATATAACGGGGGAAAAAATGGTAAAATATACAGATGAACAAATAACAAACTTGATTATTGAAAATTTTTTAAATAAAAAGATAATTATCCTTGCTCCAGTTGTCAAATCACGAAAAGGACATTATCGTGAATTATTTGAAAACTACATAAAAAAAGGTTATTTACATGCACGAATAGATGGTGAAATTATAGAATTAAAATATGGGCTGAAATTAGACAGATATAAAACTCATGATATAGAAATAGTAATAGATAAGATAATTGTAAATGAAGATGCAAAACGTAGAATTAGAAGTTCAATATATACGGCACTAAACATAGGAAAGGGAACTGTTTTAATACTTGATATAGAAAGCAATAAAACAAAATATTTTAGTCAAAATTTGATGTGTCCTACAAGTGGTATTTCTTATAATGATCCAGCGCCTAATACTTTTTCATTTAACTCACCACAAGGAGCATGTGAAAAATGTAATGGACTAGGATATGTTAGTTGTATAGACTTAGAAAAAATAGTAAAAAACCCTTCAGAAAGTATAAAAAAAGGATTTGCTTCGATTGTTTCCAATAACAATCTTATATGGTTGCAAATTGAAGCATTAGGAAAAAAATACAATTTTAATCTTAATACACCAATCAAAGATTTGTCTGAAAAAGCTTTAAATGCAATATTATACGGCGATGATGATCCTATATTTGTTGAAAAACTTGGAACTTTTTCTAATTATTTCTTAAATTTCAAAGGAATTATTAATTATATAAAACTTGATGAAGAAAATTCTAAAAATTTTAGTGAATATTACACTAATAAAATATGTCCAGTATGCAATGGAACAAGGTTAAAAAAAGAAGCTTTATATTTTTTTATACATGATAAAAACATTGCACAACTTGCAGAGATGGATCTTGAAAATCTTTATAGGTGGTTTAATAATCTCGATAAATTTTTAGATGATAAACAAAAACTAATAACCGCAGAAATTTTAAAAGAAATAAAAACAAGAATCAAGTTTTTACTTGATTTAGGATTAGGCTATTTATCGTTAAATCGTCCAACAAATACACTATCAGGTGGAGAATCGCAAAGAATTAGATTAGCAACACAAATAGGAACACAACTTGTTAATGTTCTTTATATTTTAGATGAACCTAGTATTGGTTTGCATCCAAGAGATAATATAAAATTAATTGAGTCATTAAAAAAGTTACGAGATCAAGGAAATTCTATAATTGTAATAGAACATGATAGAGAAATGATTGAATCTGCTGATTACATTATAGATATGGGACCAGGCGCAGGTAAAAATGGTGGAAAAGTTGTAGCATTTGGAAATCTTGAAGAAATAAAAAAAAGTGATAGTTTGACTGCAAAATATTTAATCAATGAAAAAACTATTCCAATACCTTCTGAAAGAAGAAAAGGAATTGGTAAATCAATTGTTTTAAAAGGTGCACGTGGTAATAATTTAAAAAATTTGACTGTCGAAATACCTCTTGGTAAATTTATATGTGTAACAGGTGTATCTGGCAGTGGCAAATCATCTTTGATATACGACACATTATTTCCAATATTAAGTAAACATTTTTATAAATCAAACATAGAACCACTTCCATACGATTCTATTGAAGGTTTGAAATATATTAACAAAGTTATTGAAGTTGACCAATCGCCTATTGGTAGAACACCTCGATCAAATACTGCTACGTATACCGGTGTTTTCAATGAAATAAGAAACTTATTTTCTTCGTTGCCAGAAAGCAAAGTAAGAGGTTATAAACCTGGTCGTTTTTCATTCAATGTTAAAGGTGGTAGATGCGAAGTTTGTCAGGGAGCTGGAGTAAAAGTTATAGAAATGAATTTTTTACCTGATGTCTATATTACTTGCGATGAATGTAATGGAAAAAGATATAATCGAGAAACTCTTGAAATTAAATATAAAGGTAAATCTATTGGAGATATTCTTGATATGACAATTGAACAAGCAGCGAATTTTTTTGAAAACATACCATCAATATCACAAATATTACAAACACTAAAAGACGTTGGATTGCATTACTTGACATTAGGACAACCAGCAACAACATTATCAGGCGGAGAATCGCAAAGAATAAAACTTGCAACAGAATTAGCAAGAAAAGATACTGGTAAAACTTTATATATTTTAGATGAACCTACAACAGGTTTGCATTTTGAAGATATAAGATTATTATTAACTTTACTTAATCGTCTTGTAGATAAAGGAAATACAGTAATAGTTATTGAGCATAATCTTGATGTTATAAAAACTGCCGATTACATTATAGATATGGGTAAGGAAGGAGGAGAAATGGGTGGTTATATTATAGCAACAGGTACTCCTGAAGAAATTGCTGAAAATCCTAACAGTTATACTGGATACTTTCTTAAAAAAGAATTAATGGTAGTTTGATAAAATTTAAGATGATTTTTATTTTTAAAAATAAATTATATTTAATTTTCAATTCCTTCCATTAAGGCTTTCAGTGCAATAGAATCATATACAGTTTTATTAAATCTATTAAATAATGCTGAACTATGATCACCCATGTTTCCGGCATCCCAATAAAATGGTACTATTCCATAATTTTTTGATTGTTGCGTTAAATATTTCAAATAATATGCTCTTGAACATAAATGTAAATTAAGATCCTCACCTGTTAAATTAGTTCTTTTTATTACAGCAAACTCTCCTATAATAACAGGAATACCTTTATCTACAAATTTTGTCTTCATCATTTCAAACAAAGAACACATTGTTGATTCTTCTCCCCATGTGGCATTTCTATCGGGCATTGTAACAGAATGATAATCTTTGCCCCAAAAGTAAAACATTTTACCCCAATTTGCATCTTCAGTCATCAAGCAAAATTGATAAGGCGTATAATAATGAACTTCAACTACAAGCCTGTCATCAACAACATCTTTTGGTAAATTGTTCATTAAATTGTATGTTTTTTCAATATCTGTCGATGGTCCTTGTATTACCAACACTCTGTAATAATTTTTACCACCTGTCGATCTGACAGCGTCAATAAAAGCCTGATGATAAGTATTTAATACAGACATTTGAGTAGCATCGCTGACATTTGGTTCATTTGCACTTGCAAATAACAAATGTTCGTCATAATCGCGCATAAATGTTGCTATTTGCTCCCAGAATGCTTTTTGTCGAGCTTTAACTTCTGATAGTTTTTCTTTGTTACAGTTATTTTCAAGCCATCCCCCATCCCAATGTATATTTAATATAACATACATATCATTGTCATAACAATATTGAATTACCTCTTTTACTCGAGTTAACCACGACTTTTTTATTTCAGCAGTATTTACATCAACCATATATTGATACCATGAACATGGAATACGAATAGCATTAAAGCCACTCTTTTTAACCAAATTAATTAAATCTTTAGTAACAATAGGATTACCCCATGCAGTTTCACCTCCTATAGCTTCGAGATTATTACCCAAATTCCATCCAATCTTAATTTTTTCGATAATTTGTCTGGCATTGCTTTTCATACCTATTGTATCAGGTGGTAAAGGTGTGATATTATATGATGGGAAGTATTGTCCTGCTTGATTAACAACAATTTCAAGTGTTTGAGTATATTGAGCCTGTATATTAATTTTACATTGTCGATCTTCTTCACTATCATTATTTCCTGCAGTTACATATATTTTATAATTACCAGCAATACCATTATTTGGACTGATTGACAACCAACTAACATCAGTATATATAATCCATTCATTTGCATCAGTATATAAATTAAAAGTAACAGTACCCCCTTTTTTACTAAAATCAAGTTTATTCTTATCTGTTGATAAATTATATATATATTCCGATGCTTCTTGCTTAATTATTACTTTAACTGGTTTAGCATTGCCTGAAAAAACAGTTAATGTATCAATTCTTTCAACAATTGTTTTTGTATTAACAGATACTTTGATAATATCTTTTTGTGATTTTCCTGTATTAGATGAAAGTAAAATCCAACTTGACGGATTTTCAATTCTCCATTCAGATGCATCAGTTTCAATTAAAAGATCAAAAGATCCTCCTTCTTTTGGAAAAATAATTTCAACAGGAGTAACTTTTAAAAAATTTATACTATTATTACCTTTGCACCCAATCAAAATAAAAATAATAATGATAAATATATTCTTAAAATTCATTTTTTATTAGGAATTAATTTTTGCATCAAAATTAGTATGCTAATTCTTTTTTAAAGTGCATTAAAAGTTAATTATATAGGTATTAAATGTAATTTAATTAGTCAATCATTAAAAAAGTCTACTTGAATTGTTTTTAAAAAGAAAGAAAATGAAAAAATAATATTTTTAAGAAAATGCATATCTAAAAAATATAAAAATTAATAATTTTTTCTCAGTATTTCTCTGTGATCTCTGTGATAATTATTTTTTTGTATATGCGTTTATGTTTCAAAATGACATATTCAGGCAAAATTCTTATAGAAATCACATAAAATTATCAACAATCAATCATCTATATTAATGTGAAATAATGACTTTTATAAAAATCATTACAACAAATTGAACAAGTCATTTTTATACAAAAAATTATAGATTTATTCTTTTTAGAATTCTTACAAATTTTAAATCTATCCTATTCATTTCATTTAACATTATTAATATTATATTCTTTGAGAGATTGTTGATCTAATTTAACAATTTCAAAAATATTATTTCTGTCGAGTTTATACCAATATTTAATAGCAAGAAATCTAACATAACTCCAATAAGATTGATCTTCAAGACCAAATTTTACGACTGCATTTGAAATTTCTGATTTTATTTCTTTTTCAATATCATCTTTTAATTTTATAAGTATAGCATTTTTATCATTTATAAAAATAGCTTGAGGCAAAAGAGATTTTTGATCAATTATATGAATGGTACCACGTCCCAAAGTAGCACCAGTACTTATTTGTAGGCCATCATTCAAGCAACTAAAAGGTGGTAAATATCCGGCAAAAGAGTATACATGTAATTCATCGATTCCTACATTAAAATACTCTCTTGCCAGAATTCCCATTTTTACTCCAACAATTGAATAAATTCCAAGATGACCATGTATTTCGTTTGTTAAGATAGCTGCTTTCCACTCTTCAATTCCATGTTTACTTTTTATTGAATCGACATAAAATCTTAAATCATAATCAAAATTATCTGCTTCATAAGGAAAATTTTTCAAAACAATGCCTTCAACAGTTATAGGAATATCATTTAATATATCTCTAAATAAAAAAATAACTGCATGAGCATTAATATCTATACAGTATCTTACTTTATTATATTTTTTACTTTTGTTCATCAGAAAAATTTCGGGTTTAATTAAATAAAAATATACCAATTCATCATGCAGTATGAAATGCTTTTGCTTTAATTTTTTAAAAGCTTCAGAACTACTATGTATTCGATAAAAATTTTTTGAAACGGTTGAAGTACATAATTTAGTTATTCTGTACAAATCTTTATCAAATATTAAAATTTCGGGTAAAATATTTGAAATAACATCAACTCTAACTGAACTTTGCTGCAAAACAAAATTAGCAGCAGATGTATCGCACAAATAGTTAAATCCAGATAATTTATTTTCAACTTGATTGTTATACCAGATTATCCTATCAATTTTTTCTTTAAAATTGTTATTTTGCAAAATGATTGATGCAGAATTCAATGAGCCAAGACCAATAAAAGTATATTTCTGATCCGATGCTTTAAAAAATTCGATAAATTCATTTAAATTTTTATATGGACAGTTGTATATTTTACGTGCCCATTTTAATTTTCTGTTAAAATTTCGCCATTCCGGAACCAATGGTATTTTATGTTCATTGCAAAATATTGGGATTTTTTCTTTGTTGTAAGCTTTCAATAATGAATATAGCTTATTAGATCCATCTTTGACATTAAGAGAACCTTCGGAAACAATAAAACACAAAATATTAAAACGTTTATCTGTAAGAAAAAACGAAATTGCTCTATAATCATCAATACCACAATCAGTATCAATAATAATATTAAATGTATCATTACCGGATAAAAATGGAAAATTATTTAAAAAAATAAATAATGTTATTAATAAATTCTTCAGCATATTTTTTTGCAAACTTAATAAGAAATTTTTATTCCTCCATCAATATTAAAACCGGGCATTGGATAATATCTGATTATTTCATATTTTTTATTAGTAAGATTATTTATGTTAAAAATAAAATTTAAGTTTTTAAAAAGTTTATATGCAAAACCCATATCTATAGTGCAAAAACTAATTTTATTAACTTTATTTGAAGCATCGTTGTCCATATTACTTATAAATTTCAGGCCTGTATAAAGATTAAAAATACCATTTGTGTAACCAATTTTTGCATTTAAATTATGTTCGGGAGTAGCATAAACTGGTTCTTTCATATTTATATAGGAATATATAATATTTGAATATAGGTTTGTAAGTGGTTTAATATTTAATGTAAACTCAATTCCTTTATTTTCAATTTTACCTTGATTTACAAGGCCAACAGATGGCAATCTAATTAGCAAATCATTACCTGAAATATAAAACAACGACATTTCAAAATATGAATTCCATTTAATGTAGTTATAACTAAAAGAAAAATCGTAGCCCACAACATTTTCTGGTTTAAGATTATTAATATGACTAACAAGAAAAATTTCTCGCAACGTTGGATTTCTATAACCTTTTGAAATATTAAATTTAAATGAATAATTGTTTTTATTAAAAAAAACAAATCCTAATGAAGGTATATATTGAATACCAGCATATTTATGATCCTGTCTACGTAAACCAGCATTAAAAGTAATTCTATTAAAAAGAGTATAATTTATCAAACCAAAAATCCCAAAATCATAAAGAAAGGTATCAATATTGACAGTACCACTAGCTCTACCTCCAAAACGAGCATAATCAGTTCCAATTGAAAAATATAGATTTTTAAATAAACTTATAGTTTCAAAAACTTGAAATCCTAAATGATAATCTCTAGAATGAAAGCCATCAGTTAAATTATGTTCACCAAAGTTATGATAAAATCGAGCATCACCAGAAAAATTGTCAAAATTATTTTTTAAAGCAATAGACCAATAACCACGGAAAATATCAGCAACGATTCCAGGTTTTGCTCCAATAGTATCGGGACCTGGATCAGATGCTTTGTATTTAGTAACATATATATCAGAAATAATATTAAAATTTTTACTAAAAGTGTGACCTACTTTTAAATATCCACTATTAGCATTAAATGAAGAATTTTTTCTATAACCATCTGTTGAAGAAATACCTGATGCTACTGTAACAAAAGTTTTATTATTTTTTAATGTAGTAGTGTTTAAAAAATTATATGTTCCGAAGTATCCTGTTGAAATCATTGCAGACCCCTGCAAACCTTCTTTTATAGGACGCAAAGTAATAATATTTATAACCCCACCTAGTGCATTTGAACCATATAATAATGAAGCTGGACCACGTAAAACTTCTACTTTTTCAGCATTTAAAATTGAATAGGCATCGGGCAAATGATGTCCCATTATTCCCATAAATTGCGGGTGACCATCAATAAGCATCAAAACTTGTGTAGTAGGAAATCCTCCTAATCCTCTTGAAGTTATAGTCCCTGCACTACCTTGGGCAACTCCAAATCCCATGTTACTTCGCTGTGTAACAAAAACACCCGGTATATTATCGCTAATAATTTCAAGTGCCGATGTAGAAGTAGATTTTTCAATTTCGTCTTTCGATACAATAGAAACAATATATGGCAGAAATCTTTTGTTTGTTTCTTTTAATGTTCCGGTTATTACGACTTCTTGAATTTCTTTAATAGTGTCATTCTCAATATCTTGAGAATATAAATCTACAACAACTAAAATATTTAAAAAAATAAATAAAATATAATTTTTCATAGTGTTACTTTTTATAAAAAAGTAACACAAAAATAATATTTTAAAAATAAAAATTAAATTTTTCAGCTTAAAAAATATTATTTGACTTTAAAAAGAAATATTAAAAATCTAGTTAATATTAGGGTTAGCAAGAGGAACTGTAAAACAAAACTTTGTTTGTCCAGGTTGAGTTTCGAACCAGATTTTTCCACCATTTTTTTCGACAAAACTTTTACACAATTTTAGTCCAACACCTATACCTTTTTCACTAGCAGTACCAAAAGAGGTGTAAAAATTAGTATTTGAAAACAGCTTATCTTTGGCATCATCTGGAATTCCAATACCATTATCCTGTACAATTATAGTAGCATATTGATTATCTTTATTAATAAAAATATTAACAGTACCACCTTCATAAGAAAATTTAATAGCATTAGAAAGCAAATTACGAACAACAGAAGCAATTGTCTCAGGATCTCCCATCACTAAAATATTTTCATTAACATTGAAAACAATATTAATATTTTTTAATTTTGCATTTGATATAAGGAGATCAATTGATTTTTGAATAGTTTCATTAATATTAAAAACTTCTTTTTTAAATGTTATATTTTGCATTTCATTTTTGGCCCACAATAGTAAATTATTTAGAGTTACATAAATATTTTCTGATAATTTTTTTATTTCAAATAAACTTTCAAAGATACTTTCTTTTGAATACAAATCTTTATTAGCTAATAAAATATCTAGTAAAGCATTAAAATTTCCGATAGGCCCACGCAAGTCGTGTGCAACAATTGAAAAAATTTTATTTTTAAAATCGAGAGCTTCTTTCAGTTTACGTCTTGCAATTTCGAATTCAACATGAGTTTTTACACGAGCAATTAATTCTTCTTTTTTTATAGGTTTAGTTATATAATCAACACCGCCACTTTTAAATCCCTGTAATATGTCTTCATGTTCAGTTTTAGCAGTTAAAAAAATTACTGGTATACTTCTTGTTTGTGGTTTCGATTTAAGATTTTCGCAAACCTGAAAGCCGTCGATTTCAGGCATCATAACATCAAGCAGAATAAGTTCGGGTAGTATTTTCTGAGCAAGTTCAATTGCCTGAAAACCATCTTGAGCAAATGCTATTCTGTAATTATTTTCGCGTAACAAATTTCCCAATACCTGTAGATTATTTGGATTATCATCGACTATTAAAATAGTAGCTTTGTTATTCGCTTCCATAATTATATTGCTTAATAATATCATCAAATTTTTTTAATAAAATATTCATTTGTTTAATGTCAAAAATTTGAACTGAATATAAAATTTCATCAACAAATTTTACAAAATCTTCATCATTGTTTTTTATTGCATACTCTTTTATATTTTTAAAAAACTCCTCGATATCATCAATCATATTAGAATTATTAATATCATTCCATTTTTCAACAATATCATTATTAATCCATTTTAATATCAATGTTGTATCCATGTGAGATTCTTTAGTATTGACCGAAACTTTTTCAATAGTTTCATATTTCAAAAATTTTGATAATTCAGCAATTAAACTGTTTTTTTTCACGGGTTTAAAAATAAATCCATCAAAAAGTCTCTTGCTCAATTTATTATCGAATTCCAGTACTGAAGCAGTATAAGCTACAATAGGAATGCCTGTTAAATTCAATTCATTTCTTATTATTTTGGTAACTTGAATTCCATCCATTTCAGGCATTCTAAGATCCATAATTATCAAATCGGGAATATTTTTGTTTTTAAGAATTTCTATTGCCTCTTTACCATTATTTGCTTCTGAAAATTCAATAGGTTGATTTTCAAGCAGTGTTTTTAATATTTCAACATTTGATTTTATATCTTCAACAACTAAAATTTTTGATGGTAAAAATTTAATATTTAACAAATTTGTATCAAAATTCTCCTTTTCTGGAATTACAATCTCTTCGATTTTGACATTAGGAATTCTAACAACAAAAATACTTCCTTTGCCCAATTGACTGTAAACCGAAACTTCTCCATTCATTTTTTCTACCAATCGTTTACAAATAGTCAATCCTAATCCTGTTCCACCATATTTTTTAATATCAAGGTTACTATCCTGACGAAAAGCTTCGAAAATATACTCTTTTTGTAAATCACTAATACCTATGCCTGTATCTTCAACATAAATTTTCAGATCAATAGTATTTTCACTATTTCTATTTCCATCAACACCAATTTTCACATAACCTTCATGCGTAAATTTTATTGCATTTCCAACAAGATTTAATAAAATTTGGCGAATTCTGATTTCATCTAGGATTAATGTTAAAGGTAAATTTTCATTATATTCAATAAACAAATTGATACCTTTTTCTTCTGCTTTTTGTTCAAATATAAGTTTTATATCTTTTAAAATAGACTTCAAATTTACTGGTTCTGGCCTAAGCTCTAGTCTATTCGCCTCAATTTTCGAAAGATCAAGTATGTCATTTATCAATGACAACAATATATTTGCACTGTTCAAAATATTTTCAAGAATTTTTTTTTCTTTTTGATGATTACACTTTGAAAGTAATGATTCAGTAAACCCGATAATAGCATTAAGAGGTGTACGAATTTCATGACTCATATTTGCTAGAAATTCACTTTTTGCTTTATTTGCATTTTCAGCTTTTATTTTTTCTTCTTCAGCAATTCTTTTTGAAATTTCTAATTGTTGTTGATAAATTTTTTCGTCAGTTACATTTCTTATGAGAACCATGCACTCCTCTTCATTGATTTTCTCAAATCTTGCTTCGTAATATAAATTTCTTCCATCAAGATATATTTCTAAATCAACATCACTATAGCCTTTTGTTTTACATTCGTTTAAACTATTAACTATTATAGGTTTATAGTTATTGGAAAAATAATCAATAAAATTTGTAACATTATAGATAAATTTAGGAGAAAAAAATTGATATTTATCGTTTTTAGCATTTTTTAGAAAAATAATCTTACCATTGAAATCTATATGAAAAAGATAATCAGGTACAGCACTAATCAATGCCCTTGTTGTTTCTTCTCTCTTTATTATATCATCTTCATAACTTTTTCTAATAAATACATTTGATATAAGGTGAGCTGCAGTAATTATAAGTTCTTGTTCATATTTATTCCATTCTCTTTTATTTTTACATTCATCAACACCAATAAAACCAGTTTCAATATCGCTTAGTTTAATAGGATAAACCATCAATGATTTAATGTTTTGTTGTTTAAGATGTTCAATAAAATCTTTAGATGAAAGTTGTTCAATATCATTTATCACTATAAGTTTATTAATTTCCATTAAATTTTTAATCTCACGAATCTCATCATAAGAAACATTTTGAAGATAATTTATATATGAGTCAACACCCTCGTTGCACCATTCATATATATTAGTAGTAAATTTTCCATCTTTAGAATCTTTGAAAATATATACACGAGATACATTAAGACCAAAACCAAGTATATTAAGTGTTTGATTTATTTTTGCATCAAAATCCTCAAGAGAATTTAAAACTATTGATATTTCGGCTAGAATTTCTTCATACTTATATGATAGTGCTAATAAATCACTTTGCTGTTTTATATAATTTTCATATTCCTTCATATTAGTAATATCGGAAAATGCCTCAATTATATATTCATCATTCTGAATTTTTACAGGAATTGCAGATACATTAAGATATAAAGGATTATGATTATTATCTTCAATCATAATTTCCCTATTACTTATGGATTTTTTATTTTCTAAAGGACAAGGCAGAGTGATATCAGTAGAACAAAAAAAACATGGTTTGCCAACAAGCTGATATGCTTTTTTATGCAAAATTTTTAAAGCAGCAGTATTGGCTCTAGTAATCTTTTTGTTTTTATCGACAACAACAACACCAAATGGAACATTATCTATAATTTTTTCTGTTGCATCAAGAGCTTCTTTTAGTTGTTTTTCAAATTTTTTACGGCCTGTAATATCGACAATAACACTTCTTACGCCTCTAACTTTTTCACCTTCGATTATTGGACTAGAATAAATTATTACATTCAACAATTCATCATTAGATGTTTTTAAAGTATACTCTTCAACTCCTTTAATCTTTTCATTAATTCTTTTTAAAAAATTTTTATATGCTCTATCTTTATCTTCTTCAATAAAAACATTGAATGCAAAAAAGCCTTTTTTAATATCTTCTTCGGTAATATCAAGTTTATCCATTGCAAATTTGTTCATATAAGTAATTCTACCCCTATGATCGGTTTCTGCAATCATTTCAGGTAGAAATTCCATAAGTTCACGAAACTTTTTTCACTTTTTCTTACAATTTCTTGAGCTTTATGATAATCGGTTGTATCCTTTATCACTGTTATAACTCGAGAAACATAATCATTTTCATCTTTAATAGGAGATTTATATATTTCACAATAAAGACCAGGCTTTACTTCCACATCTTTTTCTATGAATGTATCTCCCAATTTCAGAGCAAGAATATACTCACTAATTTTAAAACCTTTAAACTTTTTTGCTAAGATATCAATAGTTTCACCAAGAGTTACTTGGTCGATACCAAGTTGTTGTTTAAATTTTTTCCATGCATTATTTTCAAGAATAATGTTAAGATCTTCATCAATCACAAAAATTGCTTCAAATAAGGCATTCAATGATGAATAGTATAAAAATTTTGATCTCAGAATTTGGTTTTGATAAAAGTTAACATCATTTGAATTATCAATAATTGGAGTATGTGAAATTTTAACCTCTTTATTTCGCTTTGTTAACTTAGCAAATTCATTTGACTTGATATATGCAGTTAAAATATTTAATTTCAGAAAGTTAATATCAAAAGGATATTTTATAACTTGGTAAGGTACAATATTTTCAAAAATTTCTTCATAATATTCCAAAAGGTCATCAATAATAACAATTACAGGCACATGTGAATTTCTAAAATGTTTTATAAAAATTTCAGAATTTACAATAAAATTGTAATCTGCGATAATAATATCAGGAATTTGTTCAAGACTTATTTCCGATTCATTTTTACACCATATTACTTTAGAGTTATTTAAAAATTCTATATTTGCAACTTCCTCTCCTATATCTTTTTTCGATGTTAATAATAAAATATTCATTGACACAATATATTTTATATTAAGTTAATAAAAATTTTACATTTATTCAAACATGAATAATGCAAAACTAAAAACAAAAAAGCTGCTGATTAATATCAGCAGCTTATGTAATAGTGATATATAAAATTTTAATTTTTAATTATTTTAATATGTAATTCATTAAGTTGTTCATCAGATATAGAAGAAGGTGCATCGATCATCATATCACGACCGGCATTATTTTTTGGAAATGCAATAACATCACGAATTGAATCTTTTCCAGCAAAAATAGCAACAAGACGATCAAAGCCAAAAGCAATACCCCCATGAGGAGGTGCACCATATTTAAATGCATTCATTAAGAAACCGAACTGTTTTTCAGCTTCTTCATCGGTAAAATTTAATATTTTAAACATTTTTTGTTGTAATTCCTTATTATAAATTCTGATTGATCCCCCTCCTACTTCCACACCATTTATAACCATATCATAGGCATTTGCTCTAACTTTTTCGGGCGATATTTCAAGTAATGGTATATCCTCTTCTTTAGGAGATGTAAAAGGATGGTGTTTTGCATAAAATCTTTTAGTTTCTTCATCCCATTCAAGTAAAGGAAAATCAACAATCCATAAAGGTTTATAGGTATTTTTATCGATTAAATTTAAAATTTCAGCAATCTTTAATCGCAATTCACCAAGGGCATATAAAGTTTTATCTTTATTACCAGCAAGTATAAAAATAATAGTACCAGGATTTGTTTTATTGAAGACTTTAAACAATTCTAATAGAAATTCTTTTGGGTAAAACTTATCAATCGATGATTTGACAGAACCATCTTCATTAAATTTAATATAAATAAGACCAGCAGCACCTATTTGAGGTTTTTTAACAAACTCTGTAAGATCATCAATTTGCTTACGAGTAAAAAAACCATTATCAGAGACACAAATACCACCTATATATTCAGAATTATCAATTATAGAAAATCCATATCCTTTAATAATATGAGTAAGATTATGAATTTGTAAATCAAAACGTAAATCTGGTTTATCGGTACCATATTTTTCCATTGCTTCGGTATAAGTCATTCGAGGAAAATCGGGCAATGATATATTTTTTATTTTAAAAAACAAGTATTTTATAAGACCTTCAAAAGTATTTAAAATATCTTCTTGATCGACAAAAGACATTTCACAATCGATTTGAGTAAATTCAGGTTGTCGGTCGGCTCTAAGATCTTCGTCTCTAAAACATCTTACAATTTGGAAATAACGATCGAAGCCAGCAACCATTAATATTTGCTTAAAAGTCTGTGGTGATTGTGGTAAAGCATAAAATTCACCTGGATGTATTCGTGAAGGAACTACAAAATCTCTTGCTCCTTCAGGGGTAGATTTTATTAAAAAAGGTGTTTCAATTTCAAGGAAACCTTTTTCATCAAGGTATTTTCTTACTTCCTGGGCCATCCTATGCCTCAAAATAATAGCTTCTTTTAAAACGTTTCTGCGTAAATCGAGATATCTGTATTTCATTCGAAGTTCTTCACCACCATCAGTTTCATCGATAATTGTAAAAGGAGGCACATCTGAAGAATTAAGTACTTTAAGTGATTCGACAATAATCTCAATATCTCCCGTAGGAATTTTTTTATTTTTATTTGCACGTTCTGCAACTTTACCTGTAACCTGAATTACATATTCCCGTCCTAATTTTCTTGCTTGTTCGCACAATTCGCGATTGGTTTCCATATTAAAAACAAGCTGTGTAATACCATATCTATCTCTGAGATCAATGAAAGTCATTCCACCTAGATCTCTATTATTCTGTATCCATCCGCATAAAGTAACATTTTTTCCTACATCACTTATGCGTAATTCGCCACATGTATTAGTTCTATACATAGTAAAATAAATTTTATAATTGCGAAAATATAAATAAAATATAAATTAGCCAGAAAATAAAAAAAAAAACATGGAATATACAATTTTTAGTGATGAATATTTTATGTCGCAAGCCATAAAAGAAGCATTGAAAGCACTTGAAAAAGACGAAGTACCTATTGGTGCAATAATAGTATACAACAACAAAATCATTGCTAGAGCTCATAATCTCACAGAAACATTAAATGATGCAACGGCGCATGCTGAGATGCAGGCTTATACAGCTGCATCTGAAACACTGGGTAGCAAGTATTTACATGATTGCATAATGTATGTTACACTTGAACCATGTTTGATGTGCGCATCAGCAGCATACTGGACACAAATCTCAAAAATTATATATGGAATATCAGATCCAAAAAAAGGTTTTACAACATATAGAGTACCTGTTTTACACCCAAAAACTACAATCAATGGTGGAGTACTTGCTAATGAATGTAAAGAATTATTAATTAACTTTTTTAAAAGAAAAAGAAAATTGATGTAATTTTAAACAAAGAAAAATTATTAACTTTTTTATATTTGTTGACTAAAAAATTATGAAATTTTTTAAATAAACTTTGACAATGAAAAAAAACAAAGTAGAAAAAAATACAGAAGAAAAAGGTAAAAAACGTACTATCTTTAGTTTTTTCAAAAGATTCAAATATCATTATCGATTATCAATATATAGAGATGAAACTTATGAAGAACTCATTAATATAAAATTAACAAAATTAAATGTGCTTATACTTGTAGGATCATTTCTTTTAGTTTTTACTGCTATAGTAGCATCATTAATAATATACACGCCAATACGTGAATTTATTCCTGGATATCCTGATGCCCGCACTGTATTACTTGCTAATAGAAACAAAATCTTACTTGATTCATTAGAAGAAGAAATTCAAAAAAGAGACAAATATTTTGAAAATTTGTATAAAATAATAAAAGGAGAAGAACCTGACAATTACTTAAATAATGTTGACACTTCGGAAAACAAAAAAATTAATCTTGAGACCAATTCAAAAGAAGATTCGATGTTTAGAAAATATGTCGAAGAAAATTATCTTATTGCATATAAGCCTTCAAACACAATACAAAATGAAGCAAGTAGTAATATTTCACTGATTCACTTTTTTCCACCTGTTAGAGGTATCATTACAAATAAATTTGATTCATACCAAAAACATTATGGCATAGATATAGTAACTTCACCAAATGAAATAATAAAATCAACATTAGATGGTACGGTAATATTAACATCGTGGACACTTGAAACAGGGTATGTTATAATAATTCAACACGAATTCAATTTAATATCAGTTTACAAACACACAGCAGAAATATTAAAACAACAAGGAGAACATGTTAAAGCTGGAGAACCTATAGCAATAATAGGAAATACAGGAGAATATACAACTGGTCCACATCTACATTTTGAATTATGGTATAAGACAACTCCTTTAAACCCTATTGATTACATTAACTTCTAAAATTGTAAAAAAGTGAAAAAGAGAGTAGCTATTTTAGGATCAACAGGATCAATAGGAGAACAAGCATTGGAAGTTATAGAAATGTTTCCTGAAAAATTTGAAATAGTAGCATTAAGTGCAAACAGAAACTATCAAAAATTAATTCAGCAAGCAAAAAAATTTAAACCAAAATATTTAGGTATTAAAGAAGATAAATTTAGAGAAAATATACTATCAGAACTTAAAGATAAAAATATTAAAGTAATGTATGGTAACAATGCGTCACAAGAAATTGTTAATGAATGTGATGCTGATTTAATCTTAATTTCAATAGTTGGTTTTGCAGGATTATATCCAACTATTGAAGCTATTAAAAAAGGTAAAACAATTGCACTTGCAAATAAAGAAACAATAGTTGTAGCAGGAGAATATATAAAAAGAATAAGTAAAGAAAATAAAGCAAAAATAATACCTGTTGATTCAGAACATTCAGCAATATTTCAATGTTTACAAGGAGAAACAATTGAAAATATAGAAAAAATTTATTTAACTGCATCAGGAGGTCCTTTCAGAGGCAAGAAAAAAGAAGATTTGATAAATATTGTAAAAGAAGATGCATTGAAACATCCCAATTGGTGTATGGGCAACAAAATAACAATTGACTCTGCAACATTAATGAATAAAGGACTGGAGGCTATTGAAGCCAGATGGTTATTCAATCTTTCACCCGAACAAATAGAAATTGTAATACATCCACAATCGATAATTCATTCAATAGTTCAATTTACAGATGGTTCGATGAAAGCTCAGATGAGTTTACCCGACATGCGATTACCGATATTATATTCACTTTCATATCCCGAAAGATATAAGTCGCAACTACCACGCCTTGACTTATCAATATATAAGCAATTGACATTTGAAAAGCCAGATATGCAAACTTTTCCTTGTCTTGAACTAGCTTTATATGCTTTAAAAAAAGGAGGAAATATTCCTTGTATATTAAATGCAGTAAATGAAGAAGCTGTAAAAGCATTTTTATATGACAAAATAAAATTTTATGATATTCCTCAAATAATTGAAAAAATAATATTTTCAACAACTTACATACAATCACCTTCAATAGAAGAATATATTGAATGTGACAAAGAAGCCAGAAAGAAAACATTAGAATTAATAAAATAAAAACTAGAACAATATGGATTTATTTATTAAAATTGCTCAATTTATTGCAAGTATATCATTATTAGTGATTATTCACGAATTAGGACACTTTATTTTTGCAAAAATTTTTAAAACAAGAGTTGAAAAATTCTATCTTTTCTTTAATCCATGGTTTTCTATTTTCAAATTTAAAAAAGGCGAAACAGAATATGGTATTGGCTGGTTGCCTCTGGGTGGTTATGTTAAAATAGCCGGAATGATTGATGAATCGATGGACAAAGAACAATTAAAACAACCCCCTCAACCATATGAATTTAGGTCTAAACCTGCATATCAAAGGTTCTTGATAATTACAGGAGGTGTATTATTCAATTTAATCGCAGGTATTTTAATTTATTCAATGATATTATTTCATTCAGGAGAACATTACCTCCTGAATGAAAACGTAAAAGATGGTATATGGTGCGTAGATTCGTTAATGTACGAAATTGGATTAAAAAATGGGGATAAAATTATAAGCATAAACAATAAAGAAATAGAAAAGTTTAATGACATATTACCTGAAATGTTTTTTGCAAAAAATATTGTTATACTAAGAGACAAAGATACTATAAACCTTCAAGTATCGGAAGAAACAATTGCAAAATTAATCGGATCACGAAAATTTTTATTGATATATCCAAGAGTCCCATTTATAATCGGAAATATACCCGATACATCACCAAACAAAAATTCGGGTCTACAACCTTTGGATCAAATCATCGCAATAGAAGGAATAAATATAAAATATCTTGATGAATTTAAGACTATTGCGGATACATTGAAAAATAGAAAAGTGAGCTTAAAAATTTTAAGAAACAAAAAAGATACCATCGATTTAATTGCAACTATTGATAAAAATGGTAGAATTGGAGTTATCCCTGCAATACCATCGAATACCGACGAATTGGAAAAATTAGGCATTTATAAGTTTAATAAAAAAGAATATAATTTACTATCATCAATACCAGCAGGTATAAAGCTTACCATCAACAACTTAAAATTTTACATAAAACAATTTGGACTGATATTTAATTTTAAAACTAAAGCATACAAAGAAGTAGGCGGTTTTATATCTATAGGAAAACTGTTCCCATCAACATGGGATTGGAAAAATTTTTGGTCAATCACAGCATTATTATCAATTGTACTAGCTTTTATGAATATATTACCAATACCTGCATTAGATGGTGGTCATATGATGTTTATACTTTTTGAAATGATAACAGGAAAAAAACCAGGTGAAAAGTTTCTTGAACATGCTCAAATTGTGGGGATGATAATATTATTTGCACTTTTAATATTTGCAAATGCAAACGATATAATAAAATTATTTTTTAAATAAATTTTTATACAATATAAATCAATAAATTAATAACTTTACAAAAATTTAAAATTATGAAAATAGGAGTTACAGAAATTTTATTAGTTCTATTAATACTAGTGTTATTGTTCGGTGGTCGAAAAATACCCGAATTGATGAAAGGTTTAGGAGAAGGTGTTAAAGAATTCAAAAAAGCAGTAAAAACCGATAGTGAAAAAGACAAAACAGAGGAAGAAGTAAAAGAAAAATAAAACGGCAAAATTTTTGCCAATAAATAAAAAATATTTTTAAGTATGACAAAAAAATTATATCTGATTGTTTTAATCGGAATATTGTTGATATTTTCTTGTCAAAAAAAAGACAGAAAAGTTCAACCATTATTACCTTCGGTATCAGGAAGACCAGGGGAAATTATAGTAATATCAGATAAACAAATTTGGAATTCTTCAGTGGGAGATACTTTACGAAATATATTTGAAATTCCTTATGACCTTTTACCTCAATATGAACCTGTTTTTGATTTAATACAAATTGATCCCGATGGTTTTGGTAAAATATTTATGACACATAGAAACATAATTATTGTTAATATTTCAAAATCATTCACAAAACCTATAATAAAAACAGGAAAAGACTTGCATGCTAGATCACAAGTAGTTGTTCAAATCGAAGCTCCAGACGATAGTTCATGCAAAAATATACTTTCTAAAAACAAAAGTAAAATAATTCGAATTTTTGAAAATGCTGAAATAACAAGGCTTCAGGAAATTTTTAAAAATAACCTCGATATTAAACTCGCAGAATTAATAAAAAAACAATTTAATATATCACTAATAATACCAAAAGGTTATGAAATATATAAAAATACAGGCGACTTTTTATGGCTTCAAGAAGAAACAGGTGATATTTTACAATTAATAATTATTTATAAGTACAAATACACCGATAAAGAAATGCTAAAAAAAGAAAATTTAATACAAAAAAGAAATGAGTTCGTAGAAAAATATATTGAAGGTGAAATACCAGGATCATATATAACAACTGAGACTATTGTTCAACCAATATTCAGAGAATATACTTTAAACAATCATTATGCTGCTGAAATTCGTGGTTTATGGAAAATGGAGAAAGGAATTGCAATGGGTGGCCCATTTATAAATATTACAATGGTCGATGAAAAAAATTATAATGTTGTTACGGTAGAAGGACTTATTTTTGCAGCTGGACATAAAAAACGAAATTATACTCGACAGATAGAAGCAATTATAATGAGCATGAAACCACTTGATGGAAAACAATAATTAAAAAAATATAACTATGAAAACAATATTAACTTCTTTATTGAACTTATTAATATTTTTTTCTTTATATAGTCAATCATTAACTTTAAAGCTTAATCCTGAGTTAAATAAGATATATAAATTTAAAACTTTTTCTAATCAAACTTTAACCCAAACAATGGGTAATAATGAGATCAATACTTACATTTCAACTAGTACTGTTGTTTCTTTAAAAATAATTGAAAAAACAAATAGTTTTTTTATATGTGAAGTAAAATTCGATACTATTTTAGCAAATACTAAAAATGTATCGATGAATATAGAAATAAATTCAACAAAACCCGGGAATATAAAATCAAACAATTTGAGTGAAGTAATGTCGGCAATAATTTATAAATATTGTAACAATCCTTTGTTTTTAAAAATAAATGAGAATGGACTAATTACAGAAATTATTAATTATGATGTCTTTAAAAATCTTGTTTTAAAGGATTGCGATTCAATATCTCCTGCAATTCAACAACAAGTAAAGATGCAAATATCAAATATGCTTGATGAAAAACAAATAAAAAATAGTGTTGAACCACTATTTTCGTACATCCCAGAAAAGCAGGTCAGTAAAAATGAGCCATGGAAAAAAATTTTTAATATCGAAAGTAACGGATTAAAACTCAACACTGAAAACAATTACAAAATTATAAACATAGAAAAAGACAAAATAACAATAAGCTTCGAATCGAATATAACCTCTACAACAGATAATATAGCGGTAATACAAGGAAGTGTAATACAATATGATTTAAAAGGCATAAGTAAAGGTAATATTAAAGTCGATGTAAATAATGGATTTATAAAAGAACAATCAAATAAATCAACAATAGAAGGAAATATTATGATTGATTATAATGGAAACAACATAAGTATACCCACAAAAATTTCTGGTGAAACAACTATAAGACAATTATAAAAAATGAAAAAACTTCTATTATTTATTTTCATCCTTATTAATTTTAATGCATATAACCAAAAGATAAGCGGATATGTTTATATAAAAAAAGATAAAAAACCTTTACCATATGCTACAGTAGCACTATTAAAATTACCAGATTCAACAATTGTTACAGGAGTTATAACATTATCAGACGGTAAATATACTTTCGAAAATATTAAACAAGGAAATTATTATGTAAAAATAAACTACCTAGGATATAAACCCAATGGTAAAAATGTAAGCATCAAAGAAAATATTACTGAAATAATTGTTGATACTATATTTTTAGAAGAAAATATACAACAAATAGAGGAAGCAGTAGTTGTGGGTAAAATGCTTAAAGGGAAAGAAATGGTTGATAGAACAGTATATTCAATACCTGAAGAAATTGCAAAATCTTCAAACAATGGATATGATATATTAAAGAAAATACCCCAGGTACAGGTTGATTTTCAAAACAATGTTACTTTAAATGGGAGTAAAAACTTCATTATACAGGTAGATGGAAAACAAAGAGATAAGGAATTTTTGGCAAAGTTATTGCCTTCTGATATTCAATCGATTGAAATAATAACGAATCCTTCGGGTAAATACGAAGGAAATATTGATGGTATAATAAATATTATATTAAAAAAAGAAGCTCGTTATGGAATAAATGGCAATTTATCTACATACATAAAACCATTTAATAAATTAACAGGAATCGCTTCGGGAAGTATAGATTATGGATTGGGTAATATAACTTTCTATGTTACAACTTTTATATTTAAGCAGAAGTTAGACTTCAATTCATTCGAAGTTAACAAATTTTTAATGCAAGATTCAGCAAGTAAAATATCAGGAATAGGTGAAATGTCTTTTACAACTCCTTCAATTAATAGTGGTTTTGATTGGTATCTAAATGACAAAAATAATTTGAGTCTGAATATACAATACCGTCCTGTAAATCAAATTGTTGATTTTGCAAGTGAGGGAGATTTATACAATAATTATACAGGAGACATTATCTCTGGCAAATTAAATTCGATTAGTAGTAATAAAAATACAAGTGACGAAGGATCAATATCATTGTTTTACAAAAAAACATTTAAAAAACCGATACAAGAATTGACAATAGAAAATATATACTATTTGTTTAATTCTGAAGATAACAATAGATTTTCAAATATTACTGAATATATTATAAATCAACCAGTTGTAAAAAACGACTATTCGAGATTTGAAAACAATATTAACAAAAGGAACTATCTTTCTTCGAAAATAAATTATGTACACCCTATTGGGTTATATTTTAAATTCGAGGCAGGGTATCATTTCTATTATCAAGAAATAAATTACAAATACAATTCAAACATTGTAAATTTAAATAATATATTCACTTACAATGAATTAAGAAATTCAACTTATGCTGGAATAACTGCCAATTTTAAAAAAATAGGATTTCAATCAATAATACGTATTGAAAATACGAACAGCAAAGTAAACAATGATTATTCCTCTGAATATACATGTATACTACCTACATTTAATTTACAATACAAAGTATCATCATCACACAATATAAAATTCACTTACAATCGAAGAATAAACAGACCAGGTACGTACGATTTAAATCCTTTCCAAAAGATAGATGCATACTACAACATATCACAAGGTAACCCATATTTAAAACCAGAATATAGAAACAGATTTCAATTGACCTATACATGTAACTTGAGCAAAAATTATATTTCACCGTATATTTATTATGAAAAATTAACCAATAGAATAGGATCTATAAATACACTTGTTACTTCACCAATTGACAGTAATACATCAGTATTATCGAAACCATACAATGTATTAAATGGATATGAACAGGGAGCAGGTCTTAATGCAATGTTTTATATTATCAATGTTAATGCAAGAATATTTCAAGGTTATTTTTATGAATATAAAGATCCATACACATATATTCCATCACGCAAATATTCTTCTTACAGCATAAATGGTGCCTTGTTTTATAAACTCGAAAAACAAAAGTTGACAGCATATATATTTCTGGCTTACAATGGAGTTAATATAAATGCCCAGAGTAAAACTACCATGCTACCTTTTTATGGTATAGGCTTACAAAAAGAATTGAAAAACAACAATTTTGGGTTATTCTGGTTAAATCCATTTTCCACAGAAAATGAGACATATAGTAAAACGATTACTGAAACCGACTATTTATATAAAAACTCCACAACAGGTGTTAATATTTCATATTTTATCCAATTTACTTATTCATATAAATTCAACAAAGGCAAGAGTGTTAAAAAAATTTCCAAATCATTAGAAATTGAAAGCGATACAAAAGTTGAAGGTATAAAACCTATAAAATAAATTCAACTGACAAAAATTTTAAGATTTCTTTATTAAGTAATATTTATATTACATTTTTTAATTTTTGAACTCATTTTTTTAAAAAATAACAAAATTTAATAAGAAAAGAATAAAAATTCAATATATTTGCGAGGAATTAAAAAAATAATTAATGCAAAAAATATGACAAGTCAGGATTACATTAAAAAAGAAGAGCTTTATGGTGCTCATAATTATCATCCTCTTCCTGTAGTTCTGTCAAGAGGAGAAGGTATCTATCTATGGGATGTCGAAGGCAAAAAATATTTTGATTTTTTATCAGCTTATTCAGCAGTAAATCAAGGTCATTGTCATCCTAAAATAGTAAACACTTTGATAGAGCAAGCAAAAAAACTTGCTTTAACATCAAGAGCATTTTATAATGATTGCCTGGGATTGTATGAAGAGTACATTACAAGATTATTTGGATATGACAAAGTACTACCGATGAATACGGGTGCTGAAGGAGTTGAAACAGCATTAAAATTATGCAGGAAATGGGCTTATAAAAAGAAAGGAATAAAAGATGGGAATGCAAAAATTATAGTTTGTGAAGGCAATTTTCACGGGCGTACAATAACAATTGTTTCAATGTCAACTGATCCAGATTCTTATGGTGATTATGGACCATATACTCCTGGCTTTATAAAAATACCATACAACAACATTCAGGCACTTGAAGAAGCTGTAAAAGATCCTGATGTAGCCGGTTTTCTTGTAGAGCCAATACAGGGCGAAGCAGGAGTTTATGTTCCTGATGAAGGTTATTTAAAAAAGGCATACGAAATCTGCAAAAAGCACAACGTTTTATTTATAGCCGACGAAGTTCAAACAGGCCTTGGGCGCACAGGAAAAATGTTAGCATGCGATCATGAAGGAGTTAGACCCGATATATTAATATTAGGAAAAGCACTATCAGGAGGCATGTATCCAATTTCGGCAGTACTTGCTGATGATGATATAATGTTGTGTATAAAGCCAGGTGAACATGGATCGACATTTGGAGGAAATCCAATTGCTGCTAAAGTTGCTATAGCATCACTTGAAGTAATACAAGAAGAAAAGCTTGCTGATAATGCAGCTAAATTAGGAGTTATATTCAGAGAAGAAATGCAAAAACTTGTTGATAAATATGAAATGGTAGAACTGGTAAGAGGTAAAGGTTTACTCAATGCAGTAGTAATAAAACCAACAAATGGAATAACGGCATGGGATGTTTGTATTGCTCTTAAAAATAATGGTTTGCTTGCAAAACCTACACACGAACATATTATCAGATTTGCTCCTCCTTTGATAATAAATGAACAACAATTAAGAGAAGCTACAGAAATTATAAAAAATACAATAGAAACACTGAATAAATAATAAAATAATATTCAACATAAAACAAAGTCCCTGCAAGATAATATTTTGCAGGGATTTTTTATTTTTCAATTTGCTTTTTAATCATATTGAGTTCTCTTTTAATTGAAGCAACAGTTTTAACAAGCTGATTTGCAGGTAAAACGGGTTCGGGGATTTCAGTGCTTATATAATGCACAAATTTCCATACTTCTATTACTTCGTTAATAGAAACATCATAAGGTTCATACATTGGATTTAAAGAATATAATCTTAATTTTCTTTCTTTTTCTATAAGATTCTCAACAATTTTAAATACTATTCCATCATTTAAAGTTAAAATAATATATCCATAACCACTAATTATGGTTGTCCAATCCTGTACAAATTCACCTGTTACCCATGCACCATCGGGTATTGGGAGCATCGAATCACCAGAAATTTGAAAAGTTCGGTATTTTTTTTGCTTTGACAAAAAAGGAAGATGAAATACAGGTAATTTACCAATAAACTCAGGATCGGAATAACCTGTTGTATAACCTGCCTTAGCCTTCTCATTAACAAGTTCAATATTTTCTTCATTATTTTGATTAACTGTAGTAGCAAGCACTCTTATATTCGTTCCTTTGATATAAACATCACCACCACGCTCAAGTTGTGACAATTGACTTTCGGAAAGAATACTTAAATCAACAGTCAACAAAGTATCAATAGCTACTCCATAAAAGCGTGAAAAAGAGATAAGTGCCTGTACTGTGGGCTGACTTACTTCATTTTCATAGCCACTAAGAGTAGATCTTTTCATTTTTAATGCCAGAGCCACTTCTTCTTGAGTTAATCTTCGACGTTTACGTAAAAATTTGATATTCTTAGCAAAATACATAATTAAATATTTTTTATTTGTAAATATAATAAAAAAAGATTATATTTTAATCAATATTTTTGATTAATTTTTAATCAAACAATTATGATGGCAATAGAAGAAAAAAGAAGTATTTTGCATGTAGATTTAGATACGTTTTTTGTATCTGTTGAAAGATTGTTAAATAGTAAATTAAATGGTAAACCTGTTATAATCGGAAGTTCCTCAGATCGGGGTGTTGTTGCTTCTTGCAGTTATGAAGCTCGGAAATATGGGATATACTCTTCTATGCCAATAAAAATGGCAAAAATATTATGTCCGGATGCTATTTTTATAAAAGGTGATATGGAATTATATAGCAAATATTCTGATATAGTTACTCAAATCATTGAAGAAAAAGCACCCTTGTACGAAAAAGCATCTATAGATGAACATTATATTGATATAACAGGTATGGATAAGTTTTTTGGATGTATGAAATGGTCGCATGAGTTAAAAGAATACATAACAAAACAAACAGGTTTAACTGTATCAATTGGTTTATCAATAAATAAAACAGTATCAAAAATAGCAACTGACGAAGCCAAACCAAATGGCGAAAAAAATGTACCTTCGTATGAAGTTAAACATTTTTTAAACCCTCTTTCCATAAAAAAATTACCAATGATAGGAGAAAAAACATATCGATTATTAAGAAATATGGGTATAGAAACAATAGGCACATTAAGTCAGATTCCTCCAGAAATACTTGAAAAAGTATTAGGAAAAAATGGTATAATAATATGGAAAAGAGCTAATGGAATAGATGAAACTCCTGTAAAACCATATACTTTGCAAAAATCATTAAGCACAGAAATTACATTTGAAAAAGATACTGCTGACATGCAAAAAATAACAACGTATTTAATAAAAATGACCGAACAACTTTGTTATGAATTAAGAAATTTAAAAAAATTAACTGGATGCATAACAGTAAAAATAAGATATTCGAACTTTGATACTCATACTCAACAAAAAAAGATAGGGTATACTTCACTTGATAATAAAATTTTACCAGTAGTAAAAGAATTATTCAATAAATTGTACAACAGGCGTATGTTAATAAGACTTGTAGGAGTACGCTTTGGAGATTTAATTTATGGTTTTGAACAATTGAAAGTATTTGAAAATGTTGAAAAATCAATAAACTTATATTATACACTCGATAAAATTAGAAATAAATATGGTATTCACTCAATAATAAGAGCTATAAACATGATGTAAAAAACTTTTTTCTGGATTTAATTATATTGTTTATTTTTAAATACTACACATATTAAAGTCTTAATTCTTTAATAAACTGAATATTTTAATTAAAATACGAATTTTTGAATAGTACAAAATTTAGCAAATAAAAGATAATTTATCACCCATAAAACGATATTTTTTTACCAATACCTTTATTGAATAATAAATAAATTTCATTTACAAACTAAAAATTTAATTACTATGAAAAAGATATTTACTATTTTGACAGTAATTGTTGTAGCACTGAATATCAGTGCACAGAGCAACAAAGTAAAAATTCTTTATGTCACAAAAGAAAAGCTAATGGATGCAACTGCAGGTAGTGATACATTACTTGGAATATTAAAAGTTGATTCGAGATTGGATGTTACGGTTTGGAGTAATGCTGCTGATTCTTCATTCAATGTTAATGAATATGATGTAATAGTTATGTCTGAAGCTCCCGGTTCAGGAGACAATGTTGTAAAAAAACTAAAAGGAGTTGATAAGCCCTTTTTAAACATGAAAATTTATGCATATAAAAGTGGTGTATGGAATTTTGGTACAGCAGCAGATCCCAATAGTTCTGCTCCTAACAATGCTGCAAAATTTTTAGCTGTGAAACCGGGTAAGGCTAACCATCCATTATTAAATGGAGTTACAATAGCAAACGATAAAGTACAAATTTTTAAGAGATTATCTAATGATCTAGGTGCTACTGGAAACAAAGGACTGAACTATGCACATACATTAATTTCTGCACCATCATCGCTGATAGATATCGGAAAACCAGATACAACTATTAGCGGTCAGGACGATATGACATCATTGCACATGATCAATGATCCTAGTGCTACATGGAATGGAGTACCTATCAAAAAACCTTATATATGCATTGGATACAACTATGGTGCAATATGTGCAGATGGAGCAACAAATTTAACCGCAGATGGTATTAAAATTTTTAAAAATGCGGTAGAAATTCTAATAGCACCATTTTTAACAAGTGTAAAAGAAAATTCATCGAACCAGGTAAATGCATATGCTAGTAAGGGTGAAATAAGAGTTTTTGTTGAATCGCCTTCAGTTGTATCGATATACAGTTATGATGGTCGTTTAATACAAAAATCAATTGTAAATAAACAAGCATATATTCCTGTTAAAGCCGGTATATATTTAATAAATGTAGCAGGCATAGGAACTAAAAAAGTTGTTGTTAATGAATAACATCACATAAATTTAAATTAAAAAACAAAAGGCAGAACACACAAAGTCTCTGCCTTTTTTATTATTCTTAAACACAGATAAAAAAATTAATTGTTTTATTTAAAGAATTTCTTCCTTTTTCAAAATACTTTTAAATCAATTGTTATTATTGTTATTGTCTCGAATATTTTTCTTTTCTTTAATAAAATCACTTACCAAATATCCAATTAGTCCCCCATACAATGTTGATAAATACCATTTTGAATTAAGAGGACAACTATTTGTGCTACAACCTATAAAATACCAATAAGCGAAACCTGCAATTAAACCAATTATTATAATTAATAATTTTATTGCAAATATTTTATTTTTAATTGTTTTCTGCATAAGCTTTTATATAAGAATTTTTAATAAAATCGTGAGTTATTGCCATTGCAGCAATTGTACCATCGGCAATAGCTGTAGTTATTTGGCGATATTTCTTACTAATTATATCACCAACGGCATAAACATCTTTCAAATTTGTTTTCATGTCGTGATCTACAACAATATAACCAAATTCATCAAGATTTAATATATTTTTAAATTCATCTGTATTTGGTTTTAATCCTATGAAAATAAATATTCCATCGGTTTCTAATTTTCTATAATCTTTGCTTTTGAGATTTTCAATTGTCATAATCATTTTACCATTAACTTTTTCGATTTTTCTAGGTTCATATTCAAAATAAAATATAAACTTATCATTAGTCAGAGCTTTTTCCTGAGCAATACGATTTGCTTGCAATTCTTTAAATTGATGTACTACTGTAATTGATCTTGCATAATTTGCAATAAACAAAGCCTCTTCAATAGCCGAATTACCACCTCCAACGACAATAACATCTTTATCTTCATAATATTTAGCATCGCAAGTTGCACAATATGATATACCATTACCTTTATATTCAATTTCACCAGGTATGTTTAACAAACGAGGACTTGAACCCATTGCTATGATTATCTTATTTCCAATTATAATTTCTTTTTCATCAACAACAACTTTTTTATTGATTAGATCAATTTTATTGACATCAACAGCCACCTTAAAATCAACACCACAATTTCGGGTTTGTTCTGTCATATTATGAGCTAAAAGATAACCATTAATTGGATCGACAAAACCCGGATAATTTGATACCATATGAGTCAACGAAACATTACCGCCGGGTAATTTTGTATCAACAATTACTGTTTTAACTTTAGCTTGACATAAATATAAAGCAGCTGTTAATCCAGCAGGACCTCCACCAAGTATAATTACATCATAAAAAGATTCCGTAGGTCTGATTTTATTCAATCTTTCTTTAATTAAAGATTCAGGTAATAATTTGCCTAAATATTGAATTAATTCTGATTTTTTAATTGTACCTGAAAGTCTCCCAATAACTTGACCATTTTTAAAGAACAAAACGGTCGGCGATGATTTTACATTTAATTTTTCGGCCAATTGTCTATTTCCCTGACGATAAATTTTTAAAAATTTTACTTTATCTCCAAAGATATTTGCAATCGACTCATATTTAGGAGCCAGTGCATCACATGGAGGACATTCTGTTGAGTAAAAATCAAGAACAACAAGATCTGATGATAAAACTTCATTTTCAAAATCAGACAAAATAATTTCTTTCATACATATTTAATATTTTAATAAATTACATCTTTAAAATATAGAGATAATCCAAGTTCAACAATTTCTTTAACAGGTCTACAATCGGGCTTTAATATATCACCTTTTTTATTTTTTGCCAAAGCAGCACAACCTCCACCACATATTAATTGTAAATTACAATTTTTACATTCATCAATCAAAAGAACATCTCTATCATTCCATTTTTCCAACTTTTCTTTATTAAAAAAAGTATACGGATAAAACGTACCAACATGCTCATCAATTTTTCCAACAGTAGCAGTACATGGATATATCTTACCTGTATAGTCAAATGCCCATTCTGTTTTAGTTGCAGGGCAAACATCGAAAACTGGTAAAGGCAAAACACCTTTTTCTTTTAAATCACGCACTACAAAATAGTCTGGGCTATGAAATTCTAAAATATATGGGTGTTTTTCAATTAATTTTGTTAGATTTTCATACAATTCAATTCTTGAGAACAATTTTTTAGAATCATAAATACATGAATGTAAATCATAATTTCTTCCGATTTGAGTTTTAAATTTGTTATAGCCTGTCCATCCTTTCTCTATTGCAAACTTAGCAAGTTGAGGTAAGTTTTCTATATTTTCAGCGTCAACAACAACTCTTAAATTTATGGGATAATCTTCTTTAATTGCTAAATCAATACCTTCAATAATTTTTTTAAAAGTTGACTCTCCACTCTTTTTTAATTTTCTTCGAAGATTATGTACTTCTTCAGTCCCATCAAGAGTTATCTGAATTTCCCGAATTTTTACATTACTATTTTGAATAATAGGCAAATATTCACGCAAATTATATCCATTTGTTACAATAGCTACATCAATATTTATTTCAAATGCTTTTTTAAAAAAATAGTAAATGTACTCTTTATGTTTTTTTGACATTAATAATGGTTCACCACCAAATAATGTTATATATTTTCTTCTATTATTAAATTGTTTTTGTATAAACGTAAAAAATGAATCTATTACATCTTTATTATAATTATTATGAGGATTAACATAATTTTTTTGAAAACAATAATTACATTCAAAATTACAAGAATAATTAGGCACAAAAAACAATTGTAACTCATCTTCTTCCTTAAGTGCTAAAAACTCTAAATATTTTTTATTATAAAGTACTTTTTCATAATCACTATCAATTATATATCCTTTAGAAATAAATTCTTCTAAAGGTTCTTCATTTAAAAACTTTTTATATTCATTTTCATCAAGAATATCAGCTTCTCCCAATAATAAATTCATTATAAAATACCTATTATTCTTAAGTTCAAGTATTATATTGTGTAAAGATTTCCTTATCATATTATGAACTTTTTCCAACATAATACCCGGGATTATTACCCGGGTAAAATAAAATTAATCGTGACAACCAGAAACAATTTTTGATTGTTTAGCACAACATTGTGCTTTGTTTTCAAAATTTGAAACATTTTTTCTTATAAGACTTTTCATATTTTTTAAATTTAAATTAATTAATGAATCACTTTTTAAAACCTCTAATAGTAAAACTACAAACAATAGCTTCTCCTTTTTGATATGGTGCACTTTCTTCAAGTATTTCAATTTTTTTAAAGCCAGCATTAATCAAGTGCGACATATATTCGTCTTTTGTAACGGCTCCTGCCCAACACTGAGCAACTAAATCAGGATTGTTGCGATATACTTCATCAATAGGATTATAGGCATAAATATCACTTACAACAAATCTCCCACCATTTTTAAGTACACGATATATTTCGTTCCAAATCTTTTGTTTATCATAAACATGATTAATAGTACAATTTGATATTATAAGATCAAAAAAATTATCTTCAAAAAATAATTTTTCAATAGAAGTATTAATAAATTCAACATTTGTAATGTTTAATTTATTTGCTGTTTTTACAGCTTTTTCAATCATTTCTGAAGTTATATCTATGCCATACACTTTTCCACTATCTCCTACTAATTGAGCCATTGCAAGAACATCATAACCTCTACCACAGCCAATATCCATACAAACTTCACCCCTTTTTACTTCCGAAAAATTAAGGGCACTTCCACATGACAAGCAACATGTATCCTGAGCAAGTTGAGAATATCTTTTGACAATAGCAATTTCTATATTTTCTTTCATAAAATAACCTTTTTAACACTGCAAAGTTAATAAAAATTATTATATTTATATATATACATATATATTTTTTTATATATATTGTATTTAAAAAAATTCCTCAAAAAGAGGAATTTAATTTATTTGTCTATATTTTATTAATTTGCAGAATAAAGAATATTGTTTCCTACATAATATTTACCAGTAGAATTATTATATATACCCTGCCAATCACCTTTACTAGCTGAAGTTAAATTTCCATCTCCATTTGTATCACCACCTTTTGTATCATCTTTAAAAGATGTAAAAATACAATTTGACCAATTAACCAGACAATTGCTCGAAGCAACAACCATTCGACTATTATATGTAAATTTTATAATAATGTTATTTGCAAGATTTAAAACACCATCACTTTCAATCCAGAAATCATTATCATTAATTACAAATGGCACTTCTGTTTCTTCCCAACTTACATTTTTATTTATATCATCAGTGTATAAAAATATACCATTCATAGTATTTTTTTGTGACATATTATCTGGATTATGAAAAATATTTGAATTATCAATACTAATCATTGAATTCATTGATAATGGAATAACATTTCCATAGAATATATTATTTTTTATAGTTGTATTTGTTCCTGCCTCAGAAGCATCAAGAGCACCATAATAAAAATCTCCGTATTTACCACCTTTATTATAAGCAAAGATACAATTTTCAACATTACAATTATCGCCACCATAGATTATTAATGTAGAAAGATAATTGCCTTTTCCTCCATAATAAAATCGACAGTGTACAAATTTACTTCCATTCGATTGTACATAAATATTATACCAATCGCCTGGCATCGGAGATGTTGCATTACCATCTTTGTTATTATCTCCACCATGCTGATCATCTTTTATTGAAGTAAAAATAATAGGCTTATCAATAGTACCATTTGCAACTATAGTCCCGTTATTACCAACATTCATCCAAGGTCCGTTATCAGTAAATTTAATGATGCAACCAGCTTCGATCGATAACGTTGCATTTACCCAAAAATCGTATTTCTTAATTATATAAATTTTATCTCCCTTCCATGTAGTTGTTTCTTCAATATTATTTTCAACATAAATAATTTTATCGGAATTTCCGTTATTTTCTTCATCATCTTTACATGAATAAAAGAAGATCACACTTATTAAAAAAATTTTTAATAAACTTAAAATTTGTGTTTTCATGATTTTTCTATTTTTATTTAATTTTATTTTTTACAAGATTATTTAAATAAAGTAACCAAAAACATATTATAAAGTTAATATATTTTGATAACATAATAAAATTTTTATTTAGTCGACTCATAAAAAGTCATTTTTAATTTTTTTGAAAAGAGGATGGGTAAAAAATAAAATAAAAAATAGCGTTTGCAATTTAAAAAACAGCATCTGAAAAAAATGAAAAAATTTTTACTTCCATTTGTTCATCATTCATTTGAAGTTAAATGCTGATGCAGCCATCATAATATTGATGTTATCGCCTACTATCTCTTTGTAAAAGTTTCGATTTAGTCTATGATCTCTCTTTAAATGTCCTATAACTGGCTCTATACCGGCTCGCTTTTTATGACTATCGCTTATTTTATTACGTTTATAGTAACTTATTGACTTATTGGGTGTTGATGGGATTAGGACCTCTACTTCTCCTATCTTTTTATTACCTTTGTATGCTCTGTATACCTTCACTCTCTCAGGCATTCTACCGATTAATCGCTATATCTGCTCAAACGTTGGTTTTAATGTATGTCCATCATACTCGTCCCTAAATCCTAAGGCATCAACTATTACTCCTCTGTCAGTATTTGCAAACGATGCTTTATTGCCAAATTGTTCATTATTATTTAATTTGTTTTTAAAGATATTCACAAATGCTTTGCATTTCATACTTTTTGTGCTCTTTGCTTTTTGAAATACATACCACAACTAGCTCATGAATAGAATAAATCTTCTTTTTACTCTCTTTCTTCTCCATTAAAATTTGTAAGAATAACTGCAAATCCTTCTGGTACTTGCTGTTAGATGATAGTTTTCGCTCCAATTCTCGAACTAAACATCCATATTAAATATCATGAAAGTATACCAGGGAATTTCATCAAAAGAATACCATGCAAAAATAAAAATTTAAAAAAACGATATTAATTTTTCAACTGTATAAACTTAATTTCGAATCACAAATTATATAACTTAAACTTATTAATTTTGCAACAACGAAAATATATTACCTTGTAAATATAAGATCAAATAGCTTTTTTTGACGTTTTAAAAAAATAAGGACCAAAGTAAAAGTATAATTAAGATTTAATCAGGAGACCTGTTGATCTCCTGATTAAATTCAGATTGTATTTTATTTTACTATTTGTTTGGTTATAAAAATTTGATCTCCCTGAACAATTTTTATAATATAAATACCAGGTTCCATATTGTTTATCAGCAAACTTTTAGAACTATTTTCAATTGTCCTTAATAGCTTACCTTGGATATTGTAAACAAATATACTGGATGGTTTTTCGGAAGGTAATTGAATAATAAACTGACTACCTGAAGGGTTAGGATATGTTAAAATATTGTCTTTTTTATATATATCAACTGATGTATTTTGTGATGATTCAATTTTTCTTAACAAATCTAAAGTTTCCTTATCTATTGCTCTCAGGTAAACTCTCAGTTCATCAATTTCGCCATTAAATGTTTGATTAAGATTATTTTCATTATTACCTATTATTAGTTTATTATAATTAAAATCAATTCTACCTTTTACAAGCATTTTACTAGCTATTCTATCATCTACATGCAGAGTTATTGAATCAGAATCGACAACCAAAGCTACAAAATGCCATTTACCATCATTTGTTTTGATAGTATCATATAGTAGAGAATATTGTCCATAGGAATTCTCTATCCACACAACAATTTTCCCTGCATAACCACCTCTATTATGAAAATTATTACCAACATAACCTGCACCCTATAGTGAAAATAAACATCCTATTGTATCTGTTGTTTTCATCCAGCAGGTTACTGAAAATTGTTGCGTTTTTCGCACATTTTCTACTACAATACGTCGTGTATGCCCATAAAAGCTAAAACATTTATTTGTTGATAGACCTGTATCAGCACTTACAAGAGAGGCACCATATACTATATACTATTCCCATATATTTGTTATGACTAACATAATTAGCATCGGTATTCATTGGTAAATGCAATTCCAGCATATAATCTCTTAAATCAGATGCTATTAAACCTTCGATAGTATCAAGTGTGAAATCAGTATTTGCATTTGTTATACGCACCAGACAATTATTAACATTTACATTTGGAACATTCCAAACATATTGATTATCTGTTGAATTAAGGTTTTTAGTAATATTTAGCCATGATTCACCTTGATCATACGAAACATCTAAATTGATTTTTTGTAAATTATACGATTGCCATTTAACTATCCTTGTTTTTTCTTTAACTAAATTGATCTTGCCATTTAACTCATTAATAAAATTTGGTTTCGGGTTCTTTTTATATATTTATATTATTTGATTATTTGTTAATGCTCTTTTATACCATCTGATTTCGTCCAGAGTGCCATAAAAAGTTCCATAAGTATTATCTGGAAAAGGTTTACCAAAACTAAAATTAGCAGGTACATCTATTATCAGACTTGTATTTTTTTCTGAAAAAAGATTACCGTCAACATATAATTTTAAATTCATTTTATTTCCAACATTTTTCCATGAAATTGCGATAAAATGCCATTTATTTGGTTGCCAATCATAACAACCTGTCCAACTTAAATATGTATTATCCTGTACATTTATCCAGCCGTACCTAAAATGAAGACCAATTTGTTCATGATAATTTAAATACATTCTATATTTATCATCGTTTGGCCAATTGAGAAAAATCATATCAGTTTGATTTCTGCCATAATTTACTTTTTTTAACCACAAACAAATTGTGCCTTCTTTGCCTGTTGTTAAATTTCTATTTGTCATTCTTACTCCCTGAACTGCTTCATTTATATATAATGCAGAATTTGCGAATCCTCTTCCATCGAATCCATAAGTTCCTCCATCAAGTATACCATGATTTTCAAAACAACTCAAATCCTTTGTAGTATTATCTAATGAATAGTATAATATTAAGTCAATATATGAAGAATCAGGTACAATCATTAATTTGCTTATTTCATCTTGAAATAGATAATCATTTGACATTATTTTTAGTTTTATATTGCTTGCATAAATATCTGGTATAGTTTAATTATAAAAAGTATCTGTTATATTTTCGGCAACCGTTTTCCATGTTATGTCATCAATAGTATATTTAATATCAACACCTTTGATAACTGGCGATTTTGTCCAGGTAATAGTTGTGCTTGTTCCTTGAAGCATCACATCGCCTTTATTAGGTGAAATTATATGAATATATTTTTTTTCAACATTATACATAGAATCAATTTCATTGCTACTAAGAGCTCTTTCGTATACTTTGAAATCATCTATTATTCCTTTAAAATAAGAATTCCATGCTTTATGATAGCCAATAAATAAAGTACTATCTCCTGAATATGTGGCACTTGGTGGAGGATGATTGAAATTAACATCTGTAGTGCTTACCATATTACCATTTATATAAATTTTGAAATTACTATTGGTAGTTGGTATACCCGCAACACCTTTCCATACACATACAATATGGTTCCATGTTTTTGGTGTTAAAGGAACATTGGAGAATACACCGCATTGTTTAAAGGGTCCGTTCAATAAGAACTGAATTTTTCCTGAATTTATAGCAACAGTAATACTAAAACCATTACCATCACCACGCGATTGACAAATTGTTCCGCTAACAGAAGGATTATAAATATAAAGCCAAAAAGAGTATGTCATACTGCTGACATTAATTTGGCGATATGTTGTCACTAATATATCGCTGGTCCCGTTAAAATACAAGGCAGAAAAGTCATTTCTATATCTATCATCTACATATTGTCCGCCAATTAATGTACCATAGTTATTCTTTCCACTATAATCATTTACATTACCATCAAATTTATAGTACAACATCAACGTTGTATCTTCATATGCTTTTATTTTTAATAATAAGAAAAAATCTAAAAGCACTACTAAAAATAAATTATATGATTTAAAGAATCATGCTTGTTAGTATTAAAATCAAAAAATTTTTCAATATATTGCTTTTCAACAATCTGTAATTTTTAAAAATACTAAGCTGGCTAAGCTTAATTACTACTATGTTTGTTTGCTTGCCTGTAATCTTTTGATCCGAAAATATCTTTTAAGCTACTGACTTCCATTTGGTCATACTTACTTACTTTTATTAGCATCTCGGCCAGATGGAACTCGTATGTTCAGCATTATTTTCATTGGCTTGTTTGTGTTGATTGCATCAACATGTTCGTTTCATAAATAAGTCATTATCTTATGACTATTTTCTTAATATCCAGTAAATTGTTTTTATTATCATAAATTTGCATAAAATAGATTCCTTTACTCCAGTTGATATTCGTATTATAAATTTGTTTATATACATAAATTTCATCTATGATTTCACCAGATTGATTAACAATTTTTATTTTATAATTTGCAATATCTGAATAATCATTTCCAAAATCCATGGTCAACTGAGTTTTGGCAGGGTTAGGATATACTTTTATATCTTTCTTAAAAGGTGGCGGAATTATGCCTTGAGGAATAATAGTTATAATTAATGTATCTGTTACTGATATAGTTTTATAACAAACCATTTTTTCAAAAGCCAGATAATATATTTCTGTTGGCCAGAGAGCTCTTTTATAAAATCTTATTTCGTCTAAACAACCATTTAAATAAGGAAAATCATTATTAAACCTACGACCCACAAATATTCGTTGATAGGTATATTGTAAACCATTACCTAATAAATCAACTGTTTGAGAAAGATTTCCATTAATATATAACTTTATTTTTTTCGATACAAAATCAACAGTAATTCCTATATGTGTCCATTGATACAATGGTATAGTATCATTGAAAGTTATATTTCCATTAAGTATATTGGGCTCAGAATGATAGTGAAAATAAATTTTTTGATTATATAAACTAATAAACCAATCATCATCTTCTACCCCTCCATACCCCCATTTTGAAATGAGTAAGCCATTTTTAGTTATTGGCAAAATAAAAAATGAAACTGTAAATTGTTGATTGTCTGTAAAATTAAAATTATTATTGCTTGCAATCTCTATGTAATCATCAATACCATCAAAACACACTGCTGAGCTATCATCCCCATTTTTATCTATTACTAAAGCAACCCCATTGTATATAGTGCCATTACTTCCTCTACCACTTTCATCATGGGCATTACCATTAAACGGATAGAATGCAGATAAACTGTCTATTGGTGCTTGGGCAAATAATTTTATATTAGCAATTAACAAAATAAATAAACAGATCTTTTTCATAATAATATATTTTTATAGGTTTTAGTTTGCATAAATTTTGTGTTAATGGATGTGATTTATTATTCAAGTTTTCATACTTTACCTGAAAATGGCTAATATCCAATACCACTTAATATAATTTTATAAACTTCTGTTTTTGTTGCATATCTGATCTTTATGAAATAAATCCCTTGTTTAAAGCCACTCATATCTATTGATAATTTTTCTGCCGTTGGTATAATAGTTTGCAACAATTTACTATTTACATCAAATATTTCAATTTTTTGAGCCTTTTGATCTTTGAATATGATGTTAATATCATCTTTTACAGGATTGGGATAAATTAAAGTATTTTGTTCTAGTTTTTTATCAAATATATCTGTTGTCTGTACTACAATATTATAATTCCCTGCATAACACCCACCTACAGAATCAATAACAATAATCGACAAATCAGGTATATCTTCTGTTATATTTGACAGGGTGATTGTTTGGGTTGTCGCACCATTAGACCACAAGTACGAATTATAACCGCTGCCGGCGTCGAGAGTGATTGTGGAATATTTTGCAACTTTAATCTCTGAAGGTATGTGTTCTAATTTGTTTTTGTAACCCAACCTATTTAAATACTTTATCTGTTCTGCAGAGAGTGCTTTGTCATATATCCTCAAATCGTCTATTCTGCCTTTTAAATTGTATGTATTGTTATATAGGGCACCAACTACCAATGGATAGCTAGTACTATTTAGTGAATATCCTATTGCGCTGCCTATCAACTCGCCATCCAGGTATACTTTAGTAAATTTCGATTTTTTGACCACAACAAAATGATGCCATTGCCCCAGTTCGGGAGTAGACCATCTTATCTCAGGATACACTTTTTTACTGTCACCTCCAAAAACAAAACTATTAATATATAAAATAAATGTATTATCAGTATATCCTGTACTTCGCCATTTACTTAAAATCATAGGATATGCATTAACACTAACATCAAATGTATCCTGCAAATAAGTCCATACCGAAATAGTAAAATCACTACCTGTGAATACATTATTTAATGTGTCGCCCATTGAAATGTACGAATTATCGCCATTGAAATACATGGCATTACTACATCCAATACCTTCGGTAGTACTAACATTTGCAAGTTCACGACTTTTGTTTAGGAGTTCTATGGAATCGTTAAAATTCCAATATCCCTGTAAACCTTCTGAAAAATCAACCCATCTTATGATTGTTGAATCGGTGTAAATACAATGATTGCCTGTATTTATTCTTAATGTATATTTTTTTTCATCAACATCATGCGTGTAACTTACAGGAAATCTGCTCTGATTTACTCCATTATCCCATTGATATGTATATCCAGGCAGGGTTTCAACCCCTATCGTTACAGGCGATTGATTTTTAAAAACTTCTATCTCTGAATATAGATATTGACCATATAGCTTATTTGAACGAATAATGTTATCCAAATCGCTTTCACTTAGAGCATAGTTGTATATTCGCACATCGTCCAGTCCTCCATGATATTTGTATCGATTGTTGTGCAATGTGCCTAACATAAGTGGATAAGTAGAGGCATTAAATGTAAACCCTTGACCCTCTCCTACTAATCTTCCATTTATAAATATTTTTACACTACCCGAATCATTGATTACTGCCATATGCGACCATGTATTCAGTGGTGGTGGAATAAAATCGATTTTTTTATTCCATGATACAAATTGCGAAAGATAAAGAATAAAAGTATTGTCTGTTAGTTCTGCTGTCCTCCATTTTTGAATAATCATTGACAAATCTTTATAAGCATCATTGGAATAATATGAATAGGGCTTTACCCATAAGCTGATGCTAAATGAACCTCTGGTAAATATATTGTTGAGATTGTTGCCAAAATCAATCCCCGACGTAGAACCATTGAACCATGCTCCTGTATCACAATCCATACCTTGTTTAAACAAAATATCGGTTAAGGTGCCATTTATGGCTGCCTGCCCTTCGTCCTGTGCATTGGAATGATTGAATGACCAATGGGAAAAAAGAAGATTTTGGGACACAATGTTAAAAGTATCGGCATAACATATTCCCATAGAATCAATAACCATTACCGATAAATTGGGCATATTCTTTACCACATTTGTCAGAGTAATAGTTTGGGTAGTATCACCCCTTGACCATAAGTATGAATTATAACCATCGCCTGCATTTAGAGTTATATCCGAATATCTTGGTACTTTAATTTCTGACGGTATTTTTCCTAATTTATTTATATATCCAAATCTGTTTAAATAGCTTATCTGTTCTAAAGATAAAGCTCTGTTATATATCCTAACATCATCAATTTTTCCTTTTAAATTGTAAGAATTATTATGCAATGCTCCTAATACCAATGGATATGTAGTGTTATATATTCCATAGCTTGGTGAAGTAGCCACCAATTGACCATCCAGATATATGCTGGTAATAGTTTTATTTTTTACTACAACATAATGATGCCATTTATTCAATTCTGGAGTTGGCCATGTAATAATTGGATACTTATATTTTATAGTATTCGGATCAAGATCTTGGCCAAAAGTAAAATTATTTATATAAAGAATAAATGCATTGTCATTGTAACCAGTGCTGCGCCATTTACTTAGAATCATAGGATAATAATTAGTACTTATATCAAAAGTATCCTCTAAATATACCCATACCGAGATGGTAAAATTACTGCCCGTAAATACATTGTTGAGTGTATCGCCCATGGAAATGTATGAATTGTCGCCATTAAAGTACATAGCACTGCCCTTACAACCAATACCTTCAGCAACACTTACATTAACCACTTCATGGCATTGGTTTATGAGATCTGATGAATCATCAAAATACCAATATCCCTCTAAACCATCCGAATAATTAATCCATTTTATAATGGTAGTATCTTTATAAACACAATTGCTTCCTGTATTTATTGTTAAAGAATATTGGGTACTATCGAATCCAGGAGTGTAATTAACTTCAATTTTACTCTGATTGATACCATTATTCCAACGGTATGTATATCCGGGCACAGCTTCAACGCCTATTGTAATAGGTGACTGATTTTTAAATACTTCTATTGAGGAATATAAGTATTGATTATAGAGTTTATTTGATTGAATAAGACTATCCACTTCATTTTCGCTAAGGGCGTAATTGTAAATCCTTACATCATCGAGTCCGCCATAATATTTGTAGCGGTTATTATGTAATGTACCTAACATAAGTGGATATGTAGATGTATTAAATGTAAATCCTTCTCCTGAACCTACCAATTTGCCATTTATGTATATTTTTATATTACCCGAATTATTAATTACTGCCATATGCGACCATGTATTCAGTGGTGGTGGAATAAAATCGATTTTTTTATTCCATGATACAAATTGCGAAAGATAAAGAATAAAAGTATTGTCTGTTAGTTCTGCTGTCCTCCATTTTTGAATAATCATTGACAAATCTTTATAAGCATCATTGGAATAATATGAATAGGGCTTTACCCATAAGCTGATGCTAAATGAACCTCTGGTAAATATATTGTTGAGATTGTTGCCAAAATCAATCCCCGACGTAGAACCATTGAACCATGCTCCTGTATCACAATCCATACCTTGTTTAAACAAAATATCGGTTAAGGTGCCATTTATGGCTGCCTGCCCTTCGTCCTGTGCATTAGCATGATTGAATGACCAATGCGAAATAGGGTTTTGTGCATTAATTTTTAAAAATTGCACTAATACTATTACTATAAATGTAAAATATTTTTTCATTATTCTTTATTCTTGAGTATACAATTCATCAATTACAAAAATGATAATTCTTAGAAAAAACCTTTTTCAATTATGTTTCAAAAATTGTCAATATTGTTTCACAAGTATTTGGTTTTATAAGGGGCTAAGTATAAGAAAGTATATAAAAATACTATTAAATATAAATTGAATGATTTACTTTGTAAGCGTTTTATAGTTTAACCTTCTTTATTTTGGGAATTTTTTAATGGATGTACTTATCAATTAAACATTCAAATAAATTTTCTTTAAAATCACTTTTTTCTAATAAATTAAAAATCTAATTTAATTGGGCTTCGTTTGTAATAGGAACTAAATAACTATTACTTATTATTTTTATATTGTAAAGGTGTAACTTTAAAATAATCTTTAAAGCAGCGGGTAAAATAAGAAAGATTGTCGAATCCAACTTTATAAGCAATTTCTGAAATCGAACCAGCATTTTGTTCTATTAATTTTGCGGCATGCCTAAGTCGTATTGTCTTTATAAATTCTGTTGTAGTCATTCCTGTGATTGCAACCAGTTTGCGATGTAAGTTTGAACGACTTATAGCCAGTTCGCGACACATAGTTGTAACATCAAATTCAGAAGAAATCATATTTTCTTCAACAACTTCAATGGCTCTAGCAAGAAATTTTTCATCGATCGATGTTACAGAAATTTCTTTAACATGAAAATCTTTCTTACCATTTAAAAAAATTTCTCTTAGTTTCATTCTATTTCTAATTAAATTTTTAATTCTTGCAATTAGTATATTTATTTTAAAGGGTTTTGTAATATAGTCATCAGCATCGGTTTCAAGACCCTGTATAATACTTTTTTCAGATGTCTTGGCTGTAAGCAATATTACAGGTATATGCGATATTAAAATATTGTTTTTTAAAGCTTTTACCATTTCCAATCCATCCAGCACAGGCATCATAATGTCTGCAACAATACAGTCGGGGTATTTATCAATAGCTATTTCTAATGCTTCGCTACCATTATGTGCATTAATTATTCTAAAGTACGATTGTAGTTGTTTATTCAAATACGCAAGCATATCGTCATTATCTTCAACTACCAATACCAGCGGTTTATCTTTTTCGTTGACTGGAATAGCATCCTCCACTAAAATATTTTCATCTGCACTCAACAAATTTTTATTTTCTGCAGAAAATATTGTGATTATTTCGGGGTAAGGGTTTATAGGAAATTTTACGGTAAAGCATGTTTGTTCATAGGGGGTTGACGAAACATTTATTTCTCCCCTGAGAATATTGACAAATTCTTTGACAATACTTAAACCTATTCCTTGTCCCGGAGATGTTTCATCGACTTTATAAAATCTTTTAAAAATATGAGGTAAATCTTCAGATTGAATACCTTTGCCATTATCTATTACAGATATTTCAAAATTATTTTCGGATTTTTTAATGTTTATTCCAATAAAGCCTCCATGTGAGGTATTCTTTAGAGAATTGGAAATAAGATTAATTATTATGGTTTCTAGTTTCTCAATATCACTATAAATATCAAACGATTCTATTTTATCTGAAAGTATGAGAGAAATATTTTTGTTTGATGCTTCGTATGAAAAATTATTAACAATTCCTTTTATAAAATTTTTAATGTCAATTTTATCCAGTTGCAGCATTATTTCATTTCTTTCAATTTTTGCCAGTTCGAGCATCTGATTTATAAGATTTTGCAGCCGTAAAGTATTTCGATGCATTAACAGCAAAGTTTCTTTTTGATTGATTTCATTGCAACTTGTTATAAGTTGTTCAAGCGGACTTACAATAAGTGTTAATGGAGTTCTTAATTCGTGGGAAATGTTGGCATAAAATCGGGATTTGTAGGCATTTAAATCTGCAAGTTGTATATTTTGTTTTTCAATTTCTGCTTTTTGCAATTGTATTTGATTGTTTTGTTCTGCAAGTATTGCATTAAGTCTGCTCTTTTCTTTATATCTTGAATACCAGAGATAAATAGTTAAAGCAAATAAAGCCAACAAGATAATACTCAAAATGATAATAAAATTTTGTCGACGAATTTGCAGGTCTTTAATTTTATTTTTTTGATTCAATATAGTTATTTCGTTTTCTTTTTGTTTATCGTTATAATATGCCTGAAGCATCAACATTCTTTTCTTAGTTTCATTGATTGACGAACTATCATTCAATTCAACATATTCTTCATAATATTTTAATGCTTCTGAAAATTTATTCTGGTTTTTGTAGAGCGTTGACAGAAGTTTATAAACAGTTGGCAAAACTTCGTAATTATCTATTTGTTCAGAAAGTTCTTTAGCCAGCAGGAGATATTTTTCTGCATTTTCAAAATCTTTTTTAATAAGATATAATTCTCCAAGATTTAAATATGTTTGAGAAGAGCCTGTTTTATGATTTAGTTGTATATTTATAGCAATAGCTTTATTATAACAATTGAATGCTTCATCGTATCTTTTTAATTTTTTAAGAACAAGGCCTTTACTGTTTAAAATTGTAGCTAATCCTTGATTTTTATTGGTTTTGTTATAATAGTACTCAGCACTATCTAAATATAGGAGCGCTTTTTCTAAAGCATTCATTTTATCGTAACTGGTTGCAATATCAAAATAAGAAATCGCAACACTTTCGTAATCATTAATTTTATAAGCAAGTTCGAGTGATTTTCGTTGGTATTTTAGAGCATTGTTATAATCGTTAATAATGTTATAAGAGATAGCGATGTTTCCATAGGCAGATGATAATCCATCAATATCTTTTATTTTCTCGTATTTATCAATTGCTTTATAAAAAATCTCTATAGCCTTATCGTGCTGATAATAGGCATCTAATATTATTCCCTGCATTAAGTATACATCGGCTATGCCTTTTTCGTCATTAACCAATAATCTATAATTGAGCGATTGCTGTAAATCTTCTTCAGCTTTTTTGTATTCGGCGGTATAATAGTATAAAACAGCACGCTTGTAATATGCCGATCCTGCTCCTTTATGATATTCAATTTTTTTAGCAATATCGATGGCTTTATTGGCTAATTCTAAGGCTAAATTATTATCTACACTGGTATATTCATTGATTTTGTTAAGTAGGCTATCTACGTAATGTGTAGTATAGGATACATCAGCCAATAACGAATTTAAAGACAATTTAATAAAAAAAACAACTATACAAAATATTCTTAATTTAACATTTTTTATCATTAGATAATAAAAACATTACTCAATTTTTTTATCCTCCTATATAACGGAATTTAGTTTTGTATAGAAGGTTTGCCAAAAATATAAAATTATTTTTATAAAGACAATAGAAAAGACGAACTAATAACTTTTTTCAATTATTATAAATTTAAAAGATAATTTCAAAAACTTTTCAATGATAATATTTTCTTTAATAAAATTATGGTTTTAACTCCTTTACAGGTTTTAATCCCAATTCTTTACCTTTTTCAAGCATCAATTTATATGCTTCATCATAATCATTCTTAATAATTCCATCAAGTATAGCATTTTTAATAGTATTTTTTATTATACCAATTTCTTTACATGGAGGAATACCAAACACTTCCATAATAGTATTGCCATCTATTGGAGGTTTAAAATTTCTTATTTTATCTTTTTCTTCAATTTCTATAAATTTTTTTCTTACAAGTTTAAAATTATTTAGGTACCTTTTAACCTTTTCATCATTTTTTGAAGTCACATCAGCTTCACATAATAACATCAAATCCTCCAAATCTTCGCCAGCATCAAAAATAAGGCGACGTACTGCTGAATCGGTTACCTCGTTTTCCACCAAAGCCATTGGTCGCAAATGTAATTCTATCAATTTTTGAATATACTTCATTTGCTGTCCCATTGGGAGCTTTAAAGTTCTAAAAATCTCAGGTATCAATTTTGAGCCAACAATTTCATGACCGTGAAAAGTCCATCCATGTTCAGGATCAAATTTCTTAACAATAGGTTTGCCCACATCATGTAACAAGGCAGTCCATCGAAGCCACAAATTATCGCTTTTGTTAGAAATATTATCAAGTACTTTTAGGCTATGCAAAAAATTATCTTTATGAGCTTTATTATCAATGATTGCAACACCTTTTAAATTATGTATCCATGGTAAAATAATTTCTAATAAACCTGTTTTATCAAGTAAAATAAAGCCTTTAGAAGGTTTATTGCTCATCATTATCTTATTAAGCTCATCAGTTATTCTTTCAGCCGATACAATTTTTATACGATCGCGATTTTTGTTTATTGCTTCAAAACAATGTTCTTCTATTATAAAATTTAAAACAGTAGCAAATCTAATAGCTCTAAGCATACGTAAAGGATCATCAGAAAAAGTAATTTCGGGGTTAGTAGGAGTACGTATTATTTTTTTCTTCAAATCGTTAATACCATTAAAAGGGTCTATTAATTCACCATAATTATAATTGTTCAATGATATAGCCAAAGCATTTATTGTAAAATCACGTCGCAACTGATCATCCTGTAAAGTACCATTTTCGACAATTGGTTTACGAGAATTTCTTTTATACGACTCTTTGCGAGCACCAACAAATTCAAGTTTATATGTTTTATATTGAACAAGAGCAGTACCAAAATTTTTATAAACTGTCAAAGTAGCTTCATTACCAAGTATTTCAGTAACTTTTTTAGCCAAATTAATTCCATTTCCTACTGTTACAAAATCAATATCTTTATTTTCTTTATTGAGGAGCAAATCGCGAACATAACCACCGACAACATATACTTCACTATTCAATTTTTCAGCCGATTTTTTTACCACATCAAAAATTTCATCCTGTAAATTTATCTTCATGCTTTTTACCACTTTTTTGCAAATATTGTAAAAAAGTAATTAAATTATTAAAAATTTAAATTGGTAATTTTTGTTTATACCCACAACATTTAATATATAAATACCTGGTTTTAAGTCACTAATATTGATAATTGTATTTTTTACACTTTTCATGTGATATTTTTCGATTCCTGTAATTGAAAATATTTTGACAACATATTCTTTTATATCGAATTTAGAAACTACTTCGATATAAGTTTTATTATCTGTATTACAATAAAAGTCTTCATTTTTGGTATTAACAGAAACACCTGTACTTAACTTTTCATATTCAAGACTTGCAAGTATAAAAGGACCTATTGCTTTACCATCATTTGTACAAATTGAAGTATTATAAACATAATATTCATATGATCCATCTCTATCATTACTTAATCCAGCCGAACAACATGTTTTGACAATATCATAATTATCACCATTTTTCACAACAAAATTTCTTAGTATTCCATTATATCCTTTTAAAGCATAAGTTAAAAAATTATCATTCAAATAACCTTTTCTTATTCCTTTTAATATTGAGTATACAAACATACAAGAAGCGGATGATTCGAGATAATTTCCTTCTCTACCTATTTGATCAACAACTTGAAACCAACAGCCTGATGTATCTTGATATTTAACAATAGCATTTGTTAATCGATTCAAAATATTTATCAGAGAATCTTTTTTGTAAAAATCATTAGGTATAAAATCAAGTACATCAATCAATCCCATCATATACCATCCCATTGCCCTACCCCAAAAACTTTTTGAACAACCAGTAATAGGATCTGCCCATATTTGAACTTTTTTTTCATCCCATCCATGATAAAGTAGTCCTGTATTAACATCACGAGCATGTTGTTCCATAAGCACAAACTGTTTAACAACATCTTCAAAATCTTCATATCTATTAAACATTGATGAATATTCTGCATAAAAAGGTTGAGCCATATAAAGGCCATCAAGCCACATCTGATAGGGATAAATTTTTTTATGCCAAAAGCCACCATCGGAAGTTCGTGGTTGTTCAAAAAGTTGTTTTCTTAAACTATCGGCAGCAATTTTATATTTAGTATCTCCAGTTTTTTTATACAAATATAGCAAAATACTACCTTCTTTTATCATATCCAGATTATAATCACTTTTTTTATAACCAGAAATTATACCATTTTGTTCTACCACATAATCTATGGTATTTTTTAAATAATTATAATAAATTAGATTTTTATTTTCCTCATATAATTCCTGAAATCCTCTTAGAGCAGTACCTACAACATAATCCCATTTATTGCTATATCTTAATGGTGATCTATTAATAACAGAATTAGCAATTAATTCGCTCCATTTTTGTGAAAATGAACAAAAAGTTGAATAAAAAATAAGGAAAAAAATCACTATAAGTTTCATCACAAGTATTTTTTATTTTTACAATTTTCAAAGTTAATCTAAAAAACAATTATTTTTGTAGTAACAAAAAATTTTAAAATGAATATTTTCGAAAAACCAGAAAAAAAAGAGTTAACAAAAATTTTAAAAAGGCCTGAAAATAATTACAAAGAGTTAGAAAAACATGTAAAGATTATACTTGATGATGTTAAAATTTTTGGTGACAAGGCACTTAAAGATTACACATTAAAATTTGATTTTGTTGAAATAGAAAATTTTGAAGTAAAAAAAGAAGAAATTAATAATGCGGCGCATAATTTAAAAAAAGAATTAATTGATGCTATAAATTTAGCGGCAAGTAACATACATAAATTTCATAGTTCACAAATTTCAGAAACCAAAATAATTGAAACAACCCCAGGGGTTTATTGTTGGCAAAAATCGATTGCCATTGAGAAGGTTGGTTTATATATCCCCGGGGGAACTGCACCTTTATTTTCTACAGTTTTGATGTTAGCTATTCCTGCGAAAATAGCTGGTTGCAAGGAAATAATACTCTGCACTCCTCCCGACAAAAATGGTAAAATACATCCCGCCATATTATATTCAGCATATATATCTGGTGTTACTAAAATATATAAAGTTGGTGGTGTACAGGCAATAGGTGCCATGGCATATTCGACAGAAACAATTCCCAAAGTTTATAAAATATTTGGTCCGGGTAATGCTTATGTTACCATTGCAAAACAACTTGTTTCAAAAGAAGGAATAGCTATTGATTTACCTGCTGGTCCATCAGAAGTAGCAATTATTGCCGACGAATCAGCAAATCCGGTTTTTGTAGCTGCAGATATGTTAGCTCAAGCAGAACATGGATTTGACAGTCAATCAATTCTAGTAACAACATCATTTGAATTAGCAAAAAAAGTCGAAGAAGAAATAGATAAACAGATAATACAATTATCACGTCAGAAATATGCTAAAAAGTCGCTTGAACACAGTGCTATTATAATTGTTAATAACGAAGAGGAAGCAATAGATATAATAAATGAATATGCGCCCGAACATTTAATTATAAACACGTATAATTCAGAAATTCTTGCTAATAAAGTTATCAATGCAGGTAGTGTATTTATAGGAGAATGGACACCTGAAAGTGTTGGAGATTATGCATCAGGTACCAATCATACATTACCTACTTATGGTTATGCAAAAGCATATAATGGAGTTAACTTAGACAGTTTTGTTAAAAAAATCACATTTCAAAAACTTAGCAAAGAAGGTTTGGCCAATATTGGTAAGGCAATAGAGATAATGGCAGAAGAAGAACAATTAACAGCACATAAAAATGCTGTAACATATCGACTAAACTCAATGAAATAAAATGAAAAACATAGAAATTGAAAAACTTGTAAGAAGTAATATTTTGAAGCTTAAACCTTATTCATCAGCACGAGATGAATACAAAGGGGAATATGGTATTTTTTTAGATGCCAACGAAAACCCTTTTAATATACCTTACAATAGATATCCCGATCCTTTGCAATTAAAAGTAAAAGAAAAAATATCAAAAATTAAGCATATTGGGATAGAAAATATTTTTTTGGGCAATGGAAGTGATGAAGCTATTGATTTATCAATAAGAATATTTTGCAATCCTGGTAAAGATAATATAGTAGCTATTGAACCAACATATGGTATGTACAAAGTTTGTAGTGATATCAACGATGTGGAATATAGACCTGTATTATTAAAAGAAAATTTTGATTTAGATACACATACAATTTTAAATACTACCGACAAAAATACCAAGCTAATATTTATTTGTTCGCCCAACAATCCTACGGGTAATTCATTTTCAGAAACAGATATATTGTACATCTTAGAAAATTTTAATGGTATATTAGTACTTGATGAAGCATATATCGATTTTTCAGAAAAAGAAAGTCTAATAAAATATACTAAAGATTATAACAATCTTATTATTTTACAGACATTCAGTAAAGCTTGGGGAATGGCAGGTATAAGACTGGGGATGGCATTTTCAAATCAATTGATTATATCATTATTTAACAAAGTAAAATATCCTTATAATATTAATATTCTAACTCTTGAAACAGCATCAAAAGCACTTGAAAATACAATTCAAGTAAAAGAATGGATTAATAAATTAATTAATGAAAGAAATAGGATAATTAAAGAAATACAGAAATACCATTTTGTTGAGAAAGTGTATCCATCAGATGCTAATTTTATTTTAGTAAAAGTTAAAAATGCTGATGATTTATACAATTTCTTAATTAACAAAAGAGTAATTGTGAGAAACAGGTCAAAAATACCACTTTGTAACAATTGTTTAAGGTTTACTGTAGGCACCGAAGAAGAAAATAAAATATTATTAAAAAATTTAAGTGAATATAACCAATTAAACTATTAAAAAAGTGAAAAGAGTATTATTTATAGATAGAGATGGTACTTTGATTGTTGAGCCACCTGAAGATTTTCAAGTTGATTCACTTGAGAAACTTGAATTTATGCCAGGTGTATTTAGAAATTTATATTTTATACGTAAAAATTTTGATTATGAACTTGTTATAGTATCAAATCAAGATGGTCTTGGAACGGTTTCATATCCATATGAAGCATTTGAAAAAGTACAAAATAAAATATTAAAAGCTTTCAAAAATGAAGGTATAGAGTTCGATTCGATTTTTATAGATCCAAGCTTACCTGAAGAGAATTCAGAAAATCGCAAACCACGAACAGGAATGCTTAAGAAGTATATGACTGGCGAATATGACTTAAAAAATTCATTTGTAATAGGCGACAGAATAACCGATATAGAACTTGCAAAAAACTTAGGGTGCAAAGCTATATTAATAGGCGATGAATCGAAAAAAAAATTAATTGACGATTCAAATCTCAAAGATTTTTGTGTATTAATAACCCAACATTGGGACGATATATATTTATATTTATTAAAACAACAGAGATTTGCCGAAGTGACATATGAAACAACAGAAACAAACGTTGAAGTTAAAATATATATTGATGGAACAGGCAAAAGTGATATAAATACAGGTATAGGTTTTTTTGATCATATGCTTCATCAAATTGCAAAACACTCGGGAGTAGATCTTTTCATCAATGTAAAAGGCGATTTACATGTAGATGAACATCATACTATTGAAGACACAGCAATAGCACTTGGTAAGGCATTTGCTATAGCATTAAGCAATAAGAAAGGAATAGAAAGATATGGATTTGTATTACCCATGGATGATGCTCTGGCTACTATAGCTATAGATTTTTCGGGGCGTAGTTGGTTGGTCTGGAATGCTGAATTTAAAAGAGAAAAAATTGGGGAAATGCCTACTGAAATGTTGATGCACTTTTTTAAATCATTTGCCGACAATGCTAGTTGTAACATTTATATAAAAGCAGAAGGTGAAAATGAACATCATAAAGCCGAAGCTATTTTCAAAGCCTTTGGCAAAGCAATAAAAAATGCGATAAAAAGAGAACCATTCAATTTTGAATTACCAAGTACAAAGGGAAAACTCTGAAAAAATGGAAGTAGTAATAATTAAATATAATGCTGGAAACATATTATCAGTTGATTATGCTTTACAAAGATTGGGTATAAATCCAATTATTACTGACGATCATGAAAAAATAAAAAAAGCTGACAAAGTAATATTTCCGGGCGTTGGTGAAGCAAGCACAACAATGAACTATTTAAAAAAACACAAACTTGACAAATTAATAAGAGAATTAAAACAACCAGTATTAGGTATATGTCTTGGAATGCAATTAATGTGCAAATATTCAGAAGAAGGCAATACCGAATGTTTAGGCATTTTTAATGAATCAGTTAAACGTTTTAGAACATCAGAATATAAAAATTTTAAGGTACCACATATGGGATGGAATGATATTTATAATTTAAAAGGTAAATTATTTGAAAGTATTCCAGATCATTCATACGTTTATTTTGTTCATAGTTATTATGTTGACATAGGAGAACATACATCATCAATATGTGAATATATATTGCCATTTAGTGCATCTCTTGAATATAAAAATTTTTATGCTACTCAATTTCATCCAGAAAAAAGCAGTAAAATAGGTTCAACAATATTACAAAACTTTTTAAAATTATGATTGAAATTATACCTGCTATAGATATAATAGATGGCAAATGTGTACGATTATACAAAGGTGATTATGAAACAAAAACAACGTATTATGATAATCCTATCGACATAGCTCGTAAAATTGAAGAAAATGGGATTAAACGTTTGCATTTTGTAGATCTTGATGGTGCAAAAAAGAGAGAACCTGTTAATCTTAAAATTCTCGAAAATATTGCCAAATCAACAAATTTAATAATTGATTTTGGAGGAGGAATAAGGACCAAGGAACACATCGAAAAAATTATTGCTTCTGGGGCAAAATATATTACTATTGGTAGTGTTGCTGTAAATACACCAGAAATTTTGGAAGAATGGATCAATATATTTGGTAGTGAATTATTTATTATCAGTGCCGATGTTAGAGATGAAAGAATAAGCATTAATGGATGGCTTAGTAATACAGAAATCTCAGTATATGATTTCATTGGATATTATAAAAACAAAGGTATTAAAAAATTTTTATCAACTGATATTAATAAAGATGGAACATTAACAGGACCATCATTTAGTTTATATAAAAAAATAAAAAGAAAATTCCCGGATATATATCTTATAGCAAGTGGTGGTATAAAAGATATATCTGATATAAAATTGCTTGAAAATGATAAAATAAATGCTGTTGTTATTGGCAAAGCTTTATTTGAAAATAAAATAACACTTGAAAAAATAAAAGAATATTTAAATAACCATGTTAGCTAAAAGAATAATACCGTGTCTTGATGTAAAAGATGGTAAGACAGTAAAAGGAATAAATTTTGTGAATATAAAAGATGTAGGTGATCCTGTTGAATTGGGTGCTATTTACGCTGATGAAGGTGCTGATGAATTGGTTTTTCTTGACATCACAGCATCACATGAAGGACGTAAAACATTTGTAGAATTAGTAAAAAGAATAGCAAGAAATATAAATATACCTTTTACAGTTGGGGGTGGCATATCTGAACTTTCAGATATTGAAAAATTATTAAGTGCTGGAGCCGATAAAGTTTCGATAAATTCAGCAGCAATACGTAATCCAAATCTTGTCGATCAAATGGCTAAAAATTTCGGAAGTCAATTTGTTGTGGTAGCAATAGATGCAAAAGAAGAAAACGGTAAATGGACTGCTTACATTAATGGTGGTCGAATACCAACCAATAAAGAATTATTTTCATGGGCAAAAGAAGTAGAGAATAGAGGTGCTGGAGAAATTTTATTTACTTCTATGAACCACGATGGTACAAAGAAAGGATTTGCATGTGAAGCTTTATCAAAATTATCAGAAATATGTTCTATACCCATAATAGCCTCGGGAGGAGCTGGAACAATGGAACATTTTGTAGAAGTATTTACAACTGGCAAAGCCGATGCAGGATTAGCTGCAAGTATTTTTCACTATAGGGAAATAACAATACCAGATTTAAAAAAATATCTATTTGAAAATGGAATCCCTGTTAGATTATAAAATTTTTATTTTTTAAAAAAATAACTAATAGAGAATATAGATTTTTGACTTTTTAACATAATTTAACATTTGACATAAAGCCATAAAATTTAACAATATAAGCAAAAATTAAGAATATTGATATAAATCACCTCAAAATATAATAAACATCATTAAACAATAATTGTTATAAGTATAAATAATTACTAAATTTGAGTATTAATAGTTATAAATTTTTATATAGATTTACTTAAAACTTTTTTAATATGCAAAATTATTACTATGATATTAAAACATTAATTTCCAGCATTTACGAGTGTCAAAAAAAGATTTTAATAAATCGACGATTTATTAAAGAACTCGAGCTGGAAGGAAGTGATACAACCAAACTCCGTAACGAAATTTCAGAACTTGAAAGAAAAATTGCTAATTTCCAAAAAGAATTACGTTCAAAGTACCATTATTATTGAAATACTCAAACAACATATGCTTCAAAAGCCACTTTTAAAAAGTGGCTTTTTTAGTTTATAATAAAATTCAGATCAGTATCCAAAGTAATAAAAGTTTCTAATCCAACAGCTTTTTTTGAAACATTTAAAACAGGAGGTATTTGTAATTTTTTAAATCTGTTTTTATTAATAAGTTCAATAACATACTTAACTGTATCTTTATCAAATCCATTATTAATAAGATCTTCAAATGATTTATCCAATTCAATATAATTAAATAATATCTTATCAAGAATATCATAAGGTGGCAGAGCATCAATATCTTTTTGATTTTCCCTTAGTTCGGCCGAAGGAATTTTAGTTATTATATTCAAAGGTATAATTTCTTTTTCTTTGTTAATATAATTTGCTATATTGTAAACATCGGTTTTATAAATATCACCAATAACAGATAATGAACCACATAAATCACCATACAAAGTACCATACCCTACCAATAATTCACTTTTATTTGATGTATTCAATAATATATAACCAAATTTATTTGAAAAAGCCATTAATAAATTAGCTCTTATTCTGGCTTGCAAATTTTCTTCTGCAACATTAAAAGGTAGATTATTAAAAAATTTACTTAAATTTTCATTATAACATTCAAAAATATCTTGAATGCTAATAATATCGTATTTAATTTTTAAATTCTCAGCCAATTTTTTAGCATCAGTTATAGAATGTGAAGACGAAAACTTTGAAGGCATCAACAAAACATGAACATTATTACTCCCAAGAGCTTCAACTGCCAAAATAGTAACAACGGCAGAATCAATTCCACCAGATAATCCCAATATAGCTTTATCAAAACCATTTTTTGAAAAAAAATCTTTTATTCCACTTACTAAAGCATCATGTAAAAGTTCGATTTTCTTTTCCTCATTAAGACTTAAATCATAATAATCGCTTGAAGCATCGTCATATAATTCTTCGTAATTAAATGTAAACACACTTTCTTTGAAATAAGGTAGTAAAAGTTTTACTTTCGCCTTCTCAGAAACCATGCACGAACCGCCTTCAAAAATTAAATCGGTATATCCCCCAACCTGATTAACATAAATTATAGGTTTCCTATATATTCTGGCATTATTAACCAATATATTAACTTTATCAAGGTACAAATAAGAAAATGGTAATGCCGAAATATTTATGATAAAATCGGGATTAAATTTAAATATTTTATCAAGAGGACTTTCACACTCATTAAATTTATTATTTAATTTTTTTGCTATCAAAGGTTGTTGAAACCATAAATCTTCACCTATTGTAATTCCAATTTTTTTACCTTTAAATTCAATAACTTTATATTCTTTATTCATTTTAAAATAATAAGACTCATTAAACATACCATATGATGGTAAATTAGTTTTGTTAATTATTTCTTTAATTTCACCTTGATATATAAACAAAGCAGAATTAAATAATAATTCGTTGCTACATATCCATGGAGAACCAATTATAATAGCAATATCATGTGATTCACAAACAATTGATTTTATTGTTTCAAGACTTTTCGAAATAAATTTTTTATTCCCGATCAAATCTAAGGGGGGATAACCACAAATAGCAAGTTCTGAAAAAATTATAAGATCGCTTTTTTCTTCTTTTGCTTTATTAATTGCATTTTTGATTTTATCAAGGTTATATTTAAAATTTCCAATTTTATAATTTAGTTGTGCAATAGTTATTCTCATAATTTTTTTTAAAAAAAATAATATACAAAATTAAAAAAAATTTACAAATTAAAAAAATACTTTAAAATTAATAGGGTTTATATATAAAAAATATATTTTTTTTAAAATTACCCCTCCTTTATAAGTAGGGTTCTTATTTAAAAAAGAACTTTATTTATTAAAAAAGCTTTACAAAAAAATTTATCAAAAAATTATCCCTGTTGTAAACATAAAATTATTTAAAGTCTCGTGAGAAGTTTTTTTATTCATTACATCAAAAAATCCATTGTTATACTTTATACCAAACAATAAATTGGTTTCACCAACAAGATTATATTCTATACCTAATGATAAATAATATGAAATATTAAAAAAGTTAATTTCTTTTGATACGGATTCGTTTTCAAAAAAATTTGATAAAGCAATTGATTTAATATTAAAGTATGGATTCAACCCAAGATTTATAAAATATGAAAAATAACCTATTCTATTGGTTTTCATTTTAATTCCAAGAGGAATATTTAAATATTGCAGTTTAAAATTGACTTTTTCACCTGCTTGAATATTTTCAGTAGAAGCATTAACAATTAGGGTGGAATTTTCAAGAAATAATAGCTTAAAGCCGTAATTAACTAATTTAATTCCACTATAAAAAGCATAATTATTCGTAAAATATTTTTCGAGTACAAGTCCTGCTTCAATAGCAAAACGGGCAAATTGATTATTAAAAACCTTAGAATTTTCCTTACACCATGAAAATCCCGGATTTAATTCAAAACCCAATTTTACTTCCTGTGAAAAAGAAAAATTTCCATTAAATAAAGCAAAAAAAACAATTATTAAAATATTTTTCTTCATTATTATTAAAAAATGTTTTTACAAAAATATGTAAATAAAAATATTTTTTTGTTCACAAATAAAAATAAATTTGCCAAAAAAACATATGAAACGTTTATTTATTTTAATTTTTATAATAACACCACTAATTTATAGTTGTAGTAGATCTGAGGAAAAGAAAAATTGTAAAATTGATAAAATTACAATTTACAGACTCGATAAAGAGATGTTTGAAGTTGATCCATATTTCATAAAAGACAATACAACTAAAATTATAAATAATTGTTATTTATGTCTTGACATATTTTCGAACGATATTATAAAAATAGGTCACATAGAAGATAGTTTATATTTTGTTCTTTTACAATCATTTATAAGTAACTATAATAATTATCAACTATATAAACGTGTAATCAAATTGTATGATGATATTTCGATGATAGAAGAAGAATTAACAAATGCTTTTTGCAGTATTAAAAGTTTATTATCGAATATTGAAATGCCTAAAGTATATGCATATGTATCGGGATTCAATCAAAAAGTATATGTAAAAGAAAACACTATTGGTATAGGACTTGAAAATTATTTGGGTAGAAATGAAAAATTATATGACGAATATGGTTTTTATAATTACTTAAAAACAAACATGCACCGAAAAAAAATTTTACCTGATATAATTTATAACTACGCCAAATATTTATTTCCATATAATGACTCTATAAATAATCTTATTACAAACATAATATATGAAGGTATGATTATGTATTTTGTTAAAAGAATATTACCATATTATAACGATACTTTGATATTTGGTTTTACTTCTAGTGAATTGGATTTTTGTAAAAAAAATGAAAAAAACATGTGGACATACTTAATAGAAAATAAACTTTTATTTAATAACAATCCAACAATAATTGGTAGATTTATAAAAGAGGGACCATACACACAAGATTTTGGCAGAAATTCTCCTGCTAAAGCTGTTGTTTGGATAGGTTATAAAATAATAAATAATTATGCCAAGAAAAATAATATTAATTTAGTCAATTTAATGTATGAAAGAAATTATTTAAAAATTTTAAATGAATCGAAATACAATCCATAAAATTGTTAACGTTATATGAAATTCTTTAAAATAAAATTTCTACTAATATTATTCATATTGCATAAAAATCCTATTCTTGCACAAAATAATTTTCAAGATAAATTAAATAAACTTATTAATACGGGGAATTTTCATGAAGCAATAAAAAAAATTGATAGCCTAGAAAGCAGAGGGAAACTATCACAAACTTTAACCGAAATAAAAGGACGATTATATACCATTTTAGGTGATGTTGATAGGGGTTGTGAATATTTTAATAAATTAAATACAACCTCATTACATAAAATTATATATTATAATTTTGGTTGTCATAAAGATAAACAATATAAATATTTCATTAAGAAATACTATCCAAACGTAAAAAATTTTCGGAATGATTTTAGACCAGTCTATTCGGCAAAAGATACTTTAAGAGGGTCATTAAATAAATATCGAGATTGTTATGATGTAACTTTTTATAATTTATATGTTAAAATTTTTCCAGTAAAAAGAAGAATCTTAGGAAAAAATGAAATAACATTTAAAATTGTAAAACCAACAAATACAATTCAAATAGATTTATTTGAAAAAATGCAAATAGACTCAATTTGTTGGAATAATAAAAGACTTAATTATGTTAGAAAATATGATGCTATTTTCATAAAGTTTCCTACAACATTACTAGAAAACGAAGTTCAAAAAATAACAATTACATATAGGGGCAAGCCAATAAGGGCTAAAAATCCGCCATGGATAGGTGGCTTTGTATGGGAAAAAGATGAAGAAAATAAGTATTGGGTAGGTGTTGCATGCGAACATTTAGGTGCCAGTAGTTGGTGGCCAGTAAAAGATCATCTAAGTGATGAACCAGATTCAATGAATATTAATATTGACGTACCTTTAAGTTATTATGCTATTTCAAATGGAACATTAATATCAATTAATAAAAATAAAAATAGACTAATATATAGTTACAAGATACACTATCCTATTAATAGTTACAATGTAACATTTTATATGGGAAAATACAATGTAACATATGATACTTTCATGACAAATAATAACAAATTTTTATTAAAATTTTATACATTAACTTATAATCAAGATAAATTTGTTAACTATTTTAAACAATCAAAAGACATTTTAAACACATTTATCGACATTTTTGGTGATTACCCTTTTCCAAAAGATGGTTATGGATTAGTAGAATCACCATATTCGGGTATGGAGCACCAAACTGTAATTGCATTTGGTAACAAAATTTATGAAAATAAAAATAGTTTTAATATTAATTACGATCAAATTGTAATCCATGAGACTGCCCACGAATGGTGGGGCAATGCTGTATCGGCTTCGGATATGGCTGATATATGGCTACATGAAGGTTTTGCAACATATGCCGAACTTTTATTTCATGAAAAAAAACAAGGTCAAAAAAAATATCTTAATGAGCTTATTAAAAACATTAATTATATATTTAATTTATGGCCTGTGGTTGGAAATTACGATGTTAATGAAAACACTTTTATCACAAATGATGTTTATAACAAAGGTGCTGTTATTTTGCATAATATTCGCTGTATATTAAATAATGATACATTATTTTTCAATATGATAAAAGATTTTTATAAAAAATATATATACAAGACAATAAATACAGATACATTTATAAATTATGTCAATCAATATACTAATGATAATTTTACCTCATTTTTTAAAGTTTTTCTTTATGACATAGATATTCCAGTATTAAAATACAAATTTGAAAACATAAAAGACACATTAATAATTACATATAAATGGGATAATGTAGATAAAAATTTTAGAATGCCATTTACTATCTTTACCGATAACGGACATGTTATAAGAATTATAGGGTACTCATTTCCCGAAAGTATAAAATTGCCACACTCCAATTATTTTTATTTTATAAATCAATACACTATTTCATCCTTTTTAACAAAAGATAATATTGATGAAAACATTTTTTATGGTTTTACATATTACAAAACACTATGGGAAAAATAAATTATCAAAAAAAATATTTAAGATTTAAAAATTATGATCTAAATTTGTATAATAGTTGATGTAAATTATGATTATCAACTACAATTTTTTTGAAGCAGATAATAAATTGCCACCAGCAAAAGGAAGAGTTTTAATATCAGAACCCTTTTTGCAGGATAATTATTTTAAAAGATCCATTGTTTTACTTACTGAACATTCAGATACAGGCACCGTTGGATTTGTTTTAAACAAGCCTCTTAATGTATATCTAAACGAAATTATGTCTGATTTTCCTAAAACTGACATTACAGTTTCTTTAGGTGGGCCTGTAAATACAAACACTATTCATTATATTCATACACTAGGTGATATCATTCCAGATAGCATTAAAGTTAAAGAAAACATATATTGGGGAGGAGATTTTAATGTTATTAAAAAACTTATTAAATCAAAAACATTAAACAAAGACAATATTAGGTTTTTTCTTGGTTATTCGGGTTGGTATCCTGGTCAACTGGAAAATGAATTATCTGAAAATGCATGGGTTATTGCTGAAATTGATGCCGACGAAATTATGCAACCGATGAACCAAAACAAATGGAAAACCACTCTTAAAAAACTTGGTAAAAAATACAGAATGTGGGCAGAATTTCCTGAAAATCCAGAACTTAATTAATCAACAATATAAGTTTGATTTAATAAATTTGTAATTTCTTTAGAATAGTTGTTAAAATATCTTCGTTTTTGTAATCCAAGTACCCATCGTACCCCATTAATTGAATTTGTTAGAAATATTTCATCTGCTTCGAAAAGTATATCTGTATCAAGAGAAAAATTATCAATAACTCTGATGCCCTTGTTTTTGAGCAATTCAATAATTACTTCCCTCATCACACCAGCTATACAACCATCAGACAAAGGAGGAGTGAAAAAAACATCATCTTTTACCAGAAAAACATTTGAGGAGATAGTTTCACAAATCTTATTATTTTCATTTAAAATAATACATTCGTCAAATTTATTTTTACGCTTATAAATCCCAGCAAGAACATAAATTAATGCATTTGTAGTTTTTAAATGAGAATACTTGTTAATACTCTTTTTCAAATCCTGATAAATATCTACAAAAAACCCTTTTTCATTAAGCACATATTTATAATTTTCTAATTTTGAAGAATCAATTATGAAAGAAACATCGTCAGTTTCGGGAGTATATAGACCACCTTCATTTCTGAAAACAATTAATCGTACTTTTGCACCTTTAAACAATTTGTTTCTGACAAGTACGCCTTGAATTTTTTTAAAAATATATTCGTGATTAAAAAAATCTGGAATATTCATATTTAAGAGTTTCATTCCATTAAATAATCTATTTAAATGCTTATCAAGAAATTGAGGGATTGTGCCATTAGCATGAATAGTTTCAAATAAACCATCTCCATACAAAAATGACCTGTTTCTGACCGAAATACCAACCTGTGATATTTTTGTAAATACTCCATTAAAACAAACATACTCTTCCATAAAACCAATTAATTCATAATTTTATAAAGCAATTCTTTTAATAAATCACCATCATCGGTTGAAACGTTGTTAATTCCTTTTGATTTTAAATCATATTCTCTTAAAAGAGCTATTATTTTTTTTATTTTTGAAGGAGAAAAATTTTTAGCTGCTGTTGCGTACTGATCAACAAAATAAGGATTTATCTTTAATTCATTAGCTACATTGCTTCTACCCTTATCTTTAAGGCTATGAAATAACAATACCTTTGAAAAAAAAGAAAATAAAGAAATTAATGTTAGAATAAAAGGATTACTTTTAGGGTTTTTACTAAAGTATAGAGCAATTTTTGTTGCTTTAGCAAAATCTTTTGTAGCAATAGCACCTATCAATTCAAAATTATTATATTCACGACTTATACCAATGAATTTTTCAATATGCGTTGTAGTTATACGTTTTTCATTACCAAGAGCAATTATTAATTTTTCGAGTTCATTTGCAATTTTTGACAAATCATTGCCAATAAAATCTGTTAACAACATAGCCGATTTAACATCTATGGCATATCCTTTTTCAGAAAGATAATCATTAATCCATTCTGGTATTTGATTTTCATATAATTTGTTAAACTCAAAAAGATAATTTTTTTTATTTAAAAGTTGATATAATTTTTTTCTTTTATCGAGCTTATTATACTTGTAATTAACAACCAAAATAGTAGAAAGCTGTGGGTTTTCGACATAAATTTGCAATTCATCTATATTTTTAATATCTTGAGCTTCTTTTACTATTATTACCTGATATTTCGACATTAAAGGATATCGACGTGCTTGAGTAATTACATCGTATATAGTAATTTCATTTCCATAAAATATAACCTGGTTAAAAGCTTTTTCTTCCTCTTTTAAAACATTCTTTTCAATATATTCTGAGATTTTATCTATAAAAAATTGTTCATCGCCCATTAAAAAATAAACTGGCTTATATTCACCTCTTTTTAAACTATTTAATAATTCTTTAAACAACATTTTATGACTTCAATTTTCTATCTGCAAATTTAATGTTACTCGTTAAATTATTTATTAAAAGTCTCAGCATTTTTATGCAGAGTAAAATAAAAAGTACTTCCTTCGCCTAGTATACTTTCAACATAGATTTTACCTTTGTTTTTTTCAATTAAATCTTTGCATAAAACCAATCCTATTCCAATTCCTTTTTCATTATGAGTTCCATACGAAACAATGTCTGTATTATACTTAAATAATTTTTCAAGTTTTTCAGGATGGATACCTATACCATTATCTTTTATATATACTTCAAGATATTGACCTTTATCATTACATCCTATTAAAATTTTTCCATATTCATTAGTAAACTTAATTGCATTATATATCAAATTGCGTAAAATAGTTTTTATCATATTTTTATCTCCATAAAAAGTAATTACAGGGCTAATATTATTGAGAATAGATATTTTTTTAAGCTTTGCCATTATTTCTAAATTCTCTATTGTTTCTTGTGTTAATTCAAAAAGATTATTATAATCAGGTTTTACTTCTACCTTACTCATTTGTGTCTTAGCCCATTCAAGTATATTTTCGAGTAAATCGTGTATAGCATGTGCACTTTGATTTATCAATAATGTAAACTCATAAAGCTGTTTATTGTCATATTCTTGAAAATTTGACAGTATAATATCTGTCAATCCAATAATTGAATTAAGAGGATTTCTCAGGTCATGTGCTAAAATTGAAAACAATCGATCTTTTGCTTCATTTATTTCTTTTAATTCCTTTGTTCTTTCTTCGATTTTATTTTCAAGATCAATATTTAATTCAAGTAATTCTTTATTTTGTTTGAATATTGTTTTTTCCTGTTCATAGCTTTTTATTGCTTCTTTTACAGTAAGCATTAAATCTTCTTTATTCCATGGTTTAGTTAAAAACCTGTATAAATTAGCCTTATTTATAGCATTGGCAACGCCTTCTATATTAGCTTGACCTGTTAGCAGTATTTTTTTTGTAAATGGTGAAATTTCGTGAATTTTTATTAACAATTCATCACCTTTGATACCGGGCATAAGATAATCTACAATAGCAACTATTAATTCATTTTTATTCTCAATAATTTCTTCTTCAACAATAGAAATAGCATCTTCATAATTCTCAGCAATTTCAACAGAAAAATTATCAACAAATTCGTTTTGTAACTGTTCTTTCAATGAATTTAAAACAATAACTTCATCATCGACACAAAGAATTATTTTTGAATTCATATTTACATAATATTACTTATTCATTTGAAATTGGTAATTTTACAGTAAATTCAGTTCCTTCTCCTACTTTACTTTTAAAAGTTATATTACCATTATGTCTTTCAATTATACTTTTTACTATATCTAGTCCAAGACCCGTACCTTCACCAGGCTTTTTTGTTGTAAAAAAAGGTTCAAAAATTTTATCCTGAATATCAGGATCAATACCACAACCAGTATCTTTTATTTTTACAACAATAAAATTATCTTCCTGAAAAACTTCAATTATAAGTTCACCTTTATAATTCATAGCATAAATGGCATTATGTATAAGGTTTGTCCATACCTGAGTAATTTCTTCTGTATAACAATATATTTCAGGCACTTTTTCATATTTGCGAACAACATCTATACCATGTTTAAGGTAATTATTATAAAGTGTTAAAACTGTTTCGATCGTATCAATAATATCTGTGGGTTGTTTTTTACCTGACAAATCGCGATGAATATATTTTTTTAATGCAAATACAATTTTTGATGCTCTATCAACAGCAAGATTTATAGTATTAGTATTTTTTAATATCGATACAAAGCTTTTTAAAAAATCAAGTAATTCTAAAGCATAATCTTTAAACAAAAGAGGGATGATAACTTTGGGCACGGGATATAGACCTATATAAATAAAAGATTCTGCAAAATTTTCTGAGTTAGGTACATTATGTTTATCCAATAAGGCTATTATTTCTTTTTTTAACGTTCTTTTTTCTTTTATGCTAAGTTCATCAACTTTAAAAGAAAAATTTTTTAATACAATATCAATAAAATAATATTTTTCGGGTGTAAATGTTTCAATAAAATTTGAAAGTTTAACAATAATTTTATTAATAGATGTATTCAAATTTTCTGCAGATGCTTTTATAGCTCCAAGAGGACTGTTAATTTCGTGAGCTACACCTGCAATTAATTGCCCTAATGCTACCATTTTCTCTGATTGTATAGACAATTCACGTGTTTGTGTTAAATTGTCAACCAAAGCTTCAAGATTTTCTTTTTCATTAATTATGTTTTCTAAAAATTCTTTTTTTTCTGTGATATCCCTCGCAATAGCAATACCGTAATCTTTATCATTTATTTTTACAATTTTTGTAATAATTTCAACATCAATATATTCTTCATTTTTAGTTTTCCAGACCTGTTCTATTCTATCTATTTCTGAAGGCCATATATCAATACAAACAATATCATTAGGATTAAAATTTTTTAATTCATCAAGACTATATCCCAATTTTTCAATAATTAATTTGTTGGCATATATAAACTTATTTGGCTTATCATTAATAATTTCATAAACAAAAACAAAATCAGGAAATTCATCAAATATTGTTTTAAAAAAAACTTCTTCCATTTTGTGATTAAAAATTTTATCAAAAGAAAAATTATTTTTGACAACAAATCAAATTAATTACTCAAAAAATTTTAACACAATAATAATAAAAAATGTATAATAAAGTAAAAAAAAGTTGTTAATTATCAAAAAATTGAATAAATTAATTTATGAAAAAATGAAAATGACAAAACTTAAAGATAAAATAAGTTTATTTTTTTTAGCATTAAGTATTATTAATGGTTTTTCACAAGAAAAAATTAAAGTTTTCGGCCATGTTACCAATATATTTTATGAAGCAGTTGATAGTGTTATGATAACTATAAAAGATATCGAAACAAACAATAATATATCATCATGTTATACAGATCAAAATGGTTATTTTGACTTTGAAATTGATAGTTATTATTACAACAAAAATATAATACTTTCATGTTATAAAATTGATTATCACCCTTATGAAGTAAACATTAAGATTGACTTCTCTATTAAAAACTTATCGATAACATTAAATCCTCGATATAAAATTTTATTAAAAGGAAGAATTTATATAAACAGTACACCTCTCGAAAATGTTAGTGTAGAAATAATACATGATACAAATAACTATAAGCTTACTACATTGGGATGTTATTATGATGATGAAAATTATTGGAATTGTTTATATTATGGAATGTTTAAAATTGATTTAATTACTGATAATCCAGAAAATCCAGTTAAAATTATATGCAACAAAAAAGGCTATAAACCAATTTATTATGAATTTAAATTCTCTGAATATAAAGGCGATATATTAAAATTTAAAATGAAATATGCAGATACAGTGCCTGATTTGGGCAAAAACAATATACACTTTAAATTTACAAATCCATTTACTGATAATTCAAGGTGGTTTTTAAATTTTTCGTATTATAGAAATATTAATATTAAAAACTTTAATAGATTGTATTTTGGAGCTGAATTTGCTTTAAATTCAAAAACTATAAGTGTTATAATAGATGGTTTGCCTCAATATTTAAATTTCATTACTTATGATACTGCTTACATAAATTACTTTGTAGGTCCTTCTGTATTAATATTTTTCACACGACCAGAGAAAAGATATTTTTCAAGTTATGGATCTGTAGGATTTTTATATTCTTCAGCAAGTAATAATTTTATAGTTCAACCCTCAATAGGCACCCGCATAATATTAGACATGCAAAAATCTTTAACATTAGAGGTAAGATATTTGCATTACAATTTGAAAGTAAAAAATTATATTTTCAATTATTATGGTGATGCAACACCTTATTACAAAACTATTATTGATAAAAGTTTGATAATTAAAGCAGGTTTGCAAATAAACTTTTAGAAGAAAATGATAATAAAAAAAGTTAACTTTAATTTAATACCAATTGTAATAATAATATGTACGTTGATTGGTTGTGACAAAGAAAGAGGAGAATATATTGAAATTGACAAAGAACCGATAAAAGGATTATTATTTAATGTAAAAAAGGAGATTACAATTCCTGAATATTTTTATGAGGACGAAAATGGTAATCAATATAAAATTAAAAGCAGCAAACAGGCTATAAATTTTGACACAACAAACAAAAATCCTTTAATTAAATGGGATACAATTGATTCGCCAATGACAATAGTAGCAATAGCCAATGATTCATTAACTGTTAAAAATAATAATATTGTTAATATTAATTCCATTATGTGGATATGGCATAATGGTATGAAAAAAGGTAAAAATGGGCAAGTATATTTTGCTGAAGGTTGTAATGTTGAAAAAGGATGTATAAAATATAATGAAAGTATTATAGACACATTAAAAATAGATAATACATATTATTTGTACATATGGGGATTCGATTATTATGGTAAAAATATAAAATACGCAAGCAAAACTAAAAAATTATTTATTTTAAGATGAAAAAAACCACTCTCTTTTGAAGAGTGGTTTTTAATTTTTAAATAAAAATTTTTATTTAACAATAGCAGAAAATGCTTCGTTGTTGAAATATTTAATAAATTCTACATCGTCTTTAGCATAATTTTTCAGTGCACTGTTTTTAGCAATAGCAGTTCTTAAATTATTCATAACTCCTTCTTCTTTGCCCTGTCGTGCACTTATTATAGCTTTAAGATAGTAAACGTGAGCATCATCAACTTCACCAAGTTGATTAAGAGTTGCAAGAGCTTTATCTCCTTCACCATTCAAGAGTTGAGCAAGAGCTGTATTGAATGATGGCTTACCACCAAAATAAGTAACTGCAGTTTTATAATCACCTTTAACTATTTTGATAATTCCAAGATTATAATTAACTTCATCACCAGCACCCATTGCAGCAGTTAATAATTCTTCAGCTTTATCAAATTGTTTTTGTGCTAATAAAGCAGCTCCCAAATTATTCTTAACCACATTATCATCATTTAATGATCGAGCTTTTTCAAAAGCATTCTGTGCTTCAGCAAATTTTCTTTGCGACATATAAATGCATCCAATATTATTAATAGCACGTGAATCATTAGGATATTTATCAAAAGCCTTTTGATAAATAGCTAATTTAGTATCTACATCATTAATTAACGATGCTGCTCTTAATAATTCTTCAAGTCCAAGATTCTCGGGTTTAGATTGAGCAAGACTAATAAGTTCTTCGTCTGAATAACCAATAACATCGATATTTAATTTTATTTCAGAACGACGTAATTTTGGAAGAATTTTTTCGGCAATTTCTTGAAAAGCAGCAGCGATATTCCTTATTTCTTTTTCTCGAACTTCGGGATCTGAATACATTGATAAAACTCTCAATATCAATTCTTTGTCTCTAATATCGGAAGTTTCAAGTAATTGTTTAAAACCTTCCCAATCTTCGGGTGTTGAAGTAACTTTCAGCAGATCCTTCTGTTGTTGTTGTGTTAATTTAGCTTGCTTCAAGGCTTTAACAAAATAATCTTGTGCTGCGGTACCTCTATTCTTTGATAATGGGGTATTTATTTTATTAATATCACCATCGGGTGAAGCATAAGCAAGAATTAAAGCCTCTCTTAATTGTTTTCTTTCTTCGTTTGAAAGATTTTTCAAAGTTGATTCTAAATTTTTAATCTCATCTTTTTTCAACTCTGTTGGTTTAATATTATACTTCATTATATCAAAATAGATCTTTGCAGCAACAGATTGAGATGTCGTCCTAACATATTTATCAGAATAATAAATAACTTTAGGATCTATTTTAACAAGTAATGGTGTTGTAATAATACCATCAGCAACTTTGGGTGCAGCAATATCTATAGGAGTTTTATCTTTAATCTGAGCTTTCATTTTAATAACTAAGTCAGATCTTCTCATTGCATCGTTATAAGCAACTTTGCTGCTGTAGTTAAAATCACCACCTGTATATTTAATTACCTGATTATTTGCTTTAACATTTTCTCCTTGAAGTACAAGAGGATCAAGTTCTGTTTCTCCTGTAGCATATTTTAAAGTAGGAGTGAGTGTCAAAACAGCATTTTTATTAAAATACTTTTCAGGAAATTTTCCTTTAATTGCTACTTTTACTTCACCCCCATGCATTTCAAGAGGATTAGGAGTGACATTAAAAGATACTGTATTTGCTTTATCTTGCATTTTTTTCAGACCTCCGCAACTGGTCAAAATGATTGCGGCTACTACAATAGGAATGTAGTTTCGTTTAATATTTTTCATAGTCATAAATAATTATTTGTTTTAAATTCAATTTATAAATAAGAAGTTAAAAATTTTTGATAAATATATAAAATATTACCATTATAATACAAAAATAATACAATTTTTTCAGAATATTTTTAAATTATCTAATATATTAAACTAATAATCAATATATTAATTATTATATTAATTATTTAGATTCTTTGGGTTTAACTTCTCCTTGAATTCTTAAAACAACTGTTGGTGCATTTGCATAAACAGTTATAGTTTTAGAAAATTTTCCAATAATATTTGTATTATAAGTCACTTTAATTTCACCAGTACCATTTGGAGGAATAGGTTCTTTAGGCCAAGATGGAACAGTACACCCACAGCTCGATCGAACATTTGATAATATCAAGGGACTATTACCGACATTTTTAAATTTAAATACATAACTACCATCACTCCCTTGTTCAATAATACCATAGTCATGAACCATTTTTTCAAATTCCATTTTTGTTGAATCGGTTTGTTGTGCAAAATTTATATGACAAACAATAAAGATTGTCATAAGTGTAATAAAGAGTTTAGTTTTCATATTTTTAAATTTTTTTTTGTTAAATCTAATAATTTTTTTTTATTCAATTCCAAAAGCATAATAAACTATGCCAGGATAATTTTCATAAATACCTTCAATCAGAACACCTCCTTTATGACCTTCAAGTATTTTCTCAACATCTTTAACATTTCGAACATCTTTATTATTAATTTTAGTAATTATAAACCCAGGTTTCATATCTGTATTTTTCTTAATTAATCCTTCATTTATTTCTTTTACCACAACACCTCCAGCAATACCTAATTCATTAGCTTTTTTAGAATCAAGATTTTCAAGTTCTATACCCAATTTTTCAATAATATTTTGTGTTTTATTATCAATAATTTTTACTTCACCTTTTTGGTTGGCAAGAGTAACATCAAAAACAAGTTCTTTACCTTTTCTATTAACATATACTTTAACTTTATCACCTGGGCGATGTCGACCTATTTTTTCAAGTAAATCAGATGTTTTTGCAATTTTAACGTCATCTACTTGAATAATTACATCACCAGCTTTAATTCCAGCTTTAGCAGCCGCACCTGTCGATACAACACTATCAACATAAGCTCCTTCAAATATTTTCAAATCTTTTTCTTTGGCAAGCTGTGCGTCAACACTCTTAACCATAATACCTAAATATGCTCGTTGAACCATACCATACTTTATAAGGTCATCCACGACTTTTGACACAATATTTGATGGAACTGCAAATCCATAACCAGCATAAGTTCCTGTGGGACTAGCTATAGCAGTTGTAATACCGATTAATTCACCTTTTAAATTTACTAGTGCTCCTCCGCTATTACCAGGATTAACGGCAGCATCGGTTTGCAAAAATGACTCTATACCAGAACTACCTAATATATTAATATTTCTTCCTTTTGCACTTATTATACCTGCTGTTACTGTGGAAGTTAGATTAAAAGGATTTCCAACAGATAAAACCCATTCACCAATTTCAACTTGATCTGAATTGCCAAAAGGGATTGTTGGTAAATTATTTGCTTTAATTTGTAATAATGCAATGTCTGTCGATGGATCCTTACCAACTAATCTGGCTTTAAAAACCCTATTATCATGTAATATAACTTCTATTTCGTCGGCTTTATCAATAACATGATTGTTTGTCACAATATATCCATCTGAAGAAATTATAACTCCTGATCCAAAACCAATAGGTTGTAATTCTTCTCTTTTTTTATCATCTTTTTTTCTGTACCTATAATCAGGATCTCCAAAAAATCTACGAAAAAAAGGATCATTAAAAAATTCTTCAAATGGATCTTTATAAACAGAAATATCTTGTTTGCTCAATGACTTAATATGAACAACCCCATCCATTACTTTTTTTGATACTCCAGTAAAATCAAGAGCTACAAGATCACCCTTTTGATTTAAAGTATAAAGTGTGCGCGAAACAGGAACATTGCTATTCTTAATAGCTACTGTCTTTGGTTTTAAAAAACCTACAAAATACAATATTAAAATAGTAAAAATACTTCCAATTATAGAAGCTATTATTAACTTAATTGTATTTTTCATAATCTTTCCTCCTATATTTTTTTCAATATAAATAACATACCTATTAAAAATAAATCTTAAAATTAGATGTTAAATTATATAATTTTTATTTAATCTTTAAAAAAATAGTGTTAAAAAGTATAAATTTTTATTTTTATTAAAACTTGCATACAAGGTTTCTATCACCAAAAGCATCGTCTATTCTATCAACAAATGGCCATTGTTTATTCTCGTATACCCATGATAATGGAAAAGCTGCTTTTTCACGAGAATAAGAATGTTGCCAATCATCGTTTATAATAAAATTTTGTGTATGGGGAGAATTTTTTAAAACATTGTTAACGTAATTCTGGTTATATTCAATATCTTTAATTTCATAATAAATTGATATCATTGCTTCCACAAAACGATCAATCTCCTCTTTAGGTTCGCTTTCTGTTGGTTCAATCATTAAAGTGCCATGCACTGGAAATGATAAAGTTGGAGCATGAAATCCATAATCCATAAGTCTTTTTGCTATATCAATCTCATTTATCTTTGCTGAATTTTTAAAATTTCGACAATCAACTATCATTTCATGAGCAACAAAACCATTTTTACCTTTATACAATATATTAAAATAATTTTCCAATTTTTTCATCAAATAATTAGCATTTAAAAGAGAAATTTTAGAAGCATAAATAAGTCCATTTTTACCTAACAAATGACAATAAGCATGCGATATAGTAAGCAGACTAGTATTACCATATGGTGATGAAGAAACTGATCCACAACTATTTATTCCACCACAGGGCACAAGAGGATGATCGGGTAAAAATTCAACTAAATGTTCGGCAACCAGAATTGCACCGGCACCAGGGCCACCTCCACCATGTGGCATAGCAAAAGTTTTATGTAAATTTAAATGACATACATCGGCACCTATTTTTGCCGGAGAAGTTAAACCTATTAAAGCATTCATATTGGCTCCATCCATATAAACCTGACCACCATATTTATGTATTAGCTCAGTAATTTCAGTAATATTTTCATCAAAGACTCCATAGGTGGATGGATAAGTAATCATTATAGCGGCCAGATTTTCACCGTATTGAATTAATTTATCTATAAGATCGTTTTTAGAAATACTTCCATTCTCATCGCATTTGATCTCGATAACTTTAAACCCAGCCATAGCTGCACTGGCAGGATTGGTACCATGAGCAGACGCAGGTATAAACACGATATCACGATGTTTTTGGTTTATTGATTGTAAATATTTTTTTATAACTAATAAACCAGTAAATTCGCCTGATGCACCAGATGTTGGTTGAAAAGAAATTTCAGATAAGCCAGTAATATTTTTAAAATACATTCCTAATTCATATATTAATTTTTGATATCCTATAGTTTGATCTAATGGTACAAATGGATGAATGCGTGCAAACTCGTCCCATGTAAGAAATATCATTAATATTGGTGCAGTCATTTTCATTGTACAAGAACCTAAAGGAATCATTGAATGAGTCAAAGAAAAATCTCTATTTTCCAATTTCTTAATATATCGCATTAAAGATATCTCGGAATGGTATTTTTTAAAAATTTCATGTTGCAAAAAATCTGTATTTCTCAAAAGACTTTTATCAATATTTATAATATCATAACAACTGATTTTTTCTTTTAATGGTTTTTTTATAGAATATTCAAATATTTCAATTATTTCAAAAACATCTTCAATAGTAGTAGTTTCATTTATACTTATTCCAATAGTTTTATCTGAATAATAACGAAAATTAATACCTTTATCTTCTGATATACTTCGGATAACATTAACATTTAATTCAATAGGAATTGAAACTTTCAAAGTGTCAAAAAAATTACTATTTTCTTGAGTAAAGCCTAATTTTTTTAAATTTTCGCTTAACATTAAAGCATAAGAATGAATTCTCTTTGCAATATTTTTTAGTCCTTCAGGTCCGTGATATATTGCATACATAGCAGCCATAATAGCAGTAAGAACCTGAGATGTACATATGTTTGAAGTTGCTTTTTCTCTTTTAATATGTTGTTCGCGCATTTGTAAAGCCATGCGAAAAGCATTTCTTCCTGATTTTGTTTTTGACAATCCAATAATTCTACCTGGTATAAATCTTTTAAATTTTTCTTTTGATGCAAAAAAACCAGGTGCAGGTCCTCCATAACCCATTGGTATACCAAATCTTTGTGCAGAACCTACGACAGCATCAGCATTCATTTCTCCTGGCGATTTAATTAACGTAAGGGCTAATAAATCAGCATGTATTACAACAAAGGCATTGAAATTGTGTGCATCTTCAATAAAATTTGTATAATCGTGAATTTCACCATTATCATTAGGATTTTGAACCAAAGCGCCAAAAAAATCTGAATTCCATAAAAATTCTTTATAATTACCATAAACTATATTAATATCAAGAGCTTTTGCTCTTGTTTCTACTGTTGCCTTAACATGTGGAAAAACTCTATTATCAATAAAAAATGAATTACTATTTTTATTATAGCTACGTGAATAATTCCAAAACATATACATTGCTTCAGCGGCTGAAGTAGCATCATCAAGCATCGAAGCATTGGCAATTTCCATGCCCGTAAGATTAGCAATAATTGTTTGAAATAAAAATAAAGCTTCTAATCTACCTTGAGATATTTCAGCCTGATAAGGTGTATATGAAGTATACCATGAAGGATTTTCTAAAATATTTTTTCGAATTACCATGGGTGTTATGGTATCATAAAAACCCATACCTATATATGATTTAAAGACTTTATTTAATGATGCTATTTCTTTAATTTTTCTATAATACTCCTCTTCCGACATAGCCTCTGGCAATTGTAAAGGTTCTTTTAATCGAATATTCTCAGGAATAATCAAATTTATTAATTCATCGAGTGTAGAAACGCCTATAAAATTTAACATTTCATTTATTTCGTTTGATGAATGCGGAACATGACGGCAAATAAAATTATTCATATTATTAAACATTAATTTTTTACATATGGATTAAAAATTTTTTCATGTTTAATTGTTGTAGAAATTCCATGACCGGGATATACAATTGTTTCTTCAGGCAAAATAAACAAATTTTTTCGAATTGAATTCAATAACTTAAAATAATCACCACCGGGTAAATCTGCTCTACCAACACTTTCGTAAAACAATGTATCACCAGTAAAAATATAATTCTCCTTTTGATTATAAATACAGATACTACCAGGTGAATGACCTGGAGTTTCTAAAATATTAAGCTCAATTGATTCAGTTTCTATTTTTATATTACTATCAATATACTTTATATCAATGTTTTTAGGAAAACCATCATAATCAAAGCCAAACATATTGGCATATTGTGAAGCATTTTTTAAAAAATAATTATCATAATAACTAACGTACAATTGAAAAGTAAAATGATTTGATAAAAATTTAAGTCCAAGGATATGATCTACATGTGCATGAGTAAGAATAACAGTATTGATCTTCAGTTTATTATTGTTAACAAAAGATAAAAATTTTTCTTTTTCATAGTTGAAATAAAAACCAGCATCAATAAGCACAGCATTATTAAAAGAATCATAAATTAAATATGTATTAACGCTGAATGGATTTACAACAAAAGGTTTAATTATTGAACCAGCCATATTTAAAAAATTTTTTATTCTTTACCTCTAACAAAAGGTACAAAAGTAAAAATCCCATGTTCTGATTTAATAAAAGTTTTATCATTTTCTTTTTCTATTAAAATCATTTTTTGTGCCTTATCATCGCCAACAGGAGCTACAAGTTTACCATTATTATTTAATTGTATAAGTAAAGACTCAGGAATTTCTTTTAAAGCAGCAGTTACAATAATTTTATCAAATGGGCTATAAGTAGGTAAGCCATTATAACCATCGCCATAAAAAAGATATGGATTATAGCCCAATTTTGTTAAAAGTGCTTTTGCTTTTAAGTACAATGCTTTATTTCTTTCAATTGAATATACTTTTGCACCAAGTTCAATAAGTATAGCTGCCTGATAACCTGAACCTGTACCTATTTCAAGAACTTTTTCATTTTCATGTACATCAAGCAATTGAGTTTGAAAAGCAACAGTAAATGGTTGTGAAATAGTTTGTCCGTAACCTATTGGAAACGATTGATCGTTATAAGCTAATTTAACAAAACCACTATCAATAAATAAATGACGAGGAACTTTTTCAATAGCATTTAAAACTCTTTCATCTGTTATACCTTTGACTCTAAGAGTTTCAACAAGTTTTTTACGTAACCCTTTATGTAAGTAAGTATCTTCAATATGCATTTTTAACATAAAAAATTAGAAAAGTTAATAAACATTTTAACTCGACAAAAATATTAATAATAAAAAACATTATGTTTGTGAAAAACAATTTTTTTATGAAAAGAATAGGAATTTTTGGAGATTGTACTGTGGTTCAGAAAGAATTTGAAATTTTGTCAAAATCAAATGAAATTATTATTTCTGGATTTTTTTTTAATGAAAACAATAATAATATTGCAAGCAACATAACAAAATTTGAAAACTTTAACGAGTTACTTGAAAATTCGGATATAATAGAATTTTTAACACCATCAAAAGATATTTTTAAATATATATCAAAAACAATTAAGAATGTTAAAAACTTAATCCTTGCTCCAGAAATTTTAAGATCAAAAGATTTAAGAAAATTTTTAATGTTATCGGAAGAAGCAGAAATAAAATTTTATATTAAAAAAAATGCAAATTTTATAGACATGATAAAAAATAAAATAAAAAATTTTGACAATCTTAATTGTTTAAACATAAAATATTACAACTACAATGTTTATCATATAAACCAAATATTCCTAATGATCTTTGATGTTATGAACATTATAACATCATTAGATAATATAAAAATTAACAAAATGAATATTTATAAATTTTCAACATATAGTTATAATGATTCAATATACGTAAACTTATTAACAAGTAAATCTAATATAATAAATTTTACAATAATTAGTCAATTTTCGAAAAACTTATTAATTGCTGAAGTATACGAACAAGAAATGATTTATGAAATAAATTTTACAGAAAATACTAAAACTGATTATAAAAGAGAAGACATATTAACTATTATAAAGAAATTCAATAATAATCAGGAACTATTTGATCCAGAAAAAGAAATATATCCTTTAATTTTAACACATCAAATAATTGAAAATTGAAGTAAAAATTCTTAATTTTGAAAAAAATTAAATATTAACAAAATGAGTAATTATAAAATACCTGAAAATTTAAAGTATACAAAAACACATGAATGGATAAAAATTGAAGATAAAATTGCTTATATTGGAATTACCGACTATGCACAACAAGAACTTGGTGATATAGTTTTTGTTGAAGTAAATTCAATCAACAAAGAATTAAATAAAAATGATTCTTTTGGAACAATCGAAGCAGTAAAAACTGTTTCAGACTTGTTTATGCCCATTTCAGGCAAAGTTATTGAAATAAATGAAAAATTAAAAAACAATCCTGAGTTAATAAACAAAGATCCTTATGGTGAAGGTTGGATTATTAAAGTTGAAATATCAAATATAAATGAAATATCTAATTTATTAAGTGTAGAAGATTACAAGAAATTAATAGAAGCTTAAATAAATTGTTTTTATATTTGCGGATAAATTTTAAATAATAGAGAGGATTTAATAATAATGAAAATATTTGATTTATTACGTATTATTAAAACTTATCCGCAATATCAAGATATTTTACAAACAATTGATAACAAACAAAAGATTTTATTTTCGGGAGTTGCGGGATCTTTAAAATCATTAATAAGTGCATCAATAATAGAGGAAAAAAAAGATAAAATTTTTATTTTCCTATTTGAAGAAAAAGAAAAAGCTGCATATTTTTACAATGATTTATTAACAATATTTTCAGAAGAGGATATATATTTTTTCCCTTCGACATACAAACGAAATATACAGTATAATCAAATCGATGAGGGCAATATTATACTTCGAAATAAATTAATATCAAAAATATATTCCAAAGAAAAAATTAATGCAATAGTTACTTATACTGAAGCTATTATTGAAAAAATACAAACAAAAGAATTTTTTACAAGTAATACTTTTGAAATTAAAGAAGGAGAAAATTTATCAATTGATTTCATAAAAGAATTATTATTTGAATATCATTTTGAATATGTAGATTTTGTTGTTGAACCCGGGCAATTTGCATCACGAGGTAGCATAATTGATATATTTCCTTTTTCATCAGCATATCCATATAGGATAGATTTTTTTGGCGATACTGTTGAATCGATTCGATTATTTAATCCAGAGAATCAATTATCAGTTAAGAAAACTGAAAAAGCAACAATAATACCATTATTTTATAATTCTAAAGATACTTCATATCAGAGTATTTTTGATATCATCCCAGAAAATTCGATTCTAATTACTGAAGATTTAAATGTTATTTATGATAAAGTAAAAAACTACTATACATATATAACTGAAAAATATAATGAAAAAGAAAATTATTTTTTAAATACTTTTGTCAATCAAAATGAGTTTTTAAGAGACTGCAATAAATTTACTTTAATAGAATTTGATAACACTTCATTTTTCAATTCTACAAAAAAATATGAATTTCATTCTATTCCACAACCACTATTTTTAAAAAATTTTGAATTACTCTCAAAAACAATAGAAAAATATCGTAACGAAGGTTATTTAATATACATATCAACAGAAATTGAGAAACAATATGAACGTTTAAAAAAAATATTTGATGAATTGGGGTATGAATTTGAAATTTTCTGGATTGAACAAGAACTTCATGAAGGTTTTATAGACAATCAATTAAAAATATGTTTATTTACGGACCATCAAATTTTCGATCGATATCATAAATACAATATTAAAACTTTTTATTCGGCTAAAGCTTCATATTCATTAAAAGACATAACTGATTTAAAACCTGGGGATTATGTCGTACATATTGATTATGGAATAGGTAGATTTGCTGGATTGCAAAAAATTGAAATCAATGGAAAACATCAAGAAGTTTTAAGAATTGTATATAAAGATAATGATTTGTTGTTTGTTAACATACATTCTTTGCACAAAATTTCAAAATACAAAGGTAAAGAAGATACCCCACCCGACTTACACAAATTGGGTTCAGGAATATGGTTAAGACAAAAATTAGCAGCAAAACAAAAAATAAAAGAAATAGCAAGGGAATTAATTGAATTGTATGCCAAAAGAAAAATAACAAAAGGATATAGTTTTTCGCCTGATACATACTTACAGGAAGAATTAGAAGCATCATTTATACATGAAGATACACCTGATCAAATCGAAGCCACAAAGGCTGTTAAAGCAGATATGGAATCGGAACATCCAATGGATAGATTAATTTGTGGAGATGTAGGTTATGGAAAAACAGAAATTGCAATAAGAGCTGCTTTCAAAGCTGTGGCTGATAACAAGCAGGTAGCTGTTCTTGTTCCTACTACACTACTGGCATTACAACATTATAATACATTTTCAGATAGACTAAAAAATTTTCCATGCAAAGTAGACTTCATCTCACGAATCAAAAAGCCATCGGAACAAAAAAAGACTTTAAAAGAACTTGAAGAAGGTAAAATTGATATAATAATTGGAACCCATAGATTGTTGAGTAATGATATAAAGTTTAAAGATTTAGGTTTATTAATTATTGATGAAGAGCAAAAATTTGGTGTTGCAGCAAAAGAAAAACTTAGAAAATTAAAATGTAATATAGATACACTTACATTAACAGCAACTCCAATTCCACGAACTTTTCAATTTTCATTAATGGGAGCTCGTGATCTATCGATTATAAAAACTCCCCCACCCAATCGTTATCCAGTAATAACAGAAGTACATACTTTTAACGAAGAAATTATAAAAGAAGGGATAGAATACGAAATAAATAGAGGAGGACAAGTATTTTTTATAAACAATTGGATAAAAAATATTTACGAGATTGAAAAACTTATCAATAAAATATGTCCAAAAGTTAAGACTGTTGTAGCTCATGGGCAAATGGATGGAAAAAAACTTGAAGAAATAATGATGGGATTTATCAATGGTGATTATGATGTATTGATCTCCACTGCTATAATTGAATCGGGTCTTGATATACCAAATGCCAATACAATATTCATTAACAATGCACATCAGTTTGGTTTAAGCGACTTACACCAATTAAGAGGCAGAGTTGGTCGTTCGAATAAAAAGGCCTTTTGTTATCTACTTGCCCCTCCATTATCTACATTAACTTCGGAAGCAAGAAGACGTCTTAAAGCAATTGAAGAATTCAGTGAATTGGGTAGTGGTTTTAATATAGCTTTATATGACCTTGATATAAGAGGAGCAGGCAATTTACTTGGACCAGAGCAAAGTGGTTTTATAGTAAATATGGGCTTTGAAACATACAATAAAATTCTTGAGGAAACGATACAAGAATTGAAAGAAAATGAATTCAAAGAAATTTTTACACCAAAAACAGATGAAAAAACAGAAATTAATAAAGAAAAAAAATATGTTAAAGAGTGCCAGATTGATACCGATTTAGAATTACTAATACCTGACTATTATATTCCAAATCATAGTGAAAGAATTAATATTTACAAAAAAATTGATAATCTTATAACAGAAAAAGAATTAAAAATTCTGGAAAATGAAATAATTGATAGATTTGGTAATATGCCAGAACAACTTATTAATCTGTTTAAGCTTGTCAGGTTAAGATGGAAAGCCATGGATCTTGGATTCGAAAAAATAGTAATAAAAAACAATATTTTGATTGCTACATTTATAAGCGATAAACAATCTGATTATTACAAAAGTGAAATCTTTGAAAAAATAATAAAGAACATTAATATTAATTCAAAAAAATTTAAATTAAAGCAACTAACAGAAAAACTAACATTACATATACTTAATATCAAAAATGTAGATGATGCAATAAAAACATTAGATGAATTGGAAAAATAAAAGTTAAATAATAATCTGACTATATTAATTTTAATATTATTTTAGGATAAAAATTAAATAATAATTACATTTGCAGAAAACTAATTCTAATGTTTAGACTCTTAATTGTTTTTTCATTCTTAACAATAAATATATTTACAAATTCACAACAAATAACACCAAATATTGAAAAATCAAAAGAAAAGATAATAATAAATGGAAAAATTTATTACTTGCATACAGTTAAAAATGGTCAGACATTATATTCAATAAGTAAAATTTATAATGTTACTATTGACGATATTTTAACAGCAAACCCAGGATTAAATCCAACACAAATTAAAGAAGGAACTCCAATAAAGATACCTGAAAGTTTTGATAACAAAGACAATATTAATCATAATCCAGATATTAACAATAATTATATACTTCATAAAGTAAAACAAGGAGAAACATTATATTTTTTATCAAAAAAATATAATGTTGAAATTGAAGAAATAATAAAAGCTAACCCTGGCTTAGAAATATTAAAAAGTGATCAAATGGTTAAAATCCCTAGAAAAGGCAACAATACCAAAAAAGATTCAATAATATACATAACTTATGAATTAAACAAAAAGGACACTTTGTATTCTATAGCTCAAAAATATAATACCAGTGTAGCAGAAATAATTGCCCTAAATCCTGAACTAAAAAATGGAATTAAAAAAGGACTTAAAATAAAAATACCCATAGTTGTTAAAACAGATTCATCACAATTTAAAACACAAACTTATACTGATTGTGATAGAAAACCTAAAGAAAAAGATGAATACAGATATTTAATATTAATACCTCATATAACCGATTCGATTAGTAGTATAAGTCAAAATAATGAAACTATATATAAATTTTATAATTTTTACAAAGGAATAATTATAGCATTAGATTCATTAAAAAATATAGGAAAAACTTCACACATTAAAATAATTGAAGTAAACCCAAATAATAAAAACAATAGTTTAATTAATCACCTGGAATTTAAACCTGATTTTGTAATTAATTTCTTTGCTGATTTAGATTCTTTGTTTGTAAGCAATTGTTTTTCAAAAAAAATACCAATAATAATGCCTATAGACACTGAAAAAAAAGGAAACAATCTTACAAGCTCCATAAAAATATTAACAAACCATTACTATTTAGATTATTTATATGATTATATTAAACAAAATACGAGCAACAAAAAAATAAATTTAATTATAGTAAATGATAGGACTAACAATTTTTTAATAGATTCATCAAAGAATATCAAAAACAAAAAAACTGAAAACATAAATTTACATATAATAAATATAAACGATTCGACATTTTATAATATTCAAAAAGCAATTGATACACTTAACCAGAATATTGTTTTTATAAATTCAACCAATGAAGGTACTGTATCGATTTTATTATCAAGATTTAATTTAATAAACAAAAATATTAATATCGACATTATAGGTGTAAGAGAATGGTTATATTTTAACAAAATAGATATTGATTTGTTACACAAACTTAATATAAAAGTTTTATCGCCTGTATATATTGATTACAAAAACAAAGCTATAAATTATTTTTTATACAAAAATGTTAATATGTATGGTATTGAACCATTGAAAACAAATTTTTATGATATTTTAACTTTTTTAGGATATGACATTATTTTGTTATCAGTAGATTTAAAAAATAAATATAATGATATAATAACTTGCTTAACTAATCATTCCTACAATGGAATATTAACAACATATTATTTAGTAAAGGAAAAAAATGACGAAATTATAAATAAGTCATATTCTTTGATAATTTATGAAAAAGGTTATACTATTAGAAGAGAGATAAAATTTTTAAATACAGAAGAAAAATTAATTTCTGTAAAAAAATAAAATAATTTTTTTTTAAATAAAAATAAACTAACTTTGTTAAAGCTAAAGTTGTTTTTGAATTTACAACACTTAATAAATAATTTTTAATTGTTCAAATTCAATCTTCTTAGGCAAATTTTAAATCATAACAAAAAATTTTTATGAACATTTTTATTGCAAAATTAAACTACAGGACTGATAGTGATGTCCTTAGAGAAGCTTTTGAAGAATATGGCGAAGTTACTTCATCTAAAGTTATTGTTGATCGAATAACCGACAGATCAAAAGGTTATGGATTTGTTGAAATGCCTGATGAACAGGAGGCATTACGTGCTATTGAAGGATTAAATAATAGTGAACTTGATGGTAGTACTATAATTGTTAAAAAAGCAAATCCAAAAAATAGTAATTATTCTGATCACAAAAAACGAAATTGGTATAGGTAATAAGATTTATAAAAAGGAACCAATAATGGTTCCTTTTTTATAAAAAAACTATCAAAGATTAAAATTTTTATAGAAAAACTTTTTCAATTTAAAATAATATTTATACCTTTGCAAGGTGTCCAGTAGTTTTGATGAATTTAAGGAAGATAAAAATCAACCGTAAATTCTAATCTTCTGGGCAAAAAATTCAAAATCAATTTAAAAAATTTTTTTAATTATGAACATTTTTGTTGCAAAATTAAACTACAGGACTGATAGTGATGTCCTTAGAGAAGCTTTTGAAGAATATGGTGAAGTTACTTCATCTAAAGTTGTTGTTGATCGTGTCACCGGACGATCAAAGGGTTATGGATTTGTAGAAATGCCAGATGAACAAGAGGCATTACGTGCTATTGAAGGTTTAAACAACAGTGAACTTGATGGAAGCACGATAGTTGTTAAGAAAGCAAATCCAAAAAGATCTAATTATTCCGATCGCAGGCAAAGAAATTCCTACAGATGATATAAGGATTACAACAACTAGAAAAGGGAATCGTTAACGATTCCTTTTTTTATTTTTCAGTAATTCAGAAGGAGTCACACCATAAAATAATTTAAAATTTTTTGTAAAATAATCAGGATCATTAAAACCTAATTTAAAACTAATTTCATAGATTGAAAGATCAGTATTTTTTAATAATTCAAGAGCTTTTTGCATTTTAATATTAAAAATCAATTCGTGGGGTGTTAAACCGGTTAGTGTTTTGATTTTCTTAAAAAACAAAGTTCTTCCAATCTTTAAATGATCAACAATATTTTCAATACTAAGCATTTCATTTTTTTCGATATTTTTGTGTATATAATTTAACAATGTTTCTAAAAAATTCTTATCTTTTTGTGAGTATTTTAAGGTATCGGAAAGACTTAATATATCGTTAGTAAACTTGCTTTTAAGTAATTTTCTTTGTTTAATAAGATTTTCAATTCTTTTTACCAACATTTCAAAATCAAAAGGTTTAATAATATACTCATCGGCCCCAATTTCATAACACATCATTTTTGAATCATCTTTAGATAATGAGGTAATAATAATTATAGGTATATGACAAGTATAGAAGTCGTTTTTAAGAGCTGTACAAACTTGATATCCATCTTTATTAGGCAAGATAATGTCACACAGAATTAAATCGGGCATTAACTTGCGAGCCAATTCAATACCTTTTAAACCATCATCTGTCTCAATAACATAAAAATAATTGCTTAAATATGACACAAGATAATTTCGCATATCATCATCGTCTTCAATAACAAGTAAAGATTCGTCTTTTGAAGAATTGTTATAATTGCAATTATAATTTTCCCCATTTACAATTTCTTTCAAATAATTACAATGATTAATTAAATATTCATTCTTTTTATCATAATTTTCATCCAATTTAGTTTTTACATTACTAATCATTATTAAAGGAAAAGCAACACGTATATCTGTCCCTTTTCCTTCTTTACTTTCAATAAATATTTCACCATTTAGTAGTGTTATTAATTCATATGTTAATGATAAGCCAAGTCCACTACCTGATATTTCATTACTATATTGATCCATTGAAAAGTTAAATCTTTCAAAAATTTTAGATAAAATATTTTGATAAATTCCTTTTCCTTCATCCTTAACATTTAAAAACCAATTTTTATTTTTTTCATCAATAGTAATTTTTAAAGTTATTGATTTTCCTGAAGGAGTATTTTTAAAAGCATTTGAAAGAAGATTAAAAACAATTTTTTCGAGTATATTTTTATCAATGCAACATTCAAAACTATTAACATTTGAATCAAATATAAAGTTAATCTCTTTTTGTTTAGCAAGAGGTAAAAACATATTAAAAATTTCATTAAAAAAAGCAATTATGTTTACTAATTCATAATTGACAACATATTTTTGTTCTTGCACCCTTCGCAAGTCAAGCATTTGTTCAATTATTTCTGACAATTTATAAACATTACGTTTAATAGTTTTCAAATCGTTTTTAACATTTTCATTCAATGATGTTGATGATAAGATATTTTTTACAGGTGCTAAAATCAATGTTAGTGGTGTTTTTAATTCATGGGATAAATTTGTAAAAAAATTCAATTTACTTTCGTACAATTTTTTACTAACAACAATTTGATTTCTTAAATGTAAATAACTATAAATAAAGTATACAGATAAGATTAAAATAAACATATAAAGAGATATAGCAATATTACTTAACCATGGTGGTCGCGCAATAATAATTTGTATGTTTTTTGAATAATCATTCCATACTCCGTAGTGATTAGTAGCTTTAACTTTAAAAATATACTTACCTGATTTTAAGTGTTTATATGCAACACTTTTATTACTTCCAACATAATTCCATGTTTTATCATAATTTTCCAAAATACAAGCATATTGAATATTTTCGGGAGCATAGTAATCGAGAAGTGAAAAGAAAAACTCAATGTAATTCTGATTATATTTTAATTTAATACTTTTAATAAACTCCACACCAGATATGAAATCTTCTCCAGAAATTTTAATCTTTGTTATATATAATTGATAAGGATGTTTATTAATATTAAGTTTTTCGGGGTTAAAATATAGTAAACCATTTGAATGGCCAACAATCACATTATCATTAAAAAACAAAGCATTTGATTCATTAAAACTACTATTATTTATAATTGCAAAATTTGAATAATTTTCAATGTTATTGTTATTTAATGATACTTTTTTTAATCCAAAATCAGTTGCACACCATAAGTTACGATTATTATCTTGAACAATATTATATATAACATTCATTGAAGGATTATTATAATCAAAAAAAGATTCCCATACGAAGTTATTTTCTAATAAATTGTTTTTTCTCAATAAATTTAAGCCACCTCCAAAAGTTCCAATCCATAAATTAGAATCTTTATCTTGATAAATATATAAGACATCATTATAATTAATTGCATTAAGACGATTTTGAGAAAAAAACTTTATAAACTCAATTTTATATTTTGATAGATTTTCAAACTTTAACAAGTTTAGTCCATTCACAGTAGCCACCCATAAATTTTTATAAGCATCAAAAAATAAATATCTTACTCTGTTATCAGATAAAGATTTTAAATTATCTTTTGAAAAAGTGTAATTTTGAATAATTTCATTTGCCATTAAAGGATTTTTAATTAAGATAATTCCATTTAAATAAGTTCCAATCCATATATTCCTTTTAAAATCTTCATTAATAGAATAAATAAAATTACCTGGTATAAGAGGATATTGGTATTTTACAATTTGAGAAGAGGAAATTTTTAAATTTTTAGATTTATAAATATCTTTAATTACTATAATTCCTTCGCCTTTAGTTCCTATCCACAAATTGTTTTTACAATCAAAAAATAGAGTATATATTCCAGAATTTATAAATCTTTTATTACCACTTAATGAAACGTTAACATATGAATTAAAATTTTTATTGTAACAAATTAAATATCCGCCTTTAGTACCTATCCACAATCTATTTAATTTATCTTTAGCAATAGTTCTAACCTCATTATCATTTGAGTTTTTAATTTCAACTTCCAGAGGCACATTTTTAAATATCGTATCATTAATTTTTAATTTATTTACTCCACCATTTCTTGTACCTATCCATAAATTTCCACAATTGTCTTCATATATTTTTAAAATAAAATTTGAAGAGATTGTATTTGAATTTAAATTATTATGAGAAAAATTAACAAATTCTTCTTTATCACGAATATACTTAAACAAACCACTACCATAAGTACTTATCCAGAGATTATTATTTTTATCTTCAATAATAACATGTTTTTCACCTTCTGTTATATTTTCACGTAGTTCGGATTTGAGAGAGAAATATTTAAAATATTTTTTGAAATGATTAAAACATAAAATACCCTTAAGATCATTAATTATCCAAAATAATCCATATTTATCTGCGTATATACTGTATACATAATTTGAATTTAAACCATTTTTGCCAATAGTATAATGTTCTAATGTATTTTTTGTTGTTATATAATAAAATAGTCCGTTGTTACGAGTTCCAATCAATAAAATCGAATCTTTATAACTATTTAAGCATGTTATATAATCACCAATATTATCAATTAATACTTCAAAATTAGTAGACGCGATATTAAATTTATATAATATACCTTTGTTTGAAGCAAAAATTATAACGTCTTTAAATGAATAGTAAGTTGTAAAATAAACATTTTCAAAAAACATTAAAGGTTTTTTAAAATTACTTAAATTATAAAGATAAAGACCTTTGTCAGTTCCGACCCACAAACCAGTTTTATTTTCAAAAAACAAAAAAACAATTTTTGAAACATTATTTAATTTTATAGTGTCTATATTAACATTTTGTTTATTTGATAAAATTTTTATAAATGAATTATTTTCATAAATTGCGCATAAATCACCATTGTCCAATTCAACAAAAAAATTATTTATTCCGTTAACATTAAATTCTTGAATTGAAAAATTAAAATTTAAAAGTTTATTATTTAACAAATCAAGTCGATGTAATTTTTTGTCATATGTTACAATCCATAAATAATTATTTCTATCCTGAAATATTTTCATTATTCTATTGCTAGATAAGCAATTATTATTACCAGGCAAAAAATAAAAATACTTAAAGTTATTGCCATCGTAACGATTTAAACCATTTAAAGTGCCAAACCATAAAAAACCAAAAGAATCTTGAAAAATTTCTCTAACTGAATTATTTGATAAACCATTATTGGTGTTAATGCAACTTATATTATAAAAATTATTTGAAAAAGTTGAATTAACAAATAGTATTAAAAAAACATTAAAATTTAATTTTATTTTATAAATCATTTAAAATTAATTTTTTACGAAAAATATAAAAAAAGCATATAATTTTTTAAAAAATTAACAAATTCTGCAAAATAAAAAAGGAAAGAATTTGATTATTAAAAATAAAAATAGAATTTGAAAAATAAAAATAAAAACATATTTTTGTCATAAATATATTCAATCGATTGCACATTAAAATAATAAAATTTATGGGAAAATATTCAAGAATTGAAGTTTATTTAAAAATGAAAGAAACAGGTATGGTTCCTGTTTTTTATAATCCAGACATTGAAGTTTGTAAGAATGTTATAAAAGCTTGTTATGATGCAGGGGTTAAGATTTTTGAATTTACTAATAGAGGTGATTTTGCACATGAGGTTTTTTCCGAATTAAACAAATTTGCTTTAAGAGAATTACCTGGCATGATTATGGGAGTTGGATCGGTAGTAGATCCTATTACGGCTGGTATTTACATTCAGTTAGGAGCAAACTTTATAGTGTCGCCGATTTTAAATGAAGAAATGGCAAAAATATGTAATAGACGAAAAATAGCATGGTCGCCAGGTTGTGGAAGTGTAAGTGAAATTTCAAAAGCTGAAGAGCTAGGTGCTGAAGTTGTTAAAATATTTCCAGGTTCACAAGTTGGTGGTCCTGAATTTGTTGCAGCTGTAAAAGGTCCAATGCCATGGACAAACATAATGCCAACAGGAGGTGTAGAACCAACTGAAGAAAATTTAACAGCATGGTTCAAAGCAGGGGTTTATTGTGTTGGTATGGGATCTAAACTATTTCCAAAGGAATTAATTATAGAAAAAGATTACGAGGCATTGAAAAATAGAATAAAAGAAGTTTTTGACCTTATACAAAACATCAAGAAAAAATACCAATAAAACTATAAATCATGAATAATACAACTAATAAAATCGGAAATTACAGATGGGTAATATGTGCCCTGGTATTTTTTGCTACTACTATTAATTATCTTGATAGACAGGTAATTGCCCTCTTAAAAGACGATTATCTTGAACCTTTATTTCATTGGACAGAACAAGATTATTCGAAAGTAGTAATGGCATTTCAATTATCTTATGCCATAGGTATGCTGATTGTAGGCTGGATTATAGATAAGATTGGAACTAAATTGGGATATGCACTTTCATTGGCTGTATGGAGTATTGCAGCAATGTTGCACGCTGCAGCACGCAGTACTTTAGGTTTTGCAGGAGCAAGAGCACTTTTAGGAATAAGTGAAGCAGGAAACTTTCCTGCTGCTATTAAAACAGTAGCTGAGTGGTTTCCAAAAAAAGAAAGAGCATTAGCAACAGGTATTTTTAACTCAGGAGCAAATGTAGGAGCAATTCTTGCACCACTTACAGTGCCTTTAATAGCTGCAGCAATGGGATGGCAATGGGCATTTATATTAACAGGTGCAATTGGTTTATTGTGGATTATTTTTTGGTTTATTTTCTATGAAAAACCCGCAAAATCAAAACATTTATCAAAACCTGAATATGAATATATTAATAGTGATAAAGATGAAGAAATATCAGTTCAAGAAAATAACACAGAAAAAGTAAAATGGTTTAAATTATTTACTTACAAGCAAACATGGGCATTTTTATTAGGTAAATTTTTAACCGATCCGGTATGGTGGTTTTATTTATTCTGGTTACCATCATTTCTGAACAAAGAATATGGTATGTCAAAAACTCAACTTGCCTTGCCTTTAGCAGTATTATATACTATGACAACTGTTGGAAGCATTTTTGGAGGTTGGTTATCGGGATGGTTTATTGGAAAGGGATGGCCAGCTTACAAAGCAAGAAGCACAGCTATGTTAATTTTTGCATTATGTGTAGTACCTGTTTTTAGTGCACAATATTTTGGTCATTATAGTTACTGGTTTGCAGTTATAATCATTGGTATTGCAGCATCAGCACATCAAGCATGGTCGGCAAATATATTTACTACCGTATCTGATATGTTTCCCAAAAAAGCTGTTGCATCAGTAACAGGTATTGGAGGTATGGCAGGAGCAATGGGTGGTCTATTAATTGCATTTACAGCAGGAAAAATACTCGATCATTTTAAAGCACTTGGTAATATTCAACATGGATATTTTATAATGTTCATGATTTGTGGTTCTGCTTATTTAACAGCATGGATTATTTATAAAATACTTGTTCCAAAAATGGATAGAGCAAATATCTAATAATATTTAAAATATTAATTTCAAAATAGGCTACATTAATATTGTAGCCTATTTTTATTTTCTTTAATTTTGAAATTTATTTTAACAAAAATGATTGAAAAAATTGAAAAACATACTTGTAATATAAATGAAAATTTTAAATTTTCAGTTTTAATACCTACATGGAATAATTTAAAATATCTTGAACTGTGTATAAAATCAATAAAAAACAATTCAAAATTTAATCATCAGATTATTGTAATAATTAATGAAGGAAAAGATGGAACACTTGAATGGGTAAAAAAACAAAATATTGACTACATTTATTCAAAAGAAAATATAGGTATATGTTTTGGTCTTAATATAGCTAGAAGTTTGATTAAAACAGAATATATAATATACTTGAATGACGATATGTATGTATTACCCGACTGGGATGTTGCTATTGATAATGAAATTAAAAGTTTAAACACAAAATCTTTCATAATATCGGCAACAATGATTGAACCTGTTGATACTGGCAATAATTGCGTAGTTGTTAAAGATTTTGGAAGAAGTATTGAAACATTTGAGGAAATAAAATTAATAAACAATTATAAAAATCTTTTTAGAAAAGACTGGCAAGGTAGTACTTGGCCACCAGTTATATTACACATTGACACTTGGGATCTTGTTGGTGGAATGAGTATAGAATTTAGCCCAGGAATGTATTCTGATCCCGATTTATCTATGAAATTATGGAATGCAGGAGTTAGATATTTCAAAGGTGTTGGTAAAAGCTTAGTATATCATTTTTGTTCAAAATCTACTCGAAAAATAAAAAAGAATAATGGGAAAAAACAATTTTTGTTAAAATGGGGAATAACATCGCGTACTTTTACAAAATATATTTTAAACATGAGTAAAACATTTGATAATAATTCTTACACTGGTAAAATACCATACTTTGAAGTATTAATAAATAAATTAAAAATGTTAATAGCAATTTTAAAAAGATAAGTATGAAGATATTGAAGATAATAATATTAATACTAATAACAATAATTATTTTAATATTTTTCTTTACCGTAATATTTATATTAAATCGTCGTAAAAATAGAAAAAATATAAATCTAATCTGTTCTTGCAAGATGCCACAAAATCAAAGCAATTTAAATTAGTTATACTATAAAAAGTTGTTTTTATAATAATTATCAAAATTATATTGTTCCAATAAATTCAATTATCTGCTGAGCAAAATTGTTCCAACTTAATTCTTTTTTTAAATTTTCTATGTTTTTGACAAAGGCATTTTTATCATATTTATTGAAGAATTCATTAATAGCATTAACAAGATCATTAACATCTGGTTTATCAACAATTAAACCTGTTTTCTGGTGTTGTATTGTCTCAGATAATCCGCCTACATTAGTAGCAATTAAAGGTATATTGAAATGATATGAAATACCAACAATTCCACTCTGCGTTGCTGATTTGTAAGGAAGTATACATACATCAGCTGCCGAAAAGTAAATATTTACTTCATTATCATTAATATATTTGATAAACTTATAAATATTATTCTTATTAGGATTCATATTAATCAAATGATCGTATTTGTCGAAGTTTCCATAAACTTCACCAGCAATAACTAATTGATATGAGTCATCGAGTTTGCCAAACGATTCAATTAGCAAATCAAGTCCTTTATAATTACGTATAAATCCGAAAAATAATAATGTTTTTTTATTTGGATCAATTCCAAGCTTAATTCTAGCTTTATATTTATCGACATTATCACCAAAATGATTATATAAAGGATGAGGAATAACTTTTACAATAGCATCAGGCAAAAGAGATAGAAGATCGTTTTTAACTGATTCAGTCATTACAATAAAACCATGACTTTTTTTTAGAAAATATTTTGTTAAAGCTTTATCTAAAATTTTTTTTTCGTGAGGGATAACATTATCAATTAAAGTAATGACTTTAATATTTTTATTTAATTTTTCAGCAACATAACCTAAAGAAGGAGCAAAAAAAGGCATCCAATATCTTAATAACAACAAATCAGGATTAGAATTTTTTATCTTTTTTACAGCAACAGGCCAAGAAAAAGGATTTACAGTACTAATAATTCGTTGTGAATTTATTTTTATAACATCATCATTAGCATTAACAAACTGTGTTTTACCAGGAAATAAGAATTCAGGATATTGTGTTGTAAATGTCCAAGCATCAACTTGATGACCAAGCTTTATAAATTCATTATATAAAAGAGCATTGAATTGAGAGATTCCTCCTCTAAATGGGTAAAATGTAGAAAGAAAAGAAATACGCATATCAATATAATTTTTTCATTTTATTAAAAATAATTTTTTGTAAAAAAACAAATTTAAAATTAATGATTCTTAAAAAACTTTTCATAAAAAAACTTTTTTGTTAGTGACTCTAGAGCAATTAATATAATAAAAATTTGAATTAAAATATTATCAAGTGCATCATTAAGAGAAATAAACCTTTTAAGTTAATAAGTAATTCTAAAAGTATATAAATTAGGATACAGATTTTTATATTTTTTAACTTGAAAAATTGTTTTTATATAAACGCCTATAACATCAAGCTTAACGGTAAGAATTCTTTTGTCTACTATTAAATAATATTAGCAATCTAAACAATCAACATTATATTCTTCGTTAGGTTTGCATGATACTCTACTTTTAAAATAACAACAATCATACTTAACATCTATTATTTTCATATTCTTAAAAATCAACAATGAACAAAAATATCAAAATATATATTATAATAAATGGTGTTTTTTAAAATAAACAAAGGAATTTGTATTTTTAATGCAACTAAAACTATTCAAAATTTGAGATAACCAAAAATGTTTAAAATTTAACTTTTTATGAAAACATGCAAATTCAATCATATTTATTTAAAGAAGTTTAAAAATAAATTAACAAAATAATTTTTATAATAAATATAAAAACCATTTATATGACATAGATAATTGAGTTTTAATAACTAATACAAACCTAAAACAATTAAAATTTTTTGTATATCTCTGTATATCAGTAGTTAAAGACAAAGAACTACTTTACACAAGCAAATTAATACCTATTTTTTAAATTTTATGTAAAAGAATTAAACTAAAATTAATATTAAACTTTAATAATACCATTTCTGATATCGAAAGATAAATTTTGAAATTTAATTATTAATCTGCTTATTCTTCAAAATTAGAAGAATCTTCAACAGATTCTCCCACAAGTTCTTTTCGCAGATCCTCAAAAAATATAGAATATGTAAAATCTGGATTATCTAATATCTCTTTAATAGCCTTTTTTCGTTTAATAGGATCTTCAATTGAAAGAGCTTTTGATGCAAATTTTGCAAGAACTATGTCGGCATCTGACAAAGAAACATTTGATTTTTTAACCCATCCCGACTCAATCCATTTTCCATTTTTCCTTTTTCCATGAACCTCATAAAAGTCTTGTTGACTTTTAGCAACTCCTACAATATCAAACTTACTAAAAATTTTATCGGTTTTTGTTAATAAATCAGGACGATTATAAACAGGCGCATCATTAATAATAACTCCTGGTACTCCATCAATAACAATAAAATCGGACTGAACCCATCCAGTTTTACCATCTTGAAGCTCAACTTTTAAATATTTAACAATTTTATTTCCCTCGTTTACCTCTTTTGTTTCATTAAGATAATTACATTTTTCACCAAGGTTTAAAGATGTTAGCCATTTTCCATCTTTTGATGGTGTTTCACGTACACTTATTTTATCCCATATACACACAGCTTTTATAACATCAGAATTCTCTTCCTGTATTTCTATTTCAGAAGTTGTTGTTTTTTTATTTTTACAGGAATACAAAGCAATAATAAAAATCAAATAAATGGCAAAATAATTTTTAAAGGTTTTTTTCATATTTTTAGGTATTTAAGTAATTATGCATTGCATTTTATAAAAAATTCTCATAAATGTAATTATTTTTTAAATAAAATTCAAATATTTATTTTAAATACTTTAACTTCAAAGGACCAAATAAACCAGATTTTTCAAGACTTTCATTTATATAGAAATTTGTTATCGTTTTTATTTTTTTATTATTATTTAAATTTATTTCTTTAAAAAATTTGTTATGCCAAGTATTTGTAATATAAATATCTATTAGATTTTCACTTTCAATTATATAATCAGTTATATCAGTTTCATAAGGTAAAGTCCATAAAGTACTCACATATTTACCATTAATATATAATTCAGCAACATTATAAATTCGTCCTAAGTCTAAAATAATTTTAGTATTTTTTGAAAACTTTTTTATAAAAAATTTTGCTGAGTACTTTGCAGTTCCAGAAAAATATTTAATATCATCATTATTTATATCTGTCCAACTTATCAAACTATCCATTTTAATATAATATTGTTGATTTTCTATATTATCATAAAACGTTACATCCCAATTTAAATTTAATAATAATTCGGATTTTATCTTATTCTTTTTCTTTAAATTCTTTTTATCAACTATTATTTTATTGTTTGAAAAAATAACAAAATATGATTGATAATTTGAAAAATCAATATCTATACAAGAATATTTGTTTTTTATTTGTCTTTTTGGGTTATAATAAAAATCATTTAGAGGATCGTAAACAACAACATATTTTTTATTATTTTTAAAATAACATATTAATTTTTTTTTAGCAATAGATTGGTTAGATACAAAATAAATATCAATATCATTATTTTTTTTATGAATCCATGATAAAGAATCGAAAAGGCAATTATTAATTTTATTTAATGCAAAAAAATCTTTTTCAATATTAAATTTTATTTTCAAGAAATCATTATCAAAACTTTTATAAATTATTATACCATTGCCATATTTTATAATATTTTTAGAAAACAAGCTATCATATTTTTCATTTAAATTTGCTGGTTTTTGGACAAAAAAAACAGTAGCACCATCATACACAAGAGAAAATATCTTTTCCAAAAGTTTATCATCGTAAAAATTACCACGTGGATCCATTTTTCGGTAACCTGGAAAAATTATTAAAGAACATTCCGTATTGCCAATAATAACTTTATTATCTTTAACATATGCCGACATAATACCTTCGGCATTTACAGAAAAATAATTAAAACCATCTATAGGATCGATATAATTGGTAAAGACAGGAATAGCAGCAGTATGATAAACATCATTAGGTTTTTCAATTATCTTTAATGTATTTTTAACTCTTTCATTTTCAAATTTTTTAACTGAATTACTAAAAATGTTAGGGATAACTTCATAAAGTTGATAAGGTAAAACAGATCTTGAAGGTATTTCATTACCAGAAAATATTGCAAAATCTGATACTATATTACCATTTTGTAAAATCTTAATACAATTAGATAAATAATTTAAAAAAGCTTTACCTCCGTTATCAAACCAAGTTTGATCTCTTTGAAAATAAAGTCCTATTCTATCAAGCGTCATACCAGGTTTTTGATTCAACCAAGGGTTATGAGCAAAAACATGAAAAACAAAACCATTAATACCCTTAGATAAATAAAAATCGGCAAGCGGTTTTAATAATGCAGGATGTTCTTTCCATGATATACGTAATTGAGTAAAAGACTCGGCAACAACAGTTTTTTTATTAAAAACAATTGCTGCATTAATAGCATCGGAAATATCAGAGGGTTTGTCGTGTGTAGGACTATCAAGCCAGAATTCTCCCATTGGTATATCAACAAACTTAAAATATGAAATATTATCGCAAATCATCACTGGAGCAACACTTTCAGCGCTTAATAAACAATTATATTGATGTGCATAATTGCTAACTTCTTTAAAGAAAATATCTGAAATCAAATCTGATATGGTTTTTCTTAAATCAAACAATACATTTTCGCTAAAATTAAAACTATTAATAGGAATTCCAGCAGCAACGGGTAGGAATTTCATTAAGTCGTAACCTCTTCGTTTCATAAACTCAATATTAAAATTTTCAGACCAATTTTGACTTCCACATTCCCAGCTATCCACGTGCATAATTTTTAAAGGACTGATGATATTATTTCGCTGCAATGTATCGTATATTGTTCCAAACCATGAATCGAGTTGTAATTTTATTGCATAAGGATTAAATTTATCACATTCAAGACCCTTCGCACCACCTCCAGTAGTATTTCTTTTTCCTGTAGAAGTATGACCAATTCTTAAAATCAACCAATAACCCTCGGGTATATACCAATTCAAAATATTATTTTTAAATTTATCAGTAATATTAATAATTTGAGATTCTGGAATACATAACATATTTTCCTTAATTATCTTTTCTGTCATTTCACCAATTCGCCATACTCTGCCACTTTTGCCTTCATACTGATTAATTCGAGGCATACCCATAAGTTCAATACCTGTTATTCGCAAAGTATGACGCCATTTAGCAAAATCAAGATCTTCAGATCCTGGTTCTGAACCTTCCGGATTAAATACAAATCTATAATATTTAGAAGTAATTTCGGGTATAGCAAAAGTTGAAGGAATACCTTCATCCTGCCATCCATGACGTGGAGGAATCATATTAAAATAATCTTTAAAAACAATACCATCATCACTTACCTGTATCAACATTCTCAATGATTGATAATTAGTATTGTTATTATAAATTGTAATTGAACGACAAGTAAAGGGTTTTTCAAAATAAAATTGAATCCAACATGGATTATTACTTTTAAAAACCTTTTTGTTACCTTTTACGGCAATAAAAGATGCATCTTCACCACTACTGGTTGTTACAATAGGTTTAATATTAAAACTTGATGCAATAAAAGTAGAATCGACAGGAATAGCATAAATAGCTATATCTTTATAATAATTTTCATTACATTCTGGTTGAGGCAATGTATCATGAAACAAGACATTACCTTTTAAGAACAACTCTGAAAATACTAGTTTTTGCATTGACAATTCGGGAGTAATCCAAGGACCACCAGCAAGAGCAAATCCATCAGATATATGCAATGCAAGTTTGATTTTTAACCTTTGTGCTTCAGAAAAGGCATGTTTCAAACATTGCCACCAATAATCTGAGAATTGTATGGCAGATGGTTGATATAAAGTAGGATTTTTTTCTCCTTTTATAAACATTAAATAAGCACCTTCGATACCAATTTTTGACATTGCCTCAAGGTCGGCAGTAATACCTTCTTTAGAAACTGCAGCATCTATCCAATACCAAAATACCCAAGGACGAGAAAATTGTGATTTGATATTTACTTTTATAAAAATTAATATTATAAAAAATATAAAAAATTTTTTAAGGTAAAATTTTAATTTTAAATTAATAAACCTGATAAACATATTAACGAAATAATTTATATTTTACTTAATTTTACATTTAGTACATATTTTAAATGAATATTTATAATCTTTTGCTGGTATTTTATATTTATCAAGAGGTTGTGCCACATCAGACCATGAATCGTTACCTCCTACCCCCATTTGAATTAAATCGATATTTAAAGTCAAGTATCCAGGATTTGCAAGTTCATTTGTATGTTTGGCAGTATTTAAATTTTCTTGTGTATATGACCAAACACTCATTGAAAGTAAACTATCAGCTACAATCAACAAATTTCGATTTTTTGTCATTTTATCACTCAACATCATCCATCTAACATCGGTTCTATTACCAGTTTCTTGGGGTTTTATATATGGTTCATTCATCTCATCAACAGTTAAAGAATATATACCAGCGTCAGCAGCATAACGACGATCGATATAATTTTCATGAGGTCCACGACCATAAAATTTTACAAAATGTAAATTGTTATTAATACCACATTGCATACCAACTTTAGGAATATATGAAAGATTTTTATCAAGAACATTTAAAAAATAATTGACTTTAACAATTCCGTTTTTATAGATCATATAAGTTAGATATAAATTAGCTTTATTAGGAATCAATGAATATAAAATTTTAACTTCAATGGAATCTCCTTTAAAATTATTGAAAGAAAAATTTTGCATCACTGGACTAAGATTATACCATTCTTTTAATTTAATATTTGGTTTCCAGCCTCGACGATCGTTATCAGTCAATGGGCGTGTAAAATTTGGTAATAAAGGTTTATTTATATATTCATAATTATCATAAACATAAGAAATTAGTGCTCCAATATTTTTATTAAAAATAATTTTAAAATCTGTGCCAGTAATACAAATTTTATCCTCATTATCATTTAAAATCAGTTTATTTACTATTTTTTGAGTTTGAATATCAAATTTATGTAAAGGAGTTAAAATATGTTGATTAGAAGCAATTTCAAAACCTTTATCTGCCCATAGCGTTTTGTCCTTCAAATGAAACGAAATATTCAACAAATATTCATATCCTTTCTTTAATGGAGGCAATAATTTTTTAAGATAAATCAATGTATCTTCAGAAGCATCAAGATCAATATTATTTATAATTTTTTTATATATCTCGTAACCATTTTCCAGAAGTTTTACTTGACAGTAATATTTTTTCAACGATGTTATTGAATGTCTATTTTCTATTTTAATAGTTACATTGTTGGTATCAACTAAAAATGTTTCTACTTGTTGAAAAACTCTTTTACATTCGTAAATTGCTGGTTTTGGTCTGCCAGCAGGATCGACAATACCATTTATACAAAAATTACCATGATGTCTAATTTCACCAAAATCGCCACCATAAGCATAAAATTCATTACCACAACTATCTTTTTTAAGTAATCCTTGATCCTTAAAATCCCATATACAACCTCCAATAATACGTGGCATTGTACGAAAAATATCCCAGAATTCCTTTAAATTTCCAGTAGAATTTCCCATTGAATGAGCATATTCTGAAAAAAATATTGGTCTATTGTCGCCTAATTGATTAACAAGTAGTTCGGGTGTATATATAGCAGGATAAAATCTACTTATAACATCGACATAAAATTGATCGACAGGAACTTGAATTCTATGTGCGTGGTCTTTGGGATAATTGGGATGATCAGGAGGTATATACCCTTCAACTCGATGGTTACCCTGGGCTGCTTCATAATGCACAAATCTGGTTACATCGAAATCATGTACCCATTCGGCCATTGCAGCATGGTTTGGACCTCGACCAGATTCATTACCAAGACTCCAGCTAATGATCGATGGATGATTTTTGTCACGCATAACCATTCTTGTTACCCTATCCATAAAAGCAGATGTCCACAGAATATCGTTACTTAATTTACTTCCAAGTCCATGAGTTTCAAGATTAGCTTCATCCATTACGTAAATACCCAATTCATCGCATAAATCGTAAAAATATGAATCAGCAGGATAATGGCTAGTTCTAATAAAATTAAAGTTAAATCTTTTTAATGTTATAAGATCCTGCAAAATATCTTCGCGGGTTAAAGCTTTTCCACGTACAGGATGATGATCATGACGATTAATACCATAAAGATAAGTTAATTTTCCATTAATTAACAACTTACTATTTTCTTTTGAAAACTTAATATCACGAAATCCTATGCGACAGCTTTTAGCTTCTATCAGATTGCCAATACTATCCTCAAGATATACAATAAGTGTGTACAAATAAGGGTTTTCTGAACTCCACAAAAATGGATTATAAACCGTATCTTCGAGTATACCAAAACGAACATTATCTAATCGTGGATACACTTCGTACAATATTTTTTCGACTTTACAATCAAGAGGTTTTTTAAAAATAGAATTTTTATTTCTGTCATACAATTGAGCTTTTACAAAACAATTATTTATTTTTTTACCTGTATAATTTTCAATTGTAGGGCGTATACTCAAAATAGCTTTTGAATAATTATCAAATAACTTAGCTTGCCAGTGAATATCGGCAATTTGTAATTGAGGTTCAGCAAGAATCATAACATCACGAAAAATTCCACTCATACGCCAATGATCCTGATCTTCGAGAAAAGAACCATCGCTCCAACGAATAACAAGAACAGACAAAAGATTTTTACCGTCAACTAAATATGGTGATATATTAAACTCAGAAGGTAAAAAACTATCTTCTCCATAACCCACAAATTTACTGTTGACCCATACTTTGAATGCACTACTTACTCCACCAAAATGTAATGTAATATTCATATTCTTCCATTCCTCAGGAATTTCAAATTCACACTGATACAAACCAAATGAATTCTGATCATTGGGAACATATGGAGGGGTAACAGGCCAGAATGGATACATTGAACTTCTATAAATTGGAGAATCATATCCCTGTAATTCCCAATTTGATGGTACAGGAATAGTTTGCCATTGAGTATTTAGTTTAGAATAAAAATCTTGTGGAATATCTTTTAAATTTTTGATATGCCTAAAATACCAATTGCCATTTAAAAGAATAACACGATCAGAAAAATTACGATGATAATTCAATGCATTTTCGAGAGAAGAAAATGAATACAAAAGTGATCTGGTTTTGCGCCTATTTTGTTGAGTTATTGTAGGATCTTGCCATGGTTCATTACAATAAACAGAAGGCGTCGGAGGTATACCTGCAAAAGAACCATCAACAAGTTGAGATTTTAAATTTATAACAAATAACCAAATAAAAATATTTATTAATATAAAGTTTCTAATTTCAACAAATATGTTCATATCAATTGTTTTTACTTGTAACTTTAAATTTTATAGTAGATGGTATTAGTCCATTTGCTTTTGCTGTTAAATAAATATTACCTTTTGAAAATGTTGATTTTACAACAACAATGCACATACCATTATACGTATAACAACAATTAGACTTTAATGATTTGGTATAAGCTTGATAACCATTATCAACTCCAACAATTTGACCTTTTCCTTTTATTTCAAAATCAACTTTTACACATGCATTAGGCACCAGATAACCATTTTTGTCAACAATTTCAACCTTTATAAATGACAAATCATAATTATTTGCATGAAGAACATTTTTGTCAGGAAATAATCTTATTGAATATGGTTTATCAGAAGTAAATATCTTTTTTTCAAGTGTAGTTTTACCATTTTTTCTTGTTATTACTTTAATATAACCAGGTTCGTAATTTACTCTCCATAACACGTATAGTAATGAATCATTTTTTGTTTTTATTCCTTTAGAAATACCATTAACAAAAAGCTCAGCTTCGTCAGCATTGTTATAATATGCCCATACATCAATCACCTGTGCTTTTTCCCAATTCCAATGAGGAAAAACATGAAGAACAGGTTTATCGGTCCATTCACTCTGGTAAAAATAGTATATATCTTTGGGTAATCCGGCAAGATCCAAAATTCCAAAATAAGAACTACGGGCAGGGTATTTAAATGGAAAAGGTTCGCCAAGATAATCAAAACCCGACCATATAAACAATCCTGCTATATGATTTAAACTCTTTACTATACGCCATGTTTCATGATGAGTAGAACCCCAGTATGCATATACATGATCGTAAGCAGAGACAGAATAGTCATTAACTTTATAATTAGAATTTAACTCTGGATAGTGATATAATACAAAAGTACTATCTGAAGGCATTTTATAACAACCACGAGATGAAATGGCCGAAACACATTCGGAAGAAAATAGTGGTTTATTGGGATACCATTTTTTCAGCAAATTATAATCTTTATGCTTATAATTAAATCCTAATACGTCAAGAACATGAGATTGGTAAATAAAATTTTTATCAGGTTGATTTTCAGTAAGAGCACATGTTATTGGACGTGAATGATCGTACTTTCTAACAATATCAGTCAATTTACGAGTAATATATATACCACTACTATCGAATTGTTCACGTATTTCGTTGCCAATACTCCATAATATAATAGATGGATGGTTTCTATCTCGTTTGATAAAATCAGATAAATCCTTTTCATGCCAATCATTAAAGAAAATGTGATCATCGTATTTAACTTTTTTCTTACGCCATACATCGAAAGCTTCGTCAATTACAAAAAATCCCATTTCATCGCATAAATCAAGTAACTCAGGTGCAGGAGGATTATGAGCAGTACGGATAGCATTACATCCCATTTCTTTTAAAATAGTCAATTGACGTTTAATTGCGCTTTTATAAACAGCTGCACCGAGACATCCATAATCATGATGAAGACACACTCCCAACAATTTGTATTTTTTGTCATTTAAATAAAAACCACTATCAGCATCAAATTTAAAATATCGGATACCGAAATTTTCATCACTTTCATCATAAAGTTTATTATTTAAAAATATGTTTATTTTTAGTTTGTATAAATGAGGGGTTTCTGGTGACCACAATAAGGGATTTTCTATATTGATTTTTGGACTTGTTACTTTATTTAGACCAGGCAATAATGATAACTTTTCTTTTATCTTACTAATCAGTTTACCATTTGATGTTAAAATTAAATATTCTATATTAAATTCTTTTTTGGTATCAAAGCAATTTCTAACTTCAGCTTCGGCAATTATATTAGCAAAATTTTTATTAATTTCTTTTGCATAAACATACACTCCCCATGGTATAATATGAATTTTACTTTTTTTTATTAAATAAGTATTTCGATAAATACCACTACCAGTATACCAACGTGAATTTGGTTGCAATGTATTATCAACTTTAACTGCTATCAGATTATTTTTTCCATTTTTATTTAAAAATTTAGTTATATCATAGTAAAAAGAAGCATATCCTGATGGTCTATTTCCACAAAAGTTTTCATTAACCCAAACCGAAGAATTTTTAAAAATACCATCAAAACGCACATAAACAATATTTTTTTCAGGATTATATTTAATATTAAAATATTTTCTATACCAACCTATACCTGTAGGTAAAGCACCTTGATTGCATGTAGAGGAATTTGTATCGCTAAATGGGCCATAAATACTCCAATCGTGAGGGAGATCAATATTTTGCCATTTCGAATCATCATAATTTATAAAATATGCTGCAGAATCGTTTGTTTTACAAAATTTCCAATTTAAATTAAAATCAAAAGTTTGATACTTATTATTATTTTCGGGTAAAAATATTAGAATTATAAATATTATTAAAAACAAATTAAAAAATCTGATTAATTTTTTTTTCATAATTCCATTTTTATTGTATAGATATTAAATTCAGATATAAAGAATTTGATTTTTCGAAAGTTATTTCGAAATTATAGATTCCAGCATTAAGATTTATATTTTCAATAATAAAACTTTGAAAATCTCTTTTAATTGGTAAAAAATATGTATAATCATGGATTACTTGAGAATTCAAATCAGTAATTTTAATATTAATTTTGGTCATTTCATTAATTATATTTTTATAACGTATTCTAAGATTATAACCATCACCCAAGCCTGTTTTATATATAAAAGATATTTTTGCATTTTCCTTAACTGGTTTTAATACATCATTACTATCAATTATCAATTTTTCAAATTTGTTATTTTCAAAAAACAAAGAGTCGATTGCGTATTTTTTCTCAGGTCTTTGATCAACTGCCGAACCATACAATTGATTCACAGGAACAATAAATACTGCATAACAATCGACAGAATTTACAACTAATTTATTCTCCTTATCAAATCTTTTATAGTAAACATTAAAAGATACAGGTTTATTATTTAAAACAAAATCAGTTTTTAGATTTAAATTTGTGGATAAATAAGATTTTAACCATTCTGGCAAAGAATAATATTCTGGAATAGCAACAAACACGTCGCATTTATCTTTAAATTCCAAATAAATTAAAGAATCTGATTTACCTTTAATTATAAAAGGAAATTTCAACCATTCTTTTCCATATAACAAAGGAGACATGTTAACAATTTTGTACGAACAATCGGAAAAGAATACATCGCCTTTATCAGCAAATTTTTCAAGTTTAATATATTTTATAAGTAATGTATCTTTGATTATTAAATTCTTAATTATTTCTGAATTTGCCATTTGTTTAAAATTTGAAAACTTTTTTACTGTACCTATAGCAATAGCAGATATTATAGCTTGTCCGGAATATACATTTGGAAATAAGATTTTCAAAAATTTATTTTTATTGACTTTAATGTGATAAACTTTTTTCAGTAAACTACTATATCCTGTTTCTTTCCATATATCTAATTTGTTTTCGACAATACTATCATTTATTGCAATATCAAAAACTCTCCAGTCTTTGCAATAAAGATTATTTTTTCCGTACCAAGGTTCAATAAAATAAAGTTCTACAATATACATTCCCGTATCTGGCAAAGAAAAATAATAATAAAAATTTTCATTCACATATCTAAAAGATTGAAATAATTTCAAATCTCTTGTACCTTTAATATCGTTAAATATTCTACGTTGACTACCATAATTCCATGGTAGATTAAACTCTTGACTCCACGAATGGCTTCCCCATTGCGATTCATTTGACAAAGGTTGATCGGCCATCCACAGATTCCCATATTCATCAATAAAATCTGGACCACCACAATTAACGCGATATATATAATTTATATAGTGATCAGGTTTATTAACAGAAACTTCATCCTTTTTAAATCTATTATACATAGGCGGCAAAGGCAGATGATTTAACAAAATCATATCAGTTGTTGCAACCTTACCATCAATATAACCTTCGGCATACAAAAGTCCGTAATTAATAAAGATACTATCCCATTGAAAATAAAAATTATTGGAATTTCGTTTTCGACCTCCTACATAGCAATTTTTATAATCGTTATACAACACAACAGAATCGCAATTTGAAAAGACCAATATAGAATCTTTAAAACCAGGAGTTATCCATCTTTCGGGCCATGTTTGAGATACAATATAAACAACAGGATCTTTAAATTTTGATGTATAAATTGACCTGAACAGATAATATACATCGAGAGGTTCGCCCCATATAGTAAACAACCCTTTATAATTAATAGGACCCAATCGGTCTATTTCTCTTAATCCCTCGCCATTTTGAATTCTGCCTGGATTTTCATGTGATGCAAACAACCACTGAAAATGTCCGATAGCACTATCACGAACACTTTCTGCAAGTCGAATTTTCAATTCCATTAAGTGACACATACGATCTTCGCTCCACGAACTTTTTTCATTAAAATATCCTTCTGTATGAAAATCAATACTTCTCCACGCACCATATTCACCATTAAGTAATTGATTTTTCAATTCTGTATCATAATTAAAAGGGTTACCGCCATAAGTACCCGACCAGTTTTGAATAACATTCCAATCGGTACCATATCCACCATTGCAGGTAGTTATTTTTCTTTGTATAGAAGCTGTTGGATCTAATTGTCTTATTAATTCTACACACTCTTTAGCGAAATAATCGGGCAAAATACTTTCATTTTGCAATCCCCACAAAAACAAAGAAGGACAGTTTCTTCTCTCTTTAACCCATTCTACAAGAAGATTTTTAAAATTTCTTTTATAATCATCATTATCAAACCATATATGAGCAGAAAACTGTGGCCACCACAAAATCCCAAGACTATCCCAGTATTTCTGGTATCTTAAATTATGAGGTTGATGTGCATCTCTAAAAGCATTAAAACCAGCAGATAAAATTTGCATCACCCTTGCTTTAATTTGTAAATCAGAAAAAGAATGGCTTTTACCCATTAGATGTTCATATTCGCAAGTACCATTAATAAATACAGGAGAATCATTAATAAACAATCTTTTTTCAAGCGATTTACGTAAATCGGGCCATATTATTTTACGAATTCCATAAAAAACCGAATCTTCGTCAACAATTTTATTATTTTCATAAATTTCAACCTTAATTTTATATAGATACGGTCGATGTGGATACCATAACAATGGTTTTAAAACCTCAATATCATAAGGTCCAAAATCAACAGATTGATATGAATTCAGTTCTAAATTATATTTTTTAAAAGTAACTATTTTATTATCATTACTTATTATATTTATTAGCAATGAAAATTTTCTTTTTTTGTTTGAATAGTTTTTTATTTCAGTTTTTATATAAACATTAGCTTTATTTTTATTGATTGTTGTATCATTCCAAATATGTATTCCAAATGGTTCTATTTTCAAATCATTAGTAATAATTAAAGATACAGGTCGAAAAATACCAAGAGGTTGAGATCCTTCTGAAAATCCCCATGCATCGGAACAACCACCACATACCCAGGGTAAATCATTAATATTAGATGGATGATCAGCACGAACAGTCAGAATATTATTATCTCCAAATTTAACATATTTAGTTATATCGAGAGTAAAAGTTGTTTTACCGCCAGAATGAAAACCAGCATTCTTTCCATTGATCCATACTTGAGCATAAGAACCAACGCCTTCAAAGAAAACAAAAATTCGTTTATATTTATGTTTTTCATCAATAAAAAAAACATTTTTATACAATGCATATCCATGTAAATTACCATGTTTCATTCTCCTATAACCATAATATTGATCATAATTATGAGGTATAGTAACTTTTTGCCAATTATAAAATACATTATCATCGCTAATTAAATTATCAGTAATTTTATTAAGTGAATCATAAAATTTAGTATACCAATTGTTTTTTAATTCAATAACAGTTCGAACTTTATTCTGGCATAAAACAATTAAAGAGAAAAAAAGAAACATTAAAAAAGCAAGTAATTTTTTCATATTTAATATTCAATTTATTCAATATCAAAACAACAAGAATTGGAAAAAAATTCACCAAAAGTAAGTCATAAAATTTTTGTTGTAAGCTGGAAATAAATAAATTATTCATTATCTAATTTTTAAAAATTCTTTTCGTAACATTTCAACAGTCTGAAAAATGGTAGTTATTTTATCATCAGTAACTGAATCATCAATATTTATACAGCAAACACCTGTTAAATAAGGTTCTCTTGAATCTCTAACAAGTTTTATAATAGTTTCGGAAATTTCATGATTAGTGAGTCTATTTAATTCAACAGGGCTTATTCTTATATTTAAAAAAGTATCTGGTAAGTATTGGCGAAGAAGTTTAACATCACCACCCCATCCTACATCAAGAAAATCGAGATGAGGAATTTTTGCATAACAATTTACCATACGATGAGGATCGGACCCACAGTGATGAATGCCAAATGGTCGAAATTTATTACTCCATTGAATATCGAATTCAAGCAAAAACTCCTCATAATCTTTTTCAGAAATCATTGTATGGGTACACTCAGAATGTAAAAATACAGGTTTATTGAGATGTAAAACATTTCTATTAACAGAAACTGATGTAGTTCCTGTAAGATTAAAAATAAAAGATGTAAATTTTTCAATAAAAATAGCAATTTGATTAAAAAAATTTTTTATTTCACCAGGAATTAAGAGTAAATCTGTCAATACTTCATTACCTCTTAAATCCATTGCTATGTTTAAAATTCCGCCCCAATTTACATCGCCTGTTACGTATCCATATTTTTGTTTTAAAGAATCGACCAATGCAAAAAATTTCTTAAAAATAGAAGATTCAAAAGCATCATCAATAGATATATTCAAGCTATCAATATATTTACAAACAACCATGGGAGGATGATTTTCTGAATAAATAACCTCACAACCAAGCATTTCGGATAACAAAAAGCCTGCTGCAAGATGGACTGCACCAATTTCAGGACGTTTTTCATTTTTATATATTCCCAAGCCATATTTTCCCCATCTTTTATACAATGCATTTTCCATTTTTTTTTCTACCTCAACTCTACGTAATGGATTGTAAAAAAAATCTCTGTCAAAAGTGATTCCTTCATTCTTGTACCACCATTCTGGAGCTAAAACAATATCCACTGGCAGAATTTTATTACCAATATATGGATTAATTTTATATTTCATCTCAAAAAAAAATTTTTAAAAAATTTGTATAAATTGATCAATTAGAAATAAAAATATTTTCACTCAATTATAAACATATAAATCGTTATTAATAAAATAACCAATCGATTGAAGCATTTTCATCAGTTAAACCTAAACCAGCATCTCGAATAGGCAATTCAATCGAACCATCTATAAAACCAATTATTAGAACAAGTCCTTTATTTAACTTTACAATATGTTGACCTGCATTAAATGTAATATTATAAACATTTACTGGATATAAATTTGGAATATCAATGGCATTTGCAATCTTTATATCTGCCTGACCATACTCAGCAGCATTGGCATCGGTTTCGAGGGTTGGTGGTTTTAACAATCTTAAACTATTACCGTTGAAGTACCCTAACAATAATTTCACAGGTTTTTCAGCATAAAAAGTAAATTCTGAGCCATTTTCAATCTGATTATCATACGAAAATCTTATACCTTTCAATTCACCTAATTCTATTGCAATATCATTTATAAAATAATCTTTATCAATAAAAACCTTTTGTTTCTTTTTTAATTCATACAATTCACAATTATCACATTCGATTTTTACATCTACTGGTTTAAAAGGTTTTAAATTTTCAGTAAGATTAACGTTTCCATAAGATTTAATTAAATCAACATTATGTTTAAAATTTTCCAATTCTTTCTGATAATGTAATAGTAATTCTGTCCAGTGTTTATTTTTAGAATCACCACCACTTATAGGTATCCTGCGTTGTTGTGTTTGCATGCTATTAGCATATAAGTAAGTTTTTTTTGTGATATCTGCTAATTTTTGATAATAATCAACACTATTTTCAAGATAAAAAATAGCACTATCTAAATCAACAATATTTTTAGAGTACTTATAATTTAGAACTTTCAGAGCAGATTTAACTTTTTCGTAAAAAAAATAAGAAAGATAATAATAACAATAGATATCGTTTTTTAATCTTAAAAATTCATCTTTATTACAAGTAATAAAAGGAGTGATATTTTCTATTGCATTCAGAGCTTTTTTTGCATGTTCAATAACTTCATTAATGATATGAACAGGAGTTTCGCCAATATGAGATTCTTTATACCATTCTTTTCGTGCATATTCAATTAATATTTCACCTTCAGGCCCATTTGATGAATAGAAGTTGCTATAAACTTGCCATTTATATGGATTAACAAGTTGACTCATAAACATACCTAAAGTAAGAGTTTGACGGTTGCCATCGGTTATGCCAAATCTACGTAATAACTTTGGTGCTATTTCACCCATTTCATTATATGCAATAAGTAGATATTTACCATTATCTTTTTGTAAACCATAATAATTTTCAAAAACTTTGCTCCAATATAAATTCTCTTCTTTCTCGTCTCTACGACAATTCCAAGCATATCGACTCCATGCTTTATACCATATCCAATCTCTATCCATTTCAAGTAATCGTGGATTAGTATTATCGGCAGTATAAGGCCAATCCCAATAAGATGCTTGAGGGTATAAATGCAATCCATTAGCACCTAAAATATCATGCATTGCTACAACACATTTTCTGATAAAATTGGGAGAACCATAGCGAAATGGTTCAAGGTTAGCGAGTATATGTACATTAGCAATATGGACAGATCCAAGTTTACTAAGCTTCTGATGTAATTCAGCCCATGCACCTCGTGGTTGATATGTAGTTAATGCTTCACCATTGTATTTATGCATCGTATACAAATTATTATATAATGGCAATGCTGCATTTATAACTTTTTCGGCATCTGTATCATGAGCACGAAGAATAATAGGTGGTTCTTCTTTGATACCAAGAGCTTCAAGGCCATCTCTAACACCTGGAATTATAGTTTTTGTAAACCATTCAATGTCATCATCAATTGTATTCATAGCTTCACCAAGACATACCATCAAACCAACATTAGGATACTCTTTAATAAAAGTTGCTATTGATTTTCTTGTATAATCAGATAACAAAGGTGTTATAGGTCGATTACGATTTTGAGTTTCTATACCATGATAATTGGCAAAAGGTTTTGATACAATAATATTATAAAACATTTGAATAACCCATATACCACGTCGATTAGCTTCGCGAGTTAAAAAGTTATAAATTTTTTTATTCAATTCAAATGTCTTTTCATCAACTTCAATAGCATATGGATAATCCTCAAGACGAACAAGTGAAGCAAAAGGATGCCCATTCCATAAATATAAAGCATTCATTTTATTATTTACTAGCAAATCGAGATACTTTTTCCATAAAATTGTATCATAAAACCATGGAAAATTTTGAGGAGTAATAGGATATTCATAAACTTTATGACGAGGTAAATAAGTAGTTTTTTGAAGTCCAATACAAGCTCCTCTAATTTTCATTTCAGGATTTTCATTTATATAATATCTGTCGAAAAGTATTTCCTGATCAATAAATCTGTTAATTACTTCGATACAACCATACAAAATACCAGAAGGATCATTTCCAAAAATATGTATAAAATTTTTATCAGAGCGAATTATATAGCCTTCAGATTTCAAATTGTATGAATCAACAGGTTTAAGAAATTTTTTAAAATTTTTACTTTTTAATAATATTATTTCATTTTCAGCAAGAGTTGAGGATTTTAAAATAAAAACCTTATAATTTTTTTTATTTAAAACATCGATAAGTCTTTCAATAGCATAATTTTTTCTTTCATTATCTTTTTCTGATTTTACAAGATATATTTCAGACGGAAAAACAAACTTAGAAATAAAAATTAAAAAAATAACAATTCTCATAATTTATCAAAAATTAAAAATTTTATATAACCCTGAGAAAAATCTCAGGGTTATAATTAAAGTTATGAAAAAGAAAAGTAAAATTTAATAACCGGGATTTTGAGGAAATTCATCTTTATTTAATAAAGCATCTATTTCATCCTGACGAATAGGTCTTAAAAGGACATTTTCCCACAAGCCATTATCTTTTCTTCTTAGATTTTCAGGAATCTTAATATCTTTATTAAATCTATCAATTCTATCGACCAATGTACGTGTACGTTTTAATACAAACCAACGCATATGTTCACCAGCAAATTCACGTGCCCATTCATCTAGAATAAAATCAAGATTAACTTCATTGGCTGTAATTTCCATTTCATTAGTTTTTCCTGGTTTAGCAGCTCTTCTACGTAAAACATTAATATATTCAGCAGCTTTGTCTTTATTTCCTAATTGAAATTCAGCTTCGGCAGCTATCATATACATCTCAGCAAGACGCATTACAATTATATCATTATAACCAGCTCTTATAGTAGCAGATGCTCTATTTGGATCATTAAATTTTATAAGATGAGGAAAGATATTAATAGTTGTACGTATGGTATCTGCCTGGAACATACTATCTCTATCAACCACGACATATTTACGAAATTTCTTATCTGGTATACTATGTTTTGTTATAAGTAATGCTGTATCATTAAAATTAATTTTCTGACCAACAATTGAAGGATCTTTACCCCATGTAGCAACAGTTGAAGCTGTCCATGTAAAACCACTTTCCCGGTTACATAACCAAACTTCTCTAAAAGATGCTTCATATCTTGAATCTTTCGTCTCGTCAAACAAATCGAGTAAAAATTTTGTAGGCATAAATCTCATTTCTCCAGTATTACCATATTCAATACTTGCTTGCATACCTGGTTTATCATCATATTTAGGCATAAACCATAAATGTAATCTATTTCCGTTTGCATCATAATTTAGAGAAATATTAGTAGAGTTGGCAACAACAAAAAGAGCTTCTTTACAATTCTTATTATTATTAATAGGAGGGCCATTTTTCCATAAATCGGCATAATTATCATATAATTTTACACCCCATTTTGCACAGCTATCGATAGTAGCCTGAGCCATGTTACTGGCTTTTGAAAAATAACTGTTAGCATCTTCAATATTTCCAACATCTTTAGAATAATAAGCTCTAGTAAGATAAATTTTTGCTAGAAAACCCATTGCAGCTTTTTTTGTTGCACGACCAACTTCATAAGATTTTTCAGGATTTACAGGCAACCATTGACAGGCAAATTCAAGATCAGAAATCATCAAATCATAAAATTTTTCAACAGGCTCTCTTTTTGCTTCAAGCACAGGATATGTAGATTCTTTTGTTAAAAGCATTACACCACCCCATGTTTCTACTATATGATAATAATAAAATGCACGCAAAAATTTTAATTCACCAAGTTTTTCATTCTTTTTCTTTTCAGAAGTAAAACCGGCTTCGTTTATTATGTTTATACCAGCATTACAAATATTAACACCTGGCCATAAATCACGCCAATAATTTTTTGCACTACTCTGATTTTCAGGAGTAAAATCCTGATACCTGAATAATTGTCTATAACTTGTACTTTTACCTGCTCTAAACCATATATCAGTACCGGCTTCAGATAATAGTACACCATCTTCTTTTCCTAAAAATGTTCTCAAGTTACTATAAGCTGCATTGACCAGTGTTTGGAATCCTTGAGGAGTTGACCATATATTTTCAGCAGTATCACCTGCTGGATTATATTCATCAAGATTGCAAGATATCAGTGTTATTAAAAATAACACTGTAAATATAAATGATTTAATAAATAATTTTGTTTTCATTGCTATATACAATTTAAATTATTAAAAATCAACATTTACACCAAAAATTATTTGACGACTCATCGGAAATTTTTCAGAACCTCTATTTTCGGGATCATAATTTTTTAATAGATGACTTTTTGTAAAAGTAAATAAATTTGAACCTGTAACATAAACTCGCATTTTATTAATATAAATTTTAGAAGTTAATCTCTTTGGTAATGAATAACCTAAAGTAATAGTTTTTAATTTTAAATACGAGCCATTGATAAAAGTAAGAGTTTGATATCCGTAATAATCACTTAATTTATAATCTCTTCGAGGTCGGGGAAAATCGTTAGTAGGATTTTCTGGTGTCCAATATTCAATAAAAGCAGGACCATTGCCATCACCCGAAGGATTGAATCTGCCAAGTAGTTCATTATCTATCATTTGTCCCCATCTTGCAACAAAATAAATATTCAAATCAAAACCTTTAAAAGTAAAAGTATTCTGAAATCCCATAGTCCAATCAGGTCGACTTGATCCAATAAATATTCTATCTTTAGCATCTATAATTGAATCTCCGTTTAAATCAGCCAATTTAATATCACCTGGTATGGGTTTCTTTCCACCTTGATTTTTAATTGCTTCAATTTCTAAAGAATCGCCAATTTGCCAAATTCCAAGTTTTTTATAAGTATAAAACGAATTTATAGGATGACCAATTAATAAAGAATTTCTTTCATCAATAATAATATCTTTATCTTCAATAAGTTTAACTATTTCTTCTTTTAACCTAGTAAAAGTAATAGATGTTGACCAGTTGAATGATGAAGTTTTTATATTTTGTGAATTCAATTCCAAATCAATTCCTCTATTTCTTGTATCGCCAATATTTTGATAAATTATAAAAGTACTGCTATTATCAACTCTTCCACCATTAAATACGGGTAAAGGTCGCGAAAGTAAAATGCCAGAAGTACGAGTATCATACCAATCAATATTGGCATTAATTCTACCTTTTAGAATACCAACTTCAAGACCTATATCAAGAGTTTTTGATCTTTCCCAAGTTAATTCTTTACTTACAAGAGTTGAGCCGAATGTATATCCCAAAGCTGGTTGATCACCACCAAGGGTTAAATTTGTAAATGGATAAACATAACTTTGCGTACCATAAGGCGATATTGTAGAATTGCCTGTTTCGCCATAACTTACTCGAACTTTTAAGTTGCTTATATAACTTAATTTTTTTATAAAATCTTCATCACTAATTCTCCATGCAGCAGCAAATGAAGGAAATCCTGCCCACTTATGACCTTCTGCCAACTGACTTGCTCCATCAACACGATAAGTAGCAGTTAATAAATATTTACCTTTATAACTATAATTTAATCTACCAGCATATGAAAATGTTTTATTCATTGAATATCCCGACTCTGTAGTTCTTGAATTTGCATCACTAGCTTTTAAATTATAAAATAAATACTGATTAAAAGGAATTCCAAGCACACTGACATAACTATAATCCCTTTCGCGCCATGTATAACTAGTTAAAGCTGTTACTGTAAAAGAATGAAAACCAATATCTTTTGAAAAAGTGATTATATTATCCCAATTTACATATTTTCCAATATTATTTGTAATTGAAGCAGCACTTTTTCCAATACTAATTTGTGAAATTGTTAGCGAATCATTAAAAACACCACGTCGTGAATAATTCAAGTTAACACCAAGATTTGATCTATATTTTAATTCTTTCAAAGGAGATAATTCAAAATATCCAGCGGCAAATAATTCTCCTGATGCAGTGTTATCGATAGATGCATTGGGTCTCAAATCGGTAATAGGGCTTACAGTAGTATTATCGCCAGCTACTGGAAAAACAACAATATTATCATTTTCATCGTAGGGATTACCTAGAGGTGTAGCTGACATAGCTTTACCAAAAGCATCTTTACGTTGATTTCTATCATTATAAGTCAACTGAGCTTGTAAGCCAGTTTTCATAAATTTGTTAATATCGTAATCGGTATTATATCGCAAGTTATATCTTGTAAAATTATCTTTCACCACGCCTTCTTCTCTGAAATAACCAAGAGACAGATATGATTTAGACTTATCACTTCCGCCACTAACTGAAATCTGATGACTCTGAATCGAACCATCGTTTAACATAAGATCAATCCAGTCGACCCATTTACCCTGTTGAATTGCCTGCCATTGGTATGTATTAAACATAATCGGATCATCAGTTGGACTACTCCATTGTCCTACCGATCTATAAGCCTCTCTTCTAAGTTTAATATAATCATCACCAAGTCGGCCTTTGGGGTATGGTGTTAAACCATTAATACCATAATAACCACTATAAGCAATTCGTGGTTTGCCTTCTTTAGCTTTTTTTGTAGTTACAATAATAACACCACCAGAACCTTGATAACCATAAATAGCAGTTGTAGATGCATCCTTTAAAATTTCAATTGATTCGATATCATTAGGATTCAAATTGCTAATACTACCACCTTGAACACCATCAATAATATAAATAGGTTCATTACTACCACTGATTGATCTTTTTCCTCTAACAAGAATTTCAACACCTGCACCTGCAGCACCAGAACTACGAACAATATCAACACCACTTGCTTTACCTTGAATTGCTTCCAAAGCATTGTGTGTGGGAATTTGAATTATATCATCACTTTTGACAGAAACAACAGAACCTGTCAGATCACGCTTTTTTGCAGTACCATAACCAATAACAATTATTTCATCTAGTTTCATTAAATCTTCCACCATCAAGATGTTTAACTCTTTATTATCACCAACAGGAATTTCTTCAGTTAACATTCCAACATATGAAAACACAAGTACATCATTGTTTTTAACACCACTAAGTGAATAAAATCCACTGGCATTTGTGACAGTACCAACATTAGTTCCTTTAATCATGACATTTACACCAGGTAAAGGTTCACCTTTTGAATCGGTTACTTTACCCGTTATTGTTTGCTGTGCATTAACAAACACAACAAAATAGAATAAAAATGATAGAAACAATAATTTTCTCATAGTAAAAATATTTGATAGTAATCGTTTTCATCAGATGATTAAAATATAACCATGAAAATATTTTCAAAATTAATAATTATAAAAATGTAAACGTTTTTATTGCAATATTAAAAAATTATTTTAGATTTGCAAAATGTTTTTTTAAAGTTTTTTACTTTTATTTTAAAACTCGTGGATACAATAGACTACATAATTTTTATTTTTTATGTCGGCTTAACAATTTTTTTAGGATTATCCTTTATAAAGAAAAACAAAGACCCATTTGCATTCATCTTTGGAAAAAAACAAATACCTGAATGGGTTATTACTCTTTCAATTATAGCAACTTATATAAGCAGTATAAGTTTTATTGCATTGCCAGCAAGTGCATATAGTACCAATTGGAATGCTTTTGTATTTAGTTTGTCAATACCTATAACAGCAATTATTGCTAAATATATTTTTGTTCCTTTATATAGAAACTTAAATATAACTTCTGCATACACATTTCTTGAACATCGATTTGGTTTTTGGGCACGTTTATATACCGCATTTTTTTTTCTGATGACTCAATTAATGAGATCTGGAACAATTCTTTATCTTATTGCTATTGTTTTCAATACTATATTCAACTGGCCTATTTCTTTTATTATAATTTTTACTGGACTGATAGTTTTGATTTATTCATTATTTGGAGGAATACAAGCAGTTGTATGGACTGATGCTTTACAAGCTATAATATTAATTATAGGAGCAATTATTACTCCTTTTATGATTTTAATATCTATTCCTGGTGGTTTATCTAATTTTATAAATACAAGCATTCAATATAATAAATTCTCTTTAGGGAGCTTTCATTTATCGTTTAATGATTCAACTTTTTGGGTAGTACTTATTTATGGTATCTTTATAAATTTACAAAACTTTGGTATTGATCAAAATTATATACAACGTTACCTTGCTGCTTCTGATGATAAAGCTGCTTCACGTTCTGCTTTTAATGGTTCAATGCTATATATACCAATATCATTTTTCTTCTTTGTAATTGGGTCAACTCTTTTTGTATATTATCATAATTTCTCCGAAAAATTACCTTCAAACATAAAAAGTGACTTTATCTTTCCTTATTTTATAGCCAATGAAATGCCTCATGGATTAATTGGACTATTAACTGCTGCTATTTTTGCGGCTGGTATGAGCACATTGTCTACAAGTTTTAATAGTGGGGCAACTGTGTTATATACCGATTTTTTTAAAAGACTATCAAAAACAAAATTCGATTATAAAAATTCAATGAAATTATTGTATTTAGGTTCATCAATTATTGGAATTGGAGGTATTTTAATTGCGCTGGCAATGATAAATGTTAAAAATGTTCTTGATACCTGGTGGAAATTAGCTTCAATTTTTAGTGGGGGTATGTTAGGATTATTTTTGTTAGCTGCATTTATAAAAAATGCAAATAAAAAAATAGCCGTAATAAGTACTATTTTAGGGCTTATAACTTTATTTATACTTAGTACAAAAGAACTATTTTTTAAATCATTAATTATTAACATACACCCTTATATTATTATTGTTGTAGGTACTTTAGTAATCTTTTTAACTGGTACAATACTTTCATTTTTCATTTTATTGAAACGCAAAAAATTTATTAATATGAAATCAATCAATAAAAAAAAATAAAAATATTTTAATTTTTCATTATTCTTTTTACGAATTTTATTAAAAATTATTTAATACTTAAACCTATGAAATATAATAATATTTGTATCATTATCATTTTAATTTGTATAAACTCAAATTTATTAGGGCTAAAATTACCCTCAGTTTTTAGTGATAATATGGTATTACAACAAAATGCAGAAGTAAATCTATGGGGATGGTCTGAACCAGGCAAAACAATAACAGTCAAAGCTTCATGGGGAAAATATTTATCAAAAACTATAGCCGATACAAATGGTAAATGGAAAATTAAAATAAGAACCGTAAACGCAGGAGGACCGTATACAATTAAAATTTCAGATGATAAAAACGCAATTGTGTTAAAAAACATAATGCTCGGTGAAGTTTGGTTATGTTCAGGTCAATCGAATATGGAAATGCCAATGAAAGGATTTCCTGGGCAACCTATAACAAACAGTACTGAAGATATATTATACTCTTCAAACAATAATATTAGAATTATCACAATACCTCGTAAAGGTTCATCAATACCACTTGATAATTTTGAAGGTAAATGGCAAATAGCAAATCCAGAAACTGTTGCAGAATTTAGTGCTACAGCATATTATTTTGGTAAAACCCTACATGAAATACTCAAAGTGCCTATAGGTTTAATTTGTGTTAGTTATGGAGGATCGTGCATACAAGCTTGGATGACTAGAGAAAATACAGAAAATTTTGAAAATTATAATATTCCAAAACCTGGCGATAGTATAAAATATCCAAACAGAACACCATCAGCATTGTTTTATGGTATGTTGCACCCCATCGTAGGATATACCATAAAAGGTTGTATCTGGTATCAAGGTGAATCAAATTACAGAGAATATGATAAATATCCCGAACTTTTAAAAAGAATGGTTAATGAATGGAGAAATCTTTGGGAATGTGGTGAATTTGCTTTTTATTATGCTCAAATAGCACCATACGATTATACATTAACTGCTCAGGGGAAATCAGAATTAATGATTAATTCAGCCTATATAAGAGAAGCACAACTCAAAGCTCAAAAACATATTTCAAATAGTGGAATTATAATTTTGTTGGATACTGGCGAAAAAGAGTGTATTCATCCAGCAAATAAAAAGGCTGCAGGGTTTAGATTTGCTTTACAAGCTCTTGTAAAATCATATAATATTAAAGGAATTATTTGTGATAGCCCTGAATATGCTGACATTGAAATTAAAGATTCTGTAGCAATAATATCATTTAATAATATTGGCATGGGACTAACATCATATGGTAAAAAACTTACACAATTTGAAATTGCTGGTGAAGATAAAATTTTTTATCCTGCTATTGCAACTTTAAAGAGAAAATCCGTAGAAGTCTATTCACCATTAGTCAAAAAACCAGTAGCAGTTAGATATGCCTTCAAAGACTTTGTTGAAGCCGAACTTTTTGGAACAAATGGATTGCCTGTTTCCTCATTTAGAACAGATAATTGGTAAAAAAATATGACAATTCTAAAACTAAAACAAATCATTTTCTATATATTTTTATTTTTAAAAATATCAAATTGTTTTGCTATTAATATCGAGGAATATAATATCATCTGGAAAAATCCTTCTAAAAATTCGTCAGAGTCGATGCCCTGTGGAGGTGGTGAAATTGGGTTAAACGTTTGGGTTGAAAATGGTGATATATTGTTTTACATTGCACAAAGCGGCTTTTTTGATGAAAACAATGGTATGTTGAAACATGGTAGAATTAGAATCACATATTCTCCAAATCCATTTATTGATTACAATGAATTTAGGCAAATATTACAAATAAAAGAAGGTTGTGTAGTAATTATTGGTAAAAAAAGCAATTTAAATATTAAAACAAAAATACAAGTAGATGTTTTCAATCCTATAATTACAATAACAACCGAAAGTAATTATCCTATACAAATAAAATTATGTTATGAAAATTGGAGATATGTTAATAGATTGCAAATAGGTCGAGAAACAGATAATAATCGTTCATTTGTAGGTGCTCCTATAAAAGCAATGATTAGAAAAGATTCTGTTTATTTTTTTAATAATAAAATTATATCATTTCATCGTAATGATGATTTAGAACCCAATGCACTTAATTTATGTATAAAACAACAAAAACTTTTATCAATAAAAGATAGTTTATTTAATCCATTAAAAAATCTCATAAATGGATGTTTAATTGAAGGTAAAGATTTATTTCTCGACACAATAATTTATGGAAAATATGCCAGTACACCATTTAAAGCATGGCTATTAAAAACAAAAAAAGACATACAATCAACATTCATACAGATAACCTTGAATAAACAATATACCGATAATTTGCAGGAATGGATAAAAACGATTACTGATATTCATGAAAATTACAAAATTAACCTATTTGCAAACATAAAAAGAACAAACAAATGGTGGGAGGAATTCTGGAATAAAAGTTTTGTTTATATATATCCAAACAAAAATGACAGTCAAATATGGGAAATAGGTCGTAATTATCAGTTATTCAGATATATGCTTGGTTGTAATTATTATGGTAGTTATCCAACAAAATTTAATGGAGGACTTTTCACATTTGATCCAGAATACATTGATGAAAAATTTACTTATACGCCTGATTATCGGAAATGGGGAGGTGGAAGTTTTACTGCACAAAATCAAAGGCTTGTATACTGGCCTATGTTAAAAAGTGGAGATTTCGATGCAATGTTAAGTCAATTTAAATTTTATTTACAGATATTAAAAAATGCTGAACTACGCACTCAACAATATTGGGGACACAAAGGTGCTTCGTTTACTGAACAAATGGAAAATTTTGGGTTGCCTGTAGCCTTTGAATACGGTTGGAAACGCCCTGAAAATTTTGATCCTGGAGTTGAATATAATTCATGGATTGAATATCAATGGGATACGGCTCTTGAATTTTGCTTTATGATTTTACAATACTATAAATACACAAGCAAAGATATCAAAGAATTCATACCACTAATTGAAAGTTGTCTGATTTTTTTTGATGAACATTATCAATATCTATCATCTTTGAGAACAACTAAAAAACTTGATGAAAATGGTTATCTTGTTTTGTATCCAGCTACAGCTTGCGAAACATACAAAATGGCTACAAATCCAGTTACTACTATATGCGCACTAAGATCTGTCATACAACAGCTATTACAATTACCAGAAAACTTTATAAACAATGATAAAAAAACATATTATAGAGAATTTTTAAATAGAATACCACCAATACCATTCAGAATAAAAAATGGTATGAAAACAATTGCTCCTGCCGAAAGATATGAAAGAATCAATAATATTGAAATACCACAATTATATCCAGTATTTCCTTACGAATTTTATGGTTTGGGAAAACCTGATATTGAAGTTGCAATCAATACATGGAAATACGGTATTGATAGGCCTGAACAAAAAAATTACATAAGCTGGCATCAAGATGGTATATTTTGTGCAAGACTTGGTTTAATCGACGAGGCCAAACAAATAACAATGAAAAAATTTAAAAATGGAAATTTTCGTTTTCCTGTATTCTGGGGACCTGGACATGATTGGGTACCCGATCACAATTGGGGAAGCAGTGCAATGATTGGATTACAGGAAATGTTATTGCAAACAAAAGATAGTATTATTTATCTTTTACCTGCATGGCCTGAGAATTGGAATGTACACTTTAAACTCCACGCTCCTTATAATACTCTGATTGAATGTGTTTATAATAATAAAAAAATAGAAAAATTAATAGTATTACCTAAAAATAGAAAAAAAGATGTTATAATATGCACAAAAAGGGTCAAAAAAAATCTGAGGAAAATGTAATAATTTTTTGTTTTTTAAATTGTAAATAAATGATTCAAAAAGTTAAAATTGTTTTTGAAAAATAATTTAAATATCAAAACTTATAAATTAAAAAATTATGAAAAAAAACAATTTGATATTAATTATGTTTTTAATAATGACATGTTTTAAAATATTGGCAAGTGAACTTATTGTAACAAATCTTAGATGTAATTACAAAATTAATCCTATTGGTATTGATCAGGGAAAAATTTATTTAAGCTGGGAAATCACCTCAACAAAAGAGAATACTTTTCAAAAATTCTATCAAATAGAAGCGGCATTATCCCAAGAGGATCTGTTCAATAACAAATTGATCTGGAACTCAGGAAAAGTACAAAGTGACAGTTCAATAAATGTTACTTATAAAGGACCAGAATTAAAATCTCGACAACGAATATTTTGGCGAGTAAAAATATGGGACAACTACAATCGTGAATCACAATGGAGTGAACTTGCATTTTTTGAAGCAGGTTTATTAAAAACTAGCGATTGGAAAGCTAAATGGATAACACCTGATATACTTGAAAAAGAAGATAAATCTAATCCATGTCCATTTTTCAGAAAGTCGTTTTATTTGAAAAAAAGTATCAAACAGGCAAGATTGTACATTACCGCAAAAGGATTGTATATTCCATTTATAAATGGAAAACGTGTTTCAGAAGATTTATTTACACCGGGATGGACAAGCTACAATAAAAGAATACAATATCAGGTTTACGATGTAACAAACTTATTACAAAAATCAGAAAATGTACTGGGAATAATTGTTGGAGATGGATGGTATAGAGGACCAATTACATGGCAACATATTAGAAATTTTTACGGCGAAAAGCTTGCTCTCCTTGCTCAATTAGAAATTGAATATAATGATGGAAATAAATTAATTATCACAACTGATGAAACATGGAAATCAAACACCGGACCAATATTAGCATCAGAAATATATAATGGAGAGATTTATGATGCTAGATTAGAATTAGAAAATTGGAATATGCCCAGATACAATGATATAAATTGGAAAGGTGTCAAAATAATTCATGATAATTATGAAAATCTTGTTACATCAGATTCAGAACCAGTCAGAATAGTTAAAATTATAAAACCTATAAAAAAAATAATAACACCACAAGGTGAAATAGTTTTTGATTTTGGTCAAAATATAACTGGATGGACACAAATAAACATTAAAGGAAAAGTAGGACAAACTATTATATTAAAACATTTTGAAGTACTTGATAAAAATGGAAATGTATATACAGAAAACTTACGTAATGCAAAACAAGAAGATAGGTATACTTTTAAAAGTAATCAAATAGAAATATATGAACCTCATTTTACATTTCATGGATTCAGATATGTATGGGTAATGGGATATGAAGAAATTGACACAAATAACATTATAGCAAAAGTAATACATTCAAATTTAGAGTTTACAGGAGAATTTGAATGCTCAGATCAACTTATAAATCGTTTACAGCTAAATATTCAATGGAGTTTAAGAGGTAACTTTTTAGATATACCTACTGATTGTCCTCAAAGAGATGAAAGACTTGGCTGGACTGGCGATGCACAAATTTTTGCTCCAACAGCATGTTTTAATGTCAATGCCAATAATTTTTTCTCAAAATGGTTGAAAGATTTCATTGCTGATCAAAAACCCGATGGTAAAGTACCATGGGTAATTCCTGATGTTATCATAAATGGTGGAGGTACAGGATGGTCAGATGGAACAGCTGCAACTGGTTGGGCCGATGCTATAATCACAATTCCTTATGTATTATACAAAACATATGGAAATAAACAAATAATAAAAGACATGTACAGTTCAATGAAAAAATGGATTGATTATATGATAAGTCAATCACCCGAATATATTTACAATTCTGGTTTTCATTTTGGCGATTGGCTTGCGTTTTCAGAATATTATTCATACAACTACAATGCAGCAGATTTTGGATATGCTGGAGCACATACTGATAAAGATCTTATAGCCACAGCTTATTTTTATTACTCAACAAAAATATTTGTAGAAATGGCAGAAGTCATAAGCAATAAAGAAGACGCAGAAAAATATAAGCAAATATTGCCCAAAATTAAAAATGCTTTTTGTAAAGAATTTTTGACAGAAACAGGCAGGTTGAGTTCAAATACACAAACTGCATATTCAATAGCTTTAATGTTTGGATTAATACCCGATACCTTAATTGATAAGACATCCAAACGATTAGCTAATGATGTAAAATATTTTGGACATTTAACCACAGGATTTTTAGGAACACCTTTATTAACTCATGCTTTAACCGAATACGGATACCCTGAATTAGCATATACTTTACTGTTTAACAAGAGATACCCTTCATGGCTATATCCTGTGACAATGGGTGCTACTACAATATGGGAAAGATGGGATGGAATAAAGCCTGATGGAACATTTCAGAATCCAGGTATGAATTCATTTAATCATTATGCATATGGCGCAATTGGGGATTGGCTTTATAAAAAAGCCGCTGGTATAACCCCTCTAGAACCAGGATATAAAAAATTTATGATAAAACCATTTATTTGTAATAAATTAGAATATTTAAAGGTGAGTTACAAATCGATTTACGGTAAAATTAGTTCAAGTTGGAGATTTGTTGAAGATAAAATTGTAATGGACATAGATATTCCGGTAAATACAGAAGCCGAAATATTTATTCCTAATCCCAACATTAGCATAATAAAAATAAACAATAAAATTATCAACGATTTAATAAAGATAGATAATAAATGGGCAAAATTTATTACAGGATCAGGGCATTATGTAATAGAAATACCCGTAGAAAATTCATATATAATTAAACTCAACTAAACAATTTTGTTTATGAAAAAAATTTTAAAAATAGCTTTTTTAATAACAAGTTTGATAATATTAAAAAATACTTACTCTCAAGAAAAATCCCTTGTAAATACTTATAATAGTCATTATGCTAAATTATGGAGTATTGACATGGGCGATATTAAATGGACTGGTGGCTTTTGGAAATATTGGTTTGATATATGCAAAGATACAATGATAATACATAAATGGAAAATATTAAGTGACCCAACAGTGGCACATGCATTTAAAAATTTTGAAATAGCAGCCGGACTGGATACAGGAAATCATGCAGGACCTCCATTTCATGATGGTGATTTCTATAAATGGTTTGAAGCAGTAGCAGCTATTTACGCAATAACAAAAGATAATGCATTAGACAAATTAATGGATTCTGTAATAAGAGTTATTGCCCTGGCACAGAGATCAGATGGATATATACATACACCTGTATTAATAAAACAAAAAAATCACAAATTTGAAAACAAAGAATTTGGTAATAAGCTTCATTTTGAAACATACAATTTTGGTCATTTAATAACTGCTGCATGCATTCATTACAGAGCAACAGGTAAAAAATCATTTCTCGAAATAGCCGAAAAAGCTGCAAAATTTTTAAAAAATTATGCTAAGCAACACGGTGAAGAGTTAGCTCAGAGTACAATATGTCCTTCTCATTATATGGCAATAATTGAATTATACAGAACTACAAAAAACAAAGAATATTTAGATTTAGCAAATCTGCTTCTTAATATAAGAAACCTTGTAAAAAATGGGACGGATGATAATCAGGACAGGATACCATTAAAACAACATAGAAAAATTGTTGGTCATGCTGTTAGAGCTAATTATTTATATGCAGGCGTTGCTGATATATATACCGAGAACGGTGACGATTCCTTATGGTCAACACTTGATGCAGTATGGAATGATTTAATTAAAACAAAAATATATATTACAGGTGGATGTGGTGCATTGTATAATGGAGTTTCTCCCGATGGAACAACTTATGATCAATCGGTTGTACAACATGTTCATCAAGCTTATGGACGTGAATATCAATTGCCAAACATAACAGCACATAATGAAACATGTGCAGCAATAGGTAATATATTATGGAACTGGCGTATGTTTTTAATAACAGGTGAAGCTAAATATATTGATTATCTTGAATTATCATTATATAATAGTGTTCTTTCGGGTGTTAGTTTAGATGGAATAAGATATTTTTATACAAATCCCTTATGTGTTGTAAATAATCTACCATACAAATTAAGATGGTCAAAAGAAAGAGAAGAATACATTAAAATATGTAATTGTTGCCCACCAAATACAATAAGAACCATCGCTGAATCATACAATTATGCTTATGCATTGTCAAATAATGGTTTATGGGTTAATATTTATGGTACCAACAAATTGTCAACGAATTTAGGCAATGGAAGAAAAGTAATACTAAGACAAGAAACAAACTATCCGTGGGAAGGGAAAATAACGTTAATTATAGATACCATTCCCTCAAAAAATTTTAGTATACATTTAAGAATTCCAGAATGGTGCAGTTACGCTAAAATTAAGTATAATAACAGAAAATATAAAACAATAAAACACAATACCAAAAGCACTTACGTAGAAATTAATAAAGAATGGAAAAGTGGTGATATAATAACATTAATTTTAAAAATAAAAGTAATAAAATTAATTGCTCATCCCTTTGTTGAAGAATCAAAAAACCAGCTTGCAATTAAAAGAGGTCCTATTATTTATTGTTTAGAATCGCCTGATATTAAAAGCAATACAAGCATTTTGCAATATTCAATAAAATCCACAACACGATTTAAAGCTTTTAAATCAAAAATTGAAAAACACGAATATATTGCTTTAAAAGGCAAAGCTATTGTGAAAGAAAATTTTCCATATGATAAATTATATAGTCCTATTTCAAAAATAGGCAGAGTAGAAAAAATTACTTTGATACCATACTATGCCTGGCAAAACAGGGGGAAATCGGAAATGACAGTATGGTTACCGTTATATAAATAAAAAAGAGATAAGTAAAAACTTATCTCTTTTTTTGTAGTCCATAGGGGATTCGAACCCCTGTTACCAGGTTGAAAACCTGGCGTCCTAACCCCTAGACGAATGGACCACGTAGTAAAATTTGCAACAAAAATAATAATTTTTTTAAAAAGGAAAAACTTAAATTATATTTTTTTAAAATCATTTTTTTAACATAAAATTTAATTTACTTTTCCCCAAGTCAACAGAAGTAGATAGGGCAATACCTCTATTATTGTATTTATCAACTGCACAATAAAAGTGATAAACAATACCATCTTGTACCACAACAGATGATTTATGTGCAAATTGGTTATCAAAATCTTCTGATGGTTTAACTAAATCGTCACCGTGCCACTCTGTCCAATTTATTAAATCAGTAGAACAAGCAAAACGATTAAATGCTTCTTTACGTCCTGGCCAAAAGGCGCCAAAATAAAACATTACATATACACTATCAATTTTATGAATTTCTGGATCACCACAAATACCAATATGGTGATTTATAACAGGTTCTTTATTAAATCTATACCAATGAATCATATCATTTGAAACAGCCATCCCGATACGTTCAGCACCTCTATTAGGTTTTAAACTATCTCCTCGAGCATTATAAAACATTACAAAAGGGTAACCTGTTACTTTAGCTTCATCATAAAAAACAAAATTTTTGTACATAGTACTATTTTCCCACCATCTAACATTTGTATCTTTTGGCGATAATATAGGTTTATCAAATCTATTCCATTCATGAATTTTTGATGGATTTTTAGTTGTAAATGCCATACCTATTGACAACAAACCTTTTTCATAACCTTTTGATTGACCACCAAAATAAGACATCCAAAATTTTCCATCATGCTTTTTCAATTCGTAATTTTCATTCCAGTTTATGTTTCTCAGGGCAACATAACCTGCTTTTTGATAACTATCCCAACTATTATCCTCAGAAAAAGATAAAATCCTACCCTTAATTTTCCAATCAATCAAATTTTTACTTTCAGCAAGCCAGGTTTCATAACCTTTACCATCAAAAACTATGAAAGACATAAACCATTTTTTACCATAGCGAAATATCGTTGGACAATCGAACATTTTACCTGAATCGGGAACCAATACCAGACCGTACTTGTAGGGAGTTTTTATTTTATTATAAATTTTCTCCATTATTTCTGCAGACAACATCTGGCCAGTTTTAGTTTTTTTAATAAACTCTTTTTCAATCAATTTCATATTATATCCGCAATTACTCAGATAATTATTAATTTTTCCTTTATATTTTCCAAAAATACCATGTTTTTCTTCTGCTGTTCCAGCATCCATAGCCAATTCTCGTGCTTCCCATAAATTTTTCTTAATAAATTTCTTTTGATCTTCACTCAATCCAGGTATCATAAGCAAATAAACATTGTATGTTTTATTCATTACATTATAAGTCATTTCATCTTTTATCTTTTCAACATCACTAAAACTCAATTCGGTATATAAATTGGCTAAAAATGAATTATGTAGTTTAAATTGATTCAACAATGTCTTTGTTTTAATATTTTCTATTAATGAATCTTTAAGTTCATTATTATCTTTATACTTCTCTTTCATTTCATTTATTGCGTTATTATGCGCATTATGAATTTCATTCAATTTAAAATATTGACTAGCTATAATATCTTTTAGATTCTTATATTTAACAGAATCTTTTATATCAATATTTTTCAAAATTTTTTCTGCACGATTGTAAATTGTTTTAATATATGAGGAATCAATTCTGTTTTGAGAAAGCAAGTTACTACTATTAACAAAAAACATAATCAATATAAAAACTTTTTTCATGGTAAAAATATTTTTACTTTATTTTATTTTTAATATATTCATATTGTTTAAGCAATCCAGCATTTTCCTTAATTTTCAGATCTACTTCTGGACCATTATTTATCCATTCTACACCCGGACCATTGCTATTTGCAAAAAATTTTTTCTTTGGTGTCCAATTATTTTCTACTTTTATATATGAAGAACCTTCATCGAGATAAATATAAAAACAATGATCGGAATCGTGAGCATAAGGGGCTTTTTCAATATACTCGATACAATTTTCAGAAATTTTCGAACCTGGTTGAGCCGATAAAGTATAAATACCACCAACATCATACATTTGTCTAGCAAAATGATGTATATAATTGGCATTTATAATATTGTTTTTCATACAGTTTATTGTCTTGGTCCACCCCCACCCCACACAAATTCCAGAATAATATAAATAACATACTTCATTATGTTCAATTTTAATATCCGATACATAACCTGCACTAATACCAACACAACCCCAATCTTCATTAGCACAATTGATAATATAATTATTATTAATATCAATATTTGAACAAACAATTCTTTTATCAATGGGATCAAAGGGCACATGAGTTTCATAACCTTTATCAGGAAATTCGCCAACCTGAATTGCTGTACCAGCTATTTCATAAAAAACACAACTTTTAATTGTAGAATTACTGACACCTCTGACAAAATCCAATGCTGTTGCTCCTAAATTGCGAAATACGCAATTTTCAAAAGTTATATTATTAGCATAATAAACTTCAACAGCAGCAGGTTGACGTCCAATCCATGCTTGATTTTCAAGAGATGCTTTATCTGGGGTTCCTGGAATTTTTAATTTATAAGCATCAATTAAATAAAAACCTGCTTGCAAAGGTACATGTCCTTTAAATGAAGGCCGTAGCCATGTAGTATATTGAAAATTTATATTTCTAAAAATAATATTAGAAATTTTACGATCAATATGTCCTTCTATTGTTAAAATTTTTTCACTATATGGAATATAAACTTCTGCTGTTGACATATTTTCATTTTTACGAGGATAATAATAAATATAGCCATTTTGAAAATCAGCAAACCATTCACCTGGTTCATCAAGAAACTCAATTGCATTGGTAACATAAAAAGCAGAATTTCCAGCTTTTTCGTTTACAACAGGTTGGGGCCATGGATGTTCAAACTCAATTTTACTTTCTGGTTGATGAAAAAACATTTCATAGTTATTTTCATCAATTTTTTTTACATCTTTTACTCTTAAAATAGCTATTGCCCATCGCTGATGAATAACCATTTCAAAAGGATGAAATGATTTTTGAGGCAAAGTAAATGTTGCTGGCACAATAAATGATTCTCTATTTTTATCCATTGAAATTATTCTTTCCATTATTTCACCATCAGGTTCTCTACTGCGAATAGCTTTATTACCATTTACCCATAAATGGCGAAATTCAAATATTCGACCACCAATTGTTGGTATTTTAGAAACCCATATATTATTTTTTACTTCCGACTTCAAACCTTTTAAATTTGTTTTCAATGGAAGCCAATTCGTTACTTTAATACCAGTTGTAAAAACTACCTCATCATTGTTGTGCCACGAAGTTATTACTGTTGGCGAAAATTTACTGCCTGAATCTTCAGGACGAATCAATTCAGGATCTTCATAAATATAAACACCCTTATCACAATAAATAAATATAGTATCATTTATAGTAGGATTTAAACGACGTAATTCTCTAACTTTTCTCAATGCCATTGATAATGATTTTAAAGGTTCTCCAGCGGTTCCTGCATTAAGATCACATCCTTTTATGGATACATAAACTTCGTTAGTCAATGAAGGTAAGCTTAATAATATTAATAAAATGAATACTATTGAAAAGTTTGCTTTGCTCATAATATTAATTTTTTTGTAAACGTTTACATGATTTAAATTAATAAAATCTCATTTAAAAATTTCATTCATATATTTAACATTTGAACCATAGTTATATATTACATCGTTGACACGAGAAGCATCACGTGATCTTTCAATCACCAACCATCCTTTCCAATTAATTTTATATAAAACTTCCTTAACCTTTACTATATTTAAACGTGGATTATCCTTCAACAAATAACCATCTTGATCTGTGCAATGTATCTGGCATATTCTATCTTTACCTAATATTTCAATTTCCTGGTATAAATCTCTATTATTTTGTAAAGCATTAGAAAAATTAAAATAACTTTTTATTGAAGCAGAATTAATTTCATCAATTAATTTTGATTCTTCGCTTGCTGGGAGGGTTGTTTCTATTCCAATAATAACATTGGCTGCCTCTGCCATTTTTGCAACTTTTTTCAAACGATCAATAATTATAGGTTTTAATTTTGGTTTTTTACTTAAATCGTCATTAACACCTAATGGCAAAAAGGCAATATTTACATTCATTAATTTCATAGTATTTATGCAATCACAAATCATCAATTCAAAAGTCTCTCTTGTCGAAAATGATTGAGCATAAAAACCAGACATTGCAATAGAACAAATTTCAATATTATACTTTTTAGCTTCTTCAATAAACTGTTTTCGAAATATAGGATCAAACAATTTATTTTCAAAAGTTGGTCGATCGCCAAGAGGACCCATATCAACTTCGACACCATCAGCTCCAATTTCTGCTGCCAACTTAAAAGCTCCTATTTTTTGTCGTTTTAGAATCATCCAGTCGCATACACCTAATTTGTAATTTTTCTCAAATGCAAAAAGACCTCTTATTTTATCATTAGCCTGTACATAAGGTAAAATTATTGAAGTAGTTGTCAAAGCAGAAAATTTCTTAATAAAATCCCTCCGATTGTTATTCATTTTTTTAATATTTAAAAATATATTTTAAACCCAAATCTTTTCATTAAATTTTTAAGTGAATCGGTATTAATTATTGCAGAAGATGGTAGAAATTCACCACTTTTACCAAAAGAATATAAATCTTCTTTATTGTCAATCTCAATTCGAGACTCATCATATTCACCATTTTTATTTTTTAGTTTTGTATTATCCAGATTAAAACGTTTTGAAACAAAATCGTACATAGCAACTCTTTTATTATAGCCATAATCATGTCCTTCGTATGGTAAATGAACATTTTCGATTTTATCAATAGCATTATAAAACGAATATATTTTTTTTAGGTAAGGAAATTCTACATCAGGTACGTTTGCTGTCCAATCTTTACCATCAGAAACAATGAGCATAGGACGTGGTGCACACATAGCAGCGATCTCTGGATTATTTGTTCCGTTGCCACAAAAATGAATTGGTAATCCACTTTCACAAGGACAACCACCATAATGATATGATGAGAGCATAGCCACAGGAACACTAAGTTTAATTCTATCATCGATAGCAGTTAAAACCATCGTATAACTACCACCTGTTGAAGCACCTGTAATACCAATTCTTTCTTTGTCAACAAAATTAAGTGAATAAAAATAATCTAAAATTCTTAATGCATTCCAGTATTGTATTTGCATTGCTATTGATGTTCGGTGCATTGATGATGGAAATTGTAGTTGAGACTCTCCCCATGCAAATAAATCCCAATTTATTGTAATGGTACCCATCTTTGCAAGCATAGCACAACGATACTGAATATCACGATTATATCTTCCATCCTGAAAATGGCCATTGGGGCATAATATTAATGGTATCCTACCTTTAAAATCATCAGGCTTGTACATCGTACCACATACATACAACCCAGGTAGTGTCTCTATGTAAAAATTGATAGCAACATAGCCCTTTTTTTTTCGAATCAATCCAAAGACAACACGTGGTAAGCACATAGTATCACGTTGAGGTAATCCTAAAGTTTCTAAAATACATGATTTCAAAATTTTTTTTCTTTTTTCCCATTCTTCAAGAGAATGATATCGTGAAGAAATACACATAAGCCTCTCTTTTCCCTGTTCAGGAGTTAAACGAAAATACTGATATGGTATAATTTGATATTTATTATCTTCTAATTTTTTGTATGATAAATCAAAAGGATATAAAACTTTGAACAATGTTTTTTCAACATCACATTCGTATCTCCATCGAGCAAATTTTAAAATTTTTCCATTAATCAAACTACTATCATTACATTTAATTTTAACTCCATATATTATTTCAATATCCTTAATGATATCAGATAAAAGAAGCTCGTAATTATTTTCTATTGTTTGAGCATTTATACTTAATATTATAAAAATCAATAAATTAAAAATAAAAAATATCTTCTTCATAATTAATATTATTTTAAATTCATTGGCCACTTTTTATTTTTTATCGGGTGCATTTCAAGTTTTGAAGGATCTATTTTTACATACTTTATTCGTTCTCTTTTCCAAGTATATACAATATGAACCATTCCGTCGGCAGATTGAATAACCGCAGGATATGAATATTGACCTTCGGTATTATTTTCTAGAACAAGTGAAGCATACCATTTTTTACCATCTTTAGAAATTGCAATATTAAGAGGTGTTCGTGGACCTTTGTTCTTACCTTTTTCAGGAAAAACATGATTATAAACAAGCAAATGCATTCCGTTTTGAAGTGTTATTCCATCTATTCCTGAATTGGTAGAAGGTAAAGAAATTAATTTCAATTCGGTCCAGCTTCTGCCACCATCGTACGACCATGTTTCTGCAAGGTATCTATTACGGGTACGACATATTGCTTGAAGTTTGTTATTACCATGATTAAAAATAGTAGGTTGAATAGCATTAATATTTTTGGATTTTACAACAATTTTTGATTTCCAATTTTTGGCATATACATCAGAGATTTCAAATTGTATTTTCCAACCATCATTTTCAGTACTAGATGGTAATATTAAAATTGAATCATTTAAAATTAAAGGTTTATTTTTTATTGGTCCATAAAAATTATTAGGAATTACTTCAGCGTCGGTCCATGAGATTCCATTATCATATGATCGTTTTAAGAAACCTTTCCATTCCGATGGTTTTGGACCAATTTTATAAAACAAAATTAATTCACCATCAGATATTTTAAACAAAACAGGATTCCAACATGGATATCTTAAAGTATCGTTTATTATTCCATTAGCAACCTCAACAGGAGTTGACCATTTGTTATCATAAAACCTACTTACCCAAATACCAACATCAGGATGGCGTTCGTGAGTGCCTCCAAACCATGCAGCAACAAGACCATTTTCTACTTCAGCAATAGTAGCTGCATGACATGAAGGGAAAGGTGCTTTAATAAATATAAAAGTATCGACAATTATAGGTATTTTATCTGATTTCTGCGAATAGAGAGAATAACAAAGCAACAAAAAAACTAAATAAATGATTAAAAAAATGTTTTTCATAATTATTTTATTTAATCCATGAAAAATTATATTCTCCTGAACCAACTTCCATAACCAAACACCCTTGATGACGTCCGAGATACCTAACTCCTTTTATTTTACTTACATGACGACCATCTTCCATGAGAAATCTGTCTTTGCGTACCGGAAAATATACAAGTGCTTTTGCATTTGGTGGTATAATAATCTTCCAGTAAAACAAATTATTTTCAAACCTCCATTCGCTATATATAGTTCCGTATAATGAATTATATGTAGCCCTGACATACTTTAAATCAGGAGCAAACCATGGATGCATAATTATTTCTTTAAAACCTTTATTTTCAGAAGGTTTTATTCCTGCTAAATTTTCATACATCCATATTATCAGGTCGCCGATAAGCATGACATGGTTATATGAATTCATTGAATATGGTGCAGAATCACTATTCCATAATTCCCATATAGTAGTAGCACCTTTTTTAACCATGTAACCCCAACCTGGATAATTTGTATTGTTCAATAACTTATAAGCTATATCAGGTCGACCATATTCAGTTAATGTCCGCATAATCCATTGAGTGCCTACCACCCCTGTACTGATCTGACATTTATTAATATTTTCAATACTATTTATTAAATTATTATAAACATTAGAAACTTCATTCTCGGGAATCATTTTGAATGCAAGAGGTAAAAGATTAGCAGTAGTTGAATTGTTTGAATAATATCCATCAACTGATTTATAAAAGTAATTATTAAATGCATTTTTAATTTTCAAAGAAAGATTTGCATAAAAATTTTTGTCATTATTATTTCTAGTGACAGATGCAAATTTTTTCATTATCTGCAAAATTTTATAAAAGTATGCTGTTGCAATCAAATTTCCATCGGTAATTCGTGATGAATCTTTTGTATGAATTTCCTTAACATTAAGAGGAGGTACACACCAATCACCATATTTATCACGCTTAATAATATAATTGTCCATATAATTATCAATCATATAATTTATCCATTTCTTCATAAAGGGATAATGTTTTTTTACAAGTTGTTCATCTTGATATCTTGAATAAAACATATCTATAATAAAAAAATATGCAGCAGGCCATGTAACATTATCGGTATAATAGCGCCAGAAAGCAGGAGCAACATCTGGTATACTACCATAATAATTTTGTGAAAACATTATATCATCGAGCCATTTTATATAAAATTTATTATTATCGAAAATATAATTTTCACCAAGAGCAACTATTGTCCTATCGCCCAACCATGGTTGACGTTCATTGCGTTGATGACAATCTACAGGCATACCTTTGTAATTATTCAAAATACTCCAGAAGGCATTTTGATAAATCTTATTAATTAGTTCATTTGAAGTCTCAAAGTAACCATTAATATTAAACTTATCGGCAACGACATGAGCTTCTATATCTTTTATTTCTGGTATTTTATTTAAACCCGTAATTTCAACATATCGAAATCCATGATATACAAAAGTTGGTTTCCAGTTCTCTACACTATCCCCTTTACAAATATAAATATCAGTTGCAAGTGCATCTCTCAAATTTTTTATAATTATATTGCCAGTAGAATCAGTTATCTCAGCAAATTTCATTTTTATAGAATCTCCTCTGATACCTTTAACTTTTATTTTAACCCATCCTGCAATATTTTGACCAAAATCAACAACAAATTTCTTTCCGATTTTATTAACCTGAATAGGTTTTAATGTATCAACAACACCTATAGGTTCATTAAGTTGAGCCATCAAATTTCCATCGGGATTTGAGACATATTTTGCATCTAACCATTTTGAATCATCGAATTCATAATTATACCAACCTTTTATTTCTTTTCTTGCATCATAAATTTCTCCATCGTATTCATTATTTGAGCGGATAGGTCCATCAGCAAAAATTTTCCAGTCGGTATCAGAAACGATATATTGTTTTTTTCCATCTGAAAATGTAATCTCTAATTGAAAAAGCAGCTTGGGATAGCCAAAGTTTTTTATTTTATAAGGTTTATAATTCTGTCGCATTGTATAATATCTACCATTACCAAGAATTATAGCAATAATATTATTTTTCTTAATTTTTTCTGTCACATCATATACATTATACAATACATTTTTATTGTAATCAGTTGGTGCTGGTACCAACAAATTTTCGGTTAAATTTTCTTCATTAAAATAAAGTTGATATAGTCCAAGTCCAGAAATAAATATTTTAGCTTGTTTAATATTTTCGTGATTTTCAATTGTAAATTTCTTACGAAGATAACGAGCAGATAATTGAGAATGTATATTTTCTCTATCCCATGAAAAGGGTTGATCATATCCAATCCATCGTGCTTTCCATTCATTACTTTTTATAATGCCAACATCAAAACTTGCGATATCGCTTGTTTGATAACAAGTTTTATTAAGCCATACTCGTACTTGCCAGTAATAACGAGTATTACTTTGCAATGGTTTACCAGAATATACAACATTTACCGATCGAGATGAATTAATCTTACCTGAATTCCAGTAATCAGGTAATTCCTTTTTAATTAATTCAGGCGAAGAGGCAACCATTATTTGATATGCCCTTTGAACTAAATTCCTATTTGGAGATGAAATTTTCCAACAAAATGAAGGCATATTAGTATTTATGGCAAGGGGATTTGTAGCATATTCACACTTTAAATCAATTAAACTAAAATTACATTCAGGTTTTTCGTCACATGAAGAAATAAGAATGAAAACTATAATTATTAATAACACATACTTAAATACTTTCATGATTTCTCATTTTTTTAGTTTTATTGTTACTTTGGTTAATTCAGGTAAATTTGCAATTTTTTTGCCATTGACCAAAATTGTAAAACCTTTTCCTTTTTTAAATTTCTTTCCTGATTTATCCCAAATAACTGTTATAATATTATTATGATAGAGTAAATTATCAAGACAAAACCAATCCCATTTTGATAAAGGGATCAGGGGATTAATTTCAAGAATATTATCATTACGAGGAATCAAACCAACAAGACCAGAAATTATTAAATCACAAAATGTTGAATGATTGTAATACCTACTTCTTTCTTGATCACCTTTTAGCCAATAACCAGTTTTTTCATCAAGATATTCACCAATATAAGGTCTACCACGATAATATTGTGACTCGACATAAAGCTCAAGATGTCTAAAAAATACAGAATCATTAACATAATTTTGTTTGTAATTATTCAATAAATTGATAAGTGCTGTAAGTGTTTGCGAAGTAGCAAATGGCCATATAGCACCATCCCATTCGCATTTGCAACAACCATGACTTCTAAAAAGTGGATGACGACGTTCGGCAGTTGTTAGTCCAAATGGTGATAAAAAACCTTCTTCATTAAGTATTTCATTCCATGCTTTTTCATAACCACTATCGGGCAAATTAAAATACCAAGGAATATAACCAATAGCTTCACGAACATTAGCAAAAGTATCGCCTTCAGTCAAAGTTTCAAAAAAAGAATGATGTATATTCCATAATTTAGTTTGAATAAGAAATTTCATAGTATCTGCTTTTCTTTTAAAAATCTCAGAAATTGAATCTTTACCCAAAATTTTTCCCATTTCATATAGAGCTATAGCATTGCCATACATATATGAATTTATCGTTGGTCGATAATTTTTTACTTTTCTTCCGCCGCTAATTGATTCTTCCATTCCATCTTGTACATCATATTGCCAAAATAGACCATTTGAATGTCTGCGTATTTTCTCCCATTCTAAATAATCATTTACAAGATCATCAAAAAATTCCCGTATTATATTAATATCTCCATTTACAAGATACCAGTTATACACGGCATAAGAAATCCAACTGCTAAATTTTCGTAATTTTGTCATTGGTTTTCCATTGTTACCTCTAAACCATATTTTTAAATAATCATACAAATATGTGGAATTATGCAGCCATCTCCCTTCGAAAATATGATGTCCTGTAGCACAACTTATTAAATTGTATTTATCGGCATAAGAGCGAGGTACAAGGAATTCAGTAATGACATAACCTTGTGGTGTTTGTTGTAAATGTTTACGAAAAGTCCACCACCTATAGTAATATATTTCTTGAAAATTATCTTGTGGACAAGCAAATAATGGAACATTGTTTTTCAGCCATTCATAAGCCTTTTCGTTAGGAATAGTTTGCACAACATTTTCATCTTCCATTCTATTAAAATAATCGACATAGCATTTCAACAAAGAATAATCTAATACTGCAGGTCCTTTTTTACAATATAATGAACCAGATAAAACAATATGAATAAATAACAAAATAAAAAATTTATTTTTCGACATATTTTTCTATTGATTTAGTTTTTATATAATAAATAACATACCTAGCATTTTCAATCTTTTCACCAGCAAAAGGTAAATCGAAATTATGCACTGCAGGTGAATCTGAATTAGGATACCTTCTTACCCATCCTGTTCTGTAAGTAATACGACATAAATTTTTAACTGGAGCAAAAAACATCTTATTATTTAATTTTTTCTGGTCATTTATAAATAATGAATATGATCGATTTTTTACATCATATTCTATTTGAATTTTATATTTTTTTTCGGGCAAATAATTCAAAATTTTCGAATATCTATATCCATCTTTTGCTAAAATAAAACCAATACTATCAAAGATAATTCTTATAGCAGGATTACCTAATCTATCAGAGAGATCAATTTGTAAATTGCCGTATGTATTTTGTAACGTAGATAATTCAAATTCAACAATTCCTTTTACTGATAAAGGGAATAATCTCTCGGCCTTCGCATAATCATATTTATCAGCATCGCTTAATATTAAACAATTAGCAGAATTATATTTTTCAATTTTCACTGGTGCCCATTGAGGGCTGAAAATATTCCAATATTTTAATTCACTTATAGTAAAAAATTTGTCAAACTCATCGTTTACATCATTTTCTTCTGAATCGGTTATTGGTACAGTAATTCGTGCCACCCATATATCTTCCTTATTCATGCTATATGTAACCCACAAGTTGCCATCAGGGGGAAATCCGTTACCTTCAACAATTCCTCGTACATATTGAGGACCATATTGTTTAAATTTGCCACCATAACGAGCTTCTGATATTTCACCATTAACAAGCAACAAATTTTTATAATTCAGGCCATCATTGCTAACAGAAACAGCCAGTGGCCATCGAAACTCAGATGGATTATAAACAATAGCATATTTGCCATCAGAAGTTTTTTGTCCCCAGATTTTAGCGTTTCCATTAACAAATCCAGGTGCTCTTAATGGTTCATACAACCACGATTTACCATTATCGACACTTATTGAAGTAAGAGCATTTTTCCATAGTCCAACAACTCTTCCATCTTTCAAATAGTAAAAAGAAAAAGCTTTGTATTGCTTTTTCAAAGGAATTAGTGGATCATCTCTATCAGCTTCTTCAACCCATTGTTGCATCATTAATGGATTTGCAAGAAGTTCATCACAAGCTTTTACAAATTCCTTATCTTTCGAATTTTTGTAAAAAGGATAATGTGTATTTTTTTCGTTCCAGTTCTTATTATATCTTATAAAATAAATAGGTCCTAAGGAAAAATTGGGATATATTTCACGTACAACTCTACCAATACCATTTCCATCATTTGGATCATCTTCATTATTTAAACATATACCATAGTATCCTGTTGCCAACAATTTGTTATTTCGGGCCAAATAAAAAACCATACGTTGATGCATAACAGCAAATAAATCTTTTGCAATCACTTTGATACCTTCTTTTGTTGTTCCATTGGGTATTTTATAAACAGGAAACAAAACTTCAGGTTTTGACCAATTATAACCATCTTTAGAAATACAATACATAGTATGTGAAGGAGGAATATGTTCACCAACAGGATCACTAATATATGCTACGATAAAAGCATTATTCCAATATGCAATCATAGGAGCATGGTTGTATGTCCATCCAAAATTATCAGCCAATTCAGGATGTTCACGATTTGCTCTTAAAATTTGAATATTATGAACTCCTCTGGCAAGAGGAAGCATTCCATGATGGAACTCAACATTAACAAGAACATCACCTGTATATTTTATTGTATCATATTTTTGATTTTGTGCTACTTGAGATAAGTTTAAAAATATAAAACATATAGCTAAAAATTTATTTAATATTATAACTTTTCTTGGCATAATTATATAGTTTTTTAAATTTACAATAAGGTAATTCAAATATTGTTCCATGTTTATGACCTTTTGGAATATCAATTTCATTAGTTATATCAATAAACTCTTTAAAATCTTTTGTTTTAACTGCACCATATTTATAATCGCGATATGCATCATAATAAATTAAATAATAATCATTTATTTTAATAACTGTAGGGCCTTCTGTATACATTTTAGTAAATGGTTCTGAAACATTAGTATATGGCCCAATTAGATTATTAGAAAAAGCAACACGAAGATTTCTTTGTAAGCGGGTATTATCTTTAAAAACTAAGACATAATCATTTTCTTTTCTTTTAAATATTGTACCATCAATACAACTAAACCCGGGATTGAAAAACAATCTGGTTTTGGTAAAATTAATAAAGTCGGAAGTCATAGTATAATATAGTCTATGATTATTATATTCATCTTCTATACCTTTTTCAAATTTAAATGGTATAGTAGAAGCCCATATTATTAAAAAAGAATCTTTTTTAGCATCGTAAAACAACTCTGGTGCCCAAACGTTAACAGTAGTAGTATCAAATTTCATAACGGGAATAAATTTTTGCTCACTCCAATTTATCAAATCTTTTGAACAAGCATATCCAAATCCAAGATCTCCTTTCCATGAGGATGTCCATACCAGATGAAAAATACCTTTTTTATCCATAACAATAGATGGATCGCGCATAACTTTTTGAAGTCCAACCAATGGTTTTATATATGGACCACCCAGATTGTCCCATTTATAGCCATCAAAACTATATAACAATCTCAATCCTTCGTTAGCAGGTTCATGAAAAGATGTAAAAAGATAAACTTTTTTATTACAAGTACACGAAACAATAAAAAGCGTTACAAAAATATATGCTAAATATTTATTCATAACAAGCATAGTTAAATTCACAATATTAATTCATAATTTCTACAACCAATATCCAATCTTTATTTTCAACAGGTGGCGTTAAAATTAAAGAACTTTTGTTTTCTATCACATAATTAAATGTTTTACACCCATTTTCTGGGTCATACCATAATAGTCTAAATTTTTTTGCAGACAAACCTGTTGTGTTAACACAGAATTTTCTTCCATTATATATATAAAATAAAGCACATTTATCGTTTCGAGCAGAAGCAATATAATTATACTTATATCCTTTATCACCACATACAAGTGTAGAATCAGGAATTAATTTATAATATAAATATTTTTCCATAAGTTTACGAACATACTTCATTTGTCTTGCACCATCACTATTTAAAGCATCGAACCAATAACTTTTTGCGCCATATGCTTTTTCTCGATCACCAGGTTTATAAAATTGCATAACAGAATTATGACCATATGTAAAACCACATGCCCCTGCCAACAATGACCAATAAGCATACCTACGTACATCTTTTGCTGTCCAGTATGGTTGAGTTGTATCATGAAGTCCTTGTGGTATTTCTTCATATGAAGGTTCTCCATCAAGAACAGGTTTAATAGGTAATTTTTTATAATCCATCAAAACATATTTCCAGTTATCCTCACCAAAACACAAACCTGCAGTATCTTGATCATATCTTCTATGTCCTGACTGAAACATATTAAAATCAAGCCATTGTTCATTATGAAACCATAATGAAGAAGATGTTCGCCCAAAAGGATGAAATGTTATCAATTGATTTTTGCATTTTTTATGCAATGTATTTCCTAAAGTATTCCAAATATCTATTGAATCACTACCTCGAATATCACCACCATTAAGCCAAATAATATTCGATCTATCTCCATAACGATTAGCCAAAAAGATTGCATATTTTTCTACCTGTTTTGAATTAACCATTCCTTTTTTTATATTGCTACCCCATATTGGAACTAAAGCAAGGTAAATATTATGTTTATTAGCATAATTTACAACATAATCAAGATGATCCCAGAAATCATATTCTTCTTTATTCATAAATGAATTTCCAGGAGTAATAAGAGGTTGAGTAATATCTTTATTTACAAATGCTGAATCGCCATAAAAATTTACAGGTTTATTTAAATCATGAATAATCATAATTTGAATAACATTAAATCCTTGTTTTTTCCTTGTAATAATATATTTTTTAACCTCCTCTCTCGATAACTTTTTTAACAATAACCAGCCAGTATCACCAAGCCAAAAAAATGGTTTGCCTTTGTCAGTTATAAAATATCTATGATTTTCCGAAATTTTTAATGAAGATGTTTTATCTTTTTCGACACATCCTAACAAGGAAAAAAAAACAATAATATAAATAATTTTTTTCATAATTTTTTTATTTTTTTTTATAAATCCAAATTATAGTACCAGCATTTTCTGGTTCTAAAACAATTTTATTATTTTTTTGCAATATTTTAATATTTAAAATATCACCACTTTCCGAATCAATCAATTTAAATTCATAATTTTTGTACAATTTTAAATCAAATTCAATATTACGTTTTTTTAAGAAATATATAATTTTTTCATTATTATCATTTTTAAGTAATAAATAACCTTCATGTGAAAAATCAACGGGTTGCATTGTTGCAGCATAAACTAAAAAATACTCATTTTTTATAACAGGTATTGATGCAAATGATCCTCCAGCCATAAAAATAGCCCATGGATATTCATTACTACCTTTTGCATTATATATAACGACTTTGTTTGGATACTTGATTTTATATTCATACACCGATTTATAAACACTATAAAAATCAACCTTTGAAGGTTTCATTATTCTTTCATACTGTCGAGGAGCAAGATTAACACCACCTGGAGGCATATAAATATTCCCATCATTAGTGTAATACCAATACTTAATATCAATGATATCAATCAATTGATTTAAGTTACTATTGTTTAATACAGAATCTTGAATATCTTTTGTACAAGAAAGTGCTATTTTACATTTATTTTCATTATTTGCGATATTCCATTTCTTAATGCAATCAAGCCAGAATTTCATAAAATCATAAGGACCTGTGTACTCTTCACTAATAATATGAATAACATTGTTATTTTCTTTAAAATTTTCAAGATTTTTTAAAATATATTTTTCATGAAGTTGTTTTCTAACAACATTTGTGGTATCATAAAATTGTTTGGCCATAAAAATTCTTTTTCCTCCAGCAAAAACAGGAGGTTCAGGAAAATTGGTATTATTAATATTATTGGCCGAACGCCATGGACAATCGACCCAATGTGCTCCAGCTTCTAAAATATTATGCTGAAAATAATGATTATTGAACAAAAAAATGCCATATTCATGAGCTATGTTAGCAAATTGTTTTAGGCGCAACCAATACCATTCATTATATTTAGTTAAATCGTACAAAGATAAACCATCCCAAGCAAAATCTTTTCCACTTCTATCAAAAGGTTGTTCATAAAATGGTGCCCAAACATTTCCATCAATTCTTCTTACACGCTCATGATCATCTCTTCGTCTATCATACCACAAGCCATAATGATGAGATAATGCACAATAGTTATTATCTTTAAGCCAATCTACTACATCATTAATGTTATCGGTATATCCAATTTCTTCTTTACCGGGAACAAAACGTGTAATATGAGGGGTAGCTTTGGCTTTTGCATACCATTGTGGATTGCCTCGCCACCATTGAATATTATGGATTTTTCCAGTTACTACTTTATTTCCGACAGTAAACCATCCGTTTGTAATTTTAAAATTTAAATTCGATTTGTATTTTGTAATATTTTCTTTTATTTCACTTCTTAAAAAGATTTTCATTTTATTATTAATTACAATATCATCATCTTTAAATTCTTTTAAAACAAAATCTTTGATAGTTTTTCGTGGATAAATTGCTTCATCTGCAAGTTTTTGAGCTGTTTCTATATCTGGACTTGATGTTGAAGATTTATCGTCAATCAAACCATCAACAATATTAATTATCTTTCCTGTTCTCTCAAAAAGTTGTTGAAAATATAAGCTAACCGGGCTAACATTTGAATTAACGTTAAACCATATTCCTCTACCTTCAAATTGTCCCCATGCACCATAAGCCCAATTATAATGTAATGGAGGCATTTCACATATTACTTTAGAAGCCGAACAATTCCATATCATTGAATTTGCCGCACACCAACCAGCACCCATATTACTTGAAGCAATATTACCTAAAATTAAAGCATTACCATCAATGTTAACATTATCAAACAAAATCCCATTTGACCAACTATCAATAGAACCAGAAAAATTTAATGATCTGTATGATTCACAAAAAACAAATGCGTTAGGACCGCAAGCAGTAAAACCACATGCAAAATCATTATATCCCAGTTCGGAATAACACTTTATAAACAAGTTTTGCTGTCCTTCATTAAAAAACATACGACGACGCCATCCTCCAATTTCTGAAATTGGATCTAATGAAATACAATTAATTACTGTAATTCTTTGTGTATTGCGTTGCAAATAAACTGCATTACCAGCAAAATGTTTAAAAACAATTTTATTAACCCAGCAATCGTAACTATTATCAAATGAAATTGCTATCCACGAATGATTTTCATCCTTAATATTTTCAAAATTAAATTGAGATTCTAAAATTAGATTTTCAATACCTACATTAAAAATCCTTTTATCAACTTTAACGACAGCAAAATATGTTTTTGAATCTTGATAATTCAAACTTGTAGATAAAGGAACATCTATAAAAATAGTATCATTAATAATATTTATAATTTTTCGCAAAAAATATAAATCTCTTTCATTTTCTTTCCACCCTATCCATTCAGTTTCTCCGCCAAACCAATCTGTTTTTAAAATTTTAATAATATTTTTTGTGACAGTGGAACGTAAATAAATTTGATCACCAACATTAAGATTCATAGTATTAACTGAAAAAATTTTTTTACTACCAGCAGGTATATAATTACTTTCAACTTCGTACCATTTATTACAAAAAGCACTATCTCCTTTTACTTTTATCAATATTCTTCTATCGTATCCTGTTGCTAACAAAGTTGTTGTTTTATTGTTAACTGTTCTACCTTTAATTACAATGCCTGATGAATTAATTTTCAATTGTCCATTTATTTTGAAAATACCAGTATCAATAACAATAGTTCCCCTAAATCCATTTAACAAAGGAAGTGAGCCAACATAATCAATTGCCGATTGAATTGTTTGAGTCATATCTCCGTCAGCCCATTTTACAAAAGCTTTTATCTCGGGTGATGAAAAATCAAAACACCCGTTTTTATATCCACAATAAGAAAAATCGGGAATTATGTTGCCTGCAGAATCAGGGATATAAATAATTTTATTATTCTCAAATTTTATAAATGGAACATTTTTATAAACTTGTGATAATATATTGCTTATACTACAAATTATTAAAATATAAATCATCAATAATTTGATAAAATGTTTCATTTTGAAGATCCTTTTTTAAAGTTTAATTAATGTTCTCCATGCAACATTTTTATTACAAAACAAAAAAATATTTATCGAATTATTCTTCCTTTTTTAAAAGCTTCTTCAAGTCGACAATAGTTGTTTTTTAAATCTTTCCAGTTAATTTTTTTTCGTGGATCAAGTCCATTAATATATTTTTCTATGTTTGTGTATCCATCACCATTGCAATCTAAGCTAGCATCGGAGGGATCATAAGGATTTAAACCATACTTTTTTTCCCATATATCGGGCATACCGTCGTTGTCTGAATCTTTATATGGAGTACCATTATATTGTGGATAACCACCAACTTGTTTAATATCTGTAATTATACCGATTTTATATGAATCTTTTTGTAATCTTCGATGTTCAAATTGATAAAAATCATAGGGGTTTATATTCGCGTCATATTTAATAATACCTGTTCTTACCTGTTCAATAATTCTTTGGTCTACCGCATCTCTGACGGGATATACAGCACCTGCGTTATTAAGAACGTATTCATATGCTTCTTTAGCAGACATAATCTTAGGAACTGGTGGCATTGGAAAAGGCTTATCAACCTTCATATAAACTTTGTATTCTCCTGCGTCAGGCAAATTTTCAACCTGAACACCACCTGCCCAATTATCTTGCGAAACTTTTTCAAAACCTTCAACAATATTACCAATTACATATGCTCGCCCAAAAACCAGATATCCTAATTTACTACGACCTGATTCGGGTTTTAAAATTCTAAAAGCTATTGGTTCATTTTTAGGAGTTGCTGGACCTGGTTTATAATAATTGTTTATAATATTATATAAAGTAGTATAATCGCCACCATCAACAGTACGATGAACCCAATTAAACAAAACATTATTAACAAAATTAAAAACCCCATTCCAGCCTATTGAAGGATTTCTACCTGTATTACATGCCCACAAGTTACCATAAATAAGAATATTTTCGCCCCCGAGAGTACTGCCAAATGCATGATTATAAGTATCGAGTGCCTCAGCTGATATACAATTTTGAATTGTTACATTTACAGTTGGATATTTCAATGGTTTTGAACCATCTTGAGGGTCATACATATGACGATATATCGACAAATTTTCATCAAGCCCCCATGAAGTAGAGACATGATCAATTATAATATTACCTACAGGATTACCACCAATAGCATCATCACGTCGACCAACAAAAGTAGAACCACGGCGAAATCTCAAATGACGTATAACTACATCGTGAGTTTCGATCCAAACCGATTCACCTGCAATACAAACACCATCGCCTGGAGCTGTTTGACCAGCTATAGTTATATATGGAGCTCTGATTATTACTGGTGATTTAAGATGAATTATACCAGCAACATTAAAAACTACGATACGAGCACCACCAGCTTCGCAAGCTTCGCGAAATGTTCCTGGACCACTATCTTCAAGACTTGTAACAACATATACCTTACCACCACGACCTCCAAACGAGTACATTCCACCACCCCATGCACCGGGAAAAGCAGGTATTTCGGCCTGTGGTAAATCGGTTGGACGATGTGCCCATGGAACATATGGTTTACCTTTCTTTACTTCTTCGTTTATTATAGGTAAAGCTTTTTGCCATGCTTCATCAGAATTCTTTTGAACTTCATACATAAATGAATCAACATATGCTTTCACTTCAGGAGTAATTTTAGGATATTGTCCAACCACATATTTTAAAACTATTAATATAATCAACATAAAACATGCAAACTTTTTCATACTTTTAATATTTTTAAATTTTTATTATTTTTTTCACAGAACTTTTACCATTCGAAAAAACAACACGTATAAAGTAATTACCAGGTTTAAGGTTTTCAACATTACAAATATTCTCGCAACTTAATTGTTCTGAAAAAATTTTAATACCTGAAACATCATAAATTTCAATTATCTGAGGATTCAAAACAGAAAAAATTTTAAAATTTGATATTACAGGATTAGGATAAATAATAAAATCGGGTTGTTCAGAATAAATTACTTCTTTAACATCACTTGTTTTGCCTACATCATCAGAATTTAAATAAATTTCGAGATTGGTATATCCACTATTATCTGATGCTAATTGTCTTCCATCGAGTGAATCTGAAGGGTTTAAACCATTTTTAAGTTCCCACCAATCAGGTATCCCATCTTTGTCGGTATCAACAGGCACAAGTGGCGAAGTATTTTTTATTTCCTGATATAATGTTTTTTCCCATGCAAGAATAACATTAGGATCAGTTGAAGGTACAGCCATATAAGCTGTATGACTATCAATTATACCCTTTCCTGCGCCAAAAACACCCCCATAAGTAGCTGTACCTGTTTGTACTTCGTTTACAATACGTGTATCGATAAAATCGCGTGATGGTTTTGTCGCACCAGCATTTGTAAGTACTTGTTCATATGCATCGGTGGCTGAAGTAGTTGTAACAGGTGCTGCTTCGAATTCACTATACCAACGGTGTTCTATAGGACCTTTCAAACCAAGCCAGTTATTTTCAGTTTTTTCAGAATTATCGTACATAATATTACCATTTAAATACCAGAGCCCATAGCCATATAAATATTCATTACCTGATCCAACAACAGCAGTTCGTCCACCTGATGGCGCACAAAAATATTGCTGATTTTTATCTTTAGTTGTTGCTGGTCCAGGTTTAAAATAATTATTTATGACATTCGAATGCACATAACCACCTTGTTGTTCAATACCTCCTCCATAAAAAGCTTCTGGATTTCCCCAATTATAATGAACATTATTACGATAATCCCAAGTTAACTGGTAATCATTGGAAGTATTACCATTGTTTCGAGGCATACGCGAATTATGATGTGCCCAAAGATTATGATGATATGAAGCATGCTCGCCTCCAAGTTGGGCACCATAGGCTCTTGCTCCTTTTAAATGTGTAGATGAATATAAAGATTCGCTGATTATACACCATTGCATTGTAACACTATCAAAATCAGTTATATTTACATTTTCCTCAACCGACCAACTAAACGAACAATGATCTATAATTGCTTTTTTACCATTACTAATAGTTATACACGGATCATTTTGGTTTATTCTATCGCCAACACGTACACGTAAATTTCTGACAATAATATTTTGACCACTAAATTTCAAGCCATAACCCATAATACAAATTCCATCGCCTGGTGCTGTTTGTCCTGCTATTGTTATATTACTTCTTGTACAATTTATTGAACCTGATAGTTGAATAACACCACCACAAGCAAAAACAATTGTAATAGGATCATTTCCAGGAGTTTCTAAAGCTGCACGTAATGATCCTTTATAATAATAATCCCATTTACTCAAAGCATCTTTTAAATGTGTTACATAAATTACTCTGCCTCCTCTTCCTCCAGTAACATATTTACCATAACCCTCTGCACCTGGGAAGGCAGGAGTTTGAGCTTTTATTAACAAGCTTAAAAAGGCAATAACAAAAATAAATGTCAATTTTTTCATTGTACTATTATTTTTTCGAAAGTTTCAAAATCTTTAAATCTAAAATGAATAATATAAATTCCTGTTTTCAAAAATCCAACATCATAAATACTTGATGTAAAACATTTTGAAATTAGTCTGCCTGTAATATCGTAAAAAGATATATAAGCATTATCGTTTAAAAATATCTGATTGTTTTCTATTATATATTTCTTTTCCTTTATATTCTTTACTATTTTTGAAACCATAAAAGGCCAAGAAAAATCACTTAATGAACCATTAATACTCACAGTTTTAATTTTATATAAACCTGTTTGGCCATTAAGCGATAATGAATTAACAGTTGTAATCGCATCAATTTCATCATTTCTATAAACAATATATCCACGAGCATTTTCAATTTTTTCCCAATAAAGAGAATCGTTTGTAAAAAATATATTTGATGGTGGTTTAACCAATTCAATTTTTTTATATGGATTCCAGTTAATCAAAAAATAATTAACACTATAATAAAATGTATCATTATCAAAAAGTTGTATACTCCAATTAACTCTTTTAGAAATATCGATTAAATAGTTATTTCTATCAACAGACTTATATTCTCCAAAAAAAGAAGTAAGATGATTATCGAAACCATCATTTGTAACATCGGTAGTCCACACCGACCATCCTTCGGATTTTATATGAGCATCAAGAACACAATTTAAAAATACCGATGATGCGCTATCTTCCCATGGTCTACCAAGATATGTGGAATTTTCAAATAGACCATTTTCATAAGTTAATATACAATTCTTAAAAACAAATCCATGCAACAAAACAGTATTATCAGGCTTTTTAGTTTTTATATAGGGTTTCCCAGGAGCTGTAATATAACCTGGTTTTCGGTTTCTTGAAACAATTGTACAATTCTCGAAATAAGCAGTGCCATTGCCAAAAATAAAATCAACATCGCCAAATATGGTACAATTATAATAAAATTGTCGTCCACTTTTAGCATAATGAGAATCCTGAAAACCTTTAATTATGCAATTTTTAAATACAACAGTATCGGCTTCAACAATAAGTGCAACTGCCTGTGCCTGAGTTGCAGTATTTTCAATAGTTATATTTTCGGCATAAAATCCTTTAGAACAAACCTTTAAAGTATATGTATCATAAGTAGTAGAAATAGAAGAATTTTTACCAACATAATCGTCATAAGTAATTATAACATTTTCTTTACTTTCACCAATTAATTTAATATTAGACTTTGAAGCATCGATAGAGATTTTCTCTTTGTACTTTCCGTTTTTAATAAAAATTAGTTTTTTATTATAGTTCAAAGCCGATTTTATATACATATAATCGCCTGTTCCATCAGCAGATACAATAGCATCAAAAACTTTATTTTGAGAATAAGTAGTATATATTTTGAATATAATAAATATAGAGAAAATCAAATATTTTTTTATATAAAATTGCATAAATGTAAAATTAAAAAAACCGTGCAGGGCATAACCCTACACGGATGAAAAATTACTATAGCTTACCAAATTTACCCATATACAATTTTCCACTAATTCCATAAGCATGTACACCATAAACACCTGGCAATAAATTGCCAACATCAACAATATTATCGTTGATATCTTTAATAACCTTAATAGCTACACCATTCAAATTGTATATAACGAGAGTTTTGACAGGTTCATTAACTTCCATTTTCAAATTGTTGGTATTTCCAAGAATATAGAAACGAGCATTACCATCGTTATTGTCATTACCAAACAATTTTCTAACACTTATAGCAGACAGTTTCTTTGGTGAACCCCATATTTTCAGATCGTGAATAAATATATCACTATAATAATAGGTACCTGAGACATTTCTAAATCCTGCTGTTATAAGAATTTTAGTTTCAGGAACACCTTCTTCTGCTATATACATATTTTGATCCATAATCATACCTTCTTGTGAACAACCCCATCCATATTTACCTTGATCAGGTCTGTAATCAGGTCGAGCCACTTGTCCTATGGATATAAAGTCGCTATAATAAGCATTGAAAAGCCCATTATCACCAATAGGTTTAACAGAAGGGTCTATAGTATATAGAACACCAGGGCAGAATTGTGAGGTTCCTGATACATAACCTATTTCGAGTTTTTCGACATATACCAAACCTTCTATCAACATCATACCGAGAGAATCACCTCTTACAATTGGAGGATAATCATTAGCAGATCTACCAGTTACAGGAGGTTTTTTCAAAGCCACCATACCAGGTGTTACATGGCCAAGGTAACGATTTGAAATATTTTGAAGTTTTACAGCTTTGGCTATCAAACAGTTATTACATGGAGCATAATTTACCACTGATATTTTAACAGAATCGTAACCTGTTTGAGTTTTTAATTTGACACTATAAACATTTTTATTATAAACAAGATTCAATGTGGTAGGAGGATTCTTTGTTCCACTTGGCCCATCACTATTATCATTACTTTGTGAACCCCATTCACGATAAGGAGCAAGTATCTTTAACAATTCTTCGAGTTTATAATTATAAACTCTTGGATCCCAGGATGGATCGAGGCCTAAAAATTCGATAGCACCAGGTACATTGCTAATTGTACCAGGATTTTCAGGCCATCTTGTTGGATCTTGGAAATTCTCATTTACAACAAAAAACACCCCTTCAACTCTAACAACAAATTCAGGTATAATTGTGACAGTATCTTTATCCATCAAAACTTCAACAATAGAATCATTAATATACCTAGCTGTAACATCTGAACCAAGTGATGAAAGTATATAACCAGATTTTGGTCGTGCGGTTAATTGAACATAATAATCTATTGGCCATAAATTTTGTTGTTCAAGTTCACCATTCTTATGTATATCAGAAACAACAATTGTACCATTTTGACTTATATTAATAATTTTAAGATATTTTCTTGACAAAGGTTTCCAATTTGCCTTAATAATTTTATCAGCATTTATTGTAAGGCTAACAGGGTTTTTCAAAGTATCTGCATTAGGAACAGAAAATCCACCCGACCATCTATCAAAGGCATATCCATATGCTGGTTTTGCAGTAAATTCTATTACTTCACCCTGCGGAAATAGGCCTTTCAATGTATCATTATTCCATATTATATTTTCAGGTTCATTACTAAATGCAACATAACCTTTTGTAGTATCGGTAATTACAGTAATTTGCTGACGTTCAGTTATTGAATCATAAACTACCGCAATAATATTAGTAGCATATTTTATCATTTCGGATGCAGATAGTGTCATTGGATTACTAGTAACATCGCCTCCGTTTTTTGTCCACTTAACAAATTTATAGCCATATCTTGGATCGGCAGTTAATGTTACAGGTATACCAGCAAGAAATGTAAGAGTATCGTCTTTTACGGACAATGGTCGTGGGTTGGTAGTAACTGTTCCATCAGCATTTTTTATCAGTTTTATAAAAGAAGGATTTTGAGCGAATACAGCTTTTATATTTTTATCACTGTTCATTGTGATTGTTACAGGATTATCAATACTTATCAACTGGTTATTATTATCATACCAACCATCAAAGCCATATCCAATATCAGCAACTGCTGTTATGGTAACATTTGTACCTTCGATATAATGATTTGTTGAATTGCCGGCAGATGGATAAACACCAGCAATTTTACCACCTACAGAAGTTTGTAATGTTAGTTTGTAATAATTTTTATCAGGAACAGTAACTTTAGCATACATTTTTAAATTATGCAAAGCTATAGCAGCAGCAGAAATATTGCTTCCATCGATGTTTGCATTTGCAGAAGCAGGGACCAGATATTCACATTGAGCTTGATTGCCTGGTCCAACTTTCAAAGAGAATTTTTTATTTTTTGATACATTAATAACAACTTTTTCTGGGTAAATCTTTTGTAACATTTTATTTCTAACAATTGTATCATTTATTTTAAATGCACAGGCTCTATTTGGATGTGGCAAATCGTATACAGAAACATCAGCTTCAACTTTTGTTATACCCAATAAAGTATCAACTCTTATAAAGCCCTTACTTGCATTTGGTCCCATAAAAGCAATATATCCTCGATATTTATCATAATCTGGAATATTAACAATACGTGGACCATATTGTGGAATAACATTACATTTGCTAATGAAGATATCAATAGAATCTTTGCCTTGATATGTAAAACCCCATCTTAGTGGAACTTTTACATTCTTGGATATTGTATCTTGAGATGCTGTGGGAGTATTTGCATAAATTAACATATTATTTTTTGTAGGGTCAACATTACCATGTTGTTGCCAGTTTGAAAAATTTTCATCCACTACAGGTAATTCAACTTCATCACCTGCATAAACAGGCAATATAGTCATATCTCCATTTACAGTAATAGATAGAGGATTAACTACTTCACTTAAATCAGGTTTACCGGATATTTTCCATCCCATAAACTTTTTACCATTCTTTGTTGAAGCAGCTGTAAGTTGAACAATTTCGCCATGACTTATTCCTGTAGTTTTTCCTGTCACTAATGAAGGATCAGTTGTAATTGTATAACTACCAGGTAATTTAGAATATAACTTAATCATATGAATTTGCACTCCAGGATTACCAGTTTGTCCCGAACTTGCAGTACCATCAGGTTTAGTACATTCAATAGCATTGTAATTAAATGTTGCACGAGTATCAATTTCTGTATTATTATTTAAAAGAGCGAAATCAGTTACATTTGCATTATTAGCAGCTCCCCAGCTTTGTATATAAATTCTACAATATTGAAATAAAATAGGAATTGTAATTAAACGAGGTTCAACAGAAACAGAAAAAGTTAATGTTTTTGATCCCAGTGTCATGCCTTCATAATCTAATTCCTCAATTTTTACGCTTACAGTGTTATTATTAGCTAATCTTGACCCCGAAATTAGCATTTCGATTTTACTAATATTTTCAAGCATTTCGAAGTCACTACCTGGAATCTTAATAATTGGTCGTGCATTGCTCATTGGAGTAACATTTTTTCCGAGATACAGATATCCTTTTTCATCTACCTGATTTTTAAGAAAATCTGGAGTGTATGGAGCATAAGATATCCATGAATAAAATTCTGGTAAACAAGCACCACCAAAAACTTTTATATCAACATTATCTTTATACTGCATTTTTAAAGGATCAAAAATTTTATATCCATTTCTAAGAGAGACACTTTTACTCCATGTTTTTGTAACATCATCAACTAAAATGTTAAGTCCAGCAAGACCATTTGTTCTATATTTCTTAACACTATCGATATGAAAAAATCCATTTCCGTAAAATTGTGGAACAGGAATAATTGCTCCAGTTTTTCCATCAATATTCTGTGAAGTAGTGTACCAACCGCTATGATAACCAGAATCAGAATGTACGGCAGGCCATTTTTCAGGAATAATTCCTGATACTGATGATCCTGCATCAGGACCACCAAAGTTTTCGTATAAAACTATTTTTTCAACTGTTTGTGCTGGCAAGTAAATCCAGGCAACAGTAAGAAGTACATAAATTAAACATGCACTTCTGAATAGGTTTAGTAATCTATGTTTCATAATATAATAAATTAAAAAAATCATTCTATATCTTTAGCAAAGCGAAAGCCATATGAATTCCAGTAGAAATAAGGCAACATATGTCCTCTATAAGAAACTCTGTGAGTACCTTCAGTGCCTGATGTTTGTAATTCAACATACGAACCACCACGAAAAACTTTTCGTGCACCCCTAATGTAAGGATAATATTTATCTTTATCATAAACAACACTTAATGAATCTGTTGGGCCTTTAGGATCGACAAACCACAAAGAATCGTGACACATCTGATAATAATTATGGTAGAACCAATCGGCAACCCATTCATTAACATTACCAAGCATATCGTATATACCGAGTGCATTAGGTTTTAAATTTCCTACTGGTTTTGATTTCCCACCACTATTTTTATTTGTCCATGCATAATTGACAAGATCATTATAATTAGCTGCTCCAGCATATTGATCGGGAATAATTTTAGCACCTCCTGCAGCATATTCCCATTCGGCTTCGGTAGGAAGTCTTCCCCCTTTCCATCGACAATACTCATCTGCACCATACCATGTTACATAAATCACCGGATAATATTCATAACCAGATACAGGTTGCCATTTTCCATCTTTATAAATAACACCCTGATTAAACTTACCGTCTCTGGTTTTATCGCTGGGGTAAATCAAAGGTTGAATTCCACTTTTATATGTCGACATTTTTCCTGTAGAATCAACACCTTTGTCGTTTAAGAATTCACAAAATTCGATATTAGTAACTTCTGTTGCACCAATATAAAATGATTTTGAAATAGTAATAGTATCAACAGGTCTTTCAATATCCAGTCCGTTATAACTACCTCTTAAAAATCGACCTGCAGGAACATAAATAAGTTTACCAACAAGTTCAGGATGATCGATTATAATCAGTTCTTGTTGATTTTCATTATCACATCCAAACAATATTATCAAAAATATTATGATTAATTTTAAAAATAACTTTTTCATATTTGTAAAATTTTTATTCTTGATAAGGATCAAAAGTACCTCCCCAGAAAATATTTTGTTTGAGGAGTGGATTTTTGTCTAAATTTGTTTGTGGTATTGCAAAAAAGTTATATTTTGGCTGAGGATAATTTATTGATGATTCAGTATCACGATATTCTTCATACCCTGGACGAAAATAAGCATTATATACAATAGGAATACTATAATCATATTGATCTCTGATTAAGTCAAACTCTTCTTTTGTAACTCTATCCTGATTTAATTCAATTATCCATGCAGATCTTCTTGAACCATTTAATTTTTTAAGATTTGGACCAAGATCATATTCAAACATATTTCTACGTCTAAGATCCCAATAACGCTTATTTTCAAAAGCCAGTTCAATTTGCCTTTCGTTCATTATTATCTCACGCATAATATCCTGGTTGTTAAGATTTTCATCTATATAATTCATACCTGCTTTTACATCATTTCTTTCGTTTCTAATACGATATAATGCCCATCGAGCACTATCAGATTTTCCTATTTCATTTGCACATTCAGCAAAATTCAACAAAACTTCAGCAAAACGAATTTCTATCCAATCGGTACCTATTTGATCAACACTAGATAAAGGAATCGATGGGTTTACAAACTTTTTACAATAAAATCCCGTAGAGGTAAACGAATTTCCTTCAATACTGACTCTTGACATAACATTATTTTCTTTTTTCCAATAATAGTAAGTCCAAACTTTATAATTAGTGATACCATTTAATGGCCAATTTGAAGAATTATATGCAACAGTATAATAAAACCTGGGATCACGATTTACCCAAAATTGATTTTGACGATAAGGATATGAAGAAGATGATTTATTAATTGGATAACCATCGACCATCGGGAAAGCTTTAATCATTTGCCAGGTAATATGATTTCTTTTTCCACCACCCGATTTATTTACCTGTGTTGATGTAGTTCTCACATTATAATCATAATTATGATAAAAATTACCTGCAATCGATGCATTATATACCCTTACCATAATAGCTTCGTTGGTTTTTTCTTTACAATCCTGGAATAATTCTTTAAAACTTGGATGCAGTCCGTAACCATCGTTTTCAAGAACTTCTATTGCCTGTTTATTTACATTGTAAGCCCATTGCCATCTTTCTAATTTATTCGCAGGATTAAATTGAGGACTTGCCCAGAACAATAATACACGACCTTTAAATGCTATTGCGGCTCCACGAGTTATTCTTCCATAATTGGCATCATCCCATTTTGAAGGAAGCATAATAAATGCTGAATCTAAATCAGAGGCTATAAATTCTATACATTCTCTTGTTGTACTTCGTGGAACATACAATTCTTCTGATATTTGTCCATTATTAACGGGTGTTTGTGGAACTTTAACTATTGGCACTCCACCATACAACTTAACAAGATTCCAATATGCCCAGGCACGGAAAAAATAGGCTTGACCTTTTATCAATCTTTTTGCTGCTTCAGAAATAGATCCTTTATCAATTTCATACAATAAAAGATTAATTTTTCTAATATTACTGTATGCTGTAGTAAAATCAGAAACTGATTCGTTATTAAGTTTTCCATAAAGAAAATTATATTCTGAATCACTTGAATAAAAAGATTCATCGCACAAACTTGATGTAGTAGTAGCAGAAAAAGAAGGCATATGTAATTTGTATATATAATTAACATATTCAGTAGCAAGAGCTTCATTATTCCATACCTCATCACCATAGAGTGAATCAAGAGGTTCTTTTTGTAAAACATTACATGAAGTGATGGTAATTAAGGTAAAACCTATAATATAATATTTGATGTATTTAATTTTTCTCATGATCAAAATTTTTAAAAATTTATATTAATTCCAAGGTTATAATTTCTTGTCATCGGATAACTATTATATTTTGACAAATCAGCATCTTTGTATGGCAAAGGATTTATAATTGTCCACCAATATTTTGAATTAAAAAATACCCTTAATTGTGATAATCCAAATTTATTTAACCATTTAAAAGGAGCTATCAATGAAATCTTCATATCGGTAACTCTAAGGGTATGCCCATCGCGCATCCAAAACGTAGAATAATTTCCAACAAGTCCATAATTATAAGCCCTAGGATAAGCAGCATATACATTATCGGAAGTCCAATGATCGGCCCAGAAAGAAGGAACATTAGAAGTTGAAGTTGGCAATTGCATTGCTTCTTTGTCATAAAAAACTTTATGTCCGAACTTTCCGCTTAATGTAGTTTCAAAACTTATAAACTTGTATTTAAGATTTATAGTAGCACCATAATAATACACTGGACTTGTATGTTTAGCAATAACCGTTCTATCCTCAATCATATCAAAACTAAACATCCCGTTAGGTCCTTCTGATCCATCAGAACCTCTAATATCAAGGTAATTCAACATACCTGGCTCAGGTTTTTCTCCACTAATAAGATAATTAGGATTATCCATTAAAATACTCATAACTTCTTCTTCGGTTCGAATCATTCCTGAACAAATTGCACCTGGTTGATTATCTTTATAATTTTTCAATTGATCGTACCATTTACCAACGGCACCTGGTGATTGAGCAACCTTCAATAATCGAGCTTCAGCCCATGAGAAGTTGCCTTTAATTCCATATTCCAGTTTAAATGATGTTTCATCATGATAACCAAGTTCAATTTCATAGCCATAAGCATGAACTTTACCATAATTAAAAGCAACTTTATTACTAGTACTTAGTCCAACAGTTGTAGGAATTAAAGTAGCAATAGGATCAAGTGTTCTGGTTGTATATTTATAAAAAGCATCAACAGTCAAGCTTATTTTACTTTTTAAAAATCTCAAATCAATACCACTATTGTAACTTTGAGTCAACTGCCAAGTAATCTGATCGTTTGCAATAGCATCATTTTGTGGCACAACACTAATTACAGGTGTATTACCAAACAAATATTGATTACTAACATCAGGTTTATATCTAATCAAGTAAGAAAAAGATGTTGTAGCATCGTTGCCTGTCAATCCTGCAGAAGCACGAACTTTGAAAAAATTTATAAAATTGATCTTATTTTTGAAAAATTCTTCTTCCGAAACTACCCAACCTGTTGACAATGAAGGGAAAAAACCCCATCTATTTTCAGGAGGAAATTTTGTTGATGCTTCATATCTAAAAGCAAACTCTGCTAAATATTTATCAGCAAAACTATAATTTACTCGACCTACATAACCTATATCACCACGATGATCTCTATTTGTAGACAATATTTTATCTTTTTCATTAAAAGCCCATTCTTTATCAACATTCAATACATTTTGTTCACCTTCTCGAGCCCAACCTACTCTATTGCTTTTACTTTCGCTAACTTCCATTACAAGAACAGCTGATAAATCGTGTTTACCAAAAGTCTTATTATAATTTATTTGTGTATTATATTGATATGCTACACCCAATTCTGTGCTTTCCTGATACAAAGGCTTGGATGTCAGTACTTCTTTTTTAATACTATCATCAGGAGTATCAATAACAATTATATGTTTATTAGCACCTTTTGTCATGAAAGAATAACCATAAGCCAATCCCATATATTGTATTCCATATTCATTATTTTTTGTTTGACTAACCTGTAATTTTACATTTAAACCTTTAATAAAAGGTACTTTTATATTAGCTCTTGCTACCAAGTTAGTTGAATTTGCTTCGTCTTTATCATAAAAGCCATTTTTCCATATTGCGTATGGATTATTTGATATCATTGTTCCTTGTTTTACTGGTAATCCATTGATAACGGGAGGTATCCATTTAGGATTTTGCAGTAAAGCTTTAAAAGTACCATCAAGTAATTCATCTTGTGAATCGAATGGACTCTTTGGAATATATACTTGTTTATTCCCTATGCTTACATCAATTGAAGCATTTAACCAACTAAACAATTCAGCTTCGATACTACTACGGATAGTATATTTTTTAACCCACAGATTTTCTATATTTCCATCTTCGTAATATGTATTTCCACCGATGAAATATTTTATTTTATCTGTTCCACCATTAAAATTAAGACTATGACGTGTGACAGTTGCATTTTTCCAAGCATTCTTTAACCAATCATAACCGCCACCAGGTATTGAATCTCTAAAATAAATAAGCTCATCTTCGGAATATCTGTCAGAAGAAACTTTACTAATTTTTTGTATATCATAAGCATCATTTAACATTTTAGCATGCTCATAGGCTGTAAGCATTTTCGTAACATTTATAGGTTCAGATAAACCATAACTAAAACTATAATTTACTTTTGTTTTACCCTCTTTACCCTTTTTTGTCTGGACCACCACAACACCACCAGCCGATCGTACACCATAAACAGCAGCTGAAGCATCTTTTAAAACTGATATACTTTCTACTTCGCTTGGATCAAGCATATCAAAAGCTTCTTTATCGCGAATTACTCCATCAATAACATATAGTGGAGATTCTTCAGCTTTATTTGAACTAGATTCGCGAATTTGAAAAGATGTGCCAGCACCAGGGCGACCTGAAACTTGTTGTACTCTAACCCCTGCTAATCGACCTTCGAGTGCCGAGGTTAGATTTGCTACTGGAATGTCTTGTATCTCTTTAGAACTTAAATCAGATACTGCACCTGTAAGTGTGGCTCTTCTAACCTGACCATAACCAACAACCACAACCTCTTGCAAATTTGTTATATCAGCTAACAAAGTAACATTTATATTTTTTTGATTATTTACAAGCACCTCCTGTTTAATCATACCAAGACTTGAAAAAACTAATGTTGCATTTGATGGTACATTTGAAAGTGTATATTTACCATCAACATCAGTAACTGTACCAATAGTTGTTCCTTTTATTACAATAGTAGCTCCAATAATAGGCTCTCCATTAGCATCTACTACCGTTCCTGAAACGGTAACTTTTTCCTGGGCATTAATAAAAATTATAGCCAGGAACAAAAATATTCCCGATAAGCAAATTTTATTCATCGTAAATGGTATAAATATTTTAAATTTTTCTTTTTTCATAATGTAAAGTTTTAAATATTAAACTAGCTAACCATCCAGTAAGAAAAACAACAAGATGACTATAAACACCAAGCATCAACTTATGATGACTGTAATTATATACACCTAAGTCCAGTAACAAAATTTTTTCTCCATTGATTTCAAGAGGTGTTGATGTTAAAATAGCATAAGCAGTAAAAATAATACCTGCCACAATTCCAATATTAGCAGCAACATTATTTGCTTGCTTAACAAAAATTCCAAGAAGAAATAAACCAACAAGACCCCCAGAAAATATAGAATAAAGAGTAAAAACAATTCCCAAAGCACCTTCGCCCCCTACTTTAACATAATACAAGGCAATAAAAATTGAAGCAAGACCAGCAAGAATAATTGTTATTTTACTTGCAATCATTTTTCCTTTTTCAGAGGCATTCTTTTTAAATCTGGCATAATAATCGGTAACTACAACAGCAGCAAGGCAATTTAAATCGGAATCAAGACTAGAAATGGCAGCTGCAAGCAAAGCAGCTAAAATTAAACCAATAATTCCAACAGGTAATTCAGTCATCATATAAAAAGGAAATACTTCATCGGGTTTAATATTTTGTGGTAAGCCATCACCCGAAACTTTATAATATACAAATAAAGCAGTACCAATAAACATAAAAATTGTCCAAACTGGAACACTCAACAAAACACCTATTAAAGAAGCTTTAACAGCCTCTTTATCTGATCGTGCTGTGAGGTAACGTTGTACAATTGTCTGATCTGTACCATATTTTTGTAAAGCATAGAAAAAACCATTTAAAACCATAACCCAAAAAGTTAATTTAGCAAAACTAAAATCATATGGACCAAAATCAATTTTATTATATTCTCCAGATACTTTGAATATTGTTGGTAATCCTCCAGGTACTTTTAAGATAATAGTAATAAGAGCTACTAATCCACCTCCTATAAGAATAATACCTTGTATAACATCGAGCCATACAATTGCCTCTATTCCACCCAGCAACGTAACAATTAAAACAGTAATACCAACAACCCAAATCATTTCGATAGTTCCTAAGCCGGCAATTTTCGAAAATGCGAGTGCAAGTAAATATATAACAGTACCCATTTTTGAAAAATGAGTAAGAAAAAAACTCATTGAAGTATATAAACGAGATAAAAAGCCAAATCTTTGTTCAAAGTATTCGTAAGCACTTATTTTGATTACTTTTCTATAAAGAATAACAAAAAATTTAGCAAAAAACAACAAAGTAACAGGCACCATCAATCCTTGTACTAGTAATATCCAATTTGATTTAAAACCCTCGCCAGGATAAGCTAAAAAAGTAACACTACTAATCAAAGTAGCAAGTATTGACAAACCAACAGCCCAAACAGGTAATGTACCATTAGCAGTAAAAAAATGACTAACATTTTTTTGTCTTTTTGCAAAATATAAACTCAATGCAAAAGGTAATATTAATGATAAAATAATTATTAATAAATCGATGAAATGTAAGCCTTTTGAAACCATTTTTAATAAATTTTTTTATTCATAATATCTTCAAAAAATTTTGGCCATTTATAACTTCCTGGTTTTGTTGTAATCATCAAACTATTGTAATTATTGACTTTCATCTTTATTGTTCCCATTTCATATTCATAAACGGGAAAAATCTTAGAAATATTCATTTCCTTAAAAATTGCAGCTGCTGTACTTCCTCCTTCAATTAATAAATCATCAATATCACAATATTTTATAACAGAAGCAATTAATTTAGCAATACATTGTCGAATATATAATATTTTTTCTTTACTAGTAAGATTTTCTTTATGAGATACTGTTATTGCAACCTTTTTATATTGCTTCAATGCTTTGATAACGTTTTCATTCCATAGTATAAAATTTTCTTTAATATTTCTTTGATAGTACAAATCGATTGGCATATCGGAAATGTAGAAATTATAATCTTTTATATTCTTAAAGAAACTTTTATTTTTCGAAAAAGAACTACCAAAAACCAACAAAATTTTATCACCAAAACTTTTTAATTGTTCATCAATTTTATTATTACCATAATAATTTTTTGATTTTAAAATATATTCAAAAAAGCCTGATGATCCTGATGGCAATGAATCATCACAGATTTTTTCTGCCCAAATTTGAAAATCTTTAATATCTTTTACATCTCCAATTATTATACCTTTCGAAGGTAGTTTTTCCATTGGTTTTATTCCTGTATATACAAAATTATCATGAGAATTACCAATGATATCTTTTATTATATTTGATTTTATAGGAAATTCAGGATCCTTAGAAAAACAAGTTTCATTCAATGGTTTATTATCGATAAAATATTTTCCATCAATTATAATTCTCTTAATTGCAGGATTTCCTGCTACAACAATTGCCTTATTTTTGTTAAAAATATTCAAATGTTCAATCAATTCGTCATAAACATAACCTCGAAAAACAGAATCAATTTTCTTATATACATTGTTAATTCCGATATTTTTAATTTTTTTTGATACAATTTTATTTACTTCTATGGCCATCTGATGATTCATAGATCTAGAATCGGTCACTATAATATTTATATCTCTATCAAAAATTAAATCATTTTCAAAATTTGTTATAATATCTACTCCAAGATTATATCTTAGTGCAATGCCACCAATTTCTGCAGCACCAGTAAAATCGTCAGCTATAACAACCATCATTATATAAAATTTAATTTTCAGACAACATATAAGCATATTCAATAGCCTTTTTCAAGGCATTATAATTAGCCAAACCCTTGCCAGCAATTTCGTATGCTGTGCCATGATCAACAGAAGTTCGAATAATAGGTAAACCAAGTGTTATATTAACACCTTCCATTCCTGTCATTATACCTGTATTTTCATCCCATTTAAAATCTAAAAGTTTAAAAGGTATATGACCCTGATCATGGTATATTGCAACACATCCATCGTATTTACCTCCTGTTGCCAGAGGAAATAACGAATCAGCAGGAAGAGGTCCATCAACATTGATATTCATTGATTTTGCTTTTAATACTGCTGGTAATATCTTTATTTTATCTTCATTACCAAACAAACCATCTTCACCGGCATGTGGATTTAAACCAGCAACGCCAATTCTGGGCTGACTAAATCCAAATTTTTTTAATGCATCATTTAAAAGTAAAATTACATCCAACACCCTTTCGTCATTAATTTTATTAATAGCATCATGTAAAGAACAATGAGTCGTTACATGTGCTACTTTCAGTTTATTAGAAGCTAACATCATGCAATACTTTCTTGTATTAGTATAATATGAAAATATCTCGGTATGTCCCGAAAATTTATAACCAGTACTATTCAAGCATTTTTTATTTATTGGCGCAGTAACTACGGCACATATTTTATTTTCAATAGCTAAATTAATTGCTTTTATAATAGACCTAAATGATAATTCACCAGCAATATTTGATATTTTACCTATTTCGGGAACAATACCTATGTCATTACCAATCTCAATCAAATTTAAGCTATTGTAATCAAGTTTGTCAAAATCTAATTCATCAATTACATTAAATTTAATATCAAGTTTTAGCCTTTTATTTATATTTTCAAAAGTTAAAAAATGGCCTATTACAACAATATTATAAATAGATTTATTTTCTTGATAATATTTAAGAATAATTTCAGGACCAATTCCTGCAGGATCTCCCATAGTTATACCTATAATCTTATTTTCAGTAGTTATGTTCATCTATCATTTACTTTTAACAAATTCGGTTTTTAAAAATTTCATTGTCTTTTCCTTAATAATTAAACTTTCTTCTTTATTAATGCCATATATAGGAGGCATTGTAAAAGGTTCACATAAACCAGCAACAGAAAGCATAATTTTTAATACAGCAATTGAACCGCTTAAATCTCTATTTTTTTGTGTTATTTCAGAAATTTCATCAGCTATCTTTTGATATTTAAAAGCTTCATCTTTATTTCCTTTTTTTGCTTCATCAAATATTTTTTTGTAAATATCAGGAAATAAATTAGCCAAACCAGGTACGATACCATCAGCACCATTCAAAACAGCATATGCTGATTGTGCTGCCCATCCTATAAGAAATGAAAAATCTTCACGATCTTTCCATAAAAATATTGATTTATTCAGCCTTTCTGTTCCTCTTTCAGAATCTTTAATGCCTATAATATTTGGATGATAGCTCAATTCTTCAGTTACTTCATGAGGAATAGACACATAAGTTGTATATGGATTATTGTATAAAATCAGAGGTAAAGGGATATTGTTTGCCATTTCGGTAAACCATCGAATCATACCATTAGGATTGATCGGGAAATACCAAGGTAAATGAGCAACCAGAAAATCAACTCCATATTTTGCATATTTTTCTGCTTTTGTTAATGCATCTTTCATACAATTACTTGAAATGCCAGCATAAGTTTTTACCCTACCTTCTGAGTAAAGAACAGTAAGTTTTACAAGTGTATCTTTGTCTTCTTCTGGAATTGACATTGATTCACCAGTAGTACCTAAAACAAAAGGATGAACACCATTTGCAATAAAATGTTGAATAATATTCGTTACTCCTTTTTCATCAATTCTGAAGTTTTCATCTAATGGTGTAACCATAGGTACAATCACACCTTCGATTTTTTTTGCTTTTTCAATTTTTTCAGTATGCAACATTTTGATAAATTTTTTTAATATCATCAATTGATAAATCAACAACACTATTTTGTAACAAACGATTGACCTCAATAGCCTGATTGGCAAGTAAATCAATATCAGGTACCAAATTTAAATCACTTAATTTTTTGGGTATTTCGCATCTTATCTGCAACTCTTTTATGTATGATAAAAAATAATGTGCGGCAACCTGATCACCATTATGACGATTAAAACCAACGTAATAAGAAATTTTAGCATATTTTTTTATAAAACCTTTTTTAATATTAAATTCAACAACTGCAGGCAAAATAATAGCATTTGCAAGTCCATGAGGAATATTGTAAATATTGCCAAGAGGATAAGCCAGTGCATGAACTGCTGCAGTATTAACAGGTCCTAAACAAATACCACCGTACATACTAGCAATCGACATATTTTCACGAGCTTCTAATCTGTTTTCTTTTACTGCTGGAATTAAATTTTGCATTGCAAGTTTTACTCCTTCAAATGCATATAAATCTATAAGAGGATGAGAATTTTTGTTAACTATTGCTTCGACACAATGAGTTAATGCATCAAAACCAGTGTAAGCTGTAACGGTAGGCGGCAGTGTTAATGTTAATTCAGGATCGATATAAACATAGTCGGGTATTAAAAAATCACTTATAAAAGCATTTTTTATACCTGTTTTATCATCTTTTAATATAGCATTAGGCGACATCTCACTTCCGGTTCCTGAAGTAGTAGGGATACATATCAGCCTTGCTGAACGGTTAACAATTTTGTCTTTTCCCTTATAATCATCTAAACTTATAGATTGATTTTTAAAAACAGAAAGCAACTTAACCATATCAAGAACACTTCCTCCTCCAATTCCTGCAACTGCTGAAGGATTAAATTTAGAAACAATTTCAAGTAATGAATAAAAATCAGAATACAGAGGTTCATTATCATTTATAGAATATATTTCATATTTAATTCTTAACGATTTAAACAATTTATTCAACTGATTATATAAAGCTTTAACAGTAAGGATAAAAACACTATCTTCGTAATTATTTATATCTGCAATAAAATTATTCAATACCCCACAACCAAATAAAACTTTACGAGGAAATGTAATATTTAAAGGTAACATAAATCAACTGGATTTTCTTATTATTAATTCAGTTTTTAACACCATTTTTACAAATGATCTTGCAGGATCATTAATTCTTTGAATTAAAAGTTCAGCTGCACGTTTACCAATTTCATATGCAGGCTGTCTTACAGCTGTTAAAGGAGGATTCAATGAAATTGACCAATACATATCGTCGAAGCCAACAATTGCAACGTCATCAGGAATTTTTAATCCGCGATTGTGAATAGTTTCAAGAGCTCCTAGTGTAATAAGATTATTTCCTGTAAAAATAGCATCAGGTGGATTAGGAAGTTCAAGTAGTTCTTTTGTCAGAATTACACCACTTTGGTGACTTGAATCTCCAAATTTAATAAGTTCGGGTAAAATGGGTAAATTATTAGCATTAAGAGCATCATAATAACCTTTTTCTCTTTCACGAGTAGAAGGAATTTGAGGTAACCCTCCTATATAGGCAATACGCTTATAACCTTTTTTTGCAAGATAATCAACAGCAGAAAAAGCACCTTCTCTGTTTTCAACAACCACAACATCAACATCAACATTATTCAAACCTCTATCAACACATACAACAGGTAACCCACTTTTAATTAAAGAAATAACATTCTGATCATTTTCGTTAACAGGAGCAACAATTAATCCATCTATCGACTCTGCTTCAAGAATATCAAGATAAAATTTTGCTTTTTTCTCATTTTGTGAGAAATTACAAACAATTATAGCACATTCATTAATAAAAGTAACATCTTCGATACCTCTTAAAACATCAACATAAAAAGGATTCTGAATATCAGGAATAAGAACACCGATAAGATTACCTGAAGACTTTTTATATCTAAGTCTTTTAGCAACTCTATTGGGTTTATAACCAAGTTCTTTAATAATCTTTTCAACTCTTATGCGTGTCTCAGGTTTGACATTATCCATATCATTAATAACACGTGAAACAGTAGCTATCGAAACTCCTGCTCTTTTTGCTACCTCTTTTAGATTAATATTTTTGTAATCGTTTTCCTTAATCATATTAAATCAATTCGATAAATTTATTTATAATAAAAGAAAAAAGTTTTTGTAAACGTTTTTATTGCAATATTAAAATATTTATTTTAGATTTGCAAAAAAATATGAAAAATTTTTTCATTAATATATAAAATTTTAGATTATGAGGCTTTTAAAATCTTTATTCATTATTTTTTTAATAAACTTTTCTTTATTAGCTCAAGAAACAAATATTATTTATCTATCGGGCACGGGATTTACAAATGAAAAACTCTGGAATTTTTATTGTTCAGATGGTACAAACTCTCAAATAAAAACAAAAATTCCTGTTCCCTCTTGCTGGGAACTCCAAGGTTTTGGAAAGTATAACTACGGTCATGATAAAAACGAAATAAGAGGAAAAGAAATTGGTTTTTACAATACCTCTTTTTTTATACCAATTGATTTTAAGAAAAAAAATATTTTTATTGTTTTTGATGGTGTGATGACCGATGCCGAAGTAAAGATTAATGGTAGATTAGTAGGCCCAATTCACCAGGGTGGCTTTTACAGATTTAAGTATGATATCACAAAATTATTAAAATATGGATCTGAAAATATTCTCGATGTTAAAGTATCAAAGCATTCGTTAGATGAATCTGTAAATAAAGCCGAAAGATTTGCTGATTATTGGATTTTTGGTGGTATTTACCGTCCAGTATACCTCGAAATTAAACCTTTTATATATATCGATAAAATTTTTATCGATGCAAAAGCCAATGGAAAATTTAATTTAAATGTTTATGTTTCTAAAAATAGTAAAGATGCTCATATTTACTTCATTATAAAAGATCTAAAAACAGGTTATATAATTCATACATCTAAAAATTTTTTAATAAATAATCCTGAAAACGTTTTACAAATATCAGATTCAATTTTAAATATTAAAGCATGGAATCCAGAATTTCCAAATTTATATGAATTAAATTGTTTTTTAATAAAAAATATAGATACTCTGCATGTTGTGAAACAAAAAATTGGATTTAGAACTATTGAAGTAAAACCTCGTGATGGAATTTATTTAAATGGCACAAAAATCAAATTTAAAGGTATTAACCGCCATGATTTCTGGCCACAATCTGGTAGAACATTAAATAAAGAGATTTGCATTAATGATGCTTTATTGATCAAAGAAATGAATATGAATGCAGTACGTTGCTCTCATTATCCTCCTGACGAAAGATTTATTGATGCATGCGATTCTCTTGGTATAATGGTACTTAATGAACTTGCTGGTTGGCACGACGCATATTCAACCGAAATTGGTTCTAAGCTTGTAAAAGAAATGATAGAAGCATACTGCAATCATCCTTCTATTGTAATGTGGGTAAATGGAAATGAAGGTGGTCATAATCATCAACTTATTCCATTATTTCATAAATACGATATTCAAAAACGACCTATCATTCATGCATGGGAAGTTTTTAATGATATGGATACACAACATTATATTAATTATGATTATGGCAATGGTACTCATTTTCAAGGCAAAGACATATTCTTTCCAACAGAATTTTTACATGGTTTGTATGATGGTGGGCATGGGGCAGGATTATACGATTACTGGGAAGCAATGTGGAAAAATCCTTTATCAGCTGGTGGTTTCTTGTGGAATCTTTCAGATGAAGGAATCATAAGAGTTGATAAAAACAATATTATAGATACCGATGGAAACCATGGTGCTGATGGTATTACAGGTCCATTTCGCAAAAAAGAAGGTAGCTTCTATGCAGTTAAAGAAATTTGGGCACCTATATATTTTGAACCAAAGCAAATAACACAAAATTTTGATGGATCATTTAAAGTTGAAAATCGTTTTTTCTTTAAAAATCTAAATCAATGTAAGTTTGTGTGGAAATTACTTAAAACATATTCACCATGGATAAAACAATCGCTTGACACCAATGGAATTGCTTATATTGATAATATAGAACCAACAGACAAAGGTTTTCTGAAAATCAATTTACCAGAAAATTGGCACACTTACGATTTTCTTTATATTACTGCCTATGATACTTACGGCAAAGAAATATATACTTGGAGTTGGCCCATCAAAAAGCCTTCGGATATATCAAATAGTATTTTAGCTTCCACAAACAATAAATATGAGATAAAAGTATTGGAAAAGGAAGATTCAATTTTGCAAATCGATTGTGGAATATTTCAATTAAATCTTAATTTGTATAGTGGTACAATAATGTCGATAAAAAATAATTTCGGAGAAATACCTTTAAAAAATGGTCCTATTCTTTACAATGGAGAAATTATAAAAGAAAAATTTATTTATCATTTTAAAAATGATACTTTAAAAATTTTTTCAACTTTTAAAGTAAAAAGTGGCTTCAGATATATTGAGTGGTCGATACTGCCTACAGGATGGGTAAAATTATTTGTCGATTATTGTCCAGTAGATTATGAATCAGATTATCTTGGAATAACCTTTTATTTTCCTGAAAATAATATTCAAAAGGTTGAATGGTTGGGCAAAGGTCCTTATAGAGTATGGAAAAACAGAGTTCATGGCACTATTTTTAATGTATGGGAAAAAGATTATAATAATACCATAACAGGAATTAAAGATTTTATTTATCCAGAATTTAAAGGATATCACGCAAATTTATACTGGTTAAAATTATATTTCAGAAATCAATTTTTTTCAGTTTTATGTAATGACGAAGATATCTTTTTCAGATTATTTACCCCTGAAAAACCTGAAACACCTTTCAATACATATCCTCCATTTCCTATTGGCGATATTTCGTTTTTACATGGTATTCCTCCTATTGGAACAAAATCACAAAAATCAGAAAATATGGGACCTTCAGGTAAAAAAAATATGTTTTATACTTACAATAATAAACGATGCAAATCATTAACTCTTTTTTTTGATTTTTCGGGTAAATATTAACATTTTATAAAATATATATGGATAATACTTATAATAAAAATTATTTACTATCTGGATTTTTAGGCTTAAATTTTAATTCAAATAACAATTTTATATGGATAGCAGATAAACCTCTTGATTTTTCAGAACATAATGGAGAAATTTATATTTCCATACCATTCAACAAGTATATTTGTAACAACAATGAAATTTTATTAGTTAATTTAAACGATACTATAAAGACTTTCAAAATTTCAAAATATGATACTTCAATTATTAGATTAAGTTTAATTAATGCAAATTTTAAACAAACCTCAGAATTATTAAATCCTGATTTTGAAAGTAAAACAACAAAATTAACTGTTTCAAAAACAGATGAAGCCATCAATATAATTGATGAAACAAATTCCAAAATTTTAGTTTTCCATAAACATCAACATCCTGTTAAATATTGGAGTAATTTAATACCACCTCCTCAATCAGAAATTGAAGCAGATTTTTTTGCTGAAAATCAAAAAATTTCTTTATCAAGTTATGATCAGTTTTATCCAACATTAAAAAATGGTTTACCATTAGCATTTTATATAAATGAAAATAATGAGGTATGTTATGTCATCGGATTTAAAAAAGATATTGATGAAAAATTTGCTGGCACGGGGGAAAGATTTTTTGAAATTACAGGAAAAACTATTTTATTTTTAAATCAAGATGCTCAAGGTGTCAACACTCACAGAACATACAAAAATGTGCCTTTTTTTATTTCAAGCAGAAAATATGGAATTTTCATAAATACTTCTTCTTATTTAAAAATTTCTTTCGGCGATTTTTCAAGTAGAACTATACAAATTATTATTGAAGACGACAATCTTGATCTATTTATTATTGCAGGTAAAAACCCCGAAAATATTTTGTTTAATTATCGCAAGTTAACAGGCTTTCCTCCCCAATTGCCATTGTGGAGTTATGGTATATGGATGAGCAAAATGACTTATTTTTCTGAAAAAGAAGTAAAAGAGGTTTGCAAATATTTACGAAAGAAAAAGCTTCCATGCGATGTTATTCATCTTGATACCGGATGGTTTAAAACTGATTGGCTTTGTGAATGGAAATTTAATCAAGAAAGATTTCCCGATCCACCAAAATTTTTTAAAGATTTAAAAAAGATTGGATTTAGAGTTAGTTTATGGCAAATGCCGTATATTTCAGAAAATGCAGAACAATATTCTGAAGCTATTGCTAATAAATATATAGCAGGTGATCCAATCGAAAAAAGAAAAGACGGATCAAACTTTGGAGTTAATGGGTATGCTGGAACAATTGATTTTACAAATCCATCTGCAATAAAATGGTACAAAAATCTTCTGGCTAAACTTTTAAAAATGGGTGCTGCTTGTATTAAAGCCGACTTTGGAGAAACTATTCATTTATATGCAAATTATCATAAAGGCAATGCCAAAACTTTACAAAATTTATATTCGCTTTTATATCAAAAAGCAGTTTTTGAAATAACCAGAGAAATACATAACGAAGGAATAATATGGGCTAGAGCTGGTTGGAGTGGTTGTCAACGTTATCCTATTCATTGGGGTGGCGACGCCTCGTCAACATTTGATGGAATGGCCGATACATTAAAAGGTGGACTGAACATAGGTTTGTCTGGCTTTGGATATTGGAGTCATGACGTACCAGGATTTCATGGAATACCAGATTTTATGAATTCTGTAATCGATCCTGTTTTATATGTTAGATGGACACAATTTGGAGTATTTACATCACACATACGATTTCATGGAACTTCAGATCGTGAGCCATATAACTTTCCTGAAATAGAAAATATAATCAGAAAATGGTTTAATTTAAGATATTCTCTTATTCCATATATTATAGAACAATCAAAAATTGTCACAAAAAGTGGTTACCCACTTTTAAGATCTTTAATATTTTATAATTGTGACGATCCCGTATTATGGAACATTTATGATGAATATATGTTTGGAAATGATTTTCTGGTTGCGCCAATAATTAATAAAAATGGAGTTCGAAATATATATATTCCCGAAGGCGAATGGATCAATTTTTTTACAGGTGAATATATTAAAGGAAACATATGGTTATTAAATCAACAATATCCTCTCGATATAATGCCTGTATGGGTAAAATTAAATACTCAGATACCAATATATCCTGAAATTGTACAATCAACGAATGAAATGGATCTGAACAAGACTATATATCTAAAAATAGATAAAAATTTCAAAGGTATTTGTAATTCAGAATTATCAAAAATATTCAATTAAAAGAATAACAATTATGAAAATATGGAAACAAAATTGGGAAGAAACAAAACAACATTATATTGATTGGTGGCATGGTAAAGGTTTAGTTATCAGCATGTGGGAACATATTGAAAAAGAAGGAGAACCATATGAAAATATTGATAATCCAGGAAATCCAATCGACTTAAACCAATTTTGGTTTGATCCTGAATGGAGATCTTCATATATACATTACAAATTATCTCGCTCATGTTTTAAAGCAGATATATTACCTATAGCGAATACTCAACTTGGACCAGGTTCATTGTCAGCAATATTAGGTGGCGAACTTGAAGGAAGAGAAGATACTATATGGATAAAACCATCAATAAATCCTCCCAATGATATAATATTTAACAAAGAAAATAAATGGTGGAAATTGCATATTGATTTACTAAAATCGTGTAAAGAAAAATCCCATGAGCATTATTTTGTTGGATGCCCCGATTTATGTGAAGGACTTGACGTATTATGTGGTATTTATGGAATAGAGCAAATAATGCTCGAAATGTTAATGAATCCGGATAATTTGTCAGAGAAACTCCAAAAAGTCAATAATATATATTTTGAAGTGTTTGAAGAGATTTATAACATAATTCAAATAAATGGTGAAATGGCATATTGTTATTTTTCATTATGGGCTCCTGGTAAGGTAACCAAATTGCAATGTGATATTTCTGTAATGATTTCGGAAGAAGATTTTAAAAAATTTGCAATACCATATTTAAATGAACAGTGTCAAAAAATTGAATATACATTATACCACCTCGATGGAATTGATGCTATCAGACATCTTGATGCAATACTTGAAATTGAAGAATTAAAAGCTATACAATGGACACCAGGAGAAGGACAACCTCAAGGTGGCAATAAATGTTGGTATGATTTATATAAAAAGATTAAAAAATCGGGGAAATCTATTATGTCATGCTGGGTTGAACTAAACGAACTCGAACAATTAATCGACAACATTGGACCAGAAGGATTACATATTCTAATGAATTTCAAAACCGAAAAAGATATAGATAAAGCATTAAAAATTGTTGAAAAATTTAGATAAAACTTCAAAACTTATATCTTCATGAATATATTAAATTATTTAAAATCAATTGATTATATAGTTATTGTTTTATATTTTATAATATTATTATCTATTGGCATAATTGTTAGTTTTTTCAAGAAAAATAAAATAAAAGAGTCATTATTTTTGGCCGATAGATCACTGTCATGGTATTCTATTGGTTTAAATATGTGGGGAACCAATGTTGGGCCATCGATGTTAATAGCTTCTGCAAGCATTGGTTATACCACAGGAATAGTAGCAGGCAATTTTGGTTGGTATGCGTTTGTATTCATTTTTTTATTGGCATATGTTTTTGCACCTAAATATCTTGAAGCCAAAGTAACGACACTTCCAGAATTTATGGGGAAAAAATTTGGAAACAAAACAAGAACATATCTTGCATGGTATTCGATAATTACAATACTTATCTCATGGCTAACATTAACACTATTTGCCGGTGGGGTTTTGATTCGCCAAATTAGTGGTCTTCCTATGTCAACATCAGTTATAATACTTGTAATAATCTCTACTTTTTTTACTATTGCAGGTGGTCTTAAAACTATTGCATATACTAATGTATTTCAAATGATATTTCTTATTATAGTTTCTGCCTTAATTACATTAATAGGATTAAATAAAGTTGGAGGTATAATGCAACTTTATAATAATACACCATCAGAATACTGGAATCTTTTCAGACCGTTGAATGATTCAAATTATCCATGGATTGCTATTATTCTTGGATATCCTGTATTGGGTATATGGTTTTGGTGTACCGATCAATCAATGGTACAATCGGTTCTTGCTGCAAAAAATATTAAACAAGGTCAACTTGGTACCAATTTTACAGGTTGGCTAAAAATTTTAGATGTATTTCTGTTCATTATTCCAGGTATAATATGTTATGTACTATATCCAAATTTAAAAAATCCCGACGAAGCTTATTTGACTTTAGTTATAAAACTTTTACCACAAGGAATGATAGGTCTTGTTATTGCTACACTCATAGCCGCATTAATAAGTACAATCGATTCTGCACTAAATTCATTAAGCACTGTCTTCACAATTGATATTATTTATAAAAACAAAAGCGTCGAAACTCATAAAATAATTAAAACAGGTAGAATAATAACCCTTTTTGGAGCTATAATTTCTATTTTTCTGACAATAGCTATTGACAATATTCAAAGTCTTAATCTATTCGATAAATTTCAAGCAGTTTTAAGTTTTATGGCTCCACCTATGTCGGTAATATTTTTATTGGGAGTCCTATGGAAAAAAACAACATCCAAAGCAATTAATTTAATATTAATATATGGAACATTATTAAGCCTCTTTACAGGATGTCTATATTTATGGATATTTCCAACTCAAAAATATACTTTCTGGCCACATTTTTTGTTAATATCATTTTATCTCTTTATTATTTTGTCAGTAACATTAATAATAATAAGTAAATTGGATCGAAATGGACAAGTTTCAGAAAAAATATTGAATACAAAAATAATTTTTACCTATTCAAAAAAAGCATTAATTAAATGGATATTTTTAATTGTCGTAATGATAATTTTATACTTTATATTTAATGGACATTGATAATAATAGATCAAAAATTTATTTTTTTACTTTTTCAAATAATTTTATTTTTGTAAAAAATTTAAAAAGTATATGAGCTTAAAAGATTTTCTGGCAATTTCAGGTCAAAGTGGTCTATTTAAATATATTGCACAGGGTAGAAATGGATTGGTAGTAGAATCGTTATTAACAGGAAAAAAAACATTTATAACCTCAGCACAAAAAGTAAGTATACTTGAAGATATAGCAATATTTACTGATAACGGTGAAGTTGCATTAAAAGAAGTTTTTAAAAATATTTATAATAAAGAAAATGGAGGACCTGCTCTTAGTCACAAATCTAGCGAAAATGAATTAAAAAAATACATGGAAGAAATATTACCAGATTATGACAGAGAAAGAGTTTATGTTTCAGATATACGAAAAATACTACAATGGTATAATATTTTGCAAGAAAAGAATTTGCTAAATTTTGAAGAAGAAAACAAAGAAGAAGAAACAAAAGAATCGATATCAAACAACGAAATATCAACTGATTATAATACAAAAAAAGAAAACTAATTTATAAAATCTTAAGATTTTTAATAATTCTTAATTGAAATTACTTTACCATCTTTACTGTAAAATATCCATTTTCCTATGGGTTTGTTCATGTTAAATTTACCTTTTTCTTTTAATTTACCATTACTATAATAACTTTTGAAAACACCATGAAATTGATCCTCTTTATATGAAATTTCATGAGTCAAATTACCATTTTCATCCCAAAATTTCCATAAGCCATCCATATTACCTTTTTTATAATTGCCTGTGCATTTTGGTTTACCATTAACATGAAAATATATTGCCTTACCTTCACAAACTCCTTTCTTATAGCTAATTATACCAATAACTCTATGTGAAGTATCGGATGATAGAATTGTACATGTTCCTGTATATGGGGATTTATTATATTGAAAATAAAATTTTTCATCTTCAAATTCTTTTTCATAAACATAAATTTCTTTCTTACAACCCACAACAATCAACAAAAACAATATAACAATATTTCTTATACGTAAATTCATTATTAAACTTTTAATAATTATTACGCAATCAAATATATAATTAAAATAAAAATTTGATAAATAACAATTATTTTATGATCAAATTTATAAAATAAATTTTATTTGTTGTTTTTTATTTGATTTTCAAAATAAACCCACAATTTATCATTTTTAGGAACAGGTGCAACTATTTCAATATCTTCTTTAGTCACTGGGTGAACAAATCTAATACACCTAGCATGCAATGAGATCCCACCTTCTTTGTTTGAACGTGGATAACCATACTTTAAATCTCCTTTAATTGGACAATTAATAGCAGCAAGTTGAGCTCTAATTTGATGATGTCTACCAGTTTCTAAGGTAATTTCAAGAAGATAATACAAATCCGATTCTCCTATCAATCGATAATGCAAAATTGCTAACTTAGCTCCTACCCTTTTATATTCATAAGCATATGATTTGTTTTTTGCAGTATTTTTTATTAAATAATGAGTCAATGTTCCTTCATTTTTTTTTGGTCTATTTCTTACTATTGCCCAGTAAATTTTGGTTACTTCTCCATTCTGAAACATTTTATTTAATCGTGATAAAGCTTTAGAAGTCTTTGCATATAAAACAACACCACTAACAGGTCGATCAAGACGATGAACTACACCAATAAAAGCATCTCCAGGCTTGTTATACTTAATTTTTAGATAATCTTTAATTTTCTTATCAAGAGAAACATCATTTGTTTTATCACCCTGGCACAAATCATGATTCGTTTTATTAACAGCAATTATGTGATTATCTTCATATAATACTTCAAGAATATTAATATTGTTCATTATCTGATGGAAAATTTTGAGATTTAACGTCATTGATATATGCCATAACAGCATTTTTTATTTCGTCATAAAGATTTAAATAACGGCGTAAAAATCGTGGTGAAAATTCTTTGGTAATTCCAAGCATATCATGAGTTACAAGAACCTGCCCATCGACATATTTTCCAGCACCAATGCCTATGACAGGAATTTTCAATTCCTCGGCCACCTGTTTGCCAAGCAAGGCAGGAATTTTTTCAAGAACAATACTGAAACAACCCAATCTTTCGAGTATATGAGCATCTTTTATCAATTTATCAGCTTCTTCTTTTTCTTGAGCCCTAACAGCATAAGTTCCAAATTTATGAATAGATTGAGGCGTTAGCCCTAAATGTCCCATTACCGGTATACCAGCCGATAAAATTCTTTCAATTGATTCAGATATCTCGCTCCCACCTTCAAGTTTTACTGCTCCTGCTCCCGTTTCTTTCATTACACGAATAGCAGTTTTTAATGCTTCTTTTGAATCACCCTGATAAGTTCCAAATGGTAAATCAACAACTACAAGAGCTCGTTTAACACCTCTAACCACAGATTTTGCATGATATATCATTTCATCAAGAGTTATGGGCAATGTAGTCTCATATCCAGCCATAACATTCGAAGCTGAATCTCCCACAAGAATAATATCAATACCAGCAGCATCAAGTATTCGAGCCATTGAATAATCATAGGCCGTAAGCATCGAAATCTTTTCGCCATGAACTTTCATTACTTGCAATATGTGCGTTGTAATCCTTTTTGGTTTCTCTAACGAAGCAAATGACATAATTATAATTTTAATTACAAAATTGATTAAAATATATTTACCAAAAAAATAAAATTTAAATAGTTTTTTATAATCTTAAAAAAGTTTTTATAAATCATTGAATAAAAATGTTTTTATAAAATTTTAATTATTTTTAACAAGAAAAAATGAACAATAGTTCATTTCTTTTATTAATTTTGTATTGATTGAATATAAAAAAATAAGAACTATGCCTTGCGGAGATCATAAAGGACCTTTGGGTTTGGGACCTGGAACAGGGAGATATTTCTCAAAATTCTATAGATCAGGTAGATGTTTCTATAATGAAAATTTTTTATCACCTCATATTTGTGGAGGTTATGGTTTCAAACGGTTATACGAACTACTTGATTATGATCTTGAAAATTTTAATAACTACGACAATATCGAAAAAAAACGATTATTGAAGATTTTAAACAATTATTTAAATCAATTGAAAAACATTCAAAACAAAATTGAAGAAAAAATCAACAAGCTTGAAAATCTTACTGCAGAAAAATGACATTTAATTAAAATCTATTACAAATAGAAATTTCATTATAAATATTATGAAAGAAGAGTGTGTAGACTGCTTTTTAAAACAAGCAGAAAGGATATGTAATAAATTTAGTATAAAAAAAGAAATAAAAGATAAAATAAATTATCAATTCTTACAATCCCTAAATAACAGTAACAATATAATTGCACCCGAGATATCCAGAATTTTAAATATCTTGATAAAAGAAAATATTGGAATTGATGATTTATATAAAGAAGAAAAAACATTTTACAACAAATTATTATTAAATCATGAAAATAAATTAAGAGATATTATTAAAAATTCGAAAGATCCTTTTATTACAGCATTAAAACTTTCGATTGCCGGAAATTTAATAGATTTTGGTCCATTACATGAATTCGATATTATTGAATTTATAAAAAAAGTAAATTTTTTAAATTTTGATATAGACAATTCATTAATACTAAAAAATTACCTAACAAAAAGTAAAAAATTACTTTATTTGGGTGACAATGCAGGGGAAATTGTACTTGATAAACTTTTTATAGAAACAATTAAAAGTTTATATCCTGAAATATTTATTACTTTTGCCGTAAGAGGAGATTATATTTTAAATGATGTAACTATTGAAGATGCAGAATATGTCAATTTAAATAATCTTGTAAATGTTATTGATAATGGTTATGATGCTCCATCGACAATTTTAGAAAAATGTTCAGATGAATTTAAAAACACTTTCAATACATCAGATATTGTAATTTCTAAAGGACAAGGAAATTTTGAAGGATTATTAAATAATAAAGAAAAAGACATATTTTTTCTTTTAATGATAAAATGTAACGTAATATCAAACTATATTGGAAAACAAAAAAATAGTATAATAGTATTACACAATAAAAATATATAACATAATGAGTTCAAACATTTTTGAAAAAATTAAACTAGACAATGTAAAAAACATTATTGTAATTGCATCAGGTAAAGGTGGTGTAGGAAAATCAACTGTTGCTGCCAATATTGCGATTGCAATAGCAAGAGAAGGTTTTAAAACAGCCATTGTAGATGCAGATTTATACGGGCCATCAATTCCTTTGCTGTTTAATATTACTGATGAAAAACCAGAAGGTACAATATTAAATGGAAAGGAAGTAATATACCCTATTGAAAAATATGGCGTTAAAATTATTTCAATAGGTTTTTTTGTAGCACCTGAACAATCGTTAATATGGAGAGGTCCATTAGCGTCGAATGTTTTACTTCAACTTTTTGAAAATGTCGATTGGGGAGAAATTGATTATATGATTGTTGATTTTCCACCGGGGACAGGCGATATACAATTAACCACAGCTCAGAAATTAAACGTTAAAGGCTCAATAATTGTTACAACTCCTCAAGAATTATCATTATCTGATGCCAGAAAAGCTGCAATGATGTTTTTAAATCCAACAATAAATATACCGATAGTTGGTATAGTAGAAAACATGTCGTGGTTTTCACCAGCAAAACATCCTGAAGAAAAATATTATATATTTGGAAAAGATGGAGCAGAAAAATTGGCTAATGAACTTAATACAAAAGTTTTAGCAAAAATACCTTTATATCTTGAAATTGGTGAATCTATTGATAATGGGAAGACAATATATAATCAGGGTAATCCTGAAATTATAAAGATTTTTGAAAATTTGGCAAAGCAAATTATAAAAGAAACATAAACCTTAAAAAATATAAACATATGCCACACATGAATGGTACCGGACCTGAAGGTAAAGGACATTCAACGGGTAGAGGTTTGGGTAAATGCAAAAATAAAACTATTATAGGTGAAATGGGTATAGGCATGGGTTTAAAAAGAAAATCAGGAGGTGGACAAGGAAAAGGAAAAAGGCTGAAATATTTTATTAAGAACAATGATTAATAATTATTAGTTCGCATTTTACCCCTTGCCAATGAAAAAAATATTCCAAAAAAACAGAGTATTGCAAATGTTATAAATGATATTTTAATGCTCTTCAAAAAAAGGTTTTTATTTTGATCTGAAATAATTGAGTTTCTCAAAAAAATTGAAATAATCATCATAACTATTGCCATACTTAACATCTGACCAATAATACGCATTGACGATACGATACCTGAAGCAACACCATAATATTTCTTTGAAACAGAACTCATTATAGCATTTGTATTTGGCGATGAAAATAAAGCTAAACCAATACCAATAAATATTAAACAAAAAATAATATAAACTAAACTACTCTGCAAATTAATATTTGCAAGAAATAATAAACCAATAAAAGTTAATGACATCCCTATTGTAGCTATAATCTGGGGTTCTTTTTTATCTGATAATTTACCAGCTATCGGAGAAAACAATGCCATAACAATTGGTTGAGCAATAAGAACTAAGCCAGCCATCTGAGATGAAAAACCTTTAATCTTCTGCAAATATAGACTCAATAAAAATGAAATGCTAAAAGTAGCACTATAATTAATTAAAGCTGCAATATTTGAAAAAGCAAATGTTTTACTTTTAGAGAATAAATCTATATTAATCAATGGACTTTCAAATCTACTTTCTAAGTAAATAAAAGCAAATATGCCTGCAATACTTACTAATAAATATATCCAACCTATAATTTTGGGAAGATTAGAAAAACCTAACACTAACAAAAGAATTGTAAGTGCTGATAATATTGAACCACTATAATCAAATTTTTCATCTTTTGATTCGCTCCAATCACCTTTAATATTTGATAAAATAATTATATCAATAAATCCTAAAATAGCAGGTATTAGAAATAATATACGCCATCCAAAATAATGAGTTATCAATCCTCCTAAAAATGGACCCAATGTTAATCCTATGTATACTGAAGATACGTTTATACCTAAAACTTTCCCTCTTTCATTAAAAGGAAAAACAGAAATTATCATAGCAGTTGAAGTACTAAACATCATTGCAGCACCCAAACCCTGTAAAATTCGAACGCCTATTAAAAAACATATATAAGGCGATAAAGCTGATAAAATTGATGTGATGGTAAATAATATTATACCCAATAAAAATATTTTTTTTCTTCCAAACAAATCTGCAATTCGTCCAGCTACAATAAGAACCATTGCCGATGATAATAAATATGACGAAGTAATCCAACCTAAAATAATAGCACTTAATTTAAATTCATTTCCAATTGCAGGCAATGCAACATTTATTGAGGACCCCATAAAAGAAGTAAGAAACGAAGCTATTGTCGTAGACAATAATATAATTCTTTTTATTGCCCTTTTCATATTTTCTAAATAAAATTTTAAAATTATTACTTTATTAAAAAAACATAAAAAATTTTTATTAATGATTTCTTAATGAATATTATAAATATTAAAAAAATAATGATTAACATTCAATTGAACACATAAATAACACTGGTAAAACAAAATACACTTATTTTAGTCTAAGATGATAAAATTATTATTTTTAGTTTTTTAAAAATTCTACAAGCATATATAAAGTATAACTTATATAAACAAGTATAACTTTTTAATCATTGATTTTTATCCAATATGAACCACCATGTTTTTCAACATCTTTTAAATTATCATGTTGCCAAATAGGCGATATTAGCTCAGACAATTCTTTATCTTCAGAAATAAAGTAATTCGGTAAAATAGTTTCGTATTTTTTCGGATTTGCCAATAAATATATAGCCAGTCCGTATTGTTCTGAATAAAATCTATCACACATAAATTGCGGATAATCATAGGGTAAATATATGTCATGAAGATGGACAATTACGCCCTTTCGTAATCTCGGCAATACCTCAAGAAAGAAAACCATACAATCTGAGTTGGGCAAAATCCTGTGAGAGTTGTCAACGAATAAAACATCATTTTCATTTAATTCGTCTACAATATTAAGATCAACATCCTCAAATGGTTTTCTAATAACCCGGTTTGCCAGATGGTCAATTTCAGCTCGCGGCATTGGGTCTATGGAAATAATTTCAGTGTTCAAATGTTGTTCGGTTTTTGCCTTGAATGCAACTTTTGTTGAGTTTCCGGAACCAATTTCAATATACTTTTTGGGCTTAAATTCAGTAAGCATAGTGTATATTCCAACTATATCGAGGCCCGGTAAATATCCGTTATTCCATGCCGGTTTTGACGGATCATTCTCATCCTTTGAGTCTTTAATTGCCCAGATAAAATCTTTTAACAACAATGACTTTTTAATTAATTGCCTGTAAATTTCCCTGTTAAAATCAATAATTTTATATAAATTATTATGAGGAGGTTTGCCATAACCATATCTTGGCTTAAAATCAATCTTATATTCAAGAAACAGGTTCTGAAATCCAGGATTTATAAATCTGTAAATTTGTTTAATTTTGCTAAACATGTTGTTTTTTTAATTATGCGTTTCATTTTTTAATAAATTATTATCAATTATATAATACGTTTCACATTGGGGCAACTTAAAATATTTTTTATTTAAACCATCGATACTCCACTCACGCCAAAAGTCGGGTCCCAAAAAAACATTGCATTTTTCGGTCGAATTGACATATTCTGAATATAATTCAACATTGTCGACAAAATTCATGGTAATAGCTGGGTCGTATTTCATTGAAGAATAAACAAGTGTCATAAAAGGAAAAGCCCAAGATTTTATTTCGTAGGTATAATCATGCTTACTCTTATCTAACAAAAATTTATGTTTACCAGTCTTTTGGTAGGCTTGTGTAATTATCGTATCCAATTCCTTAGTTTTGGACTGCAAGTATATACCTTCCTTTCCAATCCTTATGAAACTTATGGTAGCTACAACTATAAAAAACAATGAAATGATAAGATTTGATTTTGCGTGATTTCTTAATTCATAAAATAATGGTAAGATTGTGAAGAAAGATAAAGGTAAATAAGCACGTTGCATCATTACAGAAGAATCTCCTTTCTTAAAAGTAAGAAACAGAATTATCAAGAAAACAAAAAAAGAGGAAATAAAAAAAATTACCTTATGTTTATTATTACTTTTTTTTACCATTAGCACCAATAAAACCAAACTAAATAAATTGACCCAATACAGAGGATATATGTGCTTTAGCAAAAAAACAACACTATAAAATTTAATATCTGGATTTTTAATAAAATTAAACAGTGCAGAAAAAAACGAACCTTCGTAGCTATCTGATGGTGTTGTTAAAAGTTTTAGTAACATGAGTACAATTGCAATGACAATATAAACATAGTTCAAAATATTTTTATAATCATTCCTCTCAACAAAATAATATGCCAAAACAAATAAAATACAGAAAAATGCCACCGGATGAGCAAAAAAAGACAAGATAATTAAAACAGTTATCAGAATAAACTCTACAACTCTATTTTTAAAATCATAAAATCTCAGAGCAAACAACAATACACTATATGCAAGTGCCTGATGGGTTTCTGTAGTAAGGTAAAAAAAACATTGGTCAACATTGCTGATCATTATCAAGATGAAAGCTAAGCCAACAGCAATATTTTGTAAAGTTTTTGCTATAAATAAAAATATTAAAAAATAAAATACTACAAACGAAACACTAAAGACATACATGCAAGTCTCAATCGGTAGATTCATTTTTATGCCTAAGAGTAAAGGAATTTGTGGGATAAATGTCGAATAACGACAGGCTTCTATATTAAATTTTTCGAAATTTAAAATTTTAAAAAATTGAAATACAGTGTCAAACATTAAAATTCTTTCTTTGTAAAATATTAGGGAAAATACTAATATGAGAAAAAATGCTAAATAACCTTGTATGAAAAGACTTTTGTTTGAATGTAAAGTTTTTAAGATCATATGATACTGTATTTAAAATAATTATTAATCAAATTATTACAATTCATTTCAGATATACGTCATTAATAATAAAACACATCTTGTTTAAAGTTAACAAAATTATAAAAATTCTTGAACGGACAAATAATATTATTCTTTCTTTTGATAAAAACACCAATCAATAATTCCAAGATTTTACATTTCTTCAAAAAATATCAATACCGGATGCTCTTATTTTGCTTATTATAATTAAGTTTGAATTTTTATAGTTGCTTTTGTATTGGAACTAGTCATGGATTTGTGGCCTAGTTATACAAAATATGACAAAAAAAATTCCATTAATGCTTAACATACTAATTTCTATACTCAGCAGGTGGCAAATCTTTATTTTTTCAACTTTAAAAGTTATGCATATTGACTTCTAAGTAACGACTTAGATTTTTATTTTATATGAAAATTATACCATTTCATATTAACAATAGTTTGATAGGAAGATAATGAACAATAGTCCATTTTGCAAAAATTTTTAGATTTTTTTAATTATTTTCTTAAATATTCTTATTATTAGATCAGATAAATGTAAACTATTGAAAGCAAAATAATTTAATAACAAAATAACAAAAACATTAAATAATTTTTCAAAATATATAGCCTTTAATCCATTAAATGTTCATATTATATTGAAATAGCATACTGATATAAAAGATAAGACAAATTTACATGTATTTAATATGTGATTGTAAGTATCACCTGAGTTATCTTTGTCTAATTATTTTTAATGTTTTAAATCATAAAAAATAATTTAAAAATCATACTAATATACTAAAAATTTTAATTTAATCATTTTAAAAATCAAAGATTACATTATATGACTAAAAAATTTCAGCTTAACAAATAGTTTAAGATTACATAATATTAATTTAATACGACATTTCTATGTTTGAAAAAAAATAATCTATGAAAAACTCAATAATCATTTGCATTTTAAGTATATTTAACATCTTGCAAGTTAACAAAAACACAGGCTTGTTCATATTAAGTCTGACGCGCTACTTTCAATGGCCAACAGCAAAAGAAGAAAAATTTTTCAGAATTGCTGTTTATGGAGATTTTAATTTTTACAAAGAAATTTCAGAATCGATGTTAGGCAAAAATGTAGGTTTATTAAATATAGAGGTATCACAATTAAATAGATTAGAAGAAATATCGATTATTAAACCTCAAATTATTGTTATAAGCAGTGAAAAATGTTGTATCAACAATATTTCTTTAGCAAAAAAAATGTTACAAAATACTTCAACAATGATAATATGTACCAAAAAAGGATCATTGAACCAAGGAGCTGATATAGAATTAATAATTGAAAATGAAAAGTTAAATTTTAATTATAATAAAGAATCAATAACAAATAAAGGTATTAAAATAAGTAAGCATTTAGATGTATTCATGAAATAATTAGCCAATAAATTAATACAACACCCAAAATCCTAAATATTTTTTAGTTTTATTAAAAATTGCAAATTTTTTTAAGTTTCAATTATAAAAATTCCACTTGTAATATACATTAATACACCCCAAAATAAATATAGCATAATAACTTTATTTAGAAACATAAAAATTTAACTACTATGAAAAAATATTATTTTTCAATTATTATTATTTTTGTTTTAAGTCTTATGGCTATTTGTCAAACTTATCCGCCAAGTCACGATCCATCACGAATGATAAAAAATGTAGATGGAAGATACTGGATTTTTACTACTGGTGATGGTATATGGTGCATGTCATCGAGTAATACAAACTTTACCGACTGGAAACCTGAAACAACCCCATTTACAAAGACAAGTTGGCCTTCGTGGATTAATAATTATGTTTCGGGGTTCAATGGTAATTTTTGGGCACCCGATGTTATAAAAATTGGAAACAAGTATTATTTGTATTATTCATGTGCTGGAAGTGGTACAGCAGCAGCAATTGGATTGGCAACAGCAACAGATTTAAGAGGACCATGGACCGATCAAGGAATGGTGTATGCGGGCAATAATGCAATTGATCCAGCCATTTATTACGATGGATCACAAATGTGGATGGTATGGGGTAATTGGGTTGAAGGAATCGACATCTGTCAGCTTGATCCATCAACAGGAAAACGACTTAATTCTACAAAGACAAAATTGGTTTCAGGACAAGTAGAAGGACCATATTTAATAAAAAATGGTAGCTATTACTATTTGTTTTATCAAAGAGGATTATGCTGCCAGGGAGTAAATAGCACATACTTTATTGTTGTTGCAAGATCAACAAATATTACCGGACCTTATACCGATGAAAGAGTTTTTTTAAGCACAAATGGACGTTTCATAGGCCCAGGTCACATTGGTTATGGAGAAGGTAAATTAACATACCATTTTTACGATGGTAATGATAATGGTAACGCTAAATTAATGATAACAACGTTATCCTGGAATAATGGATGGCCTGTTGCAGGAACTTCAACTACAAGCATAGTGAGTGGAAGCACATACCGAATAACAGCCAGACATTCATACAAAGTACTTGACTTACAAAACTGTAACACTGCAGATGGAGGAAATGTCCAACAATGGTCGTCGTTAAACAATGACTGTCAAAAATGGATATTTACAGACGTTGGAAGTGGATTATGGCGAATATCGCCTGCTATTGCAACAGGTAAAGCTATTGATGTAACTAATTGTGGTACAGGAGATGGTGTTAATATACAAATATGGAATTGGTTAAATAACGATTGTCAAAAATGGCAACTTGTTAACTTAGGAAATGGTTACTATCAGATAAAATCAAAAATAAGTGGTAAATGTCTAGAAGTAGCAAATGCGTCAAAAGATGATGGAGCAAATATAGTCCAATATACATGCAATTCATCACGAATCAATCAACATTTTGTTATAAGTAGACTAAAATCCACAAGTGATTTCACAATACAAAACTTTGAATATAAGGACCTCAACATATACCCCAATCCAACATCAAACAAAGTTGTAATTGAAATACCTGAAAGATTTGTAAATAATGGATCAATATTTGTTTATGATCCAACAGGAAGAATATTAATGACAATACCTATAGATAAAAAATTAATAAGCATTGATATTAGTAAATATGAAAATGGTATATATATATTACAAGTCAGAAATACCAACGAATTATTAGTTCAAAAGATAATAAAAAAATAAAGGCAGGAAAACTCCTGCCTTTTTATCTTTTTATTCTTAAAATATTTTCATCATCAATAATATTTTCACCTTTGTATTTTAAAAATAGTTGTGCAACAGTAATCACATCATTTTCACAATATTTAATAATAGCATCAAAATCATGCTTATCCCAATATAATGATGATACTTGAGAGCCATCAATCTCTTCTTTTGGACTTTTTAAATTAAAAATAGCTGCAAGAAGTTCAAGCGATGTATAATGTTTGTGATCACCAAATTTCCATAATTCCATAGTATCAATAAAAGTTGTTTCCCATGGTTTTTTACCAGCCACATTAAGTACCTCGGGTAAAGAGATTTCATTCAAAAGCATCCTACGTGCAATATAAGGAAAATCAAATTCTTTTCCATTATGAGCACATAAATAAATATTTTCACGATTTTTTCTAAAAGATTCAAGAATATCTTTAAAATCTAATAATATTGATTTTTCATCATCTCCAAATAATGAAGTTATTCTTAAACAACGCTGATTATTACGAAAATCGAATACACCTAATGAAATACATATAATTTTTCCAAATTCGGCATATATTCCAGCTCTTTTATATAACTCTTCTGGATCTGTTAAATCATTGTTTGTCTGTATTTTTAATGATTTCTTTTCCCATAAATATTTAAAATTATCAGGTAATTCCGAAAACGATTTATACTGTGGTACAGTTTCTATGTCAAGAAATAAAACATCACTACTAATAATATTTTCAAGCATAATAATTTTTATTTAAATTTATAAACAATAAGTAATTTTACAACTTAAAATTAAAATTAAACAATTAAAAATTTATAATATGAATATGTTATATCCACTAAAATTTTATCCGATCATAAAAGATAAAATATGGGGAGGTAAAAAACTAAGAGAAATTTTGAACAAACCAACAACATCTGATAAAGCAGGAGAAAGCTGGGAAATATCTACTTTGCCAAATAATATTTCAGTTGTTGCAAACGGATTTTTAGAAGGCAATGAACTTATAGAATTAATAGAAATTTATATGGGTGACTTGGTAGGCGACAAAATATATGATAAATACGGTACATATTTTCCACTTCTTATAAAATATATTGATGCTACCGAAAAACTGTCAATTCAGGTTCATCCTGACGATGAATTGGCAATGGAGAAACATGGTAGTTTTGGAAAAACCGAAATGTGGTATATTCTTGATGCAGAACCTGAAAGTACAATTACTGTTGGTTTCAATAGAGAAGTTGATAGTGAGACATATTTAAAATATTTAAATAACAATGCACTCGAAGAAATATTAAATGTTGAAAAAGTCAATAAAGGTGATGTTTTCTTTTTACCAGCAGGAAGAATACATGCAATTGGTAAAAATATACTTTTAGCAGAAATTCAACAAGCTTCCGATATTACATATAGAATTTATGACTACAATAGACTTGATGAAAACGGAAAACCTCGAGAGTTACACACCAATGAAGCTTTAGATGCAATAGATTTTAAATATTATAAAGAATACAGAAACCAGTACAAAAAAGTTATAAATACAACAACACAGCTAGTAAAATGCAATTATTTTACTGTTAATTTACTATGTTTCAATCAGTTAATACAAAAAGAATATATCAACATTGATTCCTTTGTTATATATATGTGTACTGAAGGAAATTTTGTATTAAAATACAATGATACAGATAACATTGTTATTAAAAAAGGTGAAACAATACTGATACCTGCAGTAATAAAAAATTTATTTTTAGAACCATTGGTAAATAGTGAAATTTTAGAAATTTATATAGATTAAAAAATTTGTGACAAATGATTATAAGAAATATAAAATTCGTTAAAAGTAGCTCAGATATAAAAGAATGTCCCAAACCTTCATTACCTGAATTTGCATTTGTTGGTCGATCGAATGTTGGTAAATCATCATTGCTTAACATGTTGATTAATAGAAAAAATTTTGTACAGGTATCCTCATATCCTGGAAAAACCAAATTCATTAATCATTATCTTATCAATGATCATTGGTATCTTGTTGATTTGCCTGGTTATGGATATGCACGTAGGCCAAAATCAAGTAATTATGAAAAAAAAATTAAAGAATATTTAAAGAATCGTGAAAATCTAATGTATACATTTTTATTAATAGATTCAAGACATCAACCTATAAGTACCGATATTAATTTTATAGAATGGATTGCAACCAATCATATAGATGTTGCAATATGTTTTACCAAAATAGATAAAATAGGCAAAACCACACTTAACAAAAATATTGAAGAATACAAAAAACTATTGAATCAATATTTCGATATACTACCACCTATATTTTGTACTTCTGCTGTAAAAAAAATTGGAAAAGAAGAAATAATTGAATTAATAGAGATCTACATAAAAATATTTTTTGAAGATAATAAATAAAATCATAATGTATAAAAATTGTTTAAAAAATAAAACAAATCAAAAATTATTTTTGAAATAATATTTTTATACTTTTGCATTTCGAAATAAATATTAAAATGAAAATCAAAGCTCCTATTAAAATTTTTTCAGGACGTGCGACTAAATATTTGGCTGAAAAAATTTGTAAGAGTTATGGTATTGAACTTAGTAAAGTATCAATATTAGAATTTAGTGATGGTGAATTTCAGCCATATTATGAAGAATCTGTTAGAGGTTGCATTGTATTCATAATACAATCAACATTTCCACCTTCTGATAATGTAATGGAATTGCTTTTAATGATTGATGCTGCCAAACGTGCATCTGCATTGCAAATTGTAGCTGTAATGCCATATATGGGTTTTACTCGACAGGATAGAAAAGACAAACCTCGATGTTCAATAGGAGCAAAACTTTTGGCTGATTTACTTTCGGCAGCTGGTGCCAATAGAATAATGACAATGGATTTACATGCTGATCAAATACAAGGATTTTATAATGTACCTGTTGATCATCTTTATGCATCTGCACTATTTGTGCCTTATATTAAAAATTTACAACTTGATAATCTTGTAGTTGTTGCTCCTGATATGGGAGGAGCAAAAAGAGCTAATGCATATTCAAGATTTTTAAAAGCTGACATGTCAATATGTTATAAAGTAAGAAAAAAAGCTAATGTTGTTGATGATATTAAAGTTATTGGAGAAATTACAAATAAAAATGTTGTAATAATTGATGATATGATTGATACGGCAGGTACTATATGTATGGCAGCAGACTTATTACATAGCATGGGAGCCAAAAGTATTAGAGTTTTTGCCACTCACCCGGTATTATCAGGTTCAGCATACGAACGTATCGAAAATTCAGCAATTGATGAAGTAATTGTAACTGATACAATTCCACTAAAAAAAAGTTCAAACAAAATTAAAGTAATATCAGTGGCAGACCTTTTTGCAGACGTAATTGATAAAGTTTATAAAAATAAATCTATAAGTACAAATTTTTTAATTTAATTATTTAATTTTATATTTGCACCACAAAAATTTTAAAGCTAAAATTTTTAATTAAAAAATTATGAAAACTTTTGAATTACAAGGATTAAAAAGAGATAGTCTTGGTACAAAAGAAGCAAAAAGCTTGAGAAAAGAAGGAAAAGTGCCATGTGTACTTTATGGAGGTAAAGAAAATATCCACTTTTATGTTAATGAAATAAACCTTCAAAAATTGATTTATACTCCAGAAGTATATCTTGTTATTTTAAAAATTGATGGTGAAGAACATAAAGCTATCATAAAAGAATTACAATTCCATCCTGTTACTGATAGAATAATACATATAGATTTTCAAGAAATATTTGAAGATAAACCTTTTGTAGTAGAATTACCAATAAAAGTTACTGGTAGTTCAATAGGCGTAAAAGCGGGTGGAAAACTTCAAATAAAACAAAGAAAGTTAAAAGTAAAAGGATTATTAAAAGATATGCCTGATTATTTAGAAATAGATATTACAAACTTAAATGTTGGACAATCATTTAAAGTAGGCAATCTTAAATTTAACAATCTGCAACTCATAGATCATCCTGATCTTATGGTTGTTAAAATAGCATCAACAAGAGCTGCAAAAGAAGCTGCTGAAGCTCAAAAATAATAAATCCAAATTGTGATAAAAAGCAAAAATTTTGGATAAATATTTAATAGTAGGACTCGGAAATATAGGTCAAGAATACAAAAATACACGACATAATATAGGTTTTCAAATAATTGATAAGTTAGCCGAAGAAGAAAATTTGATCTTCACTTCTAAAAAATATGCTTTTGTTACAGAATTTTCGCTCAAAGGAAAAAAAATCATACTATTAAAGCCTACCACTTATATGAACAAAAGTGGTGAGGCAGTTTCTTATTGGATTAATAAAGAAAAAATATATCCTTCAAATCTTCTAATAATTGTTGACGATATAGCACTACCATTTGGTAAAATCAGAATCAGACCTAAAGGTAGTGAAGGCGGGCATAATGGCCTGATAAGTATTACCGAAAACCTTGGACATAATGAATATCCTCGCCTAAGATTTGGTATTGGAAATAATTTTCCAAAAGGACACCAAGTAAACTATGTGCTTGGCGAATGGAATGATGATGAAAAACAACAATTACCCGAAAAAATAAATTTTGCAATAAATGCAATAAAATGTTTTGTGATAGAAGGTATCGAAAGAACAATGAATAAATACAATAAATAATTCTTTAACAATTTTTTTTATATTTACCTAAAAATCCAACAAAGATAAATACACATGAAAAATATAATTAAGGTCGATTTGTGGCCTTTATTTATTTTCTTAATTGCTATTTTAACTTACTCAAACACTCTCAATCATAATTTTGTGCTCGACGATGCTATTGTTATAACCAAAAATGAATTTGTAAAAAAAGGTATAAAAGGTATCCCAGAGATCATCAAAAGCGATATGTTCAAAGGTTTTTTTCAAGAAAACAAAAAACTAGTTCAAGCAGGCAGATACAGACCTTTACCATTAATGTTTTTTGCAATAATAAATGAATATTTTGGAATGAATGCACAAATTTATCATCTCATAAATATTATTTTTTATGCAATTCTGTGCACACTAATTTATATACTTATACTAAAAATTCTGGAGTTAAACAATAATACAAACAAAAATTATAACAAAAAAATAATTTCCTTTTTTGCAACTTTACTTTTTACTATCCACCCCATACATACCGAAGTTGTTGCTAATGTTAAAGGACTTGAAGAAATATTATCTTTACTTTTTTCTGTAATATCAATTATAATTATTCTAAAAAATCCTTCAAAAACTTTTAATTGGATTACAAGCTCTATTTTCTTTTTTCTTGCATTGTTATCAAAAGAAAACAGTATAACTCTTTTACTTATAATTCCTTTAATAGTTTACATATTTTATGAAAAAAACTTAAAAAAAGTGTTTAAAATTTCTTTTGTATTTCTAATTCCTGTTATTTTATACTTAATTATCAGATTTCAAGCTATCAAAGAAATTAATTATAATGCATCCAATGAATTATTAAATAATCCTTTTCTTTATGCTAGCAAAACACAAAAAATATCAACTATACTATTTATACTACTAAAATATTTAAAACTGCTTATTATACCCTACCCTTTAACTATTGATTATTATCCATATCACATAAAACTTCAAAACTTTGGTTTTATTCAAATTTTATCTTTAATTATTCATATAACATGGATAATCTGGTTATTTACTTCTTTAACTAACAAATCCCAATATTTCATAAAAAAGTTATTAATCTTAGCTTCATTTATCTGGTTAAGTAATATTTTCTTAGTATCAAATATTTTCATTAACATTGGTACTTTCATGAACGAAAGGTTTATTTTTTACCCTTCGATTTCTATTTCATTAGTTGTAATTACAATAATCTTAAAAATTTATAATTTACGGAAAATTTTATATTCAATAATTATATTTATATGCATAATATTTTTTATCTTAACAATAAATCGTAATAAAATCTGGAAAGATAACTTTACATTATTTACTAATGATGTAAAAATTTCAACAAATAGTGCAAAAATCAATTGTATGGCCGGAGGCATACTTTATGAAAAAAGTATAGAAACGAATGATACATTAAAAAAATCGAAATATATAAAACAATCTATGAAATATCTAAACAAGGCTATTAGTATACATCCTTTATATGTAGATGCTCTAAGATTAAAAGGTAACTTATTTGTCTTACTAAATAATTACGACAGTGCAGCATTTTACTATTTAAGGGCATTAAAAATACAACCAAAAGATAAATATACCTGGCAAAATAGCGAAATATTATTAAATCTTATAACCGACAATCAAAAAAAGCTGTTATTTGCTTTTAAACTTTTAGATATCGATTCATCACGATACTATCCTAATTACATTTGTGGAAATATTCTCGGAAAAATTTATAATAATATACCACTATCAATAAAATATCTAAAAAAAGCAGCACAAATTAATCCTGATAGTTATGAAGTTTGCAAAGACTTAGGGGTAGCATATGGAATAACAAAAAATTATGAACAATCAGAAAAATGGTTAAAAAAGGCAATAAAACTAAATCCCTCTGATTATGATTCTTACTATAATCTTGCATTAACATATTATTTATGGGGTAAAGTTAGCAAATACGATTCATTACTTTTATTAATAAAAAATGTTAAAAGAAATTATTAATTTTATAAATTAAGCAACAATTTAATTTTTGATATGTCTTATATAAAAAATAAATAAAAAATTTTGAAAAAACATCTGACAAAAATAGAAGAATATAAACTTATACAATCTTATAAAAAAGGTAATATAAAAGCTTTAAAACAAATATACGAAGCCTATGCCGAAGAAATGTATAATATCAGTTTAAGGCTTTTAAAAAATAAAGAAGATGCCGAAGATATTGTACAAGAAGTTTTTACTGATGCATTTAAAAATATTAATGACTTTAGATTTGATAGTAGTTTGGGATATTGGTTAAAACGAATTACAATAAATAAAAGTATTAATTTGCTTAAGAAAAAAAATATCAATATATTAAATTTAGAAAATGATAATAATTATTTTGACAGCATAATAAATGAAAATTATAATTTTATTATTGATGACTATGACGAAACACAAACCCAAAATTTTGTCGAAATGATTATTGAAGCATTAAATGAATTACCTGATGGATATAGGATAATCTTTTCATTATATTTGCTCGAAGGTTATAGTCATCAAGAAATAGCCCAAATTTTGAATATTTCAGAATCAACTTCCAAAACACAATATTTAAGAGCTAAAAAAAAAATTAAAGAAATACTAAAAAACAAAGGATATGGAAAAATTTGAATATTTCATTATAAAAAATAAACAATTATTTAATAAAGAAAAATTAAACAAAAACCTGTGGAAAGATATTTCCAATAAGTTAAAAACACAAAATGCTAATCATAAAATAAGAGTATATTATAAAATTGCTGCTTCTTTTGCAGTATTTATTGCTTTATCTTTTTTAATATTCAATATTTATAAAAAAAATATTTATCCTCCTAACTTTAAAGAATTCAAAGAAATGAAAAAATATTACAATTCTCTTATTTCAAGTAAATATGCTGAAATAGAAAAAATCTCTAAGAATAATCCTTTTTTAATTAAAGAAATAGAAACAAATTTAAAAATTTTAGATAGTATTTATTATGACTTACAGAAAGATATGAAAGAAAAGATAGCAAATAAAATTATTTTAGAAGCCATGATTCAAAACTATCAGAAAAAATTATATATACTTGAACAAATATTATCACAAATTAAAGAAGAAACTCAATCAGTTGATATTGAAAACAATAATAATAACTTAGAAAGTTATGATCTATAATAAAACTATTTATTTTATTCTAATTTTAAATATCTTTTGTTTAAAATTTTTTTATAGTCAAGAATATACTAATTTAGTAATTAAAACATATCCAATTGATTCGTTAAATTCATTAGAAATAATTAATAAATACGGTGATATAATTATTAATAACGGGGACAAAGATTCAATAAAAATAAAAGCTTTTTTAATCATAAATGCAAATAACGAACAAAAATTAAATAAAATAAAAAAAGACATTAATTTTCTTTTTGAATTAAAAAAAGAAAATCATCTTTCTATCAAAACAAATATTGGTTCTTCTGCAAAATTAATTGAAAATCTTTTTAGTACACAAAATCAAATTAAGCAAAATTATAATATCAAAATAACGTATTATGTTTTTATCCCTTCTTTAAATAACCTTGAATCAATAAATTTAGAAACAAAATATGGTGACATATTTATTGAAAATACAAAAGCAAAACTCAATATTAAAATATCACACGGCTCTTTAATAGTTAAAAATATTGAAAATGAGTCGAATTTAAATATTTTCTCAACCAATGTCTGTATCGATAGGATAAATCAATTACAAATTAATGCACTTTATTCAGACGTTGAAATCAACAAAGCAAAAAAATTAGATATAGAAAGTAGAGCTACAAGATATAATATTTCGAATTCTAATGAAATAATAATAAAATCACACAATGATGATATCAGTATAAACTATTTAAACTCATTAAATGGCGATTTTAAATTTTCAGAAATCACTATAAACAAATTAAATCATGATATTAATTGTACTCTAAATTATGGAAAATTAAGAATCAATCAAATAAATAAAACTGTTTCTCTAATATATATAAACAGTTATTTTAGTGATATTGATTTATTATTCCCAAGAGACTTTGTAGGTGCATTTATTGATGTAAAATACACTAAAGTATCATCTATTAACTTTACACCAGATTTTTGTAAAGTTGAAGAGAGACTTTTAAATACCGAAAATGAATTATATTTGTTATTTGGAAAATGTGGAAATAGCCCTGAAACAAAAATTAATATTAATTTAACCAACAAGAATAGTTTAAGTTTTATAAAAAAATAAACTTTATTAATTAAAAAATGAAATTGAAAGAATTTTTCAATAAGTATAAGATTTATTTATATTTTTTAATTGCAGCTGTTGTTTTACTAATCATTTTTCCTGTTCAAAGAAAATTTAAATACAATTTCAAAAAAGGAAATATATGGATGTATGAAGATTTACAAGCAGAATTTGATTTTCCACTTTACAAAACAGAAGATGAATTAAAGAAAGAGATTGACTCACTTACTACGATATTTAAACCATATTTTATATTAGATGAAGATATAACCAATCAAAAATTACAATATTTTCAAAATATATTAAACCAAATTATCAATCAAACAAATCATATCGAAAATCGCAAGACTAATAAAATAAATAAAGATGATTTAAAAATTTTTGTAAATGAATTAACAAATATTACAAAAAGTTTATTTAGTAATGGAATAATCAGCATATCTGATTTACACCAACTTAAAGAGAAAAACATTACTAAAATAACAGTGGTTATCAATAATGTAGGATATGATAAAAATATTTCTGAAATCTATACGTTAAAAACAGCTTATGAGACTTTAATTGATAGTATAGAAAAAATTATTGTATACAAACGAAACAAACAATCATTTTTCCAAATAATAAATAATATCGATTTCAATAATATTTTAGCTCCTAATCTGATTTATGATAAATACAAAAATAAACTAACTTTAGATAATCTTAAAAGTTCAATATCTATTTACAAAGATAAAATAAAAAGGGGACAACTAATTATTTCAAAAGGCGAAATTATTAACGAAGAAAAATATAATTTATTAACTTCATATAAATTGGAATATGAAAAAAACTTTGATAAACAAAAATCTTATCTTATAAAGATTGGAAATTTTATTATTATACTTATATACCTGTCAATTATTTTTATTTTTTTAAAATTTCTTAGAAACGAAATTTTACAATCGGGTTTAAAAACTACTTTTATTTTATTTCTAGTGATTCTTAATATCTTTGTTTGTAAAATTGTTGTAAATTCAGAAAAAATAAATATTTATGTTATCCCTTTTACAATTTTACCAATAATTTTAAGAACATTTTATGACGAAAGACTGGCTTTATTTATTCATTTTACTTCAACAATATTATCGGGATTAATTGTGCCCGAAAGCTATGAATTCATATTTATAACTTTTTTTTCAGGAATAGTAGCCGTATTCAATTTAACCAATTTTAGTAGACGATCAAAAATTATTTCAACTGCGATTAAAGTAATAATTATATATTTTGTTTCGTACACTGGATTTGTATTGATTCAGCAACAAAATTTTAAAGACATTAATTTCGGTATATACAATTATTTTGCTATTAATGGTTTATTAATCTTATTAAGTTATCCTTTAATATATGTTTTTGAAAAAATTTTCAATTTTGTTTCGGATGCTACATTAATGGAACTAAGTGATACCAATCAACCATTACTTCGTGAATTAGCCGAAAAAGCACCAGGCACATTTCATCATTCATTGCTTGTTGCAAATCTTGCAGAAGAAGCAATAATTAACATTGGTGGTAATCCTTTATTAATAAGAGCTGGAGCATTATATCATGATATAGGTAAAATATCGAATCCACAATATTTTATTGAGAATCAAATTAATATTGTAAACCCTCATGACACCCTTGAATACGAAGAAAGTGCAAGAATCATAATAAAACATGTAGAAGATGGTATAAATATTGCAAAAAAATATAAACTTCCCGAAGAAATTATTAATTTTATAAAAACACATCATGGTACTACCAAAGTACGATATTTTTACCAAGCTTTTATCAATAAATTTCCTGAGTTTAAAGAACAAAAGTTGGAAAAATTTCATTATCTTGGGCCAAAGCCTTCGAGTAAAGAAATGGCAGTATTAATGATGGCTGATGCTGTTGAAGCTACAGCACGAAGTATACCCGATATAACTATAGATAAAATAAATATATTAATAGATGAAATTATAGATACTCAATTATTTGAAGAACAATTTAATGAAGCAGACATAACATTTAAGGATATACAAATTGTAAAAAAAGTATTTAAACACAAACTTGAGAATATATACCATAAGAGAATCTCATATAAGCAAAATAATGAGCAATAATTTATTTTTTTCTTAAGTCTATAACTTCTGCTTTTTTCAATATATCATCTTGTATAACAAAAAATTTGTCAGATAAATTCATATTAAATTGATATTTATCAAGTGTAATGATAATATCAACCCCATCTTTTCCGTAAATTATTGCTTTGTTTAAGTAAAGATTGGTAGAATCAATAAAAATTTTTATTCTAGTATAAGGTTGTTTTAAATTTTTTGGGAAAAGATCTATTTCATATGATTCGCGATTATTAATTCGGGTTATACCATTATATCTGTATTTGAAATCCTTATTATACAAATTAATTATTCTAACAGGATTATTTAAAATATCTTCATCATCAGGACTAACATCAGAAATTGATATTTCATTTTCATCTGTATAATAAGTATATAAATATTTTCCATCAAAATAAATTATATTATTTTGTGATTCATATCTATATTTTTCACCTTTTATATAAACTTTCCCTTTTAAATTATTGCTTTTTTGACTCTTTTTGTCATTAATATTTACACTAAACTCACATTTAATAGTACTATATGATTTAGTTTTATTTGCAACCTTATCAAGTATACTTTTTGCATCTGGATCTTGTTGTGAAAAAGTAATACAAATATTAAAAACCAAAATAAATAAAAAATAAAATTTCATACTTAATATAATTTTAATTATTATCAAGACTTTTCAAATATTGTTCCAAACTAGTTAGATCGGGGAAAAATACTTGGCGTGGTTTACTACCTTCTGGAGGTCCAACAATACCAGCGGCCTCAAGTTGATCCATAATTCTTCCAGCACGGTTATAACCAATTGATAATTTTCTTTGTATTAATGAAGTTGAACCACTTTGACTCATGACAACAATTCTTGCAGCATCGTTAAAAAGATTATCTCTTTTCGAAAGATCAACTTCTCCAGGTTCTGATGACGATTCATCAACATATTCAGGTAAATAATAAGGTGTTGGATAACCTTTCTGAGTAGAAATAAAATTTGTTATGCGTTCAATTTCTGGTATATCAATAAAAGCACACTGTATTCTTATTAAATCACTTCCTATTGAAAACAACATATCCCCTCTTCCGGTTAATTGATTAGCACCAGGTACATCAAGTATTGTTCTGGAATCAATCATTGAACTTACTCTAAAAGCAATTCTTGCGGGGAAATTTGCTTTTATAACACCTGTAATAATATTGGTAGTAGGTCGTTGTGTTGCAATAATGAGATGTATTCCTATTGCTCTTGCCAATTGAGCAAGTCTTGCAAGTGGTGTTTCTATTTCTCTACCTGCAGTCATTATTAAATCAGCAAATTCATCGATTACCAAAACAATATATGGTAAAAATCTATGTCCTTTTTCAGGATTTAATTTTCTTTTAATAAATTTTGCATTGTACTCTTTTATATTTCTTACTTGAGCCATTTTAAGTAACTCATACCTTTGATCCATTTCAATAGTTAATGATTTTAAAGCATATATAACTTTCTGAGTGTCGGTAATAATAACTTCATCACAATCGGGTATTCTTGCTAAGTAATGTTTTTCAAGCTTTACATACGGTGTTAATTCAACTTTTTTGGGATCAACAAGAACAAACTTTAACTGTGATGGATGTTTTTTATACAGCAACGATGTTATTATGGCATTTAAACCTACCGATTTACCCTGCCCAGTAGCTCCAGCAACAAGTAAATGTGGCAATTTTGCAAGATCAAAAACAAATGTTTCATTTGAAATAGTTTTGCCAATAGCCACAGGTAATTCATAATCAGATTCTTGAAATTTCTTTGAAGATAATATCGATCGCATTGAAACAATCTGAGGATTTTGATTGGGCACTTCAATACCAATTGTTCCTTTACCAGGCATAGGTGCAATAATTCTAATCCCAAGTGCTGATAAATTTAACGCAATATCATCTTCAAGGTTTTTAATTCTTGCAATTCTAACACCTGGTGCAGGGACTATTTCATACAATGTAACAGTTGGACCAATAGTAGCTTTTATCTTATCTATTTGAATTTTATAATGACCAAGAGTTTCAACTATTTTATTTTTATTTGAAATTAACTCTTCATTTGTAACAGAAAAATTCTCGTCATCATACTTTTCAAGTAAATCAAGCGATGGCAATTTATAACCTGGTAATTCAAGTGTTGGATCATAATCCTCATCAATTGTAAAATGTATTTTTTCAACGTTTTCTTCTTTTTTTTCAATCTCAAAATTATTATTATCTAAAGCATCATTATTAAATATATTTTCTTTAATAGATGAATTATTATTTTCATCTAAATTGTTAGTACTAGTAGATTGTAAATTTTTGACACTAAAATTTTCATCAATACTTTCTTCACGAGATGGAAATTCAGCTTCAAAAATCAAATCATTATCATCATCAAGTTTTAACTTTATATTGTCTTTATTTAGGTTATCCTGACTATTTGTGTGTATATTAATATCATCGTCAAACGAATCGATACTTTTTTTAGAAGTTGCAAGTTTTTTAACAACAGTGATATCAATGCCATACAAAATAAGCAATATTAAAAATAAAAAGATAAACAACAGTATAGCGCCTATAGTACCAATAAAGCTTTCTAGCCATGTAGCAATAAAATAACCATGAGCTCCTCCTGGACCACTCTGCAAAAATCCATTTGAATGCTTGAAAATAAATCCTAAAAGTACTGAACTATAAACTATTAGTAATAAATTATTAAAAGTTAACCTGATCCAATCAAATTTTCTTACACCCAATACATGGATACCACTATAAAAAATAATATAAGGAAATAATAATGAGGGAATTCCAAAACCCTTACTAATCAATAAATTTGCAAGCCATGCACCACTTTTACCACATAAATTCGACGCTTTTACTGTTGATTTAAATATAAAATCAAAAATAATACTTTGATCATCTTTCCATGTAAATAAATATGATATCATCGATATGAAAAGAAAAATCGAAAAAATCACTAAAAAAATTGAAAAGTAAAAACTTAATTTCTTATTACCTTTATTCTTAACTTTTTTTTCTTCTTTCATTTTATTATCATGTGATTTTTGACAAAGTTATTATGAAATGATTATAATTTTATTGAAAATTTACTAACAAAAATTACTTTACTCACTTAAAAACAAGGCTTCGTATTTTTTTATAGTATCCTGATACTGTAAATAATATTTATCTATAATTTTTTGAAAATCAGTATTAATTTCAAAATTTTTTCTTTTATTATTATCTTTACTTAGAAAATTTACATTATCAATTTCTTTAAATATTTTGTCTTTAAATAAATTCAATACATACACACTTTTATCAATTTTCCATACAGCTATATACCCGTCATTTGTCACAGCAGATATTAAGGTATTATCACTATTTAAAGCAATATCATTTACAATCCCTTTCAAACCCGAAAAAACAAATAACAAATCGCCTGTATAAATATGCCATAAGCACACGTCACCATTGGCAAGAGCACCAAAAACATGATTACCATCTTTTGACAAAATTGCCTTTATAACACTCTCACCTTCTGCTGGAATAGTATTCAAAATATTCAATGAATCTACACTACACAATCTAATTGTTTTATCAAGTGAAGCAGTTATAAAATATCTTCCCGAAGGATGAAAATTTATAGACATTATATTATCATTATGAATTTGTTTTTTCTTGATTAAATTTCCCTCTTTAGACCACAAACATACGTATTTGTCTAAAGAACCAGTAAGCAGTTTATTACCATCTGGCGAAATTGCTACAGAAAGAACACTTTCATTATGTCCCTTCAAGTTATATTTTATGTTACCATAAACCAAATCCCATACAATGACTTTCGAAGCATATGAACCTGCTATTACAAGTTTAGCAGGTATATTAAAATCAAACGACCAGATATATGTTGTATAACCTCTAAATGCTACAATTGTGTTATTATTAATATCTTTAAGATATAAATTCGGACCAATAGCAACAAAAAACTGATTTTCATCAAAAAATCTAATTGAATTAACTGGATATAAGTAATCCTCTAATTTATTTATAACTTTTAATTTTTTTAAATCATAAAAAATTATCTTTTTGTTTTCACCTCCAACAACCAAAAATTTATCATCCCTTGAAAATGCTACTGTCTTTAAAGGTCTATTATCGATTTTTTCTAAAAAAACTATATTATCAGTAGGTTGACAGAAAATAGTATGATAATTTATTAAAAATAATATCTTAAATTTTAAACATATAAAAATTTGATGTAACATTTATATTATTTTATAAATAATTAAAAATGATTATCTTTCTTTTACTAAAATTACAAAAAAATATTTTATAAGTAATAACAAATTTAATACAATCACAAACAAAGTAAACTTCTGAATTCCTAAAAAATGAAAAATAAATAATATTAAACAAAATAAAAATAATATAAACGAAATTATATTATACAATTTTTTATTCTTATTAAAAAATACTAATAATAAAGTTAAAGGATTTGCCCATAAAATGTTGAAATTGTATTTTACTTCATAATGACAACTAAATGTCCACATCAATAAAATAACTATTCCAACAATAAAAAACAAAGTATTTAAAGCAAAATCTTCAATCGTATATGATTTACGAATTAATATTTTATAATATAGTGTAAGAAATAAAACAAAAATAAGTGTTAAAATTATATATGAAAAAACTATTTCAATTTCATTTTTTTCTTTTTCAATAGTAAAAATAGGTCTTAGATTATCACTTATTACTCTATTTTTATAACTTGCATGTGAAATAAGGATTGATAAAGTATCAGGTAAAAACATACGTTCATATTCGTTAGTAAAAATATCAACCTTATTGCCAAGCAAAATATTAATTCCATTTCCAAAAAAAGGATGTGATTTCAAATAAGGATCAAGACAATCTCTAAATGAACACTTAATATTTTTTTTCTCAATATTTAATGAATCATTATAACATAAAAAAACAAGATCACGAATTTTGGTGGCACAATTGTCTTTAAAAAATTTATAACGATAAGAATAATTAATTTTATGTAACGAATCAAGATAATTGTATAAAAATAACTTCTGATTATAGTTTAAATTTAAAGTATGAACAAAGACCGATCTTTTCTCATAATAAGCTTCAAGCAATAAATTTTGAAAAGAGGATTTTGAAAGATAATAATTTAAAGTGCCTTTTAAAAATTTAATAATAAAGTTTTTTTCTTCTGGATTGAAAGTACCAAAATTAAAAGTTATATCAAGATTATTTTTATAATCATAAAATCTAAAAGCAGAATGACCAAATATTGAATATAACTGTTTTCCTGGCGAAACCAGAACAATCTGAACTAATGTACTATCAGAAATTTGATTTGCTGATAGAGGTGATAAAAATAAAAATAAAACAATTAAAAATGATGAAATATTTTTAAATATTTTCATTTTTCAATAATTCTTTGTATATACAATAATTTTCATCATCAAAGCAAACAAAAATTATTTCTTTAATAATATCACTATTTTTTATAAAATTTTTAACTTCGTTGATAGCAATTACTGCTGCACGTTCTTTTGGAAATTTATATACGCCTGTACTAATATTAGGGAAAGCAATAGTTTCTAAATTATATTGTTCGGCCAATTTAAGTGAATTGCGATAGCACGACGCTAATAACTCATCTTCGTTATTATTACCACCATTCCATATCGGGCCTACAGTATGAATAACATATCGTGCTGGCAACCGATATCCTTTTGTAATTTTAGCATCACCTGTTGCACAACCACCAAGTTTTTTACATTCCTCAAGCAATTCTGGGCCAGCTGCACGATGAATAGCTCCATCTACACCTCCCCCGCCCAATAAAGTATTATTTGCTGCATTAACAATAGCATCAACATTTAATTTTGTTATATCACCTTTAATTAATGATATTTTAGCCATTTTAATTATTATTTTCTAATTTGAGCACCTAATTTTTGTTCGAAGGCATTCATTAACTTATTCATTACATCGTCGATTTCTTTATCTGTAAGAGTTTTTGTTTTATCTTGTAAAATAAAACTTAATGCATAAGATTTTTTGTTTTTTCCAATTTGCTCACCTTCATAAACATCAAAAAGATTAATCTTTTTTAAAAGCTTCTTTTCAGTTTCAAAAGCTAAATTTTTCAATTGCAAATATGTTATATTTTTATCAAGTATCATTGATAAATCGCGTCGTACTTCAGGAAAGTTTATCAACTCTTCATATTCAACTTTATTTTGTTTGGATAATTCTACCAACTTATCCCAATTTATTTCTGCAAAAAACACGTTATCATTAATTTCAAATTTCTTTAATATTAAAGAATTTACAACACCCAATTCTATTATTTTAGCATCTTTATTCAAAAACATTAAACCATCAGCATAAATTTCATCTCTCACATATTCCATATCAAGCTTATCTATGTCAACTCCTAATTTTTTAAATAATAATTCTACTACTCCTTTTAAATGATAAAATGTATATTTCTGTGGATGAGTAATCCAATTATCATCAGAAGTATTGCCGTAGAGCCAAATGCCAAGATGCATCTCTTCGTTATAATTTTCAAGTCTAGTAGGATCGTCATTTTTCAAGAAATATACATTGCCAAATTCAAAAAATCTTATATTATTGATTCTACGATTTACATTACGCACTATTGATTCAATTCCTCCAAAAAGTAAAGTTTGACGCAAAACATTAAGTTCACTACTTAAAGGATTTAATATCTTAACACAATACTTTAATGGAAACTTTTCAAGATTTTTGTAATAATCACTTGATGTTAATGAATTGCACATTATTTCGTGAAATCCTAATGCCGAAATAAAATTTGAAATTTCATAAGTTATTTTTTCATTCTCAGGAAAACTTTTTGATGAAATTGAAAATGAAAATTTGTTGGGTATTGGTACATTATCATAACCGTATACTCTAAGAACTTCTTCAACAACATCAGCAGGACGTGTCACATCGACCCTATATAATGGAGCTATAAGAACCATCGAATCTTTATTTTCTTCTTTAATTTCAAAATCTAGTGATTTTAAGATATTTATTAAAACCTCTTTTGAAAGCTCCAATCCTGATAATTTTTTAAAATATTCATAACTAAGTTGTATTACAAAAGGTACAAAAGGCACAGGATAAACATCAATAATATCTGAAGATATTTTTCCTCCAGCAATATTTTGAATTAATAAAGCAGCTCGTTTTAACGCATATATTGTCAATTCTGGATTTACACCTCTTTCAAATCGGAATGATGAATCGGTAATTATTCCATGATATTTTGAAGTATTACGAATAGTACCTGGATCAAAATAAGCACTTTCAAGAAAAACATTTACAGTATTTGTTGTAACACCCGATTCTAATCCTCCTATTACCCCAGCCAAACACAAAGGTTTTTCTGAATCACAAATCAACAGATCGTTTTCGGTAAGAATTCTTTCTTTTTCATCGAGAGTAACAAGTTTGGTGCCTTTTTCAACATTTTGAACAATTATTTTTCTACCTGCTATTTTATCGGCATCAAAAGCATGCAAAGGTTGTCCCATTTCATGCAAAACAAAATTGGTAATATCAACAACATTGTTAATAGGATTTAATCCAATTGCTTTTATTCTATTTTTCAACCATTGTGGTGATTCTTGTATTTTTACTCCAGATATTGAGACACCAGCATATCTTTTACATGCTTTTGTATTTTTTATTACAACTTCAATAGGATAAGAATTATCATCAACTTTAAAAGACGACACATCAGGTAAGTTTGCTTTTATTGGATTTTTAATACTAAGAAAAGCGGCCAAATCTCTCGCTACACCAAAATGTGAAGCAGCATCAATACGATTAGGAGTTATTCCAATTTCAAAAACAAAATCTTTATAAATATCAAAATAATCTTTTAATGGTTTACCTACCTCATATTTGTCGTCAAGAACAATTATTCCTTCATGTGAATCACCTAATCCAATCTCATCTTCAGCACAAATCATACCTTCCGAAACAACACCTCTTATTTTTGATTTTTCAAGTTTTACTAATTTTTTATTAATAAAAACTTTTGTCCCTAAAGTAGCTACCACAACTTTTTGGCCAGCTTCAACATTAGGTGCCCCACAAACAATATTCAATGGTTGTTCTTTACCTATATCAACCTTTGCTATTTTTAATTTATCAGCATTAGGATGTTTTTCACATTCTAATACCTTTCCAACAACTAATCCTTCAAGCCCTCCTTTTATCGATTCGAACTCTTCTATTCCTTCAACCTCAAGACCAAGATTTGTTAAAATATCTTTAAGTTTTTCAACTGGTAAAGAAACATCAATATAATCTCGTAACCAGTTATATGATATTTTCATATTTATTTTATATTAAGTTAGACAACAAAAATAAAAAAACATTTATAATTTTACATTGACAATATATCAAAATTCATAATTAATTATGAACAATATCTATGTAAAAATGTCTTTCATATGCATATTTGGCATAATTTTATTTAAATCTTCATTTCAAATAAAAATTAGTAATAAATATTTCATTGATCTTTCAGGGACATGGGATTTTCAATTCGATACAAACAACATAGGAGAAAAAGAAAATTGGAGTTTGAAAAATAATTTTAATGACAAAATATATTTACCCGGCAGCACTATCACAAACAACAAAGGTAATAAACCCGATACAAATACAAAATGGACAGGATCTATTTACGACTCATCATGGTATTACGACCCTGCCATGGAAAAATATCGTCGAGAATCAAAATTTCCATTCTGGTTAACTCCTGAATGTTATTATGTAGGCGCAGCATGGTACAAAAAAACCTTAAAAATTAAAAAAAATTCTAAATTCAGATACATATTATTTCTTGAGCGTCCTCATTGGGAAACCAGTGTTTGGATAAATAACTATTATGCAGGAAAACAAAACAGTCTAAGTACACCTCATTGTTATGATATTACTGAATATCTTAAAAATGGAGAAAATATAATAACCATAAAAATAGATAATAGAATTAAAGAGATAAACGTTGGTCCAGATTCTCATAGTATAACCGATCATACTCAGGGCAACTGGAATGGAGTAGTAGGCAAAATAGGTATAAAAATTCTACCTCAAGTATATATTGATAATATAAAAATTATTCCTGATATTTCAAATAAAAAAATTAAAACATTTATTATTATTAACAACTTTAAAGAAGTACCAGTAAAAGCTAAATTGAAGATAAGTGCAGCCAACAATAAAATAAAATTTAAAACCCAAAAAGAGACAATTACAATAATAAAAGGAAAAAGTATTATTGAAAAAGATTTCACCATGGGTCCAAAAGCTAAATTGTGGGATGAATTTAATCCTACAATTTACACATTAACTGTAAAACTTAAAGGAAAAAACTTTGAACAAGTTTTTAATGAAACTTTTGGCTTGCGAGAAATAAAAATCAAAGGACGCAATATTTTAATCAATGGCAAACCTATATTTCTAAGAGGAACTGTTGAATGTGCTGCTCACCCTTTAACAGGTTATCCTCCTTGTGATATTGAATACTGGTTAAAAATTTTTAGAAAATGCAAAGAATATGGTTTAAATCATATACGATTTCATTCATGGTGTCCTCCCAAAGCAGTTTTTTCAGCTGCCGATATCATAGGTATTTATTTACAAGTGGAAGGACCATCATGGGCAAACCATGGTGTAACTTTAGGTGATGGATTACCAATAGATACATTTTTATATTATGAGACAAAAAATATTTTAGCTGAATATGGCAATCATCCATCCTTCTGTTTATATGCTTATGGCAACGAGCCTGCAGGAAAAAACCATATAAAATATCTCAATGAATTCGTAAAATATTTTAAAAATTTTGACAATAGGTTTATATATACTCATGCATCTATAGGCAGAAGTTGGCCACTCGCATCTGAAAATCAATTTATAGTGAGATCAGAAGCACGTGGCTTACCATGGGATAGTTTGCCAGGTAATGATTTTGATTATTATAATGTAATTTCAAAATATAATATTCCTTATATCGCACATGAAATGGGACAATATTGTGCATATCCCAACTTAAAAGAAACAATACAATATACGGGGCCATATAAAGCAAGAAATTTTGAAATTTTTAAAGATATCTTATGCTCGAAAAATATGTGTAGCCAAGCCGATGATTTTCTAAGAGCATCGGCAATGTTGCAATTATTATGTTATAAAAATGAAATTGAAGCATCTTTAAGAACTCCTGAAAATGGAGGATTTCAATTATTATCACTGAATGATTTTCCTGGACAAGGTACTGCAATGGTAGGAATTTTAAATACTTTATGGCAAGAAAAAACTAATATAAATTCACAACAATTTAAAAAATTTTGCAATAGCATAGTTTTATTAACACGAATGAAAAAATTTGTTTATTTAAATAATGAAACATTAAATTTTGACATTGAAATATCAAATTTTTTTGAAGAACTTTCTAATAAAACAATAGTATGTAAAATAATTGATAACAATAACAATGAATATTTTTATAAAGAGATTAAACTCAATCAAATTCCATACGGAATAACAAAAATCAGAAAAATATCTTTTCCGTTAACAAATATAATCAAACCTAAGCAGTTAAAATTAATCCTACAGCTTGACAAAGATATTGAAAATGAATGGAATATATGGGTATACCCTTACAACAATGAATCATTAGATACTTCAGAAATTTATATTTGCCGAATACCAAATAAAAAAATGGAACAAGTTTTAAAAAATGGAAAAAAAGTGCTTTTACTAGGAAGTGGAAATGTTCAATATGGAAAAAATGTAATACAATACTTTACACCTGTATTCTGGAATACTTCGTGGTTTCAAATGCGTCCTCCACATACACTTGGTCTATTAATTAAAAACGATCATCCTCTTTTTGAATATTTTCCTACATCTTATCATTCTGATATGCAATGGTGGGAACTTGTACATAAACAACAGGTGATGATTGTTGATAGTTTTCCCGATAAATTCACTCCTCTAATACAACCAATAGACACATGGTTTCTAAATAGAAAATTGGCAATTTTATTTGAAGCTAAAGTATACAACGGAAAAATTATAGTATGCAGTGCCGATTTAACTAATAATACCAATAAAAGAATTGTTGCAAGGCAATTGTTATATAGTATAATTAAATATATGAATAGTGAAAAATTTAATCCAGAGTTTAATGTGGAATATAAAAAAATTGAAGAAATATTTGAAAACAAAAATTGGCCCACTTGGAAACCTTATACTAAACATAAGCCAGATGAATTGAAACCACAAAAAAATAATAACAATTAATGCTAAAAAATAATTATTTTGTAAATTTGTTAAAAATTTTTAAAAATGAGACTCATTTTTAAATTAATAACTTGTATTATAGGATTTTTATTAATAACTACTTGTAGCAACGATGAAAATGAAATTAATTATATCAAAATCAATGGAAAAACTTTTCCATTAAGATATGGTTTTATTGAAGATAATGGAACAGATATAAACATAAAGTATAGAATTTTTGATATTGAATTTACAGACAATGAAATAAATCCATCAACTTATATTCAATTCAGAATATTATCTTACAAAACAACAAACCTTGAAACAGGTACATACACTTATAATTATTACGCAAATCAAAAAGGAGAGCTAACATTTTTAAGTATTGGCACAAATATAAAATATGACAACAAAAATGTAAGAATTGCGGGCAATGTATACAATGACAATTATTGGGATTTTTATGGTAATATAATTGTAGGATTTAATAAATATAAAAACTATACATTTGACATATATTTTAAAGGATACAATCTTGACACAAATGATTCTATAGTAGTTGAAGGATACTTTGAAAAAAATTTAACACAAAATGTTGAAGTGTTACTCGACAGTGAAAAATAATTTTTTTTGAATTCTAACAAATAATTATTGGTTTACCTCCCTATAAATGAAACTTTAGTTTAGAAGGTTAAACAAATATAAAATCTATTTAAACTTGCAACAGCAATAGACGACTGAGGGCGATTTTAGACCGATAGTCGTTGAAATAGTATGGTGCCATATATTTCTTTAAAAGTATCTATTTTATAATCCTCAATCCCATCGAGGGATTTCGTATAATAGCAAGAGACTTCCCTAAGACTCAAATATCCCGATAGATTTTGATAGGGGATTAATAAACGAAATTTAACTTTTCGTTTTTTTCCATCAATTTTAGTCAGAATAAAATTTTTTTCCCAGCATTGCCAGAAAAACATTGAAGGCATGTAAAGTATTGCTGAATTTAGTCTTTTATTGTTGTATTTATAATAAAATAATGTTAAACATTGTTCTAAATCTTCCAATGACCAAAAAACATTTCTGGAGAGTATTTCAGATAAAATAGCGTAAAAACTTCCAATGTGACCATTTTCCTGAGATGTGCATGGATGAGTAAAAACCTGATGAATATAATTGTCTTTAAAAAAATTCTGAACAGATTTTGCGATAAAAGGGCTGTCATTATCGTTTCTTACTTCGATAATTATTTTTTTGTTCAAATAATCGTAAGGTTGTAAATGGTTTTCAATAATGTGCCTCTATAATTTTTTGACTTGTTCCTGTTGAATTTTATATCTCACAAACCAACCTAAAACAACTCTTGTAATGTATCAATAACGCTTAATATAAATGCATGTCTTTTATATTGTTCACCCCATACCAATTTTATATCCATTTCAAGTATCTGTAAAGGTTCTGTTTGTATCACTTTTCTATACTTTACAAATTCACGCACTGCTATTTTACAATTTACCTTTATTAATTGACTTTCTTTCATCAGTGTGTAAACTTTTGTAAAATATCACTAAAAGTATACCACTAAAAAATTGATTAGTTTTCTCAGGGGTGAAAGTAAAGCGTAGCGAAACAAACATCCCTGAGAAAAATGACTTTTAAATTTTTTATTATTAAATTCGACCTCCTTAAATAAAGGAAGTCATAATGTACCATATTGATATGTTTTACACAGTTAAAACATTACATGAAAAGGGCAAAAACCTGAGAGCCATAGCCCCAAAACTGAGTATCAGCAGGAAAACCATTAAAAAGAATAATTAAAAAGATCTAAAAAAAGGTGTTAAAAAACCAGAGTTTGAAAAAAGCAAAAAAACTGGATAAATTTAATCATATCATTAAGAAAAAATTAGAAAAGGGATTAACAGCCAAAATCATCTGGCAACAATTAATGTTGGAATATAAAGCTGATATTTCCTATCATACGATATCAAAGTATGTAAAAAGATTAAAACAAACAGAAGTATTTATTCCAGTGCATAGTTTACCAGGAGAAGAAGCACAAGTTGACTATGGTTATCTGGGACAATTTATGAAAGATGGTAAACTTATAAAAGTGTGGTGTTTTTCAATGGTTCTTTCATATAGCAGTTATGCCTATTATGAAATTGTTACCGATCAGACTTTGAAAAGTTTTTTTCTTTCTCATATTCATGCATTTGAAGTTTTCGATGGTGTTCCGAAAATTGTTAAAATCGATAACCTGAAGGCAGGAGTATTAAAACCTGATTTTTATCAACCAGCTATACAAAATCAATATGCCGAATTTTTACATTATCATATCAGCGCTCCTGTAACAGCTCGTGTATGAAGACCTGGTGAAAGCTATAGAATTAAAAATTATCAGTTAAAAAATTAATATCGTTCTTTTAAATTTTTTATTTTTGCATCGTATACTTTTGATGAAATTCCCTCGTACACTTTCGTGATATTTAACAAAACTAATACTAATAAATAAAATTATGACTGAACGTAAAAGAAAATATTTTTGTATGAGAGTAATAACACTAATTTTATTGTTTTTTATAAATTATTTTTCAATACATGGAAAAAACAATAAATATTTTGAACGAATGCAACTATTTAATTACAACTGGAAATTCTTTTTAGGAGACATTGTTGAAGCAAAATATCCGAATTTCGACGATAATAATTGGAGAAAACTTGATCTGCCGCACGACTGGAGTATTGAAGGGCAAATCCATCCTAAAAATCCTACAGGTGCTGCCGGAGGTTACTTCCCTGCAGGTATTGGTTGGTACCGCAAAACTTTCAACGTGCCTGTTGAGTGGAAGGACAAGAGAATTTCTATCTACTTTGAAGGAATTTACATGAACTCCGAAGTATTTATCAATGGTAATTCGCTGGGTGTTTGTCCTTATGGATACAGTTCTTTCAGCTATGATCTTACGCCTTATTTGGAGATTGGTAAAGAAAATGTAATTGCAGTTAAAGTTGATAATTCACAGCATATAAATAGCCGTTGGTACAGTGGTTCGGGCATTTACCGCCATGTATGGCTTATAGTTACCAATCCTATACATATAGCACATTGGGGCGTTGCCATTACTACACCTGAAGTGTCGCCCGAAACGGCTACAGTGCTGGTAAAAACTTTAGTAAAAAACGAAAGTCCGTTAGCACAAAATGTTACAGTCAAAACCATTTTATTGGATAAAAATTCTAAAAAAGCTGGCAATGCCCAAACACAAGTTAAAATTGCAGCTAATAACGAAGTTGAAGTTATCCAGAACATTGGTGTAAAAAAACCTTTGCTTTGGTCACCTGAAAACCCCGATTTATATAAGGCTCAAGTTATAATTAAAAAAGACAACAAGGTAGTTGACGAAACAAAAATCACTTTTGGAATAAGGCACATACAATTTTCAGCTGAAAAAGGATTTTTACTTAATGGAAAACAGGTAAAACTCAACGGGGGTTGCGTGCATCATGACAATGGATGTCTAGGTGCTGCTGCTTTCGATCGAGCTGAAGAACGCAAAGTGGAGTTATTAAAAGCGGCTGGTTTTAATGCTGTAAGAACAGCTCACAATCCTCCATCAGAAGCTTTTCTGGATGCTTGTGACAGGTTGGGTTTGTTGGTTATTGATGAAGCATTCGACGGCTGGCGTGCACCAAAAAACAAGTACGATTATTCAGTATATTTTGACCAATGGTGGCAACGCGACCTGGAAGCAATGGTGTTGCGCGACCGTAATCATCCTTCCATTATCATGTGGAGTATAGGGAACGAAATTATTGAAAGAAAAGAATCCTCAGCTGTAGAAATTGCGAAAAAGATGGTACATACAATTAAGAAATTAGACTCGACACGTCCCGTAACATCAGCTATGACGACATGGGACAACGACTGGGAAATTTTCGATTCACTTATGGCAGCACACGATGTTTGCGGTTACAATTATCAGTTGCACCGTGCTGCAGACGATCATAAACGTGTACCATCACGTATTATTGTTCACACAGAATCTTTTCCTCGTGATGCGTTCATTAATTGGAAAATGGTACAGAACAATAGTTATATTATTGGCGATTTTGTTTGGACCGCTATGGATTATTTAGGCGAATCTGGCATTGGTCGTTGGTACTATTCAGACGAAGTACCTGGAGAACACTGGGAAAATGATTTCTATCCATGGCATGGAGCTTATTGTGGTGACATTGATCTGACGGGATGGAGAAAACCCATTTCACATTACAGAAGCATGTTGTACAACGATACCGAGAAATTGTATTTGGCTGTTCGTGAACCCGAACCATTGCCATTACAAATTAAAGAAACCTTGTGGTCGGTATGGCCTACATGGGAAAGCTGGACATGGCCAGGTTTTGAAGGAAAAAATATTGAAGTAGAAGTATATTCGAAATATCCTAAAGTAAGGCTATACCTTAACGACAAATTAATTGGTGAAAAAGCAACAACTATCGATCAGCAATTTAAAGCTACATTTTCTGTACCCTATTCACCAGGTGTATTGAAAGCTACGGGTCTTGTTAATGGAAAAGAAGTAGAATCTAAAGCATTGCATACTGCTAGTGAAGCAGCTAAAATAAAATTAACTGCCGATAGAAATATAATAAAAGCCGATGGACAGGATTTATCTTTTGTGACAATTGAAATAACTGATAATAACGGGGTAATTCAACCCAATGCAACGAATCGATTATATTTTAAAATTGAAGGGGTTGGGAAAATTGTTGGAATAGCAAATGCCAATTTAAAAGACACTGACCCATATGTATCAAATAATCGTAAAGTTTGGAAGGGAAGGGCTTTGGTAGTTGTAAGAAGCACCACTGAAGCAGGAAATATTAACCTGACAGTTAGTTCACCCGGATTAGATGAAGCTACAGTTATAATTAAAACAGTAAAATATAATAAAATAAAAAAATAACAAATGTCAATTATCATAAACATCTTCATGAAATTTTACATTTATTAATAATTTCTCATTATCAATTTTATTTTTAGAAAACTTGTATACTTTAAAAAATATATAAATGTTTCAACTAAGTCAAAGTTTTTAGTATCATTGCCAAAGTCACTCCGAGATAATTACCTACAGCATAACCAATAATTCCAATTGCAATACCAGGAATTATTATTTCTTTATTTTTCAAGCTATCTGCTACCACAGGTACAAAAGGTGGTGAACATATCAATGCTGTTGATGAAATAATTAAAGTATCGCCATCAACTTTAAATAATTTTGATAAAAAGACATGTAAAAACAATGAACCAAACACGCAAAAAATAATGAATATCAATAACAACGTATTAGAAGTACTAAAAATAGAATTAAAATCGGCCATTGATGCAACTACAATACTAAAAATTAGTATAAAATACATTCCTGTTTCATAAGTTTTTTCTTGAAATTTCTCTTTAATAAATACTGATAATAAAATGCTTAATGTTGTTATTGATAAAATTATAACCAAAACTTGAAAATCTTTACTAAATAACAAACTCAAAAAATACGAAAAAACAAATATTAAAATTGAAATAAAAAACATAACAATTAACTTACTTAGAACTTTTAATTTTAGAAAATTGTTGTAACTATTAATTGTAATTGAATTATCAATATCTGAATTAGCATAATTATTTTTATTTTGTCCTAAAAATTTCCTGAATAAAAATTTACCTGCAGATAAAAGAAAAATTAAATAAAATATACCAATAAAGGTATCAAAAGTATGAGTTAAAATATAAACTTCCGAATTCACATTTAGCATTAATTTTAAAGAAGCAAGATTTGGGGTGCCACCTGTGTATAAGCCTACAAGCATTCCAGAGATTTTCCATAAGTCTGTTATTTTATTATTAAATAAAAAATAACCCAAACTAATTATTATTAAAACACTAACAATTCCTGTCAAAAGAGCTATAATTGTAGACTTAAGCATTCCTATCCATTTTCTTATATTTAAAGAAAATAATAAGAATGGTAAAGCAATAGGGACTGTTATATTAGAAAGTATATTCTGTACATTCTTTATTTTCAAATATAAAATATCATTATTGGTAATAATCCCATTATTATGCAAAAGCAATAATTTATCTTTAGTTAAATTAATATTACCATTAAACAACAAGTCTTTTAAGCCTGATGATGGAGATGGAAAAATCCCAATATTACCAAGTACTAAACCACAAAAATAAGCGATTATTACTGTACCAATTTTATTCAAAATTGAACTTTTTTCAGTAAAAAAAATTATAATTGCAGGAAAAAGAAGGTAAAATAAAATTAATAAAACAATCATAATTTAAATTTTTAATGCTCCAAATATAATCATTATATAAAAAGATGATAACTTCAAAAAAATAAATTTTTGTGATTAAAACAAAATAATATACTTTTGTGATTAAATTTTAATTAAAAAATTTTTCAGCCGTGGATATTTTTGATAAAATACAAAAAAATCGTGGTCCCTTAGGTAGATATCAGCAAGTGGGACATGGTTATTTCTTTTTTCCTAAGCTCGAAGGTGAAATAAAACCCAGAATGATATTTAGGGGTAAAGAAGTATTAACCTGGAGTCTAAACAACTATCTTGGTCTTGCTAACCATCCAGAAGTTAGAAAAACAGATGCTGAAGCAGCTCGAAAGTGGGGTCTCGCCTATCCGATGGGTGCTAGAATGATGTCGGGACAAACAAATTTACATGAAGAATTAGAAAATAAACTTGCAAAATTTGTAGGTAAAGAAGATGCATATGTTTTAAACTATGGTTACCAAGGGATGGTATCAATTATACAGGCTTTAACAAATAGGAATGATGTTATTGTTTTCGACTCAGAATCACATGCGTGTATAATAGATGGTGTATGGCTTCATAAAGCAGCTGGTGGAAAAAGTTTTCAATTTCCACATAATGATATTGAAAAATGTGAATTGATGCTTCAAAGAGCAACCAAGATTGTTGAACAAACAGGAGGCGGTATCCTTGTAATAACTGAGGGTGTTTTTGGGATGGCAGGAGATCTTGGCAAATTAAAAGATATATCCGATCTGAAACAAAAATATAACTTTAGATTGCTTGTTGATGATGCACATGGTTTTGGCACAATGGGCAAAACAGGTGCAGGAACAGGTGAACATTTTGGTGTTCAAGACAAAATCGATTTATACTTCAGTACATTTGCAAAAGCAATGGCTGGTATTGGTGCATTTATAGCAGGTGAAGAATATGTTATTGATTATCTGAAATACAACATGCGGTCTCAAATCTTTGCTAAGTCACTTCCAATGGCCATGGTTGAAGGGTTATTAAAAAGACTCGAACTTTTACAATCACAACCACAACTAAAAGAACAATTATGGAAGATTGTCAAAGCCCTACAAAATGGATTTAAAGAAAGAGGATTTAATATAGGAAACACACAATCACCTGTAACTCCTGTATTTCTTTCAGATACATCTCTCGAAGAAACTTCCAATTTGGTAATTGATCTCAGAGAAAATTACAATATTTTCTGTTCTGTAGTTATATATCCTGTTGTACCAAAAGATGTTGTAATGCTAAGAATTATTCCAACTGCTGTTCATACAATAGAAGATGTAGAATATACATTAAATGCATTCACTGAAATTAAGAATAAACTCAAAGAAGGCAAATATAAATCTGATAAGATTGGTGCATTTCTAAACTTTTCACAATTGCAATAAAAATAATTTGAATTATTATATATTTTAAGCCCATCATAATCAAACTGATGGGCTTTTTTGTTTTTCACCTGAAATATATTTTAGTAAAAATTCAAAATTTTTTTTATCGATAATTTTCAAAATAAATAACATTACCAAAATACCAGCAGCAAAAACAAAAAAAGCAATAATAAAAATTGAAAATAAATTTTTTGTAAGAAAAGCAAATACATACGCAAAAATAAAAAATATTGCTATTCGTATAATATTGTTTCTATTAATTTTAATATTAATTTTTCTAATAGCAAGAATAAATTGTAAAATAGATGTAACACATTGAACAATTAAAGATGTATATGCAGCGCCAAGTGCTCCCATAGTTGGTACTAGAAAAAAATTTAAACTTATATTTATGACAACCCCTATAAAAGCAATGAAAATTAAATCTTTAAAATTACCATTAGCAGTAAGTAAAGTACCAAAAACATATGAAGTAGATATAAAAAGAAATCCTGAAATTAAAACAGTAAATATCTTTGATGAAAAGACAATATCTTCTTTATATAAAAAACTTATTATTTGTTGACTCTGAAATGCTGAAAAGGAACAAATAATAATTGCTGGTATTATTAATAACAAAAAAGCAGTATTAACCAATTCATCAACCTGATATTTTTCTTTCAACATACGTGAAAACATTGGTAATAAAATAATTGAAAATAAATAACCATAGTTCTGTAGCATATCAAGCAAACGAAAACTATGAGCATAAATACCAGCCTGAAACTGACCATTATCAGCTAATTTTTTAATTAACAAAGGATCTATCCTGTAATATATACCCATTAATAAAAACAAGATAGCATATGGAATAGTAGTTTTAATTATAGCAAAATATTCTTTTAAATATAATTTGAAACCAAATTTAATATCATTCTTTAACAATAATGTTATAGCAAAAACTAAAGTAATGATATACGATAATGTTTGGCAATAAATAAACCATTCAATTTTAAAATTGTTTTTTAAAGGTAATATTAATAATACTGAACCACATACAATTATCATTAAAAGTCGATCCATTACAGATATAATACTTTCGTGTTTGAATTGATATAAAGCACCTAAATTTGATCTAACAAACAAAATCAGTTCAGCAAATATTTGATTAATTATTACCATAACAATAATATGATATGATGAAGCTGTGTATTCAAAAAAGCCTGCTAGTGATGTTATAATGATAAAGTAAACAATTCCTAAAAATATTTTAGTTATCAAAATACTTATGAAATATTTTGAAATCATATCTCTATGACGTGCTACTTCTCTTCTAACAAAATTATTTAAACCAAAATCAAGAATTACTTGAAATATAAGACACAAATTCAGAACTGGAAAATATAACCCATATGATAATGAACCTGTAAGATTTTGAACAGCCACATCAATTACAAGCACATAAATTAGCTTTATAGGAATATTTAAAACTAAGATGTATAATAAATATTTTAAAAACTTTTGTTTCAATTTAAATATGTTTTTAAGTTACAAAAGTAACAAGTTTTATTTTTTATTAACAAAATTTGTAAATTTATGGAGTGAAATTTATTGTTACATTAATGTTAAATAATTCATTTACAGGTTTATTATACGAAGCTGGTTGTGATGAAGCGGGAAGAGGATGTTTGGCAGGTCCTGTTTTTGCAGCAGCTGTTATTTTACCTATCAACTTTTATATTAAAGATCTTAATGATTCAAAATTATTATCAGCCAAAAAAAGATTAAAATTACAAAGAATTATTGAAGAAAATGCAATAAGTTTTGCCATTGGGATAGTCACACCAGAAGAAATTGATAAAATCAATATTTTCAATGCTTCAATGTTAGCAATGCATCGTGCAATTGAAAATTTAAAAATAAAACCTGAATATTTAATAATAGATGGAAATAAATTTCTAAAATACAAAGATGTACCACACCAGTGTATTATTAAAGGCGATCGCAAATATGCATCTATTGCTGCTGCATCAATTATTGCTAAAACATATAGAGATGAGTATATGATAAAAATTCATGAAGAACATACTGAATATCAATGGGATAAAAATAAAGGTTATCCTACTTCATATCATATCAAAGCAATAGAAAAATATGGATTAACTAAATACCATAGGAAATCATTTAAATTATGTAATAAGACTTTATTAGAACAATTGAACAATTACTGATGTTTTAAAAAAAAATTATGCCCGTAGGTTACATAAAGAACAAATTTAGGTATATTAAATAATTACATTATTAATATGATTGAAAAAAAATTACGATTTAAATATATTTTATCTGATTTTATTACTGCAGCGACAGGTTGGACATTGTTTTTCATTTTTCGTAAATTATATATCGAAGCATACAAATTTGGTCATCCTATACCAATAAATTTTGATAAAAAATATTTTCTTGGTTTAGTAATAGTACCTTTATTCTGGATTTTTTTATATTACCTATCAGGTTATTACAAAGAAGTATTAAGAAAATCAAGATTTGAAGAATTTATTTTAACTTTAATATCAATAATTATTGGTTCTATAATATTATTTTTCACCATAATCCTTGATGATATAATTGCTTCGTATAAAAATTACTACACTTCATTTTTCTTCCTATTTTTAAGCCATTTTACAATAACATATATTCCTCGATTAATAATAACTACGCAAATAGTTCATAAGATACACAGAAGACAATTAGGTCTAAATACTTTAATTATTGGAGCTAATGGCAAAGCAGAGGAGATATATATCGAAATAAAAAATTTACCTAAAGGAACTGGTAACAATTTTGTAGGATTTTTAAGTATTGATAATAATAATTCAAACAACTATAAGTTAAATAAATATTTACCATATCTTGGTAATTTAGATAATATTCATGAAGTAATAGAAAAATACAATATAAAAGAAATAATTATAGCTATTGAAAATACAGAGCATAATAAAATTGAAAATATAATAAATAAGTTAATTGGTATTGACGTAAATATAAAAGCAATTCCAAATATGTACGATATATTAACAGGAAAAGTAAAAATGCGAAGTATTCTTGACGTCCCACTTATACAAATTTCTCATGAACTTATGCCAGCTTGGCAAGAAAATTTAAAGTATACTATAGATAAAATTATTGCTTTAATAGCATTAATAATTAGTGCTCCTATTTCAATTATTCTTGCAATTGCAATTAAACTTGATTCTAGAGGTCCAATAATATATAGTCATGAGCGTATTGGCAGATATGGTAAACCTTTCAATATCTATAAATTCAGATCGATGTATATTGATGCTGAAAAAAATGGGCCTAAGTTATCGTCCAAAAATGATAATAGAGTAACAAGAATAGGAAAGTTTATGCGAAAAATGAGACTTGACGAAATACCCAATTTTATTAATGTGTTAAAAGGAGATATGTCGTTGGTTGGGCCACGTCCCGAAAGAAAGTATTATATTGACCAGATAATTCAAAAAGCTCCTCATTATTTGCATTTACTAAAAGTTAAACCTGGTATAACTTCTTGGGGACAGGTAAAATATGGCTATGCTGAAAATGTTGATCAAATGATTGAAAGACTTAAATACGACCTTATATATCTTGATAATATGTCATTACTTGTTGACTTTAAAATTATGTTACATACTATCATAACAATAATAAAAGGTAAAGGAGTTTAAAAATATTATATCAGGTGAATTCGCTCAATTGGCAAATAAATGGGACCATCTGGTTTTAAAATACTTTCATAAACAACAATATTTTCAACATCAACAGTATGAAAAACTTGATCTTTATATTCTTCCAACAACTCTTTTAAAGCATCTCTTGATTTTAAGCGTTTTATTCGACCTATTGTAAGATGTGGGTTAAAATTCTTATCATCAGGTTCAAAACCGAGTTCCACAAATCTTTTTTCTATATCTTTTTTTAATCTTATAAGTGTTTCATTTTTTTCAACACCAAACCATATTATTCTTGGATAAAAAATATTTTTAAACACACCTAAATCTCTAATATTAAAACTAAAAGGATGAAAATTATTAGCAATATCTTTTAATACTATTATACATTTTCTTATAGTATCTTCATCAATATTTCCTAAAAATTTTAACGTTAAATGCATCTGATTTTCAGGAGTCCATTTTATATCTTGACTTGCCAAACGATGTTCAAGTTTATTTTGACACTCACGCATTTTATGACTATATGGTATGTCTATTGCAATAAATGTTCTTTTTACCTTCACAGTTATTTAATTTTTATTTAATGTTTTACACAAATATAAGAACAAATTGAAAATTTTAAAATTTAATTTTATTAGTGTTTTTATTTACAAAAAAATTTAAAATCTTATTCTTTTCTTAATAATTTTATAAATTTATATTCAAAATATTCTGATGGAGAAGGAGCAGGAGACATTAAAAGCTTACCATTAGTATCTATTAAAAAATATGTTGGAAATCCTCTAATATCATATTCTTTCAATACTTCTGGATAATTTCCATAATGCAAAAACTCCCATTTATAGCCTTTCGTCTTAACAAATTGTTTAAAAGAATCAAACAAAGAGTCGGTAGAAATAGTAACTATTATTAAACTATCTATGTGTCTGTTTTGAATATCATTTAACAAATCAAACTCTATCAAACATGAATAACTAGCAGTATTACAAAAATTTAGATAAACATATTTACCCTTATAACTAGACAAATTTTTTAATTGTCCATTAATATCATATAAATTAAAATCGGGAGGATTGTAACCAGGCAATAATTTTGTTATTTTATTTTTAATCATTAAAGCTATTTTTTTATGCTCATTTATTTTTGTTTTATTAATAATAGTGTCAATCATATTCAATATACCACTTCTTGAAAATTTATCTTTGTAAAATTCTTCATACAAGCACTTTAAAATAACTAATTCCATCAAATCATTATTATTTGTAAATAAACTATTTTTTGAAAGAGTATTTATTAATGCTTGGTAACTTTTATTTATATTGATATCTGCGTAAATTTTTGAACCTTCTTTTGTTCGACCATGGAATTCAAAAAAATTTGAAAATACTTGATTAAACAAATCCATATATGAAGAGTTGTTGTACAATATTTTTTTATTTTTAAAATATTTCTCAGCTATTGCCACTGATTTATCTTTAAAAGACAAGTGTTCAAGCAATGCATATTTATAAATCCTATAATTTTTAAAGAAACTATAATCATATAAAGTAAAAGGAGTTTCAATCTTTTCTATATCATTTTCTATTTGTTTTGGATTAATATTCGACTTATTCATCACTTCAATCACATATTTACTGAAGTATGACGAGTAAGTATCATTAAACATATGAATAAGCACATTTATATCATTTTCATCAGCATTTATTATTCCAAGATGCACATATATAGGCTCAAAATATGGATTTAATTTTTCAGCTTCACTTTTTTCTTGATATGGTGGTAATACTACTTGATAATCTTTACCTGGTACAACATATAAATATGCTGTATATATACCTAAATTTGTAAAAATATATGTTGTATCATCAATGTCAAATACCAATTCAAAATTTCCATCATTATTGATTTTTGTCTTTGCTAACGATATTTCTTCATAAGTTATATAATCAGAATATTTATAAAATTGTAACTCTTTATTAGCCCATTCTTTAGAAGTTCCAAATATTTTAACTTTATTTGCACCATTTAGCAGCAAATATATATTTAACAATATCGATAAAATCAAAAATTTTTTCATTTTTAAATTTTTTTATTCATTAATATAATCATCTGACAAAGGTACATCAATTTCAAAAGATTTTTGTTTATTGCAATTTAAGTCTAAATTAAAATTTTCTGGTGGTTCAAACATGTCGAATTGAGAAATACCGAGTGACGGATCATTGAAAACTTTTTTCATAAATTTTCCCCATATTGGTAAAGCAGCCTTAGCTCCTGTACCATTAGTCGACCAAAAATGAATTCCACGAACGTCACAACCTACCCATACACCTGCAGTTAATTTTGGAACTATACCAATAAACCATGCATCTGAATTTCGTTGTGTAGTCCCTGTTTTACCTGCAATTTGTGCAGTGAATCCAAATTCTCCAAAACGCAATCCTGCTGCTGTACCCGACTTTAAATATCCTTCATGGAGGTTAGTAGATGTAACTCCTTCCATCAATTTAAGCATCATATAAGCAGTTTGATAACTTATAGCTTCTCGTTTCTCAGGATAAAACTGAGCAAGAATATTGCCATATTTATCTTCAATTTTGGTAATATATATTGGTTCGATATATATACCTCTACTAGCAAATGTATTGTATGCTGCAACCATTTCTTCAACTGTCATATCAGATGTTCCGAAAATCATAGCTGGTACAGGATCAATATAACTTTTTATGCCAAGAGCATGAGCAACATCAACGATAGGTTGAGGTTTAAATTGTTTTACCAGCCAGGCTGATATATTGTTTTCTGATCGTGCTAATCCCCACATTAATGTTCTTTCTTGATTTAGGTCTTGTGGTTTACTCAACGACTTTGGTATCCATATTTTTCCATTGACCTCAAACACTTGAGGAATATTTGGTACTTTATCACATGGCGAATAACCTTCTTGCATAGCCAATACATATAAAAATGGCTTGAATGTAGATCCAACCTGACGACGTGATTGTGTAACATGATCATATTTAAAAAACCTAAAATCGATACCACCAACATAAGCTTTAACATTTCCTGTTAAAGGTTCTATTGCCATAAAACCAGTTTGCAAAAATGTTTTATGATATATTATCGAATCATAAGGTGTCATTACGGTATCTTTAGGACCATCCCACGAAAAAACTACCATTTTAACAGGTGTTTTAAATATCTTCATAATTTCTTCTTCGCTATAACCTTGTTCTCTTAAACTCCTTCCTCTGTCGGATGTAAGTATTGCATTTCTTATAATTTTTTTTCTATCTTCATCACTAACTTCATTTGAAAATGGATAATTTTTATAATTTTTAATTTCTTTCCATAAAATTTTTTGAAAAGATTTAAAATGCTCTCTAACAGCTTCTTCAGCATATTTTTGCATTTTATAATTTATGGTTGTATATATTTTTAATCCATCAGTATATAAATCATAATAAGTACCATCGGGTTTCTTGTTCTTATTGCACCAGCCATACAAAGGATTATTTTCCCATTTAATAGAATCTCTTCGATATAGTTCATAATCAGAATATCTTTTTTTGCTAGGTTTTGTAGCACTCAATGTCAAACGTAAAAATTCTCTGAAGTAGGTAGCAATTCCTAAATTTGTAGAAATTGGATTAAATTTTATTATTAATGGAATATTTTGTAATGAATCTTTTTGATGTTTTGAAATAAATCCATATTTATACATTTGCGAAAGAACAGTATTTCTTCTTTTCAAAGCTCTTTCTTTCGAATTTTCATTCACAGGATTATAGTAATATGGATTTTTTATCATTCCAACTAGCAAAGCACATTCTTCAATTTTCAAAGAATCGGGAATAGTATTAAAATATACTCTTGCTGCTGAATTTACACCAACTGCATTATATAAAAAATCTATTTGATTTAAATACATTGTTATTATCTCATCTTTAGAGTATGATCTTTCAAGTTTTGCAGCAATTATATATTCTTTAATTTTTTGTTTCATACGATCAAAAATCGACAATGGCTTATCATGAAACAATAATTTTGCCAATTGTTGTGTAATTGTACTTCCTCCACCTTTTTTGCCTAATAATAATACTGCTCTGATAGTACCTTTAATATCTATACCTGAATGTTTATAAAAACGTATATCTTCGGCAGCTAAAAGAGCTTTTATAAGATATTCTGGCAACTGATTATATTCAAGATAAACTCTATTTTGATTTTTTATCCATATATTTCCCAAAATTTGTCCATCTTCAGAAATAACCTGTGAAGCTAGATTAATTTTTGGATTTTCGAGACTTTCGATCGAAGGCATTGGACCTAATAGTCCTTTTGAGGCAAAGAAAAATAATAAAATTAAAAAAATAATAGGCGTTATGATTATAGTCCAGAAAATTAATATCTTATCATCTTTTGATAAAAAAATTTTTTTCATAATCTTAAAATTAAATATTTTAATAAACATTAAATTACATATTTTTGATATTGTAAAAATAAATATGTTTAAAAAATTACGAAATTAGCAAACTAATTTTTTATAATAAATTTTTAAATTAAAATTATGGCAGAAAATATTGTAATAGTTGAATCTCCTGCAAAAGCTAAAACAATAAGTAAATTTTTAGGAAAAGATTTTGAAGTAAAATCGTGTATGGGGCATGTAAGGGATTTAGCAAAAAACGAATTCAGTATCGATGTTAAAAACAATTTTCAGCCTCATTATGTTGTTCTTGATGAAAAGAAAAAACTTATAAATGAGCTTAAAAAAGAAGTAAAAAAATATAATAAAATATGGCTTGCATCAGATGAAGATCGTGAAGGTGAGGCAATAGCCTGGCATTTAAAAGAAGTTCTTAATCTTCCAGATGAAAAAACACACAGAATAGTTTTTCATGAAATAACAAAAGATGCTATTCTCGAAGCAATAAAGAATCCAAGAAATATTAATTTAAATCTTGTAAATGCTCAACAAGCCAGAAGAATACTTGACAGAATAGTAGGTTATGAAGTTTCTCCAATTTTATGGAAAAAAGTTAAACCTGCTTTGTCTGCTGGTCGTGTTCAATCGGTAGCAGTAAGATTAATTGTTGAAAGAGAAAGAGAAATAAACAATTTTAAAGAAAGTGCATATTTTAAAATTATAGGATATTTTAAAGTAATTGACAAAAACGGAAAAGAATTTGAATTAAAAGCTATACTCGATAAAAAAATTGAAACTGAAGAAGAAGTAAAAGCTTTTTTGGAAAAATGTAAAAATGCTGAATATATAGTTTCTGATATTAATGTAAAGCCTTACAAAAAATCACCTCCTCCACCCTTCATTACCTCAACATTACAACAAGAAGCAAGTCGAAAATTTGGTTTTCCAGTAGCATTTACAATGAAAATAGCTCAAGATTTATATGAATCTGGAAAAATTACTTACATGCGAACAGATTCAGTAAATCTTTCTCAATTGGCATTAAATACATCAAAAAAATTGATTGAGAAAGAATTTGGAAGCAATTATGTTCACATCAGAAATTATAAATCAAAAGTAAAAGGAGCACAGGAAGCACATGAAGCAATAAGACCAACATATATAGATAATAAAACTATAACAGGTTCAGATGCTGAACAAAAATTATATGAATTAATATGGAAACGAACAGTTGCTTCGCAAATGAGCGACGCAGAAATTGAAAAAACTACTGTAACAATTTCAATATCAACAGGTGATGAAAAATTTATTGCAACAGGGGAAGTAATAAAATTTGATGGTTTTTTAAAATTATATATTGAATCAACAGACGATGATAATACAGACGAACACTCATCTGATATTTTACCACCAATAGAAAAAAATCAAAGATTGAATTTTATAAAAATAGAAGCTATTGAAAGATTTACAAATCATCCTCCTCGATATAACGAAGCTATGTTGGTAAGAAAACTTGAAGAACTTGGAATAGGAAGACCATCAACATATGCTCCAATTATTTCAACAATTCAACAAAGAGGCTATGTTGTTAAAAAAGATATTCCTCCAAAAGAAAGAATAATTTCATTATATACACTAGAAAACAATATAATTAAAAAGTCCAATAAAAAAGAATTTTATGGGGGAGAAAAAGGTAAATTGATACCTGATAATATCGGATTAATTGTTAATGATTTCTTAATTCAACATTTTAGCGAAATAATGGATTACAATTTTACAGCAAATATTGAAAAAGAATTTGATGAAATTGCAGCTGGTAACCTTGATTGGATAGAAATGATCAAACGTTTTTATGAAAAATTTCATCCTAAAGTAGAAAGCACATTAAAAAATGCTAGCTTCGCAACAGGAGAGAGAATTTTAGGGGATGATCCTGAAACTGGTAAACCCGTAATAGTAAAATATGGCAAATTTGGTCCTGTAGTTCAAATTGGTGATAGTAACGACATTAAAAAACCTAGATATACAGCATTACCAAAGAACAAAAATATTGAGACACTAACTCTTGAAGAAGCCCTTGATTTATTTAAACTACCTAAAAAAATTGGAATTTACAACGATAAAGATATTATTGTAGGAACAGGTAAATTTGGCCCATATATTAAATATGGAGATAAATACTACTCTCTATCAAAAAATGATGATCCTTTGACAATTGATGAAAACAGGGCTATAGAGATCATTAACGAAAAGAATAAAATTGAAGCAAATAAAATTATCAAAGAATTTTCAGAAAATAAAAATTTAAAAATATTAAATGGTCCATGGGGTGCATATATTAAATATGGTAAAAAGAATTATAAAATACCTAAAGACAAAAAACCTGAATTATTAACGTTTGAAGAATGCTTAGAAATAATAAAAACTCAAAAATCTAAATAATTATGGATAATTTTAATGATTTATTTAACCCTGTATTTTTAAATTATCCTGAAGATTTTTATAATACAAGCAAAAATTCATTTGGAAAAAATATACAAATAAATACTCCCGATACCCCAATAGATGATTTGAGTAATTATAAAATTGCAATAATAGGAGTCGAAGAAGACAGAAACTCCAATAACAGTGGTGCAGCAAAAGCACCTGATATAATAAGAAATAAGTTATATCAACTATTTAAAATTGAAAGCAAACATAAAATTATTGACCTCGGTAACATTAAAATAGGTAAGAATTACACAGATACATATATTCTTTTAAAAGAAATTATTGCTGAATTAATAAGAAACAGAATCATAATAGTAGTAATTGGTGGCACACAAGATTTAACTTTTCCATGTTATTTAGGTATAGAAAACAATCTAAAAAACATAACTTTAACAACAGTTGATAACGAAGTAAATTTTTTAAGTAACAAGTATAACGATTATCTTTTAAAGATATTTGAACGAAATAAGTTGTTTAACTATTTTAATCTAGGCAATCAATCATACTTATGTGATCCTGATTCTCTTAAATACATTGAAAAGAAGTTATTTGATACCATACGACTAGGATTAATCAGACAAAAAATTGATTGTATAGAACCAATATTACGAGACAGTGATATTGTTAGCTTCGATATTGGTGCAATAAAACAATCGGAAGCCCCTGCAAAGAAAAATGGTAGTCCAAATGGTTTAACTTCAGAAGAAGCATGTTTGGTAGCAAGATATGCAGGTTTGAGTAACAAAGTTGAATGCTTTGGATTATTCGAGTTAAACCCACTATACGATATCAATTATCAAACTGCCCGATTAGGAGCACAAATAATATGGCATTTTATAGAAGGTGTTTGTAACCGAATTAATGAAAATCCAGAAAATTTTCTTTATTCAGGGAATTTTAAATCTTTTATTGTTAATCACGAAAATTTAGACCATTCGATAACCTTTATTAAAAGCGAACTAACAGGTAACTGGTGGATAGAAGTACCTGATCTAAAAAATTCTAAAAATATATATATTTCATGTTCACATGAAGATTATATAAATGCTTGTAGTGGCGATATACCAGATTTATGGGTAAAATACTTCAATAAAATAAATTAAAATTTTTAAAATTTAATAGTACATCATATATTTACACAATTTTTTGAGAAAAATGAAGGATAGTTTGCATCCATACGGAAAAAAACAAGATCAATTTGATCGACGTTATTTAGAAATGGCATTAATATGGGCAAAAAATAGTTATTGTAAAAGACGACAAGTGGGAGCATTAATAGTTAAAGACAAGATGATAATATCTGATGGTTATAATGGAACACCAGCAGGTTTCGAAAATGAATGCGAAGATGAAAATAATAAAACTAAACCATATGTCTTACATGCCGAAGCTAATGCAATAACAAAAGTGGCAAAATCAAACAATAGCAGCGAAGGAGCGACTTTATATGTAACAACAGCTCCTTGCTTAGAATGTGCAAAATTAATAATTCAGGCAGGTATAAAAAGAGTTGTTTACTGCAACGAATATAGTAATCATGAAGGAATTGAATTATTAATAAGAGCTGGAATAGAAGTAAAATACATTGAAATCTGTTAAATTTAAAGTCAATAAAAAATGAAAAACAAAACTATTTTTTTAATTTTATTCATCACACTAATTTTTATATCAGGATTATTTTTAGGGAGATATTATCAATCAATTTTTCAAGAAAATAAAATATATATTTATCCAAAATTAAATAAAATATCAACTATATTAAATTATATATCAAATGATTATGTTGATTCTGTTTCAATACAAGAGTTAGAAGAACTGGCAATTAGAAAAATTCTTGAAGAATTAGATCCTCATTCCCAATATTTAACAGCCGAAGAATTACAAAAAGCAAATGAACCTCTTGAAGGTAATTTTTCGGGCATTGGAGTTCAATTTAACATGCTCAATGATACTGTAATAGTAATAAAAACAATACCCAATGGTCCTTCAGAAAGAGTCGGAATACTTCCTGGAGATAGAATAGTTAAAGTTAATGAAGAAATTATAGCAGGCAAAGGATTGTCAACTGATTCAATTGTAAAAAAATTAAGAGGACCACGAGGGACAAAAGTAAAAGTTTATGTACAACGAAAATATGTGAAAAATTTGCTAGAATTTGAAATTATAAGAGATAATATACCATTGACAAGCCTTGATATAGCTTATATGATCACAGATAAAACTGGTTATATAAAAATTACAAACTTTGCTCGTAATACTTTCGAAGAATTTATTAATGCTTATAATGATTTAAAAAATAAGGGTATAAAAAATCTAATTTTAGATCTTAGACAAAATGGTGGAGGTTATATGAATGTTGCAATTAATATAGCAGATCAATTTCTTGCTGGTAATGAATTGATAGTTTACACTGAAGGTAGATCAAGAAAAAGAGAAGAATTTAGATCAAAACCTGGTGGTTTATGCACAGATATAAAAGTTGCTATACTTATTGATGAAGAGAGTGCATCAGCAAGTGAAATTGTTGCAGGAGCTATTCAAGATAATGATAGAGGACTTATTATTGGAAGACGCTCATTTGGTAAAGGACTTGTTCAAGAGCAAAGACAAATATTTGATGGATCAGCTATTAGATTAACTGTTGCAAGGTATTATACACCCACCGGAAGATGTATTCAAAAACCATATAATAAGAATCAAGATGAATACTACAACGAATTATTTGAAAGATTTATACATGGTGAATTACTAAATAAAGACTCTATTCATATCGAAGATACCATAAAATATGTAACACGAGGGGGTAAGATTCTTTATGGTGGAGGCGGCATAATGCCAGATATTTTTATTCCATTAGATACATCTTATTTTTCTAATTTTTATTTGGAAGCGAGAAACAAAGGATTAATTAACAAATTTTCAATACAATATGCTGATAAACATAGAAATGTTTTAAGCAAATTTAAAAATTATAAAGAATTTTTATCGTATTTTAATAAAGTTGATATAATAAAAGAATTTTTAAACTTTGCTAAAACAGAAAGAATAAATCCCTCATCAAAAGATATTGAGAAATCTTATAAAATATTAAAATATCAGCTTATTGCTTTAATTGCAAGAAATATAATTGATAATGAGGGTTATTATCCAATAATTCATAATATTGATAATGTTGTCATTGAAGCTATAAAAATATTAGAAAAAAATTAATTAACGAACATTAAGTTCGTTGAGTATAGAAAATATAGTATCTGATAAATTTTCAAGAGCAATAGGTAAATTCCAGTTTTCAACATTGTGAATATCTGCAAATCCAGATATTGCTCTAATTTGCAGAAATGATACTTGCTCAGAAAGACAAACAAAGAAAAAAGCTGCTCCTTCCATAGTTTCAATATCTGGGTTATATTTTTCTCTGAATTTTTCAACATTCTCAAATGTACTATATAGAGTATTCAAAGTTATAGCCTTAACCTTGGGAAGTCTTTCAACTTCTTCAAGTTCAAAATCTCCAATATTATTTAAAACATCATCAATAAATGGATAACTATTTAAATCAATCATTTCATTATCCCATAAACTATAAATATTTCCTTTATATTCAAATCCAAGATCAGCAAATTGATCTTGAACTACATTAACAACATAACCTATTTCCAAAAAATAATCATAACTTTTTGCAAGACCAACATTTATAGCGAGATCGTATGATTCCACTTGAAAAATTTTAGTTAAATTATAAGTCATAAATACACTTCCATAGCCAGTAACTAAAATATCAACATTCAATTTACCCAACGAATAAGAAGAAAAATTTTTATCCTTAAAATATTTAAAATTTAATTTATCTCTTAATAATTTAATTTCTTTAACTCCAGGTGATGCTATTAAAATTTTCAAGTCTTAAATTTTTTTAATTACTTTTGTAATTATTTAAATTTAATAATTTCATAAAAATAAAACAAATAAAAATGTACAACGAAGATATTAATATTTTAGCTCAACATTATCTTGAAATTTTAAAAATTATTGGCGAAGATCCTCAAAGAGAAGGACTCCAGAATACACCAGTAAGAGTAGCAAAAGCTATAAAAACATTAACAGAAGGATATAAAATAAATCCCGAAGAAATTATTTTATCATCAAAATTTAAGGACGATAGTAAACAGATGATTATAGTAAAAGATATTGATATCTATTCATTATGCGAACACCATATGCTTCCGTTTTTTGGAAAAGCACATGTTGCTTATATTCCAAACGGATATATTACAGGTTTGTCAAAAATAGCCAAAATTATTGATGCTTATTCAAAAAGATTACAAGTACAAGAAAGATTAACTAATCAAATACTTGATTGTATAAATAAGACTCTTTCGCCGCGTGGTGTAGCTGTTGTAATTGAAGCAATTCATTTATGTATGGTTATGAGAGGTGTACAAAAAATTAATTCTCTTACAACCACTTCACTTTTTTCAGGAATATTTGAAAAAGACAATAATATAAAAGAAGAATTTTTATTGTTAATAAAAAAATAATTAAAAAATATATAAACATGAAAGCATACGTTTTTCCTGGACAGGGATCTCAATATCCCGGAATGGCAAAAGATTTATATGATAAATATGATCTTGCAAAAACAATGTTTAAAAAAGCCGAAGAAATTTTAGGTTTTAAAATCTCCAATTATATGTTTAATGGTACGGAAGAAGATCTCAAGCAAACCAAAATAACACAACCATCTATTTTTTTACATTCATTGATACTTGTTGAATTAATAAAAGATTTTGATCCTTCAATGGTAGCAGGACATTCACTTGGAGAGATATCTGCACTTGTAGCAGCAAAATGTATAACTTTTGAAGAAGGTATATATCTGGTAGCAAAGAGATCAGAAGCCATGCAAAAAGCCTGTGAGTTAAATCCTTCAACAATGGCAGCAATTTTAGGTTTGTCTGATGAAATTGTGGAAAATATATGCAAAGAAATTGAAAATGTTGTGCCTGCCAATTATAATTGTCCGGGTCAAATTGTTATTTCTGGAACTCACGAAGCCATAGACAAAGCAATAGAAAAATTCAGTTCATTAGGAGCTAAAAGAGCAATCAAATTAGCCGTTGGAGGTGCTTTTCATTCTCCTTTAATGGAATATGCCAAAAAACAATTTGAAAAAGCCGTTGACGAAATTAAATTTAAAAATCCTATATGTCCAATATACCAAAATGTTTCGGCAAAAGCTGAAAAAGACCCTCAAGTAATAAAAGAAAACCTTAAACTACAGCTTACCTCTCCTGTAAAATGGACTCAAAGTATTATACAAATGATAAACGATGGTGCAAAAGAATTTATTGAAATAGGTCCAGGAAAAGTTTTACAAGGTTTAATAAAAAAAATTGACAACAAAGTAAATGTTACAGGAATTTCAACTTTATAAATTTAATATAACATTAAACAATTTAATTTAGTTCTGCGAATAAGCTATTTTCTTTAATTCTTCATGAATTTCAATTATTCGCGGAACAATCAATTCTTTTTCATCATTAATTATAATATAATCAGCTAATTTTATAAGTAAGTTTTCATTAGGTTGTTTCGACAATATTTGTTTAATTTCTTCAACATTTCTTCTGTCTCTTTTAATCACTCTCTTAATTTTAAGCTCTAATGGAGCAGTAACTAAAATTATTTTATCCATTATATTTTTAAAAATAGAATCAAATAATATAGCAGATTCAAAAATAACATATGTATAATTATTATAATTTTTTAGCCACTTAATGAAATTATCAGCAACACGTGGATGTATTAAACTATTAACTTTTTGTAAAGCAATTTCATCATTAAAAATGATATTTGCTAACATATGTTTATTTAATCTACCTTCCTTAAAAATATCAGAACCAAACCAATCAATATAAATCTTTTTTATTTCGTTATCATTTTCAGTTAATTCTTTAGCAATGTCATCGGCATAAAAAATAGGTACACCTATTGTGTTAAAAACTTTACTAACAATGGTTTTTCCTGCTCCTATATTACCTGTTAAACCAACTTTCAACATATTACTTTTTTCTTATAATAAACTCAACTTTATCAGGATTAACCAATATTTCCTTACTAAAAGGAATAGTATCTTTCAAATATACATTGAGATATTCCTTATCATTATTCAATTCATTAAAATCTACATATGGTTGCAACATAATATTATCTCCACCTTTATACAAACACATTGGAATTTTAAAGCTAATAATAACATATGATGGAAAAAGTTGTAAATTGTAATTCTCAGGTAAGTTAATTATTTTAATATCTTTTATAACTTTGGTCTCAATTATTCTATCAACAGGAATTATAACTTTTACATTTTCTTCTATATTTGATATCTTAATATCTTTTATAATTTGTAACCTAACTTTGATAATTGCTGTATCTTTTAAATTCTTTAATTTAATAATATCGGTATAAATGTAGTTTAATGTATCAATAATATTAGATGGCCCATATACTTCAATTTTTTCAGGAACAACAATAATATTTCCCGATAATCCATATTGAGGTTCAAATGAAGAATTTAAATCCTCAAACAATGGAACAATTTTTAAAAATTTCATTTTTAAAGATGAATATTTAATAACTATCTCATTGGGTTTAATGCTAAAGACATTGACATCATTTAATGCATCTTTAGCAAAATAAAGCAATTTATCTTCCGATATAGTTAATGAATCTTCTTGTTTCTGAAATAAGTTATTAAGATTTATATTAAGTACTGCTTTCTTAATATTAAGTTGATATGCTAAAATTTTAATACCTGCTGCAGAAATCTTCACATTTAAGTAATCAGGTAAATTACTTACAATTACAATGTTTTCAGGAATATTATAATAACGAATTTTAATTTTAACAGAATCAACATAATTTTTATTTAGTGCAAGAATAAACCATAAACAAAATGATATAAAAAAAAATATTAAAAAATTTATAATTTTTTTTCTATTATATTTTGCTAAATTATTTTTAAATATTTCCAAATTAATTTTCATATTATTATTTTTGTTAAAAATATAACAAAAAATTTTTATATTTTTATAATTGCTAATATACAAATAAAAAATAAATATGATACGACGATTATTGCCAGAAAAAACTGTTGAACGATTAAGTGAATATCGCCGTACTTTATTAAAATGTATGGAAGAAGGTAAACATTACATATACTCACATGAATTGGCTCATATACATAATGTAACACCAGTTCAAGTGAGAAGAGATATAATGTTTATTAGCTTCACAAGTTTTCATCGAAAAGGCTATAATGTAAAAGAATTGGCTGATGCTATAAGCAAAATATTAGATCCAGAACCTTTTTTGAATGTAGCCGTTGTAGGTCTTGGTAATTTAGGTAGAGCCATAACAGCATATTTTGCTGGTAAAAGACCACATCTCAACTTAATAGCAGCTTTTGATATTGATCCTCAAAAATTTAATACTACAATTGGCAATGTGAAGTGTTATCCGATGGAAAGATTAAACGATCTTATAAAAAACTTAAATATTTCAATTGCTATTTTGACAGTCCCTACAGATGTGGCCCAAAGTACTGCACAACAACTTGTAAATGCTGGTATCAAAGGTATTTTAAATTTTACAAGTGTCACATTAAAATTACCCGAAAACATTATGCATGTTGATTATGATATGGTTACATCAATTGAAAAATTGGCCTATTATGTAAAAAATGTTACAACATAAAATAATTTAGATTTTTTTATTAGGTAAATATTCATAAAATATTTTGGTATGTGCATTGAGCATATTTTTTAATCCATTTTTATTTATTTTATCGATTTCATTTAAAATATGTCTTAACGATTTTCTTATGTTTTTTTCTGCATATTTACATTTGCTAATTTCTGCATTTAAATTTAATATACGAGCATATTTATCTATATCTTTTTCATACATATATATAAAAGGACGTATTAGATACAACTTACCATTAAACATTGATAACTTTTCAGGGATAGCACTAATTGAACTATGATATATCATATTCAACAGTAATGTTTCTGCTGCATCTTCAATATGATGTCCCATAGCAATTTTATTGCAATTTAGTTCATCAGCTGTTTTAAAAATAAATTTACGTCGCGTCCATGAACAATAAAAACAATTACTTTTATCGGGATATTTATTTACAAATTCTTCTTCTATTTTAATTAATTTAAAATGTATGTTGTATAATTTACACAAATTTTGAATTTTATTTATATCAACAAAATATCCTAAAGAATTCCATTGAATGTGCACTGCATACAAATTTATCTGATATGGTAAACATTTTTTTCTGTTACCTAAAACATCAAGCAAAACCATAGAATCATTACCACCTGAAACAGGTATTAAAACATTATCACCCTGCTCAATTAAATTAAAATTATAGATTATCCTTCCTACTTTTTTTCTAAAATTTTCAATGTATTTTATTTGCATATCTTGATAACCTTAGATTTTATAATACCAAAATCTGAATTTCAATTTTTCAAAGATACATAATTATCATTTTTGAAAAATAACTAAAATAAAAATATATTAAACCTAAAAATAGATTGAGAAAAATATCAAAGCGCTAAAATAAACAATAAATGATAAGATTATTTATTTTTTGAATTAATTCTCCTAATAAAAAGTAAAAACAAAATAAAAAAAGATACAACAACTAATAACAAAATTGGTATATAATAAAACCTTATACATATAGAATTTTCATTTCCATAAATAACATATGGTGCCCAATAGATAGGATTAGAAAACAAAGGTGGTTGATTTTCTATAAAAGTTAATTTTGCCAATTGCAAAGCTTTATCCTTTGAATATCCTCTTTTAAGATATTTATAGTAGCTTACCATTAGTTCACTACTAACAGCATCTTCAATTTCCCATAATGTTAGTAAAAGAGATGAACATCCAGCATACGAAAATCCTCTTGAAATGCTTATAATACCTTCTCCTTTACTAATATTACCTTTACCACTATTACATGAGCTTAATACTACCATATCGGCTTTTAATGTCAAATTATATAACTCGTATGCGTTTAGAAAACCATCCTCGATAGAATCCTCAGGTTCTGCAAATACTAGTTTTGAATACATCGGATTTTCATTATCAATAATTGTATGCATAGCAAAATGCAAAATGTTGTAATTACTAGCATACATTTTAAAATTCTTTTCAGAAGCTTTATTCCCTTTATAAATATCTGATAAAAAGATATTTGATATTTTTTCAACTTCCTGTAAAGCACCCGGAATAGGAAATAAATCTTTTCTATAATTGTATTGTCTGGTTCCTCTGAAACGTGATAAAAATCTACCATCATACTGAGGAGCAAATAATGCTACTTTATGTTTTATCAAATTATTAATTCTTTTAGCTCTATTTTCAAGAAAAAGCCTACAAGAATATTCATAGCTAATACTATGTTTTTTAATCAAAAATGGTAACTTTTTGTAATTGAACACATTAAAATCATTATAATTTGTCAACAAAAGTTCAAAAGGAACATAGTATAACATATTGTCTGGTATAATTATTAAATGTTTTTTGTGTATATTTTTTTCAAACGGCTTTAGTAAAATCATATAAGCATATGATAAACTCTTTGTTAAATCTAAAAAATTCGAATCATGATCTTTAGAAAAATTTATATTACTTACAATTGAATATATTTTTTTTATTGCTTCAGAAAAATTATTATTAATATTAACTTTATTAACAACAAAATTTTTTTTAGATATTAGAAAAGTATAAAGAACTGTATCTCCTACAATATAATCGACAATGATATCGTTATTTTTAAGTTTTTTTTGAATTTCTTTGATACCAAATGGTGTAGTATTATATTTTAAATTATAGTAATTTTTATAATTATTTTCTAAATAATTCAACAATCGTTCGTATTTATTTTCATATTCCATAATTTTTGATTCCCATTTAGATATTATATTATTTCGGGAATTTTCTGATTTTAATTCCTCATAAATCATTTCTCTATATAATGTAATTAATCTTTTATATTCACTTTCTTTTTCTAAAATAGAATCTGGTATACCTGATTTAATTTTTGCTTCATTTTCTTTAATCATTCTATATAAAATGGAACCTTTCAATTTTTCAGACAAATAAAAAGCTTCTTCATAAAACTTTGTATTATTCGACATTTCACTTAGTTTAAATAAAATGCTAATAGCATCAAAATATATATCATATTCATTCTCCATCAAAAAAATCCTGGATTCTTGAGTTAAAAAACTATTTTTCAACTTTTCAATATTATCAATTACAAACTGATAATGTTTTGAAGCATTATATAAATCCTTAAGATTGTTTTTTAATAAATATCTTTTATAATAAGCTTTACCAAGGCTTTTTAATGTGTTTATATAGTTTATATCTATGCTATTTTTAAACAAATTTTTATAAAAGTGTAATGCTTTCTCAAAAAAATATATTGAACTATCAATCTTATTATCACAATAAAAATAAGCATCTCCATGAATATTACATATAAGATAATTTATTGCAAAGTCTGATTTATTCTTATAGCAAATATTGTTAATAGCATTGAGCAATATTTTTGCTTTTTTAAAATTATTACTTTTAATCAAAAAAATTAAATAATTATTTATTGATAATAAATCAAAATAATTTAGTTTTTTCATTTTTAAAATTATAGATGCAGCATCTTCATAGTACTTAAGAGCTATTTTTGCATCATTTATTTTAGTAGCAGTATTTGCAATATTAGTTTTTATTGAAGAAATAGAATTTAAGTCTTTTGACAAAATTGCAATTTCTTCGGCTTTTTTATAATAATAGAGCGATTTATTGTATTCTTTTAATTCATAATAGACCGATGCAATTGCATTGTAAGCCTTAATTTTTTTATCATCTAATGTTTTTATACCGTCATTGCATGTATTTAATAATCTTATAGCATGATTTAAAACAAATTCTGCTCTTTTGTAATCGCCTTTATTATAATATATTATGCCTTTTAATATATAAACAGAAATCAATTTATCTTTATATTTAATTGTATCAGAAAAATATATAGCTTCTGCTTTGTCAAGATAATTAATTGAATTACAATAGTCGAAAAGAAAAAATAAATTCATTGCAATATTATAATATGATTTTGCAAAACTTTCCTTACTTATTTTTTTAATATTATTTTCTTTATACTCTAAAATTTTTTTATTATAATAAAATGAAGTAGAATAATCTCCTTCATTAAATAATTTTTCTGCTTTTCTATCAAATATATCTACTAATGAATCCTTATTATTAGCTATTATATTTTCAAAAAAATTAACATAAATAAGAGTTAAAACTATTTTTAATACAATACAATAATACATATTAATAAAATTTAAAAAAAATAGGTAACCTTTTTTCTTTTTATGGTACTTATTTATAAAGATAATAAAAAAATAAAAAGCTATGAAAACAAATTTAATAGTTTTAGAAGATAAAGATTTAAAAAATATAAAGGGTGGCATAGAACCTCGCCCTGTAGTTCCTCCACCATCATATAATCCATAAAGATATTAAAAACCCTGACCCTGAAATTTTCCCTGAGTTCAATCAAACCCTAACTAAAGGGAAAATTCAGTGGTAAGAGGGGTTAAAGGGTTTTTAATAACTCAATAAAGGGATAGGTATTTCAAAATTGTCGGCGCCGGTAATTGAAAAATTACCGGCTTTTTTATTAATAAAAGAAAAAATATTTGTTATTAAATAAATATTGTATAACTTTAAATTCAACAATGCTATGAAAGAAAATAATTTAAATTATTCAGAATTTATCGAGAGATATCTCGATGGTGAAATGACTAACGAAGAATTAAAATGGTTTGAAAAAGAGATAGAAGGTAACATATCTCTTAAGAATGAAATCTTGCTTAGGCAAAAAGTCAATAAAGCTTTAAGTGAGACAAAAATTATTAATTACCGAAAGTTGCTTGAAGAAGCATATATAGATTATACATTATCTAATAAAAATCGTGGAGAAAAAACATCAATATTCAAATATTATATCGTAACTTTTAGTATTCTAATATTAGTATTCATAGCAATTAATTTTTTCTTAATTAAAATTTCTCCTGACAAGATTTATAAAAAATTTTATGAAACATTTCCTCCTACTTTTACCTTACGTTCTATTAACAATGTAGAAAGTAGTATTTTAAAAAATGCTATTAATGAATATAGCAAAAACAATTTTGAAAAATCTGCAATTTTGTTCGAACAATTGTTAAAAACTAACAAACAATCACCAGCATTAAACTTTTATGCAGCAATTTCAAATATGGAAATTAAAAAATTTGAAAAAGCTGAAAAATATTTTATAGAAGTAATAAACAATAAAAATACTAGTATTTTCAAAGAAGAATCGATGTGGTATCTTTCATTATGTTACATTGCTCAAAATAATATTAACAAAGCCAAACCATTATTAAAAGAAATTATTAAAAATAATGGATATTATGCCGAACAGGCTAAAAAAATTGTTCGAAGATTAAAATAAATAAATATAATTAAAGTTACTCATTAAAAGTTAAAAGCAAAAGTACATAAATTTATTTTTATAACATTATAATTTTTTATTTGTTATAATTTTGAGCTATTATAATGATTATGTACTTTTGCTTTTTAAATATTTAATATGGTAAAGTTTTTTATTAAACCCGATAAAATAATTTATGCAATTGATATCGAAGGAGAATTAGATTCAATATCTCTACAAAAATTATTATGGTTATTTACTAATGCGGAATTATCGGACAAAGAAGCAATAGAAGGGAAATTTATTGGTCCTCGTAAAGAAATGATAACCCCATGGAGTACGAATGCTGTAGAAATAACTCAGAATATGGGGATAAGAGGAATAAAGAGAATTGAAGAGTTTTATCATTATGAAAATAAAATATCGGAATTTGACCCAATGTTACAATCAATATACGAGAGGTTAGATCAAAATATCTTTAAAATAGAAAAATTACCCGACCCTGTAAAATATATTGAAAATATTGAAGAATACAATGAAAAAGAAGGATTAGCTTTAAGTAAAGAAGAGATAGAATACTTAAAAAATGTGAGTAAAATAATAGGTAGACCATTAACTGACAGTGAAATTTTTGGATTTTCGCAGGTAAACTCCGAACATTGTCGTCATAAAATATTTAATGGAATATTTATAATTGATGGTATTAAAAAAGAAAATTCATTATTTGAACTGATAAAAAAAACTACATTTGAAAATCCCAATAGAGTTGTATCGGCCTACAAAGATAATTGTGCTTTTATAAAAGGTCCTGTAGTAGAACAATTTGCACCTTACACACAATATCAACCTGATTTTTTTTATACCGAAGAATTTGAATCGGTAATTTCGCTTAAAGCAGAAACACACAATTTTCCGACAACAGTTGAACCTTTTAATGGTGCAGCCACAGGAACAGGTGGTGAGATCAGGGACAGAATTGCAGGAGGGAAAGGAGCAATACCTATAGCAGGTACAGCAGTATATATGACATCATATCCACGACTTGACGAGTCAAGAACATGGGAAAAAAACATAAAAGAAAGAAAATGGTTATATCATAATCCTAAAGAAATTTTAATAAAAGCATCGAATGGTGCGAGTGATTTTGGTAACAAATTTGGACAACCTCTTATTTGTGGTAGTGTTCTAACATTTGAACATGAAGAAGGTAATAAAATATATGGATACGACAAAGTAATAATGTTAGCTGGTGGTATTGGTTTTGGAAAGCTTAAAGATAGTCAAAAGGATATTCCTGAAAAAAATGATAAGATAATTTTGCTGGGAGGTGATAACTATCGAATTGGTATGGGGGGAGGAGCAGTTTCGTCGGTAGCAACTGGTGAATATGATAAAATGATTGAACTTAATGCGGTACAACGATCAAATCCAGAAATGCAAAAAAGAATTTTTAATGCAATAAGAGCATTAATTGAAAAAAAAGATAACAATCCTATTGTATCTATACATGACCATGGTGCTGGTGGACATTTAAATTGTATATCTGAACTTGTTGAAGATGCTGGTGGAATTGTAGATATGGACAGTTTACCGATTGGTGATCCTACTCTATCGGCTAAAGAAATAATTGGAAATGAATCTCAGGAAAGAATTGGTTTGATATTAAAAAACCAGGATATTGAACTTCTTAAAAAAGTTGCAGAAAGAGAAAGAGCACCAATGTATGTAATTGGTGAAGTTACAGGAAATAAAAAATTAACTTTTGAAAGCAAAAAAAATAATGAAAAACCAATAGACATTGAACTTGAATATTTATTTGGTCGTCCACCAAAAACTATTATTAAAGATATTACAATAAAAAACAAGTTTGAAAATATTAACTATTATCAAGAAAAGATATTAGAATATATAGAACAAATCTTACAACTTGAAGCTGTGGCATGTAAAGATTGGTTAACCAACAAAGTTGATAGATCAGTTACAGGTAAAGTTGTTCAACAACAAACAGTGGGCGAATTACAATTGCCAATAAGCAATCTTGCTATTGTTTCAATTGATTACAAAAATAAAACTGGTATTGCAACATCAATAGGACATGCTTCTGTAGCAGGTTTAATAAACCCTTCTGTTGGTTCCAGACTTTCTATTGCAGAAGCATTAACCAACATAGTTTGGACTCCTATTGAAAATGGACTGCAAGGGATATCATTAAGTGCAAACTGGATGTGGCCATGTAAAAATCCAGGCGAAGATAGCCGTCTTTACCAGGCAGTTGAAGCAGCAAGCAATTTCGCTCGACAATTAAAAATAAATATTCCAACAGGTAAAGATTCGCTTTCAATGACTCAAAAATATCCTGACGGAAAAATAGTTATTTCGCCAGGAACTGTAATAATTTCAACAGTTGCACAGGTTTCTGATTTTACAAAAACTATCAATCCAGTATTGAAAAAAATTGAAAATTCAATTATTTATTACATAGATTTCTCACTTGATGAATTTCATTTAGGAGGTAGCAGTTTTGCACAGATATTAAACAAAGTTGGACAAATAGCTCCTGATGTAAAAAATACTGAATATTTCAAAAAAGCATTTGAAACATTACAAGAATTAATTAATCAAAACAAAATACTTGCTGGACACGATATTTCATCGGGCGGATTAATAACAACATTGCTCGAAATGAATTTTTCAAATACATCTTATGGAATGGAAATTGATCTTTCAACATTGCCCGAAAAAGACCCTATAAAAATACTTTTTAGTGAAAAACCTGCCGTAGTAATACAAACAATACACAATGAAATTGAAGAAATTTTAAATAAAAACAATATAAAATTTTATAAAATAGGAAAAGTAATTGAGGATAATTATTTAACCATAAAAGCTAGTAATTTAAACCTAAATCTTGATATAGCAAAATATAGGGACATATGGTACAAAACATCATATTTACTTGATCAGAATCAATCAGGTAAAATACTTGCCAAAAAACGATTTGATAACTATAAACAACAACCACTATTGTTCAAATTTCCAGATAGTTTTAAAGGAACATTGGAAGATTATAATATAAATTTTAATAAAGAAAGAAAAATAAATGCAGCAATCATAAGAGAAAAAGGAGTAAACGGTGATAGAGAAATGGCCTATTCACTTTATCTTGCTGGTTTTAATGTTAAAGATGTACATATGACCGATCTGATAAGTGGTCGTGAAACATTAGAAGATATTAATTTTATTGTTTTTGTAGGTGGTTTTTCAAATTCTGATGTTCTTGGTAGTGCCAAAGGATGGGCAGGAGCTTTTATATACAATAATTTAGCAAAACAGGCACTTGAAAACTTTTATCGTCGCAATGATACTTTAAGCCTTGGTGTTTGTAATGGTTGTCAATTAATGATTGAACTTGGTTTAATTACTCCTGAACATGAAAACAAACCCAAAATGTTATTCAACGATTCACATAAATTTGAATCTGCTTTTTTGAATGTATTAATTCCTGAAAATCATTCAATAATGTTACATTCACTAGCAGGTAGTAGGTTAGGAATATGGATAGCACATGGTGAAGGAAAATTCTATTTACCTTATGATGAAACGAAATATCATATACCAATGAAATACGCATATAGTGAATATCCCGGAAATCCTAATGGTTCTTTTTTTAATGCAGCAGCTTTATGTTCGGCCGATGGAAGACATCTTGCAATGATGCCTCATATTGAAAGATCGATATTTCCTTGGAACTGGGCATTTTATCCAGAAAACAGAAAAAATGATGAAATAACGCCATGGATTGAACCTTTTGTTAATGCATTAAATTGGATCAAACAATACAAAAATTAAACATACCATGATTGACATTCAAGGCAAATGGAAGGTAACATACAAAATTGAACATCCTGATAATAACGAAAACCTAAAAGATAAGGAATTTTGTTTTGATATTGAGATAAACAACAACGACGGAGAACTATCAGGAAAATTTAAAGAAATAATTAACAACAACTTAATAGAAGATAATATTTCTGGTTTTATTGAAGACAGTATCATAAGCTTTACAAGGTTATATTACCCACATCATATAATACATGGAGAAATTAATAATAGAGACAACAACAATGAAGAGTCTTTAGGCGAAATGGAATTTTCAGGTGAATATGATCCAAATTTAAATGAATTTACCGGAGAATGGCATGTAATATTAAATATAATTCAGAAAGGTTATTTTTATTTTGAAGAAGGTTTTTCGGGTACCTGGAAAATGATAAAAGTATAATAAAAAACTCAGATGAAATTTATAAAATTGTTTAAAAAACTTTTATTCTCATTTTTTATAATTCTTGGAATAATTTGTTTTTTATATGTTATTTTAGCTTTTACATCCATTCCTTATTATACCTGTTATTATCAGGGGTTAAAATACTATAATGATACAATAATACCCAATTATATAATAATGATGGGAGCTGGTGGTATGCCTGAAGAAAATAATTTAATTCGTGAATATTATTCTGTTTTACTTTTAAATAAATACACTGAAAGTAAACTTATTATAGCTTTACCAGGTAATATTGAAGATACAAATAGTAGCATAAGTTTATTATATAAAGATTTTATTCAAAGAGGTATTTCACCCAATAGAATAATAATTGAAAATAAAGGGGTTAATACAAGAACTCAGGCATTAAAAATATTAGAAATAATAAAAAAAGAAGAACTAAATCATAATAATGTTTATTTATACATAGTAACATCACCCGAACATGTTCCCAGAGCAGTATTATCTTTTAGAAAAGCTGGATTAAAAAATTCATATGGCTACGCAGCCTTTTCTATTGATCTTGAAAGCAATTTAATATTTGGCAAAAAAGAAACTGGAGGTAAAAATGTTTTAACTAATAGCATTGGAAAAAATATTGAGATAAGGTATAGATTTTGGACTTATTTAAAAACAGAAATTTCATTAACAAGAGAATTTTTTGCAAAACTTTATTATAAAATAAATGGCTGGATTTAAAACTATAATTTAATTTAAAATAAATTATTCCAATAAAATAATTTTTTTAGTACATGTTGCACCATTTGTTTTAAATTTATAAAAATAAATACCACTACTAACTTTATGTCCTAATGTATTTGTTCCATTCCATTCAATGACATAATTTTTTGCTTCTAATATATCATCTATAAGGGTTTTTATTTTTTGTCCATTTATGTTGTAAATGTCAATAGAAACATGTTTGCTTGTATCTAAAATAAAGTTAATATTTGTATATTCATTAAATGGATTAGGATAATTTTTATATAATCCACATTTTATAAAATCATCATCATTTTGTTTAACTTTTGATTCAGTAGGTATTCTATAAATCCTAACTGCATTTCGTTCTAAATAATCAATAATTACACCATCTCTAATAGGAATTGCTCGGGCTTGTCTATTGGCAGGAGCATATGCTATCCGAACATAACCTCTTCCTTCAGGAATACCTTCATGAGAATTCAATTGAATTTGACCTGTAGAATAATTAACGGCTCCAGAGATTTTATCTAACGATAATGTGGATAATGATATTATATTACCTTTTCCATCATCGTAACCATACTTGAGGTTTCCCCCATCTGTACGCATATCAAAAGCTGTTGGATAAGCTTTTTTTGTCCAACGATCAATCAAAGAATCTGGAAAACCATAATAAGATGGTGCTCTTTTAACCGCGCATACAATCACACTATTGGGTACAATACAACCTTCTGGTACTGTGCAATTAAATGTTGTCTGTCCTTCAGTAGCATCAAGTTTAATATATTTCCATTGATATTTGGGCAATTCATCATACGCTACTGGAACATTAATACCAGTGTTTAACTCAAAATAAATTTTCTCTGGTTCATAGACTTCGTTCCATTCACTTTCAGGCTCAGTCACACGCACAGCAAAAACGTATACATCAGAACCGTATTCACGTACCATGATATCAACCCGATTACCTCGAGTATTACAATTATGTGTCATGGTCCTTGTTGAAGGCGGTGATAGTATTACTGGTGTTAATGCTGTGACTGCCTCCTTAAATTCACCTAAAGCACTAAAATTATCGGCAGGTGTTGGAGCAAAGTATTGGAAATAACCGACATATTTAATTCCATGTACAACTGCGCCCCAAATTTGTGTACGAACATCTTCTGGAGTTGGACCAGCGTCCCATAAATCCAACCTTGTATTTTGAAAACTTGTAACATTCTGTGTCTCTATAATAGTTCCCAATGGAACTAAACCTGCCATATCCGCTATAAAATCATCCAGATTTTCAAGCCATAAATCTATAACTCCACGTAAACTATCAATCAAAGTAGCATGATCCTTAGCCTCAATAGGATAAACATCGTGTGTAAAGAAATCGGATATAAAATGTTTTTTTCCTCCGAAATGAAAAGCTCCACGCATAAATGTATATTCTGGCACTTGGAAATTATTTCTTAACTTATAGTATCGATTCCAGTCGTATCCATAGTATTGTTGTGTAGTAGGATGTTGTGGATCTTCAATGCGTGTCTTAAAATCCCATCCTGCACACACATGGGCTGGGACTTTATTAATTCTTCCACCCATATTAGGCTCATCATCCCAACACCAACCCAAGAGTCCAGGAGTATTTTTTGCTTGCCGAACATAAAAAACTATGCTATCAATATTTGAGTTTCGAGTATAAGGTTTGTTGTTTTTAAAACCTTGCCATCTTCCAGGCCCAACAGACATTAAGCCGTATGAATTACCATTAGTAATATAATCTGACCATGTTGCAGGTGTATGTGTTAGATAATATCCTTCGGTGTGGAGTGCATTGGATACTTTTGCCCATAATGGAATTTTACCAAGGTCAAGCATATATGGGCTTATTGGGAAAAATAGTGTTTTACCATTTAATACAAAAGCATTGTTTTCATTTATACCAACTTTTGGTGCGCCGTCGTAAGGTTTCGAAAATTTTTCTCGAATTCTGCTAACAACTGTGTTTCCATTTTTTAACTCGGCAATAACTACATAATTACCTGCAGGCAGAGAAGCATTGTTAAGTAAAAATCTTTGCTTATTGCCTATTGTAGTTCCTTTTAACTCTTTAGAATATCCTCCGTCTACTTTTTCTACTCGTACTGTAACTTGTGAAGGTATATATCCATTTGGCACTGTAGCATAAAGATATTGTGCCGTTCGAGCATGAAATGGAGCATGCCAGAGTTCAAAACCTTCCAGCGGAGCTTCGCCACTTACTGTTATTGTAATAGAATCATTTACAATACTTTGAATTCGTTTGGGAGGAGATGTATACATATTAAAGATTGATCCTGTAAGCTTCACAATATACTTACCAGGTTTCATAAAATAATGAATTGCACATAAGCCTGTTTCGAATGGAATACCGTCGGAATCTGCATATAAACGATATCCATCTCCAAAATCCCATTCAAATTGAAGTGTATCAGAAATAGTTTTAGCATAATACGATGCATCAAAATATACTTCTTCACCAACCTCTACATTAGTTCCGGGTAAAACTTTAATATAGGTCTGTGCAATTAAATCACATTCTAATAATCTAATATATAAAACAAGTAAAAACACAATAAATAAATTAAAACTAGCTTTAAATAACAAGTCTTTTTGATACATAAATAAAAATGTCATTTTTAAAAAACTTAAAATATACTTAAGAAATACATTTGATTTATTATATTTAAAAAAAACTTTATACTTTTTCATAATTTTAAAAATTTATAAATTACAATATAACAAACCTAAATTTTTAGGTATTATTATTAAAATTTTAAGTGCATAATTATAATTTTTAAAAAATTATTATTTAAAATCATTAATTTTTAAAAGTTTGGACGTAAATTTATTTATTTAAGGTAAAAAAAATTAAATTCAAAAATCAAAAATTTATTAACAATTTTATATATAAATTTTTTAGATTAATTAAGTGAAAATTAGGGAAAAAATTTTAATTACAGGTGTTAAAATTCAAAACTTCTGAATTTTTTATTCTTTTTAATAATATAAAAAAATGTTAACAAATGATGAAGTTATTAAACAAACTAAAACAAAAAACACCTCTACGTTTAGATTATAGAGGTGTTTTTTATATAAATTTTTTCAAGGTTATTACCATGCGAATAATGGATAATTACTCATCAACTTATTAACTTCTTTTTTAACTTCTTTTTTAATCTGATCATTATTTATATTAGAAATAACTCTATCGATAAAATCGACAATAATTTCAATTTCGTTTTCTTTAATACCTCTTGTTGTAATAGCTGGAGTACCTATTCTTATACCAGAAGATTGCATTGGTGATCGGGAATCAAAAGGCACCATATTTTTATTAACAGTAATATCGGCTTCGCCGAGAGCATTTTCGACTTCCTTACCTGTTAATTCAGGAAACTTTGTTCGCAAATCAATTAAAAAACAGTGATTATCAGTTCCATCTGATATTACTTTATAACCTCTATCTATAAAACATTGAGCCATTTTTTTTGCATTCTTCAGCACCTGCTCTATGTATACTTTAAATGAATCAGATAGGGCCTCACCAAAAGCCACTGCTTTTGAAGCTATAACATGTTCAAGCGGGCCTCCCTGTATACCCGGAAAGACAGCTGAATCAATAACTTGTGACAATGTTTTTATTTGTCCTTTTGGTGTTTTCAACCCTTTAGGATTTTCGATATCATTTTGTATTAAAATCATACCACCACGAGGTCCACGTAATGTTTTATGAGTAGTTGTAGTAACAACATGACAATAAGGAAAAGGATTATTTAGAAAACCTTTAGCAATTATACCTGCAGGATGAGCAATATCGGCCATTAAAATTGCACCAACTTTATCAGCAATTTCTCTCATTCTTTTATAATCCCAATCTCTCGAATATGCAGAAGCACCTGCTATGATTAATTTTGGTTTTTCTTTTAGTGCAATTTCTTCCATATTATCATAATCAATCAAACCTGTTTCAGCATTTACTGTATAAGAAACAGCCCTGTATAAAATACCTGAATAATTAACTGGTGAACCATGTGAAAGATGTCCACCATGCGATAAATCAAGTCCCATTATAGTATCGCCTGGTTCAAGAACGGCCATCATTACAGCTGCATTGGCTTGTGAACCTGAATGTGGTTGAACATTTGCCCATGTAGCGCCAAACAATTCTTTTGCTCTTTCAATTGCAATTGTCTCCACTTCATCAACAACATGACATCCTCCATAGTATCTTTTACCTGGTAAGCCTTCTGCATACTTGTTGGTCAAAACAGATCCCATTGCTTCAAGAACCTGCTGACTAACAAAATTTTCAGATGCTATCAATTCTATTCCAGAAACCTGACGAAGGTATTCTTTTTGAATCAATTCAAAAATAGTACTATCTCTTTCCATTTATTTATTTTTTAGTACTTCAAAATTAAATAAAATTTTTTGCTGTAAATAATTTTTTAAATGTTTTTAAATAAATTAAATTTATGATTTCTTTTTAATTAATAATGAAGACTAATAAATTTAAATACTTCTGTCAACTTATAATTTTAATATTTCTTACAATCCCATATTCAAAATCACAATTTTACAATGGTCATCAGATGACCTTTGGAAAAAATAGAGTTCAATACAACGACTATTATTGGTCGTTTTATAGAACAGAACAATATGATGTGTATTTTCATGAAGATGGTCAAAAAATTGCCGAATTTGTTTGTAAAGAAACATACAAAATCATACAAGAGTTAGAAAAATACTTTGATTATAATTTAAGAAAAAGGCTTATATTTATAATTTTTAATAAACTATCTGATTTTAAACAAAGTAATATAGGATTGATAACTGACAACGAAGAAACGAATACAGGAGGCAATGTACAAATACTCAATAAAATCTTAATTTACTTCGAAGGCGATTACAATAATCTAAAAAAAAAATTAAAAGGATCTATAGCAAGAGCTATAATTTATGAGTTGTTTTTAGGAGATAATTTATTTGAAAACTTTACCAATAATATAATTAACGATATACCTGAATGGTTTGTTGAAGGATTAATATCATTTTTTGCAGAAGAATGGAATGAAGATATTGATTCGTATGTCAGAGATAAAATTATGAGTGGTAAACTCGAAAAATTTAATAAACTGAAAAATGAAGATGCAAGAATTATTGGTCATTCTTTCTGGTATTATCTAAAAGAAATTTATGGAGAATCAATAATTTCCAGCATACTTACAATGGTAAGAATTAACAGAAACATAAAATCAGCATTTTCATATGTTTTAGGAACCAACCTAAAAACTTTAACATATGATTGGTATGGATATTTTTACAATTGGTATGCGGATATAGAAAAAAATATACCAGGTATACCTGACAATTCAAAAAAAATTGTTAAACCTTCAAAAGATAAATTTACCACCCAAATAAAAGTTTCGCCTGATGATAATTATTTAAGCTTTGTAACCAACAAATCAGGAAAATATAAAATCTGGATTTATGATATACAAAAAAGAAAAAAAAGAAAAATTTACACTGGTGGTACAAGTATTGAACAAGTTATAGATTATTCTACACCTGTAATTGAATGGCATCCTGATAGTAAAATATTATCGTTTTCTACAGAAGAAAAGGGTACTGTTAGATTATATTTCTATTCTCTTGAAAAGAAAGAATTATCATCTCGTAATTTATTTTATTATGAAAATATCTTATCATATTCATTTTCACCTGATGGTAATTATATTGTAATCTCGGGCATAAAAAATGGTCAAACAGATTTATTTGTTTTACTACCAGCTTCGGGCATGAATATTAATTTAACGAATGATTCGTATACAGATTTAAATCCATGTTTTATTGATAAAAACAAAATTATATTTTCGTCAAACAGACCTCCTGATACTTTAACCGTATACCCTGAAGATATATTTAATTTATTTTTCTGTACAATCGATAATTATAAAATAAAAGAAATTAAACCAATTACAGATGATGAAACATCTTCATACTTTAAGCCCAAACCAATAAGTCGTGACAAACTATATTATATAAGCAATAAATCAGGAATAAAAGCACTATATAAAGGTGAACTTGATAGTACAATAAGTTTTGTTGATACCATCTTTCATTATAAATATTTTCTTAAAGAAAAAAACATATTAACAAATTCAAGAAATATAATCGAATATGATATCTCTAAAAATGAAGAAAATTTATTTGAAATTATTAATTACAAAGATAAATATTATACCCTGAAACTTAACCTAACAAATCTCAGTTCAACAAATAATAATATAAAAACAGAATATAGAAAAATAATAGAGAACAATATTAAAAGGGACAAAGAAAATATAGTGTCATACAAAAAAATTAATTTAAAAGAATTATCTGATAATAAAATAATTGATACTATATCATCTGATACATTATATCTTGATGATGGTATTATAGACATAAACAATTATGTATTTGAAATTGAAAAAATACAAAAATATAATCAAGTTAGCAAACCCAAAGGATTTATAATTGATATAGACACTACCTTCCAAAAAATTAATGAATTACCAAGAATAAGGATTTATCAAAAAACCTTTTATCCAAATCAATTTGTTGGACAAATTGATTTTAATTTTTTGAATGAATCATATCAAACTTTTACTGGAGGTGCTGTTTATTTCAACCCTGGAATTACAAGTTTCTTTAAAGTTGGAATACATGATCTTTTTGAAGATTACAGATTAACAGGGGGTATTCGAATCTCGCCTGATTTTGATAATAATGAATATTTACTTAGTTTTGAAAATTTAAAAAATAGAATTGATCATCAATGGATTTATCATAGACAATATTATAAGCAAACAAAAGAACAAAGTGAAACAACAGAAGCATTTTTAGTTAAAATTTATTCAAACAATTTTTATTATTTGATAAAATATCCATTCAATGAAGTACTATCGTGGAGATTACGATTATCATTAAGAAATGATAAAGTTGTATATTTATCAACTGGTTTGAATGCTTTAGAAAAGTCAGACGAAAACAGATATTGGGCAGGTATAAAACTTGAACACATATACGACAATACACGAAATTTAGGTAAAAACCTATATTCAGGAATTAGATATAAAATATTTGCAGAAGCATACGAAAAATTTTATCCTGAATATAATGATCTTGTAATTTTAGGGGGCGATTTTAGATTTTATATTCCTCTACACAGAAATATAATATTAGCTACACGATTTGCAGCTAGTACATCACAAGGTAGTAATAAATTAATTTATTATTTAGGTGGTGTCGACAACTGGATTAACATTACACCATTAAAAACTCCTACTTTTATACCAATTTCTGAAATACCTATTGATATAAACACAAAATATGCATTTCAAGCAGTAGCTACAAATCTACGAGGATTTTCTCAAAACATCAGAAATGGGAATAATTTTGCTTTAATAAATTTAGAATTAAGATTACCCCTGATAAAATATATATTAAATCATCCCATAAATAATAAATTTCTTGAGAATTTTCAGCTAAATGGTTTTTTTGATATAGGCAGTGCCTGGTCAGGAAAACACCCATGGGATGGAAAAAATGCTTATGAATATCAAACAATTGATAGAGGAAGTATTAAAATGATTATTAATACTCAAAGAAAACCTATTGTAGCAGGTACTGGATTTGGTATACGATCGGAACTTTTTGGATATTTCTTTCGATTAGACTGGGCATGGGGTATTGAAAATTATCGTATTTTACCTTCAGTTTTTTATTTATCTTTGTGCACTGATTTTTAAAATTTCGAAAAATGAATATAAATATTATTATTTTACTTATAATTATTGGCTTGTCGGCTGGTTTTCTTTCAGGATTGCTTGGTATTGGTGGTGGGATTATCATTGTACCAGCTCTTATATTACTTTTAGGAATGACTCAGCATGAAGCACAAGGAACAAGCCTGGCAGTTTTGGTATTTCCTGCAGGAATACTTGCATTAATGAATTATTATAAAAATGGTTATGTAGATATTAAAACTTCAATAATTTTAATATTAACATTTATCATAGGTAGTTACTTTGGATCATTGTTATCAATGGAAATACAGGAAAAACTATTAAGAAAAATATTTAGCGTATTTTTTCTAATTGTAGCAATAAGAATGTTTTTTAAATAAAATTTTTTACATATGTCATTAAAATGTGGAATAATAGGATTAACAAAAGTTGGCAAAACAACACTTTTCAACTGTATGTCGAACATTAAAGCAAAGACAGATGCTTTTGATTTAGGAGCTAATAAAGCAAACATATCAATTATCAATGTACCAGATCGTCGACTTATAGAACTCAGTAAAATTCAACCTACCGAAAAAATAGTTCCTGCAACAGTTGAAATAGTAGATATACCAGGTTTAACTAAAAGTAATAAAGGAGATACGACGACAAATAAATTTTTAAGCGAGATTCGTAATACTGATGCTCTTATTCATGTAGTTAGATGTTTTGATGATCCACTCATACCTCATGTAGAAGAATCAATAAATCCTGTTAGAGATATTGAAAACATCGATTTTGAATTACAAATAAAAGACCTTGAATCGATAGAAAAAAAATTAGAAAAACTTTACAAAATTGCCAAAGCTGGTGATAAAAATGCACAAAAAAATATAGTAGTTTTCGAAAAAGCTAAACTAGAATTAGAAAATTTTCGAAATTTAAGAGAAGTAGAATTCAAAGAAGAAGAAAAGAATGTACTTAATGAATTGTTTTTGCTAACATTAAAACCAGTAATGTATGTATGTAACATAGACCAAGAAAGTTTACACACAAGTAATAAATATGTCGATGATGTAAAAAAATTTTTAGAAAACAAGAAAACAGAAATTCTTGTAATTGCTGGAAAGCTAGAAGAAGAAATTGCCGAACTTGAAAATGAAAATGATCGCAATGCCTTTTTATTAGATGCAGGACTTGATGAACCAGGTGTAAACAAATTGATAAGAGCAGCGTATAGACTACTTGATTTGATATCATTTTTCACAGTTGGGCCCAAAGAAATAAGAGCATGGACTATTAAAAAAGGTATGAATGCCCAACAAGCTGCAGGAGTCATTCATTCAGATTTGGAAAAAGGTTTTATAAGAGCCGAAGTTATTAAATATGATGACTTTATAAAATATAAATCAGAGCATAAAATAAAAGAAGTAGGAAAATTAAAACTTGAAGGAAAAACTTATATTGTTGAAGATGGAGATATACTTCATATACGTTTTAACATTTAAAATTATTTTTTAATTTTAATAGATAACTCATTAGATTTATGAGTAATTATTTAAAAATACAAAAAAGTTTCACAACTCCCGAAATTGAATTTAATTTCGAAGAAGGCTTATTTAAAATTAAAGGTAGATCAATTCCTGAAAATGCTCATGAATTGTATGGTAAGCTTATTGAAGAATTAAAAAAATATTTCGAAGACCCTCAAGCTGTTTCACGACTAGATATTTTTTTTGAGTATGTAAATAGTATCTCTGTAAGATATATACAAGAGATAATTAAATTATTTGCTTTTAATCATGAAAAAGGAAAAACAATTTCACAAATTAACTGGTATTACGAAGAAGATGACGAATCGATGAAAGAACTTGGATTTTTTTTTAAAAACACATTTAATGTTTCATTTAACATAATTGAAATTATTTAAAAAAATTTTTTAAAAATGAATCAAGACTTTAGTAAATACAATAAACGAGGAGTATCAGCATCTAAAGAAGATGTTTATAAGGCTATTGAAATATTGGATAAAGGTATTTACCCAAATGCCTTTTGTAAAATACTACCTGATATTTTATGTGGTGATGATGATTATTGTAATATAATGCATGCTGATGGTGCTGGCACAAAAACATCATTAGCCTATATTTATTGGCGTGAAACAGGTGATTATTCTGTATGGGAAAATATCGCACAAGATTCAATAGTAATGAATCTTGATGATGTTTTGTGTGTAGGCGTTACTGATAATATTTTACTGTCATCAACAATAGGAAGAAACAAATTCAAAATTCCTGGTGATGTTATTGCTAGCATTCTAAGAGGTTACGATAAGTTTATATCATTAATGGCAAAATGGGGAATTAACATATATCTTACAGGAGGAGAAACAGCCGACATAGGAGATCTAGTAAGAACAATTGTGGTCGATTCAACAGTTGTTTGTAGAATTAAACGCAACGAAATAATTACTATAAATATACATCCTGGTGACGTAATTGTTGGATTTAGTTCATATGGACAATCTATTTATGAAAATGAATATAACAGTGGTATTGGAAGTAACGGGCTTACGTCAGCACGTCATGATGTATTTAACAAACTTGTTGGTGAAAAATATCCTGAATCATATGACGATCTAATACCAAAATCATTAATATATACAGGAAAATATTTTCCTACTCAAATATACGAACCTTTAAACATTGAAGTTGGAAAATTAATTCTCTCTCCTACTCGTACTTATGCACCTGTTTTTAAAGAAATTTATGACACTATGCGTGAAAAAATTCATGGTATAATACATTGTACAGGAGGTGGACAAACAAAAGTATTAAAATATATTAAAGATTTACATGTAATTAAAAACAATTTATTCGAAATACCTCCCGTTTTTAAAATTATCAAAGAACAATCAAAAACATCTTATTATGAAATGTTTGAAGTTTTTAATATGGGACACAGAATGGAAATATATCTAAATGAAAACGACGCTGATACAATTATTAATATAGCTAAAAAATATAATATTGATGCTAAAATCATCGGAAAAGTTGAAAGATCTGATTCCAAAAAACTAACAATAATTTACGAAGATCAAGAATTAATTTACAATTAAAAAATTTTGCAAATATGAAAAATAATTTAATACTGGAAAAACTAGAAGGAGTCGAAAAACGTTTTAAAGAAATAAATAACCAACTATCTGATCCTAAAATTATTAATGATATTAAAAAATATATTCAACTTAATAAAGAATACAAAGAACTTGAACCAATAGTTAATGCATATAACAAATATAAAAATCTAATAATAAGTATTGAAAGTACAAAAAATATTTTAGAAAATGAAAAAGACGAAGAATTAAAAGATTTAGCAAAAATAGAACTTAATGATTTAGAAATTCAAATAAATCAACTAGAAGAAGAAATTAAAATATTGTTACTCCCCGAAGATCCTGAAGATAATAAAAATGCCATTCTCGAAATTAGAGCTGGAACAGGTGGTGATGAAGCTAGTTTATTTGCTGGTGATTTATTCAGAATGTATTCAAAATATGCTGAAAGCAAAGGTTGGAAAGTAGAAATTGTAAGTTTTACAGAAGGAACGGTAGGAGGTTATAAAGAAATAATAGCAAACATTATAGGAGAAAGAGTATATGGCACATTAAAATACGAATCGGGTGTTCATAGAGTACAACGAATTCCTCAAACCGAAACACAAGGTAGAATTCATACTTCAGCTGCATCAGTTGTTGTTTTACCTGAAGCCGAAGAATTTGATGTTGAAATTAAACAAGAAGATATAAGAATTGACAGATTTTGTTCATCAGGGCCAGGAGGACAATCAGTAAATACCACATATTCTGCTGTAAGAATAACTCATATTCCAACAGGTATAGTTGTTCAATGTCAAGATCAAAAATCTCAAATTAAAAATCTTGAAAAAGCAATGCAAGAATTGAGAACAAGAATATACAATCTTGAATATCAAAAAAGACTTGAAGAAATTTCTTCAAAAAGAAGAACAATGGTATCAACAGGCGATAGATCAGCAAAAATAAGAACATATAATTTCCCACAAGGAAGAATTACAGATCACAGAATTAATTATACTGTTTACAATTTGCAAAGTGTTCTTGATGGTAATCTCGACGATATAATTAGTAAATTACAAATGGCCGAAAATGCAGAAAGACTTAAAGCAAGTGAATTCATAGTTTAATGTATTAATATAACTACAATATGAACTATCAGACAATAGTTGAAAATATTAGAAATAAAAAATCGCTTTTGTGTGTAGGACTTGATACTGATATTAATGAAATTCCTCCATTTTTAAAAACATATAAAGATCCTATTTTTGAATTTAATAAGCAGATTATTGATAATACATCTAAATATGCCATTGCTTACAAAATTAATACTGCCTTTTATGAGCAATATGGTGAATCGGGTTGGTTATCAATGAGAAAAACCCTTGAATACATTAAAAAAAATTATCCCGAAATTTTTGTAATAGCAGATGCCAAAAGAGGTGATATTTCAACTTCATCAGAAAAATATGCAAAAGCATTTTTTGAAAACATGAATTTTGATGCAATTACTTTATCACCATATATGGGAAAAGATTCTGTAGAGCCTTTTCTAAAATATAAAAATAAATTTGTTATATTACTAGCCTTGACGTCTAATATAGGTTCGGAAGATTTTCAATTTATCAGAGTAAACAACGACTCATTATTTCAACTCGTTATTAAAAAGTCAAAAACTTGGGGAAGTCACGAAAATATGATGTACGTGATAGGTGCAACAAAAGCATCAATGTTAGTAAAAGTAAGAGAAGTAATTCCAGAGCACTTTTTATTAATTCCAGGCGTAAAAACTCAGGGAGGAAAAATTGAAGAAGTATTTAAATATGGATGCAATAGTAAAGGAGGATTAATTATAAATTCCTCAAGGTATATATTATATTCAGATAACTCTGAAAACTTTGCATATTCTGCAGAATTAAAAGCTAAAGAATTACAAGAAGAAATGTCAAAATTTTTAAAAGAATTTAGTGTAATTTAAATTTTAAAAATTCACTGTGATATCTAAAATTTTGATTCTATTAGGTTTTTTATTTTTATCATTTGGCTTAATAATATATTTTTTAATATTTTCACAATACTTTAAAATCAAAAATTTAAAGCAATTTAACAGCTAACATTAATATTTATAGAAATCACATTTATAAAATATTACTTATGACTGAGACAATATTAAAAAAAATAGAAAAAATAATAAACAAATTTTTTCTTTTTCAGAAGCAATTTTCTTTACAAGTATTTTTTTGATTTTTTCTTTACATTTCTGCAATAAAAAAACAAATTGAGTTTTTAAAGGTTAATAATAATTAATAATTAAAAAATCAATTACCAGTCATTATAAACAATGGTTGAAATTCAAAACTTTTATAGTAAGGTTTTAATTCCTCGGTATTATAATATCTTTTTACATCTACTGTCTTAATACCTTTTGTTACAATATCAATAGGTACATTATCGTATCTCCCATTTCTAAGAACAATTAATCGTCCATAAATTCCTTTTAAAATCAAATCGAGAGCAAGATTTCCATAAGCCATAGGTACTATTGAATCTATTGCATCGGGATCACCGCCTCTAACAAGATACCCAAGTTGTTGATAAATAACACTAACTTTTTCACTATTATTATATTTAGGGGATATTTCTCTTATTTTAGCAGAAATTATTTCTCCTATATTTTTAGATGTTAAAATATCATAAGATATCTCATCATCACTATTATTGCTTCTTGTTTTTACATTAATGTTATTTTCACCATCATGAAAAGATGCTCCTTCCGAAACCAATAATACAGAGTATTTACTAGGATTTTTTTTTCGATCTTCGATTAATAATTTTGTTAGTAAATCAATATCAAACTTATATTCGGGTATTACACATCTATGAGCTGCACCAGCCATAGTAGGCAGCATAGCGGTAAAACCAGCATACCTTCCAAAAACCTCAATAACCAGAATTCGTTCGTGCGAACCGGCTGTTGTTCGTAATTGATTGCTTAATTGTATAGTTCGAGTAATACAGGTGCTAAAACCTATACAATAATCAGTTCCTGGAACATCATTTTCCATTGTTTTAGGTATACCTACCACTTTAACACCTTCTTTATATAGTCTAACAGCATAATTTAATGTCTCATCTCCACCAATAGGTATTAAATAATCGATACCCAGAAAATCAATATTTTTTATTATTTCAGAAGTCAAATCATTAATTTCTTCATTATACTTGTCTCTATATTGTAAAGGGAGATGTTCTTTTTCAATTGACGAAGGTACTATTTGAGAAGTATGTATAAATGTTCCACCCGTTCGCCCAACTTTATTAACAATTTCTTCAGTAAGTATCATAAAGTTATCACTATTGTCGGCATCTTTATCTCTTATAACTTTTAATAAACCATCCCAACCTCTTTTCAAACCAATAACCTGATAGCCTTCATTTAAAGCTCTTAGAGTTATTGCTCTAATTGCAGGATTTAAACCAGGTACATCTCCTCCTCCTGTAAGTATGCCAATAGTGCCTTTTTTTCTTTTAATATTTATCATGATAATAAATATTTTTGAAAATATAAGAAATAAAATTTTAAAAAGCAAATATTTTAGAAAGTGTTAAAATCAAAAAACATTTAAAATTTCCTATTCTTCAGTCAATTCAAGTAATTTTTTTCTATATATGGCAAAAATTTTTGATCGTGATAAAAATCCTATATATTTTCCATTTTCAACAACAGGAATGTTCCATATGTTGTAATGATCAAAAAATTGTAATACATTTTCCATTGTATCATCAACAGAAACCATGATTTCTGGAGTATTTAAAATATCACGTACAAAAATTTTGTTATATAAATCAACATTAAACATTATATGTCTGATATTATCAAGCAAAACAACTCCAATCAAATAACCCATTTCATTAACAACAGGGAAAATATTACGTTTTGATTTTGATATAACTTTAATCAAATCACCTAAAGTCATATTAGGATTAACAACCGAAAAATCTGTTTCAACAATATCTTTAATATTTATTAACGTTAGTATTGATTTATCTTTGTGATGTGTTAATAATAGTTTTTTTTGAGCAAGGTTTCTTGCATATATAGAGTGTGGTTCAAATTTGTATATCGATATAAAAGAGGCAACAGAAGTTGCAACAAGTGGAACTATTAAAGAATATGAACCAGTTATTTCTGCAATTAAAAAAATAGCAGTTAGAGGAGCATGCATAACTCCCGACATTAATCCTGCCATTCCTGCAAGAATGAAATTTTGTTCAGGTAAATTCAAATTAAATTTATTAAAAATATTAGCAAATAAACAACCTAAAAATGCACCAACAAATAGTGTAGGTGCGAAAACGCCTCCAACTCCACCACTTCCTGTAGTAATAGACATTGCAACAACTTTCAAAAATATTAAAAGAAAAAAATATATAACAAAAACAATATAATCATTTGAAAATCTTTGAAAAATACTTGAATTAAAAAGAAAACCTTTATTATTATTCAATATATCATTAATATGATCGTATCCTTCTCCATACAAAGGAGGTAACATAAATATTAGTACACCAAGTAATATCCCGCCTAATAAAATTTTAAAAACAACTTTATTCAATTTTTTATCAAATATTTTTTCTATAAACGATGAAGTTCTAATAAAATACAAAGACATTAAACCCGATATAATACCAAGAAAAACGTAGTATGGTAAAGTATTTATATAAAAATCGTTATGAAAAGAAAAAGGCAAAATAACACCACGACCAAGAAAAAAATACGAAACTGTTGTAGCAGTAATTGAAGAAATTAATAATGGTATTATAGTCCACATAGTTAAATCGAACATAAGAACTTCGAGAACAAAAACAACCGCAGCTATAGGAGCTTTAAAAATTCCACCTATTGCACCTGCAGCACCACAACCAATTAATACTGTCAAGGTTTTGTAATCTAACTTAAAAAAACGACCAGCATTTGATCCTATTGCAGAACCTGTTAAAACAATTGGTGCTTCAAGTCCAACCGAACCACCAAATCCCACAGTAAGCGTACTAGCTATAAAAGATGAAAATATATTATGTGATTCAATTACTGAATTCTTTCTGGATATAGAATATAATATTTTGCTAATGCCATGATTTAAATTATCTTTAATAAAAATTTTTACAAACAAAACAGTTAAAATAATACCAATCAATGGATATGCTAAATAAAGATAATTCAAACCACTAGAATTTAAAGACATTATTATAGAATGTATAAAAAAAACAGTATTTTTCAAAATAATTGCAACGACACTACATAAAATGCCAATAATAAAAGCTAGAATATTTATAAATTGTTTATGAGATATATTTTTAATTCGCCAATTATTAAATAAAACAAACAATTTTTTTATTCTTGATTTTAAAATCATTTTAAAATAAGTTTTTATAAAAACCATATGTTACCACTTGCAAATATATAGATTGATTTAATTAATTTACATTATTTTCGTAATTCTTTAACATAACTTAATTTATATTAAATTTACAGCAAATTTCAATATTAAGAAAATGAAAATCTTTACAACAGAACAAATTCGTAAAATTGATGAATATACAATAAAAAATGAACCTATAGCTTCTATTGATTTAATGGAAAGAGCAGCAAAGGCTTGTTGTAATTGGATAACAGATCACTTTACTAAAGATACATTTTTTTATCTTTTTGCAGGACCTGGAAATAATGGTGGTGATACATTTGCGTTAGCCAGATTACTATTAAATAATGGATACAATAATATAAAAGTTTATTATTTAAATACAGGAAAATTATCTGCTGATTGTGAACTAAATAAAAAAAGATTAGAAAATTTAAAATCTGATATTATATATAAAATTGAAACAGAAAAAGATTTGCCTGTAATTTGCGAAAATTCAATAATAATTGATGGTCTTTTTGGATCTGGATTAAATCGTCCTCTCGAGAATTTACCTGCCTACATAGTTAATTATTTAAATAATTTAAAATGCAAAATAATTTCCATTGACATACCAAGTGGCTTATTTGGTGAAGATAATACCTATAATAAAAAAGAAAATATTATAAAAGCAACATGGACGCTTACTTTTCAATTTCCTAAATTATCATTTTTCTTTGCTGAAAACGAAATATTTACAGGAAAGTGGAATGTACTTGATATTGGCCTACATAAAGAAATTATCAATGAAACTTTTACACCTTACTATTATATTGAATTGAAAGATATTAAAAACTTAATAAAAACTCGTTCAAAATTTTCACATAAAGGTAATTTTGGGCATTCATTAATAATTGCAGGATCATATGGTATGAGTGGGGCTGCAATACTTGCTGCAAAAGCATGCTTAAGATCTGGTAGTGGTCTTGTGACTGTTCATGTTCCAAAAATTTGTTATTCTATATTACAAACTACTGTACCTGAAGCAATTTTAAGCATTGATAAATCATCTAAATTCTTCTCAAAAATACCTCAATTATTAAAATACAATGCAATAGGAATAGGGCCTGGAATTGGCACCTCAAAAAAAACTCAAAAAGCTTTTAAAAAATTACTATCAAAAATAAATGTTCCCTTAGTTATTGATGCTGATGGAATTAATATTTTATCAAACAACAAAAATTGGTTGCATTTATTACCCGAAAATACCATACTAACTCCTCATCCAGGAGAATTTGATCGATTAACATTACGACATACCAGTGGATATGAAAGGCATAAAATGCAGTTAGAACTTTCACAAAAACATAAAATTATAATAATTCTAAAAGGTGCATATACATCAATTACAACACCTGATGGTAAATGTTATTTTAATAGCACAGGAAATCCTGGAATGGCAACTGGTGGAAGTGGTGATGTTTTAACTGGTATCTTAACAGGTTTGCTTGCACAAAAATATGCTCCTTTGGATGTAGCATTGATTGGTACTTTTTTGCATGGATTAGCAGGTGATTTATCATTAAAAGAAGAAAGCTTAGAATCATTAATATCATCAGATATAATAAAAAATATTGGAAAAGCGTTTAACCTTATTAAAAATGAATAAAAAATGAAAAACAAAATATTTATTATAATTTTATATGTAATAAATGGTTTATGTGTAATTGGTCAGATTAATAGTCAGTTATCAGACTTTATTCCACCTTATGCATTACCTATTACACGAATCAAGGTAAAAATAATTGTAGAAAAGACATATTTATATAAAGGCCCATATAAAGATTATGCCGAAAAATATTTAAGTATAAATGATGTAATTGAAAAAGATAACATAATTTACAATTTTAAATTTATCAGTTTATCAACCCACAACGAACCTGATATAACAACCTACAATCCATATTTTCAGAAAGCAAACAAAAAACTTATTAATCTTTTTAATTTATTAAAAGAAAATGGATACATTATCATTCCAAATTCAGAAGAAATTAATAAATACATTAATATTAAAACTCACTTAAACAATTACGATACTCCAATAAATAAATCATTATCAGTAAAAAGAAACATAATTAAAGAAAAACAAATTAAAGAAAAAAAAATTAAAAAAGACACTTTGTTTATAACAATTCCTGAAGAACATGAATTACTTAAAATAAAAGACATAGAAACAAAAGCCGAAGAAGCTGCTAATTTTATAATTAAAATACGCAAAAGACTTTTCAAAACAATTACTGGCCAAGAAAATACACCTCAGGGTGAAGCAATGGTTCATGCAATAAACACTTTAAAGGATCTGGAAAAACAATATCTTGCACTATTTAAAGGAGAAAAAATAATTACTTATGATACATTGAATTTTGAATTGGTTGTCGATAATAATAATCTAAACAAGCCTATAAATTTATTTAATTTTTCAACTACAGCTTTAACATTTGATCATATAAATTATGACAATACTGGTATTATAAGTATTACTATAAAAGATTTTTTAAACAGCTATTCCAATATGGAAGTTAACATAAAAAATAGTAAAATAAAATACAGACTCCCTGAAAAAGTATTAATTGAAATAAAAAAAGGTGATACAAAAATTTTTCAAACAGAAACTTTTGTTTTTATATCAAGAAAATAGAAAATAAGATTAAATTTTTGTAATTTCGCAAAATTTAAATCATTTAATTATGTCGTTCATATCAGAAAGAATAATATCAGATGCCTATACATTCGATGATGTTTTAATAGTACCAGCATACTCTGAGGTTTTGCCAAAAGATGTAGATATAAGTTCTAGATTTACAAAAAATATAAAACTTAATGCACCAATTGTATCGGCTGCAATGGATACTGTTACAGAAGCAACTCTTGCCATTGCAATTGCTAGAGAAGGAGGGATTGGTGTAATTCACAAAAACATGACCAAGGAAGAACAGGCAAAACAAGTAAAAATTGTAAAAAGGGCGGAAAATGGAATGATTTACGATCCTATAACCATTCATAAAGATGCAACAGTTGCTGATGCTTTAAACTACATGAAAGAATTTAAAATTGGTGGTATTCCAGTAGTTGATGAAGAACATCATTTAATTGGCATTGTAACAAACAGAGATTTAAGATTTGAAACCAAAATGGATAGACCTATAAGTGAAGTAATGACAAGTGAAAATATTATTACAACAAATCAGGAAATTAATCTCGAAGAAGCTGCTAATATTTTGCAAAAATATAAAATTGAAAAACTGCCTGTAGTTGATGAAAATAATAGATTAATAGGATTAATAACATATAAAGATATTACAAAAGCAAAAGATAGACCATTTGCATGTAAAGATTCTATGGGGCGGTTAAGAGTAGCTGCTGCTGTAGGTATAGCAAAAGATACACTCGAAAGAGTCGAATTACTTGTGAAAGCAGATGTAGATGCTATAGTAGTTGATACTGCACATGGACATTCACAGGCAGTAATTGAAACACTTAAAGCAATTAAATATCATTTCCCCGATTTAGAAGTAGTCGTTGGTAATATAGCTATTGGCGAAGCAGCTATTGAACTTGTAAAAGCAGGTGCTGATGCTGTTAAGGTAGGTATTGGTCCTGGATCAATATGTACAACACGTGTAATAGCAGGTATTGGTGTTCCTCAGCTTTCAGCTATTTTTGATGTATTTAGCGCTTTAAAAAATACCAATATACCAATCATTGCCGATGGTGGAATACGATATTCAGGCGATATTGTAAAAGCATTAGCAGCAGGAGCTAGTTCTGTAATGATAGGATCTTTGTTTGCAGGAGTTGAAGAAAGTCCTGGCGAAACTATAATATTTAACGGAAGAAAATACAAATCATACAGAGGAATGGGTTCAATTGAAGCTATGCAACAAGGATCAAAAGACAGATATTTTCAAGAAAATGAAAATGAAAATAATAAACTTGTACCCGAAGGAATAGTTGCACAAGTACCTTATAAAGGTTTACTAAGCGAAGTATTTTATCAATTGGTTGGTGGGCTAAGAGCAGGAATGGGTTATTGTGGAGCAAGAACTATAAATGACTTATGGAATACAAAATTCGTTAGAATAACAAATGCTGGTATTATCGAAAATCATCCTCATGATGTAACTATAACTCGTGAAGCTCCTAATTATAGTAGATGATTAAATTAAAAACTTAAAAAAATGAAAAAACATAATATCATGAAAGTTTTGAATTTAACATTTGTCACAATTTTTATTATATCTTTCATTTTTATTATAAATGCACAGGACGACAAAATTTTGTTGACAATTGATGATCAACCTATTAGTCTTTCTGAATTTAAATACATGTTTTCAAAAAATTATTCATTATCAAAAAATGATAAATCACCTGATGAATATTTGCAATCATTCATAAACTATAAACTTAAAGTATTGGAAGCCCAAAAACTTGGATATGATACAGTGAGGTCATTTATCGAAGAATTAAATACGTATCGTGACCAATTAGCAGAAAAATATTTCATTAAATCTGTTGTACGTGATAGTATTATAAAAGAAGCATATGAAAGAACTATAAAAGAAATTAATGCTAGTCATATTCTTATTAGATTACCATTTGAATCTACACCAGCCGACACAATCAATGCATATAATAAAATTATTGAATTAAGGAATAGAATATTAAAAGGAGAATCTTTCGAAGAAATTGCCTTAAAATTTTCAGAAGATCCTTCAGTATCAAGAAATAAAGGTAATTTAGGATGGTTTCATGCTTTTAGAATGATATATCCATTTGAGTGTGCTGCTTACAACACACCTGTCAATCAAATATCAATGCCTATAAGAACTAGTTATGGTTATCATATTGTAAAAGTTAATGATGTCAGACCTTCAAAAGGTATGATAAAATTAGCACATATACTTGTATTTGGCGACGAAAAAGATACAGAAGCAAGAAAAAAAGCCGAGGAAAAAATAAACGAATGTTATAAAAAACTATTAGAAGGAATAGCATTTGAAGAACTTGCAAAAACATATTCAGAAGATGAATATACAGCAAACAATGGTGGCGAACTGGAATGGTATGAATCTGGAATAATACCTCCCCACATCGAGGAAATAGTTTTTAATCTTAAAAACATAGGTGATATTTCGCAAATTGTACCAACATCATATGGTTATCATATTTTCAAATTATTAGGCAAAAAATCAGTTGATACTTTTGAAAATTTAAAAAAAGAATTAGAAAATAAAGTAGATAGAGATAACTTTAGAAAAAAAGTAATCGAAGCACAATCATTGGCTTTAATTCGAAAAGAAAATAAATGTAGAATTTACAAAGATAATATTTATGCATTATCAGAAATCATCGATAGTACAATTTACGAAGGCAATTGGGCTACTGACCTGGTAGAAAATATGCTCGATGTAGTTGTATCATTCGAAAACAAAGAATACACACAAAAAGATTATGCCGATTTTCTGGCTAAAAAATCACCGTTCAATAAAAAACTTAATTTTAATGATATCTTAAACTTAAATTTCAACGAATTTATAGATTTTGTCACTAAAGAGTATGAAAAAGCACAATTAGAAAATAAATATATTGATTTTAAAAACATAATGAAAGAATATCATGATGGTATATTGCTATTTAATTTGACAAACGACTCTGTTTGGAACAAGGCAGTAAAAGACACAATAGGATTACTAGCTTTTTACAAGAAAAATACAAAAAATTACTTATGGAAAGATAGAGCCGAAGTTGTAAGAGTTGAAATTTCAGACTCATTATATAAAAAATATAATCAAAAATTCATACTAAATAATTTATCTCGAAAAGATAAAAATGATTTTATAAAAATATTTTGTAAAAACGATAGCATTGAATGTATCAAATATCAGAGTAATTTAATCGAAATTGATGACTTTAAAGCAAAATATCCCGATTTGATATTTAAAACAAAAAGCGTTAAAGTAGAAAATCAAAACAATAAAATAATAATCACATTAGTTAAAAAAATAATAAAATCACAACCCAAAAAATTTGAAGAATCAAAAGGACTTGTAATTGCTGATTACCAAAATTTTTTAGAAGAACAATGGATTAAAAATTTAAGAAATAAATATAAAATAAACATTAACTATGATGTTTTTAATGAATTTAAAAACAGTCTTAATTAATAAAAAATATAAAAATGCATACATTTAAAATCAAATATGAAATAATAATAAGTTTGTTTTTTATATTATTTTTTAACAATTGTAAAAAAGAAAAAAAAGCAGAAACAGATTATCCTGTTGCAAGAGTATTTGATAAATATTTATATCTTAGTGAAATAAAAAAAATAATTCCCGATAAAATTCCTACCAACGATAGCATTCAATTAGCAAAAGAATATATTGACAAGTGGATAAAAAAACAATTATTATTACGAAAAGCTGAAATTATTTTAACTGATGAAGAAAAAAATCTGACAGAAGAATTAGAAAATTATAGAAATTCATTATTAATTTACAAATATGAACAATATTTAATAAACCAGAATTTAGATACAGTTGTAAGCGAAGAAGATATAAAGAAATACTATGATGAAAACTCAAATAATTTTATTTTAATAGATCCCATCGTTAAAGGTTTGTTATTAGAAATTCCATCAGATTTAAAAAACATTGAAAATATTAAAACATGGTTAAAAGGTGATATAAAAACCAATATAACCAATATTGAATCATTTGCATATTCTTATGCAATTAATTATCAGTTTTTTGGAGATAATTGGATTGCATTTCCTATTATTGCAAAATTTATTCCCGAAAAAATAGATAATTATAATGATTTTTTAAAAAGATATAGTTATTATGAAACAAAAAACAAAAATAATACAATCATATTAAAAATAATAGATTACAAACTCGCAGGAACTTTAGCTCCACTGGAATATGTGTCAAATAATATAAAATCAATAATTATAAATAAAAGAAAACTTCAATTGTTAAATAAACATTCTGAAGACATTTTCAAAGAAGGTATAAAAAATAGATATTTCGACATATATCAAAACAAATGATAAAAAATTTTTAACAAAACATTATGAGAGCAATTTTTTGTTTGTTTGTAAGTATTTTAATATCATCACAAATAATTAAAGGACAACCTTATATTGTTGATGAAATAGTTGCTGTAGTTGGCGATGAAATCATACTATATTCAGATATCGAAAAGCAATATATGCAAATGAAAGAGGAATATGCTTCAAAACCCGATTATAAATGTTCAATACTTGAAATGTTACTAGCACAAAAACTACTTATAAATCAAGCATATATTGATAGTTTAAAAGTTACTGATTCACAAGTTGAAACTGAACTTGAAAGAAGATTAAAATATTTCATTAATGTATTTGGATCAAAAGAAAAAATGGAAAGCTATTTTAAAAAATCTATTATTGAAATGAAAGAAGAATTTCGAAATTTAATAAGAGAAAATCTACTTGCAGAAACTATGAGGCAAGAAATTGTAAAAAACGTAACAATAACACCATCAGAAATAAAAAAATATTACAATTCATTGCCCAAAGATAGTTTACCATATATAAATGCAAAAGTTGAAGTATTACAAATAGTTTTATATCCCTCCTCGAGTGAAGAATCTAAGAAAGAAGCAAGAGAAAAATTGCTTAATATTAGAGAAAGAATATTAAATGGTGAAAACTTTGTTACATTGGCTGTATTATATTCTGAAGATCCTGGTTCCGCTTTTAGAGGGGGTGACCTGGGTTGGGTAAATAAAGCTGAACTTGATCCTGAATATGTTAAAGCAGTAGCTTCACTTAAAGAAGGCCAAATTTCTAGAATTGTCGAAACATCATTTGGATATCATATAATTCAATTACTTGGAAAAACAGAAGATCGCATACATACACGACATATATTAATTAAACCTAAAATATCTATAGAAGATAAAGAAAAAACAATAAATAGACTTGATAGTATTGTTAAATTGGTAAAAGATGGTGCTTTAACATTTGAAGAAGCCGCAAAAATGTTTTCAATGGACGAAAAAACCAGGTTTAATGGAGGAATAATGATCAATCCTAGAACAGGAAGCACTAAATTTGAACTATCAGATTTTTCAACTAAAGATTATTTAGTAATCAGTAAATTATCGATTGGAGAAATTTCTGAGCCATACGAATCAATTGATGAAAAAGGTAATATTATTTACAAAGTTGTAACAATAAAATCAAGAACTAATCCACATGTTGCTAATTTACAAGAAGATTATGAATTAATAAAACAAATGGCTCTGAATCACAAAGAACAAGAAGTACTTGCAAACTGGTTAAAAAATAAAATAAAAAATACATATATCAGAATAAATGATAATTTTAAAAATTGTGATTTTGCTATAAAAGAATGGTTAAAATAAAATACTTGAAAATATTAATAATATTTTTAGTTTTTTCGTATTCGTATGATATTAATGGACAAAAAGTTCGAAAAATTAATTTCTCTGCTATAAACATGGAATTTGATAATTCGATTAATAATGGAGCTTTTAAACTTTCGGGCAACGTTGAATTTGAACACGAAGGAACTAAAATGTATTGTGATAGTGCCTATTATTACCCCAATACCAATTCGTTTGATGCTTATGGTAATATTCATATAATCCAATCAGATACAATTAATTTATATGGAGACATTTTGAATTATGATGGTAATACAAGAATTGCTATTATTACAGGTAATGTACTTTTATCAGTTAAGGATCAAACTGAGTTAAGAACAGAATCTTTATCGTTTGATTTGAAAAATAATATAGGTTATTATAACAAATCAGCTCAAATCACCAGAGATATAAATAAGTTAACAAGCAAAATAGGTTATTATTATACAAGAAAAAATACATATTTTTTTAAAGAAAATGTAAAAATAGAGAATCCAGATTATACAATATACTCTGATACACTTGAATACAATACAAAAACAAATATCGCTTATTTAAAAGGAAAAACAAAGATAATAACCCAAGATACCACTATAATTTTGTGTGAGGATGGTTGGTATAATATGGATACAGATATAAGTTCTTTACGAAAAAACGTAATTATTAAAAGTAATAAAGGACAAAACATAGTTGGTGATAGCATTTATTACAACAGAAAATTAAAAGATGCTTATGCGTTCAATAATGTTGTTTTAAATGATACAACGCAGAATTTAATTTTAAAAGGTAACTACGCTCATTACAATGAAATAACAGGTTATTCTTTATTAACAAAAAACGCTTTAATGATCCAGTATTCAAACAAAGATAGCCTATTTATAAAAGCTGATACATTAATATCAATAAAAGATACTTCTAATAATAGAATTTTTAAAGCATACTATAAAGTAAAACTCTATAAATCTGATTTTCAGGGTAAATGTGACTCTGCTATTTTTACAACCATCGATTCAACTTTTTATTTATACAAAGAACCAATAATATGGACAGGAGATAATCAACTAACAGCTGAGATAATAGAAATAGCAATAAAAAATAAAACTGTCGACCAATTGCGTCTAAAAAAATTAGCTATTATAGCCAACAAAGTCGACTCTTTTAAATATAATCAAATTAAAGGAAATCTTGTAACATGTTATTTTAAAAATGATAGTTTATATAAAATTGATATAAGTGGTAATTGTGAAACTATTTACTACCCTGAAGATAATAATGAAATTATAGGAATTAATTTTGCAAAAAGCTCATATATAACCATTTATATAAGTGAAAATAAAATTGATAAAATTAAATTTTCTGGACAACCTGAAGCATCGTTATATCCACTTGAAAAAGCTCCAATCGAAAAAACTCAATTTTCTGATTTTAAATGGATGGAAGAATTACGACCTAAAAACAAATATGAATTATTGATTAAAAACTAAAAAATTAAAATTACAAAAACGGGATTAATAATGAAAAAAATCTTACTTATAATCCCGTTTTTAAGATCTTTTAAACCAAATTAATACTCATCTTCATTAAATAAAAAGTCCTCCTTGCTTGTAGGATAATCGGGCCAGATATCTTCAATACTTTCATAAACTTCTCCTTCATCTTCAAGCTCCTGGAGGTTTTCAATTACCTCCATTGGTGCGCCTGATCTAATAGCATAATCAATCAACTCTTCTTTTGTTGCAGGCCATGGCGCATCTTCTAATTTTGAAGCTAATTCGAGTGTCCAGTACATATTTTTTGAGATTTTTTGGTTATTTAAAAATTTTGCAAATATAATAAAATTTTTTTAAAAATTTTTATACCATTTTTTTTCATTAATTCCTTTTAAAAAATGCAATTTTCGTGCCAAAACAAAAAAATAATCAGACAACCTATTTATATAAATAAAGGCTATTTTTCGATCTTGACTTTTCAACTTTAATTTACTTATATTTCTTTCGGCTCGACGACAGATTGTACGTAATATATGACAAAATGATATAACTGGGTGTCCATATGGATAAATAAAATTTTTAAGTTCTGGCAATTCACTTTGAATGTTATCTATTTTGATTTCAATATTTTTAACAATTTCTTCTGTAAAAATATCTTGATTATCATTTTTTTTATTACTAAATACATAACAACATTTCATCAAATTATCAATAATTCCAATTAAGTCACTTCTAATGTCTTCATAATCAATCATATCGTGGAAATAACCTACAAATGCCATTAATTCATCAATCGAACCATAAGCTTCGATATATTTATTGTATTTTTGGACAATACTCCCATCTCTCATTTTTGTCCTTCCTTCATCGCCCATACCAGTATAAATTTTGTTTTTTGTTTCCATAAATGTTTATATTTAATAACGAATCATAAAATATTGTTTTAAAAATTGAGGCTTTTTAATTAAAATCCCCATTCTACCGAGATCGATAGACAAATTTATATTGCTATTTTTTGTAATATCTTTCCACGCATTGTACATATCTGTCGACCATCGAATATCATCAATAACAATGTAACATTCATCCTTTTTTAAATTACTTAAAATCTTTTCAATGTAATATTGTAGATGCTTTCCAATATGATCACCATCTATAAAAAATAATAATTTTTCTTTATCCTGAATTTCATATAATATTAAATCCAATCCCTCTTTAAAATTGCAGTTGTAAACCTTAAAATTTTTAAATCCATTCCCATAAAGTAACTCATATGAAATCTTTGCTAATTCATTATTGCCTTCAATTGTATGTAAAAACAGATTATCATTTTTATATAAAAAATAATATGCCGAAATTCCCAAACCAGTACCAAGTTCTATAACACAAGAAATATTATAATATTTTACCATTTTATTTAATAAAGATCCATATTTTTCATTTAAAGACGAATATTTTAAAAATCTTTTTACAGAGATTTTTTTCGATTTAAACAATGCTTTTGAATTTTTATTATACTCAGATCGTTGAATATAACTTACTTCTTTTAAAATACATGCTTTTATTAAATTTAAATCCTCAAATTTAATTTTATCGTTATTTAAAATATTTTTAATAAAATCGTAAACAAAAGGTGAATGAATACCATGTCCATATTTATGCTTAGCAAATAATTTGTAATAAAAATTTCTTAATAGTATATTTACCATGTATTTTTCAATATAATAAATCAAGTAAATTTAAATAATTTATCAAGAATAATGAACTTTTTTTTGGATAAAGAAATTAAATATTTACGAGGAGTAGGACCTAAAAGATCAGAATTATTTGAAAAAGAATTAAATATAAAAACCTTTAGAGATTTATTATATCATTTTCCATACAAATACATTGATAAATCAAAAATCTACAAAATTTCAGAAATTAAAACAGAATTAAATAATTATGTTCAACTTAAGGGAAAAATAACAACTTTTGCTATTGAAGGATCTAAAAATGGAACTAAAAGATTAATAGCATATTTTACTGATAACACTGGAATTATACAATTAGTATGGTTTCAAGGAATTGATTATTTTCAGAGAATTTACAAAACTAATGAAGAATATATTATTTACGGAAAACCTATTTTATTTAACAACATAATTTCAATAGCACATCCCGAAATTGAAAATCCCTTGCAAAAACAATCAGTTTTTCCACATACACTTACTCCTTTGTATTCAACTACCGAAAAACTAAAAGATAACTATATAACATCAAAAGCAATCCATAAATTAATTGAAAATATTTTATCGACTTACTTACAATATTTTGAAGAAACTTTACCGGAAGAACTTATTCACAAATATAAATTGATACCATACAAAGAAGCCATATTAAATATACATTTTCCTGAAAATAATGAAAAGCTCCATAAAGCAATTTTCAGACTAAAATTTGAAGAGCTATTTTTAATTCAACTTAACATTTTAAAGCAAAAATACAAAAGAGACATTTTCAACAAAGGTTATATTTTTAGTAAAGTTGGTTACTTTTTAAATAATTTCTATAAAAACAACTTGCCATTTAAATTAACTGACGCACAAAAACGAGTAATAAAAGAAATAAGAAAAGATTTGGGTTCTGGTAAACAAATGAACAGGCTTCTTCAGGGTGATGTTGGAAGTGGTAAAACTCTTGTTGCACTGATGAGCATGTTAATAGCTTTAGATAATGGATATCAGTCATGTTTAATGGTACCAACAGAAATACTTGCAAATCAACACTTCAAAAACATCACTAAATTGTTAAATGGCTTAAATATTAAAGTTGAACTACTTACAGGTTCAATTAGTAAATCAAAAAAAAACAAAATTTTAAGTGAACTTCAAGCTGGTGAAATTGATATATTAATAGGTACACATGCCTTAATAGAAGATCCTGTTAAATTTAAAAATTTAGGTTTAGTAGTTATCGACGAACAACATAGGTTTGGAGTAGCACAAAGAGCTAAATTATGGGAAAAAAGTAGTGAATATTTTCCACATATTCTTGTAATGACTGCAACTCCAATACCACGAACTTTAGCAATGACACTTTATGGTGATTTGGATGTTTCGGTCATAAATCAACTACCTCCTGGACGAAAACCTATCAAAACATTCCATTTTACCGATAGTCATAGGCTTCTAATGTTTGGATTCATAAAAAAACAAATACAACTAGGTAAGCAAGTTTACGTAGTATATCCAATGATTAAAGAATCTGAAAAAACAGATTATAAATATCTTGAAGAGGGGTATGAAAGCTTTGTTAGAGAATTTCCACCACCCCAATATCTTATTGTTTGTGTACATGGTAAATTAAAACCTTCTGAAAAAGAAGAAGCAATGCAATTATTTATAAATGGCAAAGCAAATATATTGATAGCAACAACAGTAATTGAAGTGGGAGTTGATGTGCCAAATGCCTCAGTTATGGTTATTGAAAGTGCCGAAAGATTTGGCTTATCGCAATTACATCAACTAAGAGGGAGAGTTGGTAGAGGTCACGATCAAAGTTATTGCATATTAATGACAAAAGACAAATTATCTCAAGATTCATTAAAACGAATAAATATTATGGTTCAAACCAATGATGGATTCAAAATAGCCGAAGAGGACTTAAAATTGAGGGGACCAGGAGAAATAGAAGGAACAAGACAAAGTGGTTTACCTTTTGATCTAAAAATTTCAAATTTAGCAACAGATTCAAGGATTATTCAATATGCAAGAGATGTAGCCAACAATATTTTAACAGATGATCCACTACTTGAAAAAGAAAAGAATAAAAAACTTAAATTACAACTTGATAATATGAAACCTTCAGTCAATGATTGGAGTATGATAAGTTAATCACATCATGATTTCAAGTTTTTCTTGATCTTTTTTAAAAAATTTCCAAAAATTAAAACAATAATGCCAATCTTATTTTTCCAAGTGATTATTATGGTAATAATATTCTTTGATAAATTGTAGAAATGTATTATCTAAATTAATCTTTTAATAAAATATAGTTCTTATATTCCCCTATTCTATAACCAGTAAGATTTTCTATAAATCTTCTTATTCTATTTTTAAAATTAAAGTTCTTATATGAAATATCATGTTCAAAATACCAATTTTTCCTATTTATCCTATCTATCATAACAGACGGATGAGTTCCATTATATAAAGTCAGACTATCAATTTTTGAATAATCAAAACCATCTGTTTTTATCACATTTTTTTCTATCCATTCATCATCATGATATAATTTGTGAAACGAAACTATTTTTTGTTGCATTTTATCTGGGGGTCTTACCCATCCATAATGATTTATATAAGCATCTATTAATTTTACTCTTAATTTTCTATTAGGCTTTTTACGAAAACCTTGAGCATCGCGATATGAAAAAATGTTTTTATCATTTCTTATAATTCTGATTTCGTGTCTATACCATCTGTATGAATCGGCCACATAATCGTATGACCCATAAAAATGACGATATTTGAATAATAAACCTTCAACTTCCTTATTATTTAAGTATTTTTTTGCTGAATCATATATAATATCAAGATCATTTTCATGAACAACTTCATCGGCTTGTATATAAAAAGCCCAATCAGTATCATCCGATATCTGTTGAAAAGCTTTGTTCGTTTCTTCAGCCAATACAGCACCTCCTTTCCTTAAAGCATCATTCCAAACCGATTCCATAATCTTAATTTTTTCGGATTTAATCGATTCTATTAACTCGCGTGTGTTATCATCTGAATTTCCAACAGATACAATAAATTCATTACATATAGGTAAAATCGAAGTTATAGATTCAACAACAGGATAATCAAATTTTATTGCATTTCTGACAATTGTAAAACCAGTTATTTTCATCATTTTAAAAAATTTTTTCAAATATAAATCAAAATTAAAACAAATTAAATTTTAGCAGTTATATCAAATTATTATTTTTGCAAAAACCATAAGTCATGAATCAATTTGTTTTAATCATTTTTATTGTAAATTGCATCTTTTATACTTTAAAATCACAATCAAACAAAATAGATTCATTAATAATATGTAAAAACAATGATAAAATTGAGAGCATAATTAATTTAGGGAAAAAATATCTCGATAAACCATATAAGTATAAGATAGAAAACAATTGGGTATTTGATTGTTCTGGTTTTATTTCTTATTTGTTTAAATCACATGGGTATGATATACCCCGTTCATCGGTGGGGATATCAAATAATATAAAACCTATAAGTATAAATGAAACAAAAAAAGGAGACATACTTCTCTTTAAAGGTAGGGATTACAATAAAAATATAATAGGACATGTAGCTCTTATTATTGAAAATGATAATGGAAAAATTAAAATGTTGCATAGCTGTCGACGAGGAATAAAAATAGATAATTTTCCTGATTCAGGATATTATTCAAAAAGATTTATCACAGCAGGGCGTTTTCCTTTCTTCGAAGATACTTCCAAACTTATTATATCTGATTTATTAAATGATACAATTAAAACAAAAAATGATTCATTAAAAACTTATGATACTTTAGAAACTAAAGAAGAAAATTTTATTTACGAAAAAACCTTAGAAGATACTATTTCAATTATCGGAGTGGGAGATATTATGCTTGGCACAAATTATCCATCAAACAAATTTTTACCACCTGAGGATGGAAAATTTTTACTTGAACCTGTAAAAAATATATTGCAAAATGCAGATATTACCACAGGAAATTTGGAAGGTACTTTATTAACTCGTGATGCAACACCAAGGGGTTGTAAAGATACTAGTGTTTGTTATAGATTTAAAATGCCCGAGCATTACATTCAATACCTTGAAGATGCTGGATTTGATTTTTTAAACCTTGCTAACAATCATATAAACGATTTTGGTGAAATTGGTAAGCAAAATACCTTAAAAATTTTAAAAAATTCAAATATAAAATTTGCTGGACTTGAAGAATGTCCTTATACTATTCTAGAAAAGAATGGAATAAAATTTGGTTTTTGTGGCTTTTCGCCTCATTCAGGAACTGTAAACATACATGACATAAAAAAAGTAAAAAGCATAGTAAAAAAGCTTGATACAATATGTGATATAGTTATTGTATCAATGCATATAGGTGCTGAAGGTGTTCAACACAGGCATATAACACGAAATGATGAATATTTTTTAGGACAAAACAGAGGTAATCCATATAAATTTGCAAGAGAAGTAATTGATGCAGGAGCAGATATAGTTTTTGGCCACGGTCCACATGTAACAAGAGCTGTTGATTTATATAAAAATCGTTTTATTGCTTATAGCCTTGGCAATTTTGCAACATATGCTCGTTTCAATCTAAAAGGTGAATCAGGAATCTCACCAATAATAAAAGTCTACGTAAACAAAAAAGGAAAATTTTTATATGCAGATGTTTATTCAATTATACAAAAAGGAGAAGGAGGACCTATAATTGATGAAAGCAACAAGGCTTTTTATGAAATAAAATCTTTAACAGAATCAGATATACTAGAAGCTAAGTTACATATAAGTAATAATAAAATCTATCCATTATATAATAAAAATTGAATTAATTGAGTATTTAAAAACTTTTCATAAATTAATTTAATAATCATGAAATATGAAAAACACATATAGTATAACAATTTCCAAAGAAAAATTTGATTTATTAAAAAAAATAGAAAATCTTTAATGATTTGATAATTTGGCTGTGGTTTTAAAAAAGACACAATTATATTATTGTTATTTATATTTTAGAGTCTGATAAAATAAATATCTCATTGTATTTTAGCAGAAGTTTATCCTTTCATTAATTATAACTCGGTTGTTAAAATATTGCTAATATTTTTTAGAAAATAATTTAAAACTTAAATAATTAATAAAATAAATATGTAAACTTATAAAAATTGGTTGTAAATTAAAAGGTATTGTTATTTTTTTCAAACCCTTTTTGAGATATCAATTCAACAATAAAGATTTTTTGGTTTTAAATACTTTTTAATTTTTTTCCCAAAAAACTTATTTTCATCAAAAAGTTTATTCCTTTTATAATGGCATTAAATTTGAAATAAAAAATATAAAATTAAAGTTTTCTTCTTCTTTTTATTTTAGGAAATATCAAAATTTATAAATATATACATTAACTTTATGAAAAAACTTTACCTCCTAACATAACATGATAAGAGATAAAGTTTAAATTAATAAAAGCATAAACATCCAATTAAAAAGGAATCAATAAATTGCTATTTATTTAATTTCTTTTATGATCAGGTTTGTTTTTTTTATGAAAGGAATGTGCACTTTGTTGAACTTTACTGGTAGTATGCGATCTTCCAGATTCATAAGGCATATCTTCAGGTTTAGGCAATAAGGTTTTTCTTGATAACTTCAAATTGCCTGTTTTTTCATCAATTCCTATAAGTTTAACTTCTACAATTTGACCTTCTTTTAATTCATCAGAAATATTGTTTATTCTTTTCCAACTAATTTCAGATATATGTAAAAGACCCTGTTTACCAGGTAATATTTCGATAAAAGCGCCAAAACTAGTTATTGATTTTACAACTCCTCGATAAACTTTACCAACTTCGGGTACTTCGACAATAGCTTTAATTTTTTCAATTGCCTGATCGATTGATTCTTTATCGACAGCTGATATATCAACAACACCAACACTATTAATTTCTTCAATAACAATTGTTGTATTAGTTTCTTCTTGTATTTTTTGAATAATTTTACCTCCAGGACCAATAAGTGCACCAATCATTTCTTTTGGTATTGTAATTTGTACAATACGAGGAACAAAAGGTTTAAAATCTGGCCGTGGTTCTGGAATAGTTTCAAGAATTTTATCAAGTATTTTTAATCTACCAACTCGCGCCTGTTCTAAAGCTTTTTTAAGTAATTCATAAGACAGACCTTTAATTTTAATATCCATTTGTGTGGCGGTAATTCCATCTTTTGTACCTGCAACCTTAAAATCCATATCACCAAGATGGTCTTCATCGCCAAGAATATCTGTTAAAATTGCATATTTTCCAGTTTCAGGATCTGTGATCAATCCCATTGCAATTCCTGAGACAGGCTTTTTTATTTTAACTCCTGCATCCATCAGTGCCATAGTACCTGCACAAACAGTAGCCATAGATGAAGAACCATTTGATTCGAGAATATCCGAAACCACTCTTATTGCATATGGATTATCATCGATAGGTACCATTCGTTTCAAAGCTCTATAAGCCAAATTTCCATGACCTATTTCTCTTCTTGTTATTCCTCTTGATGGTTTAGCTTCACCAGTAGAAAAAGGTGGGAAATTATAATGTAAAACGAATTTATCTGTGCCCTGTATTAATACTTCATCAATAATTTTTTCGTCGAACTTAGTTCCTAAAGTAACAGTAGCAAGAGATTGGGTCTCGCCACGTGTAAATATTGCAGATCCATGTACAGAAGGTAAATAATCAACTTCACACCATATTGGTCTTATTTCATCAGTTTTTCTACCATCAACACGAAGACCTTCATTAAGTATAAGGGATCTAACAGCTTTTTTTTCAACTTCGTGGAAATATAAGTTTATTAAAAATGCTTTTTCTGTCGCTACTTCAGGCGGTAATTCTTCAATAAATTCTTTCTTTATTTTATCGTATTCATTATGTCTTTCTAACTTACCATGAATAGTTTTTGCAGCATTATAAACCTTATCATAAGTTTTTTCAAAGATAAGTTTTCTTAGTTCTTCATCGTGAACTTCATGTTGATATTCACGTTTTTTTGTTGTTCCTGCTTCAGCTTCTAATTCTTTTAAAATTAAACAATGTTTTTTTATTTCTTCATGAGCAAACTTAATTGCTTCTATCATTTCATCTTCTGAAATTTCATCCATTTCACCTTCAACCATAACAACATTTTCATATGTGGCGCCAACAATCATATCTATATCTGATTCTTTTAATTGACTGAAGGTAGGATTTATAATAAATTGTCCATTAACTCTTCCAACTCTAACTTCTGAAATAGGGCCATTAAAAGGTATATCTGAAACGGCTAAAGCAGCCGATGCAGCTAACCCTGCTAATGCATCGGGAATAGTTTCTTTATCGGCACTAATCAATGTAATAGTAACATAAGTTTCGGCATGAAAATCTTCCGGAAATAATGGTCTTAAAGCCCTATCAACAAGTCGAGCAACCAATATTTCATTATCGGTAGGTTTTGTTTCCCTTTTTATAAAACCGCCGGGAATACGTCCAATAGCAAAAAACTTTTCTTTATATTCCACTTGCAAGGGCATAAAATCGACTTCAGTACTAGCTTCTTTGGCTGCAACGACTGTAGCCAGAAGCATTGTATTTCCCATTTTAAGTACAACTGCCCCATCAGCTTGTTTTGCCAATCTTCCTGTTTCTAAAGTAATAACTCTTCCATCGTCAAGTACAATGTCTTTTCTAACAACTCTTTTTTCCATATAATTTATTTTCCTTTTAAAAAATAAGAAAGGCAATTTTCCATTGCCTTCTTATTTTCTTAAATTTAATTGCTCTACAATTTTTCGATACCTTTGAATGTCCTTACGTTTTAGATAATCGAGTAATCTTCTTCTTTTACCAACTAATTTCAAAAGAGCCAGTCTTGTACTGAAATCCTTTCTATGTATATTTAAATGTTCAGTAAGGTGATTAATACGATAAGTAAAAAGGGCTATCTGGCTCTCGGGTGAACCGGTATTTTTTTCGTCCATCCCAAAATTTTTAAATAACTCCTGTTTCTTTTCTTTTGTCAAATACATCTTTATAATAAATTTTAAATTTTCTTTGAAAGGCAAAGGTATTAATTTTTTTTTATTAATTAATTAAAATTTTTTAAAATAATTAAACTTTAATACTTTTTTTATCAATATCATTTATCTGAATAATTTTTAAGATAGTTTGCATAGCTTTATCCAACGAATTAATAGGAATAAATTCATATTTACTATGAAAATTATGTCCACCTGTAAAAATATTTGGGCAAAGTAAACCCATAAAAGACAGTCGTGAACCATCAGTGCCACCACGTATAGGTACTATTTTTGGTTTTATTCCTAAATCAGTCATTGCCTTTATTGCTAATTCAATAATTTGATAATTAGGTTCGATTTTTTCTTTCATATTGTAATATTGATCAAGCATAATAATCTGAACTGTTCTCGAACCATATTTCATATTTAAATGATCAACAATTTTAATAAGTAAATGTTTTTTCTTTTCAAATTCAGTTTTGTTGTGATCCCTAATTAAATAATTAAGAACTGTTTTTTCAACATTGCCTTGAATATCAGTAATATGATAAAAACCTTCATAATTATCTGTATGTTCAGGAGTTTGATGAGGAGGTAACATACCTATCAACTCCATGGCAATTAGAATAGAATTTTTCATTTTATTTTTAGCCATACCAGGGTGAACATTTAAACCATTAATTGTAATTTTAGCTTTTGCTGCATTAAAGTTTTCATATTCAATTTCACCCAAAGCACCACCATCAACTGTAAAAGCAAAATCAGCGCCAAATTTTTTAACATCAAATTTATCTACTCCACGCCCTATTTCTTCATCTGGGGTAAAAGCAATTCTAACTTTACCATGTTTTACATCTTGATTTTTTATTAAATATTCCATTGCTGTTACAATCTCAGCTATACCAGCTTTATCATCTGCACCAAGCAATGTTGTCCCATCGGTCACTATAATTTTTTGCCCAATATAATTATTTAATGAAGGAAAATCGATAGATGATAAAATAATTTTACTTTCTTTATTTAATACAATTGGTTTTCCATAATATTCAACTATTTGTGGGTTCACATTTTCACCTGAAACATCTGGAGAAGTATCCATATGAGCAATAAATCCAACTACTGATTTTCTTTCTTCATTAGCAGGTAAGGTAGCAGTTACATATCCAAACTCATCAATTTCAACCTCTTCCATACCTATTTCTATTAATTCATCGGCAAGAAATTTAGCAAATTCAAGTTGCCCAATAGTACTTGGAATTGTTTTTGAATTTTCGTTTGATTGTGTATTAAATTTTACATATTTCAAAAATCTATCAACCAATTTTTGCACCCAATAGTCTTTCATAAATAATAATTATTTATTACTATCCATTTTTAAAACAGCAAGGAAAGCAGATTGTGGTACTTCGACAGTACCTATTTGTTTCATTCGTTTTTTACCTTTTTTCTGTTTTTCAAGCAATTTTCTTTTACGTGTTATATCGCCCCCATAACATTTAGCTGTTACATCTTTACGCAATGGTTTAATTGTTTCACGTGCAATAATTTTCGATCCAATAGCTGCCTGAATTGCAACTTCAAATTGTTGACGAGGAATAAGTTCTTTTAACTTTTCACAGATTTTTCTTCCAAACGAATATGCATTATCACGATGAATTAATGATGAGAGTGCATCAACCATATCACCATTTAACAAAATATCGAGTCGAACAAGATTGGCAGGGCGGTATCCTGCTATACTATAATCAAATGATGCATAACCTCTTGAAATACTTTTCAACTTATCGTAAAAATCGAAAACTATTTCAGAAAGTGGCATTTCAAAATTAAGTTCAACCTTATTTGTGGTTATATAAATTTGATTTTTTAAAGTTCCTCTTTTATCTATACATAATTTTATAATAGGTCCTACAAACTCTGATTGACATATTATTTGTGCATTTATATAAGGTTCTTCAATATAGTCGATGTATACTGGTTCAGGTAACTGTGAAGGATTGTGTACTTCAATAACTTCACCTTTTTTTGTATATACTTTATAAGAAACATTGGGCACTGTATTTACAATTTCCATATTATACTCTCTGCTCAATCTTTCTTGGATAATCTCCATGTGAAGTAACCCAAGAAAACCGCACCTAAATCCAAAACCCAATGCAAGAGAAGATTCGGGTTCAAATGTCAATGACGCATCATTTAATTGTAATTTTTCGAGTGAACTTCTCAATTCTTCATAATCATCTGGATCAACAGGATAAAGTCCTGCAAATACCATAGGTTTTACTTCTTTAAAACCTTCGATAGGTTTTTCACATGGTCTATCAACATGAGTAATTGTATCACCAACTTTAACATCTCGTGTCGATTTTATTCCAGAAATAATATAGCCAACATTTCCTGCAGTAATAACATCGCATGGTTCATAGTGAAATCGCAATATACCAATTTCTTCAGCAAAATAGTCTTTTCCCGTAGCCACAAATTTTACATGATCACCCGTTTTTATTTGTCCATTAAAAATTCGAAAATATGCAATAACACCTCTATACGAATTATAAACGGAATCAAATATTAATGCCTGAAGCGGAGCATCAGGATCACCTTCAGGTGGTGGTATTTTACGTATTATTTCCTCCAATATTTTTTCACAACCCATTCCAGTTTTTGCTGATGCTTCTATAATATCTTCACGTTTACAACCAAGTAAATCAACTATCTGATCTTTAACTTCTTCAGGCATTGCACTAGGCATATCCATTTTGTTCAAAACAGGAATAATTTCCAGATTATGGTCTAGTGCTTGATATAGATTTGAAATTGTTTGTGCTTGTATACCTTGGGTTGCATCAACAACAAGCAAAGCACCTTCGCATGCAGCTATTGCTCTTGATACTTCATACGAAAAATCAACATGTCCAGGAGTATCAATTAGATTCAAAGTATAGTTTTCTCCTTCAAAATTATAATACATTTGAATAGCATGGCTTTTAATAGTAATTCCTCGTTCACGTTCCAGATCCATATTGTCAAGTACCTGTTCCTTAAATTCTCTTTCGGGTATCGTTTTTGTAATCATCAATAATCTATCAGCCAGAGTACTCTTACCATGATCAATATGCGCTATAATACAAAAATTTCTTATATTTTTCATTTTTGCCATACCAATTCAAAAATTTTTTATAAAAATAAAATCAATTTTATAATTAAAAAACAATGTGTTTAAATTCTAATTCTGATTCCCGGACCAATCAAAAACATCCAAGATTTGTCGAGCATCTTGTAACCCCCTCCCAGAAAGAGTGGAAATGAAAGTTTATTGTCTCGTGAAGTAGGATATAAACTCCCAAGTATAACAAATGCAAGATCCTGATTTGTATTATTACTGCTTAAGTTAAAAGCATTTAAAGCAATGAATCCAGCACCAACTTTATATGGTCTTAAAACTGCGATTTTCTCGGGATGATAAAAACTAAACTGTGCAATCATAGCCATACTAACACCTCCAAGATTTCCCATTTCAGTAACCCTTTCGCTTATTCCTGTTTGAGTATTTACTTTTGTTTTTCTATATACTGTAATCAAACCAGCAGGGAATGAAACATCAATATCAAATTTATATTTTCTTTTTAGTATTATTTCAATCTCTTTGTTGTAAGATTCTGATGGATGTTTAGTCTGATCGTGTGAAATATTAATTTGAATTCTTGACCATTCATCAAGGTCATAAGTTTTTTTTCTTATATATTTATTTAAACGTAAATCACCATTCCAACAATCTTTTTTATCATAATATTCGTAACGCGGAGAAGATTTGGATGGACAAACATTGACATTGGTGATCGTTCGCATTTCTATCAAATCATTTTTTAAACTTGTAATTTGAATATCAAATTTTAAACATTGTTTGCCATATAATTGATTTTCACTGTCAATTTTATCAAAATCAAAGGTAAAAACGACATCATTAATTGTTTTGTCGTAAATGATAGGACCATGAATTTGAGTTAAAGGAAATGTTTTATCGCCATAATTTATCTTTACAAAATCAAATATTCTAGCATATTGAAATTCTCTAACATTAAATTTATAACCTGTAGGTTTTCCATAATTATAAATATTTATACTTTTTTTATTAATGTCAAGAGGTATTTTTAACTTATATCTTAATTCATTTTCACTAATCAGAAATGTGTCATTAGGATTCAAAACAATAATATCCTCAAAAGAAATTTTTGCTCTATGCAAAGCTTCTCCGTTGATTTTTATATCAATTATTTCACCTGGATAAACATTTAAATTTTGTACCCAATCTTTTCCTTCTCTTAAAATACTAATTTGATTGATCTGAGTTTTAGGTATTACTGAAAAATTTGTTATAAATTTTGTATTGTCGCAATCTTTTATATAAAGATAACCATTTTGTTGCCTATGATAGTTATATAATCTAAGAGTTGCCATTGCTTTATTAGTACCCATTGGGTATTTTGTAAATAATTCTGCAATTAAAGTACCTCCAGATTGTTCTTTATTTTCTATCCTATAAGTTTTGTTAAATTCAAGAAAACGATTAAAGTCTATTTGTACGTCAATACCTATAGAACGACTTTCATCATCAAGCTGATATTCTTTTTGATCAAATGAAATATATTGCAATCGACTCGATTTAACTGTAACATCCTGTACTATAGTATATTCATATTCAAGTTCTTTTTTTGTATTCAATCGAGGTTTGAAAGTTGATATTTTCAGTACAAGCTTTTGTTTGCCTGTCTGATTCGGAAGTAAATAAATGAAAACTTTACCATCTTTTTCTAAAAGTCTGTAATCAATAGTATTAGTAGTGGTCCAAATTGGATTAACTTTTATATTTTCGGGATTTGTAGTTAAAATTTCAATTTCTTTTTCCTCCCCAACATACAATTCGTCATTTGGTATACGAATAGAAAAGTCGAAACTTGTAACTGGTAATAGATTAATATCATATATAAAACTATTTGTATCAATTGTTATCTCAAAAGTAAATTTTAAAAATGCTGATCTTGTAATATTTTGAAATTGCACTTTAAATCTATAATACTCATCAAATTTTTTCAAAGAATCAATAATATAATAATCAAGTGATGGTAATAGTGATAATTTTTTAATATTTAAATTCTTCTTAAAATATAGGTAAGTTTCAACTACTTGATTATTTTTGGTATAGTTAAAATAAATATGTTTTTTATTTTGAAAATTAATTATATTTTCAACGGAACTAAATTTTAAAGTATCAATATACAATTCAATTAAATCAAAGGGATTGGAAACTGGTGAACCATAAATTTTTAAACTTAACAATAATAAAATAGTTATAAGATATTTTTTCATAACATTTAATTAATAACTATATGGATGAACGAAATTTTTAACATCTTCATCGGTAATTACTTTATCACATAAAATAATTAATCTTTCTACAGCATTTCTAAGTTCACGTACATTACCAGTCCATTTTATTTTCTTCAATTCTTCTAAAGCCTCAGGATATATTTTTACTTTTGGTCGTCCATATTCAGTACAAATTTGTTCAATAAAATAATCGACAAGCAAGGGAATATCTTCAACTCTTTCATTTAATGAGGGAAGATGTATAATAATAACACTTAAACGATGATACAAGTCTTCTCTAAAATTTTTATTTTCTATTTCCTTTTTTAGATCTTTATTAGTTGCTGCAATGACTCTTACATCAACTGTTATATCTTTTTCACTTCCAACTCGTGTTATTTTATTTTCCTGCAAGGCTCTCAAAACTTTTGATTGTGCAGATAAACTCATATCGCCGATTTCATCAAGAAATAATGTACCCCCGTTTGCCTGTTCAAATTTACCTATATGTTGTTTTATAGCTGAGGTAAAAGATCCTTTTTCATGACCAAATAATTCGCTTTCAATCAATTCGGTAGGTATAGCTGCGCAATTGACTTCAACAAAAGGACCATTTCTTCTTTTACTCTTTTCATGAATCCAACGTGCCACAAGTTCTTTTCCTGTTCCACTTTCGCCAGTTATTAAAATCCTTGCATCTGTAGGAGCAACTTTATCAATTAATTCTTTAACTTTTTTAATAGCTTCCGATTCTCCTATTATATCATGTGTACCTGACAACTTTTTTCGTAATTTTTTTGTTTCTGTTACAAGATGAGTTCTTTCTTTTGCATTTCTTATTGTTACAAGCAATCTATTTAAATCAAGAGGTTTTTCAATAAAATCGTATGCTCCTTTTTTTATAGCATCTACAGCAGTTTCGATATTCCCATGCCCAGATATCATTATAACAGTGGTATCTGGCGATTTATCCATTATTTCAGCTAAAACTTCTATTCCATCGATATCAGGCATTTTAATATCACATAAAACTATTTCATAATTATTTTTCTTAATCAATTCTAATGCTTCTTTGCCACTAGAAGCTAAATCAACTGAATAATTTTCATATTCAAGGATTTCTTTCAGGGTATTTCTTATACTTTTTTCGTCATCAACAACAAGAATTTGTGGCATAATAAAAAAAATTAAGTGGGCATTACTGGATTCGAACCAGTGACCCCTACCCTGTCAAGGTAGTGCTCTGAACCAACTGAGCTAAATGCCCATTCCAATGCAAATATAATGCAATTTTTATTTTTTAAAAAACATCAAATTCCATAATTATATATTGTTTTGAATAAATATTTTACTAAACTTTTGTATATCAATAAAACTTTATTATATATTTGTATTTTAAATAGTTGTGAGTAACAAATGATAAAAAATAAAATTTTATATTCATTAATAATTATTATTATTCTACCTTTAAATATTAAAGCACAAAACTGGGCAAGAATAAATGAAATTTTATATGATGCAGAATATTATTTTTTTACTGCACAATTTAAAAAAGCAGCAGAAAAATATAGTGAAGTTTTGAAATATTTGCCAGAAAATGCCAATATTTTATATAAACTTGGTATATGTTACCTAAATGAAGAAGCTGACAAATCAAAAGCTATAGAAATATTCAATAAAGCTATCAACAATATTAATTCTAAATATAACCCAAACAATCCTAAAGAAGAAGCGGCACCACCAGAAGTTTTTTTATTATTGGGTAGTGCTTATAGATCGATTGAAAAACTTGATGAGGCTATAGAATGCTATAATAAATACCTCAATTATTTGCAACCCAAACAAAAAAAAGAAAAAGAACTTACAGAACAATATATAAAATCTTGTTACAATGCAAAAGAAGCTATCAAAAGTCCTATAAAAATTAAATATAATAATCTGGGGTCTATAATAAATAATCAATTTGCTAATATTAATGCCGCAATATCAGGAGATGGAACAACCCTGGTTTATACAACCGAAGGTAAAGAAGGAAATTATATAAATATCTCGATAAAAAAAGATAATAATTGGACAAAGCCCAAAGATATCCGATCACAATTAGCAAATCCAGGCAAATATTTTAAAAGTGTGTCACTTTCATATGATGGAACTTTGTTAATATTAGTAGAAGAAGATCCTTTAAATGCAGAATTATATTATAGCAATTTTGAAAAAGGCAGATGGATGCCTGCTAAAAAGTTTTCTTTTAACTCAAAATATAATGAAACTCATGCTTGCATAACACCCGACAATAAAAGAATTTACTTTACAAGTGATAGACCAGGTGGTAAAGGAGATTTAGATATTTATTATATCGATATTGATAATAATGGAAAATTTGGAAAACCTATTAATTTCGAAGAGATCAACACACCTTTTAATGAAGAAACACCATTTATTACTTCAGATGGAAAATATTTATTTTTTAGTTCAGAAGGATTTAATTCGATAGGTGGATATGATATTTTTTATGTCGACTTGACTACTTCAAGCAAACATCCCATACCTCTTGAATATCCTATAAACACAACAGACAATGATTTGTTTTATTTCCCTATAAATGAAACTTTGGGACTAAAATCTATAAATCATCCTGATGGTTTTGGTAGCTATGATATATATTTAATTGAAAAGCTTAAATTATACAAAATTGAAGGTACATTCGTATACGAAAATAATTTAATTCCTGCCGAATCCCCAATTGTAAGTATAATAAATGAAGAAGGTAAAATTATAAATTATGATATTACAATTGAGGTTAACAAAAACAATTTTATATGCTTATTACCCGAAGGCTCGTACAATATAAACATTATCGTTCCTGGTTTTCAATTATTCGAAAAAAAATTATACTTAACAAAAAATGAAAATATTGAAGTTCAATTAAAACCAGAAAAAAAGCAGATAGAATTAATGGCAACAATTACAGATTCAATAAAAGAAACAATATATGTGTCTTACATTAAGTCAGTTAAAGACGAAACAAAAAATATCAAAGAACAAAAAATTGCAAAAAAAGAAAAACCAGAAATAAAACATGTTAAAAAAGAATATATCAAATTAAGAGATAACATCATTTTAGCTGATAACAATTACTTTTATACTATACAATTTTTGGCACTCAAAAAACCTAAAAATCCAGCTAAATTTAAAGAGCTTGACAATATTTTTATTCATTATAATGATACTGAAAAACTTTATAGATATTTTTCAGGAATATTCAATAACATTGAAGAAGCAGAAAAATATCTCTCATATATTAAATTAAATGGGTTTAAAGATGCTTTCATAAAAAAAGAATACTTGCCTTTATATACGATACAAATTATAGCCTTGAAAAAGGATATAAAATGGCATTCATTTAAAGATTTGAAAGAGTATTCAATTTTTATTGGTAAAGATGGTTTTTGCAGATTTACATTCGGAAAATTTGTAGATACAAAAACAGCCATTGAAACTTGGAAAAATTTAAGTAAAATTGGATATACAAATGCTTTTATAAAAAAATTTGAAACATTATTACAACAATAATTTTCTATATTTGATGTTTCAAATTATAAATTATTCTTAAATGTTAAAAGAAATATCAGGTAATATTATTGCTCGAATACTTAATTCTTTTTTTGCATTAATTATTGCGGTTATAATATCACAGACTTTGGGTAGTGAAGGAAGAGGTGAGCAAAGTATTATAATGGCAACTATATCAATAATTGTTATAATAACAGGGATAATCGGACCATCATCAATTACATACCTTCTACCACGAAAACCTTTTAACGAACTATTCATTCCTTCGTGTTTGTGGATTTTCATAATTACATCTATTTCTGTTCCTTTTATGTCAATATTAAAGGTTATTAATATCAACTATATTTATGAAGTATGTTTACTCATAATGCTTATTTCTTTTCACAATTTGTTGACTTCAATATTTACAGCCAGGCAAAATATTAAAGCTATCAATATAATAATGATTTTACAAATTGTCATTACTTTCATTTTAATTACAATATCTTTTTTCGTCCTAAAATTTAAATCTCTTCACTCATATTTCATCTCCTCAATTGTAGGTTATTTAATTGCTAATGTTTTTGGTTTTCTTTCCATTAAAAATGAATTTAGTAACAGTTTTAAATTTTCATTTAACATAAATACATTGAAAAGTCAGTTTTTACTTGGATTATATAATCAATTAGCTAATTTAATTCAACTTTTAAATTTTAGATATAGTTATTTTGTTGTAGATAAATTCATAGGTAAAGGAGCCGTAGGTATTTTATCCAATGCTTTTTCTATTGCAGAGTCAATTTGGGTAATAAGTCGAAGCACTGCAATTGTATTTCATTCAAAAATAGTCAATATGAAAAATATAATATCCATAAGACTGCTTACAAAAAGAATAATCATTAATTCATTTTTTATACTTATTGCGTTAAATCTTCTTCTAATAATATTGCCAGATAAAATCTATCAGATATTATTTGGGAGCGAATTTATTAATTTAAAAAAATATATATTGCCTTTAATACCAGGTATTATTGCTTTTGGATTGAATATAATTCTTATATATTTTTATTCTGGAATTGGTAAACATCATATTAACCTTATCTCAAATTTAGGAGGATTTTTAATACTCATTTTAGGATTGTATTTATTTATTCCCATAAATGGAATATTAAGAGCAATTTTATCTACCAATATGTGCTACTTTACAGTTTTTTTAATAAACTTAATAGTATTTATTGTTCAAACAAAAAAATTGAAATAATTTTAGCAATATATTATTTTTTAATTATATTTGTTGCATCGTAAAATTTAAAAACTTTGAAACATGAATAGCAAAAATATATTTTTGTATATTATCAATGGAATTTTTATTGTTGCATTAGTTGTGTTGTATATATTATTTTTTACATCAAACAAAAAAATTAATAATGTAAAAGAACAAATAATAGATACAACTGGTTTTTCAAAATCAATTTATTACATAAATTTTGATACAATTCTTAGCAAATATGATATGTATATTGACCTGCAAGCAGAATTAGAAAAAAAAGCTAAAGAATCTGAAAATGAATTATCGATTAAGGAACGTAACTTTCAATCAAAAGTTAATGAATATCAAGTTAACATGCAAAAAGGGTTATTATTAAGATCAGAAGCACAAGAAATTGAAAAACAACTTGCAATTGAACAACAAAATTTATTACGTCTTCAAGAAAAGATGAGACTCGAACTTGCCGAACAACAAGCAGTTATAAATCGGAAGGTTTTAAATTCTATTATGGAATACCTAGAAAAGATACAACCAAAATACAATTACCATTTTGTTCTCGGTACCTCATTTGGTGGTGGTGTTTTATATGCTAATAAAAATCTTGACATCACCGATGAAGTTGTGCAAGGACTAAATGAAGAATACCGAAAAATTCGTAAGGCTGAAAAAAAATAAAAAATGATAATAGATGCGGGAAAAGAAAATATACCCGCAGTAATTGATGAAATATCTTCAAATATAGATACTGATTATAATATAGCAGTTGTTATACCCTGTTTAAACGAACCTGATATTATTGATTTATTAAAAAACTTAGAAGATAATAATTCTACTCTCAACAAAGTTATTGTCATAATAATTATTAATTCGTCTATTAATGCCACATCAGAAATTATTCAAAATAATTTATATACATACAACAAAATTTTGTTTTATCATAGTCAAAATTTCAAAATTAATTTTTTACCTATCAACATTATTAATATTCCCGAAAAAATTGCTGGTGCAGGATTTGCTAGAAAAATAGGAATGAATATTGCCAGCACATTTTTTAATAAAAACAACAAAGATGGTATAATCATTTCTCTTGATGCCGATTGTAAGGTTGAAAAAAACTATCTGTTTGAAATTGAAAATACATTTTTAAAAAACAATGATATATCAATAGGTATAATATATTTTGAGCATCCTATCGAAGGAAATGAATTTCCTGAAAATATCTATAAAGCCACTACTTTATATGAATTACATTTAAGATATCATATTGAAAAATTAAAATATATAAATTTTCCCTATCCATATCATACTATTGGATCGTGTTTTGCAATCAAGTCATCGATATATCAAAAATCAGGAGGAATGAATACCAGAAAAGCAGGCGAAGATTTCTATTTTCTACATAAAATATTTCCATTGGGTAAAGTTGTTGAAATAAATACAACATGTGTCTATCCATCGCCTCGAATATCTAATCGTGTACCATTTGGAACTGGTCCTACAATTAAAAATATTATTAAAAACAAACTTAATTATACAACATACAACCCTTATTCTTATGAAGATTTAAAAAAATTTTTTGATTCAATAGATTTATTATACAAAAATCAAATTGATTTTGTTGTAAAAAATTTAAACGAGTGTTTACGTAATTTTCTTATTAGTAACAATTTTGACAAAAAAATCCATGAAATAAAATCTAATACTTCAAATTTTGCAAGTTTTAAAAAAAGATTTTTTAATTGGTTTAATGCTTTTAAAATAATAAAATACTTGAATTATGTTCACAACAACAATTATTATAATAAAATAGATATAATTGAAGCAATATTAAGCATTATAAAGAAAAATAAAAATCATGGATTAGTTAATGATCCTGTCATTCTTTTAAAATATCTAAGAGAAATCCAGAGGAGACAAAATATTACTTTTCAATAATTACAAACAAATCTTCATCAGGTTTTTTCATATAAAAATTTTCACGTGCAAATTTTTCTATTGTTTTTGCATCGGTTTGTAATTCATATATTTTTTCTGAATCTTCTTTTATTTTTTTAATATAATACTTCTTATCTTCAAGCAATTTTTTATATTGTTTTTTAAATTTTAAATATTGCAGAAGATTATTCTGATCGAAAAAAATTAACCATATAATAAAAATAACTATCGTTATAAAATATTTATTTTTTAGAAGTCTTTTTAATTTGTTCATTTCATAATAAAAATTCAACATACAAATTTAGACAAATTTGTAATAATATTTTATTTAAACAACAAAAAAATGCCGCTTTTTAATTGCGGCATTTTAATTTGTTTTAAAGTTACTATTAAACTTATTTTTTAATTTCGTCAAGCATTGATACTACCAATTTATATACATTTTCACCAGTAAAACCAAGTTTTTCATCGAGTACTTTATAAGGTGCAGAATAACCAAAGTGAGTCATTCCCCAAATTTTACCTTTCTCCCCGACAAGACCTCTAAGAGTAATAGGAAGACCAGCTGTTAAACCAAATTTAGGAACATCAGAAGGAATAACTTTTTCTTGATAATCATTACTTTGCTTACGGAATAAACCTTCTGAAATAGCTGATACTACCTGTACTTTAAGTCCTTTTTCTTTTATTAATTTTTCAGCACCTTCAATCAATGTAGCTACTTCTGATCCATTTGCAACAAGCACAACATCAGGTTTACCTTCGGGCTCAAGGACAATATAAGCACCTTTGTATGCTTCATAAGCATCTTGTTTGCGTGTTGAACCTTTTTTAGGTGGTAAAGTTTTAATATTTTGTCTAGACAAAATAAGTGCTGTTGGAGTCTTTGTATTTTCGAGAGCCATTTTCCATGCAACTGTTGTTTCATGAGAATCGGCAGGACGAAGCACAAGCATACTATTTTCATTCGAATGATTTTTTAAATGTTCCATCAAACGTATTTGTGCTTCTTGTTCAACAGGTTGATGTGTTGGTCCATCTTCACCCACTCTAAATGCATCATGAGTCCAAATATATATAACCTGTAATTCCATTAATGCAGCAAGACGTACAGCAGGTTTCATATAATCTGAGAATACAAAGAAAGTACCACAAGCAGGAATAACACCACCATGCAATGCCATACCATTAGCAATTGCAGCCATTGTCAATTCAGATACACCAACCTGTAAAAATGCACCGCTAAAATCACCTTTTTGAAATGGTTTTGTTTTTTTCAAAAATCCATCTGTTTTGTCACTATTACAAAGATCGGCTGATGCTACGATCATATTTTCAAGATGTGTAGCTAAGTATTCAAGAACAATTCCCGAAGCATTTCTGGTAGCAATATCTTCTTTTTGAACTATTTCATCAAAATTTAAATTGCTAATATCTTTAGAAAAGAACTTTTCAAGTTTTTTAGCTAATTCTGGATTTTCTTGCGCCCATTTTGATTCTTCTTCTTTCTTCTTTCTTGCATATTCTCTTTTTTTATTAAGAACTTGTTTATAATATTCAGCTACCTCAGGGAAAATTTGAAACGGATTTGATGGGTCTCCACCAAGATTTTCAATAGTTTTTTCAAATGATGCACCAGCTTCACTCAATGGCATCCCATGAGTAGATGTCTTTCTTTCGTATGAAGATCCATCAGATGACAATGCACCTTTACCCATAATTGTTTTGCCAATAATTAATGTTGGTTTTTCTTTTTCTTCATTAGCTTCTTTCAAAGCTTTGCGAATCTGATCAGCATCGTGCCCATCGATTGTTATTACTTTCCAACCCCATGCTTCGTATTTTTTTGCAGTATCTTCACTTGTTACAACGTTAGTCTCGGTTGATAATTGAATATCATTAGAGTCATAAAACATTATTAAATTGCTCAAGCCTAAGTGTCCGGCTATTCTTCCAGCACCTTGCGAAATCTCTTCCTGAATACCACCATCAGAGATATAAGCGTAAATTTTATGTGACATCCATTCGCCAAATCGTGCAACAAGAAATCGTTCAGCTATAGCAGCACCAACAGCCATAGCATGACCAAGACCAAGAGGCCCAGATGTGTTTTCAATACCCCTTTTAACATCTCTCTCTGGATGACCAGGAGTTGGACTTCCCCATTGTCTGAAATTTTTTAAATCTTCAAGTGAAAAATTACCCGTTAAACATAATACAGAATACAGCATCGGCGACATGTGTCCAGGATCAAGAAAAAATCTATCTCGATTTTTCCATTCCATATCATCAGGGTCCCAATTTAAAAATTCGGTATAAAGAATGTTTATAAAATCTGCACCACCCATAGCACCACCGGGATGCCCTGATTTTGCTTTTTCTACCATTGCAGCAGAAAGAATACGAATGTTATCAGCAGCTCTTTCAACTATACTTTTGTTCATCATTTTTTTTTATTTTTAAACAACCAACAAAATTAAAAAGATTATTATAAAATAAAAATTTAACAAACAATAAAATATCATTACTTGTAATACATTTTATTATTAACTTTACTAAAAATTTGATGAGCATGGACAAACCTTCTAGAAAAGATAGTATAGATTTAACAACTTTACGAAGAGACAATGGGCTTTTTTATCTCCCTACTGAAGATACTTTATTTACTGGTTTCTATCATTGGTTTTATGATAATGGAATAATTGCAGAAGAAGGTTATATTAAAGAAGGTAAATATCATGGCCTAGTATCAATATATGATCAGGAAGGTAATCTTCTTGTAAAAGCTTATTATTATAATGGCAAAAAAAATGGCAAAGTGCAAATGTTCTATAAAAACGGTCAACTAAAAGCAGAATTTACACTAATTAACGAAAAAAGAGAAGGAACAATGAAAATGTGGTATGAAAATGGAAAGAAAAAATATGAAGCATTTTTTGTAAATGATAAGCTCAATGGAAAACAAATCAAATATTATGAAAATGGTAAAAAACATATTGAAGTTGAATATAAAGATAATGTTGAACATGGATTAAAAATTGTTTATAAAGAAAATGGTGAAAAATTGTTTGAAGGATTTTTTGATAACGGAGAACTAATTTAAAAAAATAATTTTCCCACCCTTTCCTCTATCTTCTATTATGTTTAGTATTTCAGGTTTATTTTTACAAAATATATTACCTGTTCCTTGAATATAAACATCTAATTGTTTTTTTACATTAACATAAACATCACCTGCTGATTCATTTATTATCAAAGCATTATTAGCATTAACACTATCAGCAAATATCGTCGAACCATATCTATTGTACAAAATCAAATAATTTACAATACCTTTAAAATAATAATGTCCAAGAGTGTTTGCTGAATTTGCCATATCAAATATATTGCAGTTTAATTTCAAATTAGCACTTCCTATTTCACCTATTGAATAATAAACAATATTCGTAAATTTTATAGTATCATCACTAAAAACGTATGATGGTCCTCTAGTTACAAGTTTTTTAATATCTCTAAAAAAAATATTTACTAAAGGCTTATTTTTTATAGGTTTCAATCCATGCCTGATTTCAAAATTCAAATACAATGTATCATTAAAAATTTTGTTTTTTATAAAGTGATTTTCAGGATTATATTCAATGACTATTTTTGAAATTGTATCATTTTTCAATCTTATGTCACATATACCATTAGTAAATATAAAATTATACTCTCCATTTATCTGTAATAAAGCAAAATTTTCATAAATATCTTTTTTACAAGAGCACAAGTAAATTATGAATAGTATAATAAATATATTTAATCTCATACGTTTATAATTTTATACCAAAGCCCCATTCAAGCATATCTGCTTTAGCCATATGGGCTTTTAACCCAATGCCAAACGAAAGTTTATTTATAAAATAATATTGCAAAAACATCCGTGTGTAGAAAGGAGTTAAATCTGTATATTTTGAATAAACATAATATCCAGCCATAATATGAAACATTAAATTCTTAAATCGAAATATTCTTGCTACGTATGTAGCTACTCTAAATCTGATATTCATCCTATTATCATAAAGCCCTACATCCTTATTAATAGCTTCACCAACAGATTCATCGTAAAATACACTTATGCCTGTTCCATATTGTTTTAACCATGATTTAACATATGCCAATTGATATGTTATTGTGAAAAATTTATAATTTAAATTCAACAAATTATCATATACTTTATTTCCGCCACTTACAATTAAATAATGATTAAATTTTTTGAATGCAGGTATAGTTGGTAAATCAATTTTATTCGATTTTTTTGTTGAAAAATTATTAATATTAAATCTTATTCCAGCTGAAAAAGTCAATATATTCAACCCATAATTTGGTGATTTAGTCTTACCATTTGAATAATGCGTAAATGAACAATCAAATAATAGTTTATGATCATTATAAAAATCTAAATTTGTAAGAACAGAAAATCGTATAAAAATATTATTATGTGAACCAATAGCTCTGTTTAAGTAATTATCATAGACATCAAATTTTCTATTAATATATGAATAACCTGAATTAAATATTGTACTTATACCATAATATTTATTTTTAAACAATGTATAATCGAAACAAAAATAAAGTGAAGTCGCATAACCATAAACTTTATCATTACCAAGGTTACTAAAAGAAATACCTATGCCATATAGTGGATATTTATATAAAACTTCCCAGAAATCTTTTCCTTTGGTCTTTTTTAATAATGTAATATCAGCAGAATACACACCTGTATTTACAACATATTCAATAGCATCGTAAAATGGTAAAACGTATCCATAATGTAATTTAAAATCAACAACATATTGAGCTTTTAAAATTGAATAATTAATCAAAATTGTACAAAAAAGAATTGTTTTGAAATTCATAACATAATATCAAAATGTTATTTTAAAGCCAATTACCAATATATCGTCGACTTGTTCAAGATTACCTTTCCAATCCATAATACTTTTATGTAAAAATTCTTTTTGTTTTTCCATTGGTAATTGATGTAAAGCAAGTAATAAATGTCTGAACCTTCTATATTTATATTTTTTGCCTTCGGGACCTCCAAATTGATCGGGGTAACCATCAGAAAACATATATATTACATCACCTGTATAAGTTTGAAATATCTTATTTGTAAATTTTGGTTTTTCATTTTCAATATTGCTTAAACCAATAGAAAATCTATCAGCTTTTAACTCAATTAAATTATTATTTCTAATAATATATAAAGGATTAAAAGCACCAGCATATTCTAGCACTTTTGTTTTTTTATCTAATATACAAAGAGCAATATCCATCCCATCTCTTAAATAATTATCTTCGATATCTTTAAAAACTTCAAAAAAACCTTCATTCAACTTATTCAAAATTTCATCAGGATGTTTATACAAAACATTACTTGAATATTTTTCAAACAATTCATTTCCGATTATTGACATAAAAGCACCAGGTACTCCATGACCAGTGCAATCGACTGCAGCAAGAAATATTCTATCATCTCTTTCACTAACCCAGTAAAAATCACCACTAACAATATCTTTAGGAATATGCAAAACAAATGATTCTTTAAATATCGATTTTAAATGTTTCTCAGACGGTAATAATGCTTTTTGTATTCTCTGTGCATAAGTTATACTATCTATAATATCCTTATTTTTCATTGCAATTTCATCCTTTTGTTGTTGTAATTCAGCATATAATCGCTCTTTCTCTTTCATTTCTTTTCTTAGTTTTATCAATACATGATTTTGCAAACGATATGAAAAATAAAAAAAGATAATTAACACAATTATTATTAGTGTTATAAATTCATCTCTCAACCAAAATGGTTCATCAATATTAATAACATATATCTTGCCCGAAAATTTAAAGTTATCTTCAAGTGTATAATAACATTGAAATTTATATATTCCAGGAAAAATTTTGGGTATTATTATAATATCATTATCATGTGTTATATATGCAATTTCTTTTTTCCAAAATTTTAAAGATTTAATTTTTTTTATATTAATTTCAATTTTTATAATATTTTTATTAAATCTTTTTGTAAAAAATTCTTTATTAATTTTTGAAATAATAAAATGATAATCATAATTTATGTTTAATGTATCATTTTTCAAATTTATATTATAAAATGTGTCTTCTTTAAATATTTCAAATGATTTGAATTCTTGAAACGACTTAATTTTATAATTTCCTATTGCTTTACATAGATGCAAAATCAAAAAAATTATAAATAAAACTATGTATTTATAAATTTTTATCACTAATAAAATGCTTTTTCACATTATAAATATATAAAAAATGATATTATAGAAAAAGCATAAAGTAAGCAAATTAAAAAAATTATTTCTTAACCTTATTTTTAACATTAAGATTATAAACAATTGATGTATATTGTGGCACTATTAAAAAGCCAAGGTAAGAAAACAAACCATTTTCACCATAAGCTTTATTATATGGTACCAATACTATTGCTTTTGTACCAATTTTCAATGTATCTAAAACTGAAGCCAATCCTGTTGTTACAGGTATTTCTTTATCAATCCAGTAATTTTTTGTTGAACCTAAAGGTAAAGTAATTTCTTTATTATTTATAAAATCAATTAATTCATTGTCTTGCATATATGAGGCTGTCATTTGAATAACAACAGAATCTGCGTCAAGTAAATTTTGAGTTGAATCCCCATAAACAATTTCTTTATAAAAAACATTATCAGAAAGTATAAAATTTGATGAATTGATTTTTAGGGAATCTTTAAAAAATACCATTTGCAAAGAATCGTATTCTTTAATATTTCTAATAACCTTATGCAATTTGATATAATATACTAATGTTGTAAAATCTTTATCATAAAAAGCTAATTTCGAAGGTATAATAAATATACATGAATCTCCTTCTTTGATTCGACTAAGTCCTATATTTATACCTGGAAAACTTTTTCCAAATGGTATTTTTTTGGGAACAAATAAATAATTTCTAAAATAATAAGGATTGTTTTTATATTCATACCAATATTGAGATTCTGAACTGTATGTGGTTTCTCTTATTTCCTCATTAATATTTCGACCTGAATAACTTAAAATCATAAAATCATTAGTTTGTGGTGAAATACCATCGGGATTTTCTTCAGCTAGTTTAACTATATACATTTTTGCATCAAGCTCATTAACTTTTACTTCAATTATTTGTTGATCAGGTGTTAAACGTGTTCTTAGTTGACTTAAATAATAATCAATCCTCTGCATTTCTTCTTTTTCTTTTTTCTCCCATTCATTTTCAGTACATGAATTTAAAAGTGAAATTAATAATACAATAGATAGTATTATTATTGAAAAATTTATTTTCTCATGTGTTTTCATAAAGATTGCAATTAATAATTAAGTCAAAATTAAAAAAGTTTTTTTAGTATTTAATATAAAATTATGAAATGATAAAATTTTTTATTAAATTTAATAAAACCCAAACTAAAATTTTAACACCATGAACGAATCCACAAAGTCTATTTTAATAAAAGTCTTGAATAAAGTAACAGGACGTCACTTTACAAGCATAGATGAAAATGTTGAGATAAAAAATCACTTAAATCTTGATTCAATACAAATTGTTGAGCTTTTTGCTGCTCTTGAAGAAGAATTAGGTGTTGAATTACCTCTTGAAATTATGAACTCTAAAAATTTTAATGATTTTTTTAAAACATTAGAACGATCATTAAAAAACAAAGATGAATCTAAAATTCTAAAAACTTAATTTTTTTTATGAAACCAAATAGTTTATGTGAAATACAATGCAAATCTATTATCTTTAATAATAAAGAATATCCACGTAAGGAGTTATATGAAAATATAAATAACTTATCAAAATACCTTACAAAAAATTTTAAATCAGATTCGCCCTTTATTTTATTATCATGTTATAATCATATTAAAACTTTTATTGCATTTTTTGCAATATTAAAAGCCAATAAAATAGTTGTTATTCTTGATCCTCAATGTAAACAACTTGAAATTTCGGAAATTATTGAAAAAATTAAACCATCGGCATTAATAATCCCTGATATATCAGTTGATACTTTTAATTATAATACAGAAATCATATTTAGAAAAAGTAAAATAGAAACATCAGAAAATCTTTCTGATGTAAGATTGATATCATTTACAAATGCAGAAGATGGATATTTAAAAGGGGCTATGCTTACTGAAACAAATTTATTAAAGCAAGTAGAAATATTAATTAAAACTAATGAAATAAATAAAAATTCAATATTATGCAGTCTTCTGCCATTTTCTCATTTATTTGGAATGATGCATGGAATTATTATACCATCGCAATCAAATACTAAAACAATAATTATAGAAAATGATTTTTTAAACATAAAATACATTTTAGAAAGTATATACAATTTTAATATAACACATGTTTACTCAGTGCCTTCGGTTTATTATTTGATATCAAAATTTCCTGAAGCTCAAAAGTTTCTATACAAGACTAATAATTTTTATTCAGGAGGCATTTCATTACCACCAAAAATATACGAAGAATTTTTATTAAAAACAGGTAAAACAATTAGAGAAGGTTATGGTTTAACAGAAGCATCACCTGGAGTAACATTAAATTATGATGTTTATCCTTTTCCTGGCAGTATAGGAAAACCACTACCCGGAATAAATGTAAAAATATTAAAAGAAGATAATTCAGAGTGTAAGGATAATGAAATTGGAGAAATATGTGTTCAAGGTCCAACGGTATTTAAAGGCTATTATAACGATTCATTAAATACAAGAAAAGTTTTAATTAATGGTTGGTTACACACAGGCGATCTTGGTACTAAAGATAAAAGCGGAAATATATATTTCTGTGGACTTAAAAAAAATATGATAAATGTTGGAGGGATTAATGTTTACCCTGAATATTTAAAACGATTAATAAAAAAACACAGTAATGTTATAGATGCTATAATTTATAGTGAAAAATCACAAATTTTTGGAGACATACCTTGTGCAAAAATTTTTCTTAAAAAATATTCTCAAACACATATAAATGAATTTAAGCAATGGTGCACTAAAAATATTAACAATTCAATACTTCCTATAAAATTTGATTTTCAACACCTTAGAAACAGTTTCATTAAAAACAAAATTAAGATTTATGAAAACTATTAATTTCAAAACGCCAGAAATTTTCTATAACATAAAAATTCTTGTAGACAAGAATTTAATATTTCAATACTTTGAAGATGAACAATATAATGGAAGAGTGATAACTATAAATGGAAAAAAACTTTTATATTTTGCAAGTTGTAGTTATTTAGGACTTGAAACACATCCCAAATTAAAAGAAGGTGCTATTAATTCGGTGATAAAATATGGTACACAGACTCCTAGTTCAAGAGCAGTAGTATCATGCCCATTATATAAAAAAATTGAAGAATTATTACCATCAATGTTTCCAGGCTATAGTATTATTTTTCAGACAGTTACTCTTGCTCATTGTTCAATTTTACCATTGTTAATAAGTAACGATGATGTTATAATTCTTGATGCTTATGCTCATAATAGTATAAGAATGGCTAGCAAACTATGCATAGCAAACGGAACTCAAACTTATGTTTGTAGACATAATGATATGAATTTTCTTGAATATCTTGTAAAAAGAATAAACAAAGAAAAGAAAGTTAAAAATATATGGTATTGCTGTGACGGTATATATAGCATACATGGAGACATGAGTAATATTGTAAATCTTTACAAATTGCTTGATACATATCAAAATTTATATGCTTATATTGATGATGCACATGGAACTGGTTGGTGTGGACAGAACGGCTCAGGGTATGTATTTGGAATGCATGGAGCACATGAAAAAACAATAGTCGTCGAATCATTTGCAAAATCGATGGCTGCCCTTGGAGGTTGCATAGTAGTTCAAGATCAAAAACTTGCAAATGTTATTAAATATACAGCACAGACAATGATTTTTTCGGGACCTATTCAACCTCCAACTTTAGGAGCATTGTATGAATCAATTAAGTTACATCTCTCAAGTGAAATAACATATTTGCAAAATAAATTAAATAATCATATAAATTATTTTAGAGAAAAAATCAGTGCTTCTGGATTAACGTTGATAACAAAAAACAAAACACCTATTCAACTTTTAAAAATAGGCGAACTTTCAAAAACATATTTATTACAAAAATTTTTATTTGAAAATGGAATACTTACCACTACCACTACTTTTCCAGCAATTGCAAAAGGCGATGAGGGAATAAGAATAACACTTACCAATCATTTACATACCGAAGATATAGATAAACTTGCGGATCTAATAGCAGAATTTTTAAATTCAAAAAAATACAAAAATGTCTAAGCTTAAAAAAATTGCATTAATCAATCCTAAAAGTCAAAATTATTTGTATGACGACAATCCTATAATAAATGATATGTTTATTAGAAACAAAGAAAGATTAAAACCATGGTATGCGCCCCCATTAAATTTATTAATTCTTGCTTCCTATATTCCTTCTGATGTCGAAGTTAAGTTGTACGACGAATTTATTGATAACATAGATGTTAATGAAAAATTTGATATTGTAGCAATAACTGGAATGACAAGACAAATTTTTAGAGCTTATGAAATTGCCAGAACTTTCAAATTAAAAGGATCGTACATTGTAATAGGCGGAATTCATTCTTCCGTATTACCTGATGAAGCACTTCAATTTGCAGATACAATTTTTATAGGTGAAGCCGAAGAAACATGGCCACAATTCTTAAACGACTATGAAAAAGGAAACCCTCAAAAAATATACAAATCTGAAAAACTTTTTAATCTTAAAAATTCTTTAATACCTCGTTATGAATTAATTAATTATCAAAAGTTTATTCAAAACAACAATTACTTTAAATTTATTCCTGTTCAAGCTACTAGAGGTTGTCCACACAATTGTTCATTTTGCCTTACTACAAAATTCTATGGAAAAAAGATAAGAAAGAAAAAAATTGAACAAATAATTAAAGAAATAGAATATCTTAAAAAACTGAATTTCAACAATTTAATTTTATTTGTTGATGATAATTTTTTTGTTGACAAAAATTTTTCAAAAGAATTATTGAAAAACTTATTAAATTTAAAAATAAAATACGTAGCACAAACAGATTTAAGCATTGCTGATGATGAAGAGTTGCTTGAACTCACATATTTAAGTGGTTGTACAATGGTTTTTATTGGCTTCGAAAGCCTCAAAAAAGCAAATCTTGAAACTGTTAATGATAATAAATGGAAAATGAAACAAGTAGAAAAATATGAAAAAAGCATTAAAATTATCCAAAATCACGGAATAGTTGTCTTTGGAGCATTTGTTTTTGGCTTTCCAGATGATAATCTGCAAACATTTAATGAAGTAAAAGAATTTGTTTTACGAAACAAAATTCCTGCACAATTTACACTTTTAACCCCAATTCCAGGAACAAAAGTTTTTGAAGATTTAAAAAATTCAAAAAAATTATACAATGACAAATTCTGGAATAAATGTAGTTTTTTTTCATTGCTTTTCAAACATCAGAATTTACCAAAGTCAATAGCAGAAAAAGAAATTGTAAAATTACATGATATTGTTTTTAACGAAGAAAACACATACGAAAGAAATAGATATATGATATACATCTATAAAACTTTACCAGATAGATGGTCGAAAATTAATAATTTCTTAAATTACAAATAAAATGGGAAAAATTATTTTATTAATAATTGTTACATTTAAAAATTTCGTTAATTCTTATGATACTATAAAAATTAGTGATAAATATTCAGGTTTAAATTTTCATAATTTTGTTTATTATTACCTTTCCGAAAACAATAATTTACATATTGATTCTTTTATCAATCATCCTAATAAATATAAATTTTTTACCATTAAATCAAAACATATAAATTTAAATTATTCAAAAGTTAATTGCTGGATAAAATTCAATTTGAAAAACACTACCAAACATCCACTAAGTTACATTTTAGAAATTGCTAATCCTGATATTGATTACATCGATTTTTATGAAATTAATTATAAAAACCAACTAACAAAAAAAATTAACACAGGTGAATTAAGGCACGTAAACCAGAGAGAAATTCCACATAGAAATTTTTTGTTTTTGATAAAGCTCGACTCATCCGAAAGTAAAACCTATTACATTAAAACCAATAATTCTGGTCATGCCTTTTTTATTCCCATAAATTTAATAGAGCAAACCAGGTTTTATGTTATAGACAATTTTAAAGAAATGTTTAACTGGATCGCTTATGGAATACTTACATTCATAATAATTTTTAATTTATACTCATATTTTACTACAAAAGAAAAACTTAATTTACATTACTCCACATATGTAATATTTGCATTAATATTTTTCTTGTACTACGATGGATATTATTACCTAATAAACATAAAACCTTCATTTGAAAAATTCAAAATGTTTATTCCAGCATTTTTTATTGTATCGTTACTTTCATTTACACAATCGTTCGCTGGTAACAAATTTTTTCAGTTAAAAACAGCACTTAATATAATGAAAATATTATCATTAATACTAGCTGCATTTTACTTTATACCATATCCATTCAGCATTTTATCGGATGTTGGATTACCATTTCTTATAATGATAACCGTATTATTAATTATGTACATTGCTACATATATTACTGAAAAAAATGATCGATCAACACAACTATTTTTTATTGCATACCTTAGTATATTTGCAGGCATGGTTGTTCATCAATTCAAAGAGTTTAATATTTTCCATTCCTCATTTTTCACTGAAAATGCAACAAAAATTGGTTTATCTATTCAATGTATAATTTTAACTATTTCATTAATCGAACACTTTAAAAAGATTCAACAAGAAAATCAAAAACTTATTGAAGAAAACTATAGAAAAATAGAAGAACAAAACAAAAAACTTGAAATAATTAATATTGAACTTGAAAAACTTTCAATAGTTGCCAGAGAAACCGATAACGGAATAGCAATTTATGATAATGAAGGAAATTTGGAGTGGTGTAATTTTGGCTTTGAAAAATTGTATGAGACAAACCTCCAGCGTCTTGAAAGAAATTATAAGAATACAATTTTTAAGATAATTCCAAATGTTAATATTTCTAATTATTTTTTAGAAGCTGTAAACAATGAAAATGTTGTTAGATTTGAAACATTATTAGAATTTGAAGATAAGAAAAAATGGATACAAACAACACTTTCACCATATTCAAAATATGGAAAAGTAATAAAAGTAATAGCTATAGATAGTGATATTACGAATTTAAAAATATATGAACAAGAATTAAAAAAAGCTAAAGAAAAAGCTGAAGAATCTGATCGATTAAAATCGTTGTTTCTTGGAAATATCTCACACGAAATAAGAACACCATTAAATGGTATAATTGGTTTTACCGAACTTTTAAAAAATCCTTCCTTATCTGATGAGAAAAAAGAAAGGTATATAAAATTAATTCAACTAAACGGACATCAACTATTATCAATCATTGAAGACATTGTTGATATATCTCTAATTGAAGCTAACCAATTGAAAATCTCATATGTGCCTGTTTCTGTAACATCACTTATAAAAAATGAAATAATTGAATTATTTTATATTGTTAAAAAAAACATGGATAAAAATAATATCGAGTTAAAATATGATATTAAAATACCAGAAGGAAAAGATAAAATATATACCGATCCTGTAAGGCTTAAACAAATATTAATAAATTTAATTAAAAATTCTATAAAATTTACGGATAAAGGTTATGTTAAGATCGGCACATTTATATCAGGAAAAAATTTAGTATTTTATATTGAAGATACAGGTATAGGCATACCACCGGAAAAAAGAGATTATATATTTGAAAGATTCAGACAAGGAGAAGAAACTCTATCAAGGAAATATGGAGGAATTGGTCTTGGGCTAACTATAGCTAAAGGTATTGTTGAAAAACTTGGAGGAAAAATATGGATTGATCCCGACTATGAAACGGGCACACGCATATGCTTTACATTAAAATATATACCTGCTACAACCGAATCCTTTGAAAAACAAACATCTATTTTTAATAACGAAAATTTATTAAACAAATTAAATGATAAAAAAATTTTAGTAGTGGAAGATCATGATATGTCTTACGAATACTTATATGAAATACTTTCAACTTATTGTAAAAATATAGTAAGAGCAACTGATGGTCATCAAGCTGTTGATTTTACTAAAACAGAACATTTTGATTTAATTCTTATGGATATTAATCTACCACGTATGGATGGCAATACAGCAACACATTTAATACGAATTAATAATCCTGAAATACCTATTATTGCTCAAACAGCATATATTATGCAATTTGAAAAAGAAGTAATTTATGAATCAGGAGCAAATGATATAATAACAAAACCTGTTATTCCAGAAGAACTTTTTAGTAAAATATTAAAATATATAAAATAAAAATAATAGTTAACAAAAAATAATTTTCATAAAAAAGAATTAAAAATCAAAATTCTTTTTGAAATAATTATATTTTTTTCAATTTTGCCTAATATTTAAAATCAAATATATGATTGTTTTAACAGGAGCAGCAGGATTTATAGGTAGCAATATGCTTAAAAAATTAAATTCTGAAAATATTAACGATGTTATTATCGTTGATAACTTCTCAAATGAAATAAAAAATAGAAATATTAACAACAAAAGTTTCCTTGATAAAATTGATAGAAATATTTTTTTCGAATGGCTTTTAAAAAACAACAAAAATATTGAGTTAATAATTCATTTAGGAGCAAGAACAGATACTACAGAAAAAAATATCGAAATTTTTAATGAATTAAATTTACATTACTCACAAAAAATATGGAATTATTGTGTTGTTAATCAAGTTCCTTTGATATATGCATCTTCGGCTGCAACTTATGGCAATGGAGAATATGGTTATAATGATGACCATTATATTGTTGATAAATTAAAACCATTAAATCAATATGGTATTTCTAAAAATGAATTTGACAAGTGGGCATTACAACAAAAATCAACACCCCCATTTTGGTATGGATTAAAATTTTTTAATGTATACGGACCTAATGAATACCATAAAGGAAGAATGGCATCAGTAGTTTTTCATGCATTTAATCAAATTGTGACAACAAACAAAGTAAAATTGTTTAAATCACATAGAAATGATATTAAAGACGGCGAGCAAAAAAGAGATTTTATTTATGTTAAAGATGTTGTTGAAATTATTTTTTATTTAATGAATTATAAGAAAAATTCAGGTATATACAACGTAGGTACTGGAAAAGCAAGAACATTTCTTGATCTTGCTATTAATACTTTTAAAGCTATCAATAAAAATATAGAAATTGAATTTATTGATACACCTGAAGATATAAGAGCAAATTATCAATATTATACAGAAGCTAATATACAAAAATTACTAAACACAGGTTATAACAAAAGTTTTACTACTTTAGAAGAAGGAATTAATGATTATGTTACAAAATATTTAAGATATAATAAATTTAATTAATATGAAAGCATGGGTTATCGATAAAATTTGCAGTGTGGATACAACAGAAAATCCTTTAACATTAGTAGATATCGATATCCCTGAACCAGATAAAAATGAAGTTTTATTAAAAGTTCTTGCGTGTGGAATATGTCACACTGAAATAGATGAGATTGAAGGGCGTACCACTCCTCCACAATATCCTATAATTCCTGGACATCAAGTAGTTGGTAAAATAATAAAGTCAATAGATGCCTCTAATTTCAAAGTAGGAGATATTGTTGGTGTAGGATGGATTTATTCTGCATGCAACAAATGTGAATTTTGTCAAAAAGGATTTGAAAATTTATGTCAACAATTTAAAGCTACAGGAAGAGATAAAAACGGTGGTTACGCAGAATACATGGTTGCAAACATTAATTATATTTATAAAATTCCTTCATATCTAAAACATTATGAAGCAGCACCACTATTATGTGCTGGTGCCATAGGATATAGAGCAATTAAACTAGCTAACATTAATAATGGTGATAATTTAGGTCTGATGGGATTTGGAGCATCAGCTCATTTGGTTGTTAAAATAGTTAAAGCTCTTTATCCTGATACAAAAATTTTTGTTTTTGCACGAAATAAAAATGAACAACAATTTGCTATTGATTTAGGATGTCAGTGGGCTGGAGATATAGAAGTCAACCCACCCGAACTGATGAATGCAATCATTGATACCACTCCTGTCTGGAAACCTATTATTCACTCTTTAGAAAAACTAAAACCAGCAGGCAGACTTGTAATCAACGCTATAAGAAAAGAAAACAACGATATACAATTTTTAACAAAACTCGATTACGCTAATCACCTATGGCTAGAAAAAGAAATTAAAACAGTAGCAAATATAACTGGCAATGATATTAAAGAATTCTTTGAAATTATAGAAAGAATAAAAATAACACCACAGATTCAACTATATAATTTTTATCAAGCTAATGAAGCTTTAAAAGAAATTAAAAATCAAAAAATAAAAGGAGCAAAAGTTTTGATTATGGAATAAATAAATAAATAAATTAAAAAGTATTTATACATTCTTCCTCATTTTGATAAATATCAAGAATATTATGCAACTGTAATAATTTAAATAAAGAAAATACTTCAGGAGAAACATTGCATATTTTGAATTTTCCATTATTTGTATTTGCAATTTTTAATAACGAAAGAAAAATTCCAAAGCCAGTACTATCGATATACTTTATACCTTTTAAACTAATTATTAACTTAGGATTTTTTTGGAAAATGGTTTTTAAATCTTCTTTTATAGTCTCAGCAATTAAAGTTGTAATTCTATCTATATTATCAAAGCTAACAATAGTTATATCATTTTGTTTGTTTACTTTTATCATATTAAATCAATTTTGTTTTTTTAATCATATTTAATTCTTCTATTGCTATACGTGTTATATTCTTAAAATTCTCGTAAGTTTGTACAAATTTATAATGATTTTCAAAACATTTATCTACTTCTTCAATTTTTTTTAATTGATCGGCAAGTTCTTTTAAACCCATAATGTTCATAGATGATTTAGCTTTGTGAGCAACTTTTGAAAAATTAACATAATCCTTTTCATTTAAATATTTTTCCATTAAGTTTTGAAATTCTTGCACTTGTGATTCAAAAATTTTAATCATTTCAATTATGAAATCATTATTACCTCTTGAAATTTCATTTAAATATGATAAATCAACATAACCCATAATCAATGCAAAGATTTATATATTATATATACAAATTTATAAATTTCTGAAATAATAATAAATTTTAAATCATTTAATTTCAGATGCTTTAGTTTTATCATTAATGTTATTAACAACTTTTAATTTGCAGATTTGTAATAATTTCTCTTAAATTTGTCATGTTAATTAAATAAAATTATTAGTAAATGAATTTTCTTAATATAAGAAATGCAAAAATAATTTTATATCTTATTATTTTTTTTATTATTAATATTTTTGTATTAACAATTTCTTCTTCCAACAATCATTTTGATAAAATATTAAATACAAATAATAAAATAATTTTTTCGCATTACCTATTAAATGAATATTCTAATCTCCCTCAATTTCATCCAATTGATTCAGCTATAAATTCTTTTATAGAAAAATATAATATAAAAGGTTTATCAATAGCAATATCATATAAAGGTAATTTAATATATGCCAAAGGTTTTGGTTATGCCGATTATGAAAATAAAATTAAGGTAGAACCCAAAAGTTTGTTTAGAATAGCAAGTGTTTCAAAATTAATCACAGCTATTGCAATTATGAAATTGTATGAAGAAAAAAAATTAAATCTCAATGATAAAGTTTTCGGTAATGATGGCATTCTTAATGATCCTAAATTTTTAAATTTCCATGATAAAAGAGTTAAAAAAATAACAATACTTCATTTATTGTGCCATAAATCGGGATGGAGTGGGAAAAAAATTGATCCGGTAATTTATCCTCAATTTGCAGCACAAGAGAAAAAATGGAATTTACCACTTACTCTCGATGATGCTATTATTTATCAACTAAGCAAACCATTGTCGTATAATCCAGGTACAGTTTTTAGTTATTCAAATTTTGGTTATGCTTTATTGACAAAAGTCATTGAAAAAGTTACAGGTAAACAATATGAAGAGTATGTCCAAAAAGAAATACTTGAACCTATTGGAATTTATGACATGCATATAGGAAATAGTTATTTGAAAGATAGATATCCAAACGAAGTTAAATACTATACAAATGACCAAACCATTACAAGAATATCTTACGATCAAAAGTCAACAGTACCTGTGTATGACGGTGGTTATGATATGAAATTATTAAGTGGTGCAGGGGGATGGATTGCCTCAGCACCAGAACTATTGAAATTAATAACTGCTATAGATGGCTTTAAAGAAAAACCTGATATTTTGACTGATGAGTCAATAAAGTTGATGACAGCGTCAACCGATTCAATAAAATCATATCTTGGATGGCGAAATGGAGATAAAGAAGGCACATGGTATAGGACAGGTACTTTATCAGGAAGTATAGCTTTAGTAGTAAGACGACCCGATAATATTTGTTATGTAGTTTTAATGAATACTAGCATATATACTAAATCTAATATACATCATTTGCTTGCTAATTATATAAATAACTCAATAAACTTAGTACAAAATTGGCCTGATTACGATTTATTTAAAATAAATGATGTTAAGAATTTTATAGCTCTAAATAACCACAATACAATTGAAAATGATATTACTATTAATACTTTGTTAAATCAATAAATTCAAAGCTTACATATCAACTCACCATTAATATTTCTGCAAGGTTGACGCCATCCAGAATGTCCTTTTTCAAAAAAATTATTTGCCTCATTGGGGCCCCAGCTACCTGCAGGGTAAAAATACAAAGGTATTTCGTCAGATTCTTTCCATAATTTTATTATTGGATCGAGAATTTTCCACGACTCTTCAATAAGTTCTCCTGTCATAAACAATGTTGCATCTCCTATCATTGCATCAAAAAGCAATCTCTCATAAGCATCTGGAATTTCAATACCATTAATGTCTGAATAATGAAAATCCATACTAACAGTTTTTAATTTCAACATTTTGCCAGGCTCTTTTAAATAGATTTTTAATAATACTCCTTCGTCAGGTTGAATTCTAATTACCAATATATTTTCATCTTCATTTAAAAAATTTTTATATGCTTTTGTAAAACGATTTAAAGATTTTTTAAAATGTATCACAATTTCGGTAACACGTGCTTGCAAGTTTTTACCTGTCCTTAAATAAAATGGAACTCCATACCATCGCTTGTTATCTATAAACAATTTAAGAGCAACAAAAGTTTCAGTTATCGAATCTTTTTTAACATTATCTTCTTCTCTATAACCTTTCACTATTCTGCCATTAATATTGCCTGATATATATTGAGCTCTGACAACATTATTTTTTATATCATTTATTGAAAATCTACGTACAGCTTTTAACAAATTAAGCATTTCTGATTTTATTGAATTCTCTTCAAATCCTGTTGGAGGTTCCATTGCAAAAATAGCAAGAAGATTCATCAAATGATTCTGAACCATATCACGCAAAGCACCTGATTCATCATAATATTGTCCTCTTCCTTCAATTCCAATATTTTCTGCATGGGTAATTTCAACATAATCAATAAAATTATTATTCCATGTGTTTTCAAAAATTGTATTAGCAAAACGCAGTACAAAAATATTCTGGACAGTTTCTTTACCTAGATAATGATCAATACGATAAATTTGATGTGTTTTAAAATATTTTAATAAATTATTATTTAATTCAATTGCTGTATGTAAGTCAAATCCAAAAGGTTTTTCTACAACAATTTTTCTCCAACCTTTCTTCTCAATATTCAATCCAGCAAAATCAATGCCTTTCAAAATGCTTTCGTATGTTTTAGGAGGAACAGATAAATAAAACAAAACGTTATTTATATTGGCATCTTCAATTTTTCTTAATAACAAATAATAGTCGTGAACATCATTAGTATTAATTTGAATATATTCAATCTTTTCTAGAAAACTATTATCAAATTTTCCTCCTGATATTTTTTTCTTAAAATCTTCATCATTAAAAAAAGTTCTCCCTACTCCATAAATTCTAAAATTTTCAGGCATAAGATTTCTTTTAAACAAAGCATATAAAGCAGGAAATAACTTTTTTTCGGCAAGATCTCCAGATGCCCCAAAAATAACAACAATTTGATCTTCAGGTTTTCTAAACATAATATTTTTTTATATAAAACAATTATTCCTAATTTATTGTTTAACTTAAAAATCTTTTAACACCTACGATTTTATGCGACAGTTGGCCTGTTGAATTATTAAAAATTCCCCTTCCCATTTCAAATCTATCAATACAAACTTTCCCAGAAGAATGCAAAATGGTAGTTTTATTTAAAAGAATACCTGTATGAGTTATTCTCGTATTGCCAAAAAAAGCAACATCATATGGTTTTAAATCTGCTTCAGAATCAACAATACTTCCAAAATCGTATTGCAAATATGCATCTCTAGGCAAATTTATTCCTAAAATTCTAAAAATTATCTGAACCAATGCAGAACAATCGATACCAAAAATAGTACGTCCTCCCCATAAATATGGTGTATTAATAAATTGTAATAATATTTCTTTATCATTATAACTTATAAAATTTTGCATTTCAATTTTTAGGAGATTGTTATATAATTTATAAATATTTTCATCAATAAATAATTTCTTATAAAATACACTACCTGGGGATATATATACAAGACTTTCATTTTTTAAATCAATAGCAACAATTAACTTTTTGTTTATTATCAACTCTGAATCTATTAAAGAATTTATAAACTGTGTATCAGATATATTATTAAAATGACATTCAGATGAAATCCAACCTTCATAATTATCATAAATATTTTTTATTCTTAACCAATTTTTATTTTCTTCAATTATTTCGTATAGCTCGCCAAACAACAATTGTGTCACCAATTCCGATTTTTCTGAAGGTTCAGATCTGACAGGTACATACGATAAAGTAACTATCGCCCTTTCCATAAAAAAATTTATTTTTGAATTATTACATTATAAATTGTGATATATTAACAAATTCAGAATGATATTCATTTTCAAGAATCATTCTCGAAAGATCAAAAATTTTAGCTTTTGTAGCCAATATAATTTCAATATCAGATGTAACAACAACAGATTCTTTCTTAATTTTTAGATCACTATCTACATCATCTGACCATATTATATTAAATTTTCTATTTATATAATTATCAGATATAACATAAAATATACTTTCAAATTCTTTTTTATCATTCAAATTAAATCTGTTATCCATATAAATTACAACTATTTTTGAATTAATAAGATTTAAGTATTTCATAAACAACATCAATGAATCTTTAAATATATTATTAAAATACAACTTTTCATCCCATTTACCAGCATCCCTTAACAATCCGTCATTAGAAATAAATAAAGGTCTACCAAGCAAATAATGAACAATTCTAAATAAAACATTAAAACCATCAATATAGATAGCTTCATCATTTAATATTCTAGTTAATTTAGATTTTACTTCACAAACAACATTATTGCAAAAAATTCCTCTATATAATATTGTTCTTTGATCATGATTTAACCTATAACGATCTGAGACAATTTTCAATACTACTCTTTTAGAATAGCTCTTGTTTATTAAAAAATAATAATCATTTATAGCGTCAATAAAATCATTATTGTATATATTTGTCATTTTTAAATTAAATATAATAAAAACAAAGCTAATTCGTTTTTTTGTTAAATGAAAAATATAAAAAAGTACATAAAAAACATTGTTTTTAAATACTCAAATTATTATTATAAAAATTTAAATATATTTTTTTTAATTTTAATAGTAATTTCGCTACCATTATCAGAATTTTTGCTATCAGTTTCTATAATTGCTTTAATGATTAATTATATTTTATCGCCTGACCTAAAGACTAGATTAAAAAAAATATACAAGCGTAAGAGTGTCTTGGCCATTATATTAATTTATTTACTGCATATAATTGGATTAATTTATTCTTCAAATTTACAATATGGTTTACATGATTTAAAGATCAAAATAACTTTACCTGTTTTAGCTATCATACTAGGTACAGGGGAATTTCCTAATGAAAAAGAACTGAAACTGATAATGAAATTTTTCATACTAGCATTAATAGTGGCTTCAATAATTTCATTCTTAGTGTACATTGGAGTAATAAAAAGAGAAATAAAAGATATTCGTCAAATTTCTATTTACATATCACATATTCGTTTTTCTTTGCTTATAAATGTAGGCATTTTTTATATATTATATAGATTACTAAACAATGAAAATCTTAAGCCCATTATTTTTTACATTTTAAGTTTAATTTGGCTAATAATATTTTTATTTATCCTACAATCACTAACAGGAATTTTAATATTTATCATTCTGTCAGTAATTTTTGTTTTTAAATATTTAATCAAAATTAATAATAAAAAATTAATAACTTCAACTTTTACTTTTTTGTTTCTCACACTTTTAATTATAGGTATATATGTCTACAAATCAGTAAAAAAATTTTATACTATTAATGAAAATACCAATCAAGTATTGGAACAATATACACTTAATGGAAATAAATATTACCACGACACCCTAAATAAAGATATAGAAAACGGTTATTATATATGGAGATATATTTGTGATGAAGAATTGCAAAAACAGTGGCAAAAAAAAAGTAATTTATCTTATTGGGGCAAAGATTTGAAAAATCAAGATCTCCGAACAACATTGATAAGATACATGACTTCAAAAGGATTAAGAAAAGATTCTGCGGGTTTTGTACAATTAACTGATAACGATATAAAAAACATAGAAAATGGTATGGCAAATTATGTATTTAGTAAGAAATTAAGCATATATCCAAGAATTTATGAATTTTTATGGGAAATAGAAGCAATAAAAAAAAACATAAATCCATCTGGACACTCTCTTTTACAAAGAATTGAATTTTTAAAAACAGCTTTCAGTATAATTTCTAAAAACATATTTATTGGTGTTGGAACTGGGGATGTTGACGACGCATTTAAAACAGAATATAGAATTTTAAAAAGCAGACTTGAACCAAAATACTGGTTAAGAGCACATAATCAATTAATTACGTTTATTTTAACTTTTGGAATTATTGGTTTTATATTCATCATAAGTTGTTTTACATTTGCAATAGTTTATGAAAAAAAACATAAAGATTTTTTATTTATGTTTTTTATAACTATTGCATTCATATCATTCTTAAATGAAGATACACTTGAAACACACACTGGAATGAGTTTTTTTGCATTTTTTCTTTCATTATTTTTGTTTAGAAAAAACAATCAGAAACAAGATGAAAAGATTGGATCGTAATTTTTTCATTAGAGATGTGCTTGAGGTAGCCCCTGAATTATTAGGAAAAATTCTTGTTATAAAAAAAGATGGAAAAATAGAAAGATATATGATCACAGAAGTAGAAGCATACAGAGGAGAGGAAGATCTAGCCTGTCATGCTTCAAAAGGCAAAACCAGAAGAAATGAAGTAATGTATGACATTGGAGGAAAAATATATGTATATCTAATTTATGGTATGTACTGGATGTTAAATTTTGTCACAGGAGAAAAAGATAAGCCACAAGCAGCATTGATAAGAAGTATTGAAGGTTTTGATGGACCAGGTAAATTGACAAAGCACCTAAAAATTGACAAAAGTTTTTACGGAGAAGATCTTACAACATCCAAAAGAATATGGGTTGAAGAAAACATTAATAAAAACAACTTTGAAATAATGAGTTTGCCGCGTGTTGGAATAGATTATGCAGGTGAATATTGGAAGAACGTTCCCTGGCGTTTTTTACTAAAAAAATAGTTTTAGCAAAAAATTTTTATTATAATTTTTAAATTTTTAATAAATTTGCAATGTAATCGGGGCGTGGCGCAGTTGGCTAGCGCACTTGCATGGGGTGCAAGGGGTCGGAAGTTCGAGTCTTCTCGCCCCGACTTTTTTAATTTATGTCTTCTATAACTTCAATATTGGCTCCAAGCTTTTTCATATCATCAACAAACTGAGGATATGTAACTGCAGCTGATTCGGCTGTATCTATAAATGTTTCACCATCAGCAGCCATGCCAGCAATAGCAAGTGCCATTACCATTCGATGATCATGATAACCATGCACAAATGTTCCTTTTAATTGTTTTCCTCCATGTATTATTAACCCATCTTCAAGTTCTTCAATATCAGCACCCAATTTTTTCAACTCATTTGCACATGCTGCAATTCTATCACATTCTTTTAATCTTGCTTGAGGGACATTTAACAATCGTGTTAAACCATTGGCAAAACATGCAGTAACAGCCATTGCAGGTAAAGCATCGGGAGTATCATTCATATCGATATCAATACCTTTTAATGAATTTCCTTTTATAATTACACCTTCTGGTGTATGAATAACATTTGCTCCCATCATTTCAAGGTAACTAAAAATTGCTTTATCTCCTTGATGATCATTAAAATCAAGACCTTTTAATAATAATTCAGATCCAGTAATTGCAGCTACGCAAGCATGAAAGGTTGCTGTGGAAAAATCGGCAGGTATTTCTCTTTCAAAAGAGTTATATTTTTGATTTCCTTTTACATAAAAATATTTATAATTATCATTAATAACTTCTATATTCATATATTTTAGCCAATCGAGTGTAATATCTACATAAGGTTTCTCATTCAATCTTAATACCTTTATTTCTGTATCACTCTCAATCAATGGCAAAGCAAAAAGAAGTGCTGTTAAAAATTGAGAACTTATAGCATCAACTTCAGTTTTTCCACCACTGATAGGTCCTTGAATAGTAAAAGGACATTTTCCGTTTGTCGACTCAATTTTTGCACCAATTTTTTCTAATGCATCAAATAAAGGTTTCATAGGTCGTTGTCGTATCGAAAAATCTCCGTCAAAATAAATTTTTTCTGATGACGTAGAAGCAAAACCTGTAAGAATTCTTAATGTAGTACCTGAATTCCCAACATCTATTTTACAACTTTTTAAAATTTTACCTTTTATTCCTTCTATTTTCAATAATTTTTCATCATCAATTTTTTCAATTCTTGCTCCAAGTTCTTTTATTGCATTCAAACACGAAATAGTATCTGATGAATATAAAGGATTTTTTAAAATAGAAATACCATCAGCCATTCCTGCAAGTGCAATAGCTCTAATCGTGTGTGATTTTGAAGCAGGAATTCTAATTTCTCCTTTAAGTATTGATTTTTTTGTCTTTATAATCATATTTATTTTTTTTATTAATTAAAGCAAACAAAATAAGTGCTATAATACCAAAAATAAAATAAACAAGTATAGTTGTCGTGTGAGCAATAAGTGCAAAAACAGCTCCTTTTTCGATATTCAAACCATAAGTATTAAGTGTTAAAATTACCATCAAATGCCACGGACCAATTCCTCCCTGTACAGGCAATAACATTGACACCCCTCCCATCATAAATGCAGTAGCTCCCATTATTATAGTCATATGTTTAGTAGGAGAATATGCAAGAAAAACAACATACAACATTAGTAACCACATTAAAAATATTAAAAAAGTATATACAACAAATAATCCACGTTTTTTTAAATGCACAATTGATTTAATACCTTCGAGTAAATGATATTTTATTTCCAGTATTTTATTTTTTAATGAAGTATTTTGATATTGTTTTTTATTAAAAAAATTTTTGATTATTATAATTAAATAAACAAGCAATAAAAAAATCCCAACATAAATTAGAATATCCTTAAAGTCAATAAAACTTTTTTGTTTTACTTGATTAACACTACTAAATACATTAACAACATTAGATATTCTTTCTTTATCAAAAGTTGCCACTACATGTTTAAATTGAAGTGTAAATATTACAATAGCAAGAATAATCATTGCAACAAAATCGGCTGTTCTCTCTATAAAAACAGTACCAACAAGTTTTGCAAAAGGTATACTTTCATATTTAGAAAGAACAGTACACCTTCCAATTTCACCAGCACGTGGTATCAATAAATTGACCATATACAAAACCATTACAGACAAAAAGGTGTTAAAAACTTTTGGTTTATAATTCATCGATTCAATAAGCATATTCCATCGAACTGCTCTTATAAACTGTGCAATTAGACTAATAACAAGCGATAAAAATATCCAGAAATAATTTAAATTTTTAAGTTCAATTTTCAATTTTTCAAAGTCTATATCATGATATACACTTAAAAACAGTAAAACACCAATTATCAAAAAAACCAAATATTTTGTAATATTAATAAGTATTTTTTTCATCCACTAATACTATTTAAATAAGACTTAAAAACATTTTAAAATACCCATATATACAAAAATAAAAATATTTAATAAACAAAAATTGATTTTTTAATTATTTAAAAAAATTTTACATAAAAAAGCTTTTAGTTAAAAAATATTTTTTAATTTTATTCCATAAACTTTAAAGTTATTTGAAATTTTTTACTTAAATTATACAAGATTTAGTAATTTTATAATTAAATAAAAAGTAAAGATATGCAAACCTATTTACAACGTGCAACATTAATAATCTGTATTGTAGGAGTTGTTTTATTTCTTTATAATTGTAGCAATTGTAAAAAACAAAAAACAGACAACCTTGATGAATTTCTCCCTGAAGAGGATATTTTCACTGATATTGACAAAGCAAAAAAAATATTTTACTCATTACCTTCACCATTAGAAACAGCACAAATTATTAAATCGGCAGGTGCCACATATAATGAAGAATTACTTAATCCTCTTAGTAATGCTTCGAAATACAATACCAACAAAAGCATGGCTTTAAATCTCGGTATTTATACGACCGATCTTAGTTTTGCAAGTCTTTTCGAACAAACACAAACAGCAATTAAATACATGGAAACAGCACGCAAATTAGCTGAAGGACTAGGAATATCCGACGCTATTGACGATAGCACAATTAAAAGATTAGAAGAAAATTTAAATAATAAAGATGTGGTAATGGATATAATTTCAGAAACATTTTTAAATACAAGTTCTTATTTAAAAGAAAATGATAGGTCTTCTATAGCAGCTGTTGTTTTAACTGGTGGTTGGGTTGAAGGTCTTTTCTTAGCAACACAGCTTGTTGATGAAGAAAAAATAAAAAACAATCCATTGGTCAAAAGAATTGCTGAACAAAAATTGTCATTAAAAATTCTTGAAAAATTACTCGAAGAAAATAAATATGAAAAAAATGGAGAAGAAAACAAAGATATAACCTCACTAATAAAAGAAATTGATCCTATAATAAAAGCTTATGATAAAATAAAAGTTGAATTATCTGAAGTAAAAGTGGAACCTGATAAAAATAATAACGTATCATTACTAAAATCAGAAACAAAAATTTCGATATCAGAAAATGCATTTTTAGAACTTAAAAAAGCTGTCAACGATATAAGAACTAAATTTATACAATAAAAAATTTAATAGGTATGGAACGAAATTTTAAGATTTTGTTATTTTTTCTATCTACTTTGATTATTATTAATTTTAATTCATTCTCACAATGTAAAAGTTTTGCAAAGAAAATTTGTAAACTTGAACTTATACCATATATACACGATGGTAATTATCATGCAGCCATATTAACAGAAGGTGAAGAAGCAGAATTGTATAAAACATTCTATGCAGGACAAAATTATCGAGTTGCTGTATGTGGTTCCGAAGATCTTGGTCCAATTGAATTTCAAGTAATAGATTCTCATAAGAACATTCTTTATACAAACAAAAATGATAAAAACAGAATATGGGATTTTAAACTTGAATCGAGTCAACAATTAAAAATAGTTGTTAAAGTACCTGTAACTAGCAATCCTTCTGCTGAAACACCTAAAAGTGGATGTGTTGCTATAATGTTTGGTTTCAAAGAATAAAAGAATAAGTATAAAAAATTTTTATAATAATTTTTGCTTTAGAAACATTGAAGTATAAGAATTACATTTCTTAACCATATCCTCGGGGGTTCCTTGAAACATCAATGACCCCCCTTTTTCTCCACCTTCTGGTCCTAAATCAATAATCCAATCTGCCGATTTTATAACTTCCAGATTATGTTCAACCACAACAATTGTATGACCCCGTGAAATTAAAGAATTAAAAGCATCAAGCATTTTTTTTATATCATGAAAATGTAATCCTGTAGTAGGTTCATCAAATATAAATAATGTTTTATCAGTTTTTTCTTCAATTAAAAAGGAAGCGAGCTTAACTCTTTGGCTTTCTCCACCAGACAAAGTTGATGAAGATTGACCTAGTTTTATATAACCTAATCCTATATCAGCTAATGTAATCAACTTTTTTACGATATTTTTTTCGTATTTACCATCTTTTTTTGAAAAAAATTCAATTGCTTCATCAACTGTCATTTCAAGAATATCATAAATTGACTTATCGTAATACTTAACTTCAAGAATATCTTCTTTATACCGCTTACCATTACAAACTTCGCATGTTAAATAAACATCAGCCATAAATTGCATTTCTATTTTTATAATTCCTTCTCCTTTACAAGCTTCACAACGTCCTGCCCTAACATTAAAAGAAAAATGATATGGTTTAAATCCCATCAACTTTGACTGTGATAAACTGGCATATAATTCTCTAATATCATCAAAAGCACCAATATAAGTTACTGGATTGGATCTTGAAGTTTTACCTATAGGATTTTGATCAACAAATTCAACATTTTTTATTTTATTAATATCTCCATTAAAACCATCAAAATCACCAGGTTTGTTAGTACTTTTTTCTAACATTCTTGCAAGTCCGTTATATAATATATTTTCAACAAGAGTAGATTTTCCCGAACCACTAATACCTGTTACAACAGTTAATATATTTAAAGGAATTTTTACATTTATGTTTTTTAAATTATTTTCACGTGCACCTATTATTTCGATATAATGAGAAAATACCCTTCTAAATTTAGGTACTTCGATTTTTTCGATTCCAGCAATATATTTACCCGTAATACTTTCACTATACTGAATCATTTCATCTAAAGTACCATGAAAAACAATTTTACCACCATTTATACCAGCACCAGGACCCATTTCAATAACTTCATCAGCATTTTTAATAACTTCATCGTCATGTTCAACTACAATCAATGTATTACCTTTTTTTTGTAAGTTTCTTAAAACTTTGGTTAACATTCTGGTATCACGTGGATGAAGACCCACTGTAGGCTCATCCAAAATATATAAAGAGCCAACCAACGGACTACCAAGAAAAGTAGCAAGATTTATTCGCTGAAATTCACCTCCCGATAAAGTTGACGCTTGACGATTTAAAGTAAGATATGGCAATCCGACATCACACAAATATTTTAATCGACTTATTATTTCATGCAACAATCTACTAGCAATTTTTAATTCATATTCTTCTAATCTCAAATTAATAAAAAAATCGAGTAAATCTGCAATCGACATTTCAACAATTTCTTTAATAGTTTTTCCTCCAACTTTTACATAAAGAGCTTCTTTTCTTAAACGACTTCCTTCACAATCGGGACATACTGTTTTACCACGATATCGCGATAACAACACTCTATATTGAATTTTATATTTCTCTCGTTCGAGATGTTCAAAAAAATCATTCAATCCTCTAAAATACTTGTTGCCAGTCCACAATAACTTTTTCTGTTCTTCAGTCAAATCTTTATAAGGTTTATGAATCGGAAAATTAAATTTATTAGCATTTCTGATAAGATCTTCTTTCCACTTGCTCATAACCTCACCCCGCCAACAAGCAATAGCTCCTTCGTATATCGATAAATTTTTATTAGGAATAACAAGGTCAGAATCAATACCAATGATTTGTCCATAACCATCGCACCTTTTGCAAGCCCCATAAGGAGTATTAAAATTAAAAAGATGATCGGTAGGTTCTTCAAAAATTAAACCATCAAGTTCAAGACGTGTAGAAAATTGTTTACGTTTGGTCAAATTTTCAAAATTTTGAATAATACAAACACCATTCCCATAACTTAATGCCTGCTGAATTGAATCACCATAACGAGCTATTGAATCATCATTGTTTGAAACAACAATTCTGTCGATAACTAATTCTATATTATCAAGTATCTTTTCATTCGCTATATCTTCAAAACGATATATTTTCCCTCCTTTAAAAAATCTAACAATACCTTGACTTACAAGTTTTTGAATATCTTTATTTATATCATTATCTAATTTATAAGGTGCTAAAATCATTAATTTTTCTCCTTCGTTAAACGATATAATATAATCAATTATATCTGAAATCTTGTAACGTTTAACTTCTTTACCACTAATTGGTGAATAAATTTTTCCAATTCGTGCAAACAACAATCTTAAATAATCATATATTTCTGTTAAAGTACCAACAGTTGATCTTGGATTTTTTGTATATGTCTTTTGTTCTAAAGCTATAGCGGGTGGTAATCCCTTTATAAAATCAACATCAGGTTTTTTAATTCTTCCTAGAAATTGTCTAGCGTATGAAGACAAACTTTCTACATATCTCCTATAGCCTTCAGCATATAAAGTATCAAAAGCCAAAGAAGATTTGCCTGAACCAGATACACCTGTAACAACAATAAATTTATCGCGTGGAATATTTAAACTTATATTCTTTAAATTATGTACTCTAACCCCTCTAACAATAATTTCATTAGTTTCGTTAGTTACCATAAAATATATTTAAATCTAAAGTTTATTTTTTTTAAAAAAAATTGTATTTTTGAAATACAAAATTAGTTTAATAATTAATTTTAAAAAAGGAGGATTGACTATCGAGGAATTTTTTACCAGTTTAACCAAAGTAGATAAAGGGAGGTAAAACCTTGAAAAACTTATATTTAACTGATAGTGAACTTATTGAGAAGTTCCGTCAGGGTGATCAATCTTCCATTGAATTATTGATTAATAGGTATAGGAAAAAATTATATACATACATAATATTAATTGTCAAAAACAAGGATCTTGCAGAAGACATTTTCCAAGAAACAATTTTAAAAGTAATAAAATCAATATTAAAAAATCAATATACCGAAAGTGGACGTTTTTGTGCCTGGCTTTATAGAATTGCTCATAATCTTATTATAGATTATTACAGAAGAAAAAGCAAGTTTGAAGCTATTAACAAAGATGATTATGATTATAACATTTTAGATATAATAACTAGCCACAAACATACAGAAAACTTTGAAAATAAAATACATATCAATTATATTAGAAAAAATATTCGTAACTTAATAAACCATTTACCTTATGAACAAAAAGAAATTGTAATTATGCGAATATACCTTGGACTTAGTTTTAAAGAAATAGCCGAATTAACAAATGTTAGTATTAATACAGCTTTAGGTAGAATGAGATATGCAATATTGAATTTGAGAAAAATAATTAAAGAAAATAATATACCACTTCAAGCATAAGTTATATAATTTTTATAAGCATAAAACGTTATTTTATTATAAACTTATAAAATTTTATGCCTATGAAAAAATTTTACTCCTTGCTTGAAAAAAAAGAAATACAAAAGGAAAACCCTGATGAGGTTGAATCTATCATTTCGTTTCTTGAAAATGAAAAAAATTTTATCAATCAAATTGAAGAAAATTTAAAAACACTTGAAGAAGATTTAGAAGATGAAAAAATTAATAGAATTTTTGATGAAATTAAGAATCTATATAAAAAAGTTAAACGTTAACAAGCAAAATTTTACTTAAACAAAGTAATTCAATTCACTTCATAACATACATCATTCTGAAATGATTGTATTAACAGACATGGGAGTAGTTTTTATGTCTAAAAGTTCATCATTTTTATTTTAGATATATTGTTCTAAAATTATAACTCTCGGTTTTTTGATATAATTTGAAATTTTTTATATTATTGCTTAGTATTTTAAATATTAATCGTATTTGACTACTATTTTCGTTTATTATTAATATTATTTTTTTATTGTTTTTATATGCAGTAATATATACTTTATCAAAAGGATTTTCAGTACAATAAATTTTTAATGATCCAGGACGAACAAATTTTGAATAATGTGAAATTACATAACCTCTTTTTGTTATAATATTATCATCTTTTATCGATTCATAAAACCTTCTAATGTACCACCAAACATACATACTATAACCAGAAATCATACTTTCGTGAATTTCCTCGCAACATTTAGTGCACCTTTCCAATTATCAGGATCACCAGTATTTGTAAAATGTTCTGTCATCCATACTTCTTTGTAGGTCTTATATTTATATGGTTTAACACCATATGTATGTCCACAAATAAATTGTGTCTTTTGATTGGCAATATTATTATTTAAATATTTATCGATATAGTCTTTATCCATATTATAAGGTTCAGGTGCCATGATAGGGACCCCAACATTTTCTCCTTGCTCAGCAACAAACGAAGCAACTTCTTCAGCATTCATATTAACAGATTGGTAATCAACAAGAATATTAGATTCATTAAAAGGGCTTATTACATATATACCACCTGTAATTTCATAAAATCTTCTAAGATGTTTGACATATTCTTTATATTATAATTTACCTCTAATCAAGAAGTTATTATCTTATATAAAAGAAGGAAGTGTCCAAGCAGTCGCAATTACAACAACACCATAACTTTTAGCAAGATCAATTGAAAGTTTTTCAAGTACAACTTCTTTTGTATCAACGTGAACCTTAACTCTTAAAAGACTTAAAAACAAATTCTCATCAATACTAAAAGCCAATTTTCTTTGATCATCATAATAATTCTGTATCTAATTCCTAATACTTGCACCACCATAATCACGAATAGGTTTTTCTAATTTTTCAGGATCAATATCTACATTAGGTTTTATAACCGTAATTTAATTGTTATCATTATCATTTTTACAAGTAACAAAAAGAATTAAAAAAATCATGGATATTATTAAAAACCTTTTGATAAAAATTAATTCTCTCATATATTTGTCATTATACAAGAAAGGTGCCTGCAAAAAGAATTTTGTCAGGCACCGGCACCACCATGAAACTTTAATTATGAAAAATTTTTATCTGATTGCAATAATCTTTTTATATTCAACTTTATCATTTTTAATGTATCCAACAAAATAAATTCCAGAATTTTTTAAATCAATGCTTATGTTATCTCCCAATTTTAGATCTTTATATTCTCTTATTATTTTACCATTTATATCAATAATTATAAGTTTATCCAAATTGTTCAAAATATCTATTTCAATAGTGAGATTTCTAGCAGGATTTATTATGTTAATGTATTTCTCAGTGTTTAATACATTTTCATATATAGCAGTACGAAACTTATTAAAACATGGATATTCATTGACATAATTTTTAAGCCAGGTTAATGCAGGTCTTTCAGTTCCGTCGTTTCTTATTAAATAAGCATCAGTTCTCCATATAGCTCCCTGACGATATCCCCATAAGGTAATGCCAGCAACACTTTCGTTAAGCCAAAAAACAGGAAATTGCTCTTGATATTTAGCAAGTTGTTGATTATCATCAGCAATATTAACATCATATTCAGAAATATAAATTGGTAATCCCGTAGCAGCTAATCTATTTAAGTTATATTCAATAGTTGAAATAGGAGTAGATTCAAAAAAATGGCCTTGTTCGCCTATACCATCTATCAAGTTTCTGGATTTCAGTATATTAATAATTTGTAAATAACTAGTAGTTGCAGAATTGCTATTAATAATGTTATAGTCATTCAACAATAATTTTGCATTGGGGCAATATTGTCGGGCTTTTTGAAATGCCCATATTACCCAATCCCAACCAGTTGAGCCATTACCACCAATAGCGTTTTTGTAAGAAGGTGGTGCATGTAAAGGTTCGTTTACTACATCAATCATATCAACATCAGGATAACGTTCACAAAACAGACGTATCCACTCTTCGACTTCAGCAGCTTTAGCACTATCGGATGTCAGATTATCAATCCAAGTGGGGTATTGCTGACCCCAAACAAATGCATGTTGTTTAAAAGGAAAACCATTGGTTTTAGCGTAATTATAAGCTCTATCCAAAGCTGTCCAATTCATTACATTTCTGGTAGCTTCAACCGACCCCCATTTTCCACTATTTTCGGGTGTTACCTGATTCCAATACTTTGAAAAATCACTTGGCACAGTATTGGCAATAATATTACCTATAAATTTACATTTGTCTTTTGCAATTTGGGAATGGGAATTAATTAAAACAATTATTGTAAATAACATTAAAAAACATAAATGTCTAATCATATTTTTTTTTTTTTTATACATAGAAAAAGGGAGGGAAAACCTCCCTCTTTTATTTAAAAACATGAAGCTATTACTTTACAAATTTTCCCGAATATATTTTACCTTCTTTAGTAAATATTTTTATGAAATATATGCCTTTATTTAAGGTAGAAACATCAAGAGCCCCAGAATTCACTATATTTTCGCTTATAACCAACTTGCCTGTTATATCATGTATTTCAACTTTATTTACTATACTTGAATTCTTGATATACAAAACATCCTTTACTGGAATTGGATAAATTGATATTTCGCTATTCCTTACATCTTTAATAGAAGTATACTTAGCATAAATATTTCTTTCTGCATAGACACCAGAACCATCATTAGCTGTTGCTCTTATTTTTATAGTTTTATCTTCCGGCACTATTTTAATATATGTAACTTTTCCAGTTTGATCAATATTCACATATTGAGCATCGGACTGATTAACAAGCGACCAAGTAACAGTTTTATTAGTAGCATAATCTGGTAAAACAGTAGCTACCAATCTAAGGGTATCTCCTAAGAAATTTAACGCATTTTTATTATTAACATATGAAATTGTAATACTTTGAACTGGAGTTACTTGATTTGATATTGTGATAATCTTTTCTGCTTTTCTTTCACATGGATCATTTATTTGCGCAATAACTTTCACAATACCATTACCCGTTGCTTTTAATAAACCAGTATTTTTATCAATTGTTGCACCTCCAGTTATACTTTCAACCTTCCATATGACAGGAACTCCTTCAGGTGTTGTTTTTGCAAACATTTGGAGAGTACCATCATCTACATCTATGTAATCTTTTCCCCCTTCTCCATAGATCGAATCAATTGTTGCACAAATATTTGCCAAGGTCCATCCTTCTAGTGTAATATCATCAATATAAATTTGATTTAACGATTTTGTTATTGCAAATACTAAATCAAGCTTTTCTCCTTGTACATTTGATGGAAAATTTATTGTACCCCACGACCATGTATTCACTGGAGTATTAATAGCTAATTGCCCTGTATCTAATAAAACATAATTACTTCCATCAATAGAATAATAAATCTCTAACCCTAAATAATCATTGCTTTGAGGACTATTATTTCTTTTCTTAAAGAAAAACGATAAACTTAAATCCCTATAACCTTTTATCGATATATTCTCATATTTTATACTATCCCAGCTTCCACTGTATCTACCTGCCGGTGTCATTAATAACCATGACATACCTGATGCCCATGATTCTGTAGGTGCTGGACCATCATACCTGTTTATCCTTATCGACTTATCCGATGAAATAGATATTACACGCCCATTTTTCGACGTAAATGCAGTTAATGTATCACCGTATTCCCGCATCAATGCATAAATCGAATCATATGTCCACTTTGGATTAAACCCTGAACTTGTGTTGTATGGAACATAATCCTTTCCATCTATAGTCGTTCCATTCGTTCCAGTATCAAACTGATATATACCAAAAGTCTCACGAGTAATTGTGCCTTTTACATATGGGATACCACTTAAAGTAATATCATCAATATAAATTTGATTTAACGATTTTGTTATTGCAAATACTAAATCAAGCTTTTCTCCTTGTACATTTGATGGAAAATTTATTGTACCCCACGACCATGTATTCACTGGAGTATTAATAGCTAATTGCCCTGTATCTAATAAAACATAATTACTTCCATCAATAGAATAATAAATCTCTAACCCTAAATAATCATTGCTTTGAGGACTATTATTTCTTTTCTTAAAGAAAAACGATAAACTTAAATCCCTATAACCTTTTATCGATATATTCTCATATTTTATACTATCCCAGCTTCCACTGTATCTACCTGCCGGTGTCATTAATAACCATGACATACCTGATGCCCATGATTCTGTAGGTGCTGGACCATCATACCTGTTTATCCTTATCGACTTATCCGATGAAATAGATATTACACGCCCATTTTTCGACGTAAATGCAGTTAATGTATCACCGTATTCCCGCATCAATGCATAAATCGAATCATATGTCCACTTTGGATTAAACCCTGAACTTGTGTTGTATGGAACATAATCCTTTCCATCTATAGTCGTTCCATTCGTTCCAGTATCAAACTGATATATACCAAAAGTCTCACGAGTAATTATAACAGCATTAGGATTTACAAGTTGTCCATATAGATTAAACATAAGGACAACTAAATTACTAATTATTAGAGTAATTTTCTTTTTCATAATTTAGCTTTTTTGATTCAACATAAATAAAATTATTAAAAATTTTTATAACAAAAAAGAGATTACTGCTAAAAGCAGTAATCTCATAACATTTTTTTATTCATATTCAACAAAATATACATCGTCTACATAAACTGTTATTGGATCATCGAGGAAGTATCCTGTTTCACTATAATATCTACCGGATTGAGGAGCAACCTTAACCCATTCAAGCAATGAGGGGTTAATTAACGTTTGTTCAGTTTGAGGATCATCACCATATCCAACATGCATATCGCTTAAAACAAATGTATATTCTGTCCATTTTGTTGAAACTGTAACATCAGCATGATAATTATCAGTAGTACCATTAGGACCATAAGCTACAAGAACCTGTACTTGTGAAGGCCTATCGGCTTTTAATTTAATTTTTAGTTCAACTTTATTTCCCTCACCTTTAACCTTAGTTAATCCAAGACGTGTAGGAATATTTTCTGCATTCGCACGTAACTGTATACCTCCATAATTTACCAAGTCACCAGTTGTTCTTGTAGACAATTTTACATAATTATTTATTGGAGGTGCGGCTTTCAAAGTATCAACATCTTCCTGAAGAACATCTCCATAACGTGACCAGCTAATACCTTGTATTCCTTCTCCATCATGATTTGTAATTAATATAAACCTAGCAATTGTTATTTCTTCATCTGATATTGGATTACCATAATTTGTTAATATAGTAACTTTACCTTTGCCTCCAGTAATACCAGATGGTATGATTGCCTTTATTCTATTTTGATTGATATAAACATAATTTGCCTCTTTATCGCCAATTATTACTTTATTCACACCATAAAGATCTAAACCTAAAATATGAATTGTATCACCAGGCATACCAGTAGTTGGAGTTACAGAAACTATTCTTGGAATTATTCTTTTCTTAACATGAATAGGCATTCGTGAATAACCAGCAATATTAACAACTTCAACGTACACTATACCTGTATCAGCGTCAGCAGGAACTATTACGATAATTTCATTTTCTTTATTATTCCAATACTTAAAACAGGTAGTATCAAGTTTTCTATTTCCTAATAAGACTTTTACAACGCTTTTCAAATTACCACCTCTTAGAATAACAGTATCGCCATGATACACTTCATAAGGCTCTACAGAGCTTAAAACTGGAGGATTACCTGGGTCAAAATCTTGCTTTACACAAGAATTTAACCATCCTATTAATATTATAGTAAATATCAAATTAATGATAAATATACTATTTTTTATTATTGCTTTCATAATTTATACATTTTTAATTTAATAACCAGGATTTTGATATTTAGATTTTTCGGGATCATCAATTGCATCAAGCTGTCCACGAGGTATTGGTCTTAGAACATGATGTTCTTTAATATTAGGAGCAGCATCTGGATTTGCCATTTGTACTCTATGTATTAATACATCTTTACCTCTCATAGCCAGATCTGGCCATCTCCATTGTTCGCCACATAATTCTCGTGTTCTTTCGTCAAGAATATAATCTAATGTAATTTCACTATTATTTTTAACTTTTATATTTTCATATCGAGTATTAATTTCACTTTCACTTAAACCTGTACGATAAACTGCTCGTTTTTTCAATAAATTAATTAAGTCCTTAGCTTCATCTAATCTATTAGTTTGCATTGCAGCTTCGGCAGCAAGTAAAATTGTTTCAGCAAAACGAGCAACTTTAAAAGGCCGACCTGAGGCATCATTGAAATTAGCTCTTTTTGTATCTAAATATTTTATTAAATTAGGATACATAGGATAGACATTAGCATCTGTATTATTTTGATTGTTATAGAATTCCGAGGGACCATAAACTATATATTTAACACCTCTTGCTTTATACATATTAGCAATTTCGTCGGTATATGTTAATACAATTGCAGTATCTCCATAATTAAAACCAACTGATGTCAACCATTGCACGTAGTTATTATATGCATCACTTCCAGGTTGATTTGCAGATATAGCATGCCACACCATTCTAAAAGAATTATCGAACCGACTATCATTAATCTTATCACGAAAAGCATCGTTAAATAACCATGAAGTAGGAACATACCTACGTAATGGACGTCCATAAGGTAATGGCCTTCCATCAATTAATGCCCTTCCATTAATTCTTACATTTATGTAAGCATTGTTAAACATGTTATTAGCACAATTCGCTTTGGCATGCCAATTATTTGATGCTGGATATTCATTTGCAATATCATTTTGAGGTATTCTTTCAACAGAAAAGATTATTTCTCTGTTATAATCATTATTTTCATCATGTACCATTGCATAATCTTTCAATAATTCAACCCCATATTTTGATCTATTATTAATTAATTCTATTGCATAATTATATGCATTTTTAAAATCATCAGACTCACTAACACTCGAATATCCTTTATAAATGTAAACTTTTGCAAGAAAATGTAAGGCTGCCGCTTTTGATAACACAAATGCATTATCAGGTCTTTTGTCAGGTAAATATTGAAGTGCAAATTTCAAATCATTAATAATTGCATCATAATTTTTTTTCAACAAATTAGGATCAGTCCTATAAAAAGCTTTTACAGGATTTGTATTAAATTTTAATTCACCAGCACCTAAATCTAAAGGAACGGGGCCGAATTGTTGTAGCAAAATAATATAATAAAGTGCTCTGAGAAATCTTGTTTCAGCAACAATTGTATTTTTCTGAGTTTCATCCATTTTTACCTCAGGAGCGAATTCAATTATTGCATTACAAAGATTTATATTCCACCAGTTATTATTCCAGGGAGTTAGAATATGGCCATTATCAGGAGTAAGTTGGTATCTTCCTAATTCTAAGATACCACCATCTTGATTAGCAAAAGCAACTTGATCTCCATACGTCCATTCATCTGTACCAACAGTATTTATAGCAAGAGAACCATTATTGCCAAAATTATATCTTAAACCAGCATACGCGGCATTGCGTGCATTTATGAAGCCTTCTTTAGTTTTTAGATATTCTGTAGTGAATAATGTATAAGGCTTTTCTTCAAGAAAATCTTCAGAGCAACCAGCTATGATGAACAATACCATAGCATTGAGTGTTATTAAATATATAATTTTTTTCATGACTTTCATAGTTCTATTATTTTTATAATACATTTAAATTTCATACAACAAATATTATATAAACTATAAACCAAGGTTAATACCTATCATGTATGAACTTGTTGGAGGTGTATTTAAAGAAATTGTTACCATTCTATTAGAAATATTTCCAGCACTACTAACAAAACCAGTTGTACCTATTCCAGTGGGTTCTGGATCAACACCACCTTTTTCAACATACGGTGCATAAAGCAAAAAAGGGTTTTGTGCTGTAAAATATATTCGAAGTGATTTTATCCCAGCCTTATTAATAATTGAAGAAGGTAAACTTACACCAAAATTAATACTTCTAACTTTAATAAAACTACCATCAAAATAACCAAGGGTAGACCATGCGGTTGTTGCTTTTGGTGGAGTTACTCTATCATACCCTGGATATGGAAAATCATTAGAAGGATTTGTTGGTGTCCAGTAGTTAACTCGTAATCCATTTCTCCTACCATTCAAATTTGTCAAGTAAGCGGCATTAGGTTGATGTATTGCGCTGATTATTGTACCTCCCATACGGGTATATAATACAAAAGAAAAATCAAATATTTTATATTTGAATCTATTAGTCATCCCACCTTGCCATTTTGCTTCGCAATCACCTATTATTGTTCTGTCATCAGGAGTTATTTGTCCATCACCATTAATATCAGCAATTTTAATTTCTCCTGGTCTTTGACCATATAAAGCTGCTTCATTGGCTTCATCCAATTGCCATATTCCTAACTTCTTATAATCATAAATTGCAGTGATAGGATAACCAATATGAAGAGCATTTGCTATGTCTCTTTGAAATCCAGAATACAATTTTAAGAGTTTATTTCTATTCAAGAAAAAAGTAATATCTGTATTCCATGTAAACCCATTAGCCGTTTTTATATTCAAAGTAGATATACTAATTTCAATACCCTTATTTTCCATTTCACCAATGTTAGCATAATAGGCACCTCTTACACCCGCTGTCGGAGGCAATGTTTGAGAGTAAAGTATTTTATGTGTTTTAGCAAAATAAACGTCAACTGTACCTGTAATTCTTTCTCTTAAAACACCAAAGTCCAACCCAAGATTTGTGACTTTCGTATATTCCCAATCTAAGCTTTTATTTGGTATATTGCTTACATAATAACCATTAACAACTGTGTTTCCGAAATTGTATTTTACAGGCGTTCCATCAATAACACCACTAACACCACCTAAAGTAGCATAAGGACTCACTGCTTGATTAGATGTTTCACCCCATCCAGCTCTTAACTTTAAGATAGTAATAAATGGTAAAATTTTCATAAATTCTTCTTCGTGCACATTGTATCCTATCGAAATGGCGGGATAATCATGCCATTTTTTTGCTAATCTTGAAGTACCATCACGCCTTGCAGTTAATGTTATTATATATTTATTTGCAAATGAATAATTTAGCCTTGCCATATATGAAATTAAAGACCATGTAGATTCACTGCCACCGTAAGAAGGTAGCGGAGTTTGATATGATTGGCCTAGATCATAAAATTTTATAAAATCGGCAATTATTGAATCTTTTTGCAAGTACATGTTATGGTTGTGATCTCTTTGAGCACTATATAGGGCAGTAAAATTTATTCTATGTTTATCTAAAAATGTCTTATCAAAAGTCATGATATTTTCTATTGTATAACCCCATCCTTCTCCATTTTCAACTCTTGCTCTATTGCCTTGTTTTATTCTGAAATAACTATCAGCACCATAAAATTGATTAAATTCTTGTCTCCTGTAGTCTAATCCAACATTCAGGCGATATTTCAGACCATCAATAATCTCATATTCGCCATATAAACTATTAAAAGTTCTTATTCTTCGTATTTGTTCATCCCATGAATCTCTTTCATCTAATAATAACAAAGGATTATAATAATTATATGTATCATCAGGATTCCCTGATGGCGTTCTATATATTTTACCATCCTCATCATAAGCTGGCATCAATGGACTTAATGTAAGTATTGGATACATTGGATTAACATATGGCCCGTTGTTAATTGTTAAACTATTCATGGTATTCAATCCTACTTTTACTTTTTTAGTAACCTTAAAGTCACCTGTTGCTCTTAACGTTATTCTTCCGAAATCTTGACCGGGCAAAACAGTTGTTTCTTTAAAATAACTACCCCCTATTGAATATTGATTATTTTCGTTACCTCCTGAAATGGTAAGATTGTTTTCTGTTACATATCCATTTTTATAAATAAGACCTTGCCAGTCAGTTTCTCTACCTATCTCTAAAGACTTTAATTCTTCAGGCATATATCCAGTCCACAGCGAAATATCACGCATTGCTTTATATTCAGCAGCATTATACACAGGATATCTTCTGGCTACAGTAGTTACTCCATAATAAGAATTGAAATCTAACTTTGTTTCACCAACTTTACCTCTTTTAGTAGTTATAAGAATTACCCCATTTGCACCTCTCGAACCATATATAGCAGTTGCTGATGCATCTTTTAAAACTTCAATAGAAGCTATGTCGTTTGGATTAATATCGTTGAGATTTCCGCCTTCAAAAGGTATTCCATCTACAACAATCAGTGGATCATTAGAACCTAAAATTGACCTGTTTCCCCTAATTCTAATTAATGCACCGGCCCCAGGTTTTGTTCCTAATTTTTGAATTTCTAATCCTGCAGCTTTACCCTGCAAAGCAAGTTGAATATTTGCCGATGGAACATCTTTCAATGCTTGTTCATCAACTCTAACCAGTGACCCTGTAACATCTCTTTTTCTCATTGTACCATACCCAACTACTACAACTTCATCTAACTTCTCTATCGTGGCAATCATCTGAACATTTATTGTTGTTTTTCCAGCAACTTCTATTTCTTCTGTATTGTATCCAATAAATGAGAATACAAGTACAGGATTTTCAGTAGTTAATCGCAAACTAAAATTACCATTAACATCTGTTGCGGTACCATTAAGAGTGCCTTTTTCAACAACATTCACACCAGCTAAAGGATTACCATCATTATCAACAACTTTACCGCTAACAGTTCTTTCTTGTAATGATTCTTTAGGACCTATTACAACAAAATTATTACTCAATACTTTATACCACAACGATGTATTCTTCAAAATAGTACCTAAAACATACTCAATATTTTCATTCTGAATTTTTAATGTAACTTTTTGTTCAAGATCAGAATACTGATCATTAAAAAAGAAAGCATAATTACTTTTGCTTTCTATTTCTCTTAACAGATCACGTAATTTGATACTCTCAGCCTGTATACTCAGCCTATTATCCTGTGAATGGACAATGGCCGAAACATTTAAGGCTGCCACCAGGGTTAGTACCATTAATAGTTTCATGGTCAAAATTGCTTTTTTTAATTTTTTTCTCCTATCGAAGGAGAAACATTTTAAAGTTTTTTTCATAAATTTGTACGTTTTTGGTTCAACATTAATTTTTTATTGTTGGTTTATTTAATACCGGAAAGTGCCGCAACACTTTCCGGTTATTTTTATTTTCTGTATAATTTTACTATTTTTTCATTAATGTTGTAATCAACAGGTGATGTTAACTTTATTGCCTTTAAAACTTGTTCTAACGGATAATCCTTCAATGTTCCTGTATATGTCAACTTTTTCAAATCCTCATCTTCAAAAACAAATTTTATATCATATTTTCTTTCAAGTTTTTTGGCAAGATTTTCAAGGGGTTCCTGATTAAAAACCAATACACCATCCTTCCACCCTGTATCTTCATATACATTAATGTTTTCTTTTATTTCAGCAAAATTTTTTACACGTACCTGCAAATTCTTTTCTTCTTGTATATTATCTTCCTTTGTTTCATTATTAACATTTGTATTATCTATAATCTTTGATATAAGCCTTAAGTTTTCTTTATCTACTATTAGTTTCTGTTTTGGTTTTAAATAAAGACTATAATTACTATTTTTTCCTACAACTTTTATTTTTCCTTCAATAAGTGTTGCTTCAATTATTTTATCTTCAGGATACGAACGAACATTAAATTTTGTACCAAGTACAACTATATTGATATCAGAAGTATTGACATAAAAAGGTATATTGTGATATTTAACTACTTCGAAATAGGCTTCTCCTTCAAGGTTTACTATTCTTTTTTCTTGAAGAAAATTTTGCCTGTATTTCAATTTACTACCAGCATTCAACCATACCTTTGTGCCATCAGGAAGAGTAACCATTGTTCGTGATCCAAATGGTACTTTTATTTCACAATATTTATTGTCTAAAAGAAAATATCCTTTTCTACCATAGTAATATGAAAGTGTACCAACAAAAAATATTAAAAGTAATATAGCAACCCATCTTAATACTTCATCTCTAAGTTTGATTATTCTTGCTTTTCTTTCTACTTCTTTTTGTTCTTCGAAATACTTAATTCTTAAAAGTAATTTTGAATATGCATTTTCTGTATTATTATTTTCACCAAGTGATGATATAATTTCAATATATATTTGCTTCAATCGTGCAAAAATCTTTTTATTATTTTTATCTTCATCAAGCCATTTAAATATTATTTCTTGTTCCTCTTTATTAGCTTTTCCATCAAAATATTTAAATATTAATTCTTCCTTCATTTAAAATGAAATTCGATCTTCACCTATAAGACGCAAAATTTTGGTTTTTCCCTAAATATTTTTTTTAAAATTTTTAATTTTTTTTTATTTTCTATTGATATACAATATGATAAGAACTAAAAATTTAAAAAGATAATAGTATTATTTTTCTTAAAAAATTTTAGATCATTAATGTTTAAATACCGTTATTTTAACTAATCTTTATTTTAACTAATCTTTATATTTTATTTGCCCTTTTAGAAAATTTTTTTAGGAGATTATTAATTTTTTTAATTTTAGATATGGAAAAGCTTTGCATAATTATTATAAGAAAATATAAAAAGATAAAAAATAAATTTAAAATTCAATTTTATTAGATTATTTTTAGTTTTTTATAATGGCTTTAAAATTATAAAAAGAATATTTGTTATCAATAGGGACAAATGAATATTCGATATTACCCATTGTTACCTTTGCAATTTCAATAAATCCAAGACCAGCACCTCCTGCCTGGGTAAATCTTCCATTTGTTATAGTTTCCTTATATAAAGCTTTCAATTGATCTATAGAGAGTCTTTTAATATAATTTAATTTTTCTTTCAATTCATCAACATCATCATTAAGAATTGCATTGGAAGAAGTTAGTATAAAACAATCATTTAATTTTTCAATTTGAAAAGAAGGCTGATATTCAATATCTATGTTATTATAACATTTAACAAATTTGTTATATCTTAAAATATTTTCAAGAGTTTCTATCATAACAAGCAATAACTTTTTATATATAACCAATTTTATTCCTTTTTCAGATGTCTTTCGTTTTAATTCATTTATTAATTCTCCAATAGTATTATATTCTAAAGGGCCTTTATGTGTTAATATAATTTCGCTATTATTAAAAAACATATTCAAAAAGAAAATTTTTTTCAAATTTATAAATTTAAAAAAATATTAAAAAACTAAACTATTTAAAAGGAGTATTTTCAAAATCGTTGATATACCCTAAATCCTCTTCCAGATCATTATTTTCAGATGCTTTATTTGCTAATAAATCACAATATTCATTTTCAGGAATATTGTTATGACCTTGTATCCATATAATTTTTACATTATGTCTACGGTACAATTCGAGAAATTTTTTCCATAGATCAGCATTCTTTTTTTTTGCAAATCGCTTTTTTTCCCATTCGAAAACCCACCCTTTTTCAACAGAATTTGCAATATATTGTGAATCAGTATAAATAGTAACATCACAACCTTCTTTTTTTAAAGCTTCAAGACCAGCAATTACTGCCATAAGTTCCATTCTATTATTGGTTGTCAGTTTAAAGCCCTTTGACAATTCTTTACGGTGTTGACCAGAAATCAATACTACTCCATAACCCCCTGGTCCTGGATTGCCTTTTGCACTCCCATCAGTGTATATTGTGACTTGATACGACATATAAACCTGTATTTGATAAAAACAACCTTATTGCTATTGCTAACAAAATAATACCAAAAATTTTTTTTAATATCAAAATACCTGTAAGTCCTAATAATTTTTCAAAAAATGTTGTCATTTTTAAAACCAGATATACTATTACCATGTTTAATGTAATGGCAGTAAATATTACAAAAGGATGGTATTCTGCTTTTAATGATATTATGGTGGTTAAACTTCCTGCACCAGCAATCAATGGAAAAGATAATGGTACTATAGGAACACTACCTTTAATGTATTCGTATTTAAATAGTTGTATTCCTAAAATCATTTCTAATGCAATCAAAAAAATAACAAAAGAGCCTGCAATTGCAAATGAAGAAATATCGACTCTAAATAATTTTAGAAAAGGTTCACCGAGAAATAAAAACAATAACATCAAAATATATGCAAACAAAGTAGTTCTAAGAGCATCTATATCACCAGTTTTTTGTTTAATATCAATTATTATTGGTATCGATCCAGTAATATCGATAATCGCAAATAGTACCATAAAAACAGTAAAAAATTCATGCCATTTAACTATCATAAGCAAAAAATTTTTTAATTTTTATCAATTTAACTATTTATCTATTCAACAATTTTAATTTCATTTATTACATTTTGTGCATCAGCATATTTGTCAATTATAAAAAGAATATATCGAGAATCTACACATATTGATCTTTTAATTTTTCTATCGTATATAATTTCGCCTGTTAAAGACTCCCAATTACTATCGAAAGCCAGACCTATCAAATTACCTTCACCGTCGATTACTGGGCTACCTGAATTACCCCCAGTTATATCATTTTCAGATATAAAACACACAGGCATCACACCATTTTGCGAATATTTACCAAAATTTTTGTTTTTTATTAAAAATTTTAACTTTTCTGGTACTATAAATTCATAATTTTCAGGATCTTCTTTTTCTATTATACCATCTACAGTTGTATAATAATTAAATTTAATAGCATCTGCAGGTGAATATCCTAAAACTTTTCCATATGTTAAACGCATTGTAAAATTTGCATCTGGATAAAAAGTACTATCAGGATAAACTTTCATTATAATATTTATATACCTTCTTTGAAGTTCACTCAAAATATTATTATAATATCTGATACTATCGAGCATTTTATATCTTAAATTTATAATTTCCTCCACCATAAGATATAAAGGATCTTTATTAATATTGTATTTTGAAGGTTTTGATATAAAATTTTCAAATTTTTCTAAATTGCTAAAAATTGATTTATTATAAATTTTGTCAATTAAATTTTTAAATGACTTTTTGTTTTTATCAAAAAATGATAGATAGTATTGTTTATCAACATTTTTATGGTATATATTAATTAAGTTTTCGGTTATTTTTTTATCCACTTCAGAAACGAAATCTTTATAAAAATTATTAGACAAGGATTTTAATTTAGCAGTATTATTATATAAGTTAAAAAAATACGAATAATTTTCAAAAGCAAAATTCAACAAATCACTACCTCTTAATAAACTTTCCAGCAAGTAAATATAATTTTTTCTTATTATCATTCTTTTTTCAAATATATTTTTATAAGCATTGGATAAATCAATATATTCTTTAAGCAAAGCAGAATCATTTTTAAGTCTTTCAATAATAATTTCTTCTCTATTTTTTAATCTTTCAATTATATTATTTTTGCGTATTCCTTGATTTTGACCTATAGCATATTTCCAGTAATTACTGGCACTAGCATATTTAGCTGATAATTTCAATTTTATTTCTTTATTTTCTTGCATTGCTTCTTTCATAATTTTTAATTTTTCACCTCTAATCTGAATAAGTGCAGGATTTATTATATTCTGCAATTCTTCTACTTCTATAGGTAAACTATAACGCATTGTTCTTCCAGGATATCCAATGATCATTGCATAATCGCCTTCTTGAACACCTTTAATAGATATAGGTAGATAATGTCTTGGTTTAAAAGGTATATTTGATGGTGAATAATCGGCTGGTCTACCAATTGAATCGGCATATATTCGAAACAAACAAAAGTCACCAGTATGACGTGGCCACATCCAATTATCTGTTTCATCACCAAATTTACCTATTGATGCTGGTGGTGTACCAACCAAACGAACATCTTTAAAAGTTTCATAAATTATAAGAAAATATTGATTTCCTGAAAAAAAAGATTCTACAACACCTTCATAATGTGTGTCTTTAATAGCTTCAGAAACAATAATTTTCGAAATTGAATCTTTTATAATAATCCTTTTTTTATAATCAATTTCATTTTCGAGGTAAGGTAAAATTTTAGAAGTAACATCTTCCATTTTAATCATAAATGAGACTGTTAAACCTGGATTAGGTATTTCTTCTTCAAGAGATCGAGCCCAAAATCCGTTTTCAATTATATTATTTGTAGAAGAACTATTTTGTTGAATTTGAGCATATCCACAGTGATGATTTGTCAGTATAAGACCTTCATTAGATATAACAACACCTGTACACCATTGACCAAACATTACAACAGCATCTTTCAAAGAATTTTTATTAATGCTATAAATATCATCGGCCGATAGTTTACAACCTTCTTTTTGCATTTTTTCAATATTAAACTTTTCTAACAATGGCAACAGCCACATTCCTTCTTCTGCATTTGTTGAATAATAAAATAACGAAAAAATCAACAAAAGAATTATTTTATGAGTTTTCATAAAATTTATATATTTTCTAAAGTTTTCATTATTTGTATAGCTTCTTCTTTATTATTTCCACAAAACAGTTCTTCGGGTTGAAATTTTATACAAACTTCGGGGCGTTCGGGTTTTCCAAATAATTCACATTTCATATCTTCTGTTAAATGTATACATTTTACTCCAGCTGGTTTTCCGTTTGGCATACCAGGTATTGGAGAAGAGATAGACAAATAAATACAACAAGCACCACAATTTATTCTACATTGCATATTAATTTTATTCCTTAAAATCAGTTCTTAAAACTTTAAATTCAGTTCTTCTATTTAAGAAATGAGCTATTTCTTGTTGTTCTTCATCTTTTAAAGAGTTGATAAATTTTTCAGTTAGCTGAATGCCTACAGGTAAGAAAGGAAATTTTTCGTGATCTTTAATATCAACAATTTTTGGCATCGATTCGCCATAACCTTTAGCAATAAGTCGTTGTGGATTAATACCTTTATTTATTAAGTAATCAACTACTGCTTGAGCACGTTTTTGTGAAAGTTCTTGATTATACTTATCATCTCCACGACAATCGGTATGTGATCCTAATTCTATTGTAATATTAGAATTTTCACGTAAGATATCCACAAGATTATCAAGTGCCACCATCGATTCGGGTCGTAGCTGCCAACTATCAAAATCGAAATATATATTTTCGACTTCTATAGGTTTATCGATAGGGGTAAGTAAAATCTCAGTTTTAAGTTCTGTACTTTGATTAAGACCTTTTGTAGTTTCTCTCGATTTACCTTTTAAAAACTGATCCTTAGATGCTATAAATACATAGTCGGTTGAAGGTTTTAAAGTAAATCTGAAAGTACCTTTTTTATCGGTTTTGGTTTCGATTGTTACGCCATCACTGCTAATAGACTTAACATCAGCATTTTCAATTAGATCACCTGTTCTACTATTTTTAACTATACCGGTAATAGAAAAACGCAATGGTGGCAATAGAAATGAATAAATATCGTCATCACCTTTACCTTTGCGATTAGAACTCAAATATCCTGCTTCTCTTTCGTTTTCAAAGACAATTCCGAAATCGTCCATCGATGAATTTATTGGGTATCCCATGTTTTCGATTGTCCATTTTCCTTCCTCATTCTTTTTAGCCTTAAAAATATCAAGTCCGCCTAAACCTGGATGACCATCAGAAGCAAAATATAAAGTACCATCATAATGAACATATGGAAAAAGTTCATCACCCCAAGTATTTATTGGTTCACCAAGATTTACTGGTTCAGACCAATCGTCATCTAAACTCTTTCTGGTAACCATCCAAATATCTTTACTATTTCTACCTTCAGGAGTTTTGATACTACCTTCCATATCAGATACAAAGTATAAAATTAATCCATCTGGCGATATAGCAGGATGAGCAACCACAATTGTATCTGGTGCTAATTTCAATGCTGTTAACTTTCCCCATTTATCATTGTTGCGGGTTACAACAAAGATTTCGCAACCCATAGTATGTCTTTTACTAAAACCACATCTTGTAAAATACATTGTTTTATAATCAAAAGATACCGATGGAGTACCTTCTTCAACTTCACTATTCACAGGCTCTCCAAGTGGTACGGGCATACTCCACTTCCCTTTCCTATCAACCTGTGATATAAAAATATCAGAAAATTTTTGTCCTGTTGCACCATGATCATTTTTTCCAGTTGCTTCGTTACGTGACGAAGTAAAATATATTGTCCCATAATCTACACTTCCAAAAGCAGGAGCATAGTCATTATATTTGGAATTTAAAAAACTCATTTCCTGAACCTGATATCCAGAAGGAAACTGAATTAATTTAAGTGCCAAATCACAAGATATGATACCATTTTCACCTCTTGGATCATCAGGTACAAGTTGTTTATATGTTTGATATTGTTCTTTAGCAAGTTCGTATTTTCCATTCATTCTTAAAACATCGGCATAATATAAAATCATTATAGGATTACTATATCCTTTGTTCAATGCCTTTCTATACCATATTTCAGCCTGAACAGGATTACCAATTTTTTTATAACAATTTCCAATATAAAACAATATTTCGTTTTTTTTGTTTTTATCTAAAGTTTTATCGTAAGCTTCTTTAAACAAGTCTATTGCTTGATAATATTCTCCGGCTTCAAACATTGCAAAAGATTTATCGATGGTCTTAGATTGTGAAAAGATTTGTAAAATAATACCACACACAAGAAATACAAGCAAAATCAATTTTTTGTTCATATATAATTTTTTTAATAACAATTAAATAATGCAAACCAATTTAATAAAATTTATTACAAACAAAAATAAATTAATTAAAAAATATTTTATACATTAAAAATAAATTTAATTGTTAGCCATTTTCTAAAATCAAATAATCTAAAGATTAAAGAGAATTAAAAAACTCAAATAAATTGTGATTTAGGCCCTCTTTTTTATAAAACCAAATAACAATAAAGAAGCATTTTATTTGCCCTTAGAAATATTTATTAAGGCTATAATATTTTATAATAATTAAAACAATTTTAAATAAATATTTATTATTATCATTTTATGATTTAATAATTTTAAACATTCTATTCCATCGAATTTTTTTGTGTAAAGGTTTATTTTTATCAATAGAAAGCCATATTAATCGAGGTCTTCCAACTATGTGATCTTCAGGAACAAAGCCCCAATATCTAGAATCGAGACTACTATGTCGATTATCGCCCATCATCCAATAGTAATCCATTTTAAATATATACTTATTGGTTTCAATACCATTAATATAAATTTTATCATTAACGACTTTTAAATCATTATTTTCATAACAATCTATAATTCTTTCATATAAGCACAAATTTTTTATATTTAAGGTAACGGTATCACCTTTTTTTGGTATGTATATTGGTCCAAAATTATCGAGAGTCCATTTATAAGTCGTATCATGAGGAAAATAATTTATATTATAAGTGTTACCAACTTCTTGATTTTTTTTAATCATTAAGATATTTGAAAATTTTTTAAGTTTTTCAAGACTTTCATAAGATAGTAGAGCAGTTAAATGAGGAGTACCAGGATATCTATAATATTCATTAATATCAAGACGCTCAAGAGCTTTATCAGAAATAAATGAATTAGGTTTAACAATAATATCATAATAATGTTGTATTGTTTTAATATATTTTTGAGGCTTTCCATTAACATAAACCTGCCCATCAATTATTTGTAAGGTATCACCAGGTATGGCAACACATCTTTTTATGTAATTATCTTTCTTATCAACAGGACGAACAACAATATCAAAGTTTTGCCATATTTTTTTTCTTGCTATAGCATAATATTCTTTATCAGTTTTCAGAGTTCTTCCATACATCTTATCCAATTTCTTAAGCATTTCGACAGAATCTCTAACAATATGATAATAACTCAAAGATTGATTTTGTATAACAACGGTATCACCTTCAGGAAAGTTAAAAACTACTATATCATCTCTTTTAACATTTCCAAAACCTTTAAGGCGTTTATAAGGAATTTTAATCCATTCTACATATGATTTTACTTTTTTCGTAAGTGGCATGGTATGTTGAGCAAAAGGAAAAGCAATAGGTGTATTTGGTATCCTTGGACCATATGCCATTTTACTAACATATAAATGATCACCAACAAGCAAAGTTTTTTCCATTGAACCTGTAGGAATTTTATAATTTTGGAAAAAGAATATATTAATAAAAGTAACTGCTATAACAGCAAATATAATTGCATCGATCCATTCAATAAGTTTACTGTTTTTCTGATTTCTCTTTTTCCAAAAAGTCCAGTTTACAAATTTAGTAATATAATAATCAAAAATAATTAATAATCCGAACAATAACCAATACCAATCGACCCATATAACCCAAGCTATATATAAAACAGCAACAATGATAAATTTAATAAGATCAGTTTTTGTATAATTAATTTTTTTCATAATTATAATTTTAAAAGATCATCCATTGTGTAATATCCAATTTTTCCATAGATAAATTCAGCAGCTAAAACAGCGCCTAATGCAAAACCTTTTCGATTTTTTGCTTCATGTTTTATCTCCAATTTATCTACATCAGAATCGTAAGTAATTATATGTGTTCCAGGTATATTACCCTCTCTAATAGCTTTTATACCAATAACATCGTCTTTAGAATTTTCATTTAATTCCCATCTATTTTTTCTATCGATTAGAGATATAATATCATTTACAAGGGTCAAAGCTGTACCACTTGGAGCATCAAGTTTTTGTGTATGATGAATTTCTTCAACATATATTTCATACTGGTTGAATTTATTCATTAATTCAGCAAGGTATTTATTTAATTTAAAGAAAATATTTACTCCAAGACTAAAATTCGAAGCATAAAAAAAGGTTTTGTTATTTTTAATACATAAATCAATAACATTATTGAGTTTGTCTGTCCAACCTGTTGTTCCGCTTACAACAGGTATGTTGGCATCAAAGCATATTATAATATTATCGATGGCTGATTTTGGGGTTGTAAATTCTATTGCAACATCACATTTTTTAAGATTATCAACTGTTAATTCATGACTATTATCTATATCAATTATAACAGGTATTTTGTGTCCACGTTGAAGAGCAATTTGCTCAATTTCATGCCCCATTTTACCATAACCAATTATTGCAATATTCATAGTTTATATTTTTTTTGAGTTAAAATTAAAAAAAATGCTTCAGAACTAATAAAATTCTGAAGCATTTTCAATATTATTTTCATAAAAAAATTAAAATTCTTATTTAACTATTGAAACGATATGCTCAAATGCTTGAGGGTGATTCATTGCAAGATCTGCTAATACTTTTCTATTTAGTGCAATATTATTTTTTCGCAATTTACCGATAAACTCGGAATATGACATTCCATATTGTCGTACACCCGCATTAATTCTTTGAATCCAAATAGCTCTATAATCTCTTTTTTTAATTTTACGGCCTATGTAGGCATACTGTCCTGCTTTTTCATAAGCATTTTTAGCAACCGTCCAAACATTTTTACGTTTTCCAAAGTAACCTTTTGTTTGTTTAAGTACTTTTCTTCGTCTTTCTCTTGACGCTACTGAATTTACTGATCGTGGCATAATTTTAAATTTTTGTGAATGTTATGCGGCTTCTGGAGAAGCACTTTTGTGCAATAACATTCGGGTTAGACATTAATTAATTTTTATTTTAGAGCCAAAAGATATTTTACATTTTTAAGATCGGCTCTATCAACAACATCGTATTGTCTAAGATTTCTTTTTCTTTTCTTAGCTTTTTTAGTCAGAAGGTGACTTTTGTAAGCCTTTCTTCTTCTGATTATCCCAGTTCCTGTAATAAAGAAACGTTTACTAGCACTTGATTTTACCTTACGTTTTGGCATTTTTACAAATTTTTTATTTAAAATTTAAAATTATGCAAATATAGAATTAATTTTTCTTTTTCACAATTTTTGGTGCAAGAATTACTGACATTCTTTTTCCTTCAAGTTTAATATCTTGTTCAACTTTAGCATATTCTTCAAGGTCATTAATTAATCTTCTAAGAACATCTTCACCATCTCTACTATACACTATTGATCGACCTTTGAAAAATACTGTTGCTTTGACTTTTGCTCCTTCTTCAAGAAAGTTTTGCGCATGTTTTAATTTAAAATTATAATCGTGTTCATCGGTATATGGACTAAATCTTATTTCTTTAACAACCACTTTAGCTGTCTTAGACTTTATTTCTTTTTGTTTCTTTTTTTGTTGATACAAAAATTTCTGATAATCAATTATCTTACAAACTGGTGGATCGGTATTTGGTGAAATTTCTACCAAATCAAGGTCCATTTGATCAGCAAGTGCTAAAGCTTCTTCTAAAGGAACTATGCCAGGGGTTTCAATATTATCACCAACTAATCTGACTACTTTAGCTTTAATTTGATTATTAATCCTGTATTGTAAATCATTATTCTTTGTCACAGTATAATTTTTTTTGTTAAAAATAATTAATTTTTTACAAATTTAATTGATTATTTATTTCTTCAAAAATTTTGTTTTTAAAATTCTCTAATGTCATGGCTCCAATATCACCTATACCCTGTCGTCTGACAGATACAGTTTTTGTATTTTGCTCTTTTTCTCCTATTATTAACATATATGGTATTCTCTTTACTTCATTATCTCTAATTTTTTTCCCAATTTTTTCATTTCGTTCATCTACAAAAGTTCTTATTTCGTTGTTAATCAGAAACTCATAAACTTCAAAAGCATAATCAAAAAATTTTTCGCTTATAGGTAAAATTACCACTTGATCGGGAGCAAGCCACAAAGGAAATTTACCTGCTGTATGTTCTATTAATAAAGCTACAAATCGTTCAAGCGAACCAAATGGTGCTCTATGTATCATTACAGGTCTATGTTTTTGATTATCACTACCTATGTATTCAAGTTGGAATCTTTCGGGTAAATTATAATCAACCTGTATAGTACCAAGTTGCCATTTTCTGCCAATAGCATCTTTTACCATAAAGTCGAGCTTAGGGCCATAAAAAGCTGCTTCACCATATTCAACAATAAAATTCAAATTTTTTTCCCTGGCTGCTTCTATTATTGCTTGTTCGGCTTTTTCCCAATTATCTTCAGTACCTATGTATTTATCTTTATTATTTTTATCTCGCAATGAAACCTGTGCAATATATTCTTTGAAATCGAGCACACGAAAAACATAAAGTATAATGTCGATAACTTTTAAAAATTCATCTTTTAATTGATCAGGTCGACAAAAAATGTGTGCATCATCTTGAGTAAAACCTCTTACTCTTGTCAATCCATGCAATTCTCCACTTTGTTCATACCTATAAACAGTTCCAAATTCAGCAAGTCTTAAAGGTAAATCTTTGTAAGATCGAGGTTGACTTTTATAAATTTCACAATGATGGGGACAGTTCATTGGTTTCAACAAAAATTCTTCCCCTTCTATAGGTGTTTTAATTGGTTTAAATGAACTTTCTCCATATTTATCCCAATGACCAGATGTTTCATACAATACTTTTTGTCCAATATGTGGAGTTATAACCATTTGATAACCATGTTGTTTTTGAATTTTTCGCAAAAATTTTTCCAATTGTTCTCTAAGAACAGTACCTTTTGGCAACCAAATTGGCAATCCTTGACCAACAGATTGAGAAAACATAAACAATTCTAGTTCCTTTCCTATTTTTCTGTGATCGCGTGCTTTAGCTTCTTCAAGCATCTTCAAATAATCATCAAGCATCTTTTTCTCGGGGAAAGAAATTCCATAAACTCTTGTCAATTGCTGTCTTTTTTCATCACCTCGCCAGTATGCACCTGCAATATTAAGTAACTTTACAAATTTAATATAACCTGTAGATGGCAAATGAGGGCCACGACACAAATCAATGAAATCGCCTGTTTGATATATGGATATTTCGCCATCGATTAATTCTTCAATTAATTCAAGTTTGTATATATCGTTCTTTTTTCTAAAAATTTCAAGAACCTTAGTTTTAGGTATTTCTTTTCTTACAAAGGGAATATTCTTTTTAGAAAGTTCTAGCATTTTGTTTTCTATAGCAGGAAAATCTTCATCTGTAAGCACAACACCCTCAGGAGTTTCAATATCGTAATAAAAACCATTTTCGATTGCAGGACCTATTCCAAATTTTGTTCCAGGATACAATTGTTCAATAGCTGCAGCTAGTAGGTGAGCTGATGAATGCCAGAAAGTACTTTTCCCTTCTACATCTTCAAAAGTACAAAATTTAATATTTGCATCACAACGAATAGGTCTAGTTAAGTCATAAACCTCCTGATTAATAGAAATACATAAAATTTCGTGCGAATTAATTTTATAATCTTTTAATAATTCTAAACCTGTGACACCTTCAGGATATTCTTTAATACTATTGTCTGGAAATGTAATCTTTATCATCTTTTAAAAAATTAAATTGCAAATATATCAATTTTTTAAGTGTACATAAAAAATTAAAAATAAATTTTATTCTGATATAACTCCCGAACCTATTAATTCTTCACCGTCATACCATGCAGCAAATTGTCCGGGTGTTATTCCTCGTTGAGGTTTATAAAATATAATATACATACCTTCATTGAAATTATACAATCGTGCTTTTTCAAGAGGTTGTCTATACCTTATTCTAACAAAATAATCACGTTCTTCACCCATTGTCATTTTTAAATCTTCCCTTATCCAATGAATTTCATCTTTTCGAATAAAAAGGCCATATCTATACAAACCAGGATGATTTTTTCCTACACCTGTATACAAAATATTATTTTCAGTATCTATACCAATAACAAATGACTGTTCAGGTCTACCACCTATATTTAAACCTTTATTTTGTCCTATAGTATAATAATATGCACCTTTATGTTTTCCCACAACTTTGCCTTGATTTAAATTATATTTAAAAGCAGTAGAAAGTTCTTTTATCTTCTCATAATCAATATTTTCGAAAGGTGGTAATAATTTTTTATATTCATAATATTGAGGATTATCATCAGGAATTTCAATTATTAATCCATCTTTTGGAGTCAATTTTTGTTTTAAAAATTCTGGTAACGAAACTTTTCCAATAAAACATATTCCTTGTGAATCTTTTTTATGTGAAGTAGGCAATTTAAGTTCTTCAGCTATAGTTCTAACTTCTTTTTTCTGTAAAACACCCACAGGAAATAGTGTATTTTTAAGCTGTTCTTGTGATAATTGACATAAAAAATAACTTTGATCTTTTTGTTTATCTATTCCTGATAGCAAACGATGTATTTCTACATTATTAATTTTTAATATTTCATGACGACAATAATGTCCTGTAGCAATATAATCAGCTCCAAGTTCTTTTGCTTTATTAATGAACAAGTCAAATTTTATTTCTCTATTGCATAATATATCTGGATTTGGTGTTCTTCCTTTTTCATATTCTTCAAACATATAATCTACAACTTTTTTTCGATATTGTTCGGTAAAGTCTATCCAATGAAATTGAATTTTCAATTTTTTTGCAACAAGCTCGGCAACAATTATATCTTCTTCCCATGGACAACTTCCTGATAATGTACCAGTAGTTTCTTTCCAATTTATCATAAACAAAGCAATAACATCATATCCTTCTTTTTTTAATAAATATGCTGCAACGCTCGAATCAACACCTCCTGACAATCCAATTACAACTCTTTTTTTCATATTTTAAAAACAAATTGATAATACAAATTTTTTACAAAAGTAGTAAAATGAAATTAATTTACATTTTTTAACTATATTTGTATATACAAGTAGAACAAATTGTTTTCACAAACCATGAAAAAAATTACTGGTATATTTTGCTTTTTAATTATTACTATACAAACTTTCTCTCAAAATGGTCTAATGTTTTTAAACCACATTACTACAAAAGATGGTTTACCTGAAAATTCTGTACAATCGATAAAACAAGACAAATACGGATTTTTATGGTTTAGTTCATTTGCTGGTATATGTAAATACGATGGTTATGAATTCATTGAATATATAGCAGAACCTGACAATCCAGAAGCGTTATATAGCAGGAGTGTATATAACATGATGCTTGATTCATTTCAAAATTTATGGATTTCGTTTTTCGATACCGCAATATATTGTATGTATAATTATGAAACAGATAATTTTACAAGATTTACACGATCAAAAACACCGAAATACATTGTAAATGGAATGGAACGTAAAAATATTAATCCTTTGGTATCAGAAAATGCAAAAGTATATCAATGGATTTTTGATAATGGTTTTTTGTTGCAAAAAAACTTAAATACGGGAGAGAACAAATATTTCTGTATTAAAACCTCTGATGAAACTATTTTAACAGCCGAACAGATAAAAACCATGTTTCTTGATTCACATGGTGTGTTGTGGATAGGAACTGAGAACCAAGGTGTTTTTAAGGTCAACACCCTTATCAAACCTTTTAACAATTATATATCAAAATCTTCATTTTGTAATATCAATTTTAAAGAAACTATACGAGCTATTTATGTCGATAATGATGATATATGGTTAGGAACATATAATCATGGAATAATAATTTTTAACCCTATAAAAAATAAAATTAGATGGTTACAAGAAACACCTATTAACTCAACAAATGGAATAATTAATAATCAAGTAAGATCGATTCTAAAAGATAAATATGGTTACTTTTGGATAGGTACAAAAAATGGGTTAACCCGATTTGATCCACAAACATATAAATCTCTCCATTTTAATAGATATAGCAATAATAAAATACCTCACAACTGGGTACATGCTTTAATGGAAGATCATGAGGGTGAATTATGGATAGGTACATTTAATGGAATTGCTAGATATGATAGAAAAAATAATCAATTTATTGAAATAAATTATAAAGAAATTTTAAAAAGCAATCATGTTTGTTATTTATATGAAGATTCAAAATATAATATTTGGGTTGCAACACAAGGAGGTGGATTGACAATGTTAAAAAGAACCAATATAAAAGATAAATTCATCTCAAAAACTTATATGCACGAATTTAATAATCCTAATTCACTTAGCAGTAATAGAATTTTTTCGGTACTTGAAGATAAAAATAATAATATATGGGTAGCAACAGATTATGGATTAAATATTATAAATACTGCAACAAATAAAATAAAAAGAATAGGATTAAACAATGGTTTACCCAATGAACAAATAATGGGAATATTATACGACGAAAAAAATTCCATATGGATAAGCCACAAAAAAGGTCTATCAAAGATAGAGATAAATACTTTAAAAATTAAAAACTATACCGAAGAAGACGGACTTCAAAACATTGAATTTGCAGAAAATGCTTTTTTTAAAAACAAAAAAAATGGAGAAATGTTTTTTGGACATACCGAGGGTATAAATTCATTTATACCCGACAGTATTAAAGATGAAATTTCAAATGCCGAAGTCGTATTAACAAAAATATATCTCTATAATGAGCTTGTAAAACCATGTCAGGAAATTGATGGAAATATTATACTCGACAAGGCATTATATTTAACTGATGAAATTAAATTAAAAAACAAATTGAAATACTTTACAATTGAATTTACATCTTTAGATTATAGAAATATCAAACAAATAAGATATAAATATAAATTAGAAGGATTTGATAAACAATGGATTGAATTACCTCCTGGAAATAGAAAAATTACTTTTTCAAATTTACCGCCAGGAAAATATATTTTTAAAATTACTTCATCAAATATCGATAATACATGGAGTAACAATATTAAAAGTTTAAAAATTACAGTTTTGCCCCCCTGGTGGAAAACAAATATTGCATATATTTCATATATTATAATATTTATTTTTATAAACTATTTGATTTACAATTTTATTTCATCAAAAGCCAGATTAAAAAGTCAAATCTGGTATGAAAAAATGAAAGCAAGAAAAATAGAACAGTTAAATGCCATGAAATTTCAATTTTTCACAAATATCTCGCATGAACTAAAAACCCCTTTATCATTAATACTAGATCCTCTCGAAAAAATAACAAAAGGATTAATAAAACCAGGAGATATAAATTATTATCATACACTGATGTTAAGAAATGCTCGACGAATTTCAAAACTAATAAATCAATTACTTGACTTTCAAAGAATAGAAGCAAAAAGTTTAACACTTGATCTTACAAAAGATAATATAGTTAACTTTATTAAAAGTGTTTATGATTCATTTGCTCCGATAGCTATATACAGAAACATAAAATACGCTTTTAAATCAAATGTGAAAAAATTGATTGCAGAGTTTGATTCCGACAAATTAGAAAAAATACTATATAATTTAATTTCAAATGCCTTCAAATATAGTTATGACGATGGAACAATTTCAGTCGAATTAATATTTATAAAAAATAATGATAATAATAGTGGAATTTTAGAATTGATTGTTACTGATAATGGAATAGGTATTCCTGAAGACAGTATTGACAAAATTTTTGAGCCTTTTTATCAATTAAAATTACCAGCAGGGCTTAAAAATGAAGGTACTGGTATAGGATTAGCTCATACAAAAGAACTTGTTGATATTTTAAAAGGTAAAATATTTGTAAAAAGTCGTCTCAATTGTGGAAGTGAATTCAAAATTTCAATACCAATAAAATTTGAAACTTATGAATTTAACGATGAAATAGAAATAATTCAAAGAGATATTACTGATGAAATTTCATTATTAGAAAAAAATAATACCATTATTGATGAGGATAAAAACATTACAGTGCTCATTATCGAAGACGATGTAGATACACTGACATATTTAAAACATGAACTCAGCAAAAATTTCAATATTATTACCTGCAAAAATGGAATTGAGGGCTCAAGAATAATCTTTGAAGAAATGCCCGATATTATAATTACTGATATTATGATGCCTGGCATTGATGGTATAGAATTATGTAAACAAATTAAAAGTGACGAAAGAACAAATCATATTCCAGTAATAGTAATTACAGCACTTTCAGGTGAATCATTTCAGATAGAGAGTTATTCAAATGGTGTTGATATGTACATAACAAAACCAATCAATACCGAAATTTTAAAAGTACAAATAAATAGTTTATTAAATTCAAGAAAAAAATTATTTGAATATTACAGTAAATTACCATTATCAGAATTCAAAAATGCTTCTTCAACAAATACCGAAAATATTTTTATAAATAAAGTAATACATATAATTGAAGAAAATCTTGAAGATTCAGAATTTAATGTGGAAAAGCTTGCTGAAAAACTTAAAATAACAAGGCGACAGTTATCACAAAAAATAAAAGCACTAACAGGACAAACAGTAAATGAATTTATTGTTACAATTAAACTTACCAAAGCTGCAGAAATGCTCATAAATTCAAACTATAGCATTTCTGAAGTAGCATTCAAAGTGGGATATACTGTGCCTGCTAACTTTACACGTTCATTTACAAAACATTTTGGCAAATCGCCATCAGAGTATATTTTATCCACAAAAAAGTAAATTTAAATAATCAATCTCAAAAAATAATGAAAAACCTCATGAAAAAAATAATAATAAACATATTATTATGTATCGTATGTTTTAGTATTTATGGGATTGATATAGAAAGATTTGAACACATTGATACAAGACAAGGATTATCACAAAATAATGTATTAGCTGCTTACTGTGATACTTATGGGTATATGTGGTTTGGAACTATGGATGGATTAAATAAATATAATGGACAAGAATTCATAATTTACAAATCAGAAGAAGGCAAAGAAAATACACTAACACACAATAGAATTACTGATATATGGGAAGATTCATTAAAATTTTTATGGATAAAAACTTATGAAGGTTATTGTCACTACTTTATAAGAGAAACAGAAGAATTTATAACATTCCCAGAATATTATAAAACAGAAGAAGAAAAAAATAGCTACATCACAGCTTTTTTTGAATTAAACAAAGGTGAAATATGGATTGGAACATCTCAAGCAGGTGTTTATCGTCTTTTATTTGACGAAAAAAATAAAAGATATAAGGTAACACATTTTACAAGCAGAGGCATCACAACAATTTCAAATGATAAAATCAATTTTATAACTTCCGACAATAAAAATAATATTTACATTGGTACAAATCAAGGATTGAACATAATAAATTACAAAGAAAGAAAAAGCGAAAATCCTACAATCACTCAATTATTTGCTGACAATAAATTTTTAACAGCTACAAACAATAATAATCTATTGTACTTTGGTACAAATAAAAAAGGAATTTTGGTGTATAATATTAATGAAAATAAATTCATAGAAAATTATTTCAAAGACATTAATCCAAGACATATTGTTACTTTTTTAAAGTTAATAAATGATAATTATTTATTAGCTGAATCAAAAAATTATGGTATTTATTTTATAGATATTAAAAACAGCTATTCAATTTTTAGAAATGATATTGGTTATGAAATAAGAAAAATTTTTATAGATAGTTATAAAAACTTATGGATCAAAACAAATCTAAGTGGTATACTCAAAGTAGATTCCTTAATCAAAAAATTTAAAATATATCAACTTGTACCCAAAAATATGTTGTCGGTAATCGACGATGAAAGACCTTTTATTTACGAGGACAAGAGTAAAAATTTGTGGATAGGTACACATGGTGGAGGACTTGCTTTATATGATTGTAAAAATGATGATTTTATATTTTTCAGAAATATTCCAAAATCGAGTAACACTATTAGTTCAAATTTTGTACATTGTATTACTGAAGATAAATCGGGTTTGCTGTGGGTTGGTACAGGTCAATTTAATGGTGGCATCAATAAAATAATACTTAAAAATCCAATGTTCGATCATTTAGTTATAAAAGATAATGTAAATTATCTTGCTGAAAATGTTGTTAGAGCGGTATTTCAAGACAAAAACGAATTAATCTGGGTTGCAACAAAATCCGGATATCTTTATATTTATGACAAATATTTTAAATTATTTAGATTTTTTGAAAATATACCTACCTCAGAGGGTAAAATCCCTGGTTTCAATATTTATACAATAACACAAGACCATCAAGGTTATATATGGTTAGGTTCGAAAAAAGGAGGAGTGGCAGTAAGCAACATACCTTTAAATAATTTAAACGATTATAAAAAAGTAATTTTTTACATATATAAAAACAATAAAAACGATTCAACATCTATAAGTAATGACAATGTATATTCAATAATTGAAGACTCTTACAACAGAATATGGGTTGCAACTTATGGCGGAGGAATAAATATTATAAAACAAAGAACAAATAAACACTTGTTATGTGAAATTATAAATACAAGCAATAGCAATCTTTTAAGTAATGATGTTAGGTATATTTATGAAGATAAAAATAATTACATATGGATAGCAACAACATTTGGTCTATATAAAATAAAAAATCAAATTAATTTTAGTAAACCTTATAACTTCGAAAAATTCACATATGACCCTTTCAATCTCAATAGTATAAGCTATAATGATATAATTCATATTTATGAAGATAATAATAACAATTTATGGTTAGGTACATTTGGTGGTGGCTTGAATCTATTCGACAGAAAAAACAAAATTTTTGTTCATTTCCGAAAAAAAAATGGATTAATAAATGATGCTGTTTACTCTATTGTTGAAGATAACTTTGGAAATATATGGATTAGTACAGAAAAAGGATTATCAAAATTAATTTTAAAAACAAAAAATTTTATAAATTTCGACCTAAGTAATGGGCTTAACTTTGAAAACTTTTGTGAAAATACTGCTTATAAATTAAAAGATGGGAGAATAATATTTGGAACCACAAAAGGATTGGTTATTCTTAATCCATCAAAAACAAAACCCTTAGATTATATTCCACCTATAGTATTTACAAAATTTCAAATCTTTAATAAAGATGTCAATTATAAAGAACCTGGATCGCCTCTTAAAGAATCTATAGATGTTACACAAAAAATTATTTTAAAATACAATCAATCGAGTTTTAGTATTGAATACTCAGCTTTAATGTACCACTCGCCTGAAAATATTAAATATGCATTTATTTTAGAGAACTTTGATAAAAACTGGAATGAAGTAGGCAATCAAACAAAAGCAACATATACCAATTTATCACCAGGTAAATATATTTTTAAAGTTAGAACATTAGGTAATGATGGTACAATGCATAATAATATTAGAAGCTTGCTTTTGATTATAACACCACCATGGTGGCAAACAATATATGCTTATATTGCTTATATTATTATAATTACAATGATTTTTTTATATGCAAGAAGAATTTTTATAAATTATTATCGATTAAGAAACAATCTCCTTGTAGAAAGAAGAGTTAATGAAATAAAACTTAAATTTTTTACAGATATATCGCACGAAATTAGAACACCATTAACATTAATTTTAGGACCAATTGAAGATATCAAAAATGAAAAAGTATTACCAAATAATTTACGAGAAAAAATTGAAATAATGGAAAGAAATGCCAGAAGAATGCTTCGATTGGTAAATCAATTACTTGATTTTAGAAAAATTCAAAATGAACAAATGGAATTGAAAATTAGAAGAATTGAATTGGTAGAATTTGTCGATGAAATATACAAAAATTTTATTCCCTTAGCTGAACATAAAAAAATTAATTATCAATTTATTAAACCAATTGAACCTGTATTCGCATGGGTTGATCCAAAAAAATTTGACTCAGTTGTATTTAATATTTTATCAAACGCTTTTAAATATACAGGTGAATATAAAAAAATAATAGTAGAAATAAAAAAAATTGAAAATTATATTGAAATAATCATAACAGATGAAGGTAAAGGAATCCCGGAAGAAAAAATACCATTACTCTTTAAAAGATTTTCACCACTTTCTCATACTTCGTCGGGATTTGAAGGTACAGGCATAGGACTTAATTTATCATATGAAATAATAAAATTACATCATGGGGATATTCTTGTTGAGAGCGAAGTAGGTAAAGGATCAAAATTCACAATAAAGTTATTACAGGGCTACGAGCATTTTAAACCTGAAGAATTAACAGATGAAGCTTATAACTATGTACCTGAAAAGGAAAAAATAGAAGAAACAATTATTGATTCAGTAATAGATGATAATCAAGAAATTAAAAATACACAACAAATTATTGATGAAAATCAAACCGATCAAAAAGAAGAAAAACTGAAAATATTGCTTGTTGAAGATAATCACGAAATTATTATATACATAAAAAACATATTAAAAAATCTGTATGAAATTAAAACTGTATCAAATGGACAATTAGCAATAGAATTATTAGAAAATTATCATCCCGATATAATTATAACCGATGTAATGATGCCCGTAATGGATGGTATAACCTTCACGAAAAAAATTAAAGAAAATATCGAAACATCACATATACCTGTTATCATGTTAACAGCAAAATCATCTATTGAAGATCAAATAATAGGTATAGAATCGGGAGCAGAAGCATACATACTAAAACCTTTTAATACCCAATATCTTATATCTGTAATAAGAACTATATTACATCAAAGAGAAATTATTATAAAGAAGTATCAAACTAAAAATAATATATTACCAAGCGAAATAAAGATCACACCTAAAGATGATCTATTTATGCAACAAATAGTATCGATAATAGAAAAACATTATAGTGATCCAGAATTTAATGTTGAAAAGCTTGTTGAATTATCAACATACAGCAGAACAGTACTTTATAATAAATTAAAAGGTCTAACTGGCTTATCTCCCGTAGATTTTATTAGAAATATGAGATTAAAAATAGCTGCAGAAATTCTTGAAAATAGTGATAGAAATGTTTCAGAAACAGCTTATATGGTTGGATTCAACGACGTTAAATATTTTAGCAAATGTTTCAAAGAAGTATATGGTTTAACCCCAAAAGAATATAAAGAACAAAAGAGAAGCAATTAACCAATATAAAAGGTAAGTAGAATATATAATAAACTAGAGAAAAAGTTAATTATTGATTAACTTGTCGGCCTGGAGGGACTCGAACCCTCGACCCCATGATTAAGAGTCACGTGCTCTACCAACTGAGCTACAGGCCGTAATCATAAAAGCGGTAAACGGGGATCGAACCCGCGACCTTGAGCTTGGGAAGCTCACGCTCTACCAACTGAGCTATTACCGCATTCTTAATGCAAATTTATAAATAATTTTTAATTGTGTAAAATATTTTTTAAATACATTTGAGCCACCTATGGGATTCGAACCCATGACCTGTTGTTTACGAAACAACTGCTCTAACCGCTGAGCTAAGGTGGCATAATCAATCACTAAATTAACAATTATTTTGTGAATATTTATTTTTCTTTTCTATTAGATTCCTTACTCTATCAAACAATGGTGGGTGTGAATAGTAAAAAAATACATATACCGGATGAGGTGTAAGATTTGAAAGATTTTTTGAAGTAAGTTTTTTCAAAGCAGAAATTAAAAATTCGGCACAACCATAACGAGCAGCATAATTATCTGCTTCAAATTCTTTATTTCTTGAAATATAATTCATAATCAAACCAATAATAAGAGATATAGGACTATATAAAATAGCAAAGGATATCAATGCTATATGAAATGATGGTCTAGAAACTCCTAATGCCTCTGATAATGCTTTACTATCGGCAAAAAGAGAAAATATATAAAGAACAATTGCTGAATATATTATACTCGTAATTATATTTAATAATACATGCTTTAGTTTATAATGTCCAACCTCATGAGCCAAAACAGCAACAATTTCATCGGGTGTCATATCTTTAATTAGAGTATCATAAAGCACAATTCTTTTCTTTTTACCCAAACCACTAAAATATGCATTTGATTTAGTGCTACGCTTAGAGCTATCAATAACATAAATATTTTCGAGATTAAAACCAACTTTTTTACAGAATTCTTCTATTTTGTCTCTTAATGGCCCAGGCTCAAGAGGTGTTTGTTTATTAAACAAAGGAACTATCAATGTTGAATAGAACATATTTATAAAAATTGTAAAAAATATAATTAATAATAATGAATAAATCCAAAAATATTCACGTGTTGAATAATAAAACCATGTAATTAAAGTCAGTAAAGTACCCCCTATTACAATACTCAGAAACCAACTTTTGATTTTATCTGTTATATATAATTTTGGTGTTATTTTATTAAATCCAAATTTTTCTTCAATTACAAAAATATCATATAACTCAAATGGTATGCTCAAAATATCAGAAGCAAACATTAAAATACCAAAAAAAATAAGCGTTACAAAAATTGGATTTGACGTTAAATATCGAGCAATACTATCTACAAAAGCAAATCCTTTAAAATATAACATTAAAAGAATTAAAATTAAATTAAAAGTTGTCGAAAAAAATTCAAATTTATCATTAGCTATTTTATATTCTTGAGACTTTTTATATTTTTCCTGGTCATATACATCTTTTAAAATATCAGGAATAGGAAAATTCATTCTTTTTCTGTTCAAATAACTCAGAATTCTTCCAAGTATATAATTAAACAATATTATTATGACTATCAAATAAAAAACCGTGTTCCTCATATGCCAAAAATAATTAAATGACAAAATTAAAAAAATCTACAACAGTAATTTAAATTAGATAGATATTTTCATCACACAATTATAAAATACATTTTTTTATAACTTTTTTATAACAAAAAAATTTAATTAATGTGTAATTCATAATATTTTTATTCCCATAACAAGTATATCGTCAACTTGTTGATTTTCTCCTTTCCACTCTTCTATAAACTTATCGAGATACTCTTTTTGTTGATCGAGTGGTAATTCATTGATTTTAAGGATAATATCTTTTAATCCTGATGTTTTTACTTTTTTTCCTTCAGGGCCACCAAATTGATCGACATAACCATCCGTAAACATATATATAATATCATTTTTTTCAAGATCTATTTCAATATTTGAAAATGGTCTTTCAGTACCAGGATAAATACCAATTGGCATTTTATCACCTTTATATATAAATACTTCATTTTTTCTGCATATCCACAATTGATTGTATGCTCCTGAGAATTGTAATGTTAATTTTTCAAAGTTTATAACAGCAAGTACCATATCCATACCATCTTTTGCTTCATCATCCCTACCCTTTTGAGCAAGTGTTATTTTCACTTGTTCTCTTAACTTATTCAACACATCAGATGATTTTAAGTGATCTTCACTATTTTTTATAATCTCATTCAATAAAGATACTCCAAGCATGCTCATAAAAGCTCCAGGAACACCATGACCTGTACAATCGGCACATACAACATAAACCTCATTATCTTTTTTTGTTAGCCAATAAAAATCACCACTTATAATATCTCTCGGTTTATATAAAATAAAATACTCTCTTAAACAAGTTTTAATATAACTTTCTTCAGGTAATATAGCCGATTGAATTCTTTTAGCATATAAAATACTATCTGTAATTTCTTTATTCTGCCGTGCAATTTGATCCCTTTGTTTTTCAATTTCAATAGTCCTTTCTTTAACTTTTTCTTCAAGAATTTTCTTATCCTGTATTAATTTTCTTTCTCTTAATTTAATAATACTATATATCAGCAAAACTATAATAATAATTTCAACTACATATGCAGGTAATGTTTGCCAAAAAGGAGGTTTAATAGTAAATGAAAATTCTACAGGTGTTTCTATCCAATATCCATCACTATTCGAAGCTATTACCTTAAAAGTATAATTTCCGGGTGGCAACTTACGATATGGCTCACTTTTGGTATCATAAACTATATTCGACCATTTATCATCGTAACCTTCAAGTTTATATTTATAAGCATTTTTTGATGGTAGTATATAATGTAAAGCAATAAATTCAAAGATCAAGTTATTTTTATTATATGGCAATATAAGATCTATAGGCAAACCTGTAATCGAATCTAAACCTTTCGAATACTTTAACAAATCTATCGTATCATTAAATAAATTTACACCTGTTATGTATACTACGGGAGGTATTTTTGAAATATAGTCCCAATTCGATTTATATTGTACAGCACCATCTCCAGTACCAAACCATATATCTCCATTTGAATCAATAGCTACCGCACCCGAATATGTCTCCAAAGCTTTAAAGCCTTCTTCAATACCATAATGTATTATTCTTTTATCTTTTAAATTCATCCTGTCTAGGCCTTTATTAGTACCAATCCACAAATTAAAATTATTATCATATTGAAGTAAATTTATGTTATTAGAGCATAATCCATCTTCAACAAAAAATTTTTTAATATTGTATTTATTGTTATTAAAAACTATCCTGTTCAAACCAAATTCTGTAGCAACCCATATTGTATCAGAAATTATACAAATATCATTTATAATATTATTCGATAAACCATCATTAGCAGTAATATGGGTAAACTTATTGTCATTATAAATATTCAAACCAAATGTTGTTCCTATCCATATTCTGTTGTTTCTATCAACTGCAATTGTATAACATTCATTTGTAGATAAACCATTTTCTATTGTAAAATCAACAAATCTTTTATTATTATATTTAGAAATACCTTTGTCATGTGCAATCCATAAATTACCATGATTATCTTTACAAATGTCGTATATAAAAATATTCTTTCTGACTGTCAACAAATTGTTATTTTTTTTCAACAAAAACAAACCCATGTTAGTTCCAATCCATAAATCATCATTGTCTAAAAACAATGATGTTACTGTTTTATTATTCATTAAATCGGAATATCGTTTAATACCTTTTTCATAATTAAACTTTATCAAATCTTCATAAGTTCCCATCCATATATTATTCTCTTTATCAACAACAATATCAATTATATCTTTACTGATATTTGAGTAAATGACAAATGGTTTTTTTGAAAATTTCGAAATACCATTAATTGTACAAAACCATAAATTATTTTCTTTATCTATATATAGACTAATAATTGAATTATCAATCAACCCATTATCACTAGTTAAATATGTTAATTTATTTCTATCAAATAAAAATATTCCCTGTCTCTGTGTGATTATCCACGATCTATTTTGTTTATCATGCTTTATAAATAATATAACATTCTTTTTTGTATTATTTAAATAAACAATTTTATTTTCTTTTGTCAAATAAAATGCACCAGAATTAAATGTGGCAAACCAAATATTACCAAACAAATCTTCTGAAATATCGAGAACTATTGTTTTTTTATCTATTAATTTAAATTCATGAAAAATCACACCATTTCTTGAAAAAAATACACCATTATTCTCTGTCGAAATCCAGTAATTATTGTTTGAGTCTTTAAAAATTGTTTTAATTACTTTTCCTTGCAAACCTGTTCTCAAAACTTCAGGTTTATTATCAATAAGTTTTAAACAAAAAAAACCATTTGAAGATCCACACCATATCAAATCACCATCAACTAAATATATATGCAAATGCCTATAATCAAAATCTTTAATAAATTGACTAATAGAATAAAGTGAATCATCCTTTATAAAATAAATATTTTCATTATTGTATAACCATAAATTACCATTCTTATCACATATTAATCTAACTACATCTGAAAATATTCTGTCAATTTTAAGTATTTCAATTTTATTATTTTTCAAACGAGCAATACCTGCTGAAGTTAGAATCCACAAAATTCCATTATTGTCAACACATATATCTTTAATATCGTTTGAAGGTAAACCACTTGAAACATCGTAATTCTTAAATCGATATCCATCAAAACGACTTAATCCACCCTGAGTAGCTATCCATATATAACCTTTATTGTCTTGTAATATTTTATTAGTAAGGTTTGATAATAAACCATTTTTTATTGTATAATTCTCAAAAAGATATTCTTGCGAATTAACTTTTAATTGACAAATGAAAATAATTATTATAAAAATTTTATATGTTCCTTTATACATTTTAATTCAAATATTGTAACTTTAAAAATAATAATAATTTAATATTTTTTAATCATTGTTTTTTGATTTTCAAATTAATTTTTCAAAAAAAATGAAAGCATTTAATATATTAAAAAATGTTATACTATCAACAATCCTTACAACAATATTCATTAAAGCTCATTTAAATCAAGAACCTAGAGTACTTTACAATCCTAAATACATTAAATTTAATCTCAATTTTTCAGTTTTCAATTACTGCAGAGATAGCTCTTATTTATATGTTAAAATTTTTCCAAAAGATTTATTATACAGTTATCTAAATAACGAAGGTAAATATAAAGCTATCTTAAAAATAAATTATATATTAACTGAACTTAATGAAAATAATAAATCCTCAAACCTCATAATAGATAGTGCAACTATAATTTATGAATTTTATAGAGAAGGTGTACCACAAGAAATTTTAAAAAAAATCAGAATATATACACCAAATAACAAAATATATGCTTTAAAAATAAATACAACAGATGTTGTTCGAAAATATACTCTTTTAAGATATATAATTATTGATAGAAAAGATTTCTCATCACAAGATATACTTCTTTACAAAGATACTGATACAATTCCACTTTTTTCTCCATATGATTTAAAAACTGATTCATTCAAAATTAAGTTAAATAATTCACTTGGTATTAAGAATCTTTATTTATTTAAAATAGAAAACCATAAAAATCCCCCTCCTATTTTTATAAGAGATGAAAAGTACTTTGATACAATTGATTTTACTAAAAAGTTCATTTCAAAAATAGAAAGTTACCAAACTATGAAGCTACCATATCCTGGTTATTATTTACTTCAATTTGATTCAATTAAATTAAATGGAGTAATCATAAATTACAATAATATGAATTTTCCTAAGACAACAGATGTTAATAATCTAATTCAACCTTTAATTTATTTAACCACAACAAATGAATATTTGCAACTAATAAATAGTACCAACAAAAAACTTGCTGTCGACAATTTTTGGTTGAAATTATCTAAAAATAATAAAGAAAAAGCAAAAGAAATGATAAGAATTTATTATAACCGTGTATCATATGCAAACCAATTTTTTACATCATATAAACCTGGTTGGCAAACCGATAGAGGAATGATTTATATAATATTTGGCATTCCTGATATGGTGATATTAGAACACACCACAGAAAAATGGATATATCTAAAAAGAACCTTTAGTAATAAAATAGAATTTGAATTTTCATTAAGCTTATTACCATTTTGTAATAATAATTACATACTTGAGAGGTATCCTGAATATGAACAATATTGGCGTAATGCTATATCGTCATGGCGAAATGGTAAAATATTTTATTTTTAGTTTATTTTAAAAACTAAATAAATTAAAACAAATATAGAATTTTATTTTTTTAAAGCTTATATTCGCACAAAATAAAATTTTTATGAACAATAAAAAAATCTATAAAAATGAATATGAAATTATTTTTGGTATACATCCTATTCTTGAAGCAATTCATTCAGGTCATAATATAGAGAAGATATTCATAAAACAAAACACAAAAATATCATCACACAAAGATTTAAGACAACTTGCTGAAGAAAAAAATATTCCTTTGCAATATGTACCTGAAGAAAAAATTAAAAACTATACAAAAAGCAACAATACACAAGGTGTTATAGCAATAATAAGTAAAATTGAATATCATAATATTGAAAATATTATACCTATTATATATGAAAAAGGACAAAATCCATTTCTAGTTATACTTGATTCAATCACTGATGTAAGAAATCTAGGTGCAATAGCTAGAACCTGTGAATGTGCAGGTGTACATTCAATAGTCATACCCACAAAAAACACTGCACCCGTTAATTCGGTAGCAATTAAAAGTTCAGCAGGTGCATTAACAAAAATTCCAATTTGTAGAGTAAATAATCTTAAAAAAACTATTGAATATTTGAAAAAGACAGGAATAAAATGTATTGCATCTTTTGAAAAAGGGGACAAAAATTATTTTGAAATCGATTATAATATGCCGATAGCTTTGATTTTTGGCTCAGAAGAAAAAGGTATTAATAAAGAGGTCCTAAAAATTGTTGATGAAACAATAAAAATACCTATGCACGGAAGTATACAATCATTAAATGTAAGCGTTGCCGCAGGAATAGTAATTTTCGAAGCTCTTAAAAATAAATTAATTTATTAATCATCTAACAAAGGAAATTGTCTGTTTATCAAAATATCTAAGGAAATAAATGTTTCAGTTCTAGAAATACCATTAATACTTTGAATTTTATCTGATAAAATTTTTCGAAGATGCTCATTATCTTTGGCTATAACTTTTAAGAAAAGAGCATATTGTCCTGTAGTATAGTGACATTGAATAATTTCGGGTATTTTCTCAAGTTTGTTTAATACTTCATGCAAAAGGCGAGCATTATCAAGATAAACACCTACGTATGCAATAGTAGAATAACCTAATTTTTTGTAATCAATTATTAAATTACTACCTTTAATAATTCCTGATTTTTGTAAACGTTGAAAACGTTGATGAATAGCTGCTCCTGAAATACCACATTCTCTTGCAATCTCAAGAAAAGGTTTTCTAGCATCATCTATAAGGTCGTTTAAAATTTTTTTATCAAGTTCATCTAAATAAATTTCTTTTTTCATATGATTTAAATTTTTTAAAAAAATTGGTATTAACTTTTACAAAATTAATTATTTAAAAAAATTTACAATACAAAATTCAATAAATCAATTTAAAAGCAGTTTTTTAAAATTTTAATTAATTTATTTAAATAGTTAAAAATTTTAATATTTTTTGTCTCTTTTAAAAAAAATAATTATTATTATTTTGTAACATCAAAATTTTTTTAAATTTGCTTTAAATTTTAAATTTATTTGAAATGGGAAAACTCACAATACCAGAAAATTATAAAAGCTTATTAAATGTAAAACAAACTGAGCAGGCTATTAAAGTAATAAAAGATTCGTTTGAAAAACATTTATCAGCTGAACTTAGATTAAGAAGGGTGACTGCTCCTTTGTTTGTTTTGAAAAATACAGGAATTAATGATGATCTTAATGGTATTGAAAGAAAAGTTTCTTTTCATATTAAAGACATGAACAATGCTGAAGCTGAGGTTGTTAATTCTCTTGCAAAATGGAAAAGACTAGCATTAAAAGAATATGGTATTGAACCAGGTTATGGAATTTATACAGACATGAATGCAATCAGACCCGACGAAGAACTTGATAATATTCATTCTTTATATGTTGATCAATGGGACTGGGAAAGAGTTATTACTAAGGAAGAAAGAAATCTTGAATTTTTAAAGTTTATAGTACAAAAAATCTATGAAGTAATAAAGAGAACTGAATTTGTTGTTTGTGAATATTATCCTCAAATAAAACCAATATTACCCGATTCTATTAAATTTATTCATTCAGAAGAATTACTTAAATTATATCCTAAATTAACTCCAAAAGAAAGAGAAAATAAAATAGTCGAGCAATATGGTGCTGTATTTATTATTGGTATTGGGAATATTCTATCAGATGGAAAACCCCACGACGGAAGAGCGCCTGACTATGATGATTGGACAACACCAACTGAAAATGGTTATTGTGGTTTGAATGGTGATATTTTATTATGGAATCCAGTATTGCAAATGGCATTCGAAATTTCTTCAATGGGTATACGTGTTGACAGAGATTCATTATTAAAACAACTTGAAATTACAAACACAACTAATCGTAAAGAGCTCTTCTTCCATAAAAAATTACTAAATAACGAATTACCCTTATCTATAGGTGGTGGAATAGGTCAGTCACGTTTATGCATGTTTTATCTTCGCAAAGCACACATAGGAGAAATTCAAGCAAGTATCTGGCCTCAAGAAATGATCGAAGAATGTAAGAAAAATAATATTTTTTTGTTATAAAAAAATCTTTTATTTATCTTACTTAATTATAAAAATTAAAGTTCTGATGCTACAAAGCATCAGAACTTTCAATCAAACCCTGTAAAGTTAAATCTATGAAAAAAAATTAAAAACGAAAACCTATTGTAGTATTAAAATATAATTTACTATCGATTAACTCAGATATATTGTTTTCATAATCATATAGATTATATTTTTCTTTCTTTAGATTATAAATACCAGCAAAATCTATAAAGAAATTTTCTGTTCTTATTCCAATTCCTCCAGAAACTAATATCCTATACATATTTTCATTAAGTTCACCTTCTTTGTAAGGTGATGGATAATAGTTGAAACCGCTTCTCAGTTGAATATTTCCAAACCTTATTTCACCACCTAATTTAAAATTAAATACATTTTTAAATATATCTGTTATTGATTGGTTATCAAAGGTAAAATCGATAGAAGGATCAATACTTCTTAATCTCATCATTGAATAAGGAATGTATTCAATTTCTCCACCTATTAAAGCAAAATTAGAAATTTGCAGACCACTAGCTAAAGCAAGTTTCAATGGTGATACCATTTTATATTCAGAAATATTGTAATCAATTTTATTTCCATCATAATCCTGAGGATATCCCTCATATTTACTACCATTATCAAAGTAACTAATCATTGACGTAGTAAAACGATCTTTAACTTTCAAAACTATAGGAAGAGATGCTGAAAATCCAATTCTAAAAAAATCGACAGGTCTTGAAATTACACCCAATCGAGCAGATAATCCAGTACCTTTTGATTGGAGATCTTCTGTAAAAGTAAAATGATTAAAATCACTTAAATTATCAATATCTTCTTCGTAATGTTTTTTTGTTTCATTATAATTATAATTAAACAACGAAAAAGACAATCCAAAATACAGATTATTTTCAAAATTGAAAGCTAAAGCTGTAGAATATTCTGAGAGACCTCCTCCAACGTCAAAAGTTTTCCTTTGATAAATAGGCACTGGTACTGGGGTTTCATACTTACCTGGTTCATATTCATCAATAATATAAGCATCATAAGCAACCCATTCGTAAAAAGGATCAAGTTCATCAACAGTTTTTCCTTCAGCATATGTCATAAAATAGTCAGAAAGTGAAGTATAATTGTTTTTACCGCTAATTATTCTATTAGTATTATATAAATTTTGTTTTATATATCCAAAAGCAAATGTAATTCCCATTGAATTATTGTCAAATGAGTTTGAAGTTATTACAAAGCCAAGATGGTTAATTCCAAATCGTGTAGAATAATCTTCAGACTTTTGGCCAAAATATTCAGATTTAAAATTAAAAAGTGAAAATGAAGGGGTAAAAGCAAATTCAGACTTTCTGTAAATTCCCAGGCCTGCAGGATTAGTATAAATAGATGAAAAATCACCACCAAATGCGCCAAAAGAATTTCCAACACCAGCCGATCTAGAGGTTGTAATTGGTGTAGTTTCAGTTATTCTATATACATCATAATAATTCTGAGAAAAAATATTTACTTTAATTAAAACTATAAAAACGGAAGTAATAAATATTATTCGTTTCATAAATTTAAATTTTAAAGTTCAACATAACTTAATTTAAAATTATTATCTTCTTCTGCCACCACTTGTCGATCCACCACTACTTCTTGTAGAACCAGTACCAGTTGACCTATCTACAGAACCAGATGACGGACTAGCATAATCTGAACCACGTGGCGCAGGAGAAGGAGTATATATTCTTTCGGTGGTTCTTGGAGTATATTCGTTAACTTCTCTTCTAACTTCTCTGCTACTTTCTCTATTGCCCTCATTATTTTCTCTTCTTTCATTAGATGTCTGAGAACCTGAATACGAAGGACGAGATGTTGAAGTTGATGGCCGTGTATATATAGACCTTTCAACTGGTCTGGCATAATTAGCATTCCTTTCAGTATTTATATCATCAATTCTTCTTTGCGATTCTGTATTTGCTTCGTTATTAGCATTTGTATTTGACGGGCGTGAATATGTAGCTCTATAATTTTGTCCTGTTGTTTCAATTCTACGGCGATTTTCGTTTGTTGTACTTCTTTCATTACTATTTTGTCCTCCATTAGCATCATCAAGTCTCCGTCTTGTTGAATAATTGTTATTAACTTCGCCCGAAGTTTCTCGTTCGTTTAATCTTCTTCTTTCTATATTATTATTCTGATTAGTTGTAGTTTGTCCTTCGTAAGTTCTTCTTCTATATGTATTACTTTCTGAAGTATTAGTTCCTGTTGATTTTACTACATTTTCTCTATTTCTTGAATATATAGTTGAACCAATAGTTCTTCTCTGCCCATAAGAAACATTATAGTTAGTATAAGTACCATAATAATAATATCTATTATAATAATAACCATCATACCAGCCAGGTCTACCCCAATACCAGTAAGGATATCCTGAATAATAACAATAACCGGTACAATACCACGAATAATAATATGGATAACCATAATAAATGCTTACACCCCACGATGGTCCATACCACCATGGATCGTACCAAGGATCATACCACCATGGGTCGTACCAGGGATCATACCAAAAATTATAATAACTCAAATATACATAAGGCCTGTAAAACCTATATATGCGATAAGCATAATCATAATCTCTATAATAATAATTATTTATAATGTAAGTATCACCGTCTTTTTCATAAACATAATCATTTTTCTTTGAATATTTCTCATCCGAAGAACTATATGATTCGTTATCGTTATAATTTACTTCACCACTATCTTCATAATACTTGCTTTCTCCATATTTTGATGCATAATATCTTTCATAATCAGACATATATTTTTTATCATTGTCCTGATTATTTTGTTTATTTTCTTTTTGTAAAGTGGATAGAGGTTCTTGTTGCTTTTCAACTTCTTTTGAGGGTATGTAATACAAATCATCATATTCCGCTGTTGTATTTTTTAGAGACCCACAAGAAGTTATTAACAAAGCAACTAAAGTTAATATGTAAATTTTAGTTTTCATGATTTTACCTCCCAAAATTTTGTTTGGATAATTTTAATTTTATTTGTTTATTTTGCATTTAAATTTAATTATTAATTACTAAAAAAAAAGTACAAATATTATACCAAAAAATTAAGTCGATGGCAAAAGAATTAAAAGAACTAACAAAAAAAGAAGAAAATTATTCACAATGGTATAATGATCTGGTCATAAAAGCTGATCTTGCTGAATATTCAGCTGTAAGAGGTTGTATGGTTATTAAACCTTATGGTTATGCAATATGGGAAAAAATACAATCAACACTCGACAAAATGTTTAAAGAAACCGGACATGAAAATGTTTATTTTCCATTATTTATTCCAAAATCGTTTTTAGCAAAAGAAGCCGAACATGTTGAAGGTTTTGCCAAAGAATGTGCAGTAGTTACTCACTACAGATTAAAAAATAGTCCAGATGGCAAAGGAATAATAGTAGATCCTGATGCAAAGTTGGAAGAAGAATTAATTATCAGACCTACATCAGAAACTATTATTTGGAATACATACAAAAACTGGATACAATCATACAGAGATTTACCATTATTATACAATCAATGGGCAAATGTTGTAAGATGGGAAATGCGTACACGTCTGTTTTTAAGAACAGCTGAATTTCTTTGGCAAGAAGGACATACTGCTCATTCGACAAAAGAAGAAGCAATAGAAGAAACAATGAAAATGCTTGATGTGTATGCAAATTTTGCTGAAAATTATATGGCGATTCCTGTTATTAAAGGGAAAAAAACTGAATCAGAACGTTTTGCTGGTGCTGTCGATACATACTGTATAGAAGCATTGATGCAAGATGGTAAAGCTTTACAAGCAGGTACATCTCATTTTTTAGGTCAGAATTTTGCAAAAGCATTCGACGTAAAATTTGCTAACAAAAACGGTGAACTTGAATATGTATGGGCAACTTCGTGGGGAGTTTCTACAAGATTGATAGGAGCATTAATCATGGCACATTCAGATAATAATGGATTGGTATTACCTCCACGATTAGCTCCTTTGCAAGTTATTATTATTCCAATTTTCAAAAACAATGAACAATTAAATAAAATACTTGACGTAGCAAATGAATTAAAAAATACCCTTATAAAAAATCAAATAACAGTAAAAATTGATAACAGCAATGATAAAACACCAGGATGGAAATATGCTGAATATGAATTAAAAGGTGTTCCAGTAAGAATTGCAATTGGTCCGAGAGATATTGAAAACAAAACCCTTGAAATTGTACGTAGAGATACTCTTGAGAAAATCATCATAACGCAAGACAAAGCTATTGAATTTATAATAAACTTACTTGATGATATACAAAAAGGCATATACCAAAAAGCTCTAAAATTTAGAGAAGAAAATACAACAATAGTAAATTCATACGATGAATTTAAGGAAGTTATTGAAAATAAAGGAGGTTTCGTACTTGCACACTGGGATGGCACTGCCGAAACCGAATTAAAAATAAAAGAGGAAACAAAAGCCACAATAAGATGTATTCCTCTTGATAATAATTTAGAAGAGGGTCAATGCATTGTTACAGGAAAACCTTCAAAACAAAGAGTAATTTTTGCAAAAGCGTATTAAAACAAATAAACCCCGATTCAAACAATCGGGGTTTTTTAATTTTTATATTTAAATTTTGTAGGAACAGGATTAAAAAAGTGATTTACTGGTCCCCGGCCTTTACCTAAAATAGCGTTACTACCACTATCAATAGCTTTATATGTATATTCTAAAGCAAGATTAATAGCCGTCGACACTTGATAACCAAGAGCAAGATAAGATGCTATTGCAGATGATAATGTACACCCTGTCCCATGTATATTTAAAGTTTTTATAGTCTTTTTTGAAAATATAAGTGGTTTTTCGAGGTTAATTGAATAGAAAACATCAAAACACTCATCATCGCATATCCTTCCACCTTTGAGCAAAACAGAATTACAACCTTTATCAATTAACATTTTGGTCGAATCAATCATATCCTGTAACTTAGAAATTTTAACACTCAAAATTATTTCGGCTTCATATATATTGGGGGTAACAATATCAACAATAGTTAAAAATTCATTAATAATTTTTTGAATAGTGCTATTTTCAATTAATAAATCTTTGTTTACAGAAATCATCACAGGATCAAAAACAATATTTTTCAAGTTATAATCAAGCACTATACTTTTTACAACATCAACAACATCGGCAGAAAACAGCATACCAATTTTAACTGCATCGACACCAATATCTGAAAGTACTGCATCGGCTTGGTCTTTTATAAAACTTATTGGTACAGGATGAATTGATTTAACACCCAATGTATTTTGAGCTGTAATAGCAGTAATTACAGACATACCATAACAACCCAAAGCTGAAAAAGTTTTTAGATCGGCCTGTATTCCAGCACCTCCACCACTATCAGAGCCTGCAATTGTTAATACTTTATAAAAATATTTTTCCATAAACATAAAATTTAATTTTTTTACTTATTATTTCATACTTTAAAATGATCAAATCCATGACCTTTTATATCAAATTTTTGATCATAGTATTTTAATTCAAGAACTCCTGTTTTCTCTGTTATTTTACCAACAACATAAGGATATTTTCCAAACTTTTCGTAAAAAGTACGATTCAATTTTTCAGATTCACTTGCATCTACAGTAAATAAAAGACAATAATCTTCACCTCCAAATAAACCAAATTCAAAAGGATTTAAATTATATTCTTTACAAAACATCTTCAAATTATCAGAAAAAGGTAATTTTTCGACAGATATTTCAGCACCTACGTTAGATTGTTCCATAATTCTTTGTATATCCGATTCAATACCATCGGAAACATCCATCATAGCATGAACACAATGATATTCTGATAAGAACATTCCTATTTCTATTTGTGGATCAGGGACATTATGTTTAGTTATCAAATATTTTGTTGTATTATCAATTTTCAAATCTTCAAGTATAACTTTTAAACCAGCAGACGAATCACCTACATAATCAGTTAAACATATCAAATCGCCAGGCTTTGCCCCATTTCTTGTCTTTACTTTACTAATTTCAACCCTACCTATTACTGTTATACTAATAACAAATTTATCTGGCGATTTAGTAGTATCACCTCCAAGCAAAAAAGTATTAAATCGATCTGAAAGATTTTTTAATCCTTTATAAAACTCCTCAATCCATTCAGCATCAGATATTTTTTTAGGAATCCCTATAGATATAAAAAAACTATGGGGTATTCCACCCATGGCTGCAATATCACTTAGGTTAACAGCCAAAGATTTATAACCTAATTCAAATGGCGAAATTTTGTTGATTAAAAAATGTATATCTTCAATCAGCATATCTGTAGTAATTATCCAAGCATTATTATTATCATTCTTAATAATTGCACAATCATCACCAATGCCTTTTATATCATCTATGTTATAATTAAAGTACTTTGATATGTGATTGATAAGACCAAATTCACCAATATCAGATAATTTCATCTTTTTTTATTTATATTTATAATTTCAGATAATTCTTTTGCTGCTTGTTTTGGATCGGGCGCAGAACATATGGCAGATACGACAGCAATGCCATCTGCTCCTGCTTTTATTACTTCTCCTGCATTATTTGTATTAATATTACCAATAGCAACAATTTTATGAGATGTAAGACTTCTTGCATTCATCAAACCTTCAATTCCCCATGGTTCTTCATTAAAATCAGTCTTCGTAGGTGTTTTGAAAACAGGACTTAATGCTACATAATCAATCTTCATATTTTCAGCTTCTCGCAATTGTATAATATTTTCAATCGATAAACCCACTATCATATATTTAGGAAGTAATTTCATAAAATATTCATATGGCATATCTTTCTGGCCAAAATGTACACCATCGGCTTCAACTGCAAGAGCTATGTCAATTCGATCATTAATTATTAACGGCACATGATACTTTTTTAAAATATTCTTCAATTCAATAGCTTTTTTAATAAAATCACGTGTATTAGTATTTTTTTCACGAAGTTGAACAACATTTACTCCACCTTCAACAGCCTTTTCTACAATTTCATACAATTTAATTTTATCTTGAATTCTTTCGTCAGTTACAAGATATAAATCAAATTTCATATTCAATGAATTTAAGACGTTTGTAAAACTCTTTTTCATTAATGCCATAAAGAGTATCAATAAATTTAATTTTCATTGATGCAGGACCATTGGAATTTTCATAGGCAATTTCACCTGCTATCCCTATTAGTGCAGTAGCTGCTGAGCTTGCCAACATAAAATCTTTTTCAATAGCCACACATGCACCAATAATAGCTGTTGCCACACAACCCATACCTGTAATTTTTGTCATCAAATGATGTCCATTAGAAATTCTCGCAACTTTATTATTATTAATAATATAATCGTCTTTTCCACTAATACAAACAATACAATTAAATTTCGCACTTATTTGACTAGCACATGAAACAACCTCTGATGAATCAAGAGTACTATCAACACCTTTGGTTAAAATATTAGAGTTAAAAATAGACATGATTTCGCTTGCATTACCTCTTATAACATCGATTTTATAACTATTTAAGAATTCTTTAACTACATCTGTACGATATTTTGTAGCTCCCGAACCAACAGGATCTAAAACAACAGGTATTTTTAATTCATTTGCTCTATTAATTGCTAACTTCATTGATTCAACCCATTGCGAACTAAGTGTGCCAATATTAATAACCAAAGCTTTAGAGATTGAAACCATATCAATTACCTCTTCTTTAGCCTGAGCCATAACTGGTGATGCTCCGACAGAAAGTAATGCATTGGCAGTAAAATTCATCACAACATAATTAGTAATATTGTGAACAAGTGGATTTTCAACTCTAATTTTTTTAATGATGTCAAACAATTTATCTTTCATAATACATATTTTTTCTTAACAAAAGTAATCAAATATGATTTTTAAAAATTTAAAATGCATTAATAAAATCATTAAATTAATTTAAATATTTTTTAAAGATTCAATAAAATTAATCATTCTATCATAATGTGTTCCTTTCCAATATATTTTTTTACAACTATTACAAATAAAAAATTCATTTTGGTAATCATTAACCTTTGGAGGCAAAAGATCACGTACTTGTTGTTTATCAATACTTACTAGTAAACAATTACATACAACACATCTTGTAAATGGCTTACTGAATTTATTAAGTTGTAACTTATACGTTATCTCTCTAATTTGTTCATATGGATTTGATGAAATTAAAATACAACTTTTTACTTTCAAAAGACTTGCTATTTTCCTATCTTTTGTCAAAAAAATTCGATTTTGTGAGGATAAAATATCGAATAATTTATGTTTATTATCCGCTAATAAAGTATCAAAACCAAGCATTCGTAAATATTTAACAAGCTTTCCTAAATGTATATCACAAACAAAATTTAATTCAAAATCAATTTTATAAGGAGTAAAAAGAAAGATTTCAACGTTGTCATTGTCTTTCAAAACATAATCTAAATTTTTAAATTTTTCATTTACAACAATACCATCAACTTTAAAGCTTGGAATATTTAATATTTCTAAAAATTTACTTAAAACAATTCTTTTATCAATTAATATTTCTTTTTGTACTTTATCATTTTTATTTTTATCATAAAAAATTTTATAAAATATTTTCATAAATTACTTTAAAACTTTTCTATCAATATATTTAAAAGTTTTCAGTAAAATTAAAAAATCATTATAAATGCTATAATTTTTCAAATAATTAAAGAAAACTTTATACCATAGTTGTTCATTATTTATCAACGAATTACTAATTTTAAATATATCAAGGGGCGATAATATAGAAGGTTTCAATAAATATTTGTACTTATTGTTATTATTAATATTAAAGCCCACAAAAGTATATTTTCCTAGCAACACATTGAATAAATTTTTTAATGCTAATATTTTATTTTTAACAAGAAAACAAACAACAGGAAATAACAACAATAAAGCTATCGACATAAAAAAATCAAATACTCTTTTTTTTGTTTTATTATATTTATTAAAAATACTTTCAATAGGAAGAGTAAAAAGATCTTCGTAAGTGGTTACAGAATTGGTGCTAACAATAAAAGAGCTTTCAGGTGGTAAAATTTTGAATTCAAGGTTATAATCAGATAATTTCAACATTGTATTAATTATTTCAGAAGCAGTTAAATCGGCACTACAAAAAATTATTTCGTCAACATTATAAATTCTAACAATCTCATATATTTGTGATTTTCCACCTAAAAAAAATCTTTCATTAAAAATATCATAAGGAGCCACTACACCAACAACTCTTATATTTTTGTCGAAATCAAGAATTTCTTCAACCTTTTTTGATTCTTTTTCTGATCCTATAATTACAACATTTTTCTTATTTTTGATAAAAGGTAAGGTAAACTCACCAGGAAAGATAAAGTTTAACAAAACTCTACTAAGAACAACAGAAAAAGTAAAAAAAACAGTACCAATTATAATTGCAATACGTGAAAATCTTAGATTTGCAGGGAATAAAGAATATACTATTAAAACAAAAAACAATCCTAAAATAATTCCTCTAATGATAATATGAAAATTTGCTTTTTTATTTAAAGATCCCGAAATATACATCAAAAGCAACCATAAAGAAATGATAATAGGAATAACAATTTTATATACATTTTGGGGATAATAATCATAAGTTCCAAAATAAATATTTGACCAAAATTTCAAGAATATATTATAAAAAAGCAATGATAAACAAAAAACCAGAACTGGATAAATTAAATTTAAAAATATTCTTTTCAGAATTGATAAAAAACCACGAATATAAATAGCTAAATTAATCAAAATATTAAAAAATTTGATATATTTATTTGAAAAGTGTTTTTTTGAGAAAATCAACATTGCTTGATAAAAAATCAAGACATAATTAAGACTACCTTTTTTGGTGCTTTCGCCTTTATAATGAATTATTTTGGTTAAAGGGAAATAATAATTTTTATATCCTGCTTTTAAAATTCGATAAGAAAGATCAATGTCTTCGCCATACATAAAGAAATCTTCATCAAAATAACCAACAATATCAAGAACTGATTTACGAATAAACATAAATGCCCCTGGTAATATTTCAATTTCATGAATAGAATCATTATCAAGATGCCCAAGATAATACTTATTAAATCTTTTTGAATGTGGAAAAATCTTATTTAATCCTGTCATTTTATAAAAAGCCACTTCGGGTGTTGGCAATCCTCTTTTTGACTCGGGCAAAAATTTTCCCTTGCCATTTATCATTTTAACAGATAAAGCACCAGCTTCGGGGTGTTGTTCCATAAAGTCAAAACACTTTACCAGGGTATCTTCTTGTAAAACTGTATCTGGATTTAATATCAAAATATACTTACCTTTACATAACTTTAAAACTTGATTATTTGCTTTTGCAAAACCAACATTTTCAAAATTTTGAATTAAAACAACATCTGGAAAATTTTCTTTAACCATCCTTGATGAACCATCAACCGAATTATTATCTACAACAAATACTTCTATTTTTAGAGATTTTTGTGATTTATATATAGATTTCAAACATTGTTCTAAAAAATACTTTACATTATAATTAACAATTACTATTGAAATATCCATTTAGATTACAAATTTTTAAGGAATATTAGTTGCGCATTCAAGTAAAATAGCTTTACATGCATTGGTATTTCCCATCGAACAAGCTTTTTGAAAATTCTGGCATGCTTTATTTTTCTGATCATTTTTCAAATATGACATTCCAAGATTAAAGTAAGTTTCAGGATTGTTATCACCTTTCTCTATCGCTAATTCAAAATTTTTGACTGCAGTAGAATAATTTCTTAAATAATAATTAACCATACCAAGACTTGTATAAGTTTGTGGACTAGAATTATTTATTGATAATGATTTTTCAAGGTCTTGTAAAGCTTCATCATATAATTCATAATTCATAAAAGCAATTCCTCTTGCAAGATATATTTTATATAAAAGTTCGTTGTCACTAGTTTCCAAAGCTACAGTTAAATCATCTATGGCCTTTTTGTATTTTTTCAATCTTATATTTACTAAACCACTTAAATACAATAGTTCATAATCTTTATTATATTTTTTTAATACATTATCAAGAATATCGCTTGCTTCTTTATATTTATCCAAAAGATAAAGAACATTAATTTTCAATTTTAATGATTTAATATCATCAGGCTGATTAGAAAGAATTTTATTAACTTCACTCAATGCTTTATAATAATCTTTACTTTGAATATAATTTTCTACAATATTATAGTCTGAATTTTGAGAATAAGAATTTAAAAAATTGATAAATAAAATTAAAAACAAAACATTAATATATCTTTTCATAAAATTTTGAATTCAAAAAAATTTATTTGTTATCTTTTTGCTAATTTTTTAAAATCACTTTCAAGCATACCATCAGGTTTATTATTGCTAATCTTGTGATAATCGAAATAATAAAAATTTGCATCTGCAGCACCAATTAAAATCTTGTAACACCTGGCGTTAAGTTTAGTACCTTCAGGACCAACTTTATGCAGAAATACAACATTCTCATCTCTTTCTCTAATAGCTTTTTCAATATCATCCTTTGTAACTATTTTAAACTTATATGGATAAATTTTTTTAATACGAGCAGCAGAATTAACATCCTTAGATAATTCATTTTCAAGCAGATAAAGAGTTTTATTTTTAATATCTTTTATATTTTTATTGTAATAATCAAAAACATTACTTGATGATATTTCTGGATTTTCTTTTAAAAGTAATATATGATTTTGCATAAAACGAATTAAAATTCCTATCTTGTAACCGTAAGAATCTTCATCAACACCATAATACGATACAGGAATAGCAACTAAATCGGGCATTTGTGATAGTTGAAAATAATTTCCACCCAAAGATAGAAACAAAAAACGATATTCAGCGTCGGTTTCATCTCTTTCAAAACTCACTTTACTCATATATATAAATGAATATTGTGGATCAAATCTTTTTGATTCAAATTCTTGTCGTGAAATAAAATCATATGGTGTTACTGTCCATTCCTGTTTCATAATATTTTTTATAACAAAGTTGTATTCAGACAAAGGATTATCTTCAAGGACTACAAGAGTTTTTGTTTTAAAAAAGGCCAATATATCTTCACGTTTTGGAACATAATTTTGACCATAAATATTATAACTAAAAATTACCAGCATAATAAAATATAACATCTTTTTCATAATATTTAGTTTTTTTATTTATTTATTTCTAATCAAATAAAAATGGTAAAGGATGTTTTTCATTATATCTTCGAATATAATAAAATTTTAATTGTTTTTTTTGTTTTTTTGATAAACTTTTAAATTCATTGTACAAAAGTGTATCATTTGCCAATAATTTTTCTAGATTTTTCTCGTTAAAATCATAAACCTGACCAGTTTCAAAATCAAGCAAATATTGTTTAAATTCCTCATTAGGAAAAATTCTTTTATATGGTGACATTTCAAACAATTGTTCACTCATAACTGTTTGAATTTTACTTATAAAAAAGCTTATTTTCCCAACATAAATAATTTTAAAAAACTCTCTATTTCTTTTTATGTAAATATTACCATTTTCATAAAAACCCCATATATTTTTAGTATAAAATTCACGAACAAAACCAGAATCATCAACAAAAGTAAATTTATCATTATTAACTAAATTATCAATAAGAAACAAACCTGCTTTTTTTTCAAAACAAATTTTTTCAATTGGTAAAGGATTATTATTTTTAAAATTTTGAAAATTTAAATAAATCCCACTTTTAAGTTTTTCATTTTGAGCAATTAAATTAACTTCAAGTATAAAAAATATAAAAATAATAAATATTTTTGGCAATTTTTTATTCATCAATTCAGTTTCAAATTTTCATAAAAATATTTTATAAAACAATTAAAAGATTTAAATTTTATTTTATATCTTTAAATATAAATTATTTCAATAACATGTCAAATAAAACTTTTGAAGAAAAAACTAATTATAACAAAATTTTCCATCTAACCGTTACATTAAGCTATTTTCTATTTCTTGTTTTGCTTTTATCTATCTGTTTCAGTATTTTATTCTCAAAAAATAAAATATCTATTGTCCTGGCATCTGCAATTTTATTAAATATTATTTCAATTTTTATATTAAAAAAAAGGTTAAATAGTGAATTACCTCAATATTTAAATTTATTATCAACAACCATACCACTTGTTATAATTCCACTTATAACACAGAACGTCTATTCAATTTTTCTTATAAACATATTTCCATTTTTTACATTATCATTGAAAAAAAAAGAAAGTATTTTAATAAATTCTGTTTTTTTAATAGTATTTTTGACACTCATATATTTTTTTTCTGATTTTTTTACAAGCAATTTAAAGGCTATAATATTAAATACAGTTTTTTTCGTTATAATTACATCGGTATTATTATTAATCATCAATACTACAAATAAATTATTAGCAAAATATGAGGAATTACTTAATGAAAAAGAAATACAATTACAAGAAAAAATTGATTTTTTAAATAAAATTTCTTTTCAATTGAGAATTTCATTAAATAATTTAAGCATATCTAATTCACTAATAGACAGAAAAAAACTGCCTCAAGAATATATTGATTATTTTGACACAATTGTAGCATCTACCAATAATATAATAAGCATAGTAGACAAAATAGGTAAAATTTCTGAATCAGAAATAATACTTAGTAAAGGACCAGTTACTTGTTTTGATTTTGAATCATTAATAGAAAAAACTGTAGATATATATAAAGAACAATATAAAAATGCTGATATAAAATTAAATTTCAATAGAAAACTTGAATACTATGTAATTGATTATCCAATTCAGATTAGACAACTACTTTTAAACATTTTAAATAATATTTTTAGCATAAAAACACCAAATAAACCTGAAATACAAATAAACGTAGATTCTGATTTAGTAGCAGATAATTACAAAATTGAAACAAACATAAAAGTAAAAAATTTAAAAATTATAGAAGACACTCATGGCAAACATTTTTATATGTCGGATGAATTGATGGAAGAAGATGATAGGTTTCTTGATTTTTCATTTACACAAAAATTACTTGAACATTATAATACGAAGTTAAACATTAAAAACGATGAAAGTACGGTTAATATAAATTTTACCATTTTTCTAAAAGCTGATATTTCTCGAAGCAAAGAACCAGAAAAAAAAGAAATTATTAATATAGAACAATTTTCAAAAAAAGTCAAGTTAAAAGATGCCAATATTTTATTAGTTGAAGACAATCCTATAAATCAAAAAATTGTAATTTTAGGATTAAAAAAATATGTAAAAAATATTGACATTGCAAATAATGGTAAAGAAGCTCTTGAAAAAATTGGAACAACCCGATATGATTTAATTCTTATGGATGTACAAATGCCAATAATGAGTGGGATAACTGTAACAAAAAAAATAAGAGAACTTGAAATTTCAACAAATACACATGTACCAATAATAGCAATAACAGCATATGCAGTATCTGGTGACAAAGAAGCATGTTTGGCTGCAGGTATGAATGATTACATAAGCAAACCTTTTCAAATGGAAGAATTAATTAATAAAATGAAAAAACTATTGGGCGATGAAGAATAATTTTTTAAAAATTAATATTTTTAAAAAATTAAAAAACATGAAAAATCACAAATTTTTATTTTTAATTGTTTTATTTATATCGATATTAAACGTTTATGGTCAGCCACAAGGTAAAAAACAGGGACCACCACCATGGGCACCTGCGCATGGTTATAGAGCCAATACAAGATATATTTATTTTCCCGAATATAATTTTTATTATGATTTAAAAGCAGGTGTATATATTTATTATAAATCAAATAAATGGGTTATATCGGCAGAATTAGATACAAATTTTGGGAATATAGATTTAAGTGTAGCTACTAAAATTGAATTAGATTATACAGGAGAACATCCAGAAAGATTTAATAGAGAACATAAAGAAAAATATAGAGTAAAAGAAAAACAAGGGACAAAAAACAAATCAACCAATAAAAAAGAAAATAAAACAACAACTTCAAAAGATTATAAAAGAAGATAAATAAGAAAAACCTATTCTTGCATTAATTTCATATAATCAATCATAAGAGGAATATCGAGAGGGTTAATGTTATATTGAAGAAGGTATTTTTTATCTTCTTCTAAAGCATTAGAAAACCATGTATAATCAAGTTCAGACTTTTTAATAGCAAGTTTGTAATATTTTATAGCATCCATTTTTTTACCACAACACCATAAAACATGTCCAAAATTAAGATAATCATATTTAGTGGCATCTTTTTCAATAATTCTGGTATAGTACTTTTCTGCTTCATTAAGTTTTCCTGTAATAAATGAACACCATGCTATGGGTCGTAAAACTTTTAAATTTTCTGAATTTTTATATTCGGCTTTATAATAATATTGTAGTGCATGTTCATAATTTCCCATTTCCATATAAGTATTACCAATTAAAATAAGCAATTGATCATTGTCAGGAGTTTTCTTTTCAAGTTCTTTATAGTATTCTATTGCTTTATCAAAGTTTTTTAGTTTTCGATAACACCATGCAATTTTGTTAAGCAACCATAATTTTTCGTTACCGAGTAATTCAGCTTTTAAATAGAAATCAAGAGCTGTTTTAAGTTCTCCAAGTTGCTGATAACAATATCCAATTTTTTCAAGTAATTCGATATCGTCAGTTCTTGTAAAACATTTATTAAATAATTGAAGTGCTTGATTATAATAATTTCTTTCAAAAAAGAATTCAGCTATATTTCTTAAAATTTCTTTGTTATCGATAAGTATATTCAAAAACAATGAAGTAGAAAAATTAAACTCGATATTAAAAATGTCATCAAATTCATTCTTCGAAGGGTATAATTTAAAAAATCGGTATAAATCTTGTAAATATTGACGAATTATAACTTTATTTTGCAAATCTAGATCGATACTTCCTTCTGATTGCGCCATTTCTTGCATTGCATTCATTTCCATATTAAACAATTCAGTAATCATTGATTTTTGAACTGATGGTAAATATCTAATGTTCATGCAAAAAGAATATTTATCAGAATTACACAAAAAAGCTGTTTTTTCCATTGATTCAATAAATTTACCAACATCAACGCTTTCTTTAATATCGTTCAATGCATTAATAACATCTGGATTTTCCTTATAAAATGGTAAAAACCAATTACTTATTTCATTAAAAAATTCAAAACGTTTCAACATTCCAAAAGCACCTATAAATACATCAGCCCCTTCTAATTGTAAATTAAAAAATTCTTCCATTTTCTTGTATATATCGGGCGAATCTTTAAAAAAGTTTTCCCATTCAGGATTTTTTTCATATAATTCTTTTAAAGACGATAAATCTTCAATATCAAGCTTTTCCTCTAGTTTATCTCTTATTTTCATCATTTCTGGGATAATCTCCTCCTGAATTTTTTTAGCAACTTTCTCTGTTTCTCGAGCCTTTAAAAATTGAACAATCACCATTTCCACTTGTTTTTCCATAACTTTATCACCTTGCATAGCCTTAAGACGATTTATAATCTCCGAATAAAATATCAAACGGTTATCATAATACAATAATCCAATTATCCAACCTATTAAAGCTCTTTGCCATATTTGATTTTCTCCAAATTCATATGCATCAATTAACAGCATAACCTTGTTTACATCGAAATGTCTAAGCAACGACAAGGTTAAAGCACTTATAAAAATTGATTTATCATACCATGGAATATTTCTTGCTTTTATTATTTTAGTTACAAGTTCAATTTCTGCTTCTTTATAATCATCAGTAAGCCATAAATGTTTGAATATTTTAGATATAATATTTTTATATTCACTTTCAAATTTATGTTTTATTTCTTTTTCAAGTATTTCTTTTATCTCACCTTCAAATTCAAGATTTTCTACTAAAAATTTTGACTCTTCTGCAGTCAATTGTTCCTTTTGAGCAATATATTCTTTTATATTGTAATAGCTAAGTAATTTATTGTTAAGAATTATATCTTCTTTTGCATCATCAAGTAATTCAATTAATGATTTACGTAATTTTTCGTATACTTTTTCTTTTTCAGGATCATCAGAAAGTTCAAAAGAATATTTAAGCATATAATAATATGTCTGAAAATAATTATCAAGTTGTATATTAAAATCTTTATTTTTACAATAATTAAATAAAATCCTCATATTGTCAAAAGCATCTTTAATCCTGCCTGTTAAAACATTATTAATAATAGCATTATATTGATTTATTAAATAATTATGTGTTATATTTAAAATCATTTTTTTGTTATAAATTTACAAAACAATAATCAAATAACATACCTCATTTTATAAAGCAGACAAAAATACAGGAATTGTAGTACTATCTGCAAAATCTTCACCCATTTCTTTCATCTCATAATCCCCCCTCATATAATACCAAGTAACATAAACTTTATATCCTTTGTTTAATAATATTTCGAATTTTTGAATAATATTAAGTACAATTTTTGTGGATGCGCTATTGAGATATTCAAGCTTTAAAACTAAATGTGTTTCTTCGTTAGGAGATTCTATATACTTATCAATCCACTGAAAAACAATTTGATAAAATTCTAACACATTAGGAGGTAATGAAACACCAGAAATTTCAAAAATATTTTTCTCTTTATCAAAATATATCGATGGTGTATCGGAAGTACCTTCAATAATTAATGGTTCCATAAATAATTATTTGCTTTTGTTTCATAAAAATAATAAAAACAATAAAACAGAAAATTTATAATTTTACAAAATATTTGATAAATTACATAAAATTTTCATTTGTTATGATGAATAAGTTTTTTAAAATAATAATTTTATTTATTTTTATTTTACTCCCAATTTTCGTTTATTCTCAAAACAATTTAAAGGAATACAACATACATATTTCAAAAGGAGATAGTTTATTTAAAATTAAAAAATACAAAGAAGCCATCGACGAATTTCAGAAAGCATCGGAATTAATGCCATTTGAAGAATATCCACGCTTACAAATGCAACGAATAGAAACTATATTGAGCATTGAAGAATTTGAAAAAAACAAACAACAAACAGAAACCCCTGAAAAAAATAGAGAAACTAAAAAAAGTGATGAAGAAAAACAAAGAGTTGAAAAAAAACAAGACAGCATAAAGAATGCTTTAATTGAAAAATATTCAAAAGAACTTGAAAAAACATCAAAATTTTCTTTACCTGACGAAAAAGCTAAGATTTTAGAAGAGTTAAGTAACGAGTTACTTAGGATAAATGAAAAATATTCTGCTTTTACATATCTTGAAAAATCATTAAAAATTTATCAAACATCTGGTAATAATAAAAAAGCTGGAGAAGTTTTAGAAAAAATGGGAAATTTGATGCTTGATTCAGGTCTTATTAAAAATTCAATTGATTTATTACAAAAATCTGTTGAATTAAAAATTAAGTCGGGTGATAGTTTATCAGCAACAAATACTATTAAAACTTTAGCAAAAGTATATGAATATACATATCAATATGATAAAGCAATTGAACACTATCAAAAATTGGCTGATATTAAAAGAAAAACAAACGACAAAAAAGGTTTATCAGAAGCAATAGATAAAATAGGAAACATATATTACAAAAAACAAATACTTGACAAATCGGCAGAATCATATCAAGAAGTAGCAAAATTAAATGAAGAATTAAATGATTTAGAAAATTTAGGATCAACCCTTAACAAACTTGGAATAATTTTTATGGAAATGGGAAAAATTGATGAGGCAGAGAAATATTTTAAAAAATCGATGGAGCTAAAAGAAAAATCGAAAAACTTAAAAGAAGTTTCAATGACTCTCAATAATCTTGGTAATTTGAATTACGAACAAAACCAATACAAAAAAGCAGTAAATTATTATAAACAATCACTCGAAATAAAAGATAAAATAGACTATATTTATGGTAAAGCTGTAGGACTATTTAATCTTGGCAATGTTTTTCGCAAAATTGGGAATTTAGACGAAGCTATAAAATATTATGAACAATGTAAAGAAATTTCTTTAAAAAACAATTACGAAGAATTGCTTGCTAAAAGTTTAAAAGCTTTATCATTGATTTATCGAGAGAAAAATTTATTAAAAAAAGCACAAGAATATGAATCAATTCTTGCTACAACTTCATACCCTGATGTTAACATTGAATCTGTAATATCAGAAAGTAAAATTATTGAAGAAGAATCAGAAAGTCAGAAAATAATTAAATATCTTACTGAGGAATATTTAAAACAAAAAGAGATAGCTGATAGAGAAGCAAAGGCAAGAGCTCAAGAAAACTTAATAAATAGCCAACGACTCAGACTGAAAAATGAGCAAATAAGAAAACAAAAAATTTTGATCTTTTCTATAAGTGGAATTACTTTATTAATTATCATTATTTTAGTTTTGATATACAATCAGATGTTGCAGAAAAAAAGAGCAAATAAAATACTTGAAGAAAAGAATAAACTTATATCAAAGCAGGCAAAATTAATTTATGATAACATACGTTCGGCTAGTGTAATACAAAAAGCAGCTATGCCGCCTGATAAAATGATGCAACAGGAACTTCCTTCATATTTTATATTGAATATGCCTAAAGATATTGTAAGTGGTGACTTCTATTGGATGGAAAAAAGAGAAGATAATTTACTAGTTGCTGTTGCAGATTGTACAGGACATGGAGTACAGGGTGCTGTTGTAAGTATGCTTGGTATGGCCTTACTAAATGAAATTGTTAACAAAAATTATAATGATCCACCTGGACAAATATTAAATATATTAAGCCACAAACTTAAAGAATCATTGCATGCCAGTTCAGATATTGAAGAAATACGTGAAGGTATGGATATAGTATTATGTAAATTTAACCATAGCATGAAGTTAATGCAGTTTTCGGGTGCTAATAATGGTATTTATATTATAAGAAATGGAAATCTTATCGAATACAAAGGTGATAGATCGCCCATTGGTTACTATAGTAAAGATGTTATTTTTACAACACACAATATAGAATTACAAAAAAATGATTCAATCTATATGTTTTCTGATGGTTATATCGATCAATTAAATGGTGAAAATTATAAGAAATTCCTGTCGAAAAGATTTAAGGAACTATTATTAAGTATTGAAAGTTTAGATATGGAAGGTAGAAAGAATGCTTTAATAGAAAATTTTTATGCCTGGAAAGGTAATTTTCAACAGGTTGACGATATTTTGATATTGTGTATAAAAATTTAAAATATTTTTAAATTATATTTTAAAATATTTTACTATAATTTTGCAGAATCAAAATAATAAAAAATGATTTTTCAAAAAATATATTCAAAATATTCAATTGTTTTTGTATTAGTTTTAATATTTTGCAGTTGCAAAAGAAAATCTACAAAAGAAAATTTTGATAAATTTTTATCGGAAGTAAAATTTATAGAAACCGAACATGATTTTGGCATTTTAAAAGAAGGAGAAGATGCCACTTATACTTTTGAATTTTTAAATATGGGAAATTATCCTGTAATAATTAAAGAAGTTAGATCTTCATGCGGATGTACAGTTCCTAATTATGATGAAAAACCAATAAAACCCGGCAAAAAAGGCAAGATTAATATAAAATACGATACCAAAAGAATTGGCAAATTTTATAAAACTATTATTGTTTATCTTAATGCAATAAATTCACCAATAACATTAATAATAAAAGGTGAAGTATCTTCCCAAGAAAAAGCGGCGGCGAAAAATTGATAATCATTCTTTACTATTTTTCTTTCACAGATAATTAAAAATCTCTAAAAATAAAATTAAATGTTTAACAATTAAAAAATTTTAAATATGCCTGAAATTTCAAAAAGAGGACAATTAATGCCAAATTCACCTATCAGGAAACTTGTACCATATGCAGAATCTGCAACTAAACGAGGTATAAAAGTTTATAAATTAAATATTGGTCAGCCCGATATAGAAACAGCACCCACAGCAATTGAAGCAATAAAAAATTACAATACCAAATTAATAGATTATGGTCACAGTGCAGGCAATGAAAGTTTAAGAAGAAAATGGGCCGAATATTATAAAAAATTAAATATTAATGTTGATTATGAAGATATATTAATAACTACAGGAGCATCAGAAGCTATAACATTAACATTATTAACTTGTCTTAATGCTGGAGATGAAATTATTGTACCTGAACCGTTCTATGCCAACTACTTCAGTTTTGCTACTGCTTCGGATGTAAAAGTAATACCTGTAACTTCATCTATTGAAGAAAATTTTGCTTTGCCTGATATATCAGAATTTGAAAATAAAATAACTTCAAAAACCAAAGCAATAATTATTTGTAATCCTAATAATCCTACAGGATACATATACTCAAAAGAAGAATTAGAAAAAATAAAATTTCTTATTAAAAAATATGATTTATACCTTTTATCGGATGAAGTCTATAGAGAACTATGTTTTGATGAAAAATTTTTTTCTATAATGCATATGCTTAAAGGCGTTGAAGAAAATGTAATATTAATTGATTCGGTATCGAAAAGATACAGTGCTACAGGATTAAGAGTTGGTGCATTGGTAACAAAAAATAAAAATATAATAGATACTGCTTTAAAATTTTGTCAGGCACGTTTATGTCCTCCTCACATCGGACAGATAGCAGCAGAGGGTGCTTTCGATGCTCCCCAAGAGTATCTTGATAACTTAGTTGATGAATTTAAAAAAAGAAGAGATTTTGTAGTAGAATATTTAAATACAATACCTGGCGTTGTTTGTCCCAAACCTAAAGGAGCATTTTATTTGATGGCAAGATTACCAGTTGATGATGCCGAAAAATTTGCTATATGGATGCTTGAGAATTTTGAATATAAAAAACAAACAGTGATGCTTGCTCCTGGAGCAGGATTTTATTTCAATACAAATTTAGGAAAACAGGAGGTAAGAATTGCATATGTATTGAATATAGAAGAATTGAAAAATGCTCTTGAATGCTTAAAAATGGGATTAGAAGCCTACCCCTTTAAAGTTAAAACAGATGAACAAATAAAAATTTCTATATCAAATTAATCATTCAATTATTTATCAATAGCACCGAGAAATCGGTGCTATTTTTTTACGATTCAATCAAAGCCATTATTCGTTCTATTTGTTTTTGTTTGTTGACTTCCCTCAGGTTTCTTGCCGTTTCAGTAAAATATTGATGTTTTGATATAAACTCAAGTTGCAATTTATTCCATTCTTTGATATCATTGATTTTATTATGTTCTTTAAGTTCAAGAAATAACAAGTTTGATACGGGTATCATATCACTCCTACCAAGATAGTCAAGATCAGCATCACATATAATTGCTTCGAGTAAATTTTTTGGATTTGGTGGTAATTTTGTTGCCATAATCAATTCACAAATCAAATCAATCTGCGAAGTTGTATAATAATATCTTGGTAATATTTGCCGAGCAATTACAGTACTCCAATATTCATGATCGTTATAACTTATTATATGACCTGTATCATGAAACAAAGCTGCTGTTTTTAGTAACAATAATTCTTCATCTGTAACACCCTCCCCTATCCCTATTAATTCAACCTGTGTTACTACATCAATGGTATGTTTTACATTATGATAATAAAGATTTTTAGGTAAATCTTTTTCAAGCTTATCAAGTATATATTCTTGTAAATCGGTAAATTGAACAAGTCCAAATTTAATACTGAATTTTTTATTTGGTATCAAACATTTACCCATTAACGAATATTCCTTTTTCAATCCTTTTACTGAATATAATTGAATATCACCTTTGTATTTTATTGGAAGTTTACCAAAATATTCACAATCAAAAAGGTCTTTAACAATTTCGTAAGTTGTTGATGAAATCAATATATCTTCATTTGATGCAAATGCTCTTATTCTTGCAGCAATATTTAAAGTTTCGCCTTTAAATTCATAAGATTTACTATTTTTCTTATATATTTCTTTGGCTAAAAGAGGTCCTGTATGAATGCCAATTTTCAACCTCCATATTTTCTTATCTCCAAAATAAGATCTTTGCAAATCTTTAATATAATATTGCATTTCTACCGCTGCAAGTAATATTTCAATGGGGTTTGTAATATTCTTTTTTGGAATACCAGCAACACATAAAATAGTATCTCCAATAGTTTTAACATTTTGTATTTCATACTTATCAATTATCATATTCAGATGATACAATATCTCATCAAGATTATCTACTACAATCCGAGTATCCATATCTTCTGTTATTTCTCCAAACCCTTGTATTTCTGCATACAATACAGATGCATAATTATATCTTATAATTTTGCTAAATTTTTCTTCTTCGAGGAGTTTTTTTAAATCTTCATTTTTTTCAACTATATGTTTATACTTTTCAAGTTCTAATGAAAGTTCTTCATTTATTTTGGTTAGTCTTTCATTTTCTCTAATCAGGTTCTTGTTATTTCTTAGTAATTCTGCAATCCTTTTTAGAATGCTTGATCCTTCCTTGCTCATAAAAAAAATTAATGAGTAATATTAAAATACGAAATAAAATATAATTTTGTTTAGTTTTTAGTGTAAAAATTTTGGTTTTTTTTTAACAATGAAATTCAAATTAGTTTCAAAATACAAACCTACAGGTGATCAACCAGAAGCAATTGATCAGCTTGTTAATAACATTCTTAATGGTGTTAGGTTTCAAGTTTTGCTTGGCGTAACAGGGTCGGGTAAGACATTTACAATAGCCAATGTAATAGAAAAATTACAAAGACCTGTTCTTGTTTTAAGTCATAATAAAACATTAGCAGCACAACTTTTTGGGGAATTTAAACAATTTTTTCCGAAAAATGCAGTAGAATATTTTATATCATATTACGATTACTATCAACCTGAAGCTTATATACCTGTAACAGACACTTATATAGAGAAAGATTTATCCATAAACGCAGAAATAGAAAAGTTAAGACTGAGTGCCACTTCTGCACTTTTATCAGGACGAAGAGATGTAATAGTAGTATCATCAGTTTCTTGTATTTATGGAATTGGTAATCCCGAGGATTTTTATAAACAAACCATATCACTTAAAAAAGGAATGAAGATATCGAGAAACATTTTATTACATAAGCTGGTAGATTCTTTATACTCAAGAGAAGATAAAGAAATACGCAGAAGTATTTTCAGAGTAACAGGAGATGTAATTGATGTTTATGTTGCATATGGAGATTATTATTATCGTATACACTTTTGGGGTGATGAAATTGAAGAAATTGAAACTTTTGATTCTGTTACAAACAAAAAAATTGATGCACCACATGAAATTAAAATTTATCCTGCAAGCATTTTTATAACATCAAGAGACAAAATTGAACATGCGTTGCAGCATATTGCAATAGATTTAGAAAAGCAAGTAGAATATTTCAAAAGTATTGGAAAAGACATTGAAGCCAAAAGACTTTACGAAAGAGTAACTTATGATATGGAAATGATAAGAGAATTAGGATATTGTCCTGGCATTGAGAACTATTCAAGATATTTTGATGGTAGACTACCTGGTATGCGTCCGTTCTGTTTACTTGATTACTTTCCTGATGATTTTATTACAATCATCGATGAAAGTCATGTTACTATACCACAATTGCATGCTATGTATGGAGGCGACCATTCGCGAAAACAAACTCTTGTTGAATACGGTTTTCGTTTACCTGCTGCTCTTGACAATAGGCCATTGAGATTTGACGAATTTGAACATTTAATTGGTCAAACAATTTTTGTTAGTGCAACACCAGGTGATTATGAATTAAAAAAATCTGAAGGTTTAGTGGTTGAACAACTTATAAGACCCACAGGATTACTTGACCCAGAAATTGAAGTTAGACCTACAATGAATCAGATCGAAGATTTGATGAAAGAAATAAATATTAGAGTAAAAAACAACGAAAGAGTGCTTGTAACAACATTAACTAAAAGAATGGCAGAGGAGCTTACCGAATTTTTAAGTAAATATAATATAAAATGTAGATATATCCATTCTGATATTGATACACTTGACAGAATAGAAATACTTGAAGGATTAAGAAATGGTGATTTTGATGTTTTAATTGGAATAAATCTTTTAAGAGAAGGCCTTGATTTACCAGAAGTATCACTTGTAGCAATTCTTGATGCTGATAAAGAAGGATTTCTAAGATCAGAAAGATCTTTGACACAAATTGCAGGAAGAGCAGCAAGAAACATTAATGGTAAAGTTATAATGTATGCTGATAAAATTACACCATCGATGCAAAAAACTATTGATGAAACAATTAGAAGAAGAACAAAACAAATTGAGTATAATCAAAAAAATAATATTACTCCAAAACCAATTGTTAAGGCATCATCAAATATTATGCAAGAAGTTAAACTAAAAACAGGGAAAGCTTATGCTTATGTTGAACCTGACAAAATTGATTATGCTGCAGATCCTGTGATAAAGTATCTCTCTGAAAATGAACTTAAAAAATTAATTGAAGAAACAAAACAAAAAATGTTGAAGGCTGCTGAAAATTTAAAATTTCTTGAAGCAGCAAAATTTAGAGATGAAATGTTTTTTTACATAAAAATCCTTGAAGAAAAAACAGGTAAAACAGTTAAAATATAATAATTATGAAAATCGATACTTCAAAAAAAGTAATTAAACACAATTTTTATGGATTCTTTTTCACACTAATTATAGTAATATCAATTGGCACTCTATTAGTGACAAGAATTTATAACGAAAAACTTTTTGGTGTTGACAAAAATATTTTATCAATAATTCTTGCAGTAATATTTTTACTTTATTTACTATACAACTATTTACATGACTATCATTATTTTTACTTTTCTGATGAAGAAGATGATAAATTAATTTTTCGCCATTTTCCTATAAAAATCATGATTGAAAAAAAAGTTTCTATAGAAATTCCAAAAAAAGATTTTGTTGGATTTTATATTGAAAAAAAACTTATTGGCTTAAAAGAATACCTTATTATTTATCAAAAGACAGATAAAAAAATTGGAAAATATCATCCTATCTCAATTTCATTTTTAAATAAAAATGAGAAAGAACAGTTATTTTCAACTTTAAATAAATATGGTGAAAATAAAAAGTTTATATAAAATTTTATTGTTAGTTATTACCTTTTTTATCTCCAACAATAGTTTTTGTAAAAATAAATTTTTTTTTGAAATATTAGATAAAAATAACATAATAGTAAATAATGAATATGTCATAATAAATACCAAAACTCAAAATCTGTTTAAAATCAAAATTGTTAATTGCATAGAAAACAATCTAATAGGAAAAAGTGTTAGATTATCTATAATTATACAACCATTTAATAATAAAATTAATACTATCTCAATAAACAAGACATTTACAATTAAAAAAAGTAATTTAAATTTTCTTGAAATAAAAATTCCAAATCTTAACAAAGGTCAATATTTTATATATTTTTCATTAGAATTAGATAATCATAAAGAATTTAAAACTATACTTCTTAAAATTGAAAACAAAAAATGGTTATATAAATCTCTTTCAGGATTAATTGGAGGATTGGCAATATTTTTATTTGGATGTAGCTTTTTAAGCAAAAATTTACAAAAATCGGCTGGGTATCAATTTCAAAATATCTTACACAAACTTTCAAAAAGCAAATTTGCTGGTTTAATTTCGGGTATTATATTTACCTTTATATTTCAGAGTAGTTCTGCTACGTCAGTTATGATTGTTAGCTTAGTAAATTCCGGTATTATTACACTAACGCGTGCAATTCCCATACTTATTGGTTCGGCTATAGGAACAACCATAACTGTTCAATTAATTGCTTTTCGATTGACAGATTACGCATTATTAATTGTAGGTACTGGATTTATTTTTTCAATAACAGAAAAACCTTTATTAAAAAATATTGGCGGAGCATTAATGGGAGTTGGATTCGTATTTTATGGTATGCACATAATGTCGGAATCGATGCAACCATTAAAAAATATAACTTTGATAGGCGATGTTATTCTAAAGCTTAAAAATCCAATAATAGGAATTTTGACAGGATTAATTTTAACCGCTCTAATACAAAGCAGTGCTGCATTTATTGGTATAATTTTAACCTTATCAACTCAGAATCTTATAACACTTGAAGCATCAATACCCTTAATACTCGGAACAAATCTTGGAACAACTATTACAGCATTATTAGCCAGTATAAATTCATCACAAGAATCAAAACAGGTAGCTTTAAGCTATTTCATATTTAAATTTTTAGGTATATTTATTATTTTACCCTGGATTACAGGTTTTACAATGTTAGTGAAAAACATTACTTATAATATTGGTCATGTATTCAATATTTACAATATTTCTGGATATGAAATAAGAGAAATTGCAAATGCACATACTATATACAATACATTTATTGCTTTAATATTTTTACCATTATCGGGATTAATAGAAAAAATTGTTTGTTTTATACTTCCACCCAAAAAAGAACATGAGGAACCTTTCAAAACAATGTATCTTGATTATTCCCTCATAAAAACACCTTCTTTAGCAATTTCAGCGGCTAAAAATGAAGTTATAAGAATGATGGAAAATGTAAAAGAAATGGCTGAGATAATTTTATTGGCATTTATAACCAAAAATTCAAAAATAATTGATAGTATTTATAAAAAAGAAAAAGAAATAAATTATTTGCGTGATAAAATAAATGATTATATAGTGTTAATATCGAAGCAGGAAAATGATAAGAAATCAGTAGAAGAAATATTTCAAATTATGTTTATAATAAACGAATTTGAACATATAGCTGATATAATTTCAATAAATATGGCAGGTAAAGCATTGACTTGGATCAACAGTGAAAATGTTTTCTCGAGCCAAGGAGAGAAAGAAATTATAGATTTTCATAAAAACACTATTGCTTTTTTCGAAAAAATTATTAAGCTTCATCAAAATTTTGATATTGATGAAGCAAAAAGAATAAAACATGCATATAAAGAATATAGAAAACTTGTTTTTGATCTTGAAAAAAAACACTTTGAAAGATTAAAAAATGATGTAAAAGAATCGATTGAAAGTAGTAAAGTACATATCGAATTATTAACAATGTTAAAACTAATTACAAGCCACCTTATTAATTCAATACGTATTCTCAAAACAAAAAATTATAACGATGATAAAGATAAATCCACAAATTGAACAAAGTTGGAAAGAGATTTTACTCGATGAGTTCAATTCAGATTACTTTGTTGAATTAAAAAATTTTCTAATAGAAGAAAAGAAAAAATATGAAGTGTATCCACCTGGAAATTTAATATTTCATGCATTTAATCGAACTCCTTTCCACAAAGTTAAGGTAGTTTTACTTGGACAAGATCCATATCATGGCAAAGGGCAAGCACATGGTTTGTGTTTTTCTGTACCTTATGGAATAACACCCCCACCATCTTTAGTAAATATTTTTAAAGAGCTGCATAGCGACCTTGGCATTCCAATACCTTCTCATGGTAATCTTGAAAAATGGGCAGATCAAGGGGTATTATTATTAAACGCTATATTGACAGTAAGGGCTAATTCAGCTGGCTCACATCAGGGTAAAGGATGGGAAAAATTTACAGATGCTGTAATAAAGAAAATTTCAGAGAAAAAAAGCGGAATTGTATTTCTTCTATGGGGTAAATATGCTCAGGCAAAAGAAAATTTAATTGATCAAAACAAACATTATATTCTTAAAGCTGCTCATCCTTCACCATTTTCAGCAAATGGATTCTTGGGATGTAAACATTTTTCAAAAACCAATGAAATATTAATTAAAGAAGGCCATGAACCAATAGATTGGTCTTTATAAAATAAAATCTTAGATGCTATCATCTATTGTAACTCATAATATCAAGATTATTTGGTAATACTAATTCAATTCTTGCACCATTATTGTTCTTAATTAAAATTGAGCCTGAAAGCATATCAACTATTACTCTAGCCGTTGCCAGACCTAATCCTATACCAAAATCACTTTCATCTTGCTTTTCAGTAAAAAATACTGTAAATAAATTATTTAAAGCATTTACTGAAAAACCAGAACCCTCATCTTGAATTATAATTTTTACATCTTTGTTTTCTTTAATCACCTCTATATTGATGTTTCCATTTACAGGCGAATACTTTACAGCATTTTCAATAAAAATGTATAAACACGATTTGACTAATATTTCATCTGAAAAAATCATCAAATCATTTGGACAATCAATTTTAAAATTAACAGTTAAAGGTATAATAGAAACCTCTTTTACAACATTTTTTATACATTTATTCAAATTTATTTCTGATAAATAAGGTACATAATTATCAGCCTTTATTTCTGTATATAATAAAGAAAATTCAGCAGCTTTATTAAGTTTATGAATTAATTGATTTAAATATTTAACATATTCTTTTGCTTCGTCTGACATAACAGCATCTTCAAGAATTTTACCAAAACCTTGAATACCTTGCAAAGGTGTTCTAAGTTCATGATTAATATGCCTAATAAACTTTTCTTTTGCTTTATCAAGCTGTGCAAGTTTTTCATAAGCATTTTTCAATGCCTGATGAGCTTCAAACAACTCTTTATTTGCCAGTTCAAGTTCCAAAGTTCTTTGTTTAACTCTTTCTTCTAATTCTTGATTTAATTTAATCAATTCATCTGTTTTAAATTTTAATTCAAGATGTGTTTTTACTCGGGCTAAAAGTTCATTAATATTAAATGGTTTGTGAATATAATCTACCCCTCCAACGCTAAATCCTTTGCTAACAAATTCATAATCATCTTGTGCTGTTATAAAAATAACAGGTATATCAGAAGTTTGAATATCTTTTTTTAATATTTTACAAACTTCAAAACCATCAATATCGGGCAAAACAATGTCAAGTAAAATCAAATCAGAGATAGAACTCTTAGCTAATTTTATAGCATCATAACCATTATTTGCAACAATTGTACAATACCCTTCATTTCGTAAAATCGAAGTTAAAAAATCGAGATTACTTGTTGAATCATCTACAACCAAAATAGTAGGTATTTTATGAGACATAATTTTACTAACTCTAATTAAGTTACTAATATATTAAAAATTTTTAATGATAAACTTTTTTTCATTAAATTTAAAGGAATTATTTTTATAATTGTTTTTAATTTTAAATTTAAAACAATGGAAATAGTTAAGGCCAAAAGTTCCGATATAGTTGAAATTATGTATTTTGTTGATGTTAACTTCAAAGAATCATTAAATATCTCATTAATAAAGTGGATTAACAATCTCAGTTTAATAGAACAATTTGTTAATGAAGAAAGTGCATATATCTTAAAAGAAAAAAATATAACAAAAGCAATATTTATAATTTCTAATAAAATGCCAGATGATTATAATGCTTTGAATGTTCCGCAAAACAATACTCTTTTTGTAAACCTTTTATTGGTTCATCCTCTTTACAAGAATCATGGAATTTATAATAATATTTTTTCATTTATCGAAGATTTTGCAAAAAGCAACAATTACAAACATATAATACTCGATACTATCAGCACAAACGAAAATCTATACTCATTTTTACAAATTAAAAATTTTACAAAAACAGGAACATTTTATATTTCATTACAAAAAATACCATTTTATTATTTTACAAAACAACTTAATTAAATACATTTTTAAGCATTTATTAACTTAATTGTTGATAAGTGTTGTAAAAAATTTTGATTTGATTATTCATCAATATTATTAATAAATTCAATAATTTCTTCAAATACAATTTTCCAGTTCCTGTAAATATGAAAATCAGAAAGAAATTCATTATGCCAGATAGGAATAAATTTTCCCCCATTTTTCAAAGTTACTTTTATCAATTTTTGCATAACCTTGATTGAATGTTGAGGATCTAATTTCATATATTTTAATAAAGTAATATCCATTACAGAAAATGGTACCACTGTAAGTTGAGTCTCTAAATCATTATGTAAATCATAAAATTTGAATGGTATCGAAGTACCTGCTCTAAAACCTGTAATATTATGATAACCCATTGAATAATCAAATAATATACCAGCTTCAATAAGAATACGATATGAAAAGGGTAATGAAAATTTTAAATAATGAAAACGATTTGAGGTAACTTTTCTTTCTATTATGTCTTCAAGTAAACTTTTTTCCTGAACAATTTTAAATAAATCATCTGAAGCATAAACCGAAGTATGCAAACCGATAGAATGTTTTTTAGAAATATTTTCAATTAATTTTCTAATTTCAATTCTACTAGCAGATATTGCTCTGTCATATTTGCCTTTATTTCTCAACAAAAAGAAAAAAACTGAATCAAACTCATATTTATCTTTAAATTGGTTTATATAATCATAGGTATCATAAGGATCTTTTTCTAATTTAAAAATAACGGGATATCTTTCAAAAGCCATTATAAAATCTTTTCTTAAAATTGATTTTAAAGTAGCTCCAAGATTTTTTAAAATTCCTTTAAATTTAAAAGCATAAGCATTATCCACATCAAAAGTAAAAATATACTTTTCTTCGGAAAATTGATTTATTTCAAGGTAAGGAAACTTTGATTTTAAAGAATCAACAAGCATGTTACACCATATTTCAATAATGGGAACTTGCAAAAAATTGTTTTTAAAAGCAATGCTATTTTTATAATCATATCTACCAAATTCGTCTTTAATAGCATTATCATAATACTCTTCATAGCGTGTTATCAAGAAAAATGAAGCTGAAAAAATATCAAAACACAAATCTCCATTATTATTTCTAAAAAATATTTTAATATTATTATGTTCCGATATTTCTACATTCAACGGATGTATGTTATTTTCATCAAGTAATCCGGATGGTATAATATGCAATTCATTGTTTGTTATACGATTCATACTATAATTGATGCGCGGACCATTAAACAACCTAAAAATATTTTCTTCACTAATTAGTAAACATTCATACTTAAGAATATTTTTCAATATATGATTTATAATAAATTTTTTTCTTGGAGTAATTTTTTCGACAAATACAGCTATAGTATTCATTAAAAGTTAAAAATTTTTATTATTTTACAATATCAAAGATAAAAAGTTTTTACAATTCAATTGATTTTTTTTGTCGGGCAAAAGAGTATTCAATCCCAAAGTTAAAGTACATTGTCAAACCTTCATTTATTCCATGTATTCCAATTGTTTTAGGGTGATGAAATTTACTTAGTGAACCTATATATACACCTATACCAGCAGATGTGGTCATATATAAATTTCCAATAATTTTGAATTTAAGTCCGCCCGTAAAATAATGTTCCATTGTAGCTATTCTACCTGATTCATTATCATCAACCTCAATAATTTTGCCATTAGAAGTAATTATAACATTTTCATAAATAGTAGCCATGTGATAAATAAGATTATATTGAAAATAAGGTTGAAATGGTTTTATATAACTAATAGGTTCTTCAAATTTACCAATATAAATTCTATAATTTATTAAAGCACCTGAAATAAAATTCTCATTTCCATGGTAAATTATTCCAGCAAATAGTGCCTTTCTACCTTTTTGAATCCCTACATTTAAATTATAACCTAGTTGATACCCACTTCCAGAATAAAAAAATCCGGTATTACCAAAGTAATAGGTAAGACATTCTTCTTCAACTGGATATTGAGCCATTAAACCAAAAACATTTAAAAAAATAAACACACATATTTTAAACAAAATTTTTAACATTTATCAAACTTTTAATAAAGATACTTAGTTTTTAAGTATTTTTTGATGATATTAATGTGATATTTAATAACTTTCAACATTGATTTAGATCATTCACAAAAATTAATATTTTAATTTAGCTGTATCATAAATTAATTTTTATATTTGTAAACTTTTTAACATAATTAAAAACAATTATATGAGAAAAAATATAGTAGCTGGCAACTGGAAAATGAATAAAACCCTTGATGAGGGCATAATTCTTGCAAAAGAAGTAAACGAGAAACTTACTAGAAGTGATATAACTGTTGTTTTGTGTACTCCATTCATTCATCTTACCGAAGTTAAAAAAGTTATTAATAAACCTAACTTATTTCTTGGAGCACAAAATTGCGCATCAGAAGACAGTGGTGCATATACAGGTGAAGTTTCTGCTGCAATGATAAAATCAACAGGTGCCGTTTATGTAATAATAGGGCATTCAGAAAGAAGAACATATTACCATGAAACCAATGAAATTTTAAACAAAAAAGTTAAATTAGCTCTAAAACATAACCTCATACCAATTTTTTGTGTTGGAGAAATACTTGAAGAAAGAAATAAAAATATTCATTTCGAAGTAGTTAAAGAACAGTTAAAAGAAGGTTTATTTGATTTATCGGCTGAAGATTTCAGTAAGGTCGTAATAGCATATGAACCTGTCTGGGCAATTGGTACTGGTGTTGTAGCAACACCTGAACAGGCACAGGAAATGCATAGCATGATTCGTGAATATGTTGCAAATAATTACAACAAGGATATAGCTGACAATCTTACTATTCTTTATGGTGGCAGTTGTAAAGCTTCCAATGCTCGTGATTTATTTAAAAATCCTGATGTAGATGGTGGGCTAATAGGCGGAGCATCTTTGATTGCCGATGAATTTATAGGAATAGTAAATGCTATATGATAAATTTACAATAATACTCAGTCCGCATTATTAAATAATGCGGATTTTTTTGTTTAGAAAATGAAAACTATATCTATAAAAATAACTACAAAGAATTTTGAAAGTGATAATGAAATTTTGCTTGCATTGCTATCTGATTTAAACTTTGAAGGATTTTTAGAAGACCACAATTTTTTAATTGGATATTTAAAAGAAAATGAATTTGAAAATTTCAAATTATTTTTTGAAACGATAAAAAACAACTTTGATGATTTGACTTATACTACAGAAATAATAGAAGAAAAGAATTGGAATGAGTTATGGGAAAAAAATTTTGATCCTGTAATTATCAGCAATACAGTTCTGATAAAAGCCCCTTTTCATCAGATAGACAAGAAATATAAATATGAAATAACCATATTTCCACGTATGGCATTTGGAACAGGCCATCATCCGACAACAGCCATGATGATAGAACTTATGTTAAAATACCATGATAGAATTATAAATAAAAAAGTCGTCGATATAGGTTGTGGTACAGGAATTCTGGCAATAATGGCATCAAAACTGGGTGCACAAGATATTGTTGCTATTGATATCAGTTCATACGCTATTGAAAATACTACTGAAAATGCAAAGCTTAATAATATTAACAACATCAATTGTTACGAGTCTTCGATAGAATTTCTTAACTTTGAAAAATTTGACATAATTTTAGCCAATCTTACAAAGAATTTAATTCTCGAACAAATAAATTATTATTACAATTTGTTATCGTACAATGGATTAATATTCTTAAGCGGTATACTATCAATAGATATTAATGAAATAATAAATAAAATGACAAAATACAACTTTAAGTTTTTAGAAAAATCTGAAAAAAAAGAATGGTGTGGAATAGTATTTTTAAAAAACTAAATGAATGAAAAACATAATTTTTATAGGAATAGGTGGTTTTTTAGGAAGTATATCAAGGTTTTTATTAAGTAAATGGATACATAGCAATTTTTTATCATCGTTTCCTTTTGGAACTTTAATAGTAAATATAATTGGTTGTTTGCTACTTGGTATTTTTACAGGTTTTATTGATGAAGATTTATTAATCTCGGAAAACTTTAAATTAATGGTAATAACAGGTTTTTGTGGCGGCTTTACTACCTTTTCTACATTTACTAATGAAAATTTTATGATGCTAAGAAATGGAGAATATGTGTATGCATTGATATATATACTTATGAGTATTTTAGCAGGATTTGTTGCATTAATTACAGGAAGAATGATAGTTAAAACAATAATTTAAAATATGAATACAAATAATAATAATAAATATGCTAGGTTAAAAATATATATCAGTACAACTGATACATACAACAATAAATCATTGTATGAATATATAACTGAACTAGCATTTAAAAAAGATATGTATGGCACAACTGTAATAAGGGGAATAATGGGATATGGAGCAAGCAGTAGAAAAATAGAATCATTTAAATTTCTTGAATTTTCATCAAAATTACCAATAATTATAGAAATTATTGACGAATATGATAAAATAAAAAATTTTTTTGAAGACACAATTAAGCCAATTTTAGAATCTATTGAAAAGGGTTGCATTGTAACAATAGAACCTCTTGAAATATTACTTTACAAACATGGGAATAAAAAAAATAATCAAAACCAAAAAAACATCTAAATCACATTAAAAAATTATTTTATTTTTAATAAATTACTAATTTGTTTTATAAGATTTTTAAAACATTAATCGAAGTAAAATTAAAATATAATAAATTTACTTGCTAACATGTATAGAAAAGAAATATGAAACAAATAAAATTTGTTCTATTAATAATATTTTTTATTACGATTACATTTGTAAATTCATTTTCTCAGCGGGTTAAAAGTTTTTCTGATAGTTTATTTATTAACGAATTACAATTATTTTTAAAAGATATTTATAACACTAACAAATTTTTAATAGATAAATTTACGAAATACTGGGACGGCGACACTTCTAGTAAATTTACTCCAGAAGAAAAAGCAAAAATAATTACAACATCAAATTTATTACTTAAAATAAATGGACGACCATCACCACATTTTATTGATTACATATCATCATTGGTTTTATTTAAAGACAATAATATTCCGTTTTTACAATTTTTTTTATGGCATAAAGGTATTGATTCGATTGTTTTCAACAACAAAAATCCATTACCACTATTTTCAAATATTACAAAAACAACAATATTATTTTTTAATGAAAATTTATTATACAAATCAAATACAATTAAATGGAAAATTATAACAAATAATTATCAATTTACTATTCAAGAAAATCAGCCAGCAATTTATTACACTAATGCAATGCTTATTTGCATAAGTAATAATGATAGTACAGTAATTAAAGATTTTGAAGGATTTTTTTTAATAGCCAATAATACAATAAAAGGTAAAAAAGGCAAAATAACATGGGAACATGCAGGATATAATCAAGATTCGGTATATACTTTGATAAGTAATTATCACCTAAATATAGCAAGGTCGGAATATAAAATTGAAAATGCATTATTATATTACAAATACTTTTTTGACAAACCTCTTGAAGGTACTTTAATTAATAAAGTACACACATATAAAAATATAGATGAAATCCAGTACCCACAATTTATTTCCTATCAGCAAAATTTCAATATAAAAAATCTATATCCAGGTATAAACTATAAAGGTGGTTTGACAATACAAGGATCGAGAATGATAGGATCGGGTATCAAAGATCAAAATGCACAATTATTGATTTATAAAAACGATACTTTAATTCTTACAGCAAGGTCAAATAGATTTTTATTCAGACCTGATAGAATATTAAGTTCAAACACCGAAATTTCAATAAAAATAAATTCCGATTCAATTTATCATCCATCAATTGGTTTCAGGTATATTGTATCTCAAAAAACATTAAACTTATTTCAAAATGATTTTTACACATCAAAGGGTCCATATTATGATTCATATCACAATATTGATATGTATTTCGAACAATTAAAATGGCAAACAGATCAACCCTATATGATATTTGGAGCTTTTCCAGGAAATGCAATTGGAATAGCAAGTTTCGAATCAAAAAATTATTTTAATAAGAATGATTTTGAGAAATTGCAGGGCATGGATTACGTCCATCCATTAATTGCAATCAGGGGATATTCAAGATATAAAGGATGGGAGGAATTCACAGCAACAGAGTTAGCTAATTATCTCAAAATGCCAATACACTTGGTGAAAGAAATGTTAATATTACTAGCTTCAAAGGGTTTTGTTTTTTATGATCCAGACACAGAAACGACACGAATAAAAGAAAAACTATATGATTACATTAACGCAAATGCCAACATAATTGATTATGATATTTTACGTTTTAATTCACGAACAAAAGCTCCACTTGAAAATGCTCGATTGGATTTAAAAACTTTTGATCTGATAATCAATGGTATTGAATCTATTCAAGTAAGTGACTCACAAAATGTTTTTATATTTCCTGACAATCAACAAATAATAATGAAACAAAATAGAAATTTTAATTTCAGCGGAGTTGTAATTGCAGGTTTATTTAGATTTGAAGGTAAAAATTTTTTATTTCATTACGATTCATTTAAAATAAATCTAAAATATATCGAGAAATTAAATTTAAAATATTATAGTGATAAGCTTGATAATTACGGACGACCAGTATTAGAAGAACTAAAAACAACTATTAATTATGTAACAGGAGAGTTGTTAATAGATAAACCTGATAACAAATCGGGCAAATTTTCACATCCTGAATATCCTATTTTTACTAGCAAAGAAAATTCATACATATATTATGACAACAAAAATATAAGAAATGGTGTATACAAAAAAAATAATTTTTATTTTCTCGTTTTTCCATTTACAATTGATAGTCTCGACAATTTTAATAAAAGTACTTTAATATTTGATGGTAAACTTATATCTTCGGGAATATTACCTGATCTAGAAACAAAATTAACATTGCAAAAAGATCAATCACTTGGTTTTAATATCAAAGTATCAAATTTACCACTTTACGGTAATAAAGGCATATTCACTGATTCTTTAAAACTTTCTAACAATGGTCTTGAAGGCAATGGTATAATAAAATATTTATCCAGTACAACAAAATCAAACAACATAGTATTTTATCCTGATTCATTAATTGCAAAAGCTAACGAATTTTACATTGATTATACTACAAACACATTTCCACAAACACCAAAAGTATACTCACAAAAAAATAATATTAAATGGTACCCATATAAAGATAGCATGAAGATTATAAGAACCGACAAAAACTTTCAAATTTTCAACGATAGCACTGATTTAATAGGTGATCTAGTGTTAACCGGTAAAGGATTATTTGGAAATGGTATTTTTGATATTAAACACGCAAAACTTAATTCCAACAAATATAAATTTTTAGCAAATGAATTATATTCAGATACAACTGAATTTATACTTAAGTCAAAAGACAAAGGCACACCACTTGTTTACTCCAACAATGTCAGTAGTTATTTTAACTTTGCAAAAAAACAAGCCGAATTTAATTCAATAGAATCTTTTACAAAAGTTAACTTTCCCGAAAATAAATATATAAGCTTTTTAAATTATTTTCAGTGGGATATGAACAAACATGTTTTTACGATGAGTTTGAAAGGTACTACAGATTTTGCATCATTAAAACAAGAAGGCCCTATATACCTTTCTGTTGATCCATTGCAAGACTCATTAAATTTTATATCACCACTTGCATATTACGACTACAAAAATTTTATAATAAAAGCAACAAAAGTCAAATATATTGATGTGGCCGATGCAAGAATTTTTCCTGAAAACGAAGAAATTATTGTTGGTAATAAAGGATATATATTACCATTAGAAAATGCCAAAATAATTGCAAATAGATACAACCAATATCATACTATATATAATTCAAAAATCGATATTTTAGGAAGAAAAAAATATAAAGGTAATGGTTATTTTGATTACATAGATGAAAATAAAAATGTACAGACAATATTTTTCAAAAACATAGATGTAAATGACAGTATAATAACGATTGCCAATACTACATTTTCAGAAGTTGATAGCTTTTTTCTAAGTCCTCATTTTGCATTTCAAGGTAATATAACTTTAAGAGGCGATCAAAAATATCTGATTTTTGATGGTGCTACACAAATTCAAACAATGTGTCCGTTGTTAGCAACTCAATGGATTAAATTTAAAACTCAAATAAATCCTGATAGCATATATATACCTTTAGGTTTACAAGCAAAAAATATCAATCTCAAAAATATATATTCAGGAATATTATTTAATTACGACTCATTAAAAATATATCCTGCATTTCTTTCAACAAAAAAATATCATAGTGACATGGTAATGCTGCCTTTAAGTGGATATTTAACATTTGATAGAGCAAAAAATTCATTTATTATTACCACAGCAGAAAAGTTTTTAAACAAAGATACTATAGGCAATTATTTGATGCTTAATACTGAAGAGTGTATTCTATATGGTGAAGGCAAATTTGATCTAGGAGTCAATCTCGACCAGGTATATTTAACAACAGCAGGTACATTCAACTACGATCTTAACAATAACAAATTAAATTTTGATATTGTATTAGGAATAAATTTTTATATTGATAATATATCTATAAATTCAATGGCTAATGATCTTGATAGTTTACCCAATTTGCCACCAATAAATATAACAACTCGCAAATTTTTGTTATCAATTAATAATATTGCAGGTTCTAAAAATGCCAAAACGTTTCTTGAAGAACTCAATCTTTTTGGGAATGTAAAAAATGTACCTGATGAACTAAACTTTAAGCTATTTTTCAGTGACTTGAAAATGAAATGGGATGAAAGTTATCGATCATTTAGAACATACGGTAAAATTGGTCTTGGTAGTGTCAACAATGTTCAAATAAACCGATATATTGATGGAATGATTGAAATCCCTGTACGAAGAAGTGGTGATATGATGGACATTTATTTAGAAATTGAAAGACAAAAATGGTATTATTTTGGTTATACACCTGGGGTAATGCAAATTCTCTCAACAAACAAAGAAATGAATGATGCCATTATGGCAATAAAAACTAGAAAAAGAACTCTTAAACCTACAAAAAGAGGTGGTAGAAGTTACACATATATTGTATCAACCGATGTTAAAAAACAAACATTTTATAACAGGTATCAATATTTACTCCGAACAGAATAATTGTAATAGATTTTTATATATTTTTAAAAACAAAAAAATTTTAATTATTTTATTGATTTTTAAATCAAAAAATTGAATTGAAGAAAACATTTTTATATACAAAAAATCATTTAACATTAAAAAATTATTATTCATTAATTAACTTTGAAATTGTAGTTTAATTAAATTTAGCAAGTTTTAATAAATATTTATATTTAAAAACAAAAGAGGCTGCTTTATTAGCAGCCTCAATATTACTTAGATAAAATAATCATTTTACAATCAATCTTTGAATACTAAATGAATTATTTAAATCTTTAATAAAATAAACTCCTGTCTTCAAATCACTTACATCAATAAAATTTTTGGAAGGAGTTACTAATTGTTGTTTCAACAATTCGCCAGTAACACTGTAAATAGCAATATTTGTCGGATTATTAACATCTATATAAACTTGTCCTTTAGCTGGGTTGGGATATACAATAGATGATTGAACATTATTTTGTTTAATAGCAGAACTAAGCGTATAATTAACTCCACGCAACATCATTTTTGAACCAAAACAACCAATAACATAAGTTTTATTAGCTTTAACATCCCATGAAAACACCATATAGGTAGTTACATCTGATGCAATAGTAGTACCATCAAATGTTCCTGTATATTCATTTTGATCATTAGCTTTTACATACTTAACTTGAGGTGCAGTAAAATAAGTAGAATTATTAGTAATATCATCACCTGTGTCAAAATTAGTTGTTAATGCTTGCAAATCATTATTATTAGGGCATGCTTCTGTAAGTTCAATAACAAAAGTCTTTTTATTACCACTCATTTTAACAGAAATATCTAATTTTCCATCTTTTTGAGTTCGAAATGCATAGTACATACCATTATTCGATCCCTGTATAAATGCTAAATTATCGTATGTAATACCGTTATATACAATAGTAATTGCTCCCCGATCACTCTTTCCAATTACGCCTGATGGATCAGAATGCATACACAACAAATTTTGAATATTTAACTGAATTTCAGTAGCTGCATTAATTAATGCTATTGTACTATCGGCTTTCCAAGTACCCTGAGCATTGGTATTAAAGATACTTATTTGTAAAAACATACCAATTAATAACAATAGTAAACAATTCTTTTTCATAAGCTAAAGTTTTAAATTTTATTTAAAGTTAATATTTTTATTAATAAAAAAAAATTACATATATTAAACTTTTTAAATTTTACCTTATCTTAAAGCGCAAAAATAATTTTTAAGATATACTCTTTAAAAACAGCTTAAAATACAATATAAATATAAAAATTTAATAATTTTGCGACTACAAAATTTTATGGTTATGGAATGTAAACAGAATAAAAATTTAAATCAATGCAACTGTTCATATCCCTGTAACAAAAAAGGTATTTGTTGCGAATGTTTACATTATCATCGTAAGATGGGACAACTACCTGCATGTTATTTTCCTGCAGATGCCGAAAAAACATATGACAGAAGTATTGAATATTTTATTGAACTTTACAAAAAAAGAGGAAGTTGGTTTTAAAAAATAATTATGAATATTTTTGGTAAAACCTTAAATGAGTTACAACAAATTTTAAAAAATTACAATTTACCTTCGTACACTGCAAAACAAATTGTTCAATGGATATATAATAAAAATGTTTATGATATTGATTTAATGACCGATATATCAATAAAAAACAGGAAATTACTAAAAGAATCACTTACAATTAATCATATAACTCCCATTGAATTTCAAAAATCAAATGATGGTACAAAAAAATATCTTTTCAAAACAGAAAAAGGATGGTATATAGAAACAGTCATGATTCCTACAGATAACAGGACAACAGTTTGTGTATCAACACAAGCAGGATGTGGATGGGGTTGTAAATTTTGTATGACAGCTAAGCAGGGATTGCAAGGAAATTTAACTGCAGGTGAAATTTTGTCTCAAATCGTAGGAATTCCTGAATTTAAAGAAGTTAATAGAATTGTTTTCATGGGAATGGGTGAACCGCTAAGTAATTTTGAAGAAGTTTTAAAAAGCATTGAGATACTAACTTCTGAATATGGATATAACTTTAGCAAAAACAAAATAACTATTTCGACAGTGGGTTTATTACCAGAATTTGCAAAATTAATTGAACTAAATCCATGTCGCATTGCAATAAGCTTACACTCTCCTTTTCCTGAAGAGCGGGCAAAATGGATGCCCGTAGAAAAGCATACCTCAATAATAGAAATTATAAAAATAATAAAAGACTCAAAAATATATAAAAAGCAAAGAATATCTTTTGAATATATAATGTTTGATGGCAAAAACGATACACCAAGACATGCTAAAGAATTAGGCCGATTATTAAATGGTTTAAATTGTAGAGTAAACTTGATTAATTATCACGAAATTACAAACGAAGAATTTAAACCTGCAAATGAGAAAAGAATATTAGAATTTCAAAATATTTTAAAAAGTAAAAACATAATTACTACAATAAGAAAATCGAGGGGTAAAGATATAGCTGCTGCTTGTGGTATGTTATCAACATTACTACTAAAAGTATAAAATTAAAAATAATTTATTGTTTACTTTTCTCCAAATACTCCAGTGCTTCTTTAATAGTAATTTTTTTACCATCAAGATAAGGAACAATAAAAGCTTTTTTTACTTTACATTCGTGTAATGCTTTAGTTGCTTCTTCATAAGTTTTAAATCTACCAATAGAATATTTATACCATCCTTCTTCGTAAATCATATCGATTTTCATATTACCCTTGTAAATTATTCTAAGATATTCATCTGTTAAAGGTACTGTATGAGCTGCTATTTGTACTTTAAATATAAGTTCTCCCTTTTTCTGTGGTTTTTGTTTGCCAACAGTATCAACCGTAGCAAAAATATCTACAGGAGGTTCTATAACAGCAGGATTTTTATAAAGTTCTTTTAATTGTTCGGTAGTTACATCATCTTCCCAGCCATAATTATATTCTACAGGATAATCGGTATAAACCTGCATAGCCCTTCCTTCATCTCTTATTGCAAGTCTTTCAAGTTCTTCTGCTTCATTTAATTTGCGCAATGCATAATCAAATCTGTCACTAAATTGTACGGCAGATCTTCTTTGCTCGGCCATTTGATTTTTTTTGAAGGCCTGACGTTCATAATACCTTCCCTTTTCAACACCAGCAGCATATTGTTTAACTCTTTTCATTTTTATCCAGAACAAGTCACATCTATTTTTGAAAACAGAGAAGATCTCAGCATGACCTTTTTTACAAAGCTCAGAACTTTCTTTAAGTTTATTTAACGCTCTCAGATAATTTTCTGATAATCCGAGTTTTCTTTCATTGGTATCAAGACTATTATAAAATAATATAGCCTCTTCTTTCAATTGACTGGCTTTTCTAATCATCTCAACACCACGTTCAATAATTTTTAGCTCGGTTTTATCGAATTTAACATTAAGCTCTTTGATAAAATAATTAACATCAACATTTTGACCATAAACATTTCTAATTAATAGAAAAATTAAAAATATCTGTAGTATTTTAATACGTATTTGCATATTATGTAACAAAAGCATAACTTTTCTTATAATAGTTAATCAAAAATATTAAATAACTAAAAATTAAAAAAATTTTATATTCTAAAATAGTTTAAATATTTCCATCTTTTGATAATAAAATTGATATGGCTCGAGTTTTCTGGAATTTTGAAAAAATTATTAGAATTATACTTATCAAAGGTGTACACAACAATACTCCTGAAATACCCCATAAAAAACCCCATAAAGTAATAGATAAAAGTATAAAAATCGGACTAATATTTATATAATCTGAAGTTATTTTGGGTTCAAGAAAATTACCTATAAACATCTGTATAGATGTTATAATAATTAATAAAATTACACCTTTTAAGATAATACTAGTTTGAAGTATAAAAAATAAAACAGGAAATAAAGTTGCAATAATAGATCCTATAATAGGAACAAAATTAAAGACAAAAATTAAAAATGCCCAGAATATTGCAAAATCAACATTCATTATTAATAATACTAAATAACTTAATAAACCAGTTAATAAACTTACAAATGTTTTTATACCAATGTATTTTGTAACAGATTCTTCTATTCTATCAATTGTGTCATTAATTTCTTCTATTTGCTTAACCTCAAAAATTTTTTTCAACTTATTTTTTAAAAATTTTTCCTCAAAAAATAAAAAAACAGTATATAAAATTATAAGAAAAATACTACTAATAAGATTTGATGAGAAATTGAATATAGAAAGTAGAATATTTTTAAAATCAAAATTGTTGATAAATATTTCTATTTCATTTTCTATGTTAATTCTTAGCTTGTTTTCAATTTTAAATATTATAGAATTTATGTTTTCAATATATTTTTCATATGAATTGGCAAGAGTTACAGCATTTTTATAAACTATCATTAACAATATCATAAACAAAAAAATCATAAATGCAAAAGATATTATAATTTTAAACCACGATGGTATGAATTTTTTAAATAAATGTATTTTATCAATTAATGAAACTATACTTTTTATTATCATCCAGAAAAAAATTGCAAATATTAATGGTATAAAAATGCTTTTACCTAAATATAGAATAAATAAAAATAAAAATATTGCCCATCCTAAAATAGTAACAAATAATGCTTTTTTCATTTGAAAAAATTTTTTTAAAGTTATTAAAATTTTCGAAATACATTTGTTTTAAAAATTTTCTTATATTTCAATAAAACTTAATTTTTCAACACTAAATGATAAAAATTAAAAATTATTTATCATTAATTAATTATAAAATTTTATTCATAACATTAGGATTTTCAACAATATTAGTACAAGTAATTTTAATAAGAGAATTATTAAATCTGTTCTCGAATAATGAATTAACAATAGGTTTATTTTTAGCTTTATGGATGATTTTAACAGGCATTGGATCGTACTTCTCCAATGTTATTACTAGGAAAAAACTATCGTTAAAATTTTTATTTGTTTTAATTAATTTATTGGGCATTATTCCCATATTTCAATTTATAATTATTATTTACCTCAATATCAAAGTTTTATCTACTGGTATTTCTTTCAATTTTTTACAAATTGTTTTTGTAATTTTTATTTTCTTACTCCCTTTTTGCATAATTTCAGGTACTATTTATACTTATTTATCCAGACATATATCCATCACACTTAATAAAAATTTATTAGATCGTTGTTATAGTTATGAAGCATTAGGTAGCTTTTTGGGAGGTATTTTAGTTTATCTATGTATTTATATATGGTTCAATACTTTTCAAATATTATTAATAAACTTTTTTATTACTTTGATAGTATCTTCTATCTTATACGAAACAACAAATCGTTTATTTTATCGAATCTATTATACATTTCTTTCTATCTTCTTCTTTACATTAATAATATTAAAACCTGACTTATACATACGAAAAAAACAATTCAAAGAACAAGAGCTACTATATTATAAAGACACAAATTATGGATCGATTTCTATAACAAAATATTACGAACAAATTATTTTTTATAAAAACAACGAAATATTATTTTCAACAAGTAACTATATTTATAATGAAGAAATAACCCATTATGCTTTAAGTCAAAGAAATAAAAACAATAATATACTTATACTGTCGGGCTTTTTACCTGGTTTAATACAAGAAATTGCTAAATATAATCCTTTAATCATAGATTATATAGAAATTGATCACAATATTTTTAATATTAGCAAAAAATTTATGCCATCAGAATTAAATTTTAAATTAAATTACATAAAATCAGATCCTCGTAGATATGTAAAAAAGTGTAATAAAAAATACGATGCGATTTTAATAAATATACCACCTCCATCAACTACAGAACTAAATAAATATTACACAATAGAATTTTTTAGAGAAACCAAAAAAATACTCAGTGATAGTGGTGTTATAATATTTTCTATACCTTATACAGCTAACTATTTGAGTGAAGAAATTTCTTATTTGACAGCTTCAATATTTCGAACCTTAAAAGATATATTCTTAAATGTAATTATAATACCAACAAACAAAAACTTTTTTGTTGCATCAGATAAACCACTAACATCAAACATAATTTCCAATTTAGATAAATTAAAGATCACAAGCAACTATGTAAATTCATTTTATTATAATGCTAACCTAGTAGAACAAAGACAACAAGTTATTTTAAAGTCATTTCCTCAAGAAGTAAAGATAAATAAAGATTTTCGTCCCATTTCATTTTTATATCAAATAAAATACTGGTTGAATCAAATATCATCAAAAAATCAAATTGTTTTATACCCAACTGCTATATTTTTTATCATACTATTAGTATTATTTTTAAAAAAAGGCACTGAACCTGGAATGATAATAATTGGATTTACCGCATCATCTTTTGAAATTATTTCAATTTTATCATACGAAATTATAAGAGGATATATACATGAAGCCATAACACTCATCTTTTCAATTTTTATGGCAGGTTTGACTATTGGATCTTATGTAGGAAGAAATATATATTCTAAATATTATAACAACAGGAAAAAAATACATATGTATGTCATTATAACAATTATATTTTTCTTATTGTCATTATATTATAATCATAAAATTAGTTTTATATTTTCTTTATTAGTTTACATATCCAACTTCATAATAGCTTTTTTAACAGGGTGTTATTATTCAATTTTAACTAACAATATATCTGACAAACAAGATTATGGAGAAGTAGCAGGTAAAGTATATTCTTCAGATCTTTTAGGATCGGCAATTGGAGCGATATTAACTTCACTTTTTTTAGTACCTATATTAGGTTTTTATTTTGTTGTTATAATACTAATCATTTTGAATATCCTTTATATATTTTTTGTACAAAATTAAATTACAAATTTATATCCTATACCTTTGATAGTAATTATATGATTTTCACCAATTTTTTCTCTTAATTTTCTAATGTGCACATCAATTGTTCTATCACCCACAACAATATCATTACCCCAGATTTTCGAATAAATTTCATCGCGAAGAAATACCTTACCAGGTTTTGATGCTAAAAGATATAGTAATTCAAATTCTTTTCTTGGCAGCACCATTTCTCTATTATTAAGCCTTACAACATATCTTTCTTTATCTATTTCAATACTACCATATTTTAAAATATTTTCATTCTTAGCGTCATCATCATTATCATTAGATTTAAAACTCTTTTCATATCGTTTCAATAGAGCTTTAATTCTAGTTATTAATACTTTTGGTTTTATTGGTTTAACGATATAATCATCGGCACCAGCTTCAAAACCCGCAACCTGCGAATAATCTTCACCTCTGGCAGTTAAAAACGCAATTAAAACCTTTTTCAAGGAGGGTATTTCTCTTATTTTTTCACAAAGTTCAATACCATCTATTTCGGGCATCATGATATCCAACAAAATCAAATGTGGTTGAATTTCAATTACTTTTTTTAACGCTTCACTTCCATTCATGGCAGTATAAACATCAAAACCATCTTTTCTCAAGTTATATGAAAGAAATTCAATAATATCTGGCTCATCATCAACAATCAATATTTTATAATTTTTTATTTCAAGCTCATTCATAATTCATTAATTTTTTTATTTTATAAAAAATATCTGTATTTTCATAAATACCAGTAAAAAATTCAGCATTTGTACCATAAGCAAAAACTGGCACCATCACCCCTGTATGATTTTTAGAACAAAATTTTAAATCAGGTAGCTTTTTATCTCGTTTATTTTCTGAAAGAATAATACCACCTGTTTCATGGTCAGCGGTAACTATTATTAAGGTATTTTCATTTTTCATTGCAAAATCAAGTGCTACACCAATAGCATTGTCAAAATCCTTAATTTCATCGACCAGGTAATTTTTATCATTTAAATGAGCGGCCCAATCGATTTGTGAACCTTCAACCATTAAAAAAAATCCTTCCATATTTTTTGATAATAAATCAATTGCTTTTTTTACTGATAACGACAGCATATTCCCTCTATTTTTTGCACGAGGTAAATGATTTTCTGCTAATAATGCTGCTATTTTTGTATTTTGAGCAACTTTCAGACTATTAGTATCATATACAATTTGATATCCCAACTTAATCAGTGAATCTTTAATACTTTTATTAAAATATTTATTGCCTCCGCCAATAAATATATCTACTGTGTTGTTTAAATATGAATATGCTATTTCATTGTCTAAATTTCTATTTTTTATATGTGCTACAAATGAAGCAGGAGTTGCATAAGTAACAGAAGATGTAACCACAATACCTGTTGTTAATCCTTTTTCTTTAGCTATTTCTATTAGATTTTTAACGGGAATAGTATCTTTATTAACACCAACTGCCGAATTATAAGTTTTTTGTCCTGTTGCAATTGCAGTACCTCCTGCACCAGAGTCAGTTATATAATTACTTGCTGAGTATGTTTTTGAAAAACCTATATGTTTGAATTTTTCAATATTAAGAGATTGTTTTTCAATAGAAATTAAATATGAGATTGATGCCAATCCCATTCCATCACCAATAAAAATTATAATATTGCGTGGTCTGTTCTTATTAGCTGATTTTTCAAAATCTAATGATGAATTAAATAATAAAAATGAAAACAAACAAATCAAAAAATTAACGATGAATACTTTTTTCATAATAAATTGTTAATTTGTTACAAAAATATTATTCTTTTGTTAAAACTATCTTAATTTATTATTAAGTTAATGATAACAGATAATAAAAGTATAAAATCTTTTTATTCAAGACAATAACTTCCGGTTTTTATTATAACAAAATTTTTAAGAGCTTATTATGTTATTTTGATATACATGTGTTTAAGAAAAATAAAAATAACTCATCACATAATGTGATGAGTCGTTTTAAGGGATAAGTATTATTAAAACAAAAAATAAAATTAATAATAGAAAATTTATTTTTTAAGAAATTTACTTTTTTCTACAAAAATTTTATCTTTTAAGTTAGCTTCTTTACCACTAAAATAATTTTCGGGATTAAGCGAAGAATTTATCAAATACACATGATTAGTATCATCTACTTTAAATGCTTTAACTTCAATTGGAACTGCGAAATTATTACCTTCAAACTTCACCGACATATTAGGTTTTTCTGATACTTTAAGAGTGTCAACAAGTGAATAACTATTCAACCATGCTATAGTAGATAAATAATTAGTAACACTAGCAGAATCGGCATAAAGATCACCAATCTTCCATTTATTATTCTCCTTTACCATTGTAAATGCGCTATCGGGATATGAGAAAGTTATTCTATTAACATCAGAAGCGTTGAAGCGTAATACAGTTTTGTTTCTAAAATCGTTAACATCTCTGTTAAAAGTCATTGCTAAAAATCCTTCAACCAAATATACAAGAGGATCTTTTGATACCCTGACATATGTAGCCATTGTACCTTGTTGTCCGTAATAATAAGCATATGGAGACACATTTTTAGGTTGTATATAATTAAATCTACCTATATAAATGGTACCAACTTTCTTTTTTCCTTTATATATTTTTACAATAGTTGCAGTCGAGTCAGTAACTTCAAATTCTTTCCATTTATCTTTTGTTCTTGCAGCAACTTGAATAGGTTTTAGAGAAACAAGAGTATTAAAAATATTTTTCACAACATTATTATCAGCAATATATTCTTTATTGTCTTTTGAAACAAACCATTTTTCATTTTTCTTTGTTAATTCTATATCAGAATTTGGATTAGAACGAGGAGTAATAACAATACTTGTAATCTTGGTTGTGTCAACATCAACTATTTGAGATCTGAAGCTACGATCTCCTTTTTTAGTATCGATCAAAACAACAATGGCAGTAATAACAACCAATACTGCCAAAATTATTAATAAATTAGAATTTTTAATATTTCTATACATGGCCAACCTCCATTCTTTTTATTCTTTGATTTCTTCTATATTCATATCTTACAAAACCTAGAATAGTTGTTAACAATATTGGCAAAAAGAAATTAAGATATTTCAAAAAAATTCTTGTACCATCAGACAAATCTTCTTTAATTGGTCTAACTGTTGAACCTTTTGTTCTAAGTTCTATTAAACCAGTATCATCTGATAACCAATCAATAGCATTTACTAAAAGGTTTATATTATCGGGGTTAGGTTTTTGACTTTTTGAAGCTAAAGGGAAATCTCCATCCCCAAAAACAACCATTTTATTTTTAGTATTCCCTGCAAGAGGTCCTTCAACTGCAACTGCCAAAGTAATCTCTGATAATGGAAAATCATCTTTAGTCCAATTTTTAAACACGTTGAAATAAGAATAAGCTGATTGAGTAGCAGAGTGTTCTGACGTTTTAACTAATGGAGTAAAAATCAACCCTGTATCATTATTAAATGATATACTGCTGACAAATTGAAACACAACTTGTTCAAGTCCAGTAGTAATAGGGTGTTCAGGGAACTTTTGAATTAAAGGAAAATATGGAAATGCTATTTGTTGTGTAATAATACCAGGTCCAAATGGTGTCATTGCCTCTCTTTGTACTGCAACAGGGATATTTTTAGCGTCGAGGACAAAAACAGGATTAACTTCTATACCTTTTTTTGAAAGCCATTTTTCAAGGCCAGTATTAATCTCAAATCCCATTGGAGATTCATTCAGATTTGCATCTACACGATTTAAAGCAACAAGAATACTTTTACCTTTTGAAAGTGCTTCATCGAGTTTTGCTAATTGATTTTCGGGTATAGTATCTTTTGGTGCTATAATTACAAGAGTTTTGTATTTTTCAAGATTTAAAGTAGTATCGCTTAAATTTAATGTATCTACATTATAAAGTACACTCAATGAATGAATAACATGAGATAATTGATCAAGCGAAGGTTCCCCATGCCCTTGTACAAGACCAACAAATGGTTTATCTGTTATAGACAATTTTTTAATACTAGTAGTTAGAAAATATTCCATGCCTTGAGTTGATTGGATTAGTGAAATAATTTCTGAGTTATTTCCCATTTGCACTTCAGCTCCCATGTATGCTTTTTGGATTTTAAATTCATCCTTTTCTCTTCCAGGTATTTGTGCTTGAACAATACCTTTTTGCATAACTTTGCGCTCTAATTCTTCTTCTTTTGATGGATCTATAAATTCATACTGAACCATTCCCTTCGAAACATTTTTATATTCGATAAGTAAATCTTTAAAATCTCGTCTTACATTTTCGAAATCAGGAGGTAATTTTTTCGAAAAATATGCAGTCACAGTAACGGGTTCATTTAAATTTTTCAAAATATTTTTGGTAGCCTTACTTAAAGAAAAGCGCTTATCATCAGTTAAATCGAGTCTTAAGGAAAATCTAAATGAAAGATAATTAATAAAAACAATAATAGCTAATATTAACAATATAGTATTTAAAACTTTAGTTTTCGATCTCATAGTTGTAGATTTTTAATTTTCAGAAATGTTTCTCTTAGCAATCATAATTTCTGATAATAACAACCCTAAAAAGGTGATTGAAAGAAAATAAATAATATTTTTTGTATCTATAACTCCCCTTATCAAAGCATCAAAATGTGTTCTGGTGCTTAAATAATTTAACATTTCACCAAAAAAACCTTTCATATTGGTAGATAAAATGCCTGAAATAATATGAAAAAATACAAGAATAAAAAATGTTATTAAAGCAGCAACAATTTGATTTTTTGTTAAACTACTAGCAAAAATTCCAATAGAAGAATAAGCTGCACTCATAAGCAAGAGAGCAAAATATCCACACCATACAGCACCATGATCAATAGGACCTATAGACCAAACTGTTATATAATATGGCAAAGTCATAGCTAATGTAATACATACAAGTAAAAAAACAGCAATAAATTTACCTGTAACCAATTGCCATTCATTAATAGGTTTTGTTAAAACAATTTCAAGAGTACCAAGATTATTTTCTTCGGCAATAGAACGCATAGTAATTAGAGGTATAAAAACAAAAAGAGTCCAAAAAGAAATATTAAAGAATACATCGAGACTTGCTTCTTTTCTATAGAAAATATCAGCACCATATAACCAAGTAAAAAAACCAGTGAATCCTAAAAATAGAAATATAATAATGTATGCCTGCAATGAATCAAAATAACATTTAAGTTCTTTTTTGGTTATTACCCAAATTTGTTTCATAATTGTAAATTTTTTAATTAGTTGTTAATTCTCTAAATATATCTTCGAGTTTAGTTTCACTGAAAGACATTTCTGTAAGGCACCAATTATTTTTCACACATAAATTAAATATAGATCTTCGTGAACTTTTGTTTTCTTTACTTTGTATTTCAAATTGATTATTACTTTTTGAAATAATATCTACCATTTCAACATCTGGTAATTGCTGTAAAGCTTTAAAAATTTCGTTTACATCACCATCTTCGATGGTTACTTTTAAAAACTCACGTCCTTGAGCTTTTTTTCTTAATTGATCGGGTGTACCGTCAGCAACTATTTTTCCTTTGTGAATAATCACAATTCTATCGCATGTAGCTTCAACTTCTGCAAGAATATGTGAACTTAACAAGACAGTTTTTTCTCTTCCAATCTTTCTAATTAATTCTCTAATTTCTATGATCTGATTAGGATCAAGACCCGTTGTGGGCTCATCAAGAATAAGTACTTTAGGATCATGAATCAATGCTTGCGCCAATCCAACACGTTGCTTATATCCTTTGGATAATTCACCAATTTTTTTATGTTTTTCTCCTTCCAATCCGCATACATTAATCATTTCAATTATTCTTTCTGTTGCTAATTTTTTAGGAATTTCATATAATTCTGTGACAAAGTACAAATAATCAATGACTGGCATTTCATGGTACAAAGGATTATTTTCAGGTAAGTACCCGATATTTTTCTTAATCTCCTCGGGATTTTCCCAAATAGAAATTCCACCAACTTTTATATCTCCTTCATCAGGATACAAAAAGCAAGTGATTGCTTTCATTGTTGTTGTTTTTCCAGCACCATTTGGTCCCAGAAAACCAAGTATTTCACCTGTTTTAACATGAAAACTTACATTATCGACAGCTTTCTGAGTTCCAAATTTTTTGGTGATATTTTCTACGAAAATATCCATAATAATAATTTTTTATATATATTTATGCAAATAAAATGATTAAATAAATTTGATGCAATATTTTTGTTTTTTTTAACATTCATTAATAACAAATTGATTTCAATTTATCAAATAAACTAAAAAATTTTAGTTATGAGCGATAAAATAAAAAACTATTTTAAAAATATACTAATTAAAAATGATAATATAATAAAAACGTCAAATCTATTCAACTTTGAATTACCACGAAGTCTTTACAAAACATTTTTGAAGCAAACTGAAAAAATTAAAAAAATTTTAACTCCTAAAACAAGATAAAATATATTTATGACAAAAGTTTTTGGAAAGTTATGTATTTTATTATTAACTCTATTTATTATTTTTTTTTCATGCGAAAGAATTACGACATATAGTGATATACCAGAAATAAAATTTAAAAATTTTAATATTGAAAAATTTAAAGATACTCTTGGTAATTTTATATGGAAAGGTACTATTGTCTTTGAATTCATTGATGGTGATGGAGCAGATTTAATTGATATAGAAGAAGGAGACACTCTTTACAGCATTCACTTTAAATCGTTTTTTAAAATTAATGGGAGTTATATACTTTGTGACTTCGATACAGCAACTTCATATTTTATTTATGATAACAAAATGAATATTAGAAAAACAGGTCAAAACAAATCATTAATTGGCAAAATACAGATTACACGATTATATTATAAAAAAGAGAAAGACACCTTAAGATATGAATTTTTTCTAGTAGATAGAAAAGGCAATAAAAGCAACATTGAACAAACCACTGATGGTGTTTTTGAGTAAATTTACTTTGCGACCCAGGGAGGACTCGAACCCCCAACCCTCAGATCCGAAGTCTGATGCTCTATCCAGTTGAGCTACTGGGCCATTCTATAGTTAACATGCAAAATTATAATTGATGATTCAAAAATAAAAATTTTATTCTTATTTTAGTTGTCAACTTGGCATAAAAAATTTTTAAATGTTAAGGCTTTTGATTTTCACAATATTTTTTACTCTAAAAATACAACAGTTAAATGCTCAAATACTTGAAAATCCTGAAGTTGTTGAAAAAATAAAAAAAGGTATAAGCTACATTTATAACATGGATTTTGTTAATGCACAAAATATCTATGGCTACCTTATCGCAAATTATCCCAATCATCCAGCTTGTGATATTTTCAATGCTATGATAATATATTGGAAAAATTATCCACTTATTCCAGATAAACCAGCAAGTAAAGAATTTGAAAGAATTTTAAAAAATGCAATAAACAAAGTCGAAGATAGATATAAAATTGATTCTGAAAATCCAGAGAATATAATATGTGGTATTGGTTCTTATGGTTTGTTATTATTATATCTCAATGATAATGGATTTACTAATCAAGTAATCAATTATTCATTAAGTTGTTTTAAATATGTTAATAGATCATTTAAATATTTAAATAAATATGTTGATTTTAACTTTGTAGTAGGTTTATATAATTATTATATTGAAGCATATCCTGAAAAACATCCAATTTACAAACCCATTAAATTAATTTTACCGTCTGGAAATAAAGAAACAGGTCTGAAGCAATTAACAATAGCTGCAAAAAATGCAATATTTATAAAAGCCGAAGCATATAATTTTTTGTCATTCATATATCTAAATTTTGAATCAAATTATAAAGAAGCTCTAGAATGTACAAAAGAATTGTATTTATTGTATCCCGAAAACGATGTTTTTTTATTCAATTATATAAAAATGCTTCTAATAACCAAAGATTATAAAAAAGCAATGGAATTCACAGAAAAATTACACAAAGAAAATAGTAATAATAAATTTTTTCTTGGTCAATATTTACTATGTAAAGCAATTATAAACGAAAAATATTTGAATAACTATCAAGAAGCTGAAGCTTATTATCAAAAATCATTTAACATATTTTCATTATATGGAACATTTGCCAACGAATTAATCTCATATTCATTATTCGGATTAAGTCGAATTGCACAAAATTTTTCGAAAGATTTTAAAGCAGCCAAAGTCTATAGAAAAAACGCTGAAAAGCTTTGTAAATACAAACATATTACATTTGACTATTAAAAAATCAATTAATTTCATTAATTTTAAGTTATATTTAAATAAATTTTCTTACTAAAACATTATGAATAAAAATGAACAGAAATTATTAAAAAGAATTAAAAAAGATGATCATAATGCTTTTAAAGAATTATTTTCGTTTTATTATTGTAGATTACTTAACTATGCACGTAGCTATGTACAAGATAAGCATATTGCAGAAGATATAGTACAAGATGTTTTTTTTAATATATGGGTCAAAAGACATGAACTCGAAATCAATATTTCGATTTCTTCTTATCTTTACAGGGCTATCCATAATAAATGCATACAATATTTAAGACAAAATTATGTTAATGAAAATATTGACAATACCGAAAAATCATTAAAACTTAAAGAAGCAGAAATTCTTTACCAATCATACAACAACTTTACATTTTCTGATATTGAATTAAAAGAAATAGAAAAAATTGTTAGAGAAATTTATATATCTTTACCACCAAAAACCAGAGAGGTATTTGATTTAAGTCGTGAACATAATTTAACCTATCATGAAATAGCTGAGAATTTAAATTTAAGTATTAAAGCTGTTGAATATCATATTTCACGAGCTTTAAAAACATTTCGTGAAGCATTGAATGATTACTTTTTTAAATAAAGAATAATATTAAATTAAAATATGGACATAGAAAAATTTCATAAGATCTTTTTAAATTCTAATGGACTAATTACAGATTCAAGAAAGATAGTTGAAGGGTCAATATTTCTTGCATTAAAGGGGGAAAAATACGACGGACATGATTTTATTTTAGAAGCACTTGAAAAAGGTGCTAAATATGCTATAAGTGAAAAAAATTTTAATAATGAAAAAGTAATTAAAGTAGAAAATACACTAAACTTTTTACAAAAATTAGCTACACATCACCGTCATTATTGTGATACAAAAATTATAGCATTGACTGGATCAAATGGTAAAACAACAACTAAAGAACTTATAAAACAAGTACTTAGTAAAAAATATAATACATATGCTACCGAAGGAAATTTGAATAACCACATTGGTGTACCTTTGACACTCTTAAAATTAAACAAAAGCTATGATTTTGCAGTTGTAGAAATGGGTATGAGTAATTTTGGTGAAATAAAAAAATTATGTGAAATTACAAGACCTGATTTTGGTATAATAACAAATATTGGCAAAGCTCATCTTGAAAATGTTGGTAGTATTGAAGGAGTAGCCAAAGCAAAGGGTGAATTATACGAATATTTATATTATAATAATAAAATAATTTTTGTTAATGAAAGAAATCAATTGTTAATTAATATATTACCTAAAAATTATAATAAAACAGTTTTTTATAACAACAAAATTGTTAACGGAAAAATATTAGAAAACAATATTTTCTTAAAAGTCAAACTATTATTTGAAGGTAAAGAATATCAAGTAAATACAAAACTTTATGGGGAATATAATCTTGATAACATTATAACTGCAGCTTTTATAGGTTATTACTTCAACATTTCTCCCGAAGAAATATGTGATGCAATAGCAACTTATAAACCTGAAAATTATCGATCACAATTCATCGAGACAAAACTTAATAAAGTAATAATGGATGCATATAATGCCAATCCAACAAGCATGATTGCCTCAATTAGTAGTTTCCTTAATTTAAGTTGTTCTAACAAAGTATTAATACTTGGTACGATGTATGAGTTGGGCGATTACGAAAAAGAAGAACATAGAAAAATAATTGAGTTATTAACAAATTATGAAGTAAAATCTTTTTTTGTTGGAAAAGGTTTCAAAAATATTGCTATTGAAAAAGAAAACTTTTTATATTTCGAAAATACTGATGAACTTATCGAATATTTAAACAAAAATAAAATTGATAGCTCACTAATATTAATAAAAGGTTCAAGAGCAAATCAACTTGAAAAAATTTTGCCTTTTGTATAAGATTAATTTTTATACAAAAGGCAAAATATATAATATCATTGTTTTATAAATTTATATCTGTGTACATTCTTATTTGTTGTGATTTCAATAATATACAAACCTTTTTGCAAATTGCTTATATCGATATAATTTTTATTATCTAATGTTTTATTTGCAATAAGTTTACCATTTATTGAATAGATTTTTACACCATCAATTTTTAGATTGGAATTAATTACAACAAAATTATCAGCTGGTACTGGATAAATTTGTATGTTTTCATCAGCAATGATTAAAGGAATTTCAGTCGGAACCTGATTGTTCCTTAAAATGAGCTTAATGTAGAAAAGATTTGCTACATCAGTTTTTGTAATTTGATAATTTCCGGTCGATAAATCTATTGTCAATATGCCATTATTAGCAGTATAGTTTGTTCCATTTATTTTAATACGACCATTAAAATCATTATTAAAAACAAGAGTCAATACAGCATTTTGTGGAATTGCAAATGATATACTTGTGGTAGATTCAATTTTTAGACACCATGTAAGTGTCTGTCCTTCATAAACTACTGTTCCTTTAGAATCGGATAAATTCCCTTGAATATTAAAGAAGGTACTTGTTTTGCCTGAAATAGTGAAATTGTGTATTATAATTGAGTCATTAGGAGTACTATTGTTATTATTATTATTATTGTTGTTATAACTACTATCAGTAGTTACTCCATCAAAACAAGATACCAATTTGCTGGTGTAATTTACTATGGCATTTTTCAATCCGCTTATAATATCATAAGAATAATCATCTACAGCATTATTAAATGTCCATTTAAGATCACCACCATTAATTCTCCCAGCATATTGCATAACTTTGTTTTTTGCTGCTTCAGGTTCATCAGCTTGATAAGAATACATTATTGAAGGATCTGTATCGAAATTGTTGTATTTATAACCCCCTCTATATGTCTTAATTGTATCTGAAATTTTATCATTTCGTGAAGAAACTACAACAGCATCAAAATCAACTTTAGAATTAGGAAATACGGGATCGCCATATGCAACAAATCTGTAATTACCTGTCATATAATTGTTATATGCCTTAATAATTCCTCCATCTTCTTTTGAAAAAGTAGGCATATTAACATAATCATTGGTTTGAGTTATGGGATTAAAAACATCGGAACCTTGCATTGATATTAGCATTGGATATTTACAATTTCGAAAATAATTTGCTTCGGCAAATATTGAACAACCCATAGTTGCACCAATGCAATATTTTGAAATACCATCATAATAATTGTTATACACATGTGTAGAATAATATCTAACGCGTGGATGTCGTGAGTCAGAATGATCATACCAATTATGATGATAAGTAGCATATAAACCAGAAGTTGAAGACTCACTCATTCCAAGCAAATGTGTTTTGCCAGTATCCCAGAAATGATTATATGAAATTGTAATATATGTTGACCCAGATTTACAATCAATAGTTCCATCTCCCTTAATTTGGTCAGCATCGCTACCAGGTGCACCATAAAAAAAGTCACAATTATGTATCCATATATATTGATTATTTTGTTGCAAACCTATTGCATCACCTTCACTACTATTGCAATACATGAAACCGAGATTTCTGATTTCAATATTAGTAGCATTTTTCAATCTTATACCCCAACCATATATAACAGCATCATCACCAACCCCTTCCAAAGTAATATAACCATTTGAATTATTACTATTTTCGACAACCAAATCACCATTATACATATAATCAAGATCAGTAATCTTGCCAATAAAACGAATGATTAAAGGACGATTATCTTTTCCTTTTTTAAAACCATCGAGAATAGCTTGCAAACCAACACATGGATTAGATGATGCACCTGTAACATTAAGACTAATAGTATTTTTATTTTTTTCAGTAATGTACAATATAACAGCATTGTCTTTGGGTGTTCCATCGGCTTTATATGCACCTGGTATTCTTCCTTTGACAAAAGCAAATCCACTACGATCATGTGGCAAAACATTTATTTCTGAGGTTGCCGAAGCACTTCCTTCTATTCCATTAATTACAGGAACAATTGAAATGATGTACTTACCAGGTTTAATACCAATAATATCAGCACGATAATATGTTCCATAATACCTTATCAGTTGTTTGTCTATCTTTCGATTAACAATACCTTCTCCACTATAATAAACATTAAAAGAGTCGATATTTTCAGTAGTTTGCCACTTTACATAGGCTTTTTCAAACCAGCCTCCATATTCAACAATGTTGATATTTTGAGATTTTGTAAAATAAATATTTAATAAACATAAACTAAGCAAAGAGTTTAAAAACAGTTTCATAGTGATATTATTTTATTGATTTTTTAAATCAAATATAAAATATCGTAATGGTAATCAAGTAATAAAAATTATCAGAAAAAGTATTATAAATTAACTTTATAAACTCTAAAATAAATTTCTTAAAAAACAAATAATTTATTTAAAAAAATATTTTATTATTTACTTGTTTATTTTTAACTCTCTGCTTATTAAAGTATTTACTATTCGTTCAGATGCTTTTCCATCCCACAAATCTGGAATTCTACTTTTTTTAACATTACCTACCATTATTTTTTCTAATACTTCTTCACATTTCTGAATATTATCACCAACAAGATAATTTGTGCCGATTTCAACAGTCACAGGACGTTCCGTATTGTTTCGTAAAGTTATACAAGGAATTTTCAAATAAGTTGTTTCTTCCTGTATTCCTCCGCTATCAGTTATTACACATAATGAATTTTTGACAAGCTTAATAAAATCAATATAACCCAATGGCTTAGTTAAAATTATATTATCAACAAGAAGTTTATTATACAAATCGTAATTTATTAAATTCTTTTCTGTACGTGGATGAACAGGAAAAACAATTTTTTTACTTTTTGAGATTTTCAATAAAAATTCAACAAGTTCGCTCAATTTATTTTTATTATCAACATTTGATGGTCGGTGCAAAGTAACAACAATATAATCGCCCTGCGAAATATTGTATTTGTTTAAAATCTCAGATTTTTCAATTTTTTCAAGATGATTAATAAGATTATCTATCATAACATGACCAACAAAAAATATATTTTTCTCAGGTTTTCCTTCATTTTTCAAATTAATTATTCCCGAAGGTTCGGTTACGAAAAGATAATCGCTTATTGCATCAGTTAGTATTCTATTTACTTCTTCAGGCATAGTTTTATCAAAACTTCTTAAACCAGCCTCAACATGAGCTATTTTAACACCAAGTTTAATAGCAGTAAGACTACAAGCAATAGTTGAATTTACATCACCATAAACAATTATTATATCAGGTTTTTCATTAATTATTACCTTTTCAAATTCGATCATAATTTTTGCAGTTTGTTCGGCATGACTTCCGCTTCCTATCCCAAGGTTAAAATCTGGCATTGGCAGATCCAAATCTTTAAAAAAAATATCAGACATATTAAAATCGTAATGCTGGCCTGTATGACATATTAAATGTCTTAAAATAACATCAGGATGTTTTTTAATAAGATTTATAAAAGTTTTATGTATGGGAGCTACTTTCATAAAATTTGGACGAGCACCAACAACAGAAATAATTTTCATTGTATTTAGTATTTATTTTTATATAAAAAAATTATTGTATTTATTAATAAAATTTATGAAATTGCTAAACTAATAAAATTTTATTTTTTTCTAAAAAAATCAAAAAGCTACCAAAAAATGGTAGCTTTTCATATGTAAAATAAAAATTAATAAATGTTATTTCAATTCTTCAGTTGTAAAAGTTGATGACGGTAACATTTGATTGTTAAACAAAGTAGCTATTGAAGCATTGCGGAAAGCGTATCTTACATTGGCAGGTTTATTAACTTTATCGGACCAAACCACAACACAATCACCTTCAATTTTTACATTAGCAGGATAATATTTTCCATTATCAGCTGCTATTTCAAACATTGTCTGACCATCAAAAGGTTTAAAAATCAAACCTCCACATATATTTGTAAATGATATTTTTATTTTATTACCATTAATTTCGTAATTTTTAAAAAGAGGACCTGAATAGCAAACATCATTTTTGTTATAAACTTTCGCCAATGCCCATAAAGCCAATCTTTCACCAACATCTTTTTTATTTGCAGGATGAATATTTTCAACATTTCCAATGTCGAGAGTAACAGCCATCCCAGTATTTGGAACAATACTCAAAATTCTTCTTTGAACATCTCTAATTCCAGCCGATTGAACTAAATCATATCCATCGTATTTATAAGGAGCAATCTGCACATAATAAAATGGTAAACTATCATTTTTAAAAAACTTTCTCCATGAATTGATCAAAATAGGGAATATTCTTAAGTATTGTTTATCTCGTCCAACATTTGATTCTCCTTGATACCAGATACATCCTTTTAATGAAAGACCTTTCAAAGGATAAATCATACCATTAAACAATACTGACGCAGTATATGGACCTATTTCAACTTCGGGGATAGGACGCTGCCAGAAATCATACTCAGATAGAGAAAAGAGATAAAATTTATTTTTCCTATATAAGGCTACTGGTAAATATTTCCAAACGCCGGCAAGAGATATTTTTTTATCTCTATTATCTTTTTTGTATCCTAAACACAAATTTTCTTTTGTTCCATAAATACCCCCACCACCCTGTGTATCTATAACTCTTATTGCAATGACATTTTTACCTCTTTTGACATAATCTTTTGGAATTTTATAAATTCTTTCAATTTTCCACTCTCCTGATTTCATATGTTTGCCTACAATTTTTCCATTAAAATATGTAACATCACGGTCATCTATAGGGCCAAGATTTAATATCAAACTATCACTATCAATATCATCATTAATTTCAAATTCTTTTCTAAACCAGACAACACCATCAAATTGTCCAAGTAAAGGTTCTTTTTCCCACAATCCAGGCAATTCCATTTCTTTCCAATTTTCATCATCAATTTCCTCCATAGCAAGAACATCATCATAAAACACCATTGATTCTATAGCATCTTCATTTTCTTTTGATGCTTTAACCTCAATAACTTTATGTTTTTCTATCCAATTTTCATAATTCTTGTAAGCATTTACATTATTTTGTATTTTTTCAATAATATTATTAAAATCTTCATCTTTCTTCAAGTATTCAGGATCAATCCATGATTCAACAGGTGTACCACCCCACGAAGAATGAATAATACCAATAGGAATTTTAAGTTCATTGTATAACTTACGAGCAAAAAAATATGCAGTAGCACTAAAATCACCAGCATCATCAGGGGTACATACTTTCCATTCTCCCTCACATTCATCTGATGGGTATGCAGAAACATTTCTTTTTACGGTGAACATTCTAATTTCGGGATAATCAGCATTTTTAATTTCATTTTCAGAATTCAAAATAGTATCAGAAGGTGGCCATCCACGTAAAGGCATTTCCATGTTCGATTGTCCTGATGCAAGCCATATGTCACCCGATAAAATATTATTAAGTTTAATAACATTAGCACCAGCTTTAATAATAATATAATGTGGTCCACCTGCTTTAGGTGTATTTATTTTTGCCACCCACTTATTTGTATTGTTTGCAAAACAATCGGTTCTATATCCCCATGATGTTTTTATTTTAATTTTAGTACCTTCAGTAGCATATCCCCACAAATCAAAAGAACTTTCACGTTGCATAACCATATTATTAGAAAACAATGATGGTACGACAAGACTAGTATTATGTTTTTTACAACTAAACATTATAAAAACAATTATTATAAACACTACTTTTTTCATAACTTAAAATTTTAATATTTTTGGTAAGATAAATTTATTAAATATTTTTACTTACTCGATAAAATTATAATAAAAATTCCTGTTAAAATTCCTATTAAAGTTATTGCTTTATATTTCAAGTTTTTTTCATTTAGAAACATAGCGCCAAGCCCAAAAGACACAATAACACTTCCACGCCTAATTGTGGTAATAGTACTAATAAGTGCATCAGGGTATGATAGAGATAAAAAATATAATAAATCAGATAAAGATAAAGTAATACCTATTAATGGTATTGACCATCGCCATTGTAATGTTTTATATGTTGCTTTATAATTTTTCCATGTAAACAATAAAACACAACCGATAAAAATTACCATATAAAAGTGATACCACATTTGCATTATAATCTTGTTATAATGATTAACAAGAAACTTATCGTACAATGAGCTTATAGAGCCTATAATTGTTGAAATTGTCATATAAAAAATCCATTTATTATTTTTAAATGATAGTCCTTCTTTTTCACCGATAAATCCAAATAAATAATAAAAAATTATAGTTATAATTATTCCCAACCATTGCATAAAAGACATTCTTTCGCCAAAAAATATTATTGCTCCGAACAATGTCCATACAGGTCCTGAAGCTCTAATTGGAGAAGCAATAGTCAAAGGTAAATTCTTAACTGCAAAATAAGCTAATATCCATGAAATTCCAACAATTATCGATTTAATAGCAAATAATAAATGCATCTTTGTAGTTATATTAAATAATTTAATTTGAAAAAATTGAAACTTAATAGATAGTACATTAACAAGAATAACAAAAAATATGGCACTACTTAACGATGATATTAGTAATACAGGAATTACAGTATTTTTATTTAACGATAACTTTTTCCAGAAATCATAAAAACCTAATAAAATTGCAGAAATAAAAGCAAGCAACAATGAAATAACCATACTAAATTTTTAAAATCGCAAATATCAGCAATTTTTAATTATTTTGTAAAAATTTTAAATTTATTTATGATTAAAAATGGATATAATGGATATAATTAAAGAAAAGAAACAAATTAGAAAATTAATCAAAGAACTTAATTTGCAATACGATCGATTGTATAAAGATCAAGCATCTAATATTATTTTTGATAAAATAGAAAATCTTAAAGAATTTCAAAATGCCAAAAATCTATTGTTGTATTGGTCTGATAACTACGAAGTAAATACACATAATTTTATAGTAAAATGGTATAAATTAAAAAATATATACTTACCTACTATAATAAGCGACACACAAATGGAATTTAGATTGTTCGAAGGCATAGAAAAAATGAAATTTTCTCAGAAGTTTAAAATTTTAGAACCAATAGGACAAAAAATTGATAAAATTGAAATAATAAATATTGCTATAATCCCAGGAATAGCTTTTGATGTATATAAAAATAGAATGGGACGTGGAAAAGGGTTCTATGATAATTTTTTAAAAAATAAAAAGTTTTTTAAAGTAGGCATATGTTTTGATTATCAAATACTTAACAAAATACCAGTTGACACACACGATATTAAAATGGATATAATAATAAGTGAAAAACGTGAAATAGTGTAATACACCGTTAGTGTTGTAAAGTTTTTTTCATTAAGTTAAGTATCTCATTACATTTTTCATAATTTTCACATTTTGTAAAATAATCGAGTATTTTCTTTAATAAATCCTCATTTTTAAAAGCAGGATGACTAATATTTATAGGAATTTTTTCATTAATAGTTAAATAATAAATCTCTTCTTCATTAAGATAACCCGATACTTCAGTAACATATTCAGCATTCATAAATTCACTGAAGCGATATTTGTTTAGAAAATTTGAAAGCACAATTTGTAGATTGATACAATCATCATTTTCATTCATTAAAATTTTATTCACTTGTTTTAGATTTTCATATTCCTTTTCAGTATCTTTGGTAAAGGAACTTTTGATAAGCTCGTTGATTCTCTTTTGATTTTTATTTATAATTTCGAGATTATTTTTAATGTGAATCTTTAAACTGAGAATCAATTTCTCAATTTGGTCTTTCATTTTAATTAATATTTTTTAGTAAAAATAAAAATTTTAATATAAAAAGCAAACAGAAATTTTATAATTTGTTAACATTATTTTAACACAAATAAATCAAGAAAAAACTTTTTTACTTTTTTCCTTGGTAAACTTATAACTAAAGCCAATAGATAAACTTATTAAATCGGGATAACCAGGAACAAATGAAATAGCAAAGTCAAATCTTTTTTTAATAATAAATTTATACTCAAATTCACCACCATACCATAAAAATAGATATTGCCATTTGGCAGTTGAATTACCTTTAAAACGATTTTTATTTATATATCCTTCAAGTTCATACCAGCTTCTCCTGTAAATAAGAGTTGGGCCAATACCACCACTTAAAATATGTTTATTGTTTTTAAATACAATTGCTCTTAAGCCAATGTGTGAAAATCCTCCCAATCTTTCAGCACAATCGGCATAAAGAGCTTGAATAATTTTTATAGATAAAAATTCGTGATAAATAAAATTTTCATACATCACTTCACCTCCAAGATTCATAACAAAATAACCATTCTTATCAAGCTTATTAGGCATTAGAAAAGCATTTTCTTTTTCACCTTTAGGATGGATGCTAAGCCCAAAAAATTTAAATCCTAAATTATTCTGCGCAATAAGATTAATACCCATTAGATTAATGCACAAAAAATTCAAAAACAATAATCTCCACATATATTTTAACTTTATAAGCACTTCATCAATAAATTTAAACTCTAATCATCTATTAATTCTATAATTTCTTCTTCATCATCTTCATCATCATATTCAATTAAATCTGTTAATTCTGTTTTTATTTCATTATCAAAAAATCTTATTATCAATTTTTTACCATTTATATCTTTTTAATTTCTTAAAAACAATCATCACACATTCATTTATTATTACAGCGATTTCGTTTTCTTTTCCTTCAAAATCAAAAACAAAAGAAGAGTTATTTGAAGATTCAATAAGATTTTTATCATCAGTAAAATATTTGTAATGTCTATATTGCACAATTGTAGATTTAAAATTACTATCAACTATCAACTTATTATTTTTTATCTGATAAACAAACAATGAATTTTATTGACATGAGGTATAACCTCTTATTCAAAAAATAATTGAAAAAAGAATATATTTTTTTAGATTTGAAACTGATTTGTTTAAATTCTTCAATTGAAAATGTGGCTAAATCCGTTTCCATGTAATTTATAATACACAAATATTTACCGGGAATGTAATTAACTGTCTTATAGCCATAAATTGAAACACTATCAACGAAATCAATAAATTTAGTATTAATAATTATAGAATCAAAGTTATCTCTTGAATAATAATCCATGTTGTTTAATTGTAGTATTTTATAAATAAAATCTAAAAAGATATTACGGGATAGCAAAAAATTTATATTAGCAAAGAATAAAAATAAAATTATATAATATTTTTTCATTTTTTATAAATAAAGTGTTATATACTGAACTAATATTGAATAAAATTAAATTTTTTATCTATTTTTTTATATATAAACAAAAAAGTTTTTATCAGCTTGTTTAATTATTTTTTTAATAATTTACCATCATTGTGAACATTAACAAATTTATCAACATTTTTTTAATTACTTTCAAATAAATTAATTCAACTATGAGTTTTTACTTTGTTTAAAAATCCAACAAAAAATAATTTTTATTATAGTTGAATAAGCTTCAAGTTAAGACATTAACATATTTCATTTCAGTAATTTAAAACAAACTATATTTTAATTGTTCGATTCTGATTTTCAATTAATAAATTTATTATTAATTTTTTAACACTATTAAATTATTTCTTTACATTCACAGAATAAATTTTTTTACTTACAAAAAGACTCACTCAATTAGTTTACTTTACTGTATAAATTTTAATATATGCTTTTGTTTATATTAAAAACTCTCAAAACAATCAAATTTATTAAATCATTCATATTTTATTGGAAGTGGTTCTCTGTCGGTATACAATTCTGCATAACTTAATCATAATAAAATTCTCGTCGTCCCGAATTCTCGGGATTATCCCGAATTCTCGGGATTAATTCGACTTTCGGTTTTTGCTTCATTTTTACAATTCGCAAAAACCTAGTCTCATTGAACAATCCTTGTTTTATTGGAAGTGGTTCTCTGTCATTGGGGGCATGAGTGGTATTGGGTTTATGTTTATAAGTCGCAATCCTTGTTTTATTGGAAGTGGTTCTCTGTCGGTATACAATTCTGCATAACTTAATCATAATAAAATTCTCGTCGTCCCGAATTCTCGGGATTATCCCGAATTCTCGGGATTAATTCGACTTTCG